>OJKQ01000003.1_pt1 | contig 396466 bp, 332 predicted proteins | sample 1596641 | NCBI WGS metagenome assembly OJKQ01 (sample SAMEA4350167, study PRJEB24818) | metagenome | biome: human; feature: gut; material: faeces | place: Denmark | collected 2013-09 | reverse complement strand
TGACTCAGGATTTCACATTCGAGCAGTTGGAGGCCTGCCATCTTGCCCGCGGTTTCAAGAGTATCGGCTATCATTATTACATCACGAAGGATGGTGTGGTATATCCGGGTCGTCCGGAATCGGAAGTCGGAGCCCATGCCCGTCATTACAATGCCCAAAGCATCGGCATCTGTTATGAGGGAGGTCTCGACAAGAACGGCAAGCCTGCCGATACGCGCACTCCAGCCCAGAATCAGGCTCTGTATTCGCTTCTGGAGAGCCTCTGCCTCTCCTATCCTGATGCAGAGATACTGGGCCACCGCGATTTGCCGAACGTTCACAAAGACTGTCCGTCGTTTGATGTCAAGCGATGGCTGAAGTTGGTAGATTTCCATATCTAGCCGAAGCCAGAGAATATAGATGTCTATACTTAGAAAATTACTAAAAAAGGGTGTGTCATACAGTTATGACACACCCTTTTTCTGTTTATCTATTTCTTCTTCGGCAAACCTATCTTCTTGCCTACCTTGAAACGGTCGAAACCTTCGCCATAAACACCGATGACGGCACTCTGGCTGACAAAGGCGGTAGGATCTATCTCGTCGATAAGACGGAATATCTTCTGAGACTCACGCTGACGCGCCAATACAAACAGCATGTGGACATCCTTGCCACTGTAACAGCCATGACCATCCATCACCGTACAACCTCGGTCGGCGGCGGTATTGATGGCTGCACTGAGCTCCAGATATTTGTCGCTGATGATGAAGAACTGAACCGAACGGCGCAACGCATTCACCACATGATCTACACAGAGCGACTGCACAAAGAGGCAGACATAACCGTAAATCACCATCTCCCAATCGCGCAATACCAGATAAGAACTGGTGATGATGCACAGGTCGCAAATCATGATGGCATGACCCAGGGAAATGTTCCAATACTTGTTGATCATCGCCGCTACGGTATCAGAACCACCCGTAGAACCATTGCAGGAAAGACCCAGACCGGCACTGCTGCCCATGAAGAACGCACCGATGACCGTTGCCATGAACGGCTGGTCGTGAAGCAGCGGCGTCATGCCTACCGTATGCGTCTCTATCAGACGGGTAGTTAAGGCAAAGATACCAACACCATAGATGGTCTTCAGACAGAACTTATAGCCCAGAATGCGGAATGCGATGAGAAGCAGGAACACATTGAGCGCCAGATAAGATACAGATGCCGGGATGCCAAATCCCCAATAAAGGATAGAAGCAATACCTCCTACACCACCCATCGTGATATGATTGGGAAGCAGGAAGATGTTCAAACCGATACTACCTTCTATCATCGCCAGGGCAATGATAACGTAGTCGCGGATTTCATGAAGTTTTGTTTTTCTCGTCATATAAATATACGTATTTCTTAAAATGCGGTGCAAAGGTACTAAAAAATAAGTAAAAAAAAGGCAGCTACGTGAAATATTACTTAAAAAACAAATCTTTTTTATGAAACCGGCACCTTAATTCGAAAAGATTTCCTATTTTTGCAGAAACTATGCATTATTAATTATCAAAAAATTCTAGTCTATGGCTAATTACGAAAATGAAATCAACTCGTGGCCAGTTCTGAAAAACGGACTGCACTACAAATGGCTTGTCGACTACGCTGCATTCAGCGCCTTCGGTACTTTTGAACTCACAGCAGAGGAATGGGAAAAACGCGACCTTATCGTCAACTTTAAAGGTAACTCTGAGCTCACTACGGAGATGGACCATCAGGAAGCCCTGAAGAAGGCTATCGAAATGGTATCAGACAAGCTGAAGAATCTTTTGGGCGAAGAGGCAGCACAGTTTACCCTGGTTTGCATTCCTGCTGCTCTTGAGGCGCATACCAAGCGCCGTTTCAAGGAGTTCAGCGAGGAGATATGCAAGGCTACGGGCATGACCAACGCCTACCCTGCCTTCAGCTACACGCATGATGTAGATGAAGATGGCGATCCTGTAGATGAACTCCATATCGACGAGGCTTTCTTCCAGGGCAAAAAGATCATTCTCTTTGATGACATCATCGCATCCGGCAATTCGGTAGCAAAGTTTGCCGACCAGCTGGAAGGATATGGTGCCAAGGTTGAACTGGCGCTAGCACTGGGAAAAAAGATTTCTGACGGATATGACCAGAAATAAGATACTATAAATTGATAGTTTTTCAGGCACGGATTACACGTGCCTAAAAAACACCGTTTATTATCAGAAAGCGATTTGCTTTCCCTTTTCTATGAACTCTGCATTCACGATGTCGATATCCTTCCACATCGCCATATCCGACTCCAATGCGGCTAGGCTTGAGACATCCTCGCCATAACTGAAGAGGCGCTCTATCATTACACCATAGGTAAGATGCTCTATCTTCTCTATCGGATGAAGAACCACCGAATCCTCAAAACTGCTTTTCTTACCATTCCGGATTTCTACCAGCAAACGGGCACGTAACAGCTCCTTAACCGACTGGTTGACAATCTGTTGAGGTATCTTCGTTAAATCATGAATTTCTTTCGGAGTATACGCCTGTTCGCCCTGATTGAACCGACGACATACCAGATGCATCACTACCCCACAAACCTTGATGCGCTGCACCAGTTTCAGGTGATCGTACTGCAAATCACCATCATAATAATGGATGTTCTGGTTGGTATGGCAAAGCAAGGCGCCAAACACTACGATAGCCCACGAAATCTGAAGCCATAACAGGAAAAGCGGAATGGCTGCCAGCGAACCATAGATGACATTGTAGCTGGACAGAAAAACCTGCAGATAGATATATCCATACTGAAGTGCCGTCATGCAGACACCCGCCAGGAACGATGGAATCAGGGTACTGCGAACCCGGATATAGGTATTCGGGATGACATAATAGCAGAACACGAAGAACAGGAACATCGGAACAAAAGCCGCCAGATGAAGGATGAACGAAGGAATGCTATCCCCGATATCTGCTATTCTGTCTACATTATCCACCATATTCACCGTCCATACATTGATGCTCGAAGCAAAGAGTATCAGCAGTCCCAGACCAAACAGAATGGTAGGATATTCAGTAACAATCTGCTTCCACGAACGCTCGCCCGTATGCCAGATGTCATCAAAGGTAAGCTCTATCTTCTGCATCAGCGAAACGATGGTATAGAGAAACATCACGATACCCGTACCGATGATGTAGTTGCTCTGCGTATTCTCGATATAATTGTGAACGAAGTTAACGATGGTCTGCGCCACAACAGGCTGTGCCTCGAAGGTGGTAGAGAGCCAGGATTCGAGCAGAGAGGCATAGCCGAAACCTCGGGCTATGACAAACATCATTGCCATGAAAGGTATCAGAGCCATGAAGGAGGCAAAAGTCAAGGCAGCCACATCCCTGGCCCACATATCCTTGAGATAGAAGATGCGACCGGCAAGCATACCTATCTTGATCCAAGACTTGAGTCTGCCCCGAAAGTCTTTGATATTAGAAGAATTGAACTCTCTGATATCTTCGTAAAAACCTAGTATTCTGTCTATTACCCCCATAAGCTTAAAGTATTGGTTTCACGATGAAACATCAAATCCCTCCACAACACCACCGGGATGCCGTGAAGGGATTTGTCTTAGTATAAATTGCTTCAGTTCTATGGATTAATAGAACTTGAAGTAGTTGCGAGCATTGTTGTAAGAGATATCCTCTACCATGCGAGAGAGGCTCTCCATGTCGTTAGGAAGCAAGCCCTTCTCTACATCATTGCCGAGGAGGTTGCAGAGCAAACGACGGAAGTACTCGTGACGTGGATAGCTGAGAAATGAACGTGAGTCGGTCAACATACCTACGAAACGGCTCAGGAGACCCAATACAGAGAGTGCGTTCATCTGGCGGGTCATACCATCGAGCTGATCGTTGAACCACCAGCCAGAACCAAACTGGATCTTACCTGGGCAAGAACCATCCTGGAAGTTACCGAGCATGGTAGCGATTACCTCGTTGGCACATGGGTTCAATGTATAGAGGATAGTACGTGTAAGCTTACCCTCCATGTTGAGCTCATTGAGGAAGCTGCTCATAGCCTTGGCTGTAGTGAACTCACCGATAGAATCGAAACCGGTATCAGCACCGAGCTTGTTGTACATCAGTGTATTGTTGTCGCGGATAGCACCATAGTGGTACTGTTGTGTCCAGTCGGCAGCGTGATCCATCTCAGCGCAAACCTTGAGGAATGCATGCTTGTACTGACGGATTTCGAGAGCAGAAAGCTGCTGCCCACGCATAGCCTTGGCAAAGATAGTCTCAATCTGAGAATCTGTGTATGGCTCATCGTAGAACTCCTCGATACCGTGGTCGCTCAACTTACAGCCGTTCTCAGTAAAGAAGTCGTGACGCTTCTGCAAAGCATCAACCATATCCTGGAATGTAACGAGGTTAACACCTGCTACCTCACCGAGCCTGTTCATATAGTCAGCGAAATCTGGCTTCTCGATGTTCATAGCCTTGTCAGGACGCCAAGCAGGAATCATCTTGATTTCAAAACCGCTCTCACGTGTCTGCTTGTGGTAACGCAGGTCATCGATTGGGTCGTCTGTTGTACAAACACACTCTACATTGTAATGACGCATCAAGCCACGAGCGCTGAACTCAGGCAACTGCAACTTCTCGTTACACTCATCGTAGATTTCACGGGCAGTCTTAGGGCTGAGCAGCTTATCGATACCGAAAGCAGTCTTGAGCTCCAGGTGAGTCCAGTGATAGAGAGGGTTACGGAATGTATAAGGCACTGTTTCAGCCCACTTCTCGAACTTCTCCCAGTCGCTAGTATCAGTACCTGTGCAGAAGCGCTCATCTACACCATTGGTACGCATAGCACGCCACTTGTAGTGGTCGCCGCCGAGCCAAAGTTCTGTAATACTCTTAAACTTGTGATCATTGGCTACCATCTCAGGGATGAGGTGGCAGTGATAATCGATAATTGGCATTTTAGCCGCATGATTGTGGAAAAGATCCTGTGCAGTCTTAGTGTCGAGCAGGAAGTTTTCATCCATAAATTGCTTCATAATTCGTTATCGTAGTTTTTAAATGTTTATTTATACTTTTCAAATTGTAGCGCAAAGATACAACAAATATCGGAAAAAAGAATCGTTTAAGCGAAATATTTTTGATAATTTCACTTAAACGATTACGTTGGCTGTATTATACAATGATTCTTGTCTTATGATAGCTTTCCCGGAACTCGCTTGGCGAGCATCCTTTCTTTTTCTTGAAGATGCGGTTGAAGTTGCTGAGATTGTTGAATCCGCAATCAAAACCTATCTCGCTAATACTCTTGGCGGTATCTACCAGCATGCGGGCAGCATAACCCAGACGCAGGTCGATGATATACTCAGAGATATTTCTGCCGGTATGGAGCTTGAAGAAACGGCTGAACGCACTGCTGCTCATGCCTGCCAGCGAGGCAAGCTCCGGCAGACGGAGTTCATCCATATAGTTCTTGGAGATGAAATTCTTCACCTTCAGGATGCGCCGGCTATCGTCTTCTACCGTTACCTTGGCATAACTGCTGGAAGCCAGGGTGCGGGCATTTTCGCAGCGTGACAGTTCGTAGAGAATGGTCAGGAACTGCTGTACGGCATAGAAACCGTCTTTTACGGAACTTAAAGTATCGAGCATTCCGTATACCTTCATGATTGCCTGCAACGGGAATGAGAGTCCCTTCTTCGCTTCCTGCATCATACGGGTAATGCTGGCGTAGGGATTTCTTCCGAAGAGCGTTTCATCACTCATGGAGAAATCAAACTGGACGGTAATCTCACGGATGTCATCGCTGTGGCATTCGTTCTGCTCCCATACATGCTCCAGATCGGGCGATGTGATGAGACAGAGATCATAATCGCCTATCACCTCCTGCGAATCTCCAACGATTCTTCTTACTCCCTTTGCATTCTCTACAAAGTTCAACTCGTACACCGAATGGTTATGGATAGGATAAGTAAACTCCTTTTTGTGTCGGTCTGCAATATAGAGCACATCCTTACCCATCAGCGGTGTTATCTCGTGTATGATTCTTCTATCATCTACCATGGTACTAAATGATTAATAACTAATCACTATTTTAGATATTCAAAGTCTTCAGAATGTCGCTCATCTTCTGCTTGGTTGCGATACGGGTAGGAACCAGAGGCAGACGGAGCTCGTTCTCGATGAAACCCATATCATTGAGGAGCGCCTTTACACCGGCAGGGTTACCGTCAACAAAGAGCAGACTGTAGAGTTCAGTGAAAGAATGATGAATCTTACGGGCTGGCTCATATTCGCCACGGAACTCGAGACGGATCATACGGCTGAAAGCCTTAGGCAGGGCATTGCCGATAACAGAGATAACGCCGGCAGCACCACTAGCAATCATTGAGAAGGTAAGCGCATCATCGCCGCTGATAACATCAAAATTATCAGGCTTGTTCTTGATAATCTCATCTACCTGCTCCAGGCTGCCACTAGCCTCCTTCACGGCTACCACATTAGGGAAGTCGCGGGCGATACGGCAGGTTGTTTCAGGCTTCATGTTGATACCGGTTCTGCCAGGAACATTGTAGAGCACGATAGGCAGCGGACTAACCTGGGCGATGGCCTTGAAGTGCTGATAGAGACCTTCCTGAGAAGGTTTGTTGTAGTAAGGACAGATACTGAGGATGCCATCGATGCCACTCCAGTCGGTGTTCTTGATTTCTTCAACGACAGCAGCAGTATTATTACCGCCACAATATTTCAATATCTTGATGCGACCCTTGTTCACATCTTTCACCAATTCTGTGATTTTATCTTTCTCTTCCTGTGTAAGACATGGAGCCTCACCAGTTGTGGCAAGGATGCAAAGGAAGTCTGCACCATTGTCAATTTGAAACTCTACCAATCGCTTGAGCGACTGATAATCAACCGAGCCATCGGTGTTAAAAGGAGTAATAAGGGCAACACCTAAACCCTTGAATATATTCTGTGCCATAATCTATAATATCAAAAACGTTGGCAAAAGTACACAATTATTGTCAATTTGCAAAATAAAAATGAACTTTTCTTTCAAGATTGTACCATTTTTGAAAAAAATCTGTATTATTATACCATATTTCACGTTTTTTTAGTAACTTTGCACCCGAATTAAGCAAAGAACGTAGAACAAATCAAAGCTCAAAGTTCATAGCAAAAAACAAAAAAATTCAAAGATTATCATGAGATATTTCATATTCTTCGGTTACGACGGCACCAACTACCACGGTTGGCAGATTCAGCCCAATGCCAATTCGGTGCAGCAGGAGTTGCAGCGCGCCCTCTCCATACTTCTGAGAAAGGAAATGGAGGTGGTGGGAGCAGGAAGGACCGATACCGGCGTACATGCCCGACACATGACAGCCCACTTCGATACCGACAGGATTCCGATGGAACCCGACCAGCTGGTATACCGCCTGAACCGCATCCTGCCCCGCGACATCGCCGTATACGAAGTAAGGGAGGTAGCCCCAGAGATGCATGCCCGTTTCTCTGCCATCTCGCGCACATACCATTATTATATACATACGCAGAAAGATCCGTTTGAGCGCCATTATTCACTGCAGATAAACTATCCCCTGAATTTCGAGAAGATGAACGAGGCGGCTCAGCATTTTCTGCATCACGAAGACTATGCAGCGTTCTGCAAGGCGGGTGGCGACAACAAGACCACCATCTGCCACGTAACAGCCGCCCGATGGATACAGACCTCTCCTACCACCTGGTATTTCGAGATTACCGCCAACCGTTTCCTGAGAAACATGGTGAGAGCCGTAGTGGGAACGCTCATCGATGTAGGCAGAGAAAAGATTACGATGGAACAGTTTCTCAATATCCTGCACAACGGAAGCCGCAGCGATGCAGGCGAAAGCATGCCGGGTAACGCATTGTTCCTGGAAGAGGTAGGGTATGATTTAAAAGATTAAATGATTAGAAACACAAGGGCGCGAGCCTCATTCAACATTCAACATTTAACATTCATAAAAATGTGGTTAGTATTAGCATTTCTCTCAGCAGCGCTGCTGGGATTTTATGATGCCTTCAAGAAGAAGGCGCTTTCAGGTAACGCAGTGATTCCCGTGCTCTTTCTGAACACGCTCTTCTCATCGCTCATCTTCCTGCCGTTCATCGTGATGAGCTATACAGGAAATTCGCTGGATGGAACGATGTTTCATGTAGCAGAAGGCGGATGGGAAGTTCACAAGTACATCGTGCTCAAGAGTTTCATCGTATTGAGCAGCTGGATCTTCGGTTATTTCGGCATGAAACACCTGCCGCTCACCATCGTGGGACCTATCAACGCCACCCGACCAGTAATGACACTCGTAGGCGCCCTGCTGGTTTATGGCGAGGTTCTGAATCTGTATCAGTGGATTGGTGTCATACTTGCCATCATCTCCTTTGCCATGCTTTCGCGCAGCGGCAAGAAAGAGGGTATCGACTTCAAGCACAACAAATGGATTTACTTCATCGTGCTGGCTGCCGTGCTCGGTGCAATAAGCGGCCTCTACGACAAGTATCTGATGGCTCCACCAGAGAATGGTGGTGTAGGATTAGACAGAATGATTGTGCAGAGTTGGTACAACATCTACCAGTGTTTCCTCATGGGAGCCATGCTGCTGATGATATGGTGGCCTACCAAGAAGAATTCTACCCCATTCCACTGGCACTGGAGTATCATCTTCATCAGTATCTTCCTTTCGGCAGCCGACTTCGTTTATTTCTACGCTCTAAGTTTGCCTGGCGCCATGATCAGTATCGTGAGCATGATTCGCCGCGGTTCGGTCATCGTCAGCTTCCTCTTCGGTGCAGCCATCTTCCACGAGAAGAATCTCAAGGCGAAGTTCGTAGATCTGCTCCTGGTATTACTCGGAATGCTCTTCCTCTACTTCGGAACGAAGTAATGATTATAAAAAAGTCTTGCAAGCCAATGTGCCTGCAAGACTTTTTTATGTTTTTACCAGATATGTGCACGCTTATTCTTAGGAACAAAGAGTTTGTCGCCCTTCTTGATGTTGAATGCCTTATACCATGAATCCACCATTGGGAGGGCACCGTTCACACGAGCCTCGTTTGGAGAGTGAACATCCACGGTCATCAGATACTGCAGGTACTCAGGACGGGCATTGCCTGCCCATACACGTGCCCATGCCAAGAAGAAGCGCTGTTCTGGAGTAAATCCATCCTTCACACCCAACTTCTCTGTCTTCATCACATTCTGAAGTGCACGGAAAGCGATGTTCAAACCACCATTGTCACCGATGTTCTCACCCAGGGTCATCTGGCCGTTTACCTTCTTGCCAGCCAACTCAATCTTGTTGAAATGGTCAACCAGGATCTTGGTGCGAGACTCGAAGTTCTTCTTGTCAGCAGCAGTCCACCAGTTGTTCTGGTTTCCGGTCTTGTCAAACTGGCTACCCTGATCGTCAAAACCATGACTCATCTCATGACCGATTACACCACCGATACCACCATAGTTCATCGCATCATCGGCTGTCGGGTCGAAGAATGGAGGCTGGAGAATAGCTGCAGGGAAGCAGATCTCGTTGGTAGTTGGGTTATAATAAGCATTGATAGTCTGAGGAGTCATTCCCCACTCAGTCTTATCTACCGGCTTGTTCACCTTGCGGGCGATGGCATCCTTGGTAAAGAACTCAGAGATATTTGCCATATTCTCGTAGAGAGAGAGGCTGTCATCTACCTGCAATCCGCTATAGTCCTTCCACTTGTCAGGATAACCTATCTTGATGATGAAGTTCTCCAGCTTATCCTTAGCCTGTGCCTTGGTAGCAGCACTCATCCAGGTAGCCTCGTCGATGCGCTGTGAAAGCGCAGTCTGGAGATTGTGAACCAAGTCGAGCATACGCTTCTTGCTGCTCTCCGGGAAGTACTTCTCTACGTAAATCTTTCCGATAGCCTCGCCCAACACACCGCTCACGGTACTTACGGCACGCTTCCAGCGAGGACGGTCCTGCTGAACACCGCTCATTACCTTGCTCAACTCAAAGGATACGGCACGGAAATCATCGCTCAATACGCTGGTTGCACCAGAAATCACCTTGATCTCTGCGTATGTCTTCAGATCATCCAGAGAGGTCTCTGCGAGAATCTTCTCAACCTCGTGGATTGGTTCAGGCTGACCCACGCAAATTTCCTTGAAAGCAGGGAAACCGGATGCCAGGAACACATTGCCCCAGTCGATGCCAGGATAATCGAGCACGAGCTGGTTGTAGGTCATCTTGTGATAGTTCTTGTCGATGTCGCGGAGCTGTACCTGACTATAGCTTGCCTTAGCGATGCGGGTCTCGATAGCCATCACAGCCTCCATCTTCTTCCGGGCGGTAGCCTCGTCGTTGCCTACCATCTGAAAGAGCTTCTTCATATAAGCCTTGTATGCATCACGAATCTTCTTGGTCTGCTCGTCATCGTTTACATAGTAATCGCGTACACCAAGACCAAGACCACTCTGTCCTACCTCAACGAGGTTGTTGGCGGCATCACGAAGGTCGGCGCCCACACCGATTCCATACATCATGGTACCCTCGCCACGGAAATCGAGCTGAGCGGTAACGAGCTGATACTCTCTGCGGTCCTTGATGGCTGCAATGCGGTCGAGAGTTGGCTTGATAGGTGCCCATCCCTCCTTGTTCAGGCGAACGCTGTCCATACGGAGGTTGTAGAGCGAACCGATCTTCTGTCCGAGTGACCCCTTCTGCTGTGGCTTGGAAGCATATTCAAGGATGATGTCCTGGATGCGCTTCTGGTTCTGCTCAAAGAGATCGGTGAAAGCACCATTGTCGGTATGCTCGGCATCGAGTGGATGATTCTTCATCCAGTTGCCTGCGGCATAGCGATAGAAATCATTACCCGGCTTGATGGTCAAGTCCATGTTGGTCTTGTCAATACCGGAGCCCAACTTCTCCTGCTGGGCAAAAGCAGTTGTTGCACTGAGCAACAATGCTGCAAATAATACTTTTGTTCTCATTATTGTTTGTATTTAACTGTTTCTTTTTTTATAAGGGCGAGACCTGCAAATGTCAGGGCGCCATTCAGCATCAGAAGCTCATAGCCGAACTTATAGCCCACATACTGCGAGGTAAGGGTATCGATGGCGAAGCAGATGAGCGGACTGGCGATGCAGACCCATGGCGACCAGCGGTCGTTTACCTGACGCTTGGTGAGCAGACTGAAGGCAAACAAACCCAACAGCGGACCGTAAGTATAAGAGCAGAGGATGTAGATGGCATCTATCACGCTCGTAGAATTAATCGCCTTGAAAGCAATGATGAAGAGCATGAACACCAAAGCTACCGCCAAATGCATCTGCTTGCGGAGCTTCATATCATCCTTCTTGCCCAGAATATCCACGCACAGACTTGTAGTAATCGCGGTCAATGCTGAATCGGCACTGGAGAAACTTGCCGCCACAATGCCAATGGTAAACAAGACCACCACCAGGTTTCCCATCGCCCCCGAAGCCGCAAACATCGGCAACAGATCATCAGGAGCATCAGGCAAAGCCAGTCCCTGTTTCTGAGCCAGCATTACCAGCAACACCCCCAGACTCAGGAAAAGCAGATTGGCAGGCACAAAGGCAAAACCATAGCTGCAAACATCCTTCTGGGCCTCACGGAGCGACTTGCAGGTAAGATTCTTCTGCATCATGTCCTGATCAAGACCGGTCATCACAATCACTACAAAGACACCGCTGAGGAACTGTTTCCAGAAATTCTGTTTCGACATCCAGTCATCAAAGACAAAAATACGGGAATGACTGTCGTGAGCAATCGCAGTGATCGTTTCGGAAGGAGTCATGCCCAACGCCGACATCACCTGAAAGATAATGAGGACGAGCGCCGCAAACATACAGAGCGTCTGAAAGGTATCCGTCCACACCAGCGTCTTGATGCCACCCTTGCGCGTATAAAGCCAGATAAGCAGTACCATGACAGGAACCGTGACCCAGAACGGAACACCAATCCCATCGAGCACGAAACGCTGCAAGAGGATACAGACGACAAAGAAACGGACCGCCGCACCCGTCATCTTGGACAAGAGGAAGAACGAAGCTCCAGTCTTATACGAACGTTCCCCCAACCGCTGCTGCAGATAACCGTAAATCGTAGTGAGATTATACCGGTAATAGATAGGAAGCAAAAGAAAGGCAACCAGGAAATAACCCAGGATGAAACCGATGCACATCTGAAGGTAGGTCATATCCGTTCTCATCACCATGCCCGGCACACTGACGAAAGTGATGCCCGAAATAGACGCTCCCACCATACCGAAAGCAACCATATACCAAGGCGAACGGCGGTTGGCACGATAGAAAGTTTCATTACTTGCCATATTACGGGCAGTAAGATGACTGAAGAGCAACAGCACACAGAAGTATGCCAGAACTGTGATAACGATAGCCATATTCTCTTAGATTTACATAAAAACAAAAAACCTCCGAGATCACTCTCGAAGGTTTCTGCGGTGCGTACGAGACTCGAACTCGTGACCTCCTGCGTGACAGGCAGGCATTCTAACCAACTGAACTAACGCACCATTATTATTATGGAGGAGTCGAAATATTCAAATGAAATTAGCGGTGCGTACGAGACTCGAACTCGTGACCTCCTGCGTGACAGGCAGGCATTCTAACCAACTGAACTAACGCACCAAACTATTTTGGCAAACCTGTAAGATGATTTTGAGCGGTGCGTACGAGACTCGAACTCGTGACCTCCTGCGTGACAGGCAGGCATTCTAACCAACTGAACTAACGCACCAAACATGAAATCAAATTGAATGTCTTAGCACTCATTTTTCATTTGCGAGTGCAAAGGTACTACTTTTTTTTGGTTCTACCAAATTTTTATGCAACTTTTTTACAGAAAATACTGAAAAAACATCGCATCCTCATATCCAACTTGGCTACAAAGCCATTGTTTCAGGACATTATTCCCCTCAAATCCAACAGATTGCAGCATTTTAGCCGCTTTTTGGTTTCTGATACCTACAATAGCATAAATCTGCTGAAGATGAAGTACATTCCGAGCATATTGCAACAAGCGTGACACAGAAGCCTTCGCGTAACCCTGCCCCTGAAACTCCTTTTTGATGACAATTCCGAGTTCGGCACGGTGATGACGGGGATCAAAATCTGTAAGATCCAGGATGCCCACCTGCTCATTCTGCTCATTCTCTACTATCAGGCGCACCTGATTGTCTACATAAATATCTGCCGAAGCACTGGTTATATAGTCGAGCAGCACCCGGCGCGAATATGGAACATTGGAAACACCCAGTTCCCAAAGCCGATCATCATTCTCTATCTGGTAGAGAAAATCAAGATCTTCCAACTCTAAAGCACGTAATCGAATATTCGGTTCTTTCATAAACTACACTTATTAATAATGTACGCGCGTACCTTATAATATAGAAATAAATCTATCCTTACAAATAACCAAATTCATCCTTATCCATCACCTCCTTATCCGTAATCACCTTACCGATGTCCTTCGTATAGGTAGCCAGTTTGATATTCTCGTCAGACCGCTGCGCAAGCTGATGCAGCATCTCTTCATAGCTCATCTCGTCAGCATCAAACAATACCTGGTTTGACAGGTCGACATGAGAAGGAGAAAAGAATCCCAGACTCTTTCTGATTTTCGCAGTCATCATCTGCGTAAAGGCTACAGAGGCACGGGCATAGATGGCAAATTTGACAGGAATACTCAAGAGATGCGACATACCCGAATAATGTTTACGGAAGAAGATAAGCATCGCCTCATAAAACACATGAACATAGCGGAAGCTCGACTTCTGAGTACTTTCACCTTTGTAATGCAGGATATCTACAGGCAGATAATAGTTCTGATAACCACCCTTCAAGATACGGTAAGAAAGATCAATATCCTCGCCATACATGAAGAAATCCTCATCCAGCAACCCCACCTTCAGCAAGGCTTCACGACGAATCATACAGAAAGCACCGCTCACAACCTCTATCTTTGCCGGCTTATCCCATGGAAGATAACCCATGTAATAATGACCGAAACTGCGATGCTGAGGAAAACGGCTGCACAACCCCATCATCTTATAGAAAGCCACCATCGGAGAAGGCAATCCTCTCCTACTCTCAGGAGCTGGTTTGCCATTGGCTCCCAACATCCTTACACCCAGAGCACCGGCATCAAGATGAGAATGCATAAAACTGACAGCATCCTTGAGAACATGCTCACCGATAATGGTATCCGGATTCAGCAAAAGAACCAAATCACTCTCGCTCTTGCGGATAGCAAGATTGTTGGCACGGGCAAATCCGTTATTATGCGTACAGGCTACAACATGGAGATTAGGATATCGGGAAGCCGGGAAACAATGTTCGAGATATTCCACCGTTCCATCCTGAGAATGATTATCAACCACGATAATCTCTGCCGTATCGCCATTTGCATCACCCTGCTGCCCACACTCCAACACGCCGATAGCTTTCTCTACCGAACGCAGACACTGGGCAAGATAGTACTTCACATTATAGCTTACTATGACAATACTGAGTTTCATATCGAATATCAAATATTAGATACTGAGAGTTTAACCTTCCGCCTCTGTTGTTTCTTCTTCACATCTTCCGACAGAAGGATAAACAAAGAAGAGACAGAGAAAAAGGATGATAGCCATATATCCAAAAGCAGGCGCCATCGTCTGATAATACATAAACGTATTGATCAGCATTGGCAAGCAGAGCATATTCAGACGGGCAGTGCCCAGAGGAAGAAGTGCATCTCCCTTACGGGTTACCAACTGACGGTGAATAGCCTTGAAACTGAAGAGTTTGAGCGCCAAAGGAATAACGGCAATGGTAAGAAACTCCATCGCTACGGTAATCACATAGACCAACGTGACATCCCCTGCCAGATTAGTAGGTTCCAGAATTTCTGTCTCATAGAGCAAGACCAGCAGGAATCCTACCAACAGGACAAAGAGGAAATTGGTCATCAATATTCGTTGTACTTGTTTGATTTTCATTTTGTTGTCTTTTGTTATTGTCCAAATGGAGTTCTGTTCAGAATACTCCGTCCGAGGGTAACCTCATCTGTATACTCCAATTCATCACCCACTGAGATACCACGGGCGATAACAGAGAGTTTAACAGGATAACCAGCAAGTTTACGGGAGATATAGAAGTTGGTAGTATCACCCTCCATCGTACTGCTGAGAGCAAAAATCACCTCCTTCACCCCACCTTCAGCCACACGCTGAACCAGCGATTCTATCTCTATATCCGAAGGACCAATACCATCCATCGGCGAAATGATGCCGCCCAAGACATGATAGAGTCCGTGAAACTGCTGCGTGTTTTCTATCGCCAGTACATCCTGCACATTCTCAACAACACAGATGGTAGAAGCATCGCGCCGGGAATCAGAACAGATCGGACAGACATCAGTATCGCTGATATTATGACAAACTCTGCAGTATTTCACTTCACGCCGCATCCTGGAAATGGTATCAGCAAAGAGTTCCACATCCTCACTCTTACGCTTGAGCATAAAAAGTACAAGGCGCAAAGCTGTTTTGCGCCCTATACCTGGCAATTTAGAAAACTCCGCCACTGCCTTTTCCAACAAAGTCGAAGAAAACTGTTGTTGCATCTTAGCAGTTTAGAGATAAATACCAATACCCAGTTTCAAACCTACGGTAGAATAATCTACATGCTTCTTGAAACTCTGATCGTAGTAGATAGCTGGCTCGAGGGTAACCGACTTGCCGAGGAAGAAAGCATAACCTACCTCTACCCCTGGCATGAAATCATTATAACCTCCGGAATGAGCCAACTTTACGCCGCCACCCAGATACAGACCATTCTGCTCGATATAATAACGTGCCTGGGCACCGACAGAGAAATAATCCTTCACGCCTTCAAGACCAGAATGATTATATTCTACCTGCCCCAACAGCATCCAGTCGTCGTCTACGAAGTATCCTGCCTTAGCCTGAATACCGAGATTGAGGTCCTGAGAGCCATTATAACTCAAGTTTAAGCCCGTCATCGACGCACCTATATACTGTTTTCCACTTTCAAACTGAGCATGGGCAGTTGTCGAAACGACAAGTGCCAATGCTGCAATAGCTATTTTTTTCATTCGTATCATATAAATTCACGTATATTGATTAATACTTATATATAAATCTATTGTTTCTTCTGATAACTGCGATACCAACCCAGGAACCATACCAAGGCAATCACCAGAATGATGACACTGCCCGTATAAGCCAGGCTCTCACCCAAAGCCAAAGCTGTTGGCGAAATGAGCAGGAAGGTTGAACATATCACGGTCATAAACAAGGCAGGAACCAGCGTCATCATAAAAGGCTTCTTCTGCTGTACCAGATAAACCGTCAATGTCCAGAGAGTGAACACAGAAAGCGTCTGGTTAGCCCAGCCGAAATACTGCCAGATGATATTGAAACCATCAGGATTCTCCATCTGCCAAACCAGAATGCCCACCGTAAGAGCAAACAACGGAGCGCAGATATAAAGACGCTTGCGCATTGAGCGCTGCTCCAAACCGATAAACTCAGCGATAATCAGACGGGCACTTCTCAAAGCCGTATCGCCACTGGTAATAGGCGCTGCAACAACACCCAGCAGAGCCAGGATTCCACCAGCCACACCCAACCAACTGGAACATACTATCTTAACAACGGTAGGCGCATCGAAGTTCTGGATAAGCGACTTGCCGCCATCAAACTGAGCAATAAACTGCTGAGCCGCCTCAGGACTTACGCATTCACGCCATCCACCATAGTAGAAGAAATACATGGAAACCGTAGCCCATATCAAGGCAACAACACCTTCTGTAATCATGGCACCATAGAAAATAGGGCGTCCCATCTTCTCATTCTTCATGCATCGGGCCATGAGCGGACTCTGCGTAGCATGGAAACCACTGATGGCACCACAGGCTATCGTGATAAAGAGGCAAGGGAAAATCGGACTCTTCTGTACAAAAGACTCCGTTCCCAACCAAGCCGGATTCTCATTGAGATTGCAACTCTGCAAATTGCTCCAGAGTTCAGGCAATGAAGGCCACTTCACAAAGAGAACTATCATCAGAGCACCCGCCATAAAGAGAAGCGAGAAGGCAAAGAGCGGATAAATCTTTCCGATAACCTTATCGATAGGCAGTAATGTAGCAATGACGTAATAAACGAAAATCACCACAATCCAAAACATCTGGCTGCCCCAGAATGCATCCGTATTACAAATGCCACTCATAATGATAGCCGGACTGTATACAAACACAGCTCCCACCATCATCAGCAAAAGTACCGAAAAGACCAACATCACTTTCTTGGTGCGTCCACCCAAATACTTACCTACCAATTCCGGCAAACCAGCTCCACCGTTACGGATACTGAGCATACCGCTCATGTAATCATGCATGGCTCCTGCAAAGATACACCCGAAGATAATCCACAGATAAGCCACCGGTCCGTACCAGGCACCCATAATGGCACCGAAGATAGGACCCGTTCCTGCAATGTTGAGGAACTGAATCATGAAGATCTTCCAACTAGGCAGTACCATAAAGTCGACCCCATCGGCTTTGGTCACTGCAGGCGTAGGGCGGTCATCAGGACCGAACACATGCGCCACAAACTTTCCATAAAGAAGGTAACCCAATACAAGGGCAACCAAACTAATAACGAAACTGACCATTTTTCTTTTATTGCTTAAAATTTTCTCTCTTTTCGGTGCAAAATGCACTTTATTTTAATATTTCAACCGCAAAAGTAATATTTTTATTTGAAATACAAAAAAATATTGGTATCTTTGTTGCCAAATTGTAAGATTATGAAGAGATTTAAGATATTTTTTATCGTTTTATGCTCTGTTTTGGCCGCAAAAGCCCAGAGTATCGTGTTCAATAACCAGGTGCCGAAATATGAAGTAAGAGCTGTATGGCTGACAACCATAGGAGGTATCGACTGGCCACACTCTTATGCCCAGTCTTCCTATTCTGCCGAAAAGCAGAAAAAGGAACTGACGGATATACTGGACCGGTTACAGCAAGCTAAAATCAACACTGTACTGATACAGACCCGCGTAAGAGGTACCATGATTTATCCGTCGGCATACGAACCTTGGGATGGATGTCTGTCAGGATTTCCGGGCAGAAGTCCGGGCTATGATGCCCTGCAGTTTGCCATCGACGAATGCCATAAGCGCGGTATGGAACTGCATGCCTGGGTGGTAACCATCCCTGTAGGAAAATGGAACGCACTCGGCTGCAAAACCCTCAGACAGAAGATGCCGAAACTCATCAAGAAGATTGGAGCCGACGGATACATGGATCCGGAAAACAGCCGGACTGGTGATTATCTGGCAAACATCTGCAGGGAAATTACACATAAATATAATGTAGACGGTATTCACCTCGACTACATCCGTTACCCTGAAACCTGGAACATTAAAGTGAGCCGGGAACAGGGACGCCGGTATATCACCAACATCGTAAGAAAGATTCACGATGCAGTGAAGGCTGAAAAACCTTGGGTAAAGATGAGCTGCTCACCTGTAGGAAAGTATGATGACCTGAGCAGATACCGAAGTTTTGGCTGGAATGCATACACGAAGGTCTGCCAGGATGCACAGGGCTGGCTCAAGAGCGGTCTGATGGACGAGCTCTTCCCTATGATGTATTTCAAGAACGAACACTTCTATCCGTTTGCCATCGACTGGCAGGAACAGAGCCATGGCAAGATTGTGGTTCCAGGACTGGGCATCTACTTTCTCGATCCGAAAGAAGGAAAGTGGAACATCAATGATGTGACGGCAGAAATGTATCATATCCGAAACCTCGGAATGGGATATGCATTTTTCAGAAACAAGTTCCTCCTGGACAACAAACAGGGTATCCTCGACTTTACCCAACGTTTCAATCCATACCCATCATTGGTTCCGCCGATGACTTGGGCAAGCAAGAACCAACCAGAACAGCCACAACAATTATCGGTAATCACCACCGATAACAAGGTATCAGTTTCCTGGAGCAATCCTTCAAACTATACGGATGGCACTAAAATCGCAACCCCTTATATATATAATAATGTATACGCGAGCAAGAAATATCCGGTAGACATCACCGATGCACGCAACCTGGTTGCCGCACGAATCATAGGAAATTCGTTCAAAATAGAAAATTCTGATGCAAAACATCTGTTTGTTGCCGTAACTTCAATGGACGGATATGGCATAGAAAGCCAGCCAACCCAAGAAAAAGAGGAAGAAAATCCACTTTTTGCCCAAAGCACAGGAGCTGCGAAATTACTCAAATGTGACGGAAAGAAGGTATATCTAGCAGAAACCACAAAAAATCTCGTTTTTGACGTTCTGATGGTCGAAACCCTGCAAGGATGCGATATTCTGCACCTCCATGCAAAAGATAACACGCTAGATGTTAGAAACTTAAAGGAGGGTATCTACCGCGTGGTAAGCATCAACAAGAAGGGGTATAGACATACATTAGGAACCTTCAAGATGAAGAAAAATTGATTTTTTTCAAAAAAAGTTGCGAAAAAATTTGGTGGAATCAAAAAATAGTAGTACCTTTGCACTCGCAATTCAGAAATGAGGCTTTTAAATGTTGCACCCTTAGCTCAGTTGGTAGAGCAACTGACTCTTAATCAGTGGGTCTAGGGTTCGAATCCCTAAGGGTGTACAAAAGATAAGAATTGGCTCCGTAGCTCAACTGAATAGAGCACTTGACTACGGATCAAGAGGTTCAAGGTTTGAATCCTTGCGGAGTCACTCTCCTATCAAAGCTTCACTGAAACAAACGGTTTTGGCTCCGTAGCTCAACTGAATAGAGCACTTGACTACGGATCAAGAGGTTCAAGGTTTGAATCCTTGCGGAGTCACCAACAAATAGTTGCACCCTTAGCTCAGTTGGTAGAGCAACTGACTCTTAATCAGTGGGTCTAGGGTTCGAATCCCTAAGGGTGTACAAAAAGAGCATTTCTTAACAGAAATGCTCTTTTTTTTGTTTTATATTTCTCCCTACCATTTAATATCACCTTTAAATATCACTTTATATCTCTTTAAATATCAATATAAAAAAAGTTGCAGCCATCCAAAGTTTACACCCAGACAACCGCAACCAATTTACCAATCAAAAATATCTAAAATCTCATCCCGTCATCATCATACAACTCTACTATCAACAGAAGAGCCAGTAAAGAACTGCCAGCACGGCTATCATAACAACAGCTACCATTGCTTTAATCATACAGGTAGCCACCTTCTTTAAGACAAACAGTCCTACAACAAGGACTACCAATACCAGCGCATAATATCCAAAATCATTCATATCACATTATTATATAGTATAAACTACCAATCAGTATTCATCACCCTATTAACGATCATTTTTTAATGCCCTACGGAATTCAGCCGGTATCGGAGTTTCAAATTCCATAGGCTGATGCGTTACGGGATGATAGAAACACAGCACATAGGCATGCAGGCACAAGCGCTGGCATGGATCATCACCATTACCATACTTGATGTCACCACACACCGGATGCCCCATATCAGCCGTATGAACACGAATCTGATTCTTACGGCCCGTTTCGAGTTTGAACTCCACCAGAGAATGAGCCGTTGTACGCTCTAATGTATGGAAATGGGTAACAGCATACTTGCCGCCATTATCCGTATCACTGCTGTAAGTAATATAAGCCTTGTTATCTTTCAGCCAGTTGGCAACGGTACCTTCATCTTCTTCCATCTCTCCGGAAACCAGAGCCACATATCTACGGTCGTACACATTATGATGCCAATCATCCTCCAAAGCCAACTCCGTCTGCTTATCCTTGGCATAAATCATCAAGCCCGAAGTATCACGATCCAGTCGGTGGACTACATGCGCCTGACAGTTCTGGCGAGTCTTATGAAAATAATCATCAAGTACCGTTTTCACATTCAGAGTAGAATGACCGGCTGCCATACTCAATATACCGATGTTTTTCTCGACAACAATCAGATATCTGTCTTCATAAACAATCTTAAGGTATCTGCTTTTAAATACCTCCTGATTCTTCTTTGTCTTGCTCACACTCACTTTCATACCCAGCTTCAGGGCATAATCAAACTGGGTAATGGTTTTGCCATTTACCTTGATTCCCCTACCCTGCAGAGTCTGCTTCACCTTAGTCTTGCTAGGTCCCTTCACATTCCCCATCAGCCATTCCAGCAACGGAGCAGGTTTTTCTACCTTGTAATGCTCATATTCATTTGGGTTTCCGTAGCCATAAGCATTATTGGTATGCTTATTAAAATTTCCTTTTCTATTTTGTTGTCTCATATTGTTATCGATATCATTTTCTTAACATGAAAAATACAGAATCAATGCTGCATTTTCTCAGTTTCAGCCTACAAAAGTAAGACTTTTCTGCAAAATAACAAAAAGCCACCATGTTTTTAACTAAAAATTAGTAACTTTTGCCAATAAATCATTGTGTTTCAAATATTTTTTTGTAATTTTGCAGCTGAATTAAAGATATAATCAGAATAAAAGATATTTAGGAACAAATAATGATTACAGTACAAAATCTTGCGATCCAATTCGGAAAGAGAGTGCTTTACAAGGATGTAAACCTCAAGTTCACTCATGGTAATATTTATGGTATCATCGGTGCTAACGGCGCCGGAAAATCTACTTTCCTCCGCGCTATCAGCGGCGACCTTGAACCAAACAAGGGTACAGTAGAAATGGGACCAGGCGAGCGCCTTTCTGTCTTGGAACAGGACCACTTCAAATATGACGATTTCCGCGTGATGGATACCGTTCTGATGGGCCATCAGCCATTATGGGAAAACATGAAGGAGCGCGAGCGCCTCTATGCTAAGCCAGAGATGACAGAAGAAGATGGTAACCTCGCTGCTGAGCTGGAGCTCAAGTTTGCAGAAATGAATGGTTGGGAGGCTGAAAGCAATGCCGCACAACTTCTGCAGAACCTCGGCGTAAAGGAAGACCGCCACGACAAACTCGTTGGAGATCTCTCTAATACAGAGAAGGTGCGCGTGATGCTGGCAAAGGCACTCTTCGGCAACCCAGACAACCTCCTTCTCGATGAGCCTACCAACGACCTCGACCTCGACACTGTTGAGTGGCTGGAAGACTATCTCAGCAACATTGAACAGACCGTACTCGTAGTATCTCACGACCGTCACTTCCTCGATGCTGTAAGTACCCAGACCGTAGATATCGACTTCGGTAAGATTACGATGTTTGCAGGTAACTACTCTTTCTGGTATGAGAGTTCTCAGTTGGCTCTCCGCCAGGCTCAGAACCAGAAGATGAAGGCTGAAGAGAAGAAGAAGCAGTTGGAAGAATTCATCCGCCGATTCTCAGCTAACGTTGCCAAGAGTAAGCAGACAACATCCCGCAAGAAGATGCTGGAGAAACTGAACGTTGAAGAAATCCGTCCTTCAAGCCGTAAATACCCAGGCATCATCTTCCAGATGGACCGTGAGCCAGGTAACCAGATTCTGGAGGTAGAGGGACTGAAAGCATGCGACGAAGACGGAACAGTGCTCTTCGACAATGTAAACTTCAACATAGAAAAGGACGAGAAGGTAGTATTCCTCTCTCACAACCCTAAGGCGATGACCGCACTCTTCGAAATCATCAACGGCAACCGAAAGGCTGACGCAGGTGACTACAAGTGGGGTGTTACTATCACAACAGCTTATCTCCCACTCGATAATACAGAATTCTTCCAGAGCGACAAGAACCTGGTAGACTGGTTGAGCCAGTATGGTCCAGGTAACGAAGTTGCCATGAAGGGCTACCTCGGAAGAATGCTCTTCAGCGGCGAAGAAGTACTGAAGAAGGTAAATGTCCTCTCCGGAGGTGAGAAGATGAGATGTATGATTGCACGCATGCAGTTGCAGAACGCCAACTGCCTGATTCTTGATACACCAACCAACCACTTGGACCTGGAGAGTATTCAGGCATTCAACAACAACCTGGTAGGTTTCAAGGGCAATATCCTCTTCTCTAGCCACGACCACGAATTCATCAACACCGTGGCAAACCGCATCATCGAGCTCACTCCATCAGGCACCATCGACAAGCTCATGTCTTATGATGAGTATATCTACGATGAAGCTATCAAGGAGCAGAAGGCTAAGATGTACGGATTCTAAACAGAAAGTTATTCTGCTGTTTTAAACAGCAACCACAAATTATCTTATAATTTAATAGTGCCAATTCGATGAGAATCGGGTTGGCACACTTTTTGTCAAACAACCAATAACAAGAATTATCATGTTTAAAAAATTTAAGACTATGTCAAAAGAAAAAGAAATCAATATAGAGGACGGAAACGTTCAGGAGACTGTTCAGAATGAAAATAATGAGCAGACAACTCAAAATGAAAATACTGAGGAAAATCAGAATACTGACAACAAGGCAGAAGAAGGTGACAACAATACAGACGCTGCTGACAAGAAGGCAGAAGAGATTGATCCTTTAACAAAAGCACAGCAAGAGGTAGAGGAACTCAAGAAACAGTTGCTCTATAAGACTGCTGAGTTTGAGAATTACCGCAAGCGTACCCTCAAAGAGAAAGCAGAACTGATTTTGAATGGCGGCGAGAAGACTGTAGCTGCTATTCTGCCTATTCTCGACGACTTTGAGCGTGCCATCGCAGACAAGAGCGAAGACCCTAAGGCTATCAAGGAAGGTGTCCAGATGATTTTCAACAAGTTCGTAAAGACACTCGAAGGTCTTGGCGTTAAGAAGATTGAAACCAACGACAAGGATTTCGATGTAGATTTCCACGAGGCTATTGCTATGGTTCCGGGAATGGGCGATGACAAGAAGGGAAAGATCATTGACTGCGTCCAGACAGGTTATACGATGAACGACAAGGTGATTCGCCATGCCAAGGTAGCTGTAGGTCAGTAAGAAAGAAATATCAAGAATTATTTTTCAAAATCCAGAACATTCCATTAGAATTCTGCAAGAAAATTCAATATTTGAAATAAGTAAATGGCTAAGAGAGACTATTATGAGGTGCTGGGCGTAGACAAGTCGGCATCAGAAGACGAAATAAAGAAGGCGTATCGAAAGATAGCCATTAAGTATCATCCAGACCGCAACCCTGGCAACAAAGAGGCGGAAGAGAAATTCAAGGAAGCTGCCGAAGCTTACGAAGTTCTCCACGATGCCCAGAAGCGCCAGCAGTATGACCAGTTTGGTTTCGACGGGCCACAAGGTGGATTCGGCGGATTCGGCGGTGGTGCCAGCATGGACATGAACGACATCTTCTCTATGTTTGGAGATATCTTTGGCGGACACGGCGGTTTCAGCAGCTTTGGTGGCGGCGGTTTCGGTGGCGGCTCACAGAAGCGGGTTTACCAGGGTGGCGACCTTCGCGTAAGAGTAAAACTGACTCTCCAAGAGGCAGCAACAGGTGTTACCAAGCGCTTCAAGATTCGCAAGGATGTAACTTGCTCTGCATGTCACGGAACAGGTTGCGAAGGTGGTGCCCAGCCAGAAACATGTCCGGAATGTCATGGAAGCGGCTATGTCTTAAAAACGGTGCGCAGCATGTTCGGCATGATGCAAACTCAGGCTGCATGTACAAAGTGTGGCGGTGAGGGAACTATCATCAAAAACAAATGTAAGGAATGCGGTGGCGACGGAATCGTGAAGGGCGAGGAACTCGTAGAAATCAATATCCCTGCAGGTGTCGACAACGATATGGTTGTTACCGTTGAAGGAAAGGGTAACCAAGGCAAGCACAATGGTCTCTACGGAAACCTACAGGTAATGGTAAGCGTAGAAAAGAACGATGATTTCGAGCGTGTTGGTCAGGACTTATACCATAATCTTGTTCTTGACTTTGCAACTGCCACTTTGGGTGGCGAGGTAGAAGTCCCTACCTTGGATGGTAAGACGAAGATCAAAATAGAACCAGGCACACAACCAGGCAAACAGATTCGTTTGCGTGGCAAAGGTATGCCGGCTATTAAGGGATATGGTTATGGCCGTGGTGATATTATCGTCAATATTACCGTTTTCATCCCTACATCTCTGACCAAAGAAGAAAAGGATCTTGTTGTGAAATTCAAGGAATGCGATAATTTCAAAGCAGATAATGCAGAGAAGAAATCTCTCTTTGAAAGTTTCAAGAATCTCTTTAAAAAATAAACTGTAAAGAGCAATCCCCGAAGAGGGCGAACTATCTTCGAAAGAACGGTTCGCTCTTTTCGGGGATTATCTATATATATAATAAGGTATAACATGAATTATCAAGAAACTGTTGAATATCTTTTCACCAGCACGCCGGTTTTTGAAAAGATTGGAGCCAAGGCATACAAACCTGGGCTTGATACGATGTATAAAATGGATGAACACTTCGGACATCCTCATAACCAATATAAATGTATCCATATTGCAGGAACCAACGGAAAAGGTTCATCATCCCATACACTTGCTGCAATCCTGCAGAGCCAGGGCTATAAGGTCGGTCTGTTCACATCTCCACATCTTGTAGATTTCAGAGAACGCATTCGCGTAAATGGTGAGATGGTAAGCGAAGAGTATGTAATCGACTTTGTAGAAAACAACCGGAAATTCTTCGAACCGCTACATCCTTCGTTCTTTGAACTGACCACCATGATGGCATTTCAGTATTTTGCAGAACAAAAGGTAGACTTTGCCGTCATCGAAGTTGGATTGGGAGGAAGACTGGATAGTACCAACATCATCACTCCTATCCTAGGAGTTATCACGAATATCAGTTTTGACCACACCCAATTCCTCGGGAATACACTCGGCGAGATTGCAGGCGAAAAGGCGGGTATCATCAAGCCACAGATTCCTGTCGTTATTGGCGAATGGAACGAAGAGACCCAACCTGTGTTCATCAAGAAAGCCCATGAGCAGAATTCTCCTATCCATTTTGCACATGCAACTGACGCAGACATGAACTTCGAACTGAAAGGCAACTATCAGAAAAAGAACTTCTGCACCATATCCGCAGCCGTAGAATGCCTGAAGGAAGAAGGAATAGAAATCAAAGATGAAAGCATAAAAAACGGCTTCGAACATGTATGCGAGCTGACAGGCTTACGTGGCAGATGGGAAAAACTCAACGAGCACCCTCTCACCATCTGTGATACGGGACATAACCTTGCCGGATGGGAGTATCTGGAACCTCAGATTGCATCCGTCAAAGCCGATACGAAACATATTGTCTTCGGAATGGTTGACGACAAAGATGTAGAGCATGTAATGGGACTATTAGAAAAGTTGCCAAAAGAAAGCACGATTTTCTATTGGACACAGCCATCAACCAAAAGAGCGATTCCTGTAGACAAATTATACGGATACGCACAAAAGCACGGCTTAAACGGAACATGCTATCAAACTATCGCACAGGCATTTAACAAAGCAAAAGCAAACGCAAAAAAAGATGATTTTATCTTTATTGGCGGATCTAGTTACGTCGTTGCCGATTTGCTATCAGAATCGTTTTAGGATTTTTTAAATCAAAAAGTTCATAAAATATTTGTAATACTCATTTTTTTTTAGTTACTTTGCAGTACATTACTTAAACCAAAGTAAGGTAACTAAAAAAAGTGAGATATTATGAATACAGAACCAGCAAATAAGTGTGGTTTGAAAAGAGAAGATTTTCAGACCACAGTGAATGGCAAGAAGACTGATCTCTTCGTGTTAAGAAACAAGCAAGGCAACGAAGTTGCAGTGACTAACTATGGTGGAGCAGTCGTAGCCATCATGATGCCAGACAAGGATGGCAACTATGCCAACCTCATCCAAGGCCATGACAACATACAGGACGTCATCAACTCGCCAGAGCCATTCTTGAGTGTGCTCATCGGTCGTTATGGCAACCGTATTAAAGAAGGCAAGTTCATACTTCACGGCAAGGAGTATCAATTAGCATGCAACGATGGTCCCAACCACCTGCATGGTGGACCTACAGGTTTCCACACCAAAGTTTGGGATGCAACCCGCATGAGTGATAGCGCTGTCGTATTGAAATACACGAGCCCTTATGGTGAAGAAGGCTTCACTGGTGAGTTGACAGTTTGGGTAGCTTACACATTGACCGACGACAATGAGTTCGTTATCAAGTATCAGGCTACAACCAACAAGACAACCATCTGCAACCTGACACACCACGCTTTCTTCTCAATCCAGGGTATTGCTAATCCTACCCCAACAGTTGACAATATCATCTGTGAGGTGAACGCAAACTACTATCTCCCTATCGATAAGTATTCTATCCCTACAGGTGAGATTTTGAAGGTTGAGGGCACACCATTCGATTTCCGTACACCAAAGCCAATTGGTCAGGACATCAATGCAGACAACGAGCAGATCAAGAATGGTCAGGGCTATGACCACAACTATGTATTGAACAAGACAGAAGAAGGTGAGTTGAGTTTCGCTGCCCGTATAAAAGACCCTGTAAGCTGCCGTACCATGGAGGTTTATACCACAGAACCAGGTTTGCAGATGTACACAGGTAATTTCCTTGCAGGTATCTCAGGACAGTTTGGTGCAACATTCCCACGTCGCAGTGCAGTCTGCTTCGAGGCACAGAAGTTCCCAGACACTCCAAATCACACCTATTTCCCAAGTTGCAGATTAAATCCGGGTGAAACATACATCCAGAAGACAATCTATAAGTTTGGAATTGACAAATAAATCAGAATAAATCATGGAGCAGGTACTCTAAACAGCACTTGCTCCATTTTCGCGCTTGAATGACAAAACCCATCCAGCGCGACAACAATCTTAAAGAGAAGTCTTAACGTCTTTAAAGAAGAAACAACCTCTTTAGAAGAAAAGAGTAGCAACCTCTTTACCATAAAAGAGAATCAATAACCTCTTCAAAAAGAGTATAAACAAGCTTTTCGCAAATAATAATAACAAATAACAATATCAACTATCAAAAAAAATGGAAAACCAAAGTAAAAATGGCAATATCATCGCCATTATCACGATGATGTTCCTCTACGCCATGATTTCGTTCGTAACGAATTTGGCTGCTCCTATCGGAGTTATTTGGAAAAATGTATTCGCTGACAGCGGAAGTGCTAACATGATCGGTATGTTGGGTAACGCCATGAACTTCTTGGCTTACCTCTTCATGGGTATCCCTGCAGGTAAGTTGCTCACCAAGATCGGTTACAAGAAGACCGCCCTCACCGGTATCGCTACCGGATTCGTAGGCGTGCTCATCCAGTTCCTTTCAGGTAAGTTCGGTGCCGACATCTCAGGCTTCGCCGTTTACCTCTTCGGTGCGTTCATCTCAGGTTTCGCAGTTTGTATTTTGAATACTGTTGTAAACCCAATGTTGAACCTCATCGGTGGTGGTGGTAACCGCGGTAACCAGTTGAACCTCATCGGTGGTACATTGAACAGTTTATCCGGAACTTTAACCCCAATGCTCGTAGGTGCCCTTATCGGTACTGTTACTGCTAATACCAAAATGGTAGATGTGAACCTCGTGCTTTACATTGCCCTTGCCGTATTCGCAGCAGCATTCGTTATCTTGAACTTCATCCCTATCCAGGATCCAGAGATGGGTAAGACTACAGACAAGACTGTATTCGAGCATTCACCATGGGCTTTCCGCCACTTCAACCTCGGCGTTATCGCAATCTTCGTTTATGTAGGTGTTGAGGTAGGCATTCCTGGAACATTGAACTTCTACATTTCTGATACAACAGCAAATGGTGGTGGTTTCATCAATGGTACAGCCTTGGCAAATGCAGCAGCTATCGGTGGTTTCGTTGCAGGTACATACTGGCTTCTGATGCTGGTTGGTCGTCTTTGCTCCAGTTTTATTGCTGACAAGGTATCTAGCCGCATGATGATGATGATTGCCAATGGTGCAGGTATGATCTTTATCGTCCTCGCCGTACTTCTCGGCAAGTCAACAACAGTAGAAATGCCTGTATTTACAGGTACATCATTCCAGATGGTAACAGTGCCTATCGCAGCCATGTTCCTGGTACTCTGCGGTCTCTGCACTTCTATCATGTGGTCTTCTATCTTCAACCTTGCTACTGAGGGTCTTGGCAAGTATACAGCCCAGGCTTCAGGTATCTTCATGATGATGGTAGTAGGTGGTGGATTGATGCCATTGGTACAGAACTTCATCGCAGACAATGCTGGCTATATGGCTAGTTACATTGTGCCTCTCATCTGTATGGCATACATGTTCTTCTATTCTGTAGCTGGTTGCAAGAACATCAACAAGGATATTCCTGTTGATTAATAACACGAAATAAATTAGCCCTAAGGCTTATATAGTCTTGGGGCTAAATCATATAATCAAATCTTTAGTAACAACACAACAAAAACTTAACTAATTATGGATATTGAAAAAGTAAGAAGCCGCTTCATCAAGCATTTCGATGGTAAAACAGGTAACATCTACATGTCACCAGGTCGTATTAACCTGATTGGCGAGCATACCGATTATAATGGTGGATTTGTTTTCCCAGGTGCAGTAGATAAGGGTATCATGGCAGAAATACGTCCTAACGGAACAGATACCGTCATGCTCTACTCTATCGACTTGAAGGACCGTGTAGAATTCAAGGTTAATGATCCTGAAGGTCCACGCGCTTCATGGGCACGTTACATCTATGGTGTTTGCCAGGAGATGAAGGCATTGGGCGTTGACGTAAAGGGTTTCAATGCAGCATTCTATGGTGATGTGCCTCTCGGTGCAGGTATGTCTTCTTCTGCTGCTCTTGAAAGCTGTTTTGCTTTTGCTTTGAACGACCTCTTTGGTGACAACAAGGTTTCTAAATGGGATCTCGTTCTCGCTGGTCAGGCTACTGAGCACAAGTATGTAGGTGTTAACTGCGGTATCATGGACCAGTTTGCTTCTGTTTTCGGCAAGGAAGGTAAGTTGATGCGCCTCGATTGCAACAGCCGCGAATTTGAATACTTCCCATTCGAGCCTAAGGGCTATAAACTCTGCCTGGTAAACTCTAAGGTAAAGCACGAGTTGGCAGGTTCTCCATACAACGACCGCCGCAACTCTTGCGAAAATGTTGTTAAGCACATTGCAGCAAAGCACCCAGAAGCTAAGTTCGAAACTCTCCGTGATTGCACATGGGAGCAGTTGGAAGAGGTTCGCGCTGAGGTAGGCGAAGAGGATTACAGCCGCGCTCACTTCGTATTGGGCGAGAAGGACCGCGTTTTGGCTGTCTGCGATGCTCTTGAGAAGGGTGACTACGAGACAGTAGGTCAGAAGATGTACGAGACTCACTACGGCTTGAGCAAGGAATACGAGGTAAGCTGCGAGGAACTCGACTTCTTAAACGATGTTGCTAAGGAGAATGGTGTTACTGGTAGCCGTATCATGGGCGGTGGCTTCGGTGGCTGCACCATCAACCTGGTAAAGGACGATATCTACGACAAGTTCGTTGAGGACATTACAGCTAAGTTCACAGCTAAATATGGTCATGCTCCAGAGATTTACCCTGTAATAATCTCTGAGGGTTCTCACAAGGTTTGCTAATATATACATTATATATAATATAAGGAACTGCAGTTAGTATTGCTAACTGCAGTTTTTTTTTGTCCCAAATAAGACAAAAACAGGCGTTTTCATACAAATAGTGTTAAAAAGACACTTTAGAAGGAAAAAAGTTAGGGAAAACGCTTGCAGATTCGAAATAAAATTGTAATTTTACACCCAAAATGAATAGACAATAAAAAACAGCCTAAAAATGAGTACATTTAAGACCCTATTTATGGGAGTTGGTTTTGCGGCTATCGCTACCCTCTCAGCTTGTTCATCAAGCAGCAATGCAAGTCTCACACAATCTGGTTTGAATCCAGCAGATTTCGATTCAACAGTATTGGGCAAGAAGACTGAGTTAGTAACTCTCAAGAATGCAAACGGCATGGAAGTTTGCCTCACCAATTATGGTGGACGTGTCGTTTCCATTTCCGTTCCAGACAAGGACGGAAAGCCAACAGATGTGGTTCTTGGTTACGATAATATCCATCAGTATGCTGACACCCTTAACTCTCCTTCAGACTATGGTTCTTCTGTAGGACGTTATGCCAACCGTATCAAGGATGCTAAACTTTCACTTGCTGGTTCAACATACCAGTTGAAGGCAAATGATAATGGCAACTGCCTACATGGTGGTGGTGCTACAGGATGGTTGAACCAGGTTTACGACATTACAGAGAAGAACGACTCATCCGTTACCTTCATTATCAATGCGAAGGATGGCGAGAATGGTTTCCCTGGCAACGTAACAGCAACAGCTAAATATACAGTCAAGAGTGACAACACACTCGACATCGAGTTTGGCGCTACAACAGACAAAGAGACCGTTGTCAATATGACCAACCACAGTTACTTCAACTTGAATGGCGATCCATCTAAGGAAGGTTTCGATCAGATAATGTACATCAATGCAGATAAGTTTACTCCTGCAGATTCACTTTACATCCCAACTGGTGAAATCAAGAGTGTCGATGGAACCCCTATGGATTTCCGTAAACCTGCAGAAATCGGCAAGAAGGTTGATTATAACTTTGATCAGATTAAGAATGCCACAGGTTACGACCACAACTGGTGTTTGAACACATATAAGAATGGTAAGGGCGATGACAAAACAGTTTGCGCAAGCCTCTACTCACCAAAGAGCGGTATCCTTCTTGAAGTATTTACCAACGAGCCAGGCATTCAGGTTTACACCGGTAACTTCCAAGGCACAGGTATTGCCTGCAAGCATGGCATCAAGTATCCTAAACACGTAAGCGTTTGCTTCGAGAGCCAGAAATATCCTGATTCTCCAACCAAGATTGCTCAGGGTGTAAAGGATTGGACAGATGCCACATTGAAACCAGGAGAGAAATACTATTCTCACCTCGCTTACAAATTCAGCGTTAAAAAGTAAGCGTAAGTTAGTTTAAAAGTCAGCGAACCGGCGGATAAAGTCCGCCGGAACAACTAACATCCAACAAGAAGTTTTCGCAATGACAAAAAAAAACGAAATGTGCTGGATAAGAAACTAACATAATAAGCATTCAATAAAAGAAAAGAATAAACAAATAATAATAAACAAACAATCTTATAGTAATTATGAATTGGAATTCAACAGAATTCGTATGGCTTGATTGGGCTATACTCGCCATTGGTGTTATCGGCGTAATTTGGGCTGTCTGGCACGCAATCGTGAAAGACAGAAAGGCTCAGAAAGGTGAAGACTCTTCTGCCTACCTCTTCGGTAAGGGTGAGCCATGGTATGTAATCGGTATGGCTATCTTTGCTGCCAACATTGGTTCTGAGCACCTCGTTGGTTTGGCTGGTACAGGTGCCAAGAGTGGTGTTGGTATGGCACACTGGGAGATGCAGGGCTGGATGATCCTCATCTTGGGTTGGCTGTTCGTACCTTTCTACCAGTTGCTCATTAACAAGATGGGTAAGATCATCACCATGCCAGACTTCCTGAAGTTCCGCTATACCCAGCGCACAGGTTCATGGCTCTCTATCATCACACTCGTAGCTTACATCCTTACTAAGGTGAGCGTTACAGCCCTTACAGGTGGTATCTTCTTTGAATATCTTTGGGGCTTGAACTTCTGGGTTGGTGCCATCGGTCTGATTATCCTCACCACCATCTTCACCGTATTCGGTGGTATGAAGGGTGTGATGACATTGTCAACTATCCAAACTCCTATCCTCGTCATCGGTTCTTTCCTCGTACTCTTCCTCGGTCTCTCTACCCTTGGCGGTGGCAGCATAGCTGCTGGTTGGGCCGACATGATGGATTACTGCGGCAAGCTGAACAATGGTTATGGTACAACTCACATGTTCCACTGGGAGGCAGGTGACTCTATGTATCAGGAGTATCCTGGTTTCGTAGTATTCATCGGTGCAACCATCATCGGTTTCTGGTACTGGTGTACTGACCAGCACATCGTTCAGCGTGTACTCGGTCAGGTTCCTGGCGAGAGCAACGTAGAGGTTATGAAGCGTGCCCGCCGCGGTACTATCGCAGCCGGTTTCTTCAAGGTACTCCCTTGCTTCATGTTCCTGATTCCAGGTATGATTGCAGCCGCATTGGCTCAGAAGGGTGCCATCCAGATGAACGAGACTGATGCAGCCTTCGCCATCATGGTAAAGACCGTTCTTCCTGCAGGTATCAAGGGTATCGTAACCATCGGTTTCATCTGCGCACTCGTTGCTTCATTGGCAGCATTCTTCAATAGCTGTGCTACCCTCTTCACCGAGGACTTCTACAAACCATTGAAGAAGGGCATGTCTGAGGCTCACTACGTACTCGTTGGCCGTATCGCTACCGTAGTAGTTGTGGTTCTAGGTTTCGCATGGTTGCCAATCATGATGAAGATGGATACTTTGTACAACTATCTCCAGGGTATCCAGTCACTCTTGGCTCCAGCCATGGTAGCTGTATTTGCAATGGGTATCTTCTTCAAGAAGATTACTCCAAAGTCAGGTGAATATACCATGATTACAGGTTTCCTCATCGGTATGCTCCGCCTCGTTACCAACGTCATTACTGATACAGGTAAGGCTACAATGGATGGTGCATTCTGGGATTACACCGCATGGTTCTGGCAGACCAACTGGCTCGTATTCGAGTGCTGGTTGCTCGTATTCCTCATCATCTTCATGGTAGTAGTAAGCTGCTTCACTCCAGCTCCAAGCAAGGAGCAGGTAGAGGCAATCACCTTCACATCAGACTTCAAGAAGTCTATCCGTGAGAGTTGGAGTGCCTTCGATATTATCGGTACCCTCGTAGTAATCGGCCTCTGCGCAGCATTCTACGCATACTTCTGGTAAAATATTATTCACGTCAGGAGCAAGAAGTGAGGAGTCTGGAATTTTCTCGAAGATCAGACAAAACTGTTTCTGTTGAAAAAATCCGCGATCCTTTCTTCTCCTTCTTACTCCTTGATTTTCCTCTCGAACCTGCTCTATGAAGAGCAAGCAAAAGAACACAACTATACATACATTGAATCATTACATCAAAACAGCAGAAAGACCATGACCCAGTTTTATAATGAATACTCCAAAGTATTAGTATCCGTCGATTGTATCATTTTCGGTTTCGACGGTAGTAACCTCCAGGTACTGATAGGCAAACGCAAGATGGACCCGGGAAGAGGCGAATGGTCACTCTATGGTGGTTTCGTTGGCGCAACAGAAAATCTCGAAGATGCTGCCAACAGAGTCATCCTGGAACTTACTGGAATGAAAAACCTCTATATAAGACAAGTAGGAGCTTTCGGCCGCATCGACCGTGACCCAGGTGAGCGAGTTATCTCTATCGCCTATTGCACTCTCATCAATGTGAAAGACTATGATGACAGCCTCCGTGTAGAACACGGATTGGAATGGGTTAGTCTGAACGAACTTCCAGAACTTTACTCAGACCACAAACTCATGATCCGCAACGCTATCGCACAGATACGCCGCCGCATCAATCATGAGCCATTAAGCTTCAAACTCCTCCCAGACCTCTTTACGCTGACACAGCTTCAGCACGTATTCGAGGCAGTAATAGGCGAAGAGATTGATAAGCGCAACTTCCGCAAACGCGTGAAGGATATCGACTTCATCGAGAAAACAGAACTCATCGATAAAGTCAACTCGAAACGAGGCGCCGCCCTCTACCGCTTCAACAAGAAAGCATACGAGGAAGACCCATCGTTCAACTTGAAATAGAATAAACAACTTAAAACAAAAGATATTATGTTAGAAGAATTAAAAGAAAAAGTGTTCAAGGCAAACCTTGATCTCGTTAAGCACAACCTCGTGCTCTTTACATGGGGTAATGTGAGTGGTATCGACCGCGAGAAAGGTCTGGTTGTCATCAAACCATCAGGCGTCGATTATGACACCATGAAGGCTAGCGATATGGTAGTGGTAGACTTGGAAACAGGTAAGGTAGTAGAAGGCGATCTGAATCCATCATCTGATACACCAACCCACTTGGTTCTCTACCGCGCATTCCCAGAGTTGGGTGGCGTAGTTCATACTCACTCTACTTATGCTACCGCTTGGGCACAGGCTGGCTTGGACATCCCTAATATTGGTACAACTCATGCTGATTACTTCCACGATTGCATCCCTTGCACTGATGCGATGACAGAGGATATGATGGCAGAATATGAGCACAACACAGGTGTTGTCATCGTTGACCGTTTCAAGAAAGATAACATCAACCCAGTTCATACTCCTGGCGTATTGGTTAAGAACCATGGTCCTTTTACATGGGGTAAGGATGCTGACCAGGCTGTTTATCACGCAGTAGTAGCTGAACAGGTAGCAAAGATGGCTTTCATCTCATTCTCTGTTAATCCAAACACCACCATGAACCCATTGCTCGTAGAGAAGCACTTCAACCGCAAGCACGGTCCTAACGCTTACTACGGACAGAAAAAGCACTAATTAAAGCGTGTTTCAAATAAAGATATTAAATCACATTAACAATAACAATTAATACAACAAACAATCATGATTAAAGCATTTGAAAATTTAGAGGTATGGTTTGTAACTGGTGCACAGCTTCTTTACGGAGGCGAAACAGTTAAGATAGTTGATGGTCACTCAAAGGACATGGTAGATGGTCTGAACAACAGTGGCATCATCCCAATCAAGGTAGTTTATAAGGGCACAGCTAACTCTTCTGCAGAAGTTGAGGCTGTCATGAAGGCTGCCAACAACGATGAGAAGTGCGTAGGTATCATCACATGGATGCACACCTTCTCTCCAGCTAAGATGTGGATCAAGGGCTTGCAGGCTCTCGAGAAGCCTCTCCTCCACTTCCACACTCAGTACAATGCAGAACTCCCTTGGGATTCTATCGATATGGATTTCATGAACCTCAACCAGTCAGCCCACGGCGACATCGAGTTCGGTCACATCTGCACCCGTATGCGCATCCCTAGAAAGGTAGTTGTAGGTTACTGGAAGAGCGAAGAGGCTCAGAAGCAGATTGCAACATGGGCTCGCGTAGCTGCTGGTGTTGCTGATGCTCACAACGTACGCTGCTTGATGTTCGGTATGAACATGAACAACGTTGCCGTAACAGATGGCGACCGTGTAGAGTTCGAGCAGCGCTTGGGTTACCATGTTGATTACTACCCAGTATCTTCACTCATGGAGTACTACAAGAAGGTAACTGATGCAGAAGCAGATGCTCTCGTTGAGGAATACAAGAAGGAGTACACCATCAAGATTGATGAGTCTGGCGAGGAAGTATATTGGGAGAAGGTGAAGAACGCAGCTAAGGCTGAGATCGCTCTCCGTCGCGTATTGAAGGATGAGAACGCAGTAGCATTCACAACCAACTTCGATGACCTCGGCGATGCTGACATCGACGATCCAAACTTCTGCGGTTTCGACCAGATTCCTGGTTTGGCTTCACAGCGCCTGATGGCAGAGGGTTATGGTTTCGGTGCTGAGGGTGACTGGAAGACAGCTTGCCTCTACCGCACACTCTGGGTAATGAACCAGGGCTTGGAGAAGGGTTGTTCATTCCTTGAGGACTACACACTCAACTTCGCTGCCGACCGCACATCTAGCCTCCAGAGCCACATGCTCGAGGTATGCCCATTGATTGCAACAGACAAGCCAAAGCTCGAGGTTCACTTCCTCGGCATCGGTATCCGCAAGCAGCAGACTGCCCGTTTGGTATTCACATCTAAGACAGGTAAGGGTGTTAAGGCAACTGTAGTTGACCTCGGCAACCGTTTCCGTCTCATCGCAAGTGAGGTAGAGTGCATCGAGCCAAAGGCAATGCCTAAGCTCCCTGTAGCTTCAGCTCTCTGGGTTCCACAGCCAACCTTCGAGATTGGTGCAGGTGCTTGGATCCTTGCTGGTGGTACTCACCACAGTGCATTCTCTTACGATATCACTGCTGAGTACTGGGAAGACTTCTGCGAGATTCTCGGTATTGAGTTCGTCAACATCGACAAGAACACAACTATCAGCAGCTTCAAGCAGCAGCTCCGCAACAACGAGATTTACTACATGCTCAACAAGGCGTTGAGATAATTTAAGTGAAGAGTGAAGAACGAAGAGTGAAGAATTCCATTGCTTTTCTCTTTGTTCCTTACATTAAAGAAAGAATCAATAATGAGCGCAAAAACTATTATAGAATCAGGTAAGGCCATTCTCGGTATCGAGTTTGGCTCTACCAGAATCAAGGCTGTCTTGATCGACACCGACAACAACCCTATCGCACAGGGTAGCTTTGAGTGGGAAAACCAGTTGGTTGATGGTCTCTGGACTTACAGCATCGACACAATCTGGAAAGGTTTGCAGGATTGTTATGCCGACCTCCGCAAGAACGTGAAGGCTGAGTACGACTGCGAAATCAAGCAGTTGGCTGCCATCGGTATTTCTGCGATGATGCACGGCTACATGGCTTTCGGTAAGGATGAGAACATTCTCGTTCCTTTCCGCACATGGCGTAACACCAATACAGCCAAGGCTGCAGCTGAACTTTCAGAACTCTTCCACTTCAACATCCCATTGCGTTGGAGTATCTCTCACGTATATCAGGCTATCCTGAATGGTGAGAACCACATCAACAAGATTGACTTCCTTACCACTCTCGCCGGTTATATCCACTGGCAGCTCACAGGCAAGAAGGTTTTGGGCGTAGGCGATGCATCAGGTATGCTCCCTATCGACTCTAACACCAACAACTACGATGCAGAGATGGTAGCTAAGTTCGATAAGCTCATCGAGCCTAAGAACCTGGGCTGGAAGATTCTCGACATTCTCCCTGAGGTGCTGAACGCAGGCGAAGATGCTGGCGTATTGACCGAGGAAGGTGCAAAGAAGCTCGACCCATCAGGCACACTCCAGGCAGGCACCCCACTCTGTCCTCCAGAAGGTGATGCAGGTACTGGTATGGTAGCTACCAACGCTGTACGTCAGCGCACAGGTAACGTCAGTGCAGGTACATCTTCTTTCTCTATGATTGTATTGGAGAAAGCCTTGAGCCAACCTTACGAAGTCATTGATATGGTGACTACTCCAGACGGCAGCCCTGTAGCCATGGTTCACTGCAACAACTGTACTTCCGACCTCAATGCATGGGTAGGTTTGTTCAAGCAATATCAGGAGTTGCTCGGTGTTCCAGTAGATATGAACGAGGTATTCGGCAAGCTCTACAACCACGCTCTTGAAGGCGATGCTGATTGCGGAGGATTGATTGCTTACAACTATATCTCTGGTGAGCCTGTAACAGGTCTTGCAGAAGGTCGCCCTATGTTCGTACGTTCTGCCAACGACCACTTCAACCTTGCCAACTTCATGCGTGCCAACCTCTATGCTTCAGTAGCTGTATTGAAGATTGGTAACGATGTATTGTTCAAGGACGAGAAGGTACAGGTAGATCGCATCACAGGTCATGGCGGTTTGTTTAAGACCAAGGGTGTAGGTCAGCGCATCCTCGCTGCAGCCATTAACTCCCCTATCTCTGTCATGGAGACAGCAGGCGAAGGTGGTGCATGGGGTATCGCCCTGCTCGCAGGTTATCTCGTTAACAACGAAGAGAAGTTGAGCCTGGCAGATTATCTCGACAAGAAGGTATTTGCAGGCAATACTGGTGTAGAGATTGCACCTACTGCCGAAGATGTAGCCGGTTTTGATAAATATATTGAAACCTACAAGGCTGGTCTTGCTATCGAAAAGGCAGCAGTTGAGAACAAAAAGTAACTAAACGATAAATACGTTTGTGGGGATTCTACCTCCACAAACGTATTATACTAAAAATCGACAACAAATAATAAGAACAATGATGAAGAAACTATTCGCTACCACATTGCTTTCAACAGCAGTTGCATTCTCAGCTCAAGCTCAGGATGTAACAGGAACAATCCATGCCAACCAGGGAACACAGAAAATCAATAAAGAGATTTATGGCCAGTTTGCCGAGCATCTCGGAAGTTGTATCTATGGTGGTCTTTGGGTAGGTCCTGATTCTAAGATTCCTAACACTCAGGGTTACCGCAACGACGTGCTCCAAGCCCTCAAGGACCTGAAAGTGCCTGTATTAAGATGGCCTGGAGGATGCTTCGCTGACGAGTATCACTGGATGGATGGTATCGGTCCACGTGAGAAGCGACCAAAGATGCAGAACAACAACTGGGGTGGAACCATTGAGGACAACTCTTTCGGTACACACGAGTTTCTGAATCTCTGCGAGATGTTGGGTTGCGAGCCTTACATCAGCGGTAACGTGGGTTCCGGCACTGTTGAGGAATTGGCAAAGTGGGTGGAATATATGACCAGCGATGGAGATACTCCTATGGCAAAACTCCGCCGACAGAACGGCCGCGACAAGGCTTGGAAGGTAAAATACCTCGGTGTTGGTAACGAAAGTTGGGGCTGCGGTGGCAACATGCGTCCTGAGTATTATTCAGATCTCTTCCGCCGCTACTCTGTTTATTGCCGCAACTATGACGGGAACCAGCTCTATAAGATTGCATCTGGAGCGAGCGATTACGATTATAACTGGACTAAGGTATTGATGGACCGTATCGGCAACCGTGCCAACGCCATCTCTCTACATTATTATACAGTAACAGGCTGGACAGGCAGCAAGGGTTCTGCCACCAAGTTCAACAATGAGGATTACTACTGGACCATGGGCAAGGCGCTCGGCATAGAAGATGTCATCAAGAAGCACGAGGCTATCATGGACAAGGCTGATCCAAAGAAGCAGGTAGCCCTCCTCGTTGACGAATGGGGAACCTGGTGGGATGAGGAGCCTGGCACTATCAAGGGCCATCTCTATCAGCAGAACTGTATGCGCGATGCCTTCGTTGCAGCACTCTCGCTGAATGTATTCCACCGCCATACAGAACGTGTGAAGATGACCAATATCGCACAGATTGTCAACGTACTCCAATCAATGATCCTGACAGATACAAAGGGAACAGGTCACATGGTTCTGACTCCAACCTATCATGTATTCAACATGTACAAGGACTTCCAGGAGGCAACCTATCTCCCAATGGATGTAAAGTGCGACTCTATGGATGTTCGCGGCGATGATCATGCAAAAGATGGAAGAAAGATTCCATTGGTATCTACTTCAGCAGCCAAGAAGGCAGATGGAACCATTGTGGTTGCTCTTGCCAATGTCAGTCTTGACAAGGCTCAGCAGGTAGAGTTTAATCTGGATGGTGCAGCTGCTCCAAAAACTGTAACAGGACAGATTCTTTCCTGCAACAAGGTGAGCGATTACAACGACTTCGCACACCCGGATGTAGTGAAGCCTGCAGTTTTTAAGGATGCAAAAGTAAAGAAAAACACCCTTAAGGTAAAAATTCCTGCAAAATCTATCGTAGTTTTGAAAATAAAATAGTATCTTTGAAGGCGAAAAAAGGAAGTATCCTTCTTTTGAGTAGCCTTCAGAGTTAGAAAAACAAGAATATTTCAGCAGAAATAACAACAATAATAAATATAAAATTATGAACGACATTAAAGTAATGAATCATGCAGCTGATAACATCCGTATCTTGGCTGCTTCAATGGTAGAAAAGGCAAATTCCGGTCACCCAGGTGGTGCTATGGGTGGTTCTGACTTCATCAACGTGCTCTTCTCTGAGTACCTGGTTTATGATCCAGCAGATCCAACATGGACTGGCCGTGACCGCTTCTTCCTCGACCCAGGTCACATGAGCCCTATGCTCTATGCTGGTTTGGCTTTGCGTGGTTTCTTCTCTATGGAAGACCTCAAGCAGTTCCGCCAGTGGGGTTCTGTAACTCCTGGTCACCCAGAGCTCGACCTTCAGCGTGGTATCGAGAACTCATCTGGTCCTCTCGGTCAGGGTCATGCCCTCGCAGCTGGTGCAGCTGTTGCAGAGAAGTTCCTTGAGGCTCGTCTGGGTTCAACCATGATGCAGCACAAGATTTACGCATACATCTCTGATGGTGCTGTAGAGGAAGAGATTTCTCAGGGTGTTGGTCGTATCGCCGGTAACCTCGGTCTGAACAACCTCATCATGTTCTACGATTCTAACGACATCCAGCTCTCTACAGAGTGTGGCGTTGTTATGAACGAGGATACAGAGATGAAGTACAAGGCTTGGGGCTGGAATGTCATCAAGATCAACGGTAACGACGTAGCTCAGATTCGTGAGGCGCTCGATGCTGCCCAGAAGGAGCAGGACCGCCCTACCCTCATCATCGGTAAGACCGTAATGGGTAAGGGTGCTCTCCGCGCAGACGGCACAAGCTACGAGGCTTGCATCAATACTCACGGTGCTCCTCTCGGTGGCGACGCTTACGTAAATACTATCAAGAACCTGGGTGGTGATCCTGAGAATGCATTCGTTATCTTCGACGATGTAAAGGAAATCTACGCTAAGCGTGCTGAGGAGTTGAAGAAGATCGTAGCTGAGCGCAAGGCTGCAGAGGCTGAGTGGCGCAAGGCTAACCCAGAGAAGGCAGCTCAGATGGATGAGTGGTTCAGCGGCAAGGCTCCTAAGGTAGACTGGAGCAAGGTTGAGCAGAAGGCTGGTTCAGCTACACGTGCAGCATCAGCTGCTTGTCTCGGTGTTTTGGCAGAGCAGGTTCCTAACATGATCTGTGCTTCTGCTGACCTTTCTAACTCTGATAAGACAGATGGTTTCTTGAAGAAGACCAAGAGCATCGTTCGCGGTGACTTCTCTGGTGCTTTCTTCCAGGCTGGTGTTGCAGAGTTGACTATGGCTGATATGTGTATCGGTATGATGCTCCACGGTGGTGTGGTTGCAGCAATGGGTACATTCTTCGTATTCTCTGATTATATGAAGCCAGCTGTACGTATCGCAGCCCTGATGCAGGTTCCAGTGAAGTTCATCTGGACTCACGATGCATTCCGCGTTGGTGAGGATGGACCTACTCACGAGCCAGTTGAGCAGGAGGCACAGATTCGCCTCATGGAGAAATTGAAGAACCACGCAGGTAAGGACAGCGTTCGCGTATTCCGTCCAGCTGATGCTGACGAGACTACAGTTTGCTGGAAGCTCGCTATGGAGAATGTTGAGACTCCTACAGCTTTGATCTTCTCTCGACAGGGCATCGCTAAGTTGCCAGAGGGTACAGACTATGAGCAGGCTGCCAAGGGTGCTTACATCGTAGCAGGCAGCGACGAGAATCCAGACGTTATCTTGGTAGCTAGCGGTTCTGAGGTTTCTACATTGGAGGCTGGTTGCGAGGCTTTGCGTGCCGACGGCATCAAGGTTCGCGTGGTAAGTGCTCCATCAGAGGGCTTGTTCCGTGGTCAGAGCAAGGAATATCAGGAGAGCGTATTGCCAAAGAACGCTAAGATCTTCGGTATGACTGCCGGTCTTCCTGTAACACTCCAGGGTCTCGTAGGCGCTAATGGTAAGGTTTGGGGTATGGAGAGCTTCGGTTTCTCAGCTCCTTACAAGGTACTTGATGAGAAGCTCGGTTACACAGGCGAGAACGTTTACAAGCAGGTAAAGGCTTTCTTAGCAGAGGCTTAATTAGCATAAACTAAACAGGAGTTGGAAGCTGGAGTTGGAGATTTTGCCGGATGGCAGATTTCCATTTCCGGCACCCGACTCCTTTCACTCTTTTAACATTAACCTTGTGAAGGATAAGGGTTTACCCCGTTTTCTTCACTTAAAAACTTAAGTATTATGGAAGTAAAGACAGTTGGTATTGCATGCGATCACGCAGGTTTTCCATTGAAGCAATTTGTATTGGAATATTTGGAAAAGAAGGGTTATCCTGTAAAGGATTATGGTACATACAGCGATGCGAGTGTAGACTATCCTGACTTCGGTCATGCTCTTGCTAAAGGCATTGAGAGCGGCGAAGTATATCCAGGTATCGGCATTTGCGGCAGCGGCGAAGGTATCGCCATGACATTGAATAAGCATCAGGGTGTACGTGCCGGATTGGCATGGTGCAAGGAGATTGCTCATTTGGTTCGTCAGCACAACGATGCCAACGTATTGGTACTTCCAGGTCGTTTCGTAGACAACAAGACCGCCGAGGCTATTCTCGACGAGTTCTTTGCCACAACATTCGAGGGTGGCCGTCACGAGCGTCGCGTCAAGAAGATTCCTGTTCAGCAGTAAAGTTCTGAATGGATAAAAAAGAATTAAGGCTGAGTCATCGCATGATGGCTCAGCCTATTTTTATGGAATACGGACATACCAAGAAGCTTTTTACGACACATGAACAACTTCAATAAATGCACGCAAGCGTAAGATACAATCGCAGAATACGGAAGAAGTTGCCGGAAAAGACAGATGAAGTTGTCGGAAAAGATACTATAGGTTATCGGAGAAGTTAACTCCGTAGGCCGCACAACAGCTGTTGTGCGCTTGCATAACAGCTGATATGCGCTCGCACAACACCTGTTGTGCATGCGTAGACCAGCTGATGGACGCCTATAGCAAACCAACATTACTCGCTGATGTTTTTATCAATCATTTAGCCACTAAAAACACAGTTCTATTTGTTATTTTACCGGAACAACCCTATGTCAAAGAAATAAAAAAAAAGGGATGCCACACTAGGTGACATCCCCCTATGAGAATCAAATACTTATTTGAAGCTTAAACTTTACTTGCTCTCAGCCTCAGCCTGCTTGGTCTCAGGTGCATTAGGACCATAGTAGCCATAGTAAGCCTGGTAACGGGTGTACCCCCAGTTAGCCTGAGCCTTCTCTGGATCGAGCTGCTTAGCCTTGTCGAGAACTTTGATAGCCTCCTGGTAAACAACCTTGCGGCCGTTAGGATCCTGCAAGTTACCAGCCTTGCTGTTGTAGCAAGCACCCAGATAAGTAAGAACAACTACGTTATCCTCCTTTGCAGCAAGAGCCTGCTTCAAACACTTGATAGCGTTGTCTGCATCGTTCTTCTGGATATACATCATACCCTTGTTGGCAAGAGCTACAAAGTTGTTAGGATTCTTTGCAATAGCTGCGTCCAAAAGTTCAGTCTGCTCCTTCTCCATCTTCAATGAAGAGTACATAGAGTTCAAACCATCGAGAACAACATCATTGGTCTCGTCCTTTGCAAAGATATCCTTGAGCTTGTTAACATAGGCAAGAGAATCCTCGTGAGTCTTCAAGCCGTCCTTCATTACATAGAGCTTGAGGTTGAGGGCATCCTTAGCCTCCTTCTCACTCTTCATGGCGATGTCGCAATACTTCTCGCAACGGGCAGCATCCTTAGCCTGGTATGCATAACGGGCTGCAAAGAGAGCAACCTGACCGATATACTCCTTCTCGCCATCCTTCTGCTTCTGGTCTACAGAAGCGAAGAGAGGCTCATTGTCTGTATCTAGGAATGCACCCCAATACTTCAATACCTCATCAGCCTTATTGTTCTGGGCTGCAGTCTGACCCGCATTAACGAGCTGAACGCGAGCACCCCATACACGGCTAGCGTTGTTGTTAAACTTAGGAGCAACCTTACCCTTAGCGTTAGGAAGCTGGTCGTACTTGTAGCACTCAATAGCATTGATCAATGCATTGTATGCGCCCTCAGACATAGCAGCCTCGTCAACCGGGTCGTTCTTCTTCATGATCTGATTGGTCTGCTGGATGCTCTGCTGGTCGTTGAACTGCTTCATAGCGAGATCAACGAGCTTGTTGTAAGCCTTGGCCTTCTCTGCATCGTTAGCCATCTGACCCAAATTCTGCTTAACCAAAGCCTCAGCCTCGGCATAAGACTTAGCCTTCATGACAGCCTTGAGAGCGTCACTGTCGCCTGCGAATGCTGATGTGGCACCTAGTACCATCATTGCAGCTACTAAAAACTTTTTCATTTTTCTTAATGAGTTTAAAAGTTGTTGTTATTTATTTTTACGCGTCTTTTCTTTTATTCGAAATCTACGTTGTCCGAATCGGTATCATCTGCTCCAGATGCTTCGTCAGCGAGATGAGCCTCAGCAGCCTCTTCAGCAGTCTTGGCACCTACGGTATCATTCTCTATCTCCTCGCTCTTCTTAGCCCAGGCAGAACGGCTCTCCTCTTCTACAGAAGCCTCGAGCTCTGAACTCATCACCTTGCATACGCTGGCAATGACATCATTCTTCTTAGCAAGATTGATGAGGCGGACACCCTGAGTAGCACGGCCCATGACACGGCAATCAGCTACGGCAAGACGAATCACGATACCACTCTGGTTGATAATCATGAGGTCGTTATCATCGGTTACGTTCTTGATAGCTACCAGTCGACCGGTCTTGTCGGTAATATTCAGTGTCTTCACACCCTTACCGCCACGCTTGGTAACGCGGTAATCGAGTACATCAGAACGCTTACCATAACCCTGCTCGCTCACTACCATCACGGTTTCCTTCTCAGGATCGTTGACAACAATCATACCTACTACAGCATCATTACCCTCATCGAGGCGCATACCACGAACACCGGTAGACGTACGGCCCATTGTACGGATCTCGTTCTCGTCGAAACGGACAGCACGACCATTGCGGTTGGCAATAATCAGCTCGTTATGACCATTTGTCAGACGAACATCTACCACCTCATCGCCCTCTACGATGTTGATAGCAATCACACCATTGGCACGTGGACGGGAATATGCCTCCAGACAGGTCTTCTTCACGGTACCATTCTTGGTAGCGAAGACTACATAATGGTTGTTGATGAACTCTGCATCATTTAATCCCTTCAAGCGGAGGAATGCATTCACCTGGTCATCGCTCTCGATGTTGAGGAGGTTCTGGATGGCACGACCCTTGGAATTACGGTCGCCCTCAGGAATCTCGTAACACTTCAACCAGTAGCAGCGGCCCTTCTTGGTGAAGAACAGCATGGTCTGGTGCATGGTAGCAGGATAGATATACTCGGTGAAGTCCTTATCACGGGTACGGGCACCCTTAGAACCTACTCCACCACGAGCCTGCTCACGGAACTCTGACAATGGGGTGCGCTTGATATATCCGAGATGACTCACGGTGATAACCACTGGGTCGTTTGGATAGAAATCTTCTGGATTGAACTCATGGTCATCTGGCTTAATCATGGTACGACGTGCGTCACCATACTTCTCCTTCACCTCGTTGAGTTCATCCTTCATTACCTTCTTGCAGAGTTCAGGATCGTTCAGAATCTGGTTCAAGTAGTCGATGGTCTTCATCAACTCGTTGAATTCATTGTGCAACTGTTCCAGACGCAAGCCTGTCAACTGGCTGAGGCGCATATCCACGATGGCCTTACTCTGAAGTTCATCGAGTTCGAAGCGCTTCTCCAAGTTGCGCTGGGCATCAGAAGGAGTCTTGCTGGCTCTGATAATATGTACCACCTCGTCGATGTTGTCGCAAGCAATGATCAAGCCCTCGAGAATATGAGCACGCTCCTGAGCCTTCTTCAGTTCGAACTGGGTGCGGCGGATCGTAACATCATGACGATGCTCTACGAAATACTTCACACACTCCTTCAAGCTCAAAAGACGTGGACGGCCATTAACAAGAGCGATGCAATTCACTGAGAATGAACTCTGAAGAGCTGTCAGCTTAAAGAGTTTGTTCAAAAGAACATTAGCATTGGCATCACGCTTCACATCAACAACGATACGCATACCCTGACGGCCAGACTCATCGTTTACATTAGCAATGCCATCTACTCTGCCTTCCTTGGCAAGGTCAGCAATAGCCATCACGAGCTGCTCCTTGTTAACACCATAAGGAATCTCGGTGATAACAATCTTATCATGGTTTTCACCACTTTCAATCTCAGCAGTGGCACGAACCACGATTCTGCCTCGACCCGTTTCGTATGCATCCTTCACTCCCTGGATACCATAGATGGTAGCACCGGTTGGGAAGTCAGGAGCAGGGATATACTGCATCAATCCATCGGTGTCGATGTCAGGATTATCGATATATGCACAGCAACCGTCAATTACCTCACCCAGGTTGTGGGTAGGCATATTGGTAGCCATACCTACTGCAATACCGTTACCACCATTTACCAGAAGATTAGGAATCTTGGTAGGCATCACGGTAGGTTCCTGCAGGGTATCATCGAAGTTGTTGGTCATATCAACCGTTTCCTTGTCAAGGTCATCCATGATATGCTCACCCATCTTGGAGAGGCGGCACTCTGTATAACGCATGGCAGCAGGAGAGTCACCATCAACAGAACCGAAGTTACCCTGTCCGTCAATCAAGGTATAACGCATGTTCCACTCCTGTCCCATACGCACCAGAGCGCCGTAAACAGAAGAGTCGCCGTGAGGGTGATACTTACCGAGCACCTCACCAACAACACGCGCACATTTCTTATAAGGTTTGTCACTGGTGTTTCCAATACCGAGCATACCGTAAAGAATACGGCGGTGCACAGGCTTGAAACCATCACGTACATCAGGGAGGGCACGAGCCACGATAACTGACATCGAATAATCGATGTAGCTCGACTTCATCTCCTCCTCAATGTTGATCTTCATGATTCTATCATGATCCATTGTCTGATTTTCGTCCATTTCTTATATTAATGTATTATTGTTTATTCGTTACTTTCAAAACGTCTGTTTTCCATCCGGAAATCGCGTTTAAGGGCATTTCCTTGCGTTCTAAGCCGTTTTACCCTTTTGAAATTCCCGACAAAGATACAAAAAAAAATGATACTAAAACGCTTTAGAGACGAAAAATCGCATTATTTTAGCATTATTTGTATTTTAACAATGCAAAAAAGTTGGCATATCATTTGCTATTATTGAAAATAATGTGTACTTTTGCACTGAGTTTTTTTTTAAATATAAGCAAATATGATAAATCCGTTTTCACATATACAGGACATACTGAACAGAAGTAGCAAAGAAGCAGCACGCACCTTGGGAAGAGAAATCAGCGTGGAGCATCTGATGCTGAGTCTGATCAGCCAGAACGACAGCGATGTCAACAAGCTCCTGAAGGGCGCAGACATCAGTCCGATGGCTTTCAGCGGAGTCCTTAACAGCAAACTGGAAAAGCGTGTGGAAGAAACTCCTGCCGATAACGTGAAGGAGAACAGCCACATCCCATTCAGCCAGATAACAGACAGCATTATCAGAGACTCTATCCGCGAGGCAAACAACTACGAGCACTCCAAGATTGTAGAGCCAAGACATCTGCTGCTTGCCATCTTGAGAAATGACAAGAACCCTGTAGCCAACTGGCTGAGTCAACTGGGCTTAAGCTACGACCGTGCCATCGAAATGCTCTATCCTACTGACAAGGATGATGAGCAGAAGACAGAAGAGCCGAAGGATTTCAAAATGGAACCCCAAACACCAGATTCAGAAACCCCTGATGCTGACAGGCAGGAGGAAGCAGAGAGCCTGGAGATGGCTGGTGGAATAGAAGCAGAAGATGACTACAACGAGCAGAACGACATGATGGAAACTGACGAAGAGCCATTCGATATGGAAAAGGACCAGAACCCGATGAGACTGTCTACCCGTTCAAATGGAACTCCGCGCAAAAAGAGCAGCACCCCTACCATCGACAAATTCAGTTTCGACCTGACCAAGGCTGCAGCCGATGGAAAACTGGATCCTGTCGTGGGCAGAGAGAAGGAGATTCAGCGTGTGCTCGAGATTCTGGGTCGCAGAAAGAAGAACAACCCAGTATTAATAGGTGAACCGGGCGTAGGAAAGAGTGCCATCGTAGAAGGACTGGCACAACTCATCAACAACCAGGAAACATCACCTATGTTCTTCAACAAGCGTCTGGTAAGTCTCGACCTGACTGCCATCGTTGCAGGAACCAAATTCCGCGGACAGTTTGAAGAGCGCATCAAGAATGTCATCAAGGAACTGGAGGACCATCCGGAGATCATCATCTTCATAGATGAGATTCACACCATGATAGGCGCTGGTTCCGGCGAAGGAAGCATGGATGCCGCCAACATTCTGAAACCAGCCCTGGCAAGAGGTATCATCCAGTGTATCGGTGCCACCACGCTCGATGAATATCGCAAGAGCATTGAGAAGGACGGAGCCTTGGAGCGCCGTTTCCAGAAGGTTATCGTTGAACCAACTACACGCGAAGAGACCCTGCTGATACTGCACAACATCAAGGAACATTACGAGAAGCATCACTGTGTGAGATATACAGACGAGGCTCTCGAGACATGTGTCAAACTGACAGAGCGCTATATCACCGACCGCCACTTCCCAGACAAGGCTATCGACGTGATAGATGAAGCCGGCTCGCGCGTACATATTAATAATGCAAGTGTTCCTGCTCCATATATTAAGCTGGAAAAAGAACTGAAAAAGATAATCAGCAAGAAGCAGCAGGCTGTAGCAAACCAGAACTTCGAGATGGCAGCCTCATGCAGAGATGCCCAGACCAAGATCGAGAAAGAGATTGAGGACATGAAGGCGCAATGGCAGCAGGGAGAGATTGGCGAATATGTTGAGGTGACAGCCGAAGACATTGCCAACGTTATCAGCATGATGACCGGCGTACCGGCTCAACGCATGGCAGAGGGTGAAAGCAAACGTCTGAAAGATCTGGAATACAACCTGAAGCACAAGGTGATTGCTCAGGATAATGCCATCAACAAGATGGTAAAGACCATTCTGAGGAACCGTGTAGGCTTGCGCGACCCTAACCATCCTATTGGCGTATTCATGTTCCTGGGTCCTACAGGTGTAGGTAAGACCTATCTTGCCCAGAAACTTGCCGAGGAAATGTTTGGTTCGAAAGATTCACTCATCAGAATAGACATGAGCGAATTCTCCGAGAGTTTCAACACCTCACGTCTGGTAGGTGCACCTCCAGGATACGTAGGCTATAACGAAGGTGGACAGCTGACCGAAAAGGTGCGCCGCAAACCATACAGCATCGTATTGCTCGACGAAATAGAGAAAGCCAACAGCAAGATATTCAACCTGCTCTTACAGGTACTCGACGAAGGCAGACTTACCGATGGCAACGGCCGACTCATCGACTTCCGCAACACCATCATCATCATGACCTCTAATGCAGGAACCCGCCAGCTGAAAGATTTCGGCAGAGGCGTCGGCTTTACTTCTGCAGGTATAAAAGGCGGATTGGCGATGGACGAAAAAGACAAGGAGTATGCCCGCAGCATCGTCCAGAAGAGTCTGAGCAAGCAGTTTGCTCCAGAGTTCCTGAACCGTCTCGATGACATCATCACCTTCGACCAGCTGGATCTCAATGCCATCAAGCGCATCATCGACCTCGACCTGGAAGGACTGGTCAAGAGAATAGAAGACTTGGGATTCCATTTCCAGATTACCGAAAAGGCAAAGGAGATGGTAGCCAAGAAGGGATACGATGTGCAGTTTGGTGCCCGCCCACTCCGCCGCGCCATCCAGACCTACATCGAAGATTCCGTTTGCGAGATGTTACTCGATGGCACAATGAAGCCAGGCGACACCATCTCGGTAGGCAAAAATTCGAAAAAAGAAGAATTGACATTCAAGAAACTATAATCAGAAGAGGGACTATCCACTGGCGATAGTCCCTCTTTTATTATGAACCCGGTATAGCAACCAACGAACTTTAGTTAATAAGAGTTAACCGCAAGAAAAGTTTAGGCAATAATTTCTTATTTCAAAAAATATTCATTACCTTTGCATCTGCTTTCGGGCAAAAAGCCATGATGGCTCAGTTGGTAGAGCAACGCATTCGTAATGCGTGGGTCGCGGGTTCGAGTCCCGCTCGTGGCTCTTTCTTGTGAAAGGAGTTAGTATTTTCCTTCGCGAGATTAGCACATCGGTAGTGCACGGGCTTCCCAAGCCTGTGAGGCGGGTTCGACTCCCGTATCTCGCTCAGAACATCAGTAACCCAGGGTTGAACCCTGGGTTTCTTGTTTTTATTAACATCTTTTCAGCCTTCTATAGCAACAAAATCACTTTTTTCGAGTTATTACATAAATATAACTAAGATAATAGAACAAAAATGAAGAAACATATCATACTTGTACTGGCGCTCGTCCTGTCTTCAGGGCCTCTTTTCGCACAGAGTTCACACATGACCGATGATCAGGTCATGAGCTTTGTGGTGAAAGAACATGAGCGTGGCACAGCCAATTCTCAGATTGTTACCAAACTGATGCAGAAGGGCGTAGACATCTCCCAGATTCGACGTGTACGCAATAAGTATCAGAAGATGTCGCAGCAGAACGAGCTCTACAGCACAACCGCTGCAGGAAATGCAGGCAACAAGAGAATGCGGACCAACAATGGTAAGCATAGAGAAGATTACCAGGACAAGGACAAAGAGAAGCAGGCTTCAACCTATAGCAATTATCGCATCCAGAGCAAGCAGAACGACAGCTACTACTCATCTTATGATGAAACCAACCCAGATTATGAAGATTTCAACAAGGAAATGAACGCCCTGGTACCCGATACAGCTACCATGGTAAAACAGCTGCAGGCTGAGCTCAACCAGAAGCGCAGTAAGGTTTTCGGCCGTGACATCTTCAATAACAAAGACCTAAGTTTCGAGCCAAATATGAACATCTCTACCCCACAGAACTATCGTCTGGGGCCTGGCGATGCCGTCATCATAGATATCTATGGCGCCTCTCAGAAAACCATCGAGAGCACCGTTTCGCCAGATGGTGAAGTAACCATTGAGGGTTATGGACCGGTCAGCGTTTCAGGCTTAACCGTAGCTCAGGCTAATGCTCGCCTGCGCAATACCGTTGGCAGCAGATACCGTTCAAGCCGCATCAAGCTTACCGTAGGACAGACCAAGACCATTATGGTAAACGTGATGGGCGAGGTTAAGATTCCGGGCACCTATACCCTCTCTGCCTTCGCTACCGTATTCCATGCACTCTACATGGCTGGCGGAACCAACGATCTGGGTACATTGCGAAACATCAAGGTATACAGACACAATAAACTGGTAACGGTTGTTGATATTTACGACTATATTCTGAACGGCAAACTGACGGGTAATGTCCGCCTTGCCGACAACGATGTCATCGTAGTAGGTCCATACGATTGTCTCGTAACCATCGCCGGAAAGGTTAAGCGCCCGATGATTTACGAAATGAAGAAGAACGAGAGTGTCAATTCCCTTCTGAAGTATTCCGGTGGTTTTACAGGAGATGCTTACAAGAAATCAGTAAGACTGAACCGCAAGACCGGCAGAGAACGTGCCGTATATAATATAGAAGAGTTCGACTTCTCCAGTTTCCGTATCGATGACGGCGACTCAATCAGCGTAGACAGCATCCTGCCACGCTACGCCAACACCGTAGAAGTGAAAGGAGCCGTATTCCGTCCGGGCATGTACAATCTGGGCGAGCAGATCAACAGCGTACGCACCCTGGTAGAGCATGCCGAAGGATTAACAGAGGAAGCCTTCACCAACCGTGCCGTAATGCACCGCATGAAGTCAGACCGCTCACTCGAAGTAGTAAGTGTAGACATTGCCGGCATTATGAACGGCAAGACTCCAGATATCCCATTGAAGGAAAACGATGTTCTCTTCATCCCTACCCGACAGGAAAAGATTGTAGAGCGCACCCTCACCATCCGTGGCGAAGTACAATATCCAGGCGTCTATCAATATGCCGACAATGAGACCCTCGAAGACTTCGTTCTTCAGGCAGGCGGCTTAACCGACAAGGCTTCAACCGTTAATGTAATGGTAAGCCGTAGAGTAATGGATGCCAAGGCTTTACGTCCAGACAGCGTTATCGCCAAGACCTACACTTTATCTCTCAAAGACGGCTTCGTTATCGACGGCACCCCAGGTTTCAAGCTGATGCCATTTGATGAAGTAATGATCCGTCAGAGTCCGGCTTATGTTGAGCAGCAGAACGTATCGATTACCGGTGAAGTGATGTTTGCCGGTCTCTATACATTAGACCGTCGCAACGCCCGCCTGAGTGAACTCTTCAAGAAGGCAGGTGGAGCTACCGACCAGGCATATCTCAAGGGAGCCCGCATCATCCGCAAAGCCAACGAGCAAGAGAAGCAGCGCATGGAGGCAGTATTGAAGATGCAGCGCGAAGAGATACAGAAAAATCTTCTGCAGCTAGCCTCCAGCAGCAACAATGCCAGTGCCATCTCGCAGACCTCTAAGGATGTAGAGCGCACCAATATAGAGAAGTTCAATGTACCTAGCGAATACCCTGTAGGTATCGACCTTCCAGAAGCACTGGCGAACCCAGGCAGCGATGCCGACATCATCTTGCGCGAGGGCGACCGTCTGGTCATTCCTCAGTACAATGGTACGGTAAAGATCAATGGTGCCGTAATGTTTGCTAACACGGTAGCCTACGAAAAGGGCAAGAAGGCAAGCTACTATATCGATCAGGCAGGTGGTTTTGCCTCAGATGCATTAAAGAGCAAGGCATACATCATCTATATGAATGGCAAGGTAGCCAAGCTCTCTCATGGTGCCAAAGTGCAGCCAGGCAGCGAGATTGTCGTCCCAGCTAAGCTGAAGCGCAAGATGAGTACCGCCGAAATGATGAGTATGGGAAGCAGCATGAGCAGCATCGCCGCCATGATTGCTACGATTGCTAATATGAGTAAGTAAGAATAATCAAGCACCTATAAAAAAGGAGTCATTTTATGAAATATCCTATAGGAATACAAGATTTCGAAAAGCTACGTACAAATGGATATTCGTATGTAGATAAGAGCCGATTCGTGTACAAGTTGGCGACAGAGGGAGAATACTATTTCCTCAGTCGTCCACGCCGATTCGGAAAGAGTCTCTTTCTGTCTACTTTGGAAGCATACTTCCAGGGTAAGAAGGAACTCTTCGAGGGCTTAGCCATATATGACTTGGAAACAGATTGGAAGAAATATCCTATCTTCCATATTGATCTCAACACAGCCAACTTTCGAGAGAAAGACAGTCTGTACACAGTTCTTAATGACTACCTCACAACTTGGGAATGCAAATATGGAACCCGTGAGTCAGAAGCCACACTTGCCCTTCGTTTCAAGGGTGTGATAGCACGAGCTGCAGAGAAAGAAGGATGTGGTGTTGTAATTCTTATAGATGAATACGACAAGCCTATACTTCAGACCTTGCGCGACCCAGAGTTACAGGCTGAACACCGTGCACAGCTGAAAGCATTCTATTCGGTATTGAAGACACAAGACCGATATATCAAGTTTGCATTCCTCACCGGTGTAACCAAGTTTGGCAAGGTTAGCGTGTTCAGCGACCTCAACAACCTGACGGATATCTCGATGGACCACCGCTATATTAGCATCTGCGGAATGACAGAGAAGGAACTGCTTACGAATTTCAAGGAAGGTATCAGCGAATTAGCCGAAGCTAATGGCGATACAGAAGAAGCCACAATAGCAAAACTGAAGGCAAGATACGACGGATATCATTTCGAGGAAAATACAGTAGGCATCTATAACCCATTCAGCGTACTGAACACTTTGTCAAGACTTCGCTATAAAAACTACTGGTTTGAGACTGGCACACCCACATTTCTAGTTGACTTGCTGAAAATGCACAACTATCGTTTGCCAGACATGACAAAGGAAAGGGTATCAGACGATGTAATCAACAGCGTAGACTCGCTGTCAACCAATCCGATACCAGTGATATACCAGAGTGGTTATCTCACTATCAAAGGCTATGACGAAAGGTTTAAGAAATACCTACTAGGCTTCCCTAACAAAGAAGTGGAAGAAGGTTTTCTTAACTTTCTGCTGCCGCTATACTGTTCAGCAGGTGACCGTTCCGCCTTTATGGTTGATGAGTTTGTGAAAGATGTGGAAGCAGGACATGTCGAACAATTTATGAATCGGCTTACCGCTTTCTTTGCAGATAACAGCTATCAGGTAGCAGGCGAAGCAGAACTTTACTTCCAAAATGCCCTATATCTCATTTTTAAGATTATGGGATTCCACACACAGGTAGAAATACCGACAAGTGATGGCAGGATGGACGTTCTCATTCAAACTTCCGACTACATCTACATCATCGAATGCAAATTAGACGGAAGTGCAGAAGAAGCTCTGCAACAGATAGAAGTCAAAAACTATGCAGCTCCTTTCGCTATGGATAAGCGAACAGTTGTCAAGCTTGGCATCAACTTCTCCAGCAAAACAAGAGGAGTTGAGAGCTGGAAGCAGAGATAAGTTAGCAGCATCGCCGCTATGATTGCTACGATTGCTAATATGAGTAAGTAAACAAAAGAATAACGAAGAAAATGGATAATAATAATTCAGTTAAACAAATTGATGTAACAGCCATCATAAAAGCAATGATAAAAAACAGGAAAGCTTATTTTATAGGCATACCTGTCTCATTCATTTTATCTATCCTAATTATCATGTGCGTGCCTAAACATTACAAAAGCACAGCTAAACTTGCTCCTGAGTTATCAAGTTTTAGTACTGGTTCCTTGGGGGAACTTGCCTCTTCTTTTGGTTTCGACATAGGTAGCTCTTCTTCTAACGAAGATGCCATTTTCCCTGAATTGTATCCAGACTTGATTGAATCTAATGATTTCCTTACAAGCTTATTTGATGTCAAAGTCAAGTCACTTGACGGGACTATCAACACCACCTACTATGACTATCTTGCAACAAAACAAAAATATCCATGGTGGACTAAAACGATTAAAAGTATAAAAATATTGTTTACAACAAAAGATACGACAAGCATAACTAGTAGCAAAGTAAATCCTTTCAGACTAACCAAAAGACAGGATCAAATAGCCAAGACTATTGCTGATAATGTATCATGTACCATAGATAAAAAAAACTATGTGATTTCTATTTCTGTAGAAGCACAAGATCCACTTATTTGCGCAACATTAACAGATACAGTACAAAACAGATTACAACAGTTCATCACAGATTACCGTACAAGTAAAGCACGCAAAGATTTAGAGTACTATCAAGAACTCTGTTCTGAAGCAAAAAGCAAATATGAAAAGGTTAGACAGACATATGGTAGCTATGCTGATGCCAACAATGACATCATATTGGAATCCTATAAATTGAAAGAAAATGACTTGGAAAATGAAATGCAGTTACTCTATAATAATTATACTGCATTACAAGCTCAAGTTCAGCAAGCTCGTGCAAAATTAACACTTCAAACACCAGCTTTTACAACGCTACAAAGTGCCTCCGTACCTTTAAAACCCGCAGGTCCAAAAAGAATGTTGTTTGTAATTGGAATGACTTTTTTGACCTTCATGATTATTACATTTTTTTCTATTAGAAAAGTTATATTTGGAGAAATCGATTAAATATGTATGCAAATTGCAAAGACATACAAAACCGTTCTAAGCGAATAGCATCCAATACATTGGTGCTATTCGCTAGAATGCTTATTATCACCTTCGTCAATCTCTATACGGTACGTTGGGTATTGGTAGGACTTGGCACAGAAGACTATGGTATCTTCAATGCCGTGGCAGGCGTGGTGACAGCAAGCACATGCATCAGCAGTGTACTTGCCCTATCCACCCAACGCTTTTATTCTTTCGCAATGGGTAAAGGAGAATCAGACAGATTAAAGGAGATTTTCTCCGTGAGCCTCAACATAGTCGTGATGATAGCTCTCGTTCTGTTAGTCCTATTTGAGATTGTTGGTCCCTGGTTGATATCTACACAACTCACCATTCCTGTGGAACGTATGGAAGCGGCACAATGGATTCTTCAGTTTTCCCTGTTTTCTTTCATATTCACCCTCCTGCAGATACCATTCATCGGTGCAGTCTTTGCCAATGAGAATATGGGATACTATGCTCTGATTTCTACTATCGACTGCATTGTGAAACTCCTTATTGCCTACTGCATCGGCATAACTGGTGGAGATGATTTAGTGTATTATGGAGCAGCATTAATGCTCGAAGCATTTATGGTTATGATGCTTTACGTTATCATTGCCAAAAGGAAGTATCCTGAATGTAAATATACCATCGTAAAGAAGAAGACTCTATACAAGGAGCTTTTCTCTTTCTCCGGCTGGTCATTCTATGGAGCTTTGGCAGGAGTAGGCATGACTCAGGGAAGCACCATTATTCTGAATGTGTTCTTCGGACCAATCATCAATGCAGCCTTTGGAATCGCCAATCAGATTTACAATGCCATCAACACGCTTACCAATAGTGTGGTCATTGCTTTCCGACCTGCGATGATCAAAGCATATTCGTCGAACGAGAATGGATATCTAGAGCTGCTTTTTTTTGCTAGCAGCAAGGCAATACTCTATTTGCTGTCGATGGTTCTCATCCCATTCATCTTCGAAGCAGAGACGTTGCTCACACTTTGGTTAGGAGAATGTACACCTACCATGATCTTGTTTGCTAGGCTCTATGCGGTCTATACAATATGTCTGGCGTTACATAATCCAATAACGACTATTATACAGGCAACGGGCAATATTCGCCAATACAGTATGTATGTTGAAAGCATGACGATACTATGCTTGCCTGTCAGTTGGGTCTTATTCAAGTTAGGTATGCCATCCTACTATGTATTCGTCACAATGATTGGACTTTGCATTCTGGCACATATCATCCGATTACTGATGCTGCAAACAAGTATTTCAGATTTAACCGTCAGTAAATATCTAGTGAGACTGGTGTTACCGGGCATTCTGATTATTTCGACAACTACGCTGATAGTGTATTGCGTAGAAGGATTGCATACAAACAGGATTCTTCAGCTATTCTTGTCATTTGTCGTTTCTGCAATAAGCATATCAATCCTACTATATGCAGTTGGAATTTCGAAAAAAGAACGGAGTCTCATCAAAGATTTAGTAAATAGAAAAATAAAAAAATAAAGCTATATGGGTTACATTTTATCGGCAATGTTTCTAATCATTGCTATACTTTGTTACTTGGAAGACTATATTAGGAAGTATCAGAAGTCACTATTCTTCCTAATAGGGCTTGTGCTGATTTTTGTGGCAGGCTTTCGAGAAATAGGCTTGGATCCTGATTCGGAAAATTACGAATATACATTCCAGCATTATTTCAAGAACGGAACAGAGGAGATGGTTGAACCATCCTTTCTGCTCATATCTTACATTTTGGGATTCTTTACTGACAATGTACACGTTCTGTTCTTGCTTTATGCTTTGTTCGGAGTGTCACTAAAGATGTTTGCCTTCAGGAAATTGAGCGAATTCTATTTTGTTCCATTGCTGTGCTATATCAGTTTCTACTATGTACTGCACGATCTTACCCAGATAAGAGCGGGAGTGGTATCAGGAATCTTACTTATCGCACTCCATCTCATCACAGAGAACAAAAAGAAAATTGCCTTCCTGCTTTTACTTGGAGGATCTTTGATACATTATTCATCTTTGACGCTCCTTCCAGTTCTGTTTCTCAGCAATAAGCCATTCAATAAAAAGACAACCATTCTGTTTTTTTGTGCCATTCCGTTGGGATATGTCGTATATTATGCAGGAGGTAGCATTCTGATGAACCCGTCACTTCCATTCATCGGAAACAAACTAGCTATCTACCAGGCAGCAGTGGAAAAGGGTAAAATGACTGTAGGCATCAATATATTTGATCCGCTGCATATCATGTCGATTATGCTATTTTATTACCTCCTCCTCTTTAAGGATTCGCTGACGAAACTATGCGATGATTTCCCGATACTGCTCAAGACGTCTGCGATCGGATTATCCCTGTATTCGGCGCTTGCTTTTTTGCCAGTTTTGGCATTGCGAACCAGCCAGTTGTATTGCATCGTGAATATACTGCTCTATACCTATATCATATACACTTTCAAACAGAAGTGGATAGGTATCAGCATGGTTGTCGTCATCTCTCTCCTTCTGCTCTATGTAAGCATACCGCATTATGGATTGGGAATGATGATCATACCCAATTAAGCAACAATAATAATAATTAAACATATTAAATGGAAGCAAGAGTTATTGCATATTATTTACCACAATTTTACCCGATTCCAGAAAATGATAATGTATGGGGGCCGGGATTTACAGAATGGACTAATGTTGCCAAAGCCCGTCCTATATTCCATGGTCACTATCAGCCAAGAATACCAGCCGATTTGGGCTTCTATGATCTTCGTCTACCAGAAACACGCGAACAGCAGGCGCAGTTGGCATCCGAAGCTGGCGTGGAAGGATTCTGCTACTGGCATTATTGGATGGGTAACGGCAAACGTTTATTGCAGCGTCCATTCGATGAGGTTCTTAATTCCGGCAAGCCAGATTTTCCATTCTGCCTAGCATGGGCAAACCATGATTGGAAAACCAACACTTGGAAGAACAAAGGTGGCAACCAGATGATCTGTGAGCAATTGTATCCTGGCGATGAAGATTACATTGCCCATTTCAACTATGTGCTCAAGGCATTTAAAGACCACCGTTACATCACCGTAGATGGTAAACCACTGTTCTTGATTTTCGATCCATATCATTTCAAGGATGTTCGCCACTTCATGAAACTCTGGAGAAAGATGGCAAAGGAGAATGGGTTGAAAGGCATCTTCTTTGTTGCTATGTGTGCTTCTACAACAACTGTCAAGAGAAACGAAGATGGCACCATCAGACGTGTGATGCCAAATCTTGAAAGCAGTGCAGACATCTATAACTCATTCCTGGAATTAGGTTTCGATGGCATCAACCCGATGGGAAAAGGTAGAGCCGAGATGATGTATCAGGGAAAGTATTGGCGTATTGCAAGAAAAGCGATGCAGAAGGCATTCCCTTTCATGCCGGCACTGAAGTATGATTATCCTAAGGTGATGAAGCATTTCTTTTCACTAGAAGACAATTGGGACAACGTGTTCCCTACCCTTTTCCCACAGTGGGACCGTACACCAAGAGCCGGTAAGCATGAAGGCATCTACGTGAATGCAACTCCTGAAAACTTCGAGCATCATATAGAAGATGCACTGCAGCTCATCAAGAACAAGCCAGAGCAGAGAAAGATTCTCTTCCTCCGCTCATGGAACGAATGGGGTGAAGGCAACTACGTGGAACCAGACACCAAGTATGGTCATGGTTTCCTGGATGCCATCAGAAATACAATTAAGAAATAAAAGAATAACTACATCGATAACGAAACATGGAAGTTAAAATCATACCAACAGGAGGACTTTGTAATCGCTTACGTGCCATAGCCACAGGAGTGGCTGTGGCAAAAAGCTATCATTGTCCTTCTGTTATTTACTGGAATAACAGCCTGGGCTTGAAAGCTGATTATTGTGAACTTTTCAAACCAATTCCACAAGAAGACGTGAAACTGGTAGAGAACAAGCAATGGCTATACAACATCAATGGCAACAAGGACTACCTGGTAAGATGGCCCCTGCTGAAAACAATGTTTGAGAAAATCGTGTTCAACTTCAGTATCTACCGAGATGGCGAGATATACAGCAAATTGAAAATGAGCTATTCACGCTCGCTCCTTCTCATCTCGTGCTATCCGATGTGTACAAAATATACCATCCAGGGGATGTTCATCCCACAGGATGATATCCAGCGCAGAATAGACGAGGTAGTGGCTGGCTTTTCTGAGCGAACTATCGGTGTACATATCCGCAGAACAGACAATGTGGTTTCCATTCAATCCTCTCCATTAGAGAACTTTACCAACATGATGAATGCGGAAATCAAGAAGAAAGCCAATACCAAGTTCTATGTAGCCAGCGATGATGATGAGGTAAAGGAAAGTCTGAAAACAAAGTATCCAGACCGCATCATTACCCTGATGGATGATACTGACCGCAATTCCTTGGAAGGAATGAAATTTGCAGTGGTAGATTTGTTTTGTCTCAGCAAGACAAGAAAAATCATAGGCAGTGTTGCTTCATCCTACTCACAAATAGCAGCAGAGATTGGTGGAATAGAAATTGAATACGCAAAATAAAATACAATGAATCCAGATATCAGCGTTATCATCCCAACATACACTCCCAAAGAATACCTTTGGGAGTGTCTTGATTGTTTGGAACAACAGACACTAAATAAAGACAGTTATGAAGTGCTGATAGTTCTCAATGGCACAAAAGAGCCTTATTATTCTCTAATAAAAGAAAGAATAAAGAATTATTCATACTCTATAGACTTATTATACTCTAACGTTAATGGGGTGTCACGGGCAAGAAACATCGGAATAGAAAAGGCCCAAGGAAAATATGTCAGTTTCATTGACGATGATGACTTCATAAGCCCATGCTATCTGCAAGCCTTATTAAAGGATGTCACTCCAGAAGGGATAACGGAAGCAAATGTTATCGCATTTAATGATTCCTCCAAGGCTGAAACATATCATTATCTGTCTACAGCTTACAAGTCATACAAACCTGAGGAAAGACATCATATTGTAAAGAATCGAAGCTTTCTTTCAAGTTCATGCTGCAAGTTGATTCCACGTAGCATCATTGGGTCTCATCGCTTCAAGGAGAACATCACCCATGGAGAAGATTCTTTTTTCATGTTTCAACTCTCCTGCAAGATTAAAACAGTAAACATAGCTGCATCAGATGCGATATATTATGTAAGAGTTAGAAATACCTCGGCATCAAGAAATGCGAAAATGAGAAGAAAGAAAAAGAAAATGGAACTGCGTCTTCTCGTCTTATACACAAGAACATACATTTCGCATCCATTGGCATATAATGGTATTTTATATCTGACAAGAATTGCAGCTACACTCAAGAAACTACTTACTGAATAGATATAAGGGAGCGCCTATGAAGCGTTCCCTTACTCTTTCTGATATACTCTAACCCAATCAAAATACGTTTCATAAATATCATCTGTATTAGGGGCATGCCAATTCCCGTAACCCAGACTTTGGTTAAGAATAAGATAGAAAGGTCTGTCAAACGACCATTGTCCTTCTGCAAGTTTTACTTTATCAGAACTTTTGGAATAACATCCTGTCTGAACTCCATCAATAAATGTTGCGATGGCAGTAGGTATCCATTCAATCGCATAAACATGCCACTTGGTACAATCAATATCTTTATGAAAGAAAGCCGTTTGCTGATCCTTCTTATTCATCATCGTACTTCGATGTGAAAGAATCGTTTGACGGGCTATCCCTTCGTTTCCGAAATATTCAATGATATCAATTTCTCCATATTGATAAGGATTTCCATCAATCTGAGGACGCATCCATGCTGCAGGAAAATTTCCCCGCTTGCCATTGGTTTTCATGCGAACTTCAATACGACCATACTTTACATAAAACTTATTCTTTGTATTGATAGCACCAGTTACCATAGTGGCAGTATCACTGAGACTTGGGTTAGGAATCGCCCTACAAATCAATTTGCCGTTTTTTATTCGGATTACTTCTGGAGAATTACTATTCCATTTTGCCCACATATTTGCAGCACGAGGTGCACGGCTCCATATTGTAGTATCCAGCTTACCATCCTTGGAATTGAACTCGTCATGAAATACGAGTTTATATTTTGGCATTTTTTTTCTTGCCAAGACATTTGGAGTATCAGAACATAAAAAAACTGATAGAGCCAACATAAAAGAGAGATAAAATTTTCTACTATACATATTTTTGTGCAAAAGTACGACTTTTCTTTAGAACAACAAAATAAATGTTCCTTTATCTCCTCTAAATAAACAATAAAAGATATAAAGAATCGTTTCTTAATTATAAATATGATATATATCTAAATTCAAAAAATAAAATTATGTCAGATAAGAAAAGATTAATTTGGATTGATTCCTTAAAGGGGTGGCTCATGATATTAGTAGTATTAGGACATGCCATTCAATCTTCTCTGGGAGATGCCTGTTTCCAAAACCACTTGTGGAATCTCATTTATTCATTCCATATGCCAGCCTTCATGGCTATCAGTGGCTGGTTCGCATTTTCCAATACATCAAAAACATAAACGTAGGGTCTTTGTGTAAACGAAGATTTAACCAATTGATGGTTCCTTACCTTTCATGGTCGCTATTACGCTATGTCATTTCTGCAGATTATTCCATTGGAAATTTAAGCAGAATCATCATAGCACCAGATTCTTATTTTTGGTTTTTATGGGTTCTCTTTTGGATAAAAGTCATCTTTATACTAAATCAGAAAATTGCAGCGAAATATCACATGGATGAGATTATACCCATTGGCATCACCTGCCTTCTGCTATTAGGCATCCTGGTTGGACTCAACCTCCGAGTTTTCGGCTTTCAATTCCTGGCTTACTATTATCTGTTTTACTTTCTAGGATATGCAATGCGTAGATTCAACAAATTACAGCTTACCAATAAATCTTCCATGATTTGCCTAGGGCTACTATGGGCTGTATTAGCATGGTTCTGGAACATGCATGAATTACCAGTCTGGATGCCAAGGATTCCACTTTGTCCAACTTCATTGCTGCAATACGCATACAGAGGAGTCACCGCTATACTAGCCGTTCTGGTTATTGTGGGCGCTGCACGCAAAGCATTGGACAGCAGCAATAGATTCAACAAATTCATCCAAGAAGTCGGAATACTATCACTGGGCATATACACTTGCCATCTGACGCTGATGGACTACACTGTTAAATTATTGAGATTCATAGTTCCATCCAATAAAGAAGAAGTTCTGATTATCTTAGGTTTCACGATATGTGGATTCCTATCTTGGGTGATTGTAAACCTGCTGAAAAAGAATATGATAACTGCACAATTCTTCCTTGGAAAATAGCAGAGGATAGATAAGGAGGAAACATACATCTTTGTCAAAAAGAGGGGCTATATCTTTTTTCAAATATTTTTTAGCAACCATAACAATAATCCATGTTACGTGGCGTTATAATATATAAACATATAGAATAATATGAATAAAGAAGACTTAGTATCAGTCATCATGCCTACTTATAATGCCGGCAAATTTCTTGCTGACAGCATTCAATGTATACTGAGACAAACATACGATAATTTGGAGCTTATTATAACTGACGATGCATCTACTGATAAAGATACCATTAAGATTCTGAAGGAATTTGCCCAAGCAGACAAGAGAGTAAAAATAGAACTACTCTCAGAAAACCATGGACCGGGATATGCCCGAAACGCATGTATCAAAAGAGCAGAAGGAAGATACATCGCATTCTGTGATTGCGACGACAGATGGATTCCAGAGAAACTGGAAATCCAAATCAATTACATGTCAGAAAAGAAGTGCGCTCTCTGCTGTGCAACTTATCTTATATGCAATTCTAACTATGAGACCACAGGTATCAATATTCCGCCACGCCGCATCACGTATAAAATGATAAAACGTGACAATAAAATCGGATGTCTCACAGCTATCTATGATACAAAAGCTTTGGGGAAGAAATACTATATGCCTACTATCCGCAAAAGACAGGATTGGGCTCTGTTCATTCAGATTCTTCAACAATGCAAAATATGCTACGCTTATACCAAAAAGCCTCTAGCCTACTATTGTGTAAGAAAAAATTCAGTTTCCAGGAAAAAGATGCAACTCATTCACTACAACGTAGCTGTATACGAAACCATATTGAAATTCAGCAGACTGAAAGCATACTTATACTTCTTTCTGCTGTTCCTACCAAGCTATAGTTGCAAAATTCTAAAAAGAAAACTAGACTCTAGACAATATATGAGCACTCTAAACGTTTTATAATAAAACATAATAGAACAAATGAATAGAGCGCAACTAAATAAGTCTACGAACATTCCATTCGAAATAGAATTAAATGATAACGTAGCTGACGAACGTTTCATTGCTGATGGCATGACAGAATTTGAAAGAAATGTAAAACGGGCGGGAGACTTTCTATTAGCTATCTTTGGCTTAATAGTTTTCTCACCTCTATTTGCTATGTGCTATTTTCTCGTAAAAAGAGAAGATAATGGACCTGCTATCTTTAAACAAGAAAGAATCGGCCGATTCGGCAAACCTTTCTACATATATAAATTCAGAAGTATGAAAGTGGATGCAGAAAAAGATGGTCCTCAACTCTTCCAACATGAACGAGAAACTCGCATGACACGCATTGGAGCTTTTCTAAGAAGACATCATCTAGATGAACTGCCACAATTGTGGAACGTAGCCAAGGGCGACATGGCGTTTATTGGTCCACGTCCAGAACGCAAATTTTATATCGACCAGATTATGGTACATGATCCTCGATATCGTTTTCTTTACCAAATCCGTCCAGGAGTGACTTCTTATGCCACCCTATATAACGGATATACGGATACAATGCCGAAGATGTTGAGAAGATTGAGGCTTGACCTCTACTACCTGGAACACAGATCCTGGTGGTTTGATGCCAAGATTCTATTCAAAACTATGACGAATATCATGTTTGGCAAAATATTTTAATGAGTAGCTACTTATACATCGTAAGCTACTGACTTTTGCATCATAAGTCCCTGACTTTCATATCGTAAGTAACTGACTTTTGCATCGTAAGTCTTTGATTTCCGTCTCGGAAACAACCGACTTCTGGGTGACAGGGTGACAGAGGTGACAGGGAATTCTGAAGATTTACTCTCGCGCGGGCAGGCAGGAACTTTCAGCCTGATTTTTCCTGCCTGCCCGCGTGCGAGGCGAAATGTTGAAAAACTAGTGTCACCATGTCACCATGAACACTGAGCTGAGAATGCGCTGTATAGCTCTCTTGCTATGGGCATAAACTCTCCTGTCTCCGCCTCCGTTGGCTCTCGGAAGTAGAGATCCGTACATTACTGTTTTTGTCGCGACGCCTCCAAAGTAGGTAATAAGGTTCTAATCTGTGTCACACGGTGCAAAGATACAAAAAATAAAATAAATGAGAGTTCCCACTAGTGGGAACTCGTAAACGATAATTACCGTTTTTTAAAATCTTTTAAACGATAAAGGCTAAAAAATATATCCAATAATAGCAAGTTGCAGAAGAATTTGGAGTTGGAAGACACCTTATCTAACTGTTGGGAAGAATCATACCCAACATAGCATATTGACTATATATTGATGGTAACCATTTTTATAGAGCGCATATCGAATCAAAACAATAATGAACATCCTGTTTGGCGAAAGATTTTAGACATCGAACGCTGTGAAAGGGAAAAAGACGGTTTTGTAACATTCTTTTATTTCACAGCTTTTTATTTGGCATTATTTATATAAAAATCTGTTTCCTTGTACAAATAGAAAAGACTCCGCAAAGGGTTTTAAAACTTTTTTTTAAGTTGATGGTAAATTTGTTGCCATTTTATTTTTTTGTTTCATTTTTTTTTAGTACCTTTGCAAACGTTATCCTGAATACAATCTTTTTACCTTAAAGAAAACTAATACCTATTGAATGTAGAGCAGTTGTCTGAGAAGATAGCTGCTCTTGTCTTTTTTATAGCTCCCCATACAATAAATACCGCAAAACATCCGTTTTTATTTATAGAAACAAGTCTTATCACTTGTATAAATCATCACAGAAGAAACAATGGAAACAGAAGTTAAGAAGATTCCTTATCTCAACCTGAAGGCTATCAATGAGCCTTACGAGAAGGAGATAAAGGATGCTATCAACAAGGTGGTCAACAGCGGATGGTATCTGCAAGGTGAAGCCGTAAAGAAGTTTGAGAAATCGTATGCACAGTTTATCGGTACTGAATACTGCATCAGCTGCGCTAACGGGACGGATGCGCTCAAACTGATACTGATGGGGGAACTGGCTATCGGAAAGTTGCAGAAAGGTGATGAGGTAATCGTGCCTGCCAACACTTATTTCGCTACCGTACTTGCCATCAGCAGCGTAGGACTGACACCTGTATTGGTGGATGCCAATATCGATACATTACAGATAGATGACCAACTGATAGAAGCCCGAATTACACCGAAGACCAAAGCCATCATGATTGTTCATCTCTATGGCAAACTGGCATGGACTCCAAAGATTGCTGAAATCTGCAAGAAGCATCATCTCTTGCTTTTCGAAGACAATGCGCAGGGATTCGGATGCTCCACTACTCTATCTGATTCTTCTGAAAAACCATCAAAAAGAAGATATACCGGAAATCTTTCGGATGCTGCTGCCCACAGTTTTTATCCTAGCAAGAATCTGGGAGCATTAGGAGATGCGGGAGCTGTAACTACCAATAACAGGGAATTGGCGGAAGCCATCATGTCACTACACGAATATGGAAAGATAGAAGACGGCATCTTCAGATACCAGGGCGTCAACTCGCGCATGGATGAGATTCAGGCTGCGGTACTGAATGTGAAACTGCAATATCCTGAGAACGAACAGAAAGCGAGACACAGACAGATACAGCTATACCTGGAACATCTGGATGACGATATCAAGGACAGATGCATCGCTGCGAAACTCATCTCTCCTGCTCATGAAAATGTTTTCCACGTTTTCCCTTTCCTTACCCCGAAGCGAGACCAACTGAAAGCATTTCTGGCAGAGAATGGGGTGGGTACAAAGATTCATTACTTCTGCCCACCCTATCTGCAGCCATGCTATCCGGAAATGAATCATCTGGAATTTCCGGTAGCTAAGAGAATAGCTGACGAAGAACTGAGTCTGCCTTGCAACTCATCGCTCAACGATGAAGATATCATCAGAGTAAGCAAACTCATCAACCAGTTCTTGATTTAAAGGTACTGCACTTTGGCACCGATAGAGAGGCCGAAGACATCCCAGAAACCGGCATTGCCGTTACGGTAGAAACGCATAAAGTAGATATCCGTTGTACCCAACTCATAGAAGAACGTAATACTCTTGATACGCTTACGTTTATTGTGCGGAATATCATACTTAAAACGTTCACCCAAGGCGATATTAGGACGGACTCTGGTAGAGAACGGATAGTAGCCGCTTTCATACTTGGTAGGCTGCTTAGTCCAGAAATCATGTCCGAACACCGTATTGAAATACAGGCTGCACTCCAGCGGTTCAAACCACCAGCCCTTACCGATATTGCAACGCCAAGGAATGAAATTCTCCTTGAGCGTCATGGTTAACTTCTCATCGTCAGAACTGAACTTCGGGATGTAGCCAAACAAGAGCTGCGTTTCCCACTGGCGGCGCTTACCATATTCCCATCCGATACCCAGCGAAATGATACCCATATTGCCACAGGTCTGAATGATGCCACTAGTAGGTATCAGCAAATCCCAGTGCTTGCGGTAGCGCATGACGCGGCGGTCATATCGGGTCAGTTTGCCATCCGCCAACACCAGAGTATCATGAACAATACTATCCGTCAGTTCCAACTCCTCACTTTTCCCGGTAACCTCATCGGCAGCATGAACCTGTACAGAACCTGCAGCAAGCAAAGCTCCCCAAATGAATATATGCTTAAAACTCAATAATTTCATAACGATAATCTTTTGGAGTAATGGTGAATATATAGTACTGATGCTTAGCGGCATTGGCCACCTGATAATAGATGATGCCATCGCCATAAATATCTTCTTGCTTGGTATGATGACCATGACCGTAAAGACAGCACATCAAACCTGGGAACTGATGCGTATAAAAATTGAAGACCTTAGCTACATTATTATTAAACTGCTCTGAATAAGGGGCAGCATGCATACAGACAATGGTACGCGAAAAGTCATCTGCATCTGCCTTAACCTGCTCTTCCATGAAATCGAAATTAGGTACAGGGCGGGAATAGTCGAACTCTATGGCATTGGTATTGAGGCAAACAAACTTTACCTTGCCGGCAATAAAACTGAAATCCGGATTACCAAAGATTTTCTCATAAGCCTGGTTACCTGTTCCCAAACAGTCATGATTACCCAGCAGAGCCACGAAAGGTATCTTCAACTTCTGAAGATGGTCACGGGTCAACTGAAACTCACGGGTAGCACCAAAGTCGGTAAGGTCTCCACAATGAATCACGAAATCGAGGGAATCACTGCGGCGATTGATATCATTAACCTCACTCTTCAAATCATCCAACCACTGGTGTGAATCGCTGATCATAGCAAAACGGATTGTATCTTTCGACTTTACTGCAGCCTCAATCTTCTGAATATTGGTAACATTCAGATTTCTATCGCCGTCGATTTGCACATCATACGGATGAACATCGAAGACGGTATCGCAGGATGCCACCATACAGAGACAACAGGCAGCCAGGATATAGGGAATAATTTTATGCATTCTTGTCTTATTATCTTTAAAAACTCTTTTTTATAACTCTCAAATACTACTTTTTCTTCTTTTTCAACCTTGCATAGAAACCTTGCAACCTGCCAGGCTGACAACCGGCATCGAGCAGTTTCTTCAAATCACGATAGGCTTCGTCTTTTCTTCCAAGCAGAATCAGAATGTCTACATGATTGAAAGCAAAATCCTCATTACCGGCATCCAACTCCATCGCCTTGGCGTAATCAAACTCTGCCAGCTCAAGCATACCCCTCTCCTTCTCCATGCCACCTCTTGCAGCATAAGCCATCGCACTGTCAGGGTACTGCTCTATCAGACTGTTAATGCCATCGTAAGCCTCGGTATAATGCTTATCTTTTTCATTGAGCAAAGCCAGACCGAGTTGCGCCTGGAAGTTGCCAGGAACAAGTACCAGAAGATTCTGATAATCTAGACGCGCAAAATTATAACGGAGCAACTTCTCATTGACAAAGGCACGATAGAACAAACCGGCGATATTGGTATTGTTCAGAAAGAGTACCTTATCAAGATCATCCTTGGCATATTGCCACTGCTCCAGCTGGATATTCCAAGCAGCCTTTTTCAGTCGCAGATTGATACTGTCGGGATGATATGCAAGCACTTCTGTAGCCTTGGAGAGTGAATCGCGCAAGGTTTTATTCTGAGCAGCACATGCCTTGTCGGCATCTACGTTCTGCGCAGATACAGACAAAGAAACCATTGATGCCAATAATAATGTATAAAAACTTTTCATGGTGCAAAGTTAAGAAGACTTTTGCAAACTGCCAAATAAAAAACTATAAAACTTATTTGAGTTTACAAAAAGAACTAAATTTCAGAAAGACAGGACAATCAACAAGAAAAGCCTTAAGAGAAAGAAACATTCCTCTTAAGGCTTTTATCAAGAAAGCATCTGGATAGAAAATTCACCCAGCGCCGAAAAATCCATTCACAGATTAAGCATTTTTAATCCAGTTAACGATCCATGCGCCAACCTCAGTTGTGCCATACTGAGCACCACCCTCAACCTGAATTTCAGGTGTGCGGACATTGGCATCGAGAGAAGCATCTACAGCCTTGCGGATCAAGGCGCCCTCCTCGTTCAAGCCGAAGTGCTCCAACAACATAGCTGCAGAAAGAATCTGAGCTACTGGGTTAGCCAGGTTCTTGCCCGCTGCCTGTGGCCATGAACCATGAACAGGCTCGAACAATGGTGTGTGCTCACCGAGAGAGCTAGATGGCTGCAAGCCCATAGAACCGGTGATGCAAGAAGTCTCATCGGTCAGGATATCACCGAAGGTATTCTCTGTAACGATAACATCGAAGAATGTAGGCTCAGTCAATACGCGCATAGAAGCGTTGTCGATGAACATATAATCGGTGTTTACCTCAGGATACTGTGGCTCCATCTCCTTGGCAATCTGACGCCAGAGACGAGAAGATGCCAATACGTTTGCCTTATCTACTACTGTTAGGTGCTTGTTGCGCTTCATGGCAAACTCGAAAGCTACCTTCAGGATGCGCTCAATCTCAGGACGGGTATAGATATCTGTATCGTATGCCTTATCGTTATCCTGATACTTCTCACCGAAGTACATACCGCCAGTCAACTCGCGGATAACTACGAAGTCAGCACCCTTCAGGAGTTCATCCTTCAATGGTGACTTGTGGAGCAGGCAATCGAATGTGGCTACTGGGCGAACATTGGCGAAGAGACCCAACTTCTTACGCATAGCGAGCAAGCCCTGCTCAGGACGAACCTTGGCTGTAGGGTTGTTGTCGAAACGTGGGTCACCAACGGCTGCGAAGAGTACAGCATCAGCATCCATACAAGTTTTGAAGGTCTCCTCTGGGAATGGATCACCTACCTCGTCGATAGCGTGAGCGCCGCAGATAGCCTCGTTGTAAGTAAACTCGTGGTTGAACTTCTCTGCAATGGCCTGCATAACTGCTACGCCCTGCTTCATAATCTCTGGTCCGATACCATCACCGGCGAGAACTGCAATGTTTAATTTCATCTTATCTGATTTTTTAATTGTTTTATTGTTTATAACCTTCGGAGATATTTTCATAATCTTCGGAGATAATTTCGTAATCTTCGGAGATATTATTCCATATCCAGATTTCGAGGCGATACAGCCTGTTCGTCGCTCTTATCTGCCTCATACATATTAATCATCTTCAGCGTTGCCTTGATAGCTGCTTCTGTCTGGTCAGCATCCAAGCCTCGGGTGCGCCAGATACGGTCACCTTCACGCCAGGTAATGACGGTCTGAACGAGGGCATCGGTACGGCCACCAGGTGGGATGGTTACCTGATAGTTGTCGAGCTTAGGGAAGGTCTTGCCGAGCTTCACCTTGTAGATATTGCGGAGGGCTTTCACGAAGGCATCATACTGACCATCACCAGAGCTACGGTCTTCATACTCCTTACCCTCTATTTCTACCTTCACGCTGGCGATAGGCTTCAAACCGTATGAGGTTGATACCATGTAACTTACCAGTTTCACCTTATCCTCTGGAGCTCCATGCTTCAAAACATCACTCACGATGTATGGCAGGTCGTCCTGGGTTACCAGTTCCTTGCGGTCACCGAGTTCTGTGATTCGCTTGGTCACCGCCTTGGTCTGCTCAGGCGTCAGTTCCAATCCCAGTTCATTGAGGTTCTGCACGATATTCGCCTTACCAGAGTTCTTACCCAACGCATACTCACGATGTCTGCCGAAACGCTCAGGTACTAGGTCGTTGCAATAAAGCTTGTCCTTGTTGTCACCATCGGCATGCACACCAGCTACCTGGGTAAAGACGTTGTCTCCTACTACCGGAGTATTCGGAGCCACGGCAATGCCACTATATCCTTCAACCAATCGGGAAATATCGTTCAGACGGTCTTCCTTAATATTGGTCTTTGCCTCGAACATGTCTTTCAGAATCACCTGAACACTTGCCAATGGTGCATTGCCACAACGCTCACCCAGACCATTCACGGTAACGTGAAGACCCTTGGCGCCGCTCAATACGGCAGCCAGCGAGTTGCTCACAGCCAGATCGTAGTCGTTATGGGCATGGAAGTCGAAGTGAGAATTCGGATAACGGCGCACCATCTGGCGCATATACTCCACACACTGCAATGGGTTCAGAATACCCAACGTATCAGGAAGAAGGAAGCGCTTGATAGGCAGTTTTACCAACTCATCCATCATCATGAAGAGATAGTCACGACTGTCACGCATACCGCTCGACCAGTCCTCCAAATAGAGATTCACGGTGAATCCCTTGCTCAAAGCATAGTCGATGGTCTGCTTAATATGAGCGAGATGCTCCTCAGGCGACATCTTGAGTTGCTGGGTGCAGTGCTTGTAGCTACCCTTAGCCAAGAGGTTGATGACATGACCGCCGCATTCAGCAATCCAATCCACACTCTTGTTGTTATCCACGAATCCCAATACCTCAACGGAATCCAGTTTACCTATAGTCTTAGCATAACGGCAAATTCGAGCGACAGCATCCTTTTCACCTTCTGACACACGCGCTGAAGCCACCTCAATACGATCTACATTGATGTCGTGCAACAGCATTCTTGCTATCATCAACTTCTCGTGAGGAAGAAAACTGACACCATTGGTCTGCTCGCCGTCGCGCAGCGTGCAGTCCATGATCTCAATCTCCTTGATGCGGGAATTATCTCTCTTTGCGTTAACGTTCATAATTACTTGTTTTTAGCTTCCCAAGCCTCAACCTTGTCGCGGTTCTGAACGAGGAAGTCTACATCGTCCAAACCATTCTCCAAACAGTGTTTCTTGTAGCCGTTGATTTCGAAGTGCTCGCTCTTGCCGGTAGCAAGATTGGTCACGGTCTGGTTAGGAAGATCTACCTTCACCTCTGTCTTGTGATCCTTGTCGATGCTCTCGAAGAGTTCCTTCAGGAATTCCTCGCTTACTACTACTGGCAATACGAGGTTGTTCAACTCGTTGTTCTTGTGGATATCAGCAAAGAAAGAACTGATGACTACACGGAAGCCTGCACCTGCGATAGCCCAGGCAGCATGCTCACGGGAAGAACCGGAACCGAAGTTCTTGCCAGCTACGAGGATGACACCACTGTAAGATGGGTCGTTCATCACGAAGTCTGGCTTTGGAGTTCCGTCGGCATTGTAGCGCCAGTCGCGGAAGAGGTTGTCGCCCATGCCCTCTTTATCGATGGCCTTGAGGAAACGGGCTGGGATGATCTGGTCTGTATCTACATTCTCCAAAGGAAGAGGAATGCAGCTTGATGTAATTACATTGAATTTCTGTTTCATTTCAATTTAACATTTAACATTGAACACTTAACATTACATAAACTCTCTTGGGTCGGTAATCTTACCTGTAATAGCGGCAGCAGCTGCTACGTATGGACTGGCAAGAATGGTGCGGGAACCTGGTCCCTGACGACCCTCGAAGTTACGGTTGGATGTACTTACAGAGTACTTGCCTGCAGGAATCTTATCATCGTTCATTGCCAGGCAGGCAGAGCATCCAGGCTGACGGATTTCGAAGCCGGCAGCCTCAACAATCTTATCAATTCCCTCTTCACGTATTTGTTTATCAACCAACCATGAACCTGGTACAAGCCAAGCAGTTACGCCATCTGCCTTCTTCTTTCCTTTAACAAGAGAAGCGAAAGCACGGAAGTCTTCAATACGACCATTGGTACATGCGCCCAAGAATACATAATCGATAGGATGACCCTCGAGTTTCTCGCCTGGCTGGAAGCCCATGTAGTTGAGGCTCTTCTTGAAACCAGCCTGCTCTTCCTCAGGAATCTCATCGAGAGTTGGGATATTCCCGGTAATGCCGATACCCATACCTGGGTTGGTACCATAGGTGATACGTGGTTCGATATCCTTTGCCTCGAAAGTCAACTCCTTGTCGAAGACTGCATCATCGCCACTCTTCAAGGTCTTCCAGTAAGCCACAGCCTTGTCCCACTCTTCACCCTTAGGTGCATATTCACGACCCTTGATGTACTCGAATGTTGTCTCATCAGGAGCTACGAAACCACCACGGGCCCCCATCTCGATAGAGAGGTTACAGAGGGTAAGACGGCCTTCCATAGACATATCCTTCACTACATCGCCACTGTACTCAACGAAGTAACCGGTAGCACCTGAAGTAGTGAGCTGGCTCATCAGATAGAGAGCAACGTCCTTGGCAGTAACGCCCTTGCTGAGCTTACCGTTGATGCTGATGCGCATAGACTTTGGCTTGCTCTGGAGAATACATTGTGAAGCCATCACCATCTCGACCTCAGAAGTACCGATACCGAAAGCTACAGCACCCATGGCACCATGGGTAGAAGTATGAGAGTCACCGCAGACGATGGTCATACCTGGAAGAGAAAGACCCTTCTCAGGACCTACTACGTGGATGATACCATTATCCTTTGTGTTCATGGCAAAGTGAGTAACACCGAAATCAGCGGTATTCTTTGCCAAGGTATCTACCTGCTTCTTTGAGATAGGATCCTCGATTGGTTTATCCTGATCGTGAGTAGGAGTATTGTGGTCAGGCATACAGAAAATCTGGTCTGGACGGAACATCTTGAGTCCGCGTGCTCGCATACCAGCGAATGCCTGAGGTGATGTTACTTCGTGACAGTAGAGACGGTCGATGTAAAGCTGTGTAGGGCCGTCTTCTACAATCTGGACAACGTGCTTGTCCCAAATCTTGTCGAATAATGTATTCATAATATCTTGTTTGTTATATATTTATCTGAATTAATTTTATCTTACCTTGAACTTGTTGATACAATCGATGTAAGCCTCAACAGAAGCCGTAACGATGTCGGTATCTGCACCGAAGCCATAATATACATGACCATCGTATTCTACCTGCATGTGAACCTTGCCCACATCATCAGAGCCCTTGTCGATAGCCTGGATGGTGAACTCCTTGAGGTTCATCTCCTTGGTGATGACCTTCTTGAGAGCATTGATAGCAGCATCTACCGGACCGTTACCAGATGATGCAGCCTCAAACTTCTGACCTGCAATATCAAGACCGATACTTGCCACGCTCTTCACGCCCTTACCTGTAGTAACCTGCAACCAGTCGAGCTGAACACCATGCTTATCAGCAGAATCAGCACCGGCAAGCATCAAAACATCCTCATCGGTAACTTCCTTCTTCTTATCAGCCAGTTGGAGGAACTTCTTGTAAATCTTGTCGAGCTTCTCCTCATCATTAATCTCTACGCCATTGACATGGAGACGGTACTTCAATGCAGCACGACCAGAACGGGCTGTCAATACGATAGCATTGTCATCCAATCCCACATCCTTAGGATCAATGATTTCATAAGTCTGAACATTCTTCAAGACACCATCCTGATGGATACCGGAAGAATGAGCAAAGGCATTACGACCCACAATAGCCTTGTTTGGCTGAACAGGCATATTCATCAGGCTGCTCACCATGCGTGAGGTAGGAATAATTTTAGTGGTATTGATGTTGGTATCAATATTGATATGCTTGTGACACTTCAGAATCATGGCAATCTCTTCGAGCGAAGTATTACCTGCACGCTCACCGATACCATTGATGGTAACCTCAACCTGGCGTGCACCATTCAAAACACCCTGCAGGGTATTGGCAGTAGCCATACCGAGGTCGTTATGACAGTGGGTAGAAAGGCGTGCCTTGTCAATGCCATCAACATGCTCCATGAGATACTTGATTTTGTCACCATATTCATCAGGCAGACAATAACCTGTAGTATCAGGAATGTTCACTACAGTAGCACCCGCCTTGACAACAGCCTCTACGACACGAGCCAGATACTCATTATCGGTACGGCCTGCATCCTCAGCATAAAACTCTACGTCCTCAACATACTTTTTAGCATACTTGACAGCAGCTACAGCACGTTCGATGATTTCCTCGCGGGTAGAATTGAACTTATACTTGATATGACTGTCGCTGGTACCGATACCGGTATGGATTCTCTTATGCTTGGCATACTGCAAAGCCTCAGCAGCACAATCAATATCTTTTTCTACGGCACGGGTAAGTGCACAAATAGTAGGCCAGGTTACAGCCTTAGAGATTTCTACCACTGAATTGAAGTCGCCCGGACTTGATATAGGAAATCCAGCCTCAATTACATCCACGCCCAACTGCTCCAGTTGCTTTGCCACCTGAATCTTCTCAACTGTGTTCAACTGACATCCCGGAACCTGTTCGCCATCGCGGAGGGTCGTGTCGAAAATGTATAATCTGTCACTCATATCATTAAAATTTTAAATTTACACCTTATTATATATATAAGAGCTACACATTCAGAACGCACTACGTTTATATAGCAATCCGTGCAGAAGCATCAGATAAAGTAAAAAGCCTTCCCCCACTCCATAGACGGAAGTGTAGAAAGGCTTTTAATATCTTAAGCGATGAACTATACGCACACCTTATCACTTCCGCCCACAAACTGCAGTCGAAGTCGAATAATAATGCCTGTAATGTTCAACAATGTTGTTCTCATATCTATCATATTATGTTATATTCTTAAATTCGCATGCAAAGATAACACTTTTATTTGATACTAGCAAACAATTTATAACTTTTTTAATAGAAATGATAACAAATTCCTACAATCTTATTGTTTTTTTACCCAAAAACGTTAATCCTGTGCAAGAATTTGGCGAAAAAGCCAGTTTTTGAGTGAAAAAAATGACAAACTCTAACCTTAGAAAGGCAGATTCTCTGCAGGCGGCGGTGGTAGCGGACTACCATCCTGCCCTCCGCCATTCATCCTTGAGCCTACAATCTCACCACCTTCCTCAACAGGTGCTGCTGCAGCATCCTGCGGATCCTGGAATCGGGTAAATTCTCCACGGAAGTTCAGGAGAACATCTCCAACAGAGCCCTTACGGTGCTTGGCAATGATAATCTGTGCCATACCATGAAGGTCATTACCCTTTTCATCCTGATAGATATGATAATATTCCGGGCGGTGAACGAAAAGCACCATATCGGCATCCTGCTCGATTGCACCGGATTCACGGAGGTCACTCAACTGAGGTCGCTTTCCTTCCAAACCTTCACGGTTCTCTACATTACGGGAGAGCTGCGAAAGAGCAAGCACAGGAATATTCAGCTCTTTGGCAATACCTTTGAGCGAACGGGAGATGGTAGATACCTCCTCCTGACGGCTACCAAACTTCATACCATTGGCATTCATCAGCTGGAGATAGTCGATCATCAACAGTTTAACACCCTTTTCCCTTACCAGTCGGCGCGCCTTGGTACGGAGTTCGAAAACAGAAAGACCAGGCGTATCATCAATATAAATAGGTGCACCTGTCAGTTTTCTCAGTTTTTTATCCAACCGCTCCCATTCTGGCTGTTCCAATTGTCCATTCAGTATTTTTTTACCCGAAATCTCACAAACATTCGAGATGAGTCGGTTCACCAACTGAACGTTATTCATTTCCAGAGAGAAGAATCCGATAGGCACATCATAATCTACCGCCACATTCTTGGCAATACTCAATGCAAAGGAAGTCTTACCCATGGCAGGACGACCGGCGATAATCACAAGGTCGGACGGTTGCCAACCTGATGTCATATCATCCAACCCACGATAACCCGTAGGAATACCGGTAAGACCACCCGAGTTCTGAGCAGCACGCTGCAAGATGGCAACGGCCTCCTTTACAACCGGATCAATCTGTGTATAATCCTGCTTCATATTGTTCTGCGAAAGCTGGAAGAGTTCACCTTCAGCTTTCTGCATCAGTTCATCCACATCCACACCTTCTTCATACGCCATCGTCTCGATGTCGCCGGCATAATGAATCAGCTGGCGCTGCATATATTTCTGCGCCAGGATACGGGCATGCGACTCTACATGGGCAGCCGAAGCCATGCCTGCAGAAATATCCATGAGATATTGTGCTCCTCCCACTTTATCCAGTTCGCCAGTCTTGGCTAACTGATCGGCAAGAGTCATGATATCCACAGGCCGTTCCTCCATGTTCATCACCTGGATAGCCTGATATATTCTCTTATGACGCGGGTCATAAAAAGTATCCGGCTTGAGCAACTCCGACACCACCGAAAAGGCATCAGAATCTATCATCAAGGCACCGAGTACCGCCTGCTCCACATTCACAGCCTGCGGCTGCAAATGGGCGTAGGTAGGATCTATCTGTACCTTATTCTTATTTTTATTATTCTCCGCCATCTTTATTGTTTTTTCCTTTCCTCGAAAACTTTTTTTGTTATAAATTCCAATTCTATAGGCGCAATACCACGATCATCAAGCCAATTTCCCATCTCGAGCAGACCGAATGCATCTATATCTTCCTTAGGGGAAAAAGCTGCATGACCAGATGCTTCATTCAAAAATCTGATAGCTGCAGTTCCTCCCTTTTTCACGAGAACGCAGAGTCCATAATAGAAAAATTTCATAGACTCCCATCTGTGGTCTTGTGGCTTGGAAACTTTGTTCACCATCGCAGATAACATTTTCATGAACATGCGTTCCTTATCAGCCTTATCCATATCTGTCATGTCAGAATTCAATATTTCCCTGATCTCATTATCATCACTATTTTGCAGATAAGGTTCTATTAAAGCCATTGCATGGTCAATGTTTTTATCGCCTTTCGATTCTGAAAAGAGCAAAGAGAAAGCCAGTCTGCATTCAACCTGTTCTTCCTTAGGATACTGTTCATCCATCTGGAAAGCCCATTCCAAAGCCTCTTTATAATGATGGAGTTTCAATAAGAGATCGGTCTTTTTCAGCTTGAGCTTAAACTGCTTACTCTCATCTGATTCTTCTTTAATCAAGCAATTCAATGTTATTAAAGCCGCCGGGTCTTTTATCTCTTCTTCTATTTCTAATTTCAACTCCGTGGCAGCCTTATAAGTTGGGCTTGTATTCTTAATCACGTAGAGATGTTCAAGCGCTTCATCATATTTTTCCTCCGATTTGTATGCCAATGCAAGCATCATATGCTCTTCGTCGGTATATTTTTCCAGATTACGCAAAATCTTGCTAACAAAGGCATAGTCACCTCTTTTAGCAGAGAAACGGGCCAGCGACAGGCGATACTTGTCATATTCCGGTTTTGCAAACAGTCCCATAGTAAAGAAAGGAATTTCCTTCTGCACTTCGAAAGGATTATCAAATGCCTTCCTCATTGGAGAGAGAGTATAGAATCGGTAGAGGTCCTGCACATAGCGATGACGAACCCTGATTGCACGTTTCTTCTTTTCCTCTTCAGAGAGATTCTCTTCATGTTCCATTACCGAATCAAGCAGTGTGACATTTTCAGAATCCTTTGCTTCTGTAGAATCAGTCTCATCCTCTACTGGCTCTTCGGTATTCTGCTCTTTTTCCACCTCATCTTCTTCGTCATAAAAAACAGGACCAGACACCATATTTTCCGGGGTAACATCCAATGATTCAATAAATTCCTTAGATGTATTATTCAATGAAAGAATGATGCTATACAGATCGGTATCACACATAGAGGCGCCTCTCAAGAGATTGTTGATGAAATTGCGATGCTGTTTCATCGTAGCCCGAACATTCTTGAGCGTAGAATTACGGACATAGAAAGGAACAAACCAATTATAGAGTGAATGGAAATGACCGAAGCTCTTCTGGTTGGCAAACTGATGATAATAGACATCAACTCCTATATCTTCTGAATTCAACATATAGTCGAAGGCTCCCTTAAGGGCATCATCAGGATTCTCCCCATCTGCTGAGAAGCAATTAAGTCCCAATTCACCCGTTTGGTCTATCTTTTCGGCCAAATCCTGAGTAAAAGAAGTGAACATGGTCTTCACCACGGAATGCATCATCTCCTTGCTATCCTTTTTACTTGTAAGACATAGACGCATCTGGCGTTGGAGATCAACACAGGCTGCCAAAAATTCATCATCCATGATCAAGCCAGCAGCAGAATCCCAATATTTCTGTTTTTCACCCGAATTGGTTATTGCACAGAAAACGAAACCCACCAAAGCTCGCTGGCGAACACTGCAAGTACTGTCGTCAGACTTGATTAAGCGCATCAAGACTGCAAGTCTAGGGGCATCCATGAATACAGAGCATGACAATGAAACAGCCGAAACAATCATATTGATGGTGTATGGATCTACCAAATCGGAAGCGATGATATCAAGTATATTCTTGACAAAATCATCATTCCATTCATCAGTTGTCAAAATATAAGAAAACACCATATTGCGATAGGCATTAAGCTGCTCTTGTATCTTTTGTCTTTCCTCGTCTATCTGTTCTTCAGACAAGTCTACCCTCAAATTTAGCATAGCTTCATCTGTAGCAAATTTCTCAAAGGTTTCCTGTACCTCATCAAAACTTGTCAGATTCTGAGCTCTTTTGCGAAGTGCAACAAATGTAGACTCATTAGCCAAAATCCATTCGTGGCGCATTTTACTATAGAGCTTGTCTATATCCATATCCAAATCTGAAGCAAGATCATAAAGTTCCCGATGTTTGAGTTTGCCATCTATATAATCATGATATAAAGCATCATATCTTTGTTCAATTTCCGCTATTCCAGGCAGACATGGCTCCAAACCCACTTCCTGGTCAATTATCTTGCGAATTGCCTCTATTCTGGATATCATAGTGACATTTTCATGCGAAAACTTTATCCAGCTAAAATCTTCTCTTTTCATAAGCCGCTTATTTTTGTGCTACAGCCAGGTCACGACGTCTTGGTTCCATAGCATGTTCATATTCAAGTTTTGGAAGATTACTGATGGTTTTAGCATCGGCACCCGTATACTTTGTGATGATACTTGCATAATGCTGTACCCCACGACTGTTTATGCTATCAACAGCAATATTATACGCCTTGATAAACTTGGCAACTTGGTCTTTACGGCGCGGCTCTGAAAGTATTTTCTTGCGGAAAGCCACAACACCCAACTGCAAGTTCTTATCTCTGCTGTCAAAGAGTTTTACATGCTGTTCAAGTCGGGCTTTGGTAGCTTGAGGTTCTGGCAGCAACATGGCATCCATCTCGTTGTTAAGCAACATACGCAGACGGATGTTCAAATCGTTGATTTGAACCTTATAAGCATCATATTTAGGCTTACCGCTATCGATTGCTAAAGTAGCCAGATAATCAGTTGCAGAGTAGCGGGTCATTGCCACCATCTTATCTGACAGTTGTTTCAGTTCGGATATACGCGAACGCTTATTGGTGATAAACTGCCAATAAAGATTGGTAGAAATAGGGTACGTCAAAGCAGTACCCCGTTTCTCTATATGATGAGCACGAATCAGATCGGTCACGGCTCCCTCTACGCGCTTGCGCTCGATAGCAGTATCACAATCCATTTGTGCAGTATATCTACGCAAATGTACGTCTACACCTTGCTGCTGGAAGATACTGTCATCACATGCCAGAAAGATTGGCAGGCAGTCCATTGTTGGCATCACCGCTATCTTCAGCGCAGCACGGTCTAGGCTATCCAATCTAGCCTTTTCCTTCTTGCTCAAGCGATGACGTTCTGCTTCCGACTTGCCACATCCTGCAAATCCTATAGTCAGCAAGAGCATCAAGGCTGTAAACGTTTTGAACTTATTCATTATCTATCCTTTAATCATTTGTTATTCTACATAGAGAACCAATCCCTTCAAATATTCACCTTCCGGATGATAAATATTGATAGGATGGTCGGCAGGCTGGTGCAACTGGTGCAAGATGCGAACCTTTCTTCCAGCCTGCGCTGCAGCAGTAAACACAGCATTGCGGAACTGATCCTTCGTAACCACCTGAGAGCAACTGAAGGTAAAAAGGATGCCGCCCTTCTTAATACGCTGCAAGCCCTTTACGTTCAGGCGGGTATAGCCCTTCAACGCATTGCGTAAAGCCGCACGGTGCTTGGCAAAAGCAGGAGGATCAAGAACTATCAGATCATACTGCTGGTCATGTTCATCAAGATACTTGAAGGCATCTTCGCAGATAGCCTCATGGCGTGCATCTTCAGGGAAATTGAGCGCAATATTCTCATTGGTCAATTCTATCGCCTTGGCACTGCTGTCTACGGAGTGAACAGCCTTAGCCTCGCCTCTCATCGCATAAACAGAAAAACCGCCGGTATAGCAGAACATGTTGAGCACGCTCTTACCCTTGGCATAATGCTCGAGCAGCGAACGGTTCTCACGCTGATCTACGAAGAAACCCGTTTTCTGACCACGCAACCAGTCGATATGGAATTTCAGTCCATTCTCTACAGCAACATCGTCAGCATCACCTCCCAGTATAAAGCCATTTTCCTGTCTGAGGTCAGCCTTATATGGTAAGGTTGTCTCACTCTTATAGTAGATATTCTCCAGTGCTTCGCCCATCACCTTCTTCAAAGCTTTGGCTATCTCCATGCGGCAAACATGCATACCCACACTGTGAGCCTGCATGACAGCAGTAGGACCATAGCAGTCGATAACAAGTCCCGGCAAGTTATCGCCCTCACCATGGACCAAGCGATAAGTAGTATTGGATGAATTACCGGCAATACCCAAAGCGAGTCTCATCTTATATGCCGAATCCAATCTGGCACACCAGTACTCCTCATCAATCTCAATATCTCTAAAAGAAAGAACACGTACAGCGATAGAACCGATCTGATAATGACCTATAGCAATGAATTCACCACTACGGGTAAACACTCTCACAATGTCGCCCTCCTCTATGCCCTCATCCATTGTCTGGATAGCACCCGAGAAGATCCATGGATGAAAACGCTTGAGCGATTCTTCCTTACCTTTCTTTAAATATACGCTTTTATACATATTTTATATATGAAGTTTCTTACGATTATCAATTTCTATTCCTTACCACCTTATATCATACCCTGAGTTCATCGAGCTCGTAATCGCCTGTAGCAGACAAACGCTTAAATTCCTCATACAGATTAATGCAGCACCAGGCATCTGTAGCTGCATAGAGAGCCTGCGATTCCTTCAAATCGCTAGCCTCCCAATTGCTCAACCGTTGCGCCTTGCTGATTTTCTGGTGAAACAGGTTAGCATACAGTTTCTGCAGACTCATGTCTGCGATACCAAAGTTCTTAGCAACATCCTGCAACTCGATAAAGTAACCAGCCTTAAAAGCAGCTCGCTTATGGAGCTGCAGCAAGTCATCGTGCCAGGAAAGTCCTACTTTTGGCACGGTGGTATCTTCGAGCAAGCGAATGATGGCAGGAGTCATGCCCGTATGATGCAGGCGGAAGAGATAACATGTATCATGTGTACTCACCTGCAACAACGAAACATGGTAAGCCTGACCACGCTTGAATGATGGGCGCGTTTCAGTATCCACGCCCAGTATATAATGGCTAAGTAGGTCATTAACAGCCGCTTCTGTATCTTCAGGCTTGTCAACGACTACGATTTTGCCAGGAAACAAAGCTCTTGGCAAATTCGTGATTGCCGCCTTGTCGAAACTAGTGAAAATAATCTTCATTATGCTTTTTATTCTTTACAAGTTGCAAAATTAGAAAAAAAAGATGAGAAAAAGAATTGTTTTCTCAATTATTTTCGCTAATTTTGCAGATAAATTATTCAAAAATATATAAAATGGCTAAAAAAAGAACTGAAAAAAAAACCAAAACCTTTAGCGAAGCTATTGGTTTACAGTATATTTTCAACAATACTATCACTGACTTTTTCATAGGATTAGCCTTGGTAGTCATTGCTGTGGTTATCATCATCGCTATGATCTCCTTTCTCAACACAGGAGCCAATGACCAGAGTTTGCTCGAAAATCTGAAGCCAGGCGAATGGACCAACACGGAAAAACAGTTTCAGAACTACTGCGGATCCTGGGGAGCCATTGTATCCTATTGGCTCATTGTCATCAATTTCGGATTTCCAGCCTTCTTGCTCCCATTCTTTGTCATCATGGTGGGATTGCAGATGATGCATGCCTACAAGCTGAACCTGTGGAAATGGTTCTTCTGCATGATTGTGATCATACTATGGATGTCGGTAACCTTTGCCAAGTTCATCGCACCTATCATGCCAAGCCTCATCTTCAATCCGGGCGGAAAGCACGGACTCTTTGTCGTGCAGAATCTGGAGAACATCATGGGTCCTCCAGGACTTACTGCCATTCTTTTCTTCGTGGCGGTAGCATTCCTCACCTATCTCACCACTGAAACTATTACGGTTATCAGAAAAGCACTCAACCCTATCGGTTATATATCAAATAAGGTGAAATTTGAGATTACTAACCATGGAAAGAACAGGAAAGATACGGAAGCTATCGACGAGGTATACGCCAACGCAGCATATGGTGCTGGCACAGAGGATGAGAAAGAAGAATATAAGGAAGAAGAACCTACCAAAGTCATCGACCTGAATCTGGATCCGGACCAGACTTTCGCAACCCCAGACACACCTTCTACGCCTGTTGAGCCAGAGGCAGACGGACAGGAAGCTACAGGAACAGAAGGTGATACGGAAAAAGATGAAACCATCGCTATAGCCAACGGCACGCTGAACGAGAATATGTCACTCATTGCACGTCAGCGCGAACTCCGTACAAAACGGGCTGAACGGGAAGCATTGGAAAAGCAAGCTGCCGAGGCTGCTGCAGCTTCTGAGCATATAGGTATGGACATCTCTGTAGCCACAGCCGACGAGAAGGCTACAGGCAACACCTTGAGCAATGCAGAAGTACTGAATACTCCGATCAATCCGAAGGAGCCGTTCACCAGATATAAATATCCGGTACTCAACCTTCTGAAGAAGTATGAGGATGACGGCGTATCCATCGATGAGGAAGAGCAGCGCGCCAACAAAAACCGCATCATCGAGGTGCTGGGCAACTTTGGCGTACAGATCAAAACCATCCGTGCTACGGTTGGTCCTACCATCACACTCTACGAAATCCAGCCTGCAGAAGGCGTACGTATCTCTAAGATCAAGAATCTGGAAGATGACATCGCCTTGAGTCTGGCAGCTCTCGGCATCCGTATCATCGCTCCTATTCCAGGTAAGGGAACCATCGGTATTGAGGTACCTAACGCAAAGGCGAACATCGTTAGTATGGAAAGTACTTTAAACTCAAAGAAATTCCAGGAAACCAAGATGGAGTTACCTATCGCTTTGGGTAAGACCATTACCAACGAAGTGTTTATGGTTGATTTGGCAAAGATTCCTCACCTGCTTGTTGCGGGTGCTACCGGACAGGGTAAATCTGTAGGGTTGAATGCCATCATCACCTCTTTATTATACAAGAAACATCCAAATGAACTCAAACTGGTTCTCATCGACCCTAAGAAAGTGGAGTTTAGCGTCTACTCCCGTATTGCCAATAAGTTTATGGCTGCGGTTCCTGATGAGGAAGAACCTATCATAACCGACGTAACCAAGGTGGTTAGAACCCTGAACAGTCTGTGTGTACTGATGGATAGCCGTTACGACTTGCTCAAAAAGGCAGGAGCACGTAACATCAAAGAATACAACCAGAAGTATATCAACCACAAGTTGAAGTTGACAGATGGACATGAGTATATGCCATACATCGTGGTGATTATAGATGAGTTCGGTGATCTGATCATGACAGCCGGCAAAGAAGTAGAACTTCCTATTGCCCGTATCGCCCAGCTGGCACGTGCCGTGGGTATCCACATGATTATTGCCACCCAGCGTCCTACAACCAGCATCATCACGGGTAATATCAAGGCTAACTTCCCTGGCCGTATCGCCTTTAAGGTTACATCTGCCATCGACTCAAAGACCATTCTTGACCGTACAGGAGCCAACCAGCTGATTGGTCGTGGTGATATGCTCTATCTCTGCGGCAACGAACCTGTACGTGTACAGTGTGCCTTTGTTGATACACCTGAAATCGAGCGCATCAACGAGTATATCTGCGAACAGCCTGGCCCTATCGAACCTATGGAGTTGCCAGAACCAGCTAATGATGAAGGAAGCGCAGGTGGAAGCGGCAGCATCAGTGCCCGCGAACTGGATCCGTTCTTCGAAGAGGCAGCCCATGCGATTGTTCTTTCACAGCAGGGTTCTACCAGCATGATCCAGCGCCGGTTCAGTATCGGCTATAACCGTGCAGGACGATTAATGGACCAGATGGAAGCTGCAGGCATCGTAGGTGCAGCACAGGGCAGCAAGCCTCGTGAGGTACTGATACAGGATGAAAACCAGCTTAATAATCTGTTAATGGCACTTCGAAACTCTTAATTTTAGTAAATAACTAAGGGTATGAAAGAAGATAATATTGGAAAAGGTTAAATTATTAAACCCTGAAGCCGTGAAAACGTCTAAGAGAGAAAAGACGTTTTTACGGCTTTATGATAGAGTATGAAATTTTAGAAGATATAACATAGAATTTTAAAAGAAAGGAAAAGATAAAAATGAAAAAGATTTTAGCATTGGCTTTCGTTGCAATGATGAGCATCGGAGCCATGGCGCAGACTGCGCAACAGGTACTTGATAAGACCGCTGCCGTTATTGGCAACAAAGGTGGAGCTAGCGCCAACTTCAAGATGAGCAGCTCTAAGTATGGATCAGCAAGCGGCAGTATTGCCATCAAAGGCAACAAGTTTAACGCCCGTACCCCGCAAGCCATCGTCTGGTTCAACGGCAAGACCCAGTGGACTTATCTAAAGAAAACCAACGAGGTGAATGTCAGCAACCCTACACAGGCTCAGCAGATGTCCATGAACCCTTATACCTTTATTAATATATATAAGACTGGTTATAAGTCAACGCTCAAGACAGCAGGCAGTAACTATGTAGTACATCTCGTTGCCAATAACCAGAAACGTTCTGTAGCCGAAATGTATATCACCATCAACAAAAAGACACATATTCCATCAGTTGTCAAGATGCGACAGGGCAATACCTGGAGTACCATCACGGTAAGTAACTTCAGAGCCAAGAGCGTTTCTAACAGCACATTCAATTTCAACAGCAAGGAATGTCCAGGAGCTGAAGTCATCGACCTGAGATAATCGCCTGAAATATCGTATAAAGTTTATTTTCAAATAAGATTCCCCGCCACAACCTTCCGGTAGCGTGACGGGGAATTACTTTTTCCAAAAGGGTTTTAGTATCAATAATTTCCAAAAGCGAATCATAGGATCTACCTTTTTGCACAACAAATCTTAAAACAACTATGCAATTGTAAAATATTCAAAAATACTTTGGAATTTTTGCAAAAATATTTGGCGGATACAAAAGAATTGCTTATCTTTGCAACAACAAATTATAACAACAAGTAATTATGAAGCAGACAGAAGCCTATCAAAGACTCGTGGAGAAAGGTATCCGACCATCACTCCAGCGTATTGCCATCATGGATTGGCTTATTAATCATCCCACTCATCCAACTATCGAGGATGTGTACAAAGGATTAGCTGAAAGTATCCCAACATTGAGCAAGACAACCGTTTACAATACACTCAGAATGTTGAGTGAGCACAATGCGGCTCAAATGATCACAATCGATGAACATCGCGTGTGTTATGATGGAAATATTAAAAGCCACGTTCACTTCTATTGCAGAAATTGTGGCAAGGTAATTGACTTTTTCGGCGAACCTGCTCCAACAGTGGAACCAGGAAAGGAAATTGAAGGAAACATCGTATTGGAAGAACAGCTCTACTACAGAGGAATCTGTACAGAATGCGCTAAAAAAAGCGTAAAGTCACCTCTCACAGAGACTGTTCACTAATTCAAAAGACAATAATTATACAACAACATTTAAAACAAAAGCATTATGAAGAAAAAGTTTATTTGCACCGTTTGCGGTTACATTTACGAAGGTACAGAAGCACCTGAGAAGTGCCCTATCTGCAAGGCTCCAGCCAGCAAGTTCAAAGAGATGGAAGATGCAGTAGATGACGATATGACATTTGCTACCGTTCACGTTCTCGGTCAGGCATTTAAGGATAGCGTTAATGAAGACGTTATCAAGGGTTTGAAGGACCATTTCAATGGTGAGTGTGGCGAGGTAGGTATGTATCTTGCTATGGCACGCCAGGCAGATCGTGAAGGCTATCCTGAAATTGCAGAGGCTTACAAACGTTATGCCTATGAGGAGGCTGATCACGCTTCTCGTTTTGCAGAACTTCTCGGTGAGGTTTTGGGTGATACCAAGAGCAATCTCGAGGCTCGTATTGCAGCAGAGAAGGGTGCTTGTGAGGATAAGTTCCGCATTGCCAAGCTTGCTAAGGAGCAGGGTTCAGATGCTATCCACGATACCGTTCATGAGATGGCTAAGGATGAAGCCCGCCACTGTGCAGGTTTTGCAGGTCTCTACAAGAGATACTTCAAGTAATAGATTTTAAAAGACGTAACTTTAAAAATTATAATACTATTTAGTATTGTAAGTCAAGAAAACAGGAAAGCCGATTCTTGTATAGTAATATACTTGAATCGGCTTTCTTTATGTGATGATAAATATTGTTACTTTGTTTCAGGAACCAGGAACTTGTCTCCTGTTTGCTTAATAAGTTCCTTGGCATATTTCTCAGGATACCCAGGACGAACTGGGGTTGCACCTAATCCATAAGGAGTCTTCTCGAAACTGCCATCTTTTTTGGTTGGCTTGATAATCATGTCATTATACTTCACTACCATAAACTGGAAGAGCTGTTGCCAACGCGCCAACATCTGCTGTGCCTTCTCAATACCATAATCATTGAGATACTTGACAGCAGCCTGTGGATCCTGTGCATACAGTTCCTGAGCCTTAGCCTCAACACCTGGCTGTGCAGCAAAATAGCTGTTATCCAGACTATCACGAACCTCCTTCAAAGTTGGGAACATCTGGCTGTAACGAGGATAAACCATATTGCTGATCATATTGCACACCCAGTAAGCATTCTTGAAACTGAAATTCACTGCATCTGCTCCCGGTGTGTTATAACACTCAGGACGAACTGTAGAAGAACAGTAGATTGGTGTGAACGCTACCATATTGGCATCATCATTACCAAACCAAAGAACACCGCCAATCTCTCTAGGCATCCATGAACGCATCTGGCTAACAAAAACAAAACCACTCTGCTGGGTGCTGACCGGTCGTTCGTTGAAGCACTGCTTTCCATCCACCTTAAACATCAATGGAGTTGGCCTGTAAGGCATCTGCCAGATACCACCCCCGATATCAGTGCCATCAGCAACAGAAAGAGGTGTACCCTCATAATGGTCACGCATGCAAGCCTCAACATCAGCAACACTCACCTTCTTGTTTGGAACCACCCAGAGAGGCATATCCTTCGCATTAGAATCCTTGCCCAAAGCCCAATCAAGATAAGGACTCATATCATAGAAATGATTCAAAAGAGCCCAAGCACGAGCATCGCAGAAACGACGTCCTGAGAAATCAGGCTTAGCATATGCCATTTTCCATGAGAAATCAGCATCCTTGCCCTGATACCATCCCTTACTGCGAGCAAAAGAAACGACATCCTTGGCATACATCACGTTTTTCTTGTCCTTCATATTGAACTTGCCGATGCGACTCTGGTTAGCATGTGCACAAACTGCATTATCAGGAATACGGAGAGCTACCCAAACCACGCCCTTAGAACCTGGTCCCTTGCCCATCATCTCCATAATCCAAGCTTCGTTCGGATCACAGATGGTAAAGGTCTCGCCTTCTGAATTATAGCCGTAAGTATTGGCGATGGTTGTCATCACTTTGATAGCCTCACGGGCAGTCTTACTACGCTGCAGGGCAACATAAATGAGTGAACCATAGTCCATGATACCTGTAGAATCAGCCATCTCCTCACGTCCACCATAAGTAGTTTCACCGATGGTGACCTGCCATTCATTGATATTGCCAATCACATTATAAGTCTCGGCAGCCTCCGGAATCTCACCATGATATTTATTGGTATCCCAATCGTAAATCTTACGCATCTCGCCCTTAGCATGCTTACCGGCAGGAAAATGACAGAGATTTTGGAACATACCATAGTCATCAGCACTATATGAACACATCACAGATCCATCAACCGATGCTTTTTTCCCTACTATAAAGTTGGTACATGCCTCAGCCTCAGAGACACTGCCCAACATAGCCACAGCCATCAAGGCAGAAGCAAAAATCTTATTCATAAAATATACCTTAATTTATATATACAAAAAGAGAAGAGCATTTGAATTCTTCACTCTTCCCTCTTCATTCTTCACTTATTCGCAAGCCTTGAAACTCATATCCAAGCCCTTCACACTATGTGTCAAGGCACCAACTGAGATGAAATCAACTCCCTGCTCTGCATAATCGCGGATGGTATCGTAAGTGATACCGCCAGAAGACTCAGTCTCATACTTACCTGCGATGATGTCTACTGCCTTCTTAGTATCAGGCACAGAGAAGTTATCGAGCATGATACGATTTACACCACCATGCTTCAATACCTGGTCAAGTTCATCGAAACTGCGAACCTCGATTTCAATCTTTAGGTCGAGGCCCTTCTCCTTCAGATAAGCATGGCAACGGTCGATTGCGTTATCGATACCACCAGCAAAATCGATATGGTTATCTTTCAAGAGAATCATATCAAAAAGACCAATGCGATGGTTCATACCACCACCAATCTTCACAGCCTGCTTCTCCAACATACGGAGACCTGGAGTAGTCTTACGGGTGTCAAGGATATGAGTCTTTGTACCCTCAAGACGCTTTACATACTTAGCAGTCATGGTAGCAATGCCACTCATACGCTGCATGATATTGAGCATCAAACGCTCTGTCTGGAGCAAAGAACGGGTCTTACCCTCTACAATCATTGCAATGTCACCCTTCTTAACATGGGTTCCATCCTGAAGCAACACTTCTACCTTCATGGTAGGATCGAAACGGGCAAATACCTTCTTTGCCATTTCAACACCTGCCAACACGCCATCTTCCTTGATAAGCAAGTGGCTCTTACCCATGGCGTCTTCTGGGATACAACACAAAGTTGTGTGGTCGCCATCACCGATATCCTCAGCAAATGCCAAGTCTATCAACTTGTCTTCTAATTGATCTACGCTTAACATATTATTAATGTTTATGTTTAATGTTTATTGATTACTTTTCCGTTCCACAGGGCACGAAGGATGCCTTCCTCATCGCGTTCCACCCGGATTTCGCCGCCTAACCATTCGGTCATCGGCAACTCCTCGCGAAACTCGAAGTAGTTCACCACCCTGTCCTCTTGTATTTCTACCACAGCCTGCTGCAATATCGAGCCATCCGGCAATATCACCTGATGGGCTCCGCATCTCTTCATTTCAGCCATATCTAAAACATCCAGACTAATTACTCGTCATCTGAATAGGTTTATCAGGCATAGAAACCGGTGCACTGGTCGGAGGCGCCAAAGCTCCATCCGGACGCGCTGGAACACTCGGACCTGGTATACGGGTCTTACGAGCTGTATCTACTTTTGCCGAATCAGAAGATGCTGCAGAAGAAGAAACCGGTGCCACCTTTTTAGGATGCATACGGATGAGACGAATCTTATTGACAAACATCAGTTTAAGAGTCGTCAAAGAACCGGCATCAGAACTGAAGCCACCCTCATTCAACATAAAGTACCCCTTTATACATTTGATTCCAAGGCTATCATTATCAGCGAGTTCTACACTATAGTGCTGAGCACTCTGAATATGAATTACAGTCTGTGCCACACTATCGTTCTTGAACTGAACAGCCAGCAAAGCGATGCCATCACGCATACCATCCTGGAAGATAAACTGCGATTCGAAATCAAGACGGAACCGGTCACCCTTATGGAAAGCAGTATCAGCTTCAATTTTAAAACTGCGACTGTTGAAGCCCTCATCAGGCGAGAATACCATCGAAGTAGCATCCTTCCAGATATTGGCAGTATCGCCAACAGCAGTAAGATTGTCAAAATCACTATTTCCTGTACTGTTTCCACCCAATGCAACCACCTCTTTATCCAATCTTTCAGCCAAATCCTTATACACATCATGCAGCAATTCTGTATGGCGCATATAATAAACCATCGAACTGTCGAAGTCTGCCGAGGTGACATCATGTTTCTTCAGTACAGCCTCGCGATAAGCCAGACTATTCTTCTCACTACCACCGTCTTCGTTCTGCGCCATAGCAAGAGCGATGTGATAATCGAAGAGAATATCCGTCATCTTTCCTTTAGAGAGCACATCTCTTGGCAGCGAAGGCTTGCAAGAAGCAAAGGCTGCACAAAAGGTTACTATCCAACAGAGATAAAGAAAAGCTTTCTTCATGATTACTTGTCCTCCTTATTTTCTTGAGATTGAGACTTTATCTTTTCTTCAGCAGTTTCAATAAAAGAAGAATCTTTAACCTTCTTCTCCTTATCATCACCTCCGAGAGCTTCCAGTTCTTTTCTACAGAAAAGCAAGAGAGAAATGATGCCGACTGATACACAGGAATCTGCAAAATTGAATACAGGATCGAAGAATGTACCATGCTGTCCACCCCAGAAAGGGAACCATTCAGGCCATGTATAGGTGAAGAACGGAAAACGGAACATATCGACCACCTTGCCCATGAGCACGGGTGCATACCCCTCGCCGAAAGGCACAAGATAAGATACATAATAAGGTGAGGCACCGGTGAAGATAAGTCCGTAGAAGATGGAATCAATCATATTGCCGATTGCACCTGTCAGAACCAGTGCCACCAAAATGATGTATAACAAGCGATAGGTACCACGCTTAATGATGCGATGCAGATAAATGCTCAAAGCACAGATGGCTACCAGGCGCAACAGACTTAGCCAGAACTTGCCGATAAACGACATACCCCAAGCCATTCCGTTGTTCTCAACAAATTCGATATAAAACCAATCAGTAACACGAACAGACTCGCCAAGGCAAAAATGGGTCTTGATGTACACCTTGATAATCTGATCGATAACAAGAAGCACAACCACCATTGCCGTGACGAGCCATCCGTATTTAATTTTACTTGTTTTCTCCATTTATTACTTTTTTCTAGCCTCCTTAGAAGCTACACTCAAAGTGGCATGAGGTACAGCACGCAAACGCTCCTTAGGAATCAACTCACCTGTTTCGCGGTCAATACCATAGGTCTTGTTCTGGATACGAACCAAAGCTGCTTCCAATCCCTTGATGAACTTCTGCTGACGCTGGGCCATCTGGATGATTTCTTCCTTGCTTTGTGCTTCACTACCCTCCTCAAGAGCCTTGTAGGTTGGTGATGTATCTACCACATCATTACTGTCTGAGTGGTTCAGCTGAGCCATGCAATCATGATAAGTCTGCTTTGCCACCTTCAATTTCTCATCAATAATAGCGCGGAACTCCTCGAGCTCCTGATCGCTATAACGTAGTTTTTCGTTAGCCATAGATGTTATCTATTATGTTATTTGTTAATGTTTTTAGGAAATAAGGGCTAGAAAGTTAGAAGCAAGCAGTTTGGAAATGCTCCTAACTTCTAACTCCTAACTCCTAACTATTTAATTCTTCTCTATGAGAATGTTCAACTTAAAGTCATCAAACTCGGTCTCAACACCTGCGTTGTCACCGATTTCGATGCTGTCTGCTAATACCTGACCCTTGATGTAGTCGGCGAATGACTCGATGGCTGCGTTGGTCTCCTCATTAGGAGCCACAGTTACGTTGATGCGGTCGGTAATCTCCAGACCTGTCTCCTTGCGGAGGTTCTGGATACGGTTGATCAACTCACGAGCCATACCCTCCTTCTTCAATTCTGGGGTCAACTCTACCTCAAGCGCTACGGTCAGATTGCCCTCGTTAGATACGAGCCATCCTGGAATATCCTCAGAGATAATCTCCACGTCGGCTACCTCTACCACGGCTTCCTGTCCGTCGATATTCAATGTGATGTTGCCTGCCTTCTCAAAAGCTGCAATCTGGTCCTGATCGAGCGCTGACATCTGGGCAGCAACACCCTTCATCAGCTTGCCGAACTTCTTACCCATCACTCTAAAGTTACACTTCACCTTCTTTACGAGAATACCCTGACCCTCAATGAAGTTAACCTCCTTCACGTTCACCTCGTTCTTCAACAGTCCTGCTACTGCCTCGATGTGTGCCTTCTGTACATCATCTACTGCAGGAATCATGATCTGCTGGAGTGGCTGACGCACCTTGATGTTCACCTTGCGGCGCAAAGCCAATACCATAGAAGTAATCTTCTGGGCGATGGCCATACGCTCCTCCAGGTCGGCATCGATAGCAGCCTCATCAGCTACAGGGAACTTATCGAGATGTACGCTCTCCAACTCGCCGCCCAAGTCGTGATACAACTCGTCTGCATAGAATGGAGCGAATGGTGCCAGCAGCTTAGCCACTGTCATCAGGCAGGTATAGAGAGTCTGGTAAGCACTCAGCTTATCCTCGCTCATCTCCTTACCCCAGAAACGTTTACGGTTCAGACGAACGTACCAGTTAGAGAGGTCATCGTTGACGAAAGCATCGATGAGACGGCCTGCGCGGGTTGGATCATAGCCAGCCAACTCTCTGTCAACGCCCTTGATGAGGGTATTGAGTGAAGAGAGAATCCAGCGGTCAATCTCTGGGCGCTTCTCGAATGGCACCTGAGCAGCCTCTGCATCGAAACCATCTACATTAGCATAGAGGGCGAAGAAGCTGTAGGTATTATATAAGGTACCGAAGAACTTGCGACGGGTCTCGTCCACACCATTAGGGTCGAACTTGAGGTTGTCCCAAGGCTCGCTGTTGGTCATCATATAGAAACGAACAGGATCGGCACCATACTTGTCAATCATCTCGAATGGGTTGGTTACGTTACCCACGTGCTTACTCATCTTGTTACCCTTGGCATCGAGAACGAGACCAGAAGAGATTACGTTCTTGAAGGCTACGCTATCGAATACCATGGTAGCGATGGCGTGCAGAGTGAAGAACCATCCACGGGTCTGATCCACGCCCTCGTTGATGAAGTCGGCTGGATAGAACTTAGGAGGAATAGCATATCCCTCGTAGGTGCTGTGGATGAGTGCATCGCGGTCTGCCTCTGTGCCACGGGCCATCTCACCCTCGAATGGGTAGTGGAGCTGGGCGTAAGGCATTGAACCTGAATCGAACCAAACGTCGATGAGGTCGCTCTCACGATACATTGGCTTGCCCTCCTCGTTAACCAATACAATCTTGTCAACGTATGGACGGTGGAGGTCAATCTTATCATAGTTCTCCTGACTGTAGTCGCCAGGAACGAAACCATTCTCCTTCAATGGGTTGCTCTGCATGATACCGGCAGCCACAGACTTCTCGATTTCAGCATAGAGTTCCTCAAGGCTGCCGATGCACTTCTCGCCACGGTTCTCGTCACGCCAGATTGGCAATGGAGTACCCCAGAAGCGGGAACGTGAAAGGTTCCAGTCGTTCAGGTTCTCGAGCCAGTTGCCGAAACGGCCTGTACCAGTGCTCTCAGGCTGCCAGTTGATGGTCTTGTTGAGTTCTACCATGCGCTCCTTGCGGGCTGTATCCTTGATAAACCAGCTATCCAATGGATAATAGAGGATAGGCTTGTCGGTACGCCAACAGTGAGGATAGTTGTGCACGTGCTTCTCGCTCTTGAAAGCCTTGCCCTCCTGCTTCAACTCGTAGCAGAGTACGATGTTCAGGTCTTCAGCCTTATCAGAAGCCTTCTTGTCCCAGACGCCATCCACATTAAACTGTGGGTCGTAGGCATTCTTCACGTAGCCGCCTGCGTGATGAGCATATGCCTCCTTGTTGACGCAAGCGTTCACGAAGTTGGCATCGAGGTCTTCGATGAGATAGAACTTACCCTGGAGGTCAACCATTGGGCGGGTCTCGCCCTTCTTATTAATAAGGTAGAGAGCTGGGATGTTGGCATCCTTAGCCACCTTGGCATCATCGGCACCGAATGTAGGAGCGATGTGAACGATACCTGTACCGTCATCGGTAGTAACGTAGTCGCCGAGGATTACGCGGAAAGCCTCACTCTCCATCTCGACGAACTGATCGCGACCATCCTCAGAAGCGAACACCTTCTCAGGATGAGCAGCAGCATATTCTGTTACGAAAGCCGGTGCGAAGAGATCAACCTTCTCGCATGGCTTTACCCATGGCAGGAGCTGCTCGTAGTGCATGCCTTCGAGGTCGGTACCCTTCATGTGGTCGACAATGCGCCAAGGGCACTGCTTCTTCTCCTTGTCGAATGGCAGGAGATCGCCTTCCTTGCACTCCTGGTCTGCCTTCAGATATGAACCAACCAGAGCCTCAGCCATCACGAGTGTCATAGGCTCGCCATTGTAGAGGTTGTAGGTCTCGATGGCTACATAGTCAATCTTAGGACCCACACAGAGAGCCACGTTTGATGGCAAAGTCCAAGGTGTAGTGGTCCATGCGATGAAGTATGGCTTGCCCCACTTGGTCCACTCAGCCTTAGGATCCTTGATGAGGAACTGGGCTGTGGTGGTGAGGTCCTTAACATCGCGATAGCAGCCAGGCTGGTTCAACTCGTGAGAGCTCAAGCCTGTACCTGCACCTGGAGAGTATGGCTGGATGGTGTAACCCTTGTAGAGCATCCCCTTGTTGTAGAGCTGCTTGAGGAGCCACCAGAGAGTCTCGATATACTTGTTATCGTAGGTGATATAAGGATGATCAAGATCTACGAAGTAACCCATCTTCTCAGTCAACTCGCGCCACTCAGCGGTGAACTTCATCACGTTCTCGCGGCACTTGTGGTTGTAATCCTCAGTAGAGATATACTTCTCTGAAGCCTTGTTGTCGATATCCTTCTTGGTGATGCCGAGTTCCTTCTCGACACCGAGTTCAACAGGGAGTCCGTGGGTATCCCATCCCGCCTTGCGGTGAACCTGGAAACCCTTCATGGTCTTGTATCTGTTGAATGTATCCTTGATACTACGTGCCAACACGTGGTGAATACCCGGGTGGCCATTAGCTGATGGAGGTCCCTCGAAGAAGATAAACTGAGGGCAGCCTTCACGCTCGTCGATAGACTTGTGGAAGATATCATTTTTCTCCCACGCTGCTAGTACGTCATTGTTTGTCTGAGTCAAATTCAGACCGTTGTGCTCGGCAAATTTCTTAGCCATATTATCTTATATTTTTATAATGTTTTTACTTTTGGGCGCAAAGTTACAAAAAAAATATGTTTTACCCAAAAATAGAAAGACTTTTTATATAATTATTTTATTATAAACGAAAAAGTTAGGAGTTGGAACAGTGCCCCGACTCCTAACTTTTTATTTCCCGTTTTATTAAAACTTCGCTGCCATGTATTATAAATTTTCAGCCTCTTGCAGCCAGATGGCAGATGCAGCATCACTAGGCATACGCCAGTCGCCACGAGGACTGAGGCTTACGCTACCGACTTTCGGGCCGTCTGGCAGACAACTGCGCTTGAACTGCTGATTGAAGAAACGGCGCACGAAGGTCTTCAGCCACTTTTTGATAGTCTCCTCATCATAGCTGTCAGGATCATTATCACTGATCTTTACACGCTCCAGTTCGGAATCAATAAATGCCTTCTTTGCCAACATGTAAATCTTGGAAGGACGGAAACCGAAACGCAGGAAATAGTAGAGGAAGAAATCATGCAGTTCGTATGGTCCCACCAAATCTTCCGTCTTTTGCTTGATATTTCCATTCTCATCTGCCGGAATCAACTCTGGACTGATAGGAGTATCGATGATATCACGAAGAGTGATGCGGCTCTGTTCGTCTACCCCACTCTCTGCTACATGATTTACGAGATGACGGATCAGGGTCTTAGGAATGCTGGCATTCACGCCATACATGCTCATGTGGTCACCATTATAGGTAGCCCATCCTAATGCCAACTCTGAAAGGTCGCCGGTACCGATAACCATACCACCCATCTTATTGGCTAAATCCATCAGAATCTGGGTACGTTCACGAGCCTGGGAATTCTCGTAAGTCACATCATGCACACTGGCATCCTGACCGATGTCCTCAAAGTGCTGGGTTACAGCCTTGGCGATGCTGATTTCCTTAATGGTAATACCAAGACTCTGCATCAGCGAGATAGCATTATTGTAGGTTCTGTCTGTGGTTCCGAATCCCGGCATAGTGACACCTACGATACCCTTTCGGTTCATTTTGAGTTTATCAAAAGCTTTTACACAAACGAGTAAGGCCAGCGTAGAATCCAAACCGCCGCTAATACCGATTACTACGGTCTTGGCATGGGTATGAACGATACGCTTGGCTAGTCCCATGAGTTGGATATTGAAAATTTCCTCGCAAGAGGCATTCATATCGCTGCTGGTAGGAATAAACGGATGAGGATTCACCTCACGTTCCAACACAAAATCGCGTTCATTTTCGGTAGGATCGGCTTCGATATTACGGATATTGAACTGACCGCCGAGAACAGAATACTTAATATTGCGCTGGGCATTTACATAAGTAGAATTCGTACGACGCTCAGAGCGGAGTTTCTCTACATCTATCTGTGAGATAACCATCTGCGGTTCAATAGAGAAACGTTCACTCTGTGAAAGTAAAACTCCATTCTCATAAATCAGGGCATTTCCGCCATAAACCACATCCTGCGTACTCTCACCGAATCCGCAGGAACTGTAGATATATCCGGTCATGGTACGGGCACTCTGCTGGCTGAGCAGACTCTTCAGATAATGATGTTTTCCGATGAGTTCGTCGCTTGCAGAAAGATTGAAAATCAGGTCTGCTCCTGCTAGCGCCAGTTTGTTGCTAGGAGGAGCCGGAGCCCATACATCTTCGCAGATTTCCACACCAAACTGTACGCCATCGAAAGTTTGAAAAATCTGAACATCAGGCGTCAGTTTCACCTTATGTCCGGCATAACGGACTTCGCAATCTCTCAGGTCCTGAGCCGAAGCAAACCAGCGTTTCTCATAAAACTCGCTGTAGTTTGGAAGATATGTCTTCGGTACAATACCGAGAATCTGTCCATGCTGGATAACGATACCACAATTGAGCAACAAGTCGCCCGCTATCACCGGCGCACCCACGATAGAGATGATATCGAGTTTGCGTGTGAAATCGAGCAACATCATCACTGCCTGCTCAGATGATTCAAGAAGCATCTGCTGACGGAAGAGATCCTGACAGGAATAGCCCGTAACAGAGAGTTCCGGAAATGTAATGATCTCTACACCCTTTCCCTCAGCCAGCGCTATCTGTTCCTCTATCTGCTGGGTATTGAAAATGACATCCCCCACCTTTACGGCAGGGATGGCACTAGCTACCTTAATAAATCCGTACTTCATAATAAATTACTTTATTGTTACCTGTGTAGCACCATAGCCATACTCCTGGAAAGAAGCATCCTGATAGGTGCAACTCTTATAGCGATAGTTCAACTCATGAATGAGAGTCTGGCGCAACACACCTTCGCCCTTTCCATGAATAAAGATAATTTTCTGTCCCTTCTTTTTCTTATATTCCTCCATGGTCTTCTTAAAGATATCCATCTGATAATGAAGAATATCTGCAGAATTCATTCCAGCAGTTGTTTCAAGCACTTCATCCGCATGAAGATCTATCACAAGGGTACCATCATCCTTCTTGCTTTTCTTCTTGCTGGTGTTGGCGACAACCTTCTCATCCTTATACATCTGCTCTTTCAGACGCTTGGAATCGATAACCAGCGGACGGGATATTTCATCGTTCTCTACAATCGTAAAGAGATAGGCTGGAGTCTCGAAGAAATCGTTCTCTTCGAAAAGATGAAGTTTGTAGAATTTCACGGGATCGAGACGGAACTGAACATCTGTTGCCGGCTTCAGGAGAAATGGCTTGTCCTTCTTGTAAGCTATCATCTGGATGGCGATATGCTCCATCTCGTTCAGAGCCTCACGACCGAATTCCTCGATGAAGAGTTTGGTATTCGGTTCTATTTCTCCCTCTGCTTTCAGAGTCCATGCATTTCCCTCAGCCACAAGATAGGTATAGTGGAGATAGTAGTTGCTGTCATTCACCATATAGGTCTCGAAACGGGTATTGGTTACGTCCTTGATGTTGATAGGTACAAAGGCGAGATAAGCACTGAGTTTGTTGCCACCCGTACGTTCCTGAACCGGTTTCACAAAGGTTATCTCACGGTCGGCAGCATCATATTCCTCTACATCCATATCCACGTCATCGTGATCATTCAAGATAGCCTTGATACTCCGGCTGTCCTGATGCAGTTCGGTATTGGCATGCTCCTCAGCCTTCTGCTGCGCATCCATCTTAGCCGAAATCATCTTGCCCATGGAGTATTCATCCTGCTCCACCACAACCACCTCGTTGATAGGCATCGGAATCTCAAAACCATCCTCATCCTCAACGAGCACAATATTTTTACCTTGGAAGCCGGCAACCTTTCCGCCACCCACTTCGCTCAAGAATCTGACTTTATCTCCTTTTTTCATAATCTATTAATAATTTGTAATTGCAAAGATACAAAAGATATTGCAAAACAGGGCTTATTTTAATATTTTTAATGTTACTGATAAAAATAATCCTGTAAAAGATGCACCATGTTAGATATTTTTCCGTATCTTTGCAAAAAATAGTAACGAACCCTTTAAACAGAAAAGTTATGATTACATTTCCTTGCGCCAAGATCAATCTTGGTTTAAATATAGTTAGCAAGCGGAAAGATGGATACCACAATCTTGAAACGGTGTTCTACCCTATTCCGCTGACCGATGCACTTGAAATCAAGCTCATGGGCGATGAATTCCCTAGCGATGTTCCTTGTGATCTGAAGATTACAGGTAACGCAGTAGACTGCGATGAACAGAACAATCTCGTTGTAAAAGCTTATAATCTCCTGGCTGCCGACTTCAGGATTCCACGCATCCATGCTCACCTGGTGAAGCGTATTCCTTCGCAGGCAGGTTTGGGTGGCGGTTCTGCCGATGCAGCCTTCATGATCCGTTTGTTGGACGAGCGTTTCCGCCTCAACATCGGTAATGCGGAGATGGAAAAATATGCTGCCAAACTGGGCGCAGACTGTGCCTACTTCATTTCTGCTGACCCCGAAGATGGTGACACTGCATGCTATGCAGAAGGCATCGGCGAAGAACTGATGCCGGTAAGTGGTCCTGGCGATAATCTGAGGGGATATCATCTGGTTGTGGTGAAGCGCGATGACATTGCCGTCAGCACCAAAGAGGCTTATGCAGCCATCACCCCACAGGCACCAGCCAAATGTTGCCGCGACATTGTACGCCAGCCTATCGAGACTTGGAAAGAGGAACTTGTCAACGATTTTGAGGCACCTATCTTCAAGATGCACCCGGAACTGCCTGAAATCAAACAGAAGCTGTACAACCTGGGTGCCGTATATGCAGCGATGAGTGGTAGCGGAAGTGCCATCTTCGGTATCTTCAAGCATAAACCTGCAAATATAGAGGAACAGTTCGAAGGAATGTTCTGTAAAATAATGAAACTATAATTTAGTTAATAATTTACTCTAAATATAATGAACGAAGAAACACATCAGAAACTGATGACTATCAAGCGAAGCTTCCGCTTGCTGATGAACGGTCCGGGATCGCAATCTATGCGCGATAAGGGACTGGGATATAAACTGAATTGGGGCGTACCATTCTATGAACTGAAAAAGATGGCTGAGGAATATGGCAAAGACTATGACCTCGCCATCGAACTGTGGAAGGAAGATATCCGGGAGTGCAAGATTCTGGCTACACTCATCATGCCTGCCGATAAGATGCTTCCGGAAATCACAGATTTATGGATGGAACAGGTACAGAGTCAGGAGATGGCAGAGATGCTTGCCTTCAACCTTTTGCAGCACGTAGATTATGCGCCTGTCATCGCCTACCAGTGGATAGCAAGTGATAAGCCGCTCTATGAGATTGCCGGTTTCCAGCTCCTTGCCCGTCTCTTTGCCAATGGGAAAGAGCCTAACGAGCGTGGCATCAACGAATTCCTGGATCAGGCTGCCACTGCATTGCAGGGTGACAACATGGGAATAAAACATGCTGTCTCTAATGCGGTTCTCCGTTTCTGCGACTTCGGTGAAGATTTCGAGAAAATTGCAAGAGGCGCACTCAAGGGAATCTACGAGATTTAACGCTTCTGCAGATGCGGTCAGAAACAGGCCACAACCCTGCTGAAAATACGTCCCGACGTAGCATTTGCTGCGTCCCGACATACAAAAAAATACGTCCCGATGCAGCAAATGCTACGTCGGGACGTATTTTTATGGCTAATTTCGTCATTACATGAAATACTTCTGGTATTCGTTTTCGAAGTTCGGAGTGAAAACACCCTTGCCGATGTTTTCGCTGATTTCATCCTTGGTCCAGAATCTGCCACCGGCCAATTCTTCCTGGCTCGGTTTCACCTCGCCATCATATACACAGCGATGTACATAAACCAGTTCCTTTTCCCGCTGACTCTCAAAGACATAATGCCCAAGAGATTCCGGTTCAAAATCAGTGATACCCAATTCTTCCCTTACCTCGCGATGCAATGCCTGACTCACACTTTCGCCTAAATCAACATGACCGCCGCAGGCTGTATCCCATTTATCCGGCTGGATATCCTTCCAGGCTGGACGATGCTGCAGATACAGGTCACCCCGGCTGTTGAATACATGCAGATGAACAACCGGATGCAATATCTTGCTTCCGTCATGGGCATGACCGCGGGTAACAGCGCCCAGGATATTGCCCATTTCATCTACTATCGGAAATTCCTCGTTCTTATTATCTATCATCGTTTCTCTTATTACAAAGTTCCGTATTCATCAGAGTAGCGCAACATCTGGTCGACATAGCTCTCCTCATAATCCAATACTACGTCTGTAATTTCGCCTTCTTCATCCATCTCCAGCGTCATCTTCGGATTGATGAATCCCTTGTATGGAGCGAGATTCAGTTTCTTGTATCTTGCCAGTATCTCGCGATGCAATTCCGGATTGATATTCACGGCATACTTCTCTACCAACAGGCGGGCAGCCTCGAAATCGCCCTCACTCTTGATGCGCTGAATTTCAGCAAGCAACTCACCGAAGAGATGGCGGAGCTTGGCATAATCATTAATCTTCACATAAGTCTTCGTCGTAATGATATTGCCCTCACTGTCCTTCAAAGCATCCTCGGCAGAAGCATAGTTCATATCCATCTTCACCAGTTCCACAGCACCCTCGGCATGTTCCATCACCCACCAGGCTATCAGCGCACGGTTGCGCATGTGGGCTTCCTCTATCTTGTCGCCTTCCTTGATGCGGATGGTCTGGGTGAGCAGACCGTTCATCAGATAACCGTAATATTGAGCCTTGTATGCCTCATCATTCGGAGTCAGACCCAGTTCTACCAATTTATGGTCGGCTACATAATAGAGTCCGAAAAGATCGGCTCTCGCCTCTTCTATCGTACTGCCATACGCCTTCAGTGCATCAGGGTCGGTACCAGGCAAAAGCTGTCCGCTACCATGTCCCAGACACTCATGCAGGTCGGTATGCAGATCATCTGTAATATCTTCGTACTGATTCATCAGACTGATGGTATCCTCGTCGATAACGAATTCATCGCGGAATCCATTGCCTTGAGCTGCCTTGTTATATGCCTCGGTCAGATTACCGATGGTCACACTCTTTGAACCATATTCCTGACGGATCCAGTTGGCATTCGGAAGATTGATGCCGATGGCAGAAGCAGGATACTCCTCGCCACCCAACATCGCAGCACAAATGACATTGGCTGTAACACCCTTCACCTCCGGCTTGCGGAAACGTGGGTCTACAGGTGAATGGTCCTCAAACCACTGGGCATTCTGACTGATGGTCTGGGTGCGCTTCGTAGCTTCAAGATCCTTATATTCTACGATGCCTTCCCAAGTACCTTTCAGTCCGAGCGGATCGCCATACACTTCGATAAATCCGTTGATGAAATCAATCATTCCCTCGTGCTGCTGCACCCAGGCAATGCTGTAACGGTCGAAATCCTTCAGATCGCCTGTACGGTAATACTTCACCAGGAGATCGATGAGATGTTTCTGTTCCTCATTTTCTGCATATTTCTGAGCACGGAGCAACCAGGAAACAATCTCCTTGATAGCTGCGCCATAGAGGCCGTCTTCTGTCCATTTCAGCTCCACCAGTTCACCATTACGCTTGGTCAGTTTAGAGTTCAGTCCATACGAAGGTGCCTGTTCGTTGCCCTCTTCCTTCATCCTGGCATAGAAACGTTCTACTTCTGCCTGAGAAACATTCTCATAGAAATTGCAGGCTGAAGTCTGCACCAGATCCTCGCCATCCGTCTGATTCACGCGCTTAGGCATAACTTCCGGATTGAAGATGACAGGCACCAGAATGCCCAACAGGTCTTCCTTGCTCTGTCCCTTGGAAAGAGGCAGATATTCATCGGCAATCGCCTCAACCATTTCATAGAAAGATTCCTCTGAAAATCCTGGCACAAACTTTTCACATCCATAGTGATGATGGATGCCGCTGGCAAACCAGACACGCTTCAGATAAACTTCGAAAGCCTTGAAATCTTCGCTTTCGCGATTACCCTCATAATGACGGTATACAGCCTCCAGAGTTTTACGGATGCGCAGGTTGTATTTGCCCTGCTGGTCGAAGGTGATATCACGTCCCAAGAGGGTTGCCTTCGACAAGCAATAAATATAAATTTTCTGTGTGAGCGACAGGTTTTCGAAACCCTTCAGCTCATAACGGAGCATCTGGATATCGGCAAATCGCTCTTGAGTGTTTACATTACATTTTGCCATTTTTATCTGTATTTACCATGCAAAAGTAATACATTTTTTCCACATACCAAACTTTTCTTCCTGTTTTTCGCTCTTTGCAAAGTTTTTTACTTGAAATATGCACTTTTTCTTGGAGAAAACTTTTATTTATGCAGATTATTCATTACCTTTGCATGAAAAATCAAAATAAAAACATGCCGGTAAAGGCAGAAATCATAAAACGGCAATCATGCAGACAAACGAGATATTAAAAAGCTATTTTGGATACGATTCCTTCCGCCCCAACCAGGAAGCGATTATCAGAGAGGTAATGCAGGGACACGACTGTCTGGTTCTCATGCCGACTGGTGGTGGTAAGAGTCTGTGCTACCAGGTTCCCGCATTAGCGATGGAAGGTACTGCTGTGGTCATTTCACCGCTCATCAGTCTGATGCACGACCAGGTGGAGGCGCTCAAGGCAAACGGTATCCCGGCTGAGGCACTGAACAGCGGAAACGACACGACCGATGAACTCATCATCCGCCGCCGATGCGAGAAGGGAGAACTGAAACTTCTTTATGTTTCGCCCGAAAAACTCATCAGCGAGATACCTTATTTATTCAGCAACATCAAGATTTCGCTCTTTGCCGTTGACGAGGCCCACTGCATCAGCCAGTGGGGACACGATTTCCGTCCGGAGTATTCGCAACTCGGTATGCTGCACGAGAATTTCCGCAATGTCCCGGTGATGGCGCTCACAGCCACAGCCGACAAGATAACGCGCGAAGATATCATACGCCAGCTTCATCTCAATGGGCAGACGTTCGTAAGCAGTTTCGACCGCCCCAACCTCTCCCTCACCGTAAGACAGGAGAGCACCAAAAAGGCAAAGCTCCAATACATCACCCGCTTCATCAGTAATCATCCGGAAGAAGCAGGCATCATCTACTGTCTCTCCCGCAAGAACACCGAAATGGTAGCTCAGGAACTTATCGATCTGGGTATCAATGCCGCAGCCTATCATGCCGGAATGACTGCCCAGACCAGAGCATCAGTACAGGAGCGGTTCAAGATGGACCAGATTCAGGTGGTATGTGCTACCATCGCTTTCGGAATGGGCATCGACAAGAGTAATGTGCGCTGGGTAATCCACTATAATATGCCTAAAAGCATAGAGAGTTTCTATCAGGAAATAGGTAGAGCCGGAAGAGATGGAGCACCATCAGATACCGTGCTGTTCTATTCGATGGCCGACATCATCACCCTCCGTTCTTTCTGTGAAGAAAGCGGACAGCGTGATGTGAACATGGAGAAACTGCGCCGCATGGAGGAATATGCCGAATCGAGAGTATGCCGACGACGCATTCTGCTGAATTATTTTGGCGAGACATCATCCTGCAACTGCGGCAACTGTGATGTTTGCAAGAATCCTCCACGCACCTTCGACGGCACCATCAGAGCCCAGAAAGCCCTGAGTGCCGTGGTCCGTTCGGGTGAGCATATAGCAGTAGGTACCTGCATCGAAATTCTGAGAGGCATGCATTCTTCTGCAGTTGTGAAAAACAAATACAACGAGATGAAAACCTTCGATGTGGGCAGGGATACAACATCTAAGGACTGGAATGCTTATCTGCTGCAGATGCTGCAGATGGGATTCTTCGAGATTGCTTACAACAACCACAACTACATGAAGGTTACCGATTTAGGCTGGAAGGTACTGAAGGGAGAACACCATGTTTCACTGGCTTATATCGAAGAAGATGATAAAGCCACCCGCCCAAAGAAAACGGTACGCAATAGGAAGGGCGCCATCGCCCAGCCGGGAAATCTCATTCCTGAGGTGCATGCCGAACGTGTCATCTTCCAGGAAGACTCGAAAGGCGTGGAAGACAAAGGGCTCTTTGAACACCTCAGAAAGATACGCAAGAACCTTGCCGACGAACAGGGTTATCCTCCATATATCGTACTCAGCGACAAGAGCCTTCATGAACTTGCAAGGATGAAACCTACCACAAAGAATGCCATGAGCCTGATCAGTGGTATCGGAGAATTCAAGCTCAATAAATATGGCGATACCTTCATCAAGGCTATCAGGAAATATACAGGACTATAAGATCTTGTCATCCTATCTTCCATTCCAGACAGTTCACCTCGTCCTTCACCGAGAAGTTCAAGCCTATCTTCACCACCTTCTTGCCGCTCATTTTGAAGGCGTCGACATAGTGCCTTGCTTCTATCTGGGCTAGGGCCTCCTCGGCACTCTTGTTGAATTTCAGTTCCATCACGTAGATGGTATCATCCGTCTCCATCGTGATATCGATTCTGCCCTTTGCCGTATGCGGTTCCACATGGATGCTATAGTTGGTGAGCAGGGCAAACATGATGTAGAGCGTCTGCTGCCAATGCCCCTCGTAGTTAGTATTGTCACAGTAAGGCACCGTCTCCAAAAAGTCGTTCAGCAGGCAGAAGGCAGCATCCATATCCCCCTTCTTTACCAATACCGACATCTTGGCGATGGTCGTGTTAGCCTTCGCAGACTTGTCCGTCAGATAATGAGGCAAGAGACTACCATACAGCCCCACCCTAATCTCCTGGTTAGGCAATGCCAACTGATACAACTTTGTCGGTTTGTCATATCCCTTGATGGTGACATACCCGCTCTGATAGAGCAAAGGTACGATGGTGGTCATCGTTTCTGTGGGGGCATCAAAGTCCTTCTTGCCCACCTCTATGGTCTCGCCAAGGTCTGCAGGCAGGAATTCATATTTTCTCATCATATTGATGAGATAGGTAGGTGTGCCCGATCCGAACCAGTAATCATCCATTTCCTGCTTGGCAAAGCAATTCAGCAAGCTATAAGGATTGAACACATCAGGAGATGGCCAAGTGAAGTGATAACCGTCATAATGGTCTTTAAGCTCCTGGATGGTCTCCTCCCTGCTCAGTTCAAGATGCTCGGCAAGAGCGTCGATGTCATCGCTCATCTGGGTCAACAGTTCCTCTTTGGTGATACCGCAGATACCGGCATAAGGCTCATCCATGCTCACGTTGGTGATATTGTTCAGCTCGCTGAAGATGCTCAACTGCGAAAACTTCGTAATGCCCGTCAGGAAAACGAAGCGAAGCAATGGCTCGCAATCTTTCAAAGGACTGTAGAAATTGCGCATCGTATTGCGCAAGACATCGAGTTTTTCCTTCTCGTGAGCCACATCCAGCAGCGGTGCATCATATTCATCGATGAGCACCACCGCCTGCTTACCAGTCTTTGCTGTAACAGTTTTTATCAAGTTGAGCAAACGAACGTTCGGATCTGGAGAATCACAATCTACTCCAAACCTATCCTCATTTTCCTTCAATATATATAAGAGGTATCGATCCAGCTGTGCCTTCTCCATATGTTTGCCTCCAGCCAGGCTGAAGTGCAGCACGGGATAAGTATTCCACTCCTTCTCCAACTTTTCAATGGCAAGACCCTCGAAGAGATCCATTTTGCCCTCAAAATAACTTTTGAAGGTGGAAACCAGCAGCGACTTGCCGAAACGGCGTGGTCGGCTCAGGAAGAAATACGTTCCATCGGTATGTGTCATCTGATAGATGTATTCCGTCTTATCTACATAGAACATATCCTCCTTGCGGATCCGTTCAAATGTCTGAATTCCTATAGGATATAATTTTCTTGCCATAATCAAACGCAGTCTAATGAAATTTATTTCAGTTTTTCTTGCCTCAAAAAGTCAGGCTGTCCAGACTTTAAACAGATTAATTCACAATTATACTTTCTACGGAAATCAACTTTCGCTCTTTCAACCACAGACCTTCCTGTGTTTGCAGGAATTTTATTTGCAACAATCCTAGCTTTCGTCCATTTCGCTCTGTTCTGAGCAAACAAGGGATAGGACAATGTTGCATCAAGTTGTTTCACGGCATGAGCCACATCAGAACCTTTCAGTTCAACAAATACACATACTTTTTCATCCGTGCAGGTTGTTGCTACAACAAGCTTGTCACACTTGTCCTTGTCAGCACCTTTTATAATGTTACCATCTACTTGATAAGCCACACAGTCCATCGGAGGAACGAAGTTCAGCAAATAAACTGTCGAACGCTCCTTCAGACTGATTTTCGAACATTTTCTAACTTCCTTTTCAGCCAGATAACCTGCCAAAAAACTATTATTCATTCCCATATATCATCTCATCAAGTTCAGAAGATAATTCAGATATTTCATCAGAAAGAGAATCAAGATAATCACCCATAATAAAATGGTATTCATCATCCACGATATTCTCCATTTTTCCTTCATCTGTCATGCAGTATGCCGAATACCATGAAATCGGGATTGCATATTCCAGCATTTCTTTCATTTTCTCATCAAGCTTCTTTTCCTTAGCCAGTGCCACCTTCATCAGCACATTCAGAGAAGTCAGCACATACGGACTATGGGTGGTCATAACCACATAGCTATTTGCCCCCGACTGCTCATAGGCCTTCTTGATATTCTTCACAATCTCCTTCACCATCGCAAACTGCGACTTCGGAAACAGATTTTCTTCCAGCTCCTCAATATACAGCTGGGCGAATTTATATCTATACATCTTAGTTCCCTTAATCACATCATCCGCACTGATTTCTTTATTCTCATCATCCAGCATAATCTTTGCCACCAAACTCGTTAAATCAGTAAGGCTCGACTTCGGAATCTTCCCCACTTGTCCGGTAATATAATCCACAAGCACAGCCAACGGCAACGCCGACTGTATACCGCTTGAAGCATAAACAGGCGCTATCGTTCTACCCACCTTCTCAAGCACGATTCTGTCAGAATCCGTAACCTTATCATAATAATATTTCATATTATCATCAAATGGAATTCTCAGCGGATGCTTGATATCATATTCCTTCTTCGCCTCCTGATATTCCAGAAGATAATTAAATATCGAATCATAGTCAGATGAGCGATAAACCTTATCAATGTTCTGAATAGCCGAAACCAGATTGCGTTCCGAAGGAATAAAACTCAGTTTTGCATTATAGCGCTCAGTTTTGAAATTCGCTTTCTTTCTGATTTTCACATTCGCCTTCACGCCATCCATCTCGATGGTAAGGCAATCACCATCATAAAAGATATAAGAATCAGCAGCAAAGAAAGCATCATCGAAACGATGAAACTTCTTCAGCTCTTTCAGGAATCGGCCATAATGGGTATATTTCTTCAGCAGATTCTCGCCATCAAGCATGATTCGCTTTTCTATCCATCTACAGAAGCACAATATTTTCATAAAGGTACTCTTTCCCGAAGATTGTTTACCCACAATAAGCATTACGGCAGACAAAGCGATGTCTCCCGTATCAACAATTGGGCCTATATTTTTAATTCTTACCTTAGGCATATCTATAATAATGAATGTTCAAATGCAAAGTTACGCAATAAAACTCAAAAATGCACTTCTTACTTTATCTTTTTATATATTTTTACACATTACACCCATATAACCTTTCCCCCATCAAGTCACCACTCCATCCACCACCCCCACAAACGCAAAAATCCCGGCCCAGAGATTCCTTAGAATCTCCGAGCCGGGAATATCTTGTATTTATATTTAGAGGATTAAATATCCATTTCCGCCCTCCTGGTGTGTAGGATGACATCCAGCACCAGGTGGAACACTATCCATACAGCGATGTCGATGCCCAGGATATACGTGATGTTTACGTGGCCGATCATCAGGAAATTGAGCAGGATGAACATCAGCGAGAGCAGGCAGATAGCCACCATCACCTGTCTCACCCTCAGTCCGCATCTCAGCAGTTTATGGTGGATGTGGCTCTTGTCAGGCAAGAACGGATTCTGCCTGTTTCTCAGTCTGTGACCCACCACTCTCACCACGTCGAGCAGCGGCACCAGCATCGTGGTAAAGGCAAACACCATGTTGTAGTCAGACACCACATGCGGGCTCACATCCACCGTGCTCAGGTGAATCATCAGGAAACTGATGATGTAGCCCAGCGACAGCGAACCCGAATCGCCCATAAAGAGCTTCCTGCCCCTCATGGCATTTCCAAACACGTTGTAGAACCAGAAAGGGATAATCACACCCAGCGCCGTAATGCAGAGCAGGGCAAAGGAAAACAGATGCAGCCAGATGTGCTGCCCCGCCAAAGCCACCAGCGAGATGCCGCAGAGTCCGGAAGCCAGACCGTCGATGCCGTCAATCAGGTTGATGGCATTGGTTACGTACACCACGATGAGCACGGTGAAAGGCATGCCCACCCATGGCGACAACTGATAGATTCCGAAGAGTCCGTCGAGCGACTTAATCCACACGCCCGAAGCCACGAGCAGTGATGCCGCCACTATCTGCACCAGGAACTTCTTCTTGTACCCCACTCCAATCAGGTCGTCGGCAAGTCCCACCAGGAACAGCATCATGCTACCCACCAGCAGCGCCAGGAACTCATAAGGCACCTCCCCGTGCATCGACCCGCTGCTCAGTCCCATCAGATGATATATCAGCACCAGGCCGCCCATGGTAATAAGCATCACAGGGAAGAACGAGAGTCCGCCCAGACGGGGAACCGGCGCATGATGCACCTTTCTCTTATCCGGCATATCAAAGAGTTTCTTCTTATGCGAGATAAGGAGGATGTTAGGCAACACCAGCATGGCGATGGTGACAGACACAACAAGTGCTACCAGCAGGAAAATATAAATTGGTTGAATCATAAAAGTAAATAGTCTAAATTGTTACTTTTTATTGCATTTTCTATAATGTATTATCTATAGCTGCATTATCTATAGTTGCATGAAACGTTTACGCTTCCACTCCTGATAAAGCAGCATAGGCAGGGTAACCACAATCCAGCCACATCTCTTCAACTGTTTTTTCGGGTCGCAGAAGATGCGATATACAAATTCCAGATGAGCATCGAGCATCCATTTCGGCGCACGCTTCTCATCCTGTCCGCTGTAGAACTTAAAGGCAGCCCCCACGGCAATCATCACCCCTCTTTTCAGATAAGGTTTCAGTTTGCTCATAAAGATTTCCTGTTTCGGAGCGCCCAGCGCCACCCAGATGATATCCGCCCCATCCTCGTTCACCATCTTTGCGATGGCAGGATAGTCAAACTCATCCACAGCCTTGAAGGGCAGTTCATAGAAGCTCATGTTCTCCACCTTCGGGTTCATCGCCTTCAGGTTCTCTCTTAACCCGTCGAGTGTTCTCTGGTTGGTACCCATAAAGAACATCCGGTATTTCTGCGAACTGACCAAGTCCTTGAAAATCTGGCTACCGCAGTATTGCGGATACCTTTTACCATACAGCCATTTGATGTAGAGCGGCACATATCCGCTGTCACAGATGGCAAACATACCGCCATTTACAATCTTTAAGTAGTCTGGCTTTCTATTAGCGTTGTTTAGGATTACTCCATCCGCCACGCATATATAGTCAGACTCGTTTTTTGATAATTGTTCATCGATTCTTCGCCCTACTTCCCGAGGCGAGAATTCATAGTTGATATTAAAGTATTTCTCCATAAAATATTACTTTCTTTCTCTATATATCGCTCCGTATTTTTTTACTTCAAAGCCTTTTTCAAGCAGAATTCCATTCGTTTTTCAAAAGCCTCCAAAGTAAAATCACTTTTGAATCTCATCCATCCATTCTCTCCCATATTCTTTCTTAAATCAGCATCTTTCAATAGTTTTTCAATGCTATCAGCAAGAGCTATTGGATTATTCATCTCCACCAGATAGCCGTTTTCATCATCATTGATGATGCTACTGATACCACCTTCTGTTGTCGAGATGCAAGGAAGATGCATTTGCATGGCTTCCAGCAAAACCAGCGGGAAACATTCATTATAATAATAGGTAGGAAAAACGAAGATATCGGAACACCGATAGAGTTCTTCCTTCTCCTTTCCATATTTCTTTCCCAGATATTTCACCTCTTGTTGCAATCCTCTTTTCTGAACCTCCCCAAGGAAATGCTGAGCATCAATCTCATTGGTCTCTGCTCCCACAAAATTGCACACAAAACCAATATTCTTATCTTTGAGCAACTTCAAGGCATCAAGAAGTACGATAACTCCCTTTGTGATTAAGAGATTTGATAAGAATAAGATTCTTGGTATAGGATTATGTCTGATGATTTTTTCAGACTTATCAGAAGTATCTGGAATACCATTTTCACAAATTAATACGTCTTCACGTTTCACATATTTCTTCACATCCTCATATAAGGCGTCAGCCAGCAGGATTACCTTGATTCCTTTGAAGAATCTACGATACATCCAGTCATCCAGTTTCTTATCCTGTCGGGTTACGACACCCTTATTATGATAATGTACCACCACCTTTTTTCCCATCAGTTTTAGAAGCTGTACCACGAGAAAGTCCTTATAGAAGGCAACGCCACAAGCCGTAGGGGTAACATATACAAGCTGTGGTCTAAAGGTAATCACTTTCAGAATCACCTTACATAAGAGCATCAGATACTTGATATACTTTATCACTCCTCCCTTACCAATATCCTGCAAGGTCTTGGCAGAAGTAAGATTGATATACTTACACTCGAATGCCTCATTGATAACACGGCTATCATGAATATACTTTCCCATCATAGCCGCACCATGTACGGGTGGCGGCAGGTGTAGGACAAAAAGAATTCTTTGTTTATTCATAGACAAAATATTATGCAAGATACATTTTATAATACCCAGCCATCTATACTTTTTATGCATTTTGCAGGAGAACCTACAATAATCTGATTCTCAGAGAATTTTCCTTTTGTAACCAAGCTACAAGATCCAACTACGCAATTATCAGATATAACAGCACCTTTTAATATCATACAATTAGCAGCAATCCAAACATGATTGCCAATTTTTATAGGAGAAGTATTCTCCATCGGAACACCATTTGTACCTATTATATGATGAGCATCACTATCCATTACTAATGTATCCCAACTAAACTGTACATCATTTCCAATTTCAATGTTTTTAGAACACACAATCTTTGTTGTACCAGAGATGGCAAAATGCTTTCCCAATTTTAGGGAGCCCTTTTTCTTGACACAAAGAAGAGCACCATGACCTATATGTGCATCCCCATCAAATACCAATTTGCAACCTTTATGTACATCTAAAATAGTATGAGCAGAATACACATCAACCGCATCAGCTTCATGATAGCCAATATGTATCATACCCATTTTATTTAAATCACCATCAATGCCTCCCTTATACATGTTTTTCACACGTACATTAGGAGCCAACCAAATAGGCAACTTAAGAGCCCGCCTTATTGGAAGGTAACGGAAATTGAAGTATATTGTCTTCGGTATAGACAATAAAATTTTAATCGCTCTTCTCATTTTTTTTTTGAGATGAAAGTTTTTTCTTATTATTCTTTTAATGCCAAAGCTTATGAATTGCTAATACAAGAATATAATTTTTTAATATTCTCTTCAAAGCTGCTAATCATCATATTTCCCTTAACTTCCAATGGCATTTTCAAAGGCTTCATACTATAAAAAGCAAGCTTTAATTTTTCTATAAAATTCATTTCATGACGTGAATCAATTATAAAACCATTTTTCCCATCCTTTACAAGGCAGTTACTTCCTGCATCCTTGCTGATCAACACTTTGCATCCAGCAACTAAAGCTTCATTGGTAACAGCGCCAAAAGGTTCTTTATAACTTGGCAATGTAAAGACTTGAGCAACATTATACCAAGCATATAACTCATCGCCCTCTAAATGCCCCGTAAAAATAACAGCAGGATTACCTGCTGCAATTTTCTCTAGTTTTTCTTTTTCTGGTCCATCACCAACAATCACAAATATGGTATTATCTAAGTTAGCTTTTATGAATGCACGTAGAGCAAACTTCACATTCTTTAAAGCCACCAATCGACCAACAAATAACAAAACCTTTTTGCCTTCAAGATGATATTCACTCACATAGTTTTGGCTAATCGGAAGCACACGCTCTAATCTTTTCTTGGCAATCACATCATCACAGATAATCGGGAAATATATTCCCTTCTGATATTTTTTCTGATTATAAGCTGCAACCTTAGGCTCAACATTGATCACATCATCAACAAAAGGCATCATTGCCTTTACAGCCCTAGCATGTCGCTTAGTAAATGGATTGTTATTTACCAACATATCATAACTATCATCATTGATTATAACGATTTTATAATGCCTTCTAGTAATAAATTTATGTAAGATAATTATAATAGTAGAAATTCCAAATTCAGCTCCTAAAACTATATCAGGGCGGGAAGTATCTAACTTTTTCCAAATAGCCTTCATCCATTTTAATAAGCCCATTTCTTCTTTCACTATATAACTAGGCTTATAGTCAAATTGCTTTTCTATCTTTGCATAATCAAAAGTTTGGTCTTTTAGATTATGCCAAAATAAACAGACTTGAGTATTGTAAAGACGGGATAATGCATTGAATAAATCAATGCGATATGGTGCTATAACTGGATGAAATACTAAAAGATTCTTTTTCATAAATAAAGTACAATAATTAACATCAATATATTTATATGCATTATCCTTGCAGACGATTAAGCAAAAAACGATTTATTGTATGAGGTAAAAATGCCATAACTATATATACATATACTTTATAAGCAAACATATTATATTTTAGGGATTTGAAACTAAAATATAACAAATCAAGCCTATCATTCAATTGCAAAGAATTCATAGCTTTCATTTTATACCATAAACTTAGATAACTCTTTAACCCCTTTATGTTTTTATGTGACAGATATAGCTTTTGCAATTCATCACCAACGAAATCACTTCTATCATTTTTTCGTCTTGCAACTGCAGAACTCTCATCACCAAGATTAAATGTTGCTGTAACCTTTTTAGTAAAAGCAAAATCTGTAGATAAAACGATTCGAGCCCATGTAAGTAAGTCTTCTCCAGAGGTTATTCCTACAGGAAAGCCTCCTATCTGCTTTAACAATTCTTTATCAACACATACTGCACTAGACCAAATAGGAGGATTAGAATTACTTGCCACTATAAAATAGTTATCAAGTACTCCTTCGCCCCCATCAAAAGACAAGCCATTCAATATTATATCCTTGTATTTTCCTTTATGCAAGATATTATAATTAGTAGCTCTTGCTTTCGATGATGGAAAATGCTTGATAAGAATATCCAAACTCTCTAAATGATCTTTCGCCCATATATCATCAGCATCTAAAAAAGCTATATATTCTCCTTTAGCTTCATCTATACCACGATTACGAGCAGCACTAACTCCCCCATTCTCTTGATTAACCAATCGAATTCGAGAATCAGAAATTCGCAAAACTTCTTCTACGCTGCCATCAGTAGAACCATCATTAACTATTACTATCTCGAAATTCTGGTAAGTCTGATTCAAAACAGTTTGAAGCGTTTTAGCTATTTGCTTTTCCTTATTATATAAAGGTATTACAACAGAAATCATAATTTTGTTATTTATCGAGGAACTATCACTTTTAAAATTTTGTATATAATTGAAAATACCCTTTTATTTTTGTTATTGCTATAGGAATAATTGTTTTAAAATTTAATTTATAGGCATTTTCCATAAAATGTCTAATAGCAAATTTCAACGCATGGGGTGCATCAGCTTTATTTATATAGAAAGCATCAACATTCTTATATGGCAATAATTCATTAGGAACTATAAGATATTCATCTGCTTGCTCTGGAATTTTTATATCCATATCTCTTTTTAAAAAATGCACATACATGAATTCATCCTTGAATACATTATTCCCAACTGCAGCTAAACGATAAAGACGACCATGTTCATAACTAAAAATGAAACGTTTGTTCTTTATTTTATCTTCTTTTTCAAGATGGTCCAACTTAAAATTATAAACAAAACTAGATAAATTTGCGAATGATTTCTTTTGGTAATACGGAATCTTTTTATAATCAAACAAACGATTTATAAAATCTTCATCTGTAAATTCTGAAATCGGCGATTGCAGCAATGGATATACGGATTCAGTATCTATAGTTTCACGAAATAAGCGATTTACATAATCTACATTCCGAAATAGGGTTGAATGCCCCTGATAACCTATCTTATCATACGTAGCAAATATCTTTTCATCCAAAATGTTACGAATATTACCCCAAATAAGATCAATGTCACAAATTCCCCAAAAATCATAACCTTTTAAATAGTCTGCAAATGCCAATCCATATGTTATTTTAAAATCACAAAGCTTATAAGGATGACTCAAGTTTATCTCAAAATCAAACAATTTTTGAATTCGCTCTCGAACAGCAGCAAAAGTTGTATATTCAACTTTAACATTTGCCGGATAGCAAAAATCTCTTTTGTCATCAGTTAAAATAAGTAGGGTGTCCAGTTCTGTGTTCCAGTTTTTAGTATCAAAAACAATGTAATAACCATCTAAGTCATTGATAATCATTCGCTAAATAAACTATAATCTTGTGCGAATCTACATCAGACTTTTTGACAGTTAAATTTGTCTTATATTTTGTGCTTAATTTACTGATTTACAGTGTGCTAAGTTGCTAAAACATAATCAAAAACGAGAACATGGAACTGGACACCCTATAAAATAAGCCAATTTACAGTTGGATTATTAGCACAACTGTGTAACCAAACAGGAAACAACCTTGGAAATTTCCCAAAATAAGGAACAATATATAAAATCGTCGTCATAGTTTAACAAAATATATTTATAAGCCAATAAACATTATAATCCATCGGTCTAAAAATTCAATTAAAAACACTATTATAGTCTTGGCAAGTCTGAATTAAAACAGTTTGAAGCATTTAAACAATCTGATTCTCCTTATTACCACAGAAATCATAATTTTATTATTTATCGAGGAAATAAAACATTCATTATCCTAGGAAAATGATTAATCACTATGGCAACCATCAAACTAAAGACTATGGTCAATATCAACAAAGAAACTCCTAAAAGGATACTAGGATTCAAGAAACACAAAGTTACCCTTAAAAGGACATTATATATAATTACATGAAAGAGATAAATCTGTAAAGAGTACTTACCCAAGAACCGCAACACATGGAATCTTCCCCATTTTTGGCAGCTAACAATGATATATGCAAAACTTATTGGGATAAGTATTTTTATCACTTGTGAAAACAATGAATATATCTGATTCAACTCATGATATTCCAAATAACCAAACACCATAGAAGCAAAAACAAATATACTCACCATAATTTTACCAATATATTTATAGTGAAAACTTGCTTCTATTAATTCTCTTGCACATATTCCTACCAAGATATACTTCATGCTACCTACAAAGTTTAATGGAATATAATTCAAATAACCTAAAGATATATCTAAACTTTCTAATAACCAAAAGCAAAATGCAATCAATACAATTAGCATTTTTACAGATTGAGATACATTAAAATAAACATCTCTAACAACTATAACCATTAGCATTGTTGGCAAGAACCACAAGAAATGAAAGCCCATATAAGTACTGGTCATCCATTGACTACCTACCAAGAAAGATAGTACTATTTTAGGAAGTTGGAATTGCCCCCCCATAATGAGCATAATGAATACACACAAAACAGAAATCCATAAATATGGAACAAGCAACTTTATAATGTTACGTTTTGCATGTTTTACTATATCTACTAAATTCAATTCTTTACATCCATATAAGAATGGCAGAACGAAAAAAGCCCAAACATGAAATGTATATAGCCAAGTTCTCCAAATATAGAAATGATCAGCCTCTATACTAGGCTTACATAAAATGCTATTATGACCCAAAACTATAAGCAGAATCAAAATACCTTTCCAACCTACAGATAAATCTCTTTTTAATAAACTTGTATTCATTGACTTCTACCACCACAAATTATCCGATACACCAGTGGGAAATATTTTTTTAATCTTCTTGCACATATTAAACAGATACCAACAACAAGAATTGGTGCTGAAAAATAAATTAACAATATACCTGTTTGCGACATTGCTAGTTTTAACAAGATTCCTTTTATTAAAGTAAGAATTGGTTCATGAAAAACGAAAATAAAAAATGTATATCTATAAACCTTGCAATTACTAAATCTACCTAAAGTTCTGACATAAACAACATCATATAATCCCCATACAAAGGACATTCCCAACAATAGTCCCATACCATGTATTATATTATAAAAGGGACAACTATAATCCCATACACAGAAGACTATCCAGAGAATTCCTTGTAATAAAACAGAGCCTTCAGAATTAACTTTTTCCGCCAATGTTTTATGATTTAAAGCCATATAAGCACCTATTGTTACAAATAGCACAGATTCTATAGAGATGACATATTGAATATCAAAAAACCATAATAGAAAAAGCAATAATAAGAACAACTCCTTTAAGATTTTTAATCCACCGTACAAAATCGGACTTATTGAAACACACAGAAACAGATCTCTAACAAACCAAAGCTGATAACATCCAACAGGATTCCACAGCAGTGCTTGCAAAAAATCAACCAACTGATATTTTTCTAAACCTTGATAACTATTGAAAGCAGATGGCAAAATGAATTTAATAGAATACACTATAGTAAAACCACTGATACTCCATATCAAAAAAGGAACCAACAATGACCTAACCCGCTTCTTCAACTTACTGCAATACCAACTATAATTTAGAGTCTTACAATTGTAAAACAGCAAAAATCCTGAGATATAAAAGAAAAATGGGACAGAAATTCTTGTTACTTCCGAAGTCAAAAATTGTTGAAGATGAAAACTATTTCCTTTAGAATAGACTAACAACTGACTATGTAATATTACTACAAGTACAATTGAAAGAAAAGAAATTGCTCTCAGTTTATTACTCAGATACGTACTCATTTTCTAATTCAGAATATTTCATAAAGAACCCAATAAATATAAATGGAATAATCAAAGAAGTCATAGAATGCGAAACAACATTATCATATCCCATAGAAAAGGCAACTCCTGACATACTAGACACAGCTAATGCCGCAGTCATCTTACTATAGAAATAAGAACTAGATAAGGCTATAGCCCCAGCTTTCAATAATAAGACCAAGAAAAAGACACCAAGTAAAACCACACTAACAATACCAGAATCACATAATAATTGCACATAATCTGAATGAATCAATGTAATTTTAACCTGAGTAAATCCCGTTTTCTTATCCTTTAAATAATGAGTAGAAGAACCCAAACCAGCACCAACAATTTTATTAGGCTCATAGAATTTTCTCAGCAAAACATCCCATATATATTCACGGCCACTAGTTTGTATTTTATCTGAGCTCATAGCTCCACCACTAACAATATCAGTAACCGTAACTTTTCCTGCATCATTTCCAAAAAATTTCTCATTAACCTTTGGAACAAACAAAACTATTGATAAAAACATGATTCCAAAGAAAAACAAATATGGTATAGCTTTCAATTTATATCTGAAAAGGCTAAACATACTACCTACTATAGTTATACCACCAAGACCAGTTCGCACTACTTCTAACAATGTAGAAAGCAACAACCAAACTGCTCCCAAATAATGCTTATGACTGAAAGTCAACCAATTCAAGACGAAAAACAATCCTATAATTGCAGTAAAGTAATCCGCCAACCCCGCATACGTTAAAAAAAAATTATTTAAGAAGAAATATAACGATGGTGCAAATACCGCACTTATACCACCCAAAAACAATGCATAAATAAGAGAATATCGAGTGACATATTTTGCAAAGAAATACAGGTCATATTCTCCTTGAATCGCCGAATAGCCTAACCATAATGAAAGCAATGGAATGGAATACTTGATTAACAATAAAATTGCATCAAAAGGAGCAGAAGACCAAATCATAGTTATAGCTAACCATAACAGAAATATGATATAAGCATTTACTATGCTATTGAACCGAATCAAAATCATCCCTCTACTTATCAATAACAATAAAGTAATGAAGTAGATTGAATATTTAATGATCGAGAACTGACCTAAAAAGAAAGGAGCAGAACAGATAATGAAAATCAGATAAAACAACACTCTATTTAACTGATAACATTCTTCACTTCCTTTTCCCCACTGTATCCATCTCTTATTATCAAACACTGGCAAAAAAATTACCATTGAAAAAAAAGCAAACAAAAACAGCAGCAATCCGTTTATTATCGTAATCATACTAACCTAGAATATAAATCATAAAACAAATTAGCATACCTTTCAAAAGTAAACTGTTGCACATAATCCTGTAGATGAGTGCGCATTTGCTCTAAAAGTTTTGGATTTTCTAAAAGACAACAGATTTTATTAGACAAATCATCTACCGATTCCGGTTGATGAAGTAATCCAACATACCCTTCTCTTACTACCTCAGGCAAGCCTCCTGTATTACTAGCTACCAGCACACATCCACGTGCCATACCTTCTATTGCCGTCAGGCCGAAGCCTTCGCTTCTAGATGGCATTAATAACACGTCTATTTTATCATAATATGATTGCAAGGCTGCTTGTTCTTGCCTTCCAACAAACTTTATTATATTTTTAAGATGCAACCTATTAGCATCTTCCTCCATTTGTTTCAGCAAGGAACCATCCCCTACCACCAACAAACGAACATTCTTATGCTTGTCATATACTTTGGCAAAAGCAGGAACTACAAGATCCATACCCTTGATATGCTCCAAACGACTCACCACACCAATGGTTATAATATTCTTATTTTCTCTTTTTTTATCAGTAATCTGAATATAACCAGGCAAGGCATTATATATGGTATAATGAGCATGAGCAGGAATACGACAGATAGAAGAATCAAATAAAGAACAACTCCCAAAGAAGTTTTTCTCTGCTCTAAGTGTAATACAGGTAAAAGCTCTCAATACATGACTCTGCAAAAACTTTAATAGTTTCATTGCTTTTACTCCATATACATCAGCATTGGTATGAGCTGTCGCAACGATATTCTTCTGCCCCATCAGTTTTAACAGGATGATGGGAATGGCACCAGGTGCCATATACTGTACATGCACAACATCAGGTCTAAGAGATAATTTAATCTTCCATAAATTTTTCAAGAGGAACAAGATACCCTTCACTCCTCCCAATCGTACTCCGTCTTTTGAAAAGAATACCACTTTACTACCCACTTCTTCATACAGCTTCACCATATTTTCGGTATGCTCGAAATAACAGGCAGTTGTCACTTGATGCCCACCCTGTATCAATGCACGCACGAGATTCAGGGTTTGTATTTCCGTACCTCCAGTCAAGAGGCATGGAATTGCTATTAATACTTTCATAAATTGAAAAATAAGAGGATATCACTTCTATCGTTTTCCTGATATTTTATGCTTATAGTAAGCCAATACAGGACCTAAATCAGAGAAGCAGATATTGATAAAACATCTAGTACGAAGGAAATCTTTCAGCCAATGCCAAATAGTGATATCGCCCTCTTTTACGTAAAGTAAATCGATACTATAGTTCATCATATAAGTCTTACGGAACTTCTTCCAATTTATCTTCTTGGAAGCATCCACATAATATGCATGAAGATTCGCACCGGCACATGTTGATGCGTAGGCTAAACCTTCATTTCTGAAATTAACCTCCATAAAATAGTTCTTACCTTCTTTTGTATGCAAGAACTCCACACTAAACGGTCCGTGATAGCCAGATGCATGAAGGAAATGCTCTATCTTTTGCACATCAACATTAAAGCTATCCATATTCTCAAAGACACCAAAGGCACCAGCACCAACTAATCTTGGCCAATGGCGATACTTATGAATAGCACCACCCATTACAACACCTTGATTGGTACTTACACCTACAGCGTCTATCTCGTATTCCTTCTCTATGAATTGCTGCAAGAGAAACTTTTGGCAATGGCTATTTTCCTGCAATGCAGTCTTTAACTCTTCCATATTTTTACAAATATGAATATCCTCTTTTGCACCCTTGCTGCTTACTAAAGGCTTGGTAAGCAAAGGAAATTCCAAAGATATCCCATCCAGAGAAGTCTCTCTATCATAAACAACAGATTGAGGAACATCCAAACCACATTGCTTTGCCAACTCACATTGTGCAGCCTTATTAAACAAATTACCAATCTGCTTACCTCGGCAAGGAGTCAGAAACCATTCAGAAAGTTTTGCCTCACGAGCATCAACCCATTCTGCTGCAGCATCAAAGGTTGTCATCAGATACTGACCTTTAACATGAGATAACTGTTCTAACAGAGACATACATTCATCTAGCTCCGATACAACATATAGGTTATTAGCTTTCAGATACTTGCTATATTTTACATAGCATGTATCCTCATGGCATACTAAAATCAGTACTTGCGCAATGTGAGCTTCTCCGAAACTTCTGACAGCACTAAGCGTATTATGCGTAGAATCACCTATAATAATTACCTGATTCATTTCACTCTAAAATATAATTCCTTATCCCATTTGTTTGCCCAAAGAAACACAGGTGGCAATACTCCACTCCATGGCTTGCCACAAGGAGCCTTTGGTTCAATATAAACATCAATTGCTTTCAATTTTACGGCATGCTCTTTCTTATTCATTTTAACAAGACAAGCCTGTTTCCAATCAATCTTCCAACAGTTATAGAACCAGAACCATACACAGTATTCATACTGCTTGGCGTTGGGGCAAATCTTATCAAATAAATGAGATACAATATTGCTCGTAGTTACATGATCCGACCAACCTTCTCCATTTTTATGAGGATAGAACACAGATACATCATTCTGACCATCCACTATTTTGTGTATAAGACTAGAAAGTTTATCTGTTTGAGAATCACTCTCTAGAACTCCACCATCTGGATAATCCAAGAAATGGATATATTCTTGAGACAACCCATATTCTTTCGCTGCACGAATAGTCAACTGTCGGCGCTGACGGATCAACTCGCTTTCATCAATGTCACAACAGCCAGCATGACTTTTACCTCCACCCGTCATGACAATCAATTCAACTCGTTTTCCCTGCGCTATCAAACGCTGCATCAAACCACAACACCCAAACACCTCATCATCAGGATGTGGGGCAACTATCACGGAAAGATTAGCTGGAGTCAAATCATGAAGACTGCTTGTCATTAAATGAATAGTTTGAACACGAACTTTCCTTATGAGAATTTTATACATATCCTATTTATGCTATAATATACTGAAAAATATTATCTTTTCTATCCAATCAGCATCCTTCCCACTTTTGTTTGCATCAATGCCCAAGAAAGACACCAAGAAACAAAAATCACGGAAAGTGTAAGCATGAGAGGAAATAAAACTACATGATTAGCAGCCAAATCCTCCAGAGGAAATATACGCTTTGCCGTAGAAGATATCATATAAGGTCCTACCCAATTGTGGAAAATATAAATACCAAAAGAGTATTTACTTAACCAAACCAATGGTTGACATAATCTTAAAATATGCCTCCCCATATTAGCAAAAATATACAATATTCCTACTAAGAAACTTGCTACACAAAACACTGAATACCATGTTTGATCTCCATATTCTAAAGGACTAAAATAAGTCTGAAGTAAAAATGGAATCAATAAAAGTGTCACAAGATGATATTTTGATATAACTTTTTTTATTTTCGTTTGGTAAGAAGACAATAACATACCAAGCATGAACCATCCAAACCATTTAGAAATATTATGAATTCCCATAATCATGGGTAAAAACTTTTCTTGACTAGCTCCCAAAAGAAAGACTACCAACATAAAGACCTGCACATTAACAGACTTCATATATTTCTTAATAAACCATCCCAATGGAAAACACCAGAACAGGAAAGATAAATACCATAAGTGGGCAAAACCGCCAGTATATAACTCCCATGGCCTAAAAGGAACACCTGTTGTTGCCATCATTAAGATACCAAATACAAAGTAAGGAAGCAACAGTCGCATTGCTTTCTTCTTGATAAGAGGAAGCAGTTCTTGATATTTGCCTTTATCGTAAAGATAGCTAAATAAAAATCCAGCTATCAATGTAAACATTGGCATAGCAACATTGATACCCACGCATTGATTTATCCAGAAATATGCATCATGATACATTTGCACTGTTTCAGGGAAATGAGCAGGTACATACATATACTGATAAACATGGAAGAATACTACAACCAAGATAGACAAAGAACGTAAAATCGAAATATATGTAAGTTTCATTTTTAGTCTTCTAATATTCTTTCATAAATATTGATCACATGCTCTGCACTAACTTGCTCATATAACTTTTGAGTAGAATAGTCTTGTGAAAGAGTATGATTCATCCAAGCCATATAAAGCTTTAAAATACCATTTTTAATACTCCTATAACTCTGATTATTCACACTAATTCCACCACCAAATTGAGCCAATGTAGTTGCAGCAAAACCATTGGTCGGCGATATGGCAAGAATTGGTTTTCCTAACTGAGCATAGTCAGTAAACTTACTGGCGAAAAAGATTCCTTTTTTCAGACGAGCTTCCAGCAATACCAAACAATCGAATTCCTGCATTTTTTGAATCGCCTCCATATAAGGGAATCCACCAATACATTTTACATAGTCTTCCAGCTGATATTTTCTAATAAGTTCTGTAGTATAATCATTAAAATGCCCCATAATAGAGAACTCCATCTTATTGAAACCTTCATCTATTAACTCACGTAAAGCCTTAAAAGTAAGTTCTGGATTGCGCTCTATAGACAGATTTCCAGAATGACAAATTCTAAACTTATCATTGACTGGTTTTTCTTTCAATCGAGGAACAATATCCTCAACCAATGCAATATGTGGAATAACCTCTGTTTTCTGTTCTGCCAAAAAAGGATAATGTGATGTAAAATGCTCCAACAAAGACTGGGAAGGAAATGTATTTACATCTGCACCCTTTAAGCACATCCGTGTAAATTGATCTCTTCTTGCTTGTTCTTTAGCAGAAAAATGATGCGTATAAGGTTCTGGCCATATAGGAGCAGCAGGATCATTCCAATTAGCAATCCATCTAATCCCCAACTTTTCTTTAAGACGAAGACCGATAATATGTGGAATATCACTTGGTGAACGGGTCAACACAGCATCATAATGATTCTCTTTACAGAGCTTCAATGCCAGTTCGTATGCACGACACGCCCAACGGACACCTCCTTCAGGATACATACCTAACTTAACAGAAGAGCGAAGAACGTCCCACATACGAGTGAGTTTTCCTCCTACTGGATAAGTTATAGTGATATTATTCTTTTTAAGTGACAACCAAGGTTCTGTCCATTCAGTCGAATAGGCAGGACCTTCATCCACCTTTGATAACACATCCACATGCCAACCTTTTTTATACATGGCATAAGCCAACTTACCATTACACAAATTTTCAGAAAATGTATAAGGAAGATAGCCGGGAGCTATTAATAATAATCTCATAATCAAATTTCATTTAAAATCTTTCGCATATCCTTTTTTACGACATCACTCATTTTTTTTGCATTATCATACAATTTTTGTCCCACTACATCTATATTTTTACGCAAATTATCAATAGTAGATAACATTAGATTTGTCGTAAGTTTACTATCATCAATACAATATTCCTCACATTCAAACTGATGCATAAATTCACGAGTTTTTACATGATAAGCAACTCCAACTAGCGGAGTACCAGTAGCCATTGCAAATATGGTTGAGTGAGTTTTATGCCCTATAAAGAATTGACATTTCGCAACTTCTTTTATATGACTTTCTGTAGTTAAATCATCGTCATAAACCTTACACATTGTCGGTTTTGATACCTTATCAGTAATTTCCTTAATCAGTATACGATCATCAGGACCAGTACCCTTTAACTCCATTGGGAAGAAACGGACTTCGTAACCTTGTGCATTCAAATAATTACATGTATCGACAAATGTCTTAATATAATTGGCATGTACTTCAGGCTCTCGTTTCTGTGTTGCATAAATCGCAATTCCTACCCTCTTATCACGTTTTGTTGGAAGGACATAATCAGCAATCAAAGAGTTGAGAGTGATCACACTTTCAAAAGTATTTATTACTTTATCATTGGTTACACCCATTCTTCGAAGTTCATCTGCCGATTTCAACTCACGAGGAAGCATTATTTTGCAAGCTGATAGAATCTTCTTTGTGAGTATTTCATTCTTTGGATTATGGAATTCAAAAGGACCAAAAGACTGCGAAAAGCATACTAATGGTTTACCCAAAGAAAGAACTGCCATTGCATCATAATTAATAGAAGAAACTAAATCTCGGGAAAGCAAAGTCGTAAAATGATGTCCACCAACACTCAGTACTAAATCTGCATCCTGTACAACCTTTCTATAACCAGGATTAATAAAACATTTACAAATGCTATTTTTACCCATGTTTAAATAAAGCGTACGAAGTATAGTAAAAGTATAGGGCTTAACTTTTTCTAAAGTCTGCCAATAACAATGTGGAGAAGCTTCACTAAAGCACCAACTGTTAGAAACAAACTTGATACCATTTTTCGAATAAAAAGGTTCGTTATTCCACAACTCTGGCGATGATGTAGAGATGGTTATATTAATACTCGAGTCTATCGACTTGATGAGATTGCACATTGCATAAGCTACCGCTCTATCACCTTTATTTCCTGCATATTGATGGATAAGAAATATATTCATTATAATCAGTTAAATGTTATTCGTTATTTTTACGTATCGGAGCTAAATAACCATATTCGGCATAGCCCATGACTGCACAAAAAATAATAGCATAATCTTCAGGAATATCCAAAAGTTTTCTAAGCTTTATATCATCTTCTTTAGTATGTTGTCCCCAGGACAGAATTGTTCCTGTTATTCCCATAGTTTGTGCAGCAAGGAAAACATTCTGAGCACCCAAACTAGTATCAACAGAAGGTAAATACATTTCTGTTGGCCAAACATAACCTCTCACATTAGCTGTAAAACACCAAAAAGAAGGAATATTTTCACCAAATCCGGTACCCCCGATACAACATGACAGGCATTTCTTTGCTAAATCTTGTTCATTAGCAACAAAAATTCGAATAGGCTGTTTATTGCAACTATTAGCAGCCCAATTTGCAATATCCTTCAATTTTGCAATGGTGTCTTCTGATATTGGTTGAGAAGTAAAGCAACGATTTGAACGTCTTGCCTTTACAAGTCCTTCAAACTGTTCAAAAGTTATATTATTCTGGGAAAAATCGCTTCTGAAAGGTTTGAATTCATTAGGATGACTCTGAAGTTGTTCATATTTAGCAAGCTTTTCTTCTGCCCATAATACCGTAGGATCATTAGCATATTCCGTTTTTTTTATTTTCTTTATCAGCTGCTTCAAGGCATCGTAATAATTTTTACTATGCCCAGGAGATGCATCCGTTCGATGTAAGCCTTTATCTATAATATGTCCAAACTTACGCATCAACATCAAATCCTTATAAATATGATCTTCCAAAGATAGGTCAAAATAACGTTCCGTCTCAGTTAAGATTTCCTTATAATATTTCGGAACAACTATAAAGCCATTTGCTATTAGCTTATATATTTTATAAGGTATTAAAACTTTCAAAAATTTTCCACTTATTTTCATTTAATGCTACTTTTATGAATAAATCTATGTACAAAAAATCTGAACTGTTGAACGAAACAGAAGAACATACATGCTAATACCAACATATATGTACAAACCACAATTCCCCCATATAGAGCCCAAGATAAGAAAGACTGATTAGGGATAATATTTATATAATGGTCTGCTATATAAGTAACCAATAAAATAGATATCATTACTAAAAATAGAATCTTTCCTATACCACCTACATACTCCAATACATTATCTTTAAATCCCCAATGGAATAATAAGTAAGGCTTCCAAATATTCACTATCAGAATTTGGCTAACAATACCACCCAACAAAACACCAGGAAGTCCCCAAAGAGCACCACAACTGCAAGCTACACCTAAATTTATTACAATTTCTGCTATAGGAGCCCAAACATCCCAAAATAAGCCATATCCATAATTAAATTGCATAACACCACCTCTTGTGTAACTTATAAACACATTGATTACTATCAAAATTAAGATGATGTCATCAAGGATATACTTATCTCCTAACCATAATGCTATAAATGGATTGATTAACATATAAATAGCAAAAGATATAACGCCGCCAATAAAATAACGAATGGAAATAAGTTCCCAAAAGACTTTTTTAATATTATCTTTATTCCCTTCTGCAATTAAATTACCTACACCAGCTCCAGTACTCTCCAAGAAAGTATTGACAAACTGTGCTAATTTATCTGTAATAATAGTATAGTTACCATAGTAAGCCACCATTTGCAAACTAGCAAATGCATAAGTCAAAAATGGAACTGTTTGCCATTGTACTATACTACTTATTTTTTGAACAAACAGTTGCTTCGTATATTTAACGACCTCAGGATATTTCTTCATCAACTTTCTACCTTCACTTATCTCAGATTTAAGCCATGGATAAGTTTGATTGATTTTCCAATTAAGTACGAATGAGTATAAGATACCGAAAGTCAGTTCTATAGCTACCCATATATAATAGTTTTTATAATAATACGCCAGAAATATCTGCAAAAGTGTTTTAAGAATATTAGCTGATTGGAAATAACCAACAACAACATAATTCTTTTGATCTGCACCCAACAAATTTTGGCGATAATTGATAAAATATCCTATTAATGAAGAAGCTAAGAAACTATAATAAGCAAAATATATTAAAGTCCATTTAAACTCTGTATTTGGAAAGATCAAAGGAAGAAATATGGAAAGAATCATTCCTGCTGCTAATATTACCACACCAATACAGCGATATAAATATCCTAATACAGAAACAATTTCATTTATCTTAAATTCATCATGTTCAAATAATGGTTTATAAAGAATATATCCAATAGCAGTAGCAATACCTAACTCCGCCAAGTTTAAAAATCCTAGCAAATTCTGCAAAGTACTTGTAAAACCAATAAATTCTGCTCCTAATGTATCTAAGAAAATCTTTCTTGAAAAGAAAGACAATATCAATACCAAAAAATAGAAAATAAGATTTACCCTTGCATTCAACAAAGACTTCTTAACTCTAGAATCAGTACTAGACATAATTTTTAATATAGTCTTCTTTTATTTTTTCAATATTTCTACAATTCTCTCGCAAGCCTTACCGTCTCCGTATGGATTCACGGCCTTTGACATCTTTTCGTAAGCTTGCTCATCTTCCAACAAAGTACTAACCTCATCCATAATCTTCTGGTAATCGGTACCAACAAGGTGAACAGTTCCACTTACTAATGCTTCAGGACGCTCTGTTGTATCACGCATTACGAGAACTGGCTTACCTAATCCTGGAGCCTCTTCCTGGATGCCACCAGAATCTGTCAGTACGATAGTAGCTTTCTCCATCAGATATACAAACTCCAAATATTGCAATGGTTCGATAAAGAACATATTGCCCAAGTTACTCAAATCCTCACCGAATACCTCGTGGATTGGTTTTCTCACATTAGGATTCAAGTGCATAGGATAAACGAAATCTACATCTGGATATTTGTTTTTCAAGTCCTTGATGGCTGTTACCATGTGAATGAAACCCTCACCGAAGTTCTCACGGCGATGACCTGTAATCAAAACCAACTTCTTACCATCAGCCAAACGATTAATATCATAACCTGCCTGCTTTAAAATCTCTTTCTGCTCCTTCGCCAAAGTCTCGTCGTTCTTCAACTTATTTACTACCATGTGGAGGGCATCAATTACAGTATTGCCGGTTATATAAATATTACCTTGTGCCTTTTCTGCCTTCAAGTTACTTTCCGACAGAGGTGTTGGAGAGAAGTTGTAAGTTGCAATACGACCTGTAATCTGACGATTCATCTCCTCTGGCCATGGTGAGTAGATGTTATGTGTACGAAGTCCTGCCTCGACATGACCAACAGGAATCTGCTGATAGAATGCAGCAAGGGCTGCCGCCGTTGATGTTGTTGTATCGCCATGAACCAATACGACATCTGGCTTGCATTCCTTGAATACATCTCTCATTCCAGTCAACACACGGGCAGTGACATCATACAGGTCTTGCCCCTGCTTCATGATGTTGAGGTCATAATCTGGTTTTACCTCAAATATATTCAACACTTGGTCGAGCATCTCTCTATGCTGACCAGTTACACAAACGATGGTCTGAAACGCATCATTATGCTTCTGAAACTCTTTTACCAATGGGCACATTTTTATTGCCTCTGGACGAGTTCCGAAGACTAACATTACTTTTATCATATAATATTATTGTTTATCATGAATAACAATTGATTCATACGTAATTTGGTACTAAACAAATGACAGAATCTACACCAATAGTAAAGATACTAATCCAATTCTTCAAAATTCAGTTTAAAAGCATTACTATCCATGACAGCTTTATAAAACTTAACATGTCTTAGATATTCATTGTCTCTAACTACCTGTTTAACTTCCTCTATCATAGTATCATCTGTCTTACAGCCAAAAAAGATTGAAGTCAAAGCTGCAGGATTAAACGAATAAACTTTATGCTCTTTTTTAAACAGCATTCTCTACCTCATCATTATTATAAGGCAAGCTGTGTCTTTTAGCGATTATATAATTGCATCCTGAGCCTCTTTCGGTGGATCAGTTTCCGAAAGAGAACTGCAGGATGCGTTGTGGGTGATTATGTAGCGCCCAGACTACTAAGCTACTTCTCGTTATATATATTTTTTTGTTATTTCTAACAATATAATTGTTTCGTATCGGAAATGAAGGACATAGAGTCCTTACCAGATAAGAATCGTTTTTAGGGTATTCTTACCTGGATATTGATTGAGTAAAAATAGTCTGAATTTGATATTATAAGAGTTTTTTCTACCTCTCCGTCTCTCCTGCAAAGAGATTTGTTCTAAAATCATCCCGTCCTTCTTTACCATTAAAGAAGGCTCCACCTCTCATCTCGGTCTTCTCCAATGGTCTTTACACCCCCTTCGGTTCCCCCGTTTGCGGGGGACAGAAACCTCAGGGAAGAAGAGGAAAACCGCCCTACTCGGTGCTCGAACCGCTACGCTATAAGGTTGGCGGACCAAAGCGGTCTCGCCAGATTATGCGGGATGGGACCGCCAGGGGTGGAAAGGCGATTTGCAAATATTTAAATTTCCTCATCTGGATTGAAGTGCTCAAAGAAACTGGTTCTTCGCTCTTGTAATGTACTTGTTTCCTGACACAAAAAGCGACAGGCAAAATCATACATCGGCGTAGCAGCACTATGCTCACTGGCATCAATAAACTCTAAATTATCAACATAATAGTTTACCAGGTCGGCATCCTCAGATAAGTCAGCTGCAAATAAAAACAGATACTCACAACCTACAATTTCCATTAAATCAAGAATCTTAGGTACTATGAATTGCCAAAACACAACTGTTCCTAACTTCTGATGTATCCCTGTTTGATACCAAAAATCACGATATGCTTCATTTGCACAGAAATGCACAATCTCTACTCCTGCAAAAGTGGTACCTACATTCTTGTTATTCTCACCAAAGATTTTAAGAAGTTCCTCTGAATCCAAAGAAAGATGAAGAGCTCTTGCTACCTCCAGTTTTTTCAATCCCTTCTTGGTTCTTGCTTTTTCAAGTATCGCATTGATTGCATCTTTATCTGTTCCTTGCTATGAAGGATCTTTGCTCAACTGAAAAATATGCTCATAGAAGGCTTTCATATCTAACAGGCGATCACCTTCCAGAAATTCATCATACAACAAGCCACACTTCAATGAGAAATAAAACAAAATTTCACCTGAATTATTCTTAACTACATAATAAGCTACTCGATGATTTGCATCATCCTCATAGGCCTCATTTTGCAGCGTATTGACAATACTGGGATTCCTTCCATTATAAAAGTCATCCACCAATCTGAAATTATCAACATTAGAGGACAATCTTTCACAATGTAAGGATCCTAATATCCGTTCTTGTTCTTCAGTTATTCTCATGCTCTTGACATTTGAAAATCCTTATACTGGGCTAATAAGAATCTACGGATATTGATTCTTTCTGCATCCTTGCGAATATCCGACAAATCTATATCAACATCACATGTATCGTATGGTGAATAGCCCTCACGCGCCTTCTTCCAAGAATATTCGCCATGACTCAAAGTACTGAGACTCCATGACTGCTTGGGAGCATACTGCTCAAAGACCTTATCAAAAACACCTTGATATTTTTGGAGACTTTCTCGGGATAGAGAAAAACTCAATGAGTTATCTTTATAGTGCTGACGAATTTCAAGAATAACAGGACCATATTTCCATGCCTTGAATTTTGCTCCGAACATGGGTTCTCCTAACTGAACCAAGCATTCACGCTGAGTGAAATAAAGCAACTTATGTAGCTTCATCTCATCAATGCGAGTACCATATTGATGCTCATAGCGCTGGCAGATATAGGATGCTATTTTCACGACATCTTCCATAATTCTGTTCCTTTCTTTATTGTTTACATGGTGCAAATATAAGGGAAATATATGATATTGCCAAAGAATTTCTGATTTTTAACATTGTCCCACAGATTGCACAGATGAACGCAGATTTTTCGACTCCCCTGTCCCCCTCTGCGAAGAGGGGGTCCTTATCCCACTCCCAAGCCCTTCAATAGTCTTTACGACCCCTTCGGTTCCCCTTGTAGGGGACAGAAACCCTTAGCATAAGGGCAAGGGATGTAGCTGGCGGCGCTATAGCTCTGCCAGAGTTTTGGTCAGCCAGCGGAGCCTGTGCCCGCAAGGGGCTGGCTGAGAGTGCTTACGCAATAAAATTGCGATTGTCTGTCGCCTGACGGAAAACTTTATTCTGGTTGTTCTTGCAGATATTTCTCTATCCAAGGCTTTAACTCTGGAATATCACATTCTATTGTATCCCAAAGACTTTCTGGATCTACAGTATAATAGCCATGAATAATACTTTAACTTTTTCTCTCATAAATCAAGAACTTGTCGTTATTTACTGAGTCTAACGCAAAAGGTAAGAGGCGACTGGCTTCTACCATATCTACCTTACGATGAAGTAAATCTTCTAAATTGAGCATCATGGCAGCAATCTTCATCAATGATACTCGGGAGTTCTGGCGATCATACTCTACAAGAATATCGACATCACTATCCATACTCTCTTCGCCTCTTGAGCATGAACCAAAGAGCCAAGCCTTCTTGATGGGTTGGCTTCCAAAGAATTGCTGAATCTTTGGAATCATATTTTCAACATTCTTACTAATCATAATCGAGTACATTTTTATTGTTTACATGCTGCAAATATAAGGGAAATATCTGAAATAGCCAAGGAAATTCCGGATTTTAACAAATCGGAGGATTATCGATGTCCCACAGATTTGGCTTTCCCTTCGGCCGCCGATTTTCAATTCACAGATGAACACAGATTTTTTGACCTATTCGGTCAGATTTTCACAGACTTTTACAATCACTTCTTCTTGTTTGTATGTTTGGGGGTGAAGGGGGTGTATAAGAACTTTTGTATATACATCGTGCGCAAAAGATAAAGAGAAAGGGTATCAGATAGTTATGCCTTCTTTTTAACACTCTTTTCACGCTAAAGTTCATTTACCCCCTTCACACTTCACGCTTTGTTTGCTAATCTAAAAATCGCTCATTTCGACGACAATGGTTCCAGCAACCCGTCAATCAGACGAAGCAGCTCGTCTCTGTGAGCCTCGCCAACCAACGACTCCATCCAACGTATCGCGCCCCAGTAGTCGTCGATGGAAACATCACGGTCCATCGCCTCCAGACTCTTGGTGTACGCATCAGACAGCCGGAACTCCTTGCGGATGGCTGACTTGGTGGAAGCCCAATGCTTCTCCTCCTCAGTAAGACCACCCTCAAAACGGTCTTCCTTCAGTTCTTCACGCATAGCCCAGAACACGTTGTGGACTAAAAGATTAAAACACTTGTGGGCAGAAATCATGCCCGTCTGTAGTCGTAGGAATCCTTGATTCCCATGACTTCACTTTTGATTTTTTTGAAAAACATTTTAAATAAATTTATGTTATGTTCCAAAATCGGAACTTTTTGATTTCAATGCCAAATTTTATGCTTAGCTTTGCAGCGGAATCTATATGATTCAATTTTAAAACAACTTATAATTATTTGCTTAAAAATGACAACAACAGAACAAAAACAAAGACAAGAAATGGTATTACCATCTTTCTTCTATGCTATCGCCTCCAGCGAAAGCAGACAACTCATCAGTCTTGATGAACTGCAGCGAATCATCACCCTCGACGCCATGACCCAGGCTCGTACCGAAGACTACCGCAAGAACATGCGCATCAGCAGCGAGCTCGCTCATCAAACCAAGGTGATGATGCCAGGCATCACTACCTCCGTGCTCATGGACGGACGGGGCAAGGAACTGCGCAACGTGGTGAAGACCACCCAGATGATCGCCGTGGACATCGACAAGATTCCTGCAGAAAAGATGAAGGAGGTCGTACAGAAGGCGGACGCCGACCCTCATACCATGATGAGGTTCATCACCGTGAGCCAACGGGGCCTGCGCATCATCTCCAGATACCTGCCCATAGATGACGACGAGGTGACCGCACTGGAACTTTTCGATGTGATCATACGCAAGGCGATGAGCTATTACAGTAAGTTGCTAGGCGTGCCTGCCGACGAGCAATGCGTAGACATCACCCGGATGTGCGGACTCGCACACGACCCTACCGCCTACTTCCATTGGGACGCAGAGCCTTTCGGCCTGGACACCCACGACCTGAAGGCGCTCTACACCAAGAAGGCCAACGAGGCGAAATATGCCAAACGTGCCAGCAAGCGCAAGCGAAACAGCCAGAAGATGGTGGCACTGGGCAAGGGGGTTCCCTCGATGGACGAGGCAGCGCAGCACATACTGAACCTACTCGACACGTGGGGCTACAAGTTTGAGAGCGGTGCCCACAACGAGTATGTGCTCCACTTCGGCAAGGTGTGCGTGCGCTATGGCATAGACAAGGAAGAGGCAATGACCTACGCCAAGACCAACTTCAGCTCCGACTATCCCGATGCTGACAGCGTGATGAAATCATGCTACAAGCACACCGAGAAGCTAGGCACCTGGCACTTCTACCGCAAAGGCGAGGGCTTCTCGGGTAAGCCGACCGTCAAGGTAATCAAGCAGTGGCTCTCAATGAGATACGAGTTTCACCACAATGAGGTGACGGGATTTCACGAGGTGCTGAGTCGCGATATAATCAAAGGCAAATACCATAAGTGGACCCGCATCGACGACAACATAGAGAACACCATCTGGACCCAGATGGACGAGATGGGACTCGAAGTGAGCACCATCAAGCTGCACGCCACATCAACAGTGACTTCAGCGAACCTTGGGACCCCTTCGACGAATATCTCAGGAGTCTGCCCAAATGGGACGGAAAGACCGACTACATCGACGAGCTTGCCAACCGGGTAACCATCAACTATTGCCCTGGCTACCACCACTCGCAGGAAGAGTTCAGATACTTCTTCAAGAAATGGCTCGTATCGATGGTGGTGGCATGGGTATCACCGAGAGTGGTGAGCCAGACCATCCTGATATTCATCGGGAGGGGTGGCATCAACAAAACCACATTCTTCTATTATATCCTGCCACCTTGCCTGCGCCAGTACTTCATCAACGAGTCAACCGCCAACTATACCGACAAGGACTTCATGGAGGCTTTCTCAAGCAAGGCACTCATATGCCTCGACGAGCTGGAGTCTACCTTCGGCAAGGGGCTGAGCGCCCTCAAGAGCAACGTCACCAAGCTGGTGTTCTCCATCCGCCGCCCCTACGACAAGTATCGTTCGGAACTGCTGCACCGTGGTGCCCTCTGTGGCACCAGCAACAGCATACAGATCATCACCGACGAGGAGAACCGCCGCTACTCGCCCTGGTTTGTAGACAACATCGAGAGTCCTAGGGAGACACCCATCGACTACCAGCACGTCTATGCCCAGGCTGTAGCTCTGGGACAAGAGGTAACCAATCGGGTGAAGAACCAGGAAGAGGGATGGGTATACTGGCTCACCACCGTCGACATCGACGTGATGAGGGAGCACAACGGCATGTTCATGGTTTCCAACTTCATGGAAGACCAGATACTGCGCTTCTACAAGGTGCCGAAATCAGACACCGCCCCTCAATATGTAAAGTTCCGCTATTCATCGGAAATCATGGAGCGCATAGGCGGAAGTCCCGCCCTGAGCCGCAACATGAGTCACCAGAATCTGAGCGCCGTGATGCAGCGACTGGGATTCAAGAAGGTACACCGCGCCAAAGGCAACGGATGGCTCGTGATAGAGAAGAATCCGGGAGAAATCAACACCGAGGCGATCTGCAGTCCATACGAATGCGCAGAAACGTACCTGAAACCGTACAGAGCCGTAGCTACGGATAGCCAGAATGGTTCTGACCAACAGTAAACAGCATTCTGGCAAGTGCTAACCAGCATTGCCAGCAACGCTAAGTATCATCAAGAGAAACGCTAAGTATTATTACCGCGATTCATAAAAGTCAAAACTATATGAAAATCAAGATATACAAAAAATTCGAGCTTGCCAAGCTCTACTTTCCGGAGCAGTCGAAACACGTGGCACTAAACCACCTGATGCGAATGGTAAACCACTGCCCGCCTCTGCTTGAAGCCCTGCAAAGAGAGGGCTACGAACGGTTGGCGAAGACCTTCACCATGCGCCAGACGCTGCTCATCTATGAGTATCTGGGCGAGCCATAATACTGAGTTTTCCAGTTTTATGCCCCATCGTATCCCTATCTCACCCCTATCGTACAGAAGCCTCTTCTGAAAGTCGTATCTTTGCAACCGTAAACAAGAAACAAGCACTGCGCAGCGCTTTAATACATGAAACACGAACCATAAAACAATTTATTAGCCTTATGATTGAGTACGATTTAAAGAAGAACAACAACAAGAAGAATGAGAAGGCTTACGGCAAATACTACGCCAAGCCCCACATTAGTGAAACTGTAGATCTCGATGAGCTCGCCGACCACATGCATGGTCACAACTCTCCATTCTCAGCCGGGACCATCAAGGGCATCCTCATCGATGCCGTGACCCACATCAAGGAGCTCCTGCTCATGGGCAAGAATGTAAAGCTCGACAACCTCGCCATCTTCTACATCAGCATCAAGAACAAGATGGGTGCAGAGAACGCCGACGACTTCACCGTATCTAAGAACATCGAAGGAGTAAGAATGAAAGCCCGCGCCACGGGCGACTTCCGCTCTGTGAATCTCAACCTCGACGCCAACTTGAAGAAGTATGGTGCTAAGAAAAAGAAGTCTTCGACCACCACCGACTCCGAAACAACTACGCCATCGGGAGATACAGGCAAGAGCGAATCTGGCTCTACCACTAACCCAGGCAGCGGTTCGGAAGGCGATGGACTTGAGTAACCGGGATAGCATATCCCCGTTATCTCTTAACGGGGATTGCAAATCCCCTTAACATGTTTTTTTTAATATATTGACCGAAAATGACACAAGATCGATTTCCGATGACGATTGGCGGCGAGGAGGTGCTCAATGAGCATCTCCTCGCCGCCTACACAGAGAACGGCGAGATGATGGACTCACCTCTGAGCGTCCGTTTTCTCGTAATTCATTGCTCGGCAACACGTGCCGACCGTAACTACACCGACAAGCAACTGATGCGCGACCACAAGAAGCGTGGATTCCGCACCGTGGGCTACCACTTCTATGTCCACAAGGACGGAAGCATCACGCAGTTCAGAAAGCTGCTGGAGGTGGGCTCACATGCCCGTCCCTACAACCGCTGCTCCATCGGCATCTGCTACGAGGGCGGGCTGGATGACGAGGGGCGTCCTGCCGACACCCTTACCCGCGCCCAGTATGACGCAATGTGGAATCTGCTGCGCAAGCTCAAAATCACGTTCCCACAGGCTAAGATAGTGGGTCATCGTGACTTGCCGGGCACCACCCCGAAGGCATGCCCTTGCTTCGATGCAGCGAAAAAATTTCCACTTTAATGCTTAATGTTGAATGTTGAATTTTTAATTTGAACTATGAAGAAAGAAACCATCAAGAAGGTGATCAATTTCATCATCACCGTACTTACCGCCGTAGCTAGCGCATTCTGCGTACAGAGCTGCCAGTAAATTCCCAGTAATCAAACCTTAACCTTAAGTTCTAATTCTACCAGTATTGCCTGAAGATGCCGAGGCGGTGCATGTCGGAACCCACCATGTCGTACATATCGTGCTTCATGAGCCACTTGCATCGTTTCTGCACCTTCTTGCCATACTGCCCATCTATCGAGAACGCATTTCGCTGGAACTTGATGCCCATCAACTTGAGCTTCTCGTAATCGCGCTTCTCCATATAGAGGTAGCGCTCAGGATGGGCAAGCACGGGCCTGTAGCCCTTGTTCTTGATGCGCTCCAGGAGGGCATGAAAATTCATCGGGGCAGAGAAGATGCTCGTCTCCACCAACAGGAGCTTGCCATCCTCGCCCAGCGGCAACAGGTCGTTTGCCTTCAGGCGCTTTTCGAAGAGCGCATCTAGCATATTTTCGGCTGCGAGATGCAGCCGGAGCATTTTTCTGTCAGCAGGGTTTCGCTCGGCGAAGTCCTGCTGATATTGTTTCTGGAAGTCGGCAAATACTTGGCGCAAATGGGTGGTCTCGTTGGGTACGTCTTCCATGATATGAGGCGTAAGCCAGACATCCCTCATGCCTGCGCCTTCGTAAAGGCACAACATTTCCAACGACTTCTTTACCTCTTGAAATCCGTCGTCCACGCCGGGCAGGATGTGGCAGTGCCAGTCGATGCCGCCGGGGAGTCTCTCTGATGGTGTTTTCTTGCCTGCCGCCGGATTGCAAATCCAACGGAACGCCTCACGGAATATATTCATATTTTTCTATTCTATTATCCAAGTTTCTACTTTCCTATTTTTGCCCCCCATTCTTGTCGGAGCCGTAGTGGTAGCCGTAGCCATAGCCATAGTGGTAGCCATAGCGATAGTAGTGGCCGTAGCGGCCGCCCTGAGCCTTGGTTCCGTTCAGAATGAGCGACATATTCTTGAATTTCTTGTCCTTGTAGAACTGCTCGATGTCGCCCAGCATGCTGCGCTCCATCAAGCCGCTGCGAACCACGAAGATGGTGCGGTCGGCATATTTCTCGATAATCTGGGTATCGGCTACAATCTCTACAGGAGGACAGTCGATGAAGATATAGTCATACTCCTTACGGAGCTGATTGATAAGCGATTCCAAACGTTCGCTGAAGAGAAGCTCCGTTGGGTTTGGAGGCATGGTACCGATAGGCAGGATGTCGAAATCCTTCACCAGTCCGTTCTCCTCACCATGGCAGATGATGCCCTTCAGGTCGTCGGTTCTGCCATTGAGGTAATCACTCAAGCCCTCGGCAGGATTGCCTACGAGCATAGAGGTGGAACCATGGCGGAGGTCACCGTCGATGACGAGCACCTTCTTCTCCTTGATAGCGAGCGACATGGCGATGTTGGTAGCCAGATAGCTCTTGCCGGAACCCGGATTAAAGGAAGTGATGACGATGACGTTCTTTTCAGGATGCGCTCCGATGGTGAACTCGAAGTTGGTACGCAATACGCGGAATGCCTCGTTCACGATGTCGCGCTTGCCAGCCTTCACCACAATCTGACGCACCTCCTTCGGCTTCTTCCAGAACAGAATGAGCTGCTTCAGGGTTGGACGATTCTTGCGGCTGATATAGAACGGAATCTCGCCCAGGAATGGGATGGTTACGTTCTTCAGATCCTTGCGGCCACGCACGGTGGTGTTCATGTTTTCACGCACGAAGATGATGACCACAGGGATGAGGAAGCCCAGTGCGAATGCCACCAGCAGGATGTTGCGGCGCACAGGAGCCACAGGCAGGTTGCTGCCTGTAGGAGGAGTGATAACACGGGTGTTATAGGCGGTAAAAGCCTTGGAGAGCTCGTTTTCCTCACGCTTCTGGAGGAGGAAGAGATAGAGCGCCTCCTTTACCTTCTGCTGACGGCCTACGGTCTGCAGATACTTAGCCTGGTTAGGGTTGCTGGCAATCTGCGAGGTGGTATGCGCCTCGTTAGCCTGCAGGGTGCCCAGCTGGGTGCGGAGGGTTACCACGAAGTTGTCGATACTTGCCGTAATACTTCTGCGCATGGCATTCAGGTTCTGGTCGTAATCGGCAACCAATGGGTTCTGTTCGCTGGAGTTTGCCACAATGTTGTTGCGCTCCAACAGGGTCTTATTGTATTCAGCAATCTGCTGCTCGATGCCCGGACTGTCGATACCGGTATTGGATGGCAACACCTGGTTCTTGCTCACTCTGCCTACGAGACTGCTGCGGATATACTGTGCGATGGAGAGGCGTGAGTTGAGATCCATGATCTGCTTGCTCAAATCGCTGCTCTTCTGCATATACTGCTGAGCTGCAGTCTCTACATCAGGCAACAGGTTGGCACTCTTGAAGGAAGAGATATCCTTATCCACATCGCCCAGCTCATGCTCGATAACGCCGAGGCGCTCGGTGATGAAACGGGAGGTGGAAACGGTCATCTGGTTCTTGTCGTCGAGCCAGTTCTTGCGGTATACGGCGATGATGGTGTTGAGGATATCCTCGGCACGCTTGGTCTGTACATCCGTATAGGTAAGATTTACGATGGTAGTCTTCTCCTCGTTCAATCCCACCGTGAGCGAGCCCAAGATGCGATTGGTCATGGAATAGAGGTCGGTATGGCTTACGTAGAGTGCCGGTGCATCGCCACCCTTGATAAAGGCAGCGTATGACGGTGCAGCCTCCAGCTTCACCTTACCCAATGGAGTCTGAACCAGTTTGCCCAACTTACCTGTGACGGTCTTGTTGGTCTCCACAGGAGTTCCATTAGAAGAGGTACCCTTGAAATCAGTGAGTTCAAACTTATCTCCGCCCTTCAGGTAAACGGTCATCGAACCATAGTGTTCTTCGCCGATGGTGAGGAACTGCACGGTGACAGGGAGGTCGTTGCCATAGAGCACATTGCGGTGGAATCGTCCGTCAACAGCGTAATCTACATTGAGTTTCAGCTGCTTTCCTACTTCCAGAAGAACGGAAGGCGACTTGATGGCAATGAGTTCGTTATTAACGTTCGACTTGGTGCCTCTCAATCCCATATCAGAGAACATCGACTCCACATCATTATTGATGGAACTACCTTTGCTTTCATCCTTGATAAGCAGGGAAGCCGTGCGCTGGTATACATTCGGTGTAGAGAGCAGATAATAGCCGGCTGCTCCCATCGTAACGAACAGGGAGAGCACGAACCATTTCCATCTGGCTAAACAGAGATAAAAGAGGTCTTGCAGGCGGAGGAAATCATCCCCCTGGTTGCGGCGAAGCATCGGATTTGGAGCACCCTGATTATTCGCCGGATTTGAATTCTGTATCATCTATAATTTATAAACTATAAACTATTAATTATCAATTATTAATTAACCTTGAGGAAGGTGAGGATGGCAACGGCGAGTGAAGATACGCTCAGCCAGAAGCCCGTAGACTGGATGGTGTTTCCATTGACGGTAGAAGTACGCTTCTTGGTATCGTTAGGCGAAACATACACCACGTCGTTCTGCTGCAGGTAATATACAGGCGAGCTGAACACATCCTTGCCCGAGCAGAGGTTGATCTTATAAATCTTCTGATGGCCGTTTTCCTGACGAAGCACCATCACGTCGTCGCGCACACCGGTGATGGTCAGGTCGCCGGCATTGCTGATGGCATCGAGGATGGTAACCTTCTCGTCTTCGATGGCAAACTGTCCAGGATGGTTTACCTCTCCCATCACGGAGTAATGGAGATTGCTCAAGCCCACGGTAACCACAGGGTCCTTGACCAGGCTTGCGTCTATCAACGCTTTCTTGATTTTCTCAGCCACCTGCTCACGCGACAGGTTTGCCACATGAACGGTTCCCAACACAGGGAAATCGATATTGCCCTTGCTGTCTACCGTATAATAATAGGCATCCTTGGCGACGGTCGACGTGGTGGCGGTTCCCGTAAGGTTGAAGAGCTGTGAGATCTGTGGATCCTTGCTCTTCACGCCGATGTAGAGTTTATCTGTTGGCTTGGCGGTGATCACCGCACTTTTCAGATTGATTAGCGTGTCAGGATTTTGGTTAAAATCCTGGAAATAAGCTATTTGTTGTGGGGCTCCACAAGCTGACAGGACAAGAAGTCCCGTACAAAAAGCTCCAGAAAGCAATGAATTACGATATTTCATATGATTTTATATTTTTTCTAGAAAACATCTTGGTATATAGGTGGTGGCGACAGCACAGACCCCGTCTATCGACACGATGAGGCGATGGTCGCCATTGATGCGCTTGATTTCGCCCTCCAGACCTTTGAACCTGCCGTCGATGACCCTGACACGTTCACCTTTCTTCCAGTTGAAGGCTCCATCCTCGAAATATTCCAGCCCCTCCTGATCGCCCGACGATACCATCATGAACATCTGCATCTGTCGCTTGGGAATGGCGATGGGTTGTGGGTCGAAGTCCACCAGCTGGCGATATAGCCTTGCCTTGCCACACAGTTCCCGCTCCAGGCATAGCGCCTGTCGCTTGTTGCTGCGCATGAAGAAAAGCGAGGGTATGAGTGGGCGCTCCACCACAATCTTCTTGCCTTGGCTGTTTACATGTCTCTCTTTTACGAAAGGGGCGTAATATTCCATCACATCGCCCATCATGTCTTCGGGGAATGTGTTTTTCATCTGGTCAGGATCCTTAAGCGCGTTGTTGAACAGGTTGAACAAGTCTCGGCAAAGCGCCACTTTGTTCATGAACACGCGCATGGCATACCATGATACCTCTGTCTCAGCTGGTTCGCCAAGAGTCTCGGCTTGTATGCTTAGAGAATGATTGATATCTTTTATTGAATTGTCCATTCTTTCATTTTAAGTATTCTTATACAGACACATTTTCTCTTCCCCCTTATGTCGAAACGAGTCGTCACAAGCAGCAAGGAGATTGAGACAGTATACTTCTCATAAAGCTTCTGTCGTTCGGAGCAACCCTGATCCAGGCGATGCTGTACCCGCAATCCCATTTGGGTAACTAAGCCTCATATTTTCTGGTTTAGTTCTCAAATGCGCCGCAAAGTTAACAAAAAAAAAAAAAAACGAAAGAATGTTAGCGCAATTTTAGATAAAATTAGTTTTTTAAGTCGTTTTCTTAATATTAGTTAATTCTACAGTTTACTTGCATACAAAACATAAAATCGGGGTAAATCTCTTTCAATAAGTGATTTACCCCGATTAAACATTATACAGATGGAAGGAAACTTAGTTGTTTACGCTACCTCCCACAATATCAAGCAATTCATTGGTAATGGCCTGTTGACGACTCTTGTTGTACTGCAAGTTGAGTTCGCGCAAGAGTTCATCGGCATTATCCGTAGCGGTCTGCATGGCCACCATTCTGGCAGCATGCTCACTCGCCTGGCTATCCAGCAACGCTGTATAAATCATCAGACGAAGCTGCTTAGGAATCAAGACTCCCAAAACAGTCTCCAAGTCTGGCTCTACAATGAAGTCATCATTCAGAGGTTTTGCCTCAAAACTCTGGCGTCCGTCAGCTTCAGCCTGCTTTTGGCGCAGATATTCCTGAGCCTTTGCCGTAGCCACATTAGAGGTAAGGTCACGATCGTTGTCCACTCCTATCGACTCAGTGCTGAGGTCAATAGGCAAGAAAGTCTTGCGGGTCAGAATCTGTGAACCGGCACTCTTAAAGTGATGATAAATCATCTCCACCTTATCGAGCTCACCAGCAGCATACTGCCTGGCAAGTGAATAGGCGATATCTGCACAGGCACTGGCACGAGGATGATCGGCAAGATCATTAAAGTTACCGCCAATCTTCAAACCCAGTTTCTGTGCCTTCTCTGCCACTTTTCGTCCGATAGGATATACCGTGATGTCGTCAATGCCTTGAGTCTTATACTCGTCCACCGCATGCATCATCATCTTGATAACGTTGGAATTGAATCCACCACACAAGCTGCTGTTAGAACTGTATACCACAAGAGCTACACGCTTGGTCTCCTTGTGCTCCAACTGCAACGGATGGTCGACATTCGGAGTACTTACCAGGAAACTCTTGAGGATATGTTCCAGCATATTTCCATAAGGCAGCATATTCTGGATAGCTACCTGAGCATGATGCAACTTACTGGAAGCCACCATCTTCATCGCACTCGTAATCTTACGGGTACTGTTAACGCTGGCTATGCGAGTTTTAATCTCTTTTAATGACGGCATAGGCTATTACGCTTTATATTGTCCTGCAACATTAGCCATGGTCTCCTCGACTGCCTTAATGGCATCATCGGTGAGTTTACCATCGCCCAAAGTCTCAATCACATCAGCGTGCTGGCTGCGCATTGCATCGAGGAACAGATCCTGACAGTCGCGAACCTTATCCATTGGCACGTCGTGCATCAATCCGTGAACACCACAATAGAGAATAGCTACCTGCTCGCCTACCGGCATTGGGCGGTACTGAGGCTGAACCAGCAACTGGTCGTTCTTACGGCCACGGTCCAGAGTCATCGCTGTTACGGCATCCATATCGCTAGAGAACTTAGAGAAGGCCTCCAGCTCACGATACTGAGCCATATCAATCTTCAGTGTACCAGCCACCTTCTTCATACTCTTGATCTGGGCAGAACCACCTACACGGGATACGGAGATACCTACGTTGATAGCTGGACGGAAGCCCTGGTTGAAGAGGTCGGTCTCAAGGAAGATCTGACCGTCGGTGATAGAAATCACGTTGGTTGGGATGTATGCTGATACGTCACCTGCCTGTGTTTCGATGATAGGGAGGGCTGTCAAAGAACCACCACCCTTAACGTGACCCTTCATGCACTCTGGAAGGTCGTTCATCTGCTCGGCTACCTCCTGCTGGTCGTTGATACGAGCGGCACGCTCCAACAGACGAGAGTGGAGATAGAACACATCACCAGGGTAAGCCTCACGTCCGGATGGACGGCGGAGGATCAGAGATACCTCACGGTAAGCCACAGCCTGCTTACTCAAGTCATCGTATACGACGAGAGCTGAGTAACCACGGTCGCGGAAGTACTCACCGATAGCTGCACCGGCAAATGGTGCGTAATACTGCATGGCTGCAGGATCGGCAGCGGTAGCACTTACGATGATGGTATATGGCAGGGCGCCATGCTCCTTGAGGTTCTGTACCAATGCTGCAACGGTAGATGCTTTCTGACCGATAGCTACATAGATACAATATACTGGCTTGCCAGCCTCATAGAAACTCTTCTGGTTGATGATGGTATCCACTGCGATGGCAGTCTTACCGGTCTGACGGTCACCGATGATCAACTCACGCTGTCCACGACCGATAGGAATCATAGAGTCTACCGCCTTCAAACCAGTCTGAAGAGGTTCCTTTACTGGCTGACGATAGATTACACCAGGTGCCTTACGATCCAAAGGCATCTCGAAAGAATCGGTGAGGTCGATGTCACCCAGACCATCAATAGCCTGACCCAGAGGGTTTACGACACGTCCGAGGAAGTTGTCGTTTACGCGGATAGAAGCAATACGGTGTGTACGCTTCACGCTCTGTCCCTCCTTGATGCCAGCTGTAGGACCTAAGAGGACACAACCTACATTGTCTTCCTCCAAGTTCATGACGATAGCCATGGTTCCGTTCTCAAACTCAAGAAGTTCATTAGCCTCGGCATTACGCAGACCATAGATACGAGCCACGCCATCGCTGACGGTAAGCACGGTACCCACCTCGTCAAACTGCTGAGAGCCATTAACCTCCTGGAGCTGCTGCTGAAGAACCTCAGACACCTCACTTGGTTTAATTTTATCTGACATTGTTTATTTACTTTAATTATTTTTACTTTTTGAGCTGTGTCAGAATGTTGTTGAGCTTAGTCTTTACGCTCGCATCCATTCTGTAAGTATCATACTCAAGGATGAAACCACCAATCAGTTCAGGGTTCACCTCGGTCTTGAACTCCACAGTACCTTTCGTTCTCTGCTCCACCATCTTGCGCATCTTATCCTCAGTAGAGGCGTCAACGGCAGTGGCGGTGATCAGCTTACCGCGGATGATGTTCTTCTGTTTCCTGTAAAGAGTGATATACGAAGCAGCCATGAATTGCAGGGTGCTCTCCCTATCCTCTTTCAAGACGAGAGCGATAAACTTCTTGCTCAGTTCCGTAGGCTCTTTGCCCAGGGCTGTGATGAGAAGTGCCTCTTTCTTGTCTTTGGAAAGCATAGGGTTGTCTATCGTAAATCTCAGTTCAGGCACGTCGATGTAGCTCTTAAAGAGCGTCTGCATCTCCTGGTAGACCTGATCTTCGAGCTTCATGCCGAGTGCAGCCTTGATGAGGGCACGGGCATAACGCACCGATATTACACCTATATCCATAAGCTTTACTATTTGTTGTCAGAAGAAACCTCGTCCAGCAGTCGATTTATCATATCCATCTGTGCCTTGTCATCAGAGAGCTTAGCCTTGAGCACCTTCTCTGCAATCTGAACAGAGAGTTCGGCTACCTGGCCTCGGATTTCACGAATGGCGTTCTGCTTCTCGGTCTCAATCTGCTTCTTGGCATCAGAGAGGAGACGTGCGCCTTCTTCGCGTGCTTTATCCTGTGCTTTCTCTACAATGGCATCGCGGGTTTCGGCAGCCTCCTTGAGGAGGGCAGCCTGCTTCTCGCGAGCTTCCTGCAAGATGGATTCACCTTCTTTTTGGATATTGGCAAGCTTCTCGTTGGCTTCGTGAGCCTTCTTCAGACTATCATCGATGAAAGCCTTGCGCTCGTTCACCATCTTAATGATGGCTGGGAATCCAGCCTTCCAAAGAATGATGAAGACGATGATGAAGACCAGCGTCATCCAGAAGAGCAAACCGCTATCAGGAATTAATAAATCCATATATACTGGTTAAAGTTTTACTTAAACGTTTTGTTTTAACTAACTCTAGAATCATCTCTATCATGCCCCGGAAAGACATCAGGCTGATGCCTGAGACTTCCTTTTATCGGGGCAGATGATAGTGACAGATGAGATGATTACATAACGATTGCCAGGATGGCGATGATGACAGCGAAGAACGCAACACCCTCAACCAACGCAGCTGCGATAATCATAGAAGAACGGAGGTCGCCCATCTTCTCTGGCTGACGAGCCATAGCGTCCATAGCCTGGCCACCAATGCGACCGATACCAATACCTGCGCCAATAGCGGCCAAACCTGCACCTACTGCGGCACCCAACTTTGCAATCTCTGCTGCTAATAAAAGTGATAACATAATCTTAATAATTTAAGTTGTTAATATTTTCTTTGTTTATTATCTGAATGAAATTAGATCCGTAATCTATAATCTATAAACTACTTCACTACCTCTGGCTCAGCCTCATGAGACTTTACATGAGCCAGCGAGATGAATACTGCACTCAGCATGGTGAATACCAATGCCTGAATGTAGCTTACCAATACTTCGAGGAGCATCATAAAGGCGCTCATCGCAACACTTACTATTGTCATACCCGTACCTGCCACATAGTTGGCGATAGCATTCTCACTGATGTTGAACATGATGAAAATGATAGCCGCAAACGAAAGTGCGATGGCGTGACCCGCCATCATGTTGGCGAAGAGTCGGATAATCAGAGCCAGCGGTTTCGTAAAGATTCCGAAGAGCTCGATGAATGGCATCAGTGGCACTGGCACCTTCAACCACGTTGGTACCTCCGGCCAGAAGATTTCCTTCCAGTATTCCTTGGTACCGGTGAAGTTGGTGATCAGGAATGTCGTTACACCGAAGAATACGGTGCAGGCGATATTACCCGTCAGGTTACCACCACCTGGAGGGAATGGTACGATACCCATGATGTTCGCCACGAAGATAAAGAAGAAACAAGTAAGCAACCATGGTGCGTACTTTGGGGCTTCCTTACCCAGGGTGGCCTCTATTACATCGGTATATACCGACATGATGAACATGTGCATCAGTCCCACAAAACCCTTTGGTGCAGGATCATCCACCTTGTGCTTCCTGCACCAGCGGGCTGGTATCAGGACACAGAGCAACAGGATGATAGCATCGATGAAGAGCACGCAAACGGTCTTCGTGATGGAGATGTCAAGCGGACGAACCTCCTGGTCTCCCACCTTCTCTACTATCTTGTTGGGATTCGCCTGCGCATCAGCGTTCTTGATCACCAGATTATAAGGGCCCGGACGGTCTCCATTGGCATCCTTCTCTTCCGAGAATTCGCTGCTGCAGAACACGTGCCAGCCCGAAGTGGTGTTAACGATGATTGGCAGATGAATCACTACGGGATGATCTCCCACCTTGGTGATATGCCATTCATAAGAATCCTTGATATGACCCCACAATATCTCTTTCACATCGATGTTCTCCTTAGCCGATACCTGCAGAGGTGCCAGCGTGAAGAGCAGCATCGCCATCAAGAGGAATTGCTTGAGATGTTTCATATTCTTTAATTCTTACTTTTGTTTATTAATTAATTGTTCAGAACCGCTTATGAAAGACGGTTCTTTTTCTCTACCCGAGCGAAGTAGATGCAGTCGAACACGAGAAGTACGACATAGAAAAGGGCAAAGATTGCGGTAAAACCCAGAATGTTCTGCTTGTCGCATACCAGCACATAGATGAGGAATACCAATGTACCGGCCATCAGTTTCAAGACCAATGCCGCCAGATAGAACTTGGCGAGATTGGCTGGCGATGACTTTGCAACAGCCTTCCATGCTTCACCATAAGCAGTACTTGCAACGAGTGAGAATATCGCACTCACTACCAACGGGTTAACAACCTGGGCTATCATATCATCGCATTGAGCAGATAATCTGCAGGCAAAGAGCACGGCAAGAGCCACTGCTGCTGTAAGCCACAAAGAAATCTGCTTATACCTGATACTCGCCTGTCTGATAGTCTGCAAGCGCAACTTTTCGTCTTTTTCCATTATCTAATAATTAATCACTAAAAATTAATCACTTATCTAAACTTCTACGCAAAGGCTTACTTCGTTTTTCTTACATTCCACGAATCCGCCCTTGATGTTCATTACCTGCTTGCCTTCCTTGGTAGTGTATTCCACCTTGCCCACTTCGAGCGAAGAGATGATAGGCGCGTGATCCTTGAGAATCTCGAACGAGCCGAGGGTTCCCGGAACCAGTACGCTCTCTACCTCACCCTGGAAGACTACTTTCTCAGGAGATACTATCTTTAGCTGTAACATAAGCCGTGGATTTAAAGATTACGCCTGTGCTGCTGCGAGCAACTGCTTAGCCTTCTCCTTGGCATCCTCGATAGTACCTACGTTGAGGAATGCCTGCTCTGGCAAGTCATCTACCTCACCGTCGAGGATGGCGTTGAAGCCCTTGATAGTTTCTTCGATAGGAACCATCACACCCTTCAAACCGGTAAACTGCTCTGCTACGGTGAATGGCTGGCTCAGGAAACGCTGTACACGGCGTGCACGGTTCACGGTCAACTTATCCTCATCAGAGAGCTCATCCATACCGAGGATGGCGATGATATCCTGCAACTCATTATAACGCTGCAACAACTGCTTTACTCGCTGTGCACAATCGTAGTGCGCCTTGCCCACAATCAGCGGGTCGAGGATACGAGAGGTAGAACCCAGCGGGTCTACGGCAGGATAGATACCGAGAGATGCAATCTTACGGGAAAGCTCAGTGGTAGCATCCAGGTGAGTAAAGGTGGTAGCTGGAGCAGGGTCGGTCAAGTCATCGGCAGGCACATAAACGGCCTGTACAGAGGTAATGGAACCATTCTTGGTAGAAGTGATTCGCTCCTGCATGGCACCCATCTCAGAAGCCAGCGTTGGCTGATAACCTACGGCTGATGGCATACGACCCAACAGCGCAGACACCTCAGAACCAGCCTGGGTGAAACGGAAGATGTTATCAATGAAGAACATGATATCCGCTGCCTCACCATTCTTACCTCCGTGATCACGGAACTCCTCAGCTACGGTCAAACCAGAGAGAGCTACAGAAGCACGTGCCCCAGGTGGCTCATTCATCTGACCATATACCAGGGTAGCCTGACTCTTGGCAAGTTCCTCAGGATCGACAAGTGAGAGATCCCACTTACCTTCTTCCATCGCTTTACGGAACTTCTCGCCATACTTGATAACACCAGACTCGAGCATGTCTCGAATCAAGTCGTTACCCTCACGGGTACGCTCACCTACTCCGGCAAATACAGAGTAGCCGTTGTGTCCCTTGGCAATGTTGTTGATCAACTCCATGATAAGCACTGTCTTACCTACACCGGCACCACCGAAAAGACCAATCTTACCACCCTTCATGTAAGGTTCGAGCAGGTCGATCACCTTAATACCGGTAGCAAGCATCTCCTTGTGAGTAGAAAGTTCGTCAAACTTCGGAGCCTCACGGTGGATAGGATAAGCACCCTTCATGTCCAATTCATTCATACCATCAATAGGCTGTCCGATGACATTCATCATACGGCCCTTGATTTGCTCTCCGGCTGGCATCTGGATTGGGTTACCTGTAGAGATAACCTCCAAGCCGCGCTGCAAACCGTCAGTATTATCCATAGCGACACAGCGAACTGTATCCTCACCGATGTGCTGCTGCACCTCGATGACAAGTTCGCGGCCGTCTGGACGTTTTACCTTCAGAGCTTCATAAATTTTAGGAAGCACCTTCTCTGGATTCTCGCCCTTTGTATCGAAGTAAACATCGATAACAGGACCGATAATCTGAGAGATACGTCCGTTAATTTGTGACATAAGCTTATTAGTTTAAAAGTTATATATATTTATATTATTCTTGACTGCAAAAGTAACAACAATTTATGGAAACCACAAATTAATTTAAAGTTTTATTCGGCTTTTATACCTAATTAAACCATTTTTAGTTCCCTTTAAACCATTTTCCTATGCAAAAGCAAGAAGTCAGGAGTTCAAACTCCTCTCTTCTTACCCTTATCTCTATAAATTAGATACTCAACTCGTCCAAAACCTTGATCAGTTTACGGTCGAATGGCTTATCTGAGCGGATAGCTTCAGAAAGCGGAACGTATACTACCTCGTTATTGCGTACACCAATCATCACATTGCGCTGTCCCTGCATGATAGCCTCGATGGCACCACAACCGGTACGGCTCGCAAGAATACGATCACGGGCTGACGGACGGCCGCCACGCTGCAAGTGACCCAGGATAGATACACGTACATCAAACTCAGGGAACTCCTTGCGCACACGGTCGGCATAATAAAGAGCACCGCACTTAGGACTCTCTGACACGATGACGATACAACTTTTCTTAGACTTACGGATACCACGCTCCATGAATTGAGCCAACTGGTCTACGTCGGTAGAATCCTCTGGAATGATAGCTGCCTCTGCTCCACTGGCGATAGCTGAATTCTGCGCCAGGAAACCGGCATCACGGCCCATCACCTCGATAAAGAAGATACGCTCGTGGCTCTGCGCAGTATCACGGATGCGGTCTACACATTCTACGATGGTATTCATCGTAGTATCATAACCGATTGTATTGTCTGTACCATAAAGGTCATTATCAATTGTTCCTGGCAATCCGATGCAGCATACATCAAACTCACGTGCGAAATTCATCGCACCTGTCAGCGAACCGTTACCGCCAATCACGACAAGCGCATCTATTTCCTCTTTCTGAATCGTTTCAAATGCCTTCTGACGACCTTCTTCGGTCATGAATTCCTTAGAACGGGCTGTCTTCAGCATCGTACCACCTGTGCCGATGATACCGCTTACATTCTCTGTAGAAAAGGTTTTAATTTCATCATTGATGAGACCATCGTAACCACGATAGATACCTTTCACAGTGAAACCGTTGTAGATAGCCGAACGGGTAACCGCACGGATAGCAGCATTCATACCTGGAGCATCTCCTCCAGATGTTAAAATTCCAATAGTCTTAATCTTTGCCATAACTATACCTTATTATATTATATATATTTTTTTAATGTTAGTTTATTATCCTCTCAGGATGATGTTTTTCATCCATTACCCCTACATATACAGTAGGTATCCAAGGGTATCCCCCTTGCTTTGTTTGGGTTTATCGATTTAAAGAATTAGGTTTGCAGCACCAGCCACCAGGATATGAGAGAGCCAAAGGATAGCAAGTCCGATGACGCCACCCATCAAAGCTTTCCAGCCAATATTGCGGAAATACCATCCCATGTGCATACGTTCCATCTTCATCAGGGCAAGACCGCTGATTGTACCGATACCAAGAACGTTACCACCAGCCATTACGCAATATGCAATCATCTGCCAGTAGATACCATTGGTATGATAATCAGCAAGCATGCTGAATGAAGGATCATTCACATTTGCCAGATCATGAAGGGAGAAAAAGTTCATGGCTGTAGCAAAGTTGTCAAGTACAGTACTGATGATACCAGCCAAGACGCCATGCAACAGCACGCCAGGACGCTTATCATCCATACCGACAGAGTTGAGAAGAGTAGCAAAATCGTCAAAAGCGCCGGTCTCCTTCACCACTCCGATGGCAAGCATGATACCCATCACGAAGAGAATCATCTGGACGACTCCGTATTGGAACACTCTAGGAGTACGACGGTCAGCCATCGCATCCATATTCATGAGTTTACGGTTGAATATCTCGTTCACAATCCAAAGTACGCCCAATACGCAGAGCGCACCGAGGAAAGGACTTAATTTCGTAATATTATGGAAGGTAGGGATAAACCACAATCCACCGATGCCCACAAAGAGCATCAGCAAGCGCTGCCATACATTGAGACGGGTATCATCCCCGCAGTATGGCATAGCAATCCATTCTGTCTCTACTCTTTCAGGCAGCATGCGCTGCATCATCAACAACGGAATGAGCCAGGCTGCAAGACATGGCAGCAGAAGCGACAGGAAATAATGAGTAGCCGTTACAGCACCCATATTCCACATCACCAGTCCTTCCGGATTTCCGATAACGGTAAGAGCTCCGCCACAGTTGGCAGAAAGAAGAATGGCACCTCCATACACCATGCGCTGACGACGGTTTGGAATTACTCCATGCATCATCGTAAGCATCATCACTGTTGTAGTAAGATTATCGAGATTTGCCGAGATAACAAAGGTTACGGCAGCGAGAATCCATAGCATTTTTTTGGCGCTTCGGGTACGTAACAACTGGCGTATAAAATCGAAGCAACCATTGTTATTGAGAATTTCAACTATCGTCATAGTAGCAAGCAGGAATAGTACGATTTCTGCTGCTCTACCCACATAAGGAAGGAAGATGTTACGGGCAATAAAATACTTCACCGTTGTACTGGTGGATTCTATCTCGTTCCACATTCCGAGATTCAGATAGCGTGAATAATCTGAAGAGTGTTCACTGGTCACGAAGTCCATACCGAAACAGATATAGAGAACCCATCCTACCGTTCCAGCAAAAATGGCTACGGCAGCACGGTTCACCTTGGTAATATTCTCGGTTGCAATGAGAATATATGCCAATATCAGTATGGCAAGGATGACTAGTGTCATATCATTAATTTTATTATATTCATTACATTTTGAGCGCAAAGGTAACAATTATTTTGTTATCGCCAACATTTCGGTATCTTTTTTTAATGAATTTAACTCATTTTCATACAAATGAAAATTTCGTCCGTTTTTTTCTTTCGCTATTATTTATCTTTCCTCTTCATTTCATCATAGAATCAGATGAAAACACGGATAACAGAGAAGAACATCACAGGAAGAAATATCGAGGAGGAAGTTATCAGAATATTAAAAGGTTATGTTTATATATATTATATGTATTTCCCCGAAGGAACCCACCAAAAATAGTGATTTTAGTTAAATATTACTAACAAAAAGAAGAAAATCAAGAGTAAATGCCTGTAACTCAAAGAAAATGAGTAATTTTGCGCCCGATTTATACAATTCACATAAAGTCAAACTTTATTAATTTTAATTTTTTAATTATTTTTTATGTCAGATTTAAAGAACGTAAAGCCATTGGACGACTTCAATTGGGATGAGTTTGAGAATGGCACAAGCGCAAACGTCAGCAAAACAGACCTCGAGAAGGCCTATGACGAAACTCTTAACAAGGTAACAGAACACCAGGTTGTAGAGGGAACAGTAATCTCTGTAGACAAGAAAGAGGTTATCGTAAACATCGGTTACAAGAGCGATGGTATTATCCCAGCTTCTGAATTCCGTTACAACCCAGACCTCAAGGTAGGCGACAAGGTTGAGGTTTATGTAGAGAACCAGGAGGACGTAAAGGGCCAGTTGGTACTCTCTCACAAGAAGGCTCGCCTCAGCAAGTCTTGGGAGCGTGTGAATGCAGCTCTTGAGAACGAGGAAGTTATCCAGGGTTACATCAAGTGCCGCACTAAGGGCGGTATGATCGTTGACGTTTTCGGTATCGAAGCTTTCTTGCCAGGAAGCCAGATCGACGTTCACCCTATACGCGACTACGACGTATTCGTAGGCAAGACAATGGAGTTCAAGGTTGTAAAGATCAACCAGGAGTTCCGCAATGTCGTTGTATCTCACAAGGCTCTCATCGAGCAGGAGCTCGAGCAGCAGCGTAAGGAGATCATCGGCAAGCTCGAGAAGGGTCAGATCCTCGAGGGTACCGTTAAGAACATCACTACTTACGGTGTATTCGTTGACCTCGGCGGTGTTGACGGTTTGATCCACATCACAGACCTCTCTTGGGGCCGCGTAAGCGATCCACACGAGGTTGTATCTCTCGACCAGAAGATCAACGTTGTTATCCTCGACTTCGATGAGGAGAAGAAGCGTATCGCTCTCGGTTTGAAGCAGCTCACTCCACATCCATGGGATGCCCTCGACGAGAACCTCAAGGTAGGTGATCACGTGAAGGGTAAGGTAGTGGTTATGGCTGACTATGGTGCATTCGTTGAGATTGCTCCAGGTGTAGAGGGCTTGATCCACGTATCTGAGATGTCTTGGAGCCAGCACTTGCGTTCTGCTCAGGACTTCATGAAGGTAGGTGACGAGGTAGAGGCAGTTATCCTGACTCTCGACCGCGCTGAGCGCAAGATGAGCCTTGGTATCAAGCAGCTCAAGGAAGATCCATGGGAGGCTATCGAGACTAAGTATCCTGTTGGTAGCAAGCACACAGCTAAAGTTCGCAACTTCACTAACTTCGGTATCTTCGTAGAGCTTGAGGAAGGTGTTGATGGTTTGATCCACATCTCTGACCTCTCTTGGACTAAGAAGGTTAAGCACCCATCTGAGTTCACTTCTGTAGGCGCTTCTATCGACGTAGTAGTTCTCGAAATCGATAAGGAGAACCGTCGCTTGAGCCTCGGCCACAAGCAGTTGGAGAAGAACCCATGGGATGAGTATGAGGCAATCTACACTCCAGGTTCTGTTCACCAGGGTACTATCACTGAGTTGATGGACAAGGGTGCTGTTGTAGCTCTCGCTGAGGGTGGTGAAGGTTTCGCTACTCCTAAGCACCTCACTAAGGAGGACGGCACAGTGGCTAAGAAGGGCGAAACTCTCGACTTCAAGGTTATCGAGTTCGTTAAGGAGACAAAACGCATCATCCTCTCTCACTCTCGTACATTCGAGGAGGGTAACGAGCCAGTTGCTAAACCAGCTCACAAGCGTGCAAACGGCGGTCGCAAGAGCAACAACGAGACAGCTATGATCAACAACGTTGCTGCTAGCACATCACTCGGTGATATCGATGCACTCGCTAAGTTGAAGGCTCAGATGGAGGGCAAGGCTTAATCTTAAACAGATCAGGCATTTGCTATTCATTAGCTAAATAACATTCAGGGGACTGAAATTTCAGTAATGAGATTTCAGTCCCCTTTTTTATTATGTGTATTAAAAAAAATAAACTATCGGACACTATCTGCCATCTTCGGTAAACTCATCTCGACTAATTCATGTCCTAAAACCACTAATTCATGGTATTTTTCTATCAAAACATGTCGAAAATCATAAAAACCTTTGGCGGTTTCGAGTTTTCTGTTTATCTTTGCAGAAGATAAGCTGCACTCGGCAATTTGAAAGCAAGCTTTCATTGCGCTCATTTGCATTATCTTTGCAAAAGATAAAAGTAATTAATTATATAAACTAGAGAAATCATTCTCTCAAGAATTATCAGCAAAGAAAGAGAAGCGATTCTCCAGATTACAAAAGGAAAAGAAAGTTTAAGATATGAAACAGTCAAGATTTATAGTAGCTGCTCTATCAATGAGTTGTATCACTACCCTCTCCTCCTGCTTTAAGGAAGAACCACTCAATGCCGAATGCGACATCGAGCAGGCATACATACATGCAGACAACAAGATTTTATTTACTAATCCATCTGATACATTGGTCAATGTGCAGAGTGATACGACAAAAATCGAGTTCACGATGACGCAATTCGCAAACCTCAAAAAGCAGGCGCCTATGTTTCGACTTTCTCAAGGAGCCACAATCCAGCCGGAAAGCGGAAGCGTACACGATTTCTCCAAAGGTCCAGTTACATACGTGGTTACATCGGAAAACAAGCAATGGAGTCGCACCTATCAGGTAAGCATCAAGAAGGGACAGACTACTATGCCAAAAGAGAAAGAATTCGAATTTGAAGACGCATACCTCAGCAAGGGATACTACAACTGGCAGGAAAATTGGAATGGAGATATTCTCGGCATCTGGGCAACCGGAAACTCAGGATTCAATATCAGCAACCCATCAGCTAAACCAAAGGAATATCCTACCGTGATGATAGAAGATGGACACAGGAGAAAGGGAGTGCAACTCACAACCCGACGCACAGGTGGGTTTGCCGATGTAGTGAAAAAACCTATCGCTGCCGGCAACCTCTTTATCGGACAGTTTAATGCTACCGATGCCCTTACCGATGCAATGAAGGCAACAAAGTTCGGTCGCCCATTCAGTTTTAGTGCCAAACCGGTAAAGTTGGAAGGCTGGTATAAGTATCAGGCTGGCGAAAAATTCACCGACAAGAATATGCAAGAACTTGACCGCCATGACTACGGAACCATTTATGCTGTACTCTATGAGAACATCGATGAAAAAGGAAATGCCGTATTGCTCTACGGAGATAATGTACAGACCAGCAAACAGATAGTAGCACTTGCCCTGGTAGGTGAAACCCATGATGACAACGGAAAAGTTGCTATTGGAAACACAAAGGAATGGCATCACTTCAGCGTAGATTTCAAGTATAAGAAAGCCATAGACCCAATCAAGTTGAAGAATGGTGGCTACAGTCTCACTATTGTCAGTTCATCCAGTTCAGATGGAGCCAACTTCCTGGGTGCCGTAGGCAGTACCCTTTGGATAGACAGTTTCAAGTTGATTTGCGAATAAGCTAAGGAGGAAACTATATAATGAAGAAGATAACAATATTAGCTCTCCTGCTGACATGGGGCACTGCTACATGGGCAGAAGAAAATGAGAATCAGAAGACTGAGGAGCACAAGCAGGTAGAAGAAAGCAAGCGTACCTCGTGGAACAAATATCTTCACGGCTACCAGTATCAGGCTCGCGTGGCGTATAATATTGGAGGCACAGCCCCTATCGGTCTTCCAGCCACCATCCGTACACTACACAGCTATACCCTGCAACCTAACTTCAGTCTGGGTATCGATGCTTATCACCCACTTTCAGGCAAATGGGGATTCGTTGGAGGACTTCACTTCGAAAACAAGGGCATGAAGATTGATGCAGGCGTAAAAAACTATTATATGAGAATAGTACGTGGCGGAGAAGAACTGAAAGGTATATTTACAGGCAACGTGGTTACGAAGGTAGACATGAGTCTCATCACAGTACCATTGCAGGCAACATACGACATTTGCGACAACCTCCGTTTCAAGTTGGGTCCGTATGTTAGCTATGTAACATCAAAGAAGTTTGAAGGCTGGGCATACGATGGTTACTTGCGCCGCCAAGAGGAAGGTCATCCTAAGGGCGATCCTACCGGACAGAAGATAAAGTTGGGTCATGACGAAGGCGAGCGTGGTGATTACGATTTCAGCGATGACATGCGCAACTGGCAGGTGGGCGTAGATTTCGGAATAGACTGGCGCTTGAACAACCGTTGGGGCCTCTGCGCCGACCTGAGCTGGGGTCTGAACGGCATCTTCAAGAAAGATTTCGAGACCATCGAGCAGACGATGTATCCTATCTACGGCAGCGTAGGTATCACGTATCAGCTGAAGTAATATATAATATAATGTACGCGTACATTATTATATAAATAAATAGAAACAATAAAATATTTTTTTATTAATACACAAAAAAGAAAAGAAAAGAAAAATGAAAAAGTTTATTTATTTAATGGCCATGGTCTGCACCCTTGGCTTCTTCACTGCTTGTAGCAGCGATGATGACAACAATGACAAAGACAACTTTGTGCGCAACGAGAAGATTGAAGGAACCTGGGGACTGCAGGAAGTAGAGAAAATAGAACTGGGCGGTGGCAAAGGTGAATTCTACAATGGTTCAGTAAAAATCACTTGGGATTGTCCAGCAGATACCAAGCTTAACATAGACTTTGGTGGTGGATTAGTAATGCCAATGGATGTAAAAGAACAGATTTTGCCATTGATGAACAACATGGCAAACGAATATCTTCCACAGATTTTGAAGAACGTCACCTTCACAAAGGATGGTAAGATTAACGCCACCTACAGTGAACTTCCTGATGAGGGAGAAACTTCTTATTGGAAGACAGCAGACGGATATGCCAGCTATTCAGTAGCCAATGACAATCTTATCTATGTGACTATCGATGCAAATAAGGCAACAGAGGACATTGATGATGCTGCAGAGAAAGCCCAGATTCAGGGTATCCTCCAGCAGTATAACAAGATTCCTGTAAACATCCGTTGGAACGGTACCAAGCCATATTTCTTTGTAGACAAGGCATTTGTTCAGCCTATGCTTGCAAATTTGGTTGCAATGCTCGAGAAGGTTCCTCCCACAGATATGGATGCAGACGATTTGCAATCATTCAACATGCTCAAGGGCATTATGGTCCAGCTTCCAGAAATCATGAACAAGACTACAACATTCGAGTTGGGTCTTGAATTGATCAAGTAAAAATAAGTATAAATGAGGGTGCGTCACAAGATAATGACGCACCCTTTTTGTTTATATACGCCATGCTTTTACTACCTACCATTAGCGGGAGGAAATAAAAGAATGCTATCATATAGTGGAATTCAGACGAATAAGATTAAATATACCTAAATCTAAATTGTCATTTCTATATTCGTACAACTAAAAGGCCTGTAGTCGTACAACTAAAAGGTGTATAGTCGTACGACTAAAAGGTATATAGTCGTACAACTAAAAGGTGTATTGTCGTACAACTAAAAGGTGTATTGTCGTACAACTAAAAGGTGTATTGTCGTACAACTAAAGGGGGTAATGTCGTACAACTAAAAGGTGTTATCACTAGGCTCGGCAGAGCTGCCGACTGCAGTCAGCAGAGCTGCTGACTAGGCTCAGCAGCTCTGCCGAGCCTAGTGGGAATCTTCTAGAAGCAGTCTTCTAATACCTTAGAACCAATCTCCTTTCACCTCATATTCTATATCTTTGAACCCAATTAAACGTCTGATTTCGCTTACTCAGTAATATCGTTCCGCTAGCTCAGCAGTCTTATTTCGCTTGTCCAGCAGTCTCATTTCGCTTGCTCAGTCGTATTATCTTGCCTATTCATGTCTAATATGGTAGCGCTTTAGACGTTCTTACAAGCGAGAACGTCTGGATTTTTATGGCACAAAAAAAAGATTGCATCAGCGGAAATACTTCCAACCAATGCAATCTTCAGTTTTCTTTAATCTAGAGGCTAAACACTTTCTTACGAGAAAAATTCACGGAAGAAAAGAGCCTAACGTCGGATTTACTTCACCTTTGCAACGATAGCCTTGAAAGCCTCAGGGTTGTTTACAGCGAGGTCAGCGAGAACCTTACGGTTAATCTCGATACCAGCCTTGTGAAGAGCACCCATCAACTGGCTGTAGCTCATACCATCGAGGCGAGCAGCAGCGTTGATACGCTGAATCCACAATGCGCGGAATGTGCGCTTCTTGTTACGACGATCGCGATAAGCGTAGGTAAGACCCTTCTCCCAAGTGTTCTTAGCTACTGTCCATACATTCTTGCGAGCTCCATAGTAACCCTTAGTGAGCTTCAAGATTCTTGTTCTTTTTGCTTTTGATGCAACGTGATTTACTGATCTTGGCATAATTTTTTTTCTTTAAAAGTTCGACTAAAAAGTTAATAATTAACGGAGGCAGAGCAAGTCGCGAACCTGCTTCAAGTTTGAACGGTCTACGAGAGTCTCACCAAGGAGATTTCTCTTCTGCTTCTTTGTCTTCTTAGTCAAGATGTGACTGTGAAAAGCGTGATGACGCTTAATCTTACCTGTACCGGTGAAACGGAATCTCTTCTTTGCGCCGGAATTAGTCTTTACTTTTGGCATTTTTACTTTTAATTTTAAATTGTTATTTATTATAGCGATGGCAACGCATATACCAGGGCGTTACGCATCTTTTTTTCTTAATCCTCTGTTCCTTCTGCGAGTTTCTTCAGGGTATCGCCGCCTTTAGCATTGGCGAGCAAGCTATTCTTCTCAGCATTAGCAGCGCGCTCAGCATCTGCAGCAGCCTTAGCTTCAGCCTCTCGCTTCTCACGGTCCATCTTCTGCTGGCTCTTCTTTGCAGTACCAGCCTTCTTAGGACTCATGTAGAGGAACATCTTCTTACCTTCAAGCTTTGGCATCTGCTCCACCTTTCCGTACTCTTCCAAATCATTGGCGAAACGGAGAAGAAGAACCTCACCCTGCTCCTTGAAGAGAATAGAGCGACCACGGAAGAAAACGTATGCACGAACCTTGTTACCCTCGTTGAGGAACTCCATAGCGTGCTTGAGCTTGAACTGATAGTCGTGCTCATCGGTCTGAGGTCCGAAACGGATTTCCTTGGTCTCCACCTTTACCTGCTTCTGCTTCATTTCCTTTGCATGCTTTTTCTGCTGGTAAAGGAATTTAGAATAGTCAACTATACGGCAAACTGGTGGTTGCGCATTAGGAGATATCTCGACTAAGTCAAGCTCTTGCTGACGTGCCAACTCCAACGCCTTACGTGCTGGCATCACTTCTGCTCCACCATCACTCACTACTCTCACGTCGCGTGCACGAATCTGTTCGTTTACGCGGTACTGATTTTTCATTTTGTCATTTTTCATTAACTATTCGATATATTCTTTTTTGTCTTTTTGATTAAACGGCTGCAAAGTTACGATTATTTTGTGAAACCACCAAATTTTCAGTGGGTTATTTTCATTTTTGCCCGCAGTTTCTTTGTTTTTCTAATGGATTTAATGTTTTACCCCCACAGATTGATATATTTAATCCCGCAAATTGATATATTTTAGTCCCACAGATTTCACAGATTAACACAGATCTTTATGATAAAGAAACTAAATCTGTAAAAATCTGTGAAATCTGTGGGACTTAAGAAAACAATAAATCAGTGGGGACTAAGAAAAGCTTTCAATCCATGGGAGTATATCCATTGACTTTACGGAAGATTGATTTTCGTATATCTGTGGTGGAAAAATTGACCAATATTCCAAGATGCTTCTTCGCCACACGCAAATACGTAAGCAATTGCTTATGAAAGACATCTTTCATTTCTGCCACAGACTTCAGTTCGACTATGACTTTATCTTCTACAAGAATATCCAGACGGAAATCTACAGGCAAAACCTTACCATCATACATGACATCCAACTTTACCTGATTCTCTACCCTAAGTCCATCTTTGCGCAACTGATAGCACAGAGCTGCTTCATAAACCGACTCAAGTAAACCTGGTCCCAATTCATTATAAACCTTATAAATAGCTCCAATGATCTTATAAGATATCTCATTTTCTGTCATAACCAAACGATTTTAAAATCCTCCTTAACAAAAAAATCTCCCACAGACGTCACAGTTGTTACAGATATTCAACAGAACACACAAAAATCTGTGTAAATCTGTGAAATCTGTGGGACTAAACCCTCAACACAAAAAATCTGTGGGACAGAGCCCTCAACAGAAAAAATCTGTGTAAATCTGTGAAATCTGCGGGAGATTAGAAAATATCAATCTGCGGGATTACTCCTCAGCTGCCTTCAGCTGCTCTGCAACCTCGGCATTGATGCGCTGAGCGAACTCTTCCATGCTCATGGTAGCCTGTTCGCCACCACCCTGCTTACGCATAGATACCAAGCCCTCGGCACTCTCCTTCTCACCAACGATGACCATGTAAGGAACACGCTTCAACTCGTTGTCGCGAATCTTGCGGCCAATCTTCTCATTACGGTCATCAACCAAAGCACGTACACCCTGCTTATCAAAGTACTGACGTACCTTCTGAGCATAATCATTAAACTTCTCAGAGATAGGAAGAATTGCAACCTGGTCTGGAGTCAACCACAATGGGAAGTGACCGGCGGTATGCTCGATGAGAACGGCTGTGAATCGCTCCAGTGAACCGAATGGTGCACGGTGAATCATCACAGGAGTCTTCTTAGAGTTATCCTCGGCTGTATACTCCAACTTGAAACGCTCTGGCAAGTTGTAGTCCACCTGGATGGTACCCAACTGCCAACGACGACCGATGGCATCCTTTACCATGAAGTCGAGCTTAGGACCATAGAAGGCAGCCTCGCCAACCTCCTCGCGTGTCTCAAGGCCCTTCTCCTTGCAAGCCTCACGGATAGCGTTCTCGCTCTCTTCCCAAATCTCATCAGAACCGATATACTTCTCTGTATCCTTAGGATCGCGGAGAGAAATCTGTGCCTCGTAGTTCTCAAAACCGAAGATCTTGAATACCTTCAGGATTACGTCGATTACATTCTCGAACTCAGCCTTTACCTGCTCTGGACGAACGAAAATGTGGGCATCATCCTGTGTAAATGTACGAACACGAGTCAAACCGTGGAGCTCACCGCTCTTCTCATAGCGGAATACGGTACCGAACTCAGCAATACGCAAAGGAAGATCCTTGTAAGAACGAGGCTTGCGAGCGTAGACCTCGCAGTGGTGAGGACAGTTCATTGGCTTGAGCATATACTCCTCATCCTCCTCAGGAGTCTGGATAGGCTGGAATGCATCCTTGCCATAGTGAGCATAGTGACCAGATGTTACATAGAGACTCTTGCCACCGATACCTGGGCAGATAACCTCCTGGTAGTTGTAAGGCTTCAGGAGAGAACGAAGCAACTCCTGCAGACGCAGGCGGAGCTGTGTACCCTTTGGCAACCAGATAGGAAGACCCTTACCTACACGCTCTGAGAACATGAAGAGTTCCATCTCCTTACCGATCTTACGGTGGTCACGCTTCTTAGCCTCTTCGAGAATTACCAAGTACTCATCGAGCATCTTCTTCTTAGGGAAGCTGATACCGTAGATACGGGTCATCTGCTCGCGCTTGGCATCACCGCGCCAGAATGCACCAGCCACACTTGTAATCTTCACAGCCTTGATAAGGCCAGTGTTCATCAAGTGAGGACCACGACAGAGGTCGGTGAAATTGCCCTGGGTATATGTGGTGATGGTACCATCCTCCAAGTCCTGCTCAATATGCTCGCACTTGTAAGTCTGACCGTCAGCCTTGAACTCAGCGAGAGCATCAGCCTTAGCCACCTCCTTGCGAACCACAGGTTCGTTCTTTTTGGCAAGTTCCATCATCTTAGCCTCAATCTTGGCGAAATCATTCTCTGAGATCACCTGACCCTCGGCTGGCATCACGTCGTAGAAGAAACCACTCTCTACGGCTGGACCGAAACCGAACTGGATGCCTGGGTAAAGCTCCTGAAGAGCCTCAGCCAACAAGTGGGCAGATGTATGCCAGAATGTGTGCTTACCCTGCTCATCCTCAAACTTGTAGAGTTCTACATTTGCATCCTCATTGATAGGACGGTTCAACTCTACTGTCTCACCATTAACACCGCAAGATACAACGTTGCGAGCGAGAGCCGGTGAGATGCTCTCGGCGATTTGTAAGCCAGTTACGCCCTGTTCATACTCACGAACAGATCCGTCTGGGAATGTGATTTTTACCATAACAACTTAGTATTTTTATTAAATCGTCTGCAAAAGTACGATTTCTTTTTGTAACAAGCGAATAAAAATGCATTTATTTTGCTAAACTTTGCTAACACCTCTTTATATTAAGGGCTTTTAAGACCGAAAATGCTGAGATATTGAAGTTTTCATCTGCTTTTCTACCAATATTTCGTAACACTTTGTAAAATTCAGATACATTTTTAGCCAATAAGTTTTGGAGAAACAAATATTTTCATTATCTTTGCATCCGATAACGTGACAAAATGTAAAGAAACATAGAAAATGGCAAAACCAAAGATTCTCATCATCTATACCGGTGGTACCATCGGTATGGGAAAGGACCCGATGACAGGTGTACTGGAACCTCTTGATTTCAATCACCTCGTTTCTTCCATGCCCGAATTCAAGCTCATTCAGGCAGAAATCGATGTGCGAAAATTCGACCCACCTATCGATTCCAGCGACATGGATCCAATGCGCTGGGCAGAAATCGTAAGCATGATATCCAACAACTACAACGACTATGACGGATTCGTAATCCTTCATGGCACTGATACTATGGCTTACACTTCGTCTGCCCTATCTTTCATGCTTGAGAATCTGACCAAGCCTGTAATATTGACAGGTAGCCAGCTGCCTATCGGTGAATTGCGAACCGACGGCAAGGAGAATCTGATGACAGCCATAGAGATTGCTTCTGCCAAGAATGCTGAAGGACGCCCTATGGTGCCCGAGGTATGCATCTTTTTCAACGGCAAGCTGATTCGCGGTAACCGTGCCATCAAGATCAATGCCGAGGGATTTCATGCTTTCGAATCATTCAACTACCCTCACCTCTGCGATGTAGGAATCAATTTCCAATATCACGACCATCACATTCTTACGCCGGATTACAGAAAGCCAATGGTTCCACACCTGAAGCTCGATCCGAACGTCATCGTGTTCAGTCTCTTCCCGGGTATCCAGGATAACATTGTGCGCCACGTGATGGAATCACCAGACCTCCGCGGCATCGTGATGCGTACTTTCGGTTCAGGCAATGCTCCTCACACGCCATGGATCATGCGTCTTCTGGATCAGGCTGCCCATCGCGGAGTAAACATCGTGAATATCAGCCAATGTCTTACGGGCAGTGTAGAGATGGAACGCTACGGAGCCGGCTTCCAGTTGAAAGCAGCTCATGTGATAAGCGGATACGATTCTACGGTAGAGGCTATGGTCACCAAGATGATGTATCTGCAGGGAAGATATGCAGATAACAAAAAGGTAAGAGAAAAACTGACCGAATCCCTGGCGGGCGAAATCTCTATATAGTATAAGGTGAAATCTTCATCCATATAATGAAGCAATGAAGTAAATGACAGTCTCCCGATAGTGTATACGATTAAACTACAGATTGGCAAACTGTCATTTACTTGCTCATTATGAGTCATTTAGCGAAACAAAGAAAATTACCCTACAAAACCGAATAGTATTACAGGAAATATGCAGAAAACATTTAACGAAGGTTAAATATTGACAGTTTTTTTGCCAAAAAACTTTTTGCATATCATTTTTTGTGTAACTTTGCAGCGTAGAAAAAAAGTAAAAGATCAGTATCCTTATTAGATACCAATCCGTAATATAAATTAATAAATCAACAAAACCAACAAATTATGAACATTAACAAGGTAAAGGAGTATGGTGAGTTCGTAGAAATTGCGGCTCCTGTAGAAAGAGCAACAGCTGAAGAGTATCCAACAGTATTAGGCGGAGAAATTTGGTACAACTAAGAACTTCCTGCTAAGGATTCCTATCCTTTGTAACCGATAGTTTTTCCTTTAGCAGACTTGAAACAAGAGGCTATTTTTATTTGATTCAGAACATCTTATAATTTTTAGCAGACACATTATTAGCTCAATGATAAAGGCTCAATCCTCGAATAAAATCGGGAGCTGAGCCTTTATTGTGTTTATATCTTACCATCGAGATATACGGAATCGGATATTAGTGCTTACCACAGCAGCCGCCCTCTCCGTGTTCGTGATGATGCTCGTGCTTGATACCACCCTCTACAGCCTGATGCTGGTCGCGGAGCAGATCGTTCACGGTCTTCACTGGGTTGAATGTACCGAGAGGAACCTCTACAAATACTGTATTCCAGTCACTCATCGCACCATTCCAGAGACCTGGCAACTCGAGTGCCTTCAAATCCTTACCATTCTTACTCTTGCTGGAGATGAAACCGGTAGATGGATCAACGAACTTAGGAAGATCGAAGGCATTGCCCTGGTAATCCTTGGTCGCGCAGACGAGATCTACCGGGTTGAAGTGAGTACCCTCGGTGAACATCTTCATATACTCCTCGTTATTCTTGTCAATCTGAGAGCTCTCCAAAATCTGAAGGCTTACCGTGCCATCCTGATTATAGGTAAGGAATGGACCACCACCAGGCTCGCCCACGTTCTTAACGACACCGCAGACACGCATAGGACGGTTCAACTTCTTACGCAGATAGATAACCAGTTCGGCATCCTCCAGCTCCTTGATATCAGCCTTACGACAGCAGAGGTCGCGCTGAACGAAGCGGATAATCTCCTCCAGCTTCTCATGGTTGTACTGACCAGAATCCAAAACCTTCAGATAATCGAAAGCCTGCTTCTGCAAAGTAACCAATACACCTGCAATCACCTGCTTCCAGGTAACAGTCTCAGCCTTCAGGCGATCAGGAACCACATTGTCAATATTCTTGATGAATACCACATCAGCATCTATCTCGTTGAGGTTCTCGATGAGTGCACCATGACCGCCCGGACGGAACAGCAAAGAGCCATCCTCGTTACGGAAAGGAGTATTGTCTGGATTGGCAGCGATGGTATCGGTGCTAGGCTTCTGCTCTGAGAATGAGATGTTATACTTGATGCCGTAACGCTGTGCATACTTATCTACCTTCTCGGCTACCATCTGCTTGAAGAGTTCCAGGTGGTCGTGAGAAACGGTGAAATGAACGTTTGCCTCGCCGTTGCTGCTAGCATAGAGCGCAGCCTCAACCAGGTGCTCCTCCATTGGGGTGCGAACCTCGTCCTCATACTCGTGGAACTGGAGCAATCCCTTAGGCAACTGTCCGTAGTTCAATCCCTCTGGCTTGAGGAGATTAGCCACGATAGCCTTGTAATCGCCCTTCTTGATAAGGCACATAATGCCCTTCTCGTTGTTTACATGGCACTTATCGCAGAGTGCCTTGCGGAAAGCAAACTTCTTGATATTCTCGAAGAATTGTTTTTCGAAGTCAGTAGTAGGAACATCGTATGGAGCATCCAGGAACGCGAACATGTTCTTGAACATACGGCTAGCCGCACCTGAAGCAGGTACGAACTTTACAATCTTGTGACCCTCAGCCTTGTAGTCGTTCCACGCCTTCTCGTAGTTCTCTACTTCCTGAGCTGTAGGAGCCATGATACCCTTACCGATAGCAGCCGCACCCTCGAGCTTGAGGAATGGGAAGCCATTCTTGATTTGTTCCAACTGGTGTTCAATCTGCTGCTCGGAGATACCGCGAGCAGAGATTTGGTTTAGATCTTGCTGATTCATAATACCATATTTATGTTAAATTTACACTATATGTGCTACAAAGATAATAGTTTTTTCTGATAATCAGAAATATTTCCGCTTTTTTTTGTACCTTTGCATTGAAAATTTAACGAAGTAGGCGTTTTTTAACGCCGAATCGCCATTGTTTGTCAAATTTAAAATAGAATATTGCAACATGGTTAGTAAATTATCAAAAGAGCACGACAGAAGGTCGGGGCTATCACATTACCTCTATGGGGTATCTACATTATTTTTAAGTGGTGTAGGAATTGGCGGTTTATCGCCATTAGTAACAAACCAAGAATTGAACATATACAATTTACTTTGTTTGTTCATTGGAACGCTATCTGCAATTATCATTGCATATTGCGCTAATAGAATTATGAAGTATAACGATAAATAATATTATTATGGATGGATTAATGTTTATTTTTTCGCTGGGGCTAATTATTAGCAGCAGCTTTGCCATCTGGCTCAACACCAAATCTGGTCAGAAATGGATAGATGAGCTATAATGACTCAATAAATATATCATCAGCAGGAGGGAACGACAATGAACGAAACACCTTTTAAATTCACATCCGAAGAAAAGGAACAGACACTCCAGATACTAGAGCGCCTGAGAACCGCCGTGGGCGATACATTCAAGCCAGGCGATGAGCAGCATCTGCGTGAAGACATACAGCATGCCTTCATCAACCATCAGATTAAGCGCAATGTCTTCGGAATGAATCCAATACTCGCTGCCCTGCAAACCGCAGAAATCGCAGTAAACGAAATCGGTCTGAAACGAGATGGCATCATCGCCATCCTGATGCAGACCAGCGTCATCGATGGCTATCAGACCATCGAAGAGATACAGAAGAAATACGGAGATAGCGTAGCCCACATTATCAGTGGTCTGCTTCGCATCCACGATTTATATAAGCGCAACCCTATCATAGAGAGCGAGAACTTCAGAAATCTGCTTATCTCATTCTCTGAGGATATGCGCGTCATCCTCATCATGATTGCCGACCGCGTGAACGTGATGCGACAGATTCGCGATACCGAACAGAAAGAGGCAAAGCATGAAGTAAGCGAAGAGGCAAGCTACCTCTATGCCCCACTCGCCCACAAACTGGGACTCTACAAACTGAAGAGCGAACTGGAAGACCTTAGTCTGAAGTATCTCGAGCACGACGCCTACTATATGATAAAGGACAAACTGAACGCCACCAAGGCTTCGCGCGATGCCTATATCGCCCGCTTCATCCAGCCAATCCAGGAAAAGCTCGATGCTGCCGGTCTGAAATATCACATGAAGGGCCGCACCAAGAGTATCCACTCTATCTGGCAGAAGATGAAGAAGCAGAAGTGCGCCTTTGAGGGTGTATACGATCTCTTTGCCATCCGTATTATCCTCGATGCACCAAGAGAGAAAGAGTATATGCAGTGCTGGCAGGCCTTTGCCCTCATCACCGACATGTATCAGCCAAACCCAAAGCGTATGCGCGACTGGCTCAGCGTGCCTAAGAGCAACGGTTATGAAAGTCTGCATACCACTGTACTGGGTCCTGAAAACAAATGGGTAGAGGTACAGATCAGAACCGAGCGCATGGACGATATTGCAGAGCACGGACTCGCTGCCCACTGGCGCTACAAGGGTATTAAGCAGGGAGAAGGCGGTATCGACGAATGGCTTGCCAATATCCGTGCTGCCCTCGAAAACAACGATGATCTGCAGCTGATGGACCAGTTTACCACCGACCTGAAGGAAGACGAAGTATACGTGTTCACTCCAAAGGGCGACCTGCTGAACTTCCAGAAGGGAGCTACGGTACTCGACTTTGCCTACTATATCCACTCCCGCATCGGCAATACCTGTGTGGGCGGAAAGATTAACGGAAGAGCCGTCACCTTCCGACAGGAACTCCATTCGGGAGATCAGGTAGAAATCCTCACACAGAGCAACCAGAAGCCACGCCGCGAATGGCTCAACATCGTGCAGACATCCAAGGCTAAAGCCAAGATTCGTCTAGCGCTGAAGGAAACCCAGAAGAAGGACGGTCTCTATGCCAAGGAACTTCTGGAGCGCCGATTCAAGAACAGGAAACTGGAAATTGATGAGAGCATCATGGCGCGCATCATCAAGAAAATGGGATATAAGGAGAACTCAGACTTCTATAAGGATGTAGCCGAAGAGAAAATCGACGTGAACAGCATCATCGAGAGATACATAGAGGAGCGCGACCACGACCTGAACCTCGCCAATACCAACAAGCCTGCAGAAAGTGCAGAGAATTTTGAGTTTGAGAATCCTACCGAGGAACTGATGAAACAGAGCGACGATGTGCTGGTTATCGATGAGCACCTCAAGGGCATCGATTTCGAACTGGCTCATTGCTGCCACCCTATCTACGGCGACCCAATCTTCGGATTCGTTACCATCAGCAAGGGTATCAAGGTACATCGCATGGATTGTCCTAACGCCAAGGAACTGCGCCGCCGTTTCGGTTACCGCATCGTGAAGGCGAAATGGAGCGGCAAGGGAACATCCAAGTATGCCATCACGCTCCGCATCATCGGAAACGACGATATCGGTATCGTGAGCAACATCACCAACATCATTTCCAAGGAAGACAAACTCATCATGCGAGGCATCAACATCTCTTCCAAGGATGGTCTCTTCTCTGGCAATGTTACCGTAATGATTGATGATGCTGGCAAGACCGATGCACTCATCAAGAAACTGAGCGCCGTGAAGGGCGTTAAGCAGGTAACGAGAATATAAAACCGGAATACATAAAAAAATCCCGCAGAGAAAATCTGCGGGATTTTTTATTTCGACTTATTCAAGCGCTTGATCACAGAATAGGCATCATACAAACCAAGTTCTCCTGCCTTTGAAAGATCCTGGATGGCAGTCTGCTTATTGCCACTCTTGGCTCGTGCTATACCTCTATTATAATAAGCCTCTGCAAGGCGGTTATCAATTCTCAAGGCAATGGTATAATCATCTATTGCCTTTGAAAGTTCGTTTCTGCCTGCATGAAGATTACCTCTATTATAATAGATGTAAGCATTGTTACTGTTCTGGCGGATGGCATCACTGAAATCAGCCTCGGCAGAATGGATATTCAGAACACCCTTGCCCTCAGCCTTGTTAAATTCATCCATCTCAGCCTGGCAGACAGCACGCTGCCAGTAAGCCAAAGAGTTCTTGTCATCGAGCGAGATATAATAGGTGAAATCACTGATGGCAGCCTCAAAATCACGAAGTACACTATGAGCGATGGCCCTGCGCATCAGGAGACGTTTTCTGGTTTCATTATCGCTCGCCACACTCAACTCTGCCGAAAGTTTATCAATCATCGAGAATATCTTCATAGAACCATTCTCATCGAGCTGTTCCTTACTGCAAACGATATAAACCTTGTCTGCCTTGGTATGCTGATTGAGCGCATCAACCTCCTTGTCATAAGCCTGAACTCCATTTACATTCTGATTGTTTGGGAAATAAGAGAGCTGATACATCGGCAGGAAGGCGGTTTCTACCTGACGGTTCTGAACCTTACCACGATACTCGCTCTTATAGTTGTGTTCATACTTCGGTTCGTCATCTACTACCAGCGAAGCAAACTTATTCGGGTCAACCTCAGAGCGCTTACGCATCTCCTTCTTGGTCTTTGCGCTCCATCTCGGCTGGATTCCGATATGCTTGTTCATCTGCGCCTTGAAGATACGGAATTCATCCATCTCTGCCTTGGCTGTCATGCCCAGGCGCCGGTAACAGCTGGCACGGTTAGACAAACCGGTCCAGAAGTTAGGGAACTGGTTGATAACCTTAGTATAATCCTTGATGGCAGCTCTCAGATTACCGGTCTTGTCATGCAATAGAGCTCGGTTGAAGATAGCCATGAAGTTCTGGGGTTCCATCTTGATAATGAAGTCGAAATCGGTGATAGCACGGTTATCATCACCCAACTGTACACGCATCAGTCCTCTATTATAATGAGCCAGGAAATTGTTCGGATCCAGATCAAGGGCATTGTCATAATCGCTCATCGCCCCTCTGAGGTTATTCAGATTGATACGCGCCAAAGCACGGTTAATGTAACTGTTGACATTGTTAGGTTTGAAATGCAGACTCTTGGTCAGCGCCTCATCAGCCGTTTTCCATTCCTTTCTAGCCAGCGCCATATAGGCACGCGTAGTCCAGGCATCCCCATCATACGGATTGAGCTGCAGACTCTTGTCTAGCCATTTCTCAGCCTGCACGGTATCTTTCTGATGCAGATACACTTCAGCCTTGAGCGAATAAGCATTCGACCAGTCTTTCCATTTTTCCACGATGGTATCCAATTCCTGCTGCGCCGCCTCATACTTTTTGTTTTCCATCTGGCAGATAGCCCGGTTGAACCAGTAATTTCGGTTGCGCGGTTCAAGTCTGATAGCCTCATTATAGTCAGCTATCGCATCATCAAACCTGTTTTGTCTGATGCGACAGATGGCTCTCAAGTCATAAATATCATTGATATAGGGATTGAGATGCAACGCCTCGGTGGCATCACTTTCGGCACCCGTAAAGTCATCCAGATTAAATTTTGCCACACTGCGGTAATACCAAGGCTCATACAGATAAGGCTTGGCACCGATAGCCAGATTAAAATACTTGATTGAAAGGACGAAATCCTCATAATACAATGCACTCCGACCGGCCGTAACAAGTCGGTCTACACGATATTGGGCAGAAGTCGACATGGTGCCCATTACCATAAAAAGAACCAAGAGAATCTTCTTCATCTGTTCGTAACTCTCTGAAATAAAACCTATTGAATGTAGAATAAAAAAATATAGTAAGCCCAATCGTCACGATTACCATGAAGCTTACTATATTTTCGGAAGAACTATCGACGTATCTTAGTACGATAGGCAGCACGGAAATTGCCCTTGATGATACTCTTGAGCTTACCTGCTATCATGTTCTTGCGAAGAGGAGACACACGGTCAACAAACATTGTACCCTCCAAATGGTCGAATTCATGCTGCATCACGCGAGCCAGATATCCCCCTATCCACTCATCATGTTCATTAAAATCCTCATCCATATACTTTACATGGATGCGTGTAGGACGAACCACCTTCTCATTGATACCAGGAATAGAAAGACATCCCTCTTCAGAAGAGTCGGTATTTTCCTCATCGAGCTCTAGGATATGGGCATTGATGAAAGCATGACGGAATCCTTTATACTCAGGGAAATCCTCGCTGAGCACATCCAGGTCGATAACAACGAGGCGGATAGGCAAGCCTATCTGGGGTGCAGCCAGTCCAATGCCGTTGCTGGAATCAAGGGTTTCATACATATTATTAATCAACACCTTGAGATCTGGATAATCAGGTGTAATATCTTCAGCCACTTTTCTCAGCACTGGCTGACCATAAATATAAATCGGTAAAATCATTATCTTCTTGATTGCAAATAATCCTGTAATATGATGGTAGCACTTATCTCGTCTACCAATCCTTTATTTTCTTTTCTCACCTTCTTCTTTACACCTCCATCTATCATGGCTCTATGTGCCAGAACTGATGTAAATCTCTCGTCATAATATTCAATTGGAATTTCAGGATGAGCCTTTCGCCAACGGTTGTAGAAGTTTTCTACTCTTGCCAGGTTTTCACTTGGCTGCCCGTTAGGTTGCATCGGTTTTCCGATAACAATGCGCTCCACCTGTTCTTTCTGAATATAAGTTTCGATATAAGTGAAAAGTTCATGTGTAGAAACTGTGGCCAACCCATTGGCAATAATCTGCAATGGGTCGGTCACAGCCAGTCCGGTACGTTTTTTACCGTAATCTATAGATAAAATTCGCATTAATCTACGGATATCTTATCCTTATATAATATCAGATTACTTCTTAAGGAGTAACCAAGCATCAGGATACTCACCAGCGCGAAGCTGATTGCGGCTCTTGACAGCAGCAGCCTTATCAGCAAATGTAGAAGCTACCACGCGATACATGTTACGCTCTGTGTTCAGGGCGATCTGAGCATCGTAGCCAGCGCTCTTCAATGTACTAGCCAATCCCTCAGCGTTAGCCTTGAGAGAGAAAGAACCAACTACTACGCTATAGCTTGACAAGCCAGAACCTGAGATGAGAGAAACATCCTCAGAACGAACAGTAGCATTATCAACCTCAGTCTGCTCATCAGAAGGAGCCTGAGTCTCGAGAGGAGCTACAACTGGTTCCTGAGCAACAGGAGCCTGAGCTGCCTGCTGTTCCTGCTGCTGAGCCTTCTCATATGCCTTCTTGTATGCACTTTCCTTAGATGTACCACAACTTGCGAGCGCCAAAACTGCGCACATTCCCATGCTTAATACTGTAATTTTCTTCATAATTCTTATTCGTTTTATTGTTTATTATTGTTGTTCATTCAATATAAATTTCGCATTATGCGTTTTTTACTCTGCGAAAATACAAAAAAATGCCCGAAAAACGAAGAATATGCCGCCTAAAGTTTGTTAAATAAGGCTATAAAAACATTTTTAATGAAAAATTAAGGCTAAAAGACTTGTTTTTTAAAGAGAATTTAGTATATTTGCATCGTCAAATGAAAATGACAAGAATATAATCGTTTAACGTTTAAAATTTATAGCATATGAAAACATTAGGTTACATTGGTGCTTTCCTCGGCGGTGCTATCGCTGGTACAGCACTCGGTTTGATTTTCGCTCCTGAGAAGGGTGAGGATACACGTAGTAAGATTGCAGGTGCAGTAGACGATTTCTGCAAGAAGCACGACATCAAGTTGAGCCGTAAGGACGTTGATGATCTGGTTGACGATATCAAGGACGCAGCTCCTGAGGTTTAATCATCACCTATCATGATGTTCTCTAACGATAAAAATGTAGAAACTATCGGGCAGCTCATTGAGGTGCTTAAACATTACATCGGGCTTCAGAGCGAATTTCTGAAGCTCGATATTGTGGATAAGGTGGTACGCCTGCTTACAGTCATCACCATGACGGTGGTACTCCTGGGCTTACTTACGCTTACCCTCATTTACCTATCCTTTGGCGCTGCTTTTGCATTGGCAGACTTAATAGGTAGTCTGACTTTCGGATTCTGCATTGTTGCTGCAGTATACCTATTTATATTAATATTATTTGTAATTTTCCGCCATAAGTGGATCGAGAGACCATTGGTCAGATTTCTGGCCAGCCTCTTAATGGAAAAATAACCTCCTTTTCGCAACATGACAAATCATTCAGAAATCACAAAATATAATTCCTTAAACGATATCCGACTCAAAAAAGAGGCGATACGCAAGGAAATTGATGCCGATGATGCCAAGATTCAGACTTTATGGAACTCGCTTTTCACAAAACCTGAAATCCTGTCACGCAATGCGAGTCCTAGCAAGCGACTGCAGAGTTTGCTGCAGGTGGGAGCAGGAGCATTCGACGGTGCACTGTTGGCTTGGAAACTTTACCGGAGATTCAAACCTCGGAAGAGATGAATCATATACCGTTTTGGGGAAAGGAAAGATGCCTTGGAAAAAGGTATTTTTCAGTCATCCAAAAGGGGATAAAAACAAAAAAGGGTCGCCGCTGCGACCCCAATACCTTGTTAACCTTAAATCTAATACTATGAAAAACACACATGCAAATATAGAAATAATCTATGATACTCGCAAATTTTTCTTAGCAAAAGACTTAGCAGTTCAGTTTAATTAACTTTTACCAACCTATTTTTAAACCTTTTTCAATAAAAATTCATCTATTTCCTACATATACCTCCATTCCATCGAAGCCAAATTCAAAGCCTTCGGACAGCCTTTTATTCGCCTCATCGTGAAAACCTATCTGGTGAGTCACATGGATAAAATAAGTATGTTTTGCTCCTATCCTGCGCGACACCTCAATAGCATCAGATACAAGCTGATGACTGTGATGTGTTTTCTCAAATCTGAGTGCGTTAATTACGAGTGTTTCCACACCTTCCAAATAAGCATATTCTTCATCACCCATAGATTTCATATCAGTAATATAGGCAAACTTACCAAACCGATAGCCGAGAATAGGCATCTTATCGTGCATCACACGGATAGGAAGAAACTCAATGTCACCTATCTGATAATGCTCATGCGGATGAATGGTATGCAATTTGAGTTTAGGAGCTCCCGGATAGAGTTTTTCTGCATTCTTCGGAAAGCAGTAAGGCATCGTATGAGGCAGCCCCGCAGTAACGATTTCATCGCCATAGATATTAATATCACCAAAGATACAGAAAGGGCGCAAATCATCAATACCACCAACATGGTCGTAATGGATATGCGTAATCAGGACGCCATCTATCTTTCTGAAAGGCACACGCAACAACTGCTGTCGGATATCAGGTCCGGCATCTATCAGAATACGGGTATTCTCCGTTTCTATCATTGCTGCACTGCGCAATCTTTTATCATGCGGATCCGTACTTCGGCACACTTCACAGTTACATCCCAACGAAGGAACACCGCCCGATGTGCCTGTACCTAACAAAGTTACCTTCATTAATTATCAAATATTTTTCTGAAAACAACCGAATTCTTCACTTAACATTCACTTCCGGATGAATCTCTACGCCAAACTTCTGCTTCACATCCTCCTGGATGGTCTCACAGAGTTTTACGATTTCCTCGCCCGTAGCGCCGCCACGATTCACTAGCACCAGTGCCTGCTTATCATGCACACCGGCCCGTCCCAGACTCTTTCCCTTCCAGCCACACTGATCAATCATCCAACCAGCCGGAATCTTTTCATGAGAATCATCGATTGTATAATGAGGCATACCCGGATAAAGAGCAGCCAGTTCTTCGTACTTAGCCTTCTCTACAATAGGATTCATAAAGAAACTGCCTGCATTACCCAACACCTTAGGATCAGGCAATTTTGCCTCTCTAATTTCTATGATGACATCACGAAGTTGCTGGGCTGTAGGCTCAGCAATACGCTTAGCCTCGAGCGCAGAACGGATATTACCATAATCCAGATCCGGACGGAAGGTTTTCTGCAAACGGTAAATCACATGCGTCACCAGATACTTATCCTTCCACTCATGCTTAAATTTACTCTGACGGTAACTATACTCGCAGTCAGCATTATCAAACACCACTACCCTGCCCGTAGCTATCTCAACCGCTTCCACCTTATATATAATATCCTTGGCTTCCACACCATAGGCACCAATATTCTGAACCGCACTGGCACCTACTTCACCCGGAATAATACTCAGATTTTCAGCTCCATGATAACCATGCTCTACGGCATAAGCTACCACATCATCAAACACCTCACCACTACCACAGGAAAGGAATACCCAATCCGGATTGCACAAAGCATCATCCCCCTCTGCAGCTGCCAAAGTCTTGTTGTCAAGAACCTCAATACCCATAATAGCCGAATGGAGCACTGTACCAGCATAATCACCGGTCAGCAAGAGATTGCTACCACCGCCCAAAATGAGCAGTGGCTGATCTGCCTCTGTCAGCAAGCCCACTATCTGTCGGGCTTCCTCTACCGATTCATACTCCAGAAATCTGCTGCATTTAGCATCAATCCCGAATGTATTGTGAGCCAAAAGGCCATAGTTACGAATATCCTTCATATCTGGTTAAACTATTACTACCAACTAAAAAGCTACATATTCAGTTTGATCAGTTCCCATTTTCCTCCAATCTTTTTGAAAGTAAGAGAGGTTTCCATACCATTGGCAATACCACGAATCACGAAGATTTTCCGGTTGCTCTCGGTATATTTCTGACCATAGATTATATTGTAAATCATGCCGTGAGGCAGTTGAGGCGCAAAGGCAGGCCATGTTTCCGGGTCTATATCGCCTGTCATCGTACTGAAATCATCATCAGGATCAGGACCGGTAAACTTCACCGGATTATGGATATGGCGAGCCTGGAAAGCGGTATCAGTAGCAAAATGTCCGTAAAACTTCAGGAAACTGGCATTATTATTCTGATACATAGGCACGTAGCAGATGCTAGTCATCATCCACTGACCATTGATGCGATTAAACACAAACTGCTGAACTGTCTTTCTACTATAGAACACCTTTTCTATTACTACATGATCGATAGTAGTATCCTTCATCAGTTTCATCTGTTTCTGATTATCAAAGATCAGCGTGTAATAATCCTGGCGCATGAAGAAATGCTCCATCTTCCAATGATTTTTTTCTATCTTCTTGGTCAGTTTCTTACCGTGATATACCGGCAGCGGGAAGACAATACGACTTTTCTGCAACTTTCTGTTAGCTGCAAAATTAAACACGAAATCATCAAAAAGCTCGTCAGCCGCCTTTGGCACCGGAGTCTCCTCTATCAGCTGTTCTGTAGAGTCCATCGCTTGAGTGTCGGCAATCACCGAGTCGGATGAAGCCGAATCAATGGCAGGCGCAGGCTTCTTGTCTGTACATCCCACAGACGTGAAACAAACGATGGTAAGCACCGCCATTAACACCGTTAATAAACAGAGTTTTTTCATAAACCTATTAAATTTCTCAAATTTTCCATGCAAAAGTACAACTTTCTTTTGAATTATTTCATCTTTTAACCAAAAAATGTTATCTTTGCAGTCAAAAAAGATAAAAATATAGATATGTTATTAGAAAAAATAGACGAACTCTTGAAAGAAGTGAGCACTTTGACTGCCCAAAACGCAGAAGAAGTAGAGCAGCTTCGAATCAAGTATCTGAGCAAAAAGGGCGAGATTAACGCCCTTATGGCCGACTTCCGCACAGTGCCAGCCGACCAGAAAAAAGAGGTTGGAGTAAAAATCAACGAACTGAAGAACGCAGCCCTTGAGAAGATCAACGGACTGAAGGAGCAGATGGAAGAAGCCGAGGCATCAAGCGATGATATCGACTTGACCCGTACCGCCTACCCTGTAGCACTCGGTACCCGCCATCCACTCACCGTAGTGAAGAATCAGATTATCGACATTTTCGCTCGCATGGGCTTTACCCTTTTCCAGGGTCCTGAGGTAGATGACGACAAGCACGTATTTACGATGCTCAACTTTGCTGCCGACCACCCAGCTCGCGATATGCAGGACACCTTCTTTATAGAGAAGACCAACTCTGACGATGTTACCAAGAATGTGCTCCTCCGCAGCCATACTTCAGGCGACGAGGCTCACTATATGGAAACCCATGAGCCACCTATCCGTGTGCTCTGCCCAGGCCGCGTTTACCGTAACGAAGCTATCAGCGCCCGCGCTCACTGTTTCTTCCATCAGGTAGAAGGTCTCTATGTCGATAAGAACGTAAGTTTCACCGACCTCAAGCAGGTGCTCCTTACCTTTGCCCGTGAGATGTTTGGTGCAGATACCAAGATTCGTCTCCGTCCTAGCTACTTCCCATTCACAGAGCCTAGTGCCGAGATGGATATCTCCTGCAACATCTGTGGCGGTAAGGGTTGCAACTTCTGCAAGCATACCGGATGGGTTGAGATTTTAGGTTGCGGTATGGTTGACCCTCATGATCTTGAGGCTTGCGGTATCGACAGCAATGTCTATACGGGTTATGCCTTCGGTATGGGTGTTGAGCGTATCACCAACTTGAAATATCGCGTGAGCGACCTTCGTCTCTTCTCTGAGAACGATACTCGTTTCTTGCGCGAGTTTGAGTCTGCGAAGTAAAAGATACTCAACATATAAATTAATTTATGACTATGAAGAAAAATTTAACTAAACCTGTCATCGCAGTCCTGTTGGGCGCCTTGACATTCAGTTCTTGCATCGGCTCATTTGGTCTGACAAATTCCGTACTTAACTGGAACAAGAGAGCAACAGACACCAAGTTTGTAAACGAGATTATCTTCGTGCTTATCTCTCCAGCTTACGCAGTATGTGCATTTGCAGACCTTCTCGTTCTCAACTCTATCGAGTTCTGGACAGGCAACAAGGTGATTGGCCAGGTAGGAACTACTAAGGACGTAATGGGTAAGGATGGTCGCATGTATGCCATCAAGACATTGAAGAATGGTTACGAGATTACCGACCCAGATGGTGAGAAATCATACTTTGTGTTCGACAAGAAGCACAAGAGTTGGTCATACAGCAAGGATGGCGATATCCGTGAGCTTTTCAGCTTCAACGAGGATGGCAGCATCCAGGCTTGCTTGCCAAGTGGCGAGAAGATCAACGTCCCAGCAGATGCCAATGGTTTATACCAGGTCCGCATGGCTATGAATGATGGTTTGTTCTATGCATTTAACAAGTAAATAATCATAACAATTCCAGCCCGATAAAAGTGACTTTTATCGGGCTTTTTTATAATCTCCTTTCTCTTTTCCTAAGCAAGTTCATATTTCTCCTTTCCCAACCAAACTCTCCTTAGAATGCCCAAATGCAAAAAAGTGTTTAAAGAAAGCAAAGAAGTGCCTTCACCACCCTTCACCCGTAACTCTCTGATCATCAAAAGAATCGCCAAAAAGGTGAAGGGTGAAGGTTTGAAAACTCTTTTTTATATATACGCGTGAAGGGTTAGGGTAAAAACCGAAAAAAAGACCCTAGGGTCAAAAATCGGAAAAACCCTAAAAAAAAGAATATAATATAAAGATTAAAAATACACCCTTCACCTTCACCTCCCAAAAATCACATCCAAAATTCTGTTCTGCATGCAACAGAAAATCATCTGCAGCAATCTGTGCCGGGATATATAATCAGGAGACAATTCTCTTTCGGAGATATCATTTTATCCTTCGGAGATATTTTCCTATTTATCGGAGATATTATTTTATCCTTCGGAGATAATTTTCCATTCTTCGGAAATATTTCTTCGAATTTCAAGATAAGGCATAAAAATATAATTTTTGCCAACTTTATTTCCCGAATCCACACAATTGTCACAAATCGCATAGCTATGAAACAGAAAAGAATGTATCTTTGCTGCATCAATCATAAAGGTTGATGTAGTTATGGTCTCGTCATGACTGCCAAATCTGGCTGACGCAAATGCATTACAACCAGTGACATTCATCAAAACTTGCAACCATCTACAATATTTTTCAGTTTTTCTCGTTAATAAAAGTATGAAAAATAGATTATTGATACTCACAATATGCCTCATCGCAACTATAAAGATGATGGCGCAAGAGTTTACCCTTCACGGCAAAGTGGTAGACGAGAACAACCAGCCACTGGAGTTTGCCATCGTTTCGGTGGCTAGCCAGGGAAAGACTGCCGTTACTTCGCTCAAGGGAGACTATAGCCTCAAACTGCATTCTGCAGACAGCGTGGTTGTAAAATTCTCATATATCGGCTTCAAGACAAAAACAAAAGTGCTGAGAAGACCGCGAGGAAAACAAACCCTACAGGTGGTACTTCGCGAAGCATCCACCACCCTCGATGAGGTGAATATCAAGGGAGAGAAAATACAGTCGGACCAGATACAGGAGCTGAAGACTAAAGACATGAAGATGACGCCATCTGCCAACGGAAATGGGGTGGAAAGTCTGGTTCAGCAACAGGCTGGCGTGAGTACCCACAACGAACTCTCTTCGCAATACAATGTGCGTGGTGGAGCCTTCGATGAGAACTCAGTATACATCAACAACGTAGAAGTATTCCGCCCATTCCTGGTTCGCAGCGGACAGCAGGAAGGCCTCTCCGTCATCAACCCTTATATGGTAGATAAAATCGGTTTCTCAACCGGAGGATATGCTGCCAAATACGGAGACAAGATGAGTTCGGCTCTCGACATCACCTACAAAACCCTGAAAGCAAAAAGCAAGAAGCCGGTGGTTGAAGGCAGTCTGGCTGCCAGTCTGCTGGGTGCTGACGCATACATCGGTCTGGGAACCCAGAAACTTTCATGGCTCAACAGCGTGCGCTACAAAACTACCTCTTACCTGCTCGGTTCGATGGAAACCAAAGGCGAATACAAGCCAAACTATCTGGACTATCAGACCTATCTGAGTTACCTGCCCAACAAACGCTGGAAGCTTGACTTCATAGGCTACATCTCTGATAATCACTACAACTTCGAACCGGAAGACCGAGAAACGAAGTTCGGAACAATGGAAAACGTAAAGAGCTTCAGAGTATATTTTGACGGTCAGGAGAAAGACCGTTTCCTCACCTACTTCGGTACACTCGGCATTACCCGCCAGTTTACAGCCAACACCAGTCTCTCGCTTCTGGGCAGTGCTTTCTATACCAAGGAACAGGAGAAATATGACATTCAGGGACAATACTGGCTCGACGAAACCGAGACTTCAGAAAACCTGGGTGTAGGTACCTATTTCGAACATGCCCGAAACTATCTTACAGCCCGCGTGATGAGCGCCAAACTGATGCTCAAGCACAAGCTAAAGAAACATCAGATGGAGGCCGCAGTAAGTCTGAAGCGTGAACATATCGAGGAGAATTCTGTAGAATATGAGATGCGCGATTCCGCAGGATACAGCATTCCTCACAATGGCAAAGACCTCTATATGGTTTATTCACTGAAGGCTCGCAACGAACTGAATGCCAACCGAATGGAAGCTTACATCCAGGACACCTACCGTTTTTCGGGAGGAAGAGCCGACAGTACCGGGAACAGACAGACACATTACACCCTGAACTATGGTATCAGAATGAGTCATTGGAATTTCAACAGAGAAACCATCGTGAGTCCTCGTCTGTCGCTCGCCATCATACCAGCCAACCATGAGAATACAACTCTCCGTTTTGCGGCAGGTCTGTATTATCAGGCTCCATTCTTCAAGGAATTGAGAGATACATCTACGGTGAACGGCATAACCATCGCATCGCTGAACAAGAAAATCAAGAGTCAGCGAAGCATCCACTTCATCGCCGGCTACGACTATAGGTTCAAGCTAGGAGACCAACGCTATAAATTCTCCGCCGAAGCCTATTATAAGGCTTTGGGCAATCTGGTTCCTTATTCGGTTAGTAACGTGAAAGTAGTTTATTACGGACAGAACGAATGCAGCGGTCATGCAGCAGGACTCGACTTCAAACTCTACGGAGAATTTGTTCCGGGTACCGATTCCTGGCTCAGTCTTTCGCTCATGGATACAAAGATGAAACTGGGTGGCAAGAGCATCCCTTTGCCTACCGACCAGCGCTATGCCGTAAACCTCTTCTTCACCGATTATTTCCCGGGCAGCAAGAAGTGGCGCATGTCTTTGAAACTCGCCTTTGCCGATGGTCTTCCTTTTGCAGCACCCCACAGAGAGCTGGAGACCAACAGTTTCCGTGCCACTGCCTATCGCCGTGCAGATATCGGTATGAGCTATCAGCTGCTCGACAACAGCCGCCGGGAGAAGAAGACCTTCCTGAAGAATGTGATGCTGGGGGTAGATTGCCTCAACCTCTTCGGCATAGACAACGTAAACAGCTATTACTGGGTGACAGATGTAATCGGTCAGCAATACGCCGTACCTAATTATCTTACCGGCAGACAGCTCAATGCCCGCATTCTTTTGGAATTTTAGGACCAAATAATTGTGATTTTTCACATTATTCTAAATATTTAACCGTAGATAGTGCGCTATCTGCGGTTTTTTTCGTATCTTTGCGCCCGAATTATACGATGTCGGTTCGTCCGCTCATCCCATGGATTCAGGAAACCATTCTATAAAGAATAAAGAAATAATACATAATAATCAATTATGAGCAAACAAGTAGAAAAGATTAAGGAGCTGATCGCTAAGCGCGAACAGGCTCGTCTTGGCGGTGGCGAGAAGGCCATCGAGAAGCAGCATGCACGTGGCAAATATACCGCTCGTGAGCGTATCGAAATGTTGGTAGATGCCGGCAGTTTCGAGGAGTATGATATGTTCAAGTTGCATCGTTGCACTAACTTTGGCATGGAGAAGAAGCAGTACCTCGGTGATGGTGTTGTAGCTGGTAGCGCTACTATAGCCGGCCGTCTGGTTTACGTATATGCTCAGGACTTCACCGTAAATGGTGGTTCACTCTCTGAGACTATGGCACAGAAGATCTGCAAGGTAATGGATATGGCTATGACTATGGGTGCACCTGTTATCTGCATGAACGATTCTGGTGGTGCTCGTATTCAGGAAGGTATCTGCGCCCTCGCTGGTTACGGTGAGATTTTCGAGCGCAACATCCTCGCTTCTGGTGTCATCCCACAGATTTCTGCTATCATGGGCCCTTGCGCCGGTGGTGCCGTTTACTCTCCAGGTTTGACCGACTTCATCATCATGAAGGAGCAGACTTCTTATATGTTCCTGACTGGTCCTAAGGTTGTCAAGACCGTAACTGGTGAGGACATCGATGCAGAGCACCTCGGTGGTGCATCTGTTCACGCAACCAAGAGTGGTGTAACCCACTTCGCTGCTAAGACTGAGGAAGAGGCTATCGAGATGATCAAAAGCCTGCTCTCTTACATCCCTAGCAACAATACAGAAGAAGCTCCACGCGTAGAGTGCACAGACCCTATCGACCGCATGGACGATACTCTGAACGAGATTATCCCAGACGATCCAAACCAGGCATACGATATGTATAAGGTGATTGGTGCTGTAACCGATAACGGAGAGTTCTTCGAAATTCAGCCTAAGTTCGCCAAGAACATCATCACTGGTTTCGCCCGCTTCAATGGTCAGAGCGTTGGTATCGTAGCCAACCAGCCAGCAGCTTACGCAGGTGTACTCGATGTAAACGCTAGCCGCAAGGCAGCCCGCTTCGTTCGTTTCTGCGATGCCTTCAATATTCCTATCGTTTCTCTCGTTGACGTACCAGGATTCTTGCCAGGTACAGGTCAGGAGTACAACGCTGTCATCCTTCACGGTGCACAGTTGCTCTACGCTTACGGCGAGGCTACCGTGCCAAAGATTACTATCACATTGCGTAAGAGCTATGGTGGTAGCCACATCGTGATGGGTTGCAAGCAGTTGCGTGCCGACTTGAACTTCGCTTGGCCATCTTCAGAGATTGCTGTAATGGGTGCCAGCGGTGCCGTTGCCGTTCTCTGTGGTAAGGAAGCTAAGGCTAAGAAGGAAGCTGGCGAGGATGTTAAGGCATTCCTGGCTGAGAAGGAGCAGGAGTATACTGACAAGTTTGCTAATCCATATCAGGCAGCTCAGTATGGTTACATCGATGATGTCATCGAGCCACGTAACACCCGTTTCCGCATCTGCCGTGGTTTGGCTCAGCTCGCTACCAAGCGTCAGAGCTTGCCAGCTAAGAAGCATGGCTGTATGCCAATGTAATGATATAATTAAACATTAGAATAAATGGATAAGAATATTTATGCTGCAATTGCCATGGCACTCTATGAGTATCAGGGCAATAACGTACACGACAAGGAGCCTGGCATCATCACTATCAAGCCACGTCAGACGATGTGGAACGCCAAGTTCTTGAGTTTAACAGCTAAACCATAATGTAATAGAAATGAAAGAGTTTAAATATACAATTGACGGAAAAGAATACAAGGTTCAGATTGACGCTGTTGAGGGTAACATCGCAAGCGTGAACGTGAATGGCGAAGCTTACAAGGTTGAGATGGAACAGGAGGCTGAGCCAGAGAAGAAGAAGGTAGTGCTCGGTCAGCCAGCAGCTGCATCTGATGATGCTGAGGCTACTCCAGCTGCCAACGTAAATACAGCCAACGCTGTAAAGGCTCCTCTCCCTGGTACTATCACCAGCATCGAGGTAGCTGTTGGTCAGGAGGTAAAGGCAGGTGATACTGTTGTAGTTCTCGAGGCTATGAAGATGCAGAACAACATCGAGGCTGAGAAGGATGGTAAGGTTACTGCTATCTGCGTTAAGCCTGGTCAGGCTGTGCTCGAAGAGGATGCACTCGTGGTTATCGAGTAAATCAAGAATTTGAGAATTAGAGAATTATACTTCCAGATTCGGGATTATAATTCGGGTTCTTATAAAGAATATCAAAGGTCGCAAGCTGTTAATTGTTTGCGACCTTTTTCTATACTGCTGTATGAGCATAAACTGCTATACAAAGTAATTTTTTACTAAAGAAAAAAGACATAAAGTACTATAAAATGATAGATTTAACAGAAGAACAGATAGAAAGATACAGCCGCCACATCCTCCTTCAGGATGTAGGCCTCGAGGGGCAGGAAAAGCTCCTCAATGCCAAGGTGCTCATCATTGGTGCCGGAGGATTGGGTTCCCCAGTTGCCCTCTACCTCGCTGCGGCTGGCGTGGGACATATCGGTATCGTGGATGCCGATGTGGTTGACCTCAGCAACCTGCAACGACAGGTCATCCACCAGACCAAGGACTTGAACACCCCTAAGGTGGAAAGCGCCAAGGAGAAGATGATTGCCATCAATCCTGATGTGGAGGTAACAACCTACCATACCTTCCTCGCCTCAGACAATGCCGAGGAAATCATCAAGCCATGGGATTTCGTCATTGATTGCACCGACAACTTCCCGGTGAAGTTCCTCATCAATGATGCCTGTGTGCGACTGGGCAAGGCATTCTCGCATGGCGGCATCCTGAGATTCCAGGGGCAGACCTTCACCCATCTTCCAGGCACGGCTTGTTACCGTTGTTTCTTCAAGGAGCCACCTCCAGCAGGCACTGTTCCTACCAGTAGCCAGGCAGGAGTCCTTGGTGCCATCGCTGGTATGCTCGGAACCATCCAGGCTGCCGAGGCGTTGAAGTACTTCCTCGGTGTGGGCGAACTGCTCACCGACCGATTGCTCACCTTCGATGCCAAGACGATGAACTTCCGCACCATCAAGGTAAAGAAGCGTGCATCCTGCGAAATCTGCGGCGACCACCCTACCATCGATCATCTCATCGACTATGAGCAGGCTGCGTGTGATTTGAAACACCACTAAGATTTAGTGATTATTTTCGAATAAACACATATAACAAAAAGCAAAGTCACAATACCCAGCTCTTCAGCTAGATATTGTGACTTTTTTTTCAGAACCGTCCCCAAGCCCAACAAAGAACAAAAACCTTGATTATAAGATACTTTATAAAACATTTCTCCCATTTTTCTTGCATGATTCAGATAATAATCGTAAATTTGCAGCAGATAAAATACGCAAGTTTATGAAAGAGAAAAGATATACATTGCCAGAAGAGCAGAAAGATGCAGCTTTCGCAGCAGAACCTGCACCAGCCTATCACGGAAATGCCGCCATAGCACTTCCCGAGGATGAATGTGCAGAAGAAGATATTGACTGGAACAAGATTCCTGTTGGCTGGCATCCGGCTAATGAAGAAGAAGCCGTGGCTAGGATTGAAGCTATTGAAGCGGAATATGAAAGGACAGGCAAGGCTACAGATTTTGAAGAATTTATAGAAGAATTAAAGGCAGAAGGATTATGGCTTATCCAATAAAAGCAATACCAAAATTATTCTCGCTATCATGCTATGCGCACAATACTTGAAAGGTCTAGCATAAAATAGAACATTGCAGGTGGCTCAAGAACGGGCTGAAAGCCCAAAAGCTCTTAGCCCAGGGCAACGCCCTGGGTATGCTAGCAATCAGCATTGCGCCCTGCAAGAGCAAAAGCTTTAAAAAGAGTTCCACCTATAATATGTTCCCCACCTCTGACACTCGGAATAGGATTCTAGCGACCCCGCGTTTCACGGGGGCGCTAGAACTAAATATAGAATATCAATCTCGTAATAAACCAATCTCACTTCCAAATTCCGTCTTTATTCCTCTTTATATGCCTCATACTCCTCACGAGAGATTGGAGTCTCCGGGTCAACAATCAAAACTTCATCATAGGTCAAGCCATAGAGGTGATAGACGAGGAAGTCGATTTGATTCTCCAAAGCAGAAGTGTCATTTTCGTTTTTTTGTTCTATTGCCTTTACCAAATTCTCTATTTCTAAACTACTTTTACGTAACACCATATCAGAAGGAATCGGAAATGGTTTTATATAAGCAGGTTTATAGCGATAGAATCCACCAGACATAACTGTTCCAGTATTTTGCATAAACCACCAACATAAACGAGAATTTAAAACAGCCATTAAGACCTTGTATGACACCAGTACATCGTCCTTTTTAACGTAACCATAAAGAGTAGCAGTTTGATAAAACACACCTTGTTCATCAAAGGAAAAGTTACCCCCCATAGAAATATCTGGAGCGATAAGTTTTGGTGAAGTCGCATAAGCTAACCCCTGCTTTCTACTTAATTGAAACCATTCATTATCAATATCAAAACGACCTTTTTCTCTTCTTCTAAGAATCGTTTCACATTTTTTTTAATAACTATAAGTCATAGGATACTTTTCAGATAAGTCATTCTCTTTAATAAGAGTCATATTGCCACTATTTCTCTCATATGGTAAAACTACATATCTCTGAGTATCTAAACTTCCATACAACTGCAAAAGTACGAAAAAGAATTGGTTATAAAGCAGCATATATTCAAGGCTTTTGCCCTTACAGGGCGCAGGGGGGGGACAACGCCCTAATACCCAGGGTGTTGCCCTGGGCTAGGAGCTTTTGGGCCTTCAGCCCGTGCTTGAACCACATGCAAAAGTTCAATGATTTACTTCTTAACCAGGCATTTTATACTCATGTCTAAGCTTCCAGATAGTTCATCATATCCTCCAATGTATCGAAGTTCTTGACATTCCCCCTCTTTACATCCATAATAGCCTCCAACAAATCGCCCTCATACACTTGTGGTCTAGTATGCTTCTTATCATCCATAAAACGAACCAAACGTACATAGCCAGAGCGACAAACCTTCGACTTTTCCTTCTTGGAACAATCAAAAGCGTTCTTAAAATCTATAGTAATCTGCTTCATAATTATTTGGACTTTAAATTAAACATCTATTTTAATACTATCGTTGCATTTATTCCTTTCTCTTCACCCAAACCTTATGGCTGCCGCGGCCTAGTGAATCTATCGGCGAAGATTTATCACAGGTCAGCTCCTTCAGTTCCATAGAGGCGGAAGTACGGCTCAGGTTGTTGATGGAGGCATAATCGCCTAGGGTGAGGACTCCGTTCTTCTCTATCACCTCCAGGGCACGGGCGATGCGCTCTTCCCTGGAATACAGCTGCTTACGGATAACCTTCACACCACCCATATCACGCTCCAGGTCACGATCAGTTTCACGCTTCACATCCTTGATAAACTCAGGAGACGCCTTGAAGTTGATGTCCTTCACTCCCACCTTGCGATACGTCATCTTATCATCTGGATTCAGAATTTCCCTAGGCTTCTCATCCTCGAAAGCGAGGGAGAGGGAGAAGGTGCCGAAACCTTCCAGATTCACATTGTACCCCATGGAGAGCATATCTGTCAGCATATCAACCACATCGGTCAATACAGCCTCCGTGGTACTTTCCGAAATACCGCGATGGTAGTTCTGCATCATCTTGACGAACTCTTTTCGGGATAGTGTCCGGTTGGTCACCATCTTGGGATAAACTCTGCGCTTGCCTTCATCACGCAAATCATTCAACTCTTGCAACTTGTACTTAGCCATATCAGTTTCCTTTCTTATTAAGATGGTTATCACTCCTTATTGCAGCAGCCTTTGCATCCTACAGTATTTATGATCATACCTAAGAAGAAAAGACCACAAACCTAGGAAGAAAAGTATTTAATCCTAGGAGAAATCTCCGTTCACCGACGCCGAATGTCCGTTCAGCGTCGATGAACGGCGGTTCAACGTCGATGAATGTCGGTTCAACGTCGGTGAACGAAGATTTCTACCTTGCAAAGATACAACTTTATCAGATATAAAACAAGACTTTTCCTGAATATCTTTACTTTTCCGGCCATAATTCTTCGTTTTTTGAGCTTATTTCTTTGCGTATCCCAAATAATTGTGTTAACTTTGTAGTCAGATTGCAAGCAAAAGGTCAAAGGATTGCAAACCAAAGACTAAAGGATTGCAAACCAAAGACAAAGAAAAAGACTAAGATTAGACATTCTTATGAGTATGAAGATATTAGCAACCAGCGACTGGCATCTGGGCAACCTGTTTCACGGCAACGACCGTCTGCCGGAACACAAGCATTTCCTAAAATGGCTCCTGGAACAAATCGCTGAACAAAAGCCCGATGCTCTCCTCATAGCAGGAGACATCTTCGATAACGGAAATCCATCGGCAGCGGCACAGACCGTTTATTACGAGTTTCTTGCCGATGCTACCCAACTGTGCCCTAACATGCAGGTCATCATTACCGCCGGCAACCACGATTCCGCCAGCCGACTGGAGGCTCCCCGTCCGCTGCTCACCAGATACCACGTGGAAATAAGAGGAAACGTAAGGAAAATCTGGAAGCAGGGAGAAAGCGAGGACGATGATAAAACCGGCGGACATTGGATCTATTCCTTCGATGACCTCATCATCCCCGTAACCAACGAGGCAGGAGAAGAAGTTATCATCCTCGCCGTACCTTTCCTTAGAAGCGATGTGGTGCAGAACGCCAGCTACTCGCAGGGAGTCAACGACTTTCTGAGAGAACTGACGGCTGAGGCTCGACAGAAATACCCGGGCAGGAAGTGCATCATGATGGCACACATGTACGCCAAGGGTTCGGATATCGCCAAAAAGGATGCGAGCGAGAAAATCATCATCGGCGGACAGGAGGAAGTGGACCTGGAAGGATGGAACGACCATCCCGACTATATGACTTGCGGACACATCCACAAGCGGCAACATATCTGGAACACCGACTGGGCAAGATATACGGGAAGTATCCTCCCGATGTCGTTTGCCGAGAAAGACTACACCCACGGCATCGACCTCATCACCATAGAACACGGAGAAGAGGAGGAAGGAAAGGAAACCGGCAAGAGCAAGGAATGGAAAGTAGATTTCCTGGAATACAAGCCTCAGCACGCCCTCCGCATCCTGCCCGAAGATGAGGAAGAACTGACCTTCAAGAAATGGCAGAAGCTCATCAATTCTGAACTTTCAGAGAGAACAGACGGCGAACTGAGCGACCATTTCGACTACGTGATGCTGAAGGTAAAACAGGAGAAACTGACCAGCGATGACATCAAGGAACTGGAGAAACTCGTCAACGAAAAGGATGCCGTGCTCTGCAAAATCCAGCGCATCATCCCACAACTGGACCTCTCCACCATCCAGGGTTCCCAGCACATCACCAGCATAGAAGACATCATCAACCGTCCTCCGCTCGACACGCTGAAGGAAGCCTTCGCCATCAGACACAACGCTCCGATGAACGAAAGACAGGAGAAAATGTTATCCGATTTATTAACGACATCATCATTATGAAATTCCTACAACTCGAAATACTCAACCTCGCTTCGCTTGACAAACAGGGTGGCGAGGTCATCAACTTTGAAGAAGGTGCCTTAGGCGAGAGTACCATCTTCAGCATCGTAGGTCCGACGGGAAGTGGCAAATCTACCCTACTCGATGCTATCTGCCTTGCCCTCTACAACCGCGCCCCTCGCTATCCCAGGAAGAAAGGCGACAAGAACCAGAGCATCGAGATTTTCGGAGCTGCCGATGCCAGCGAAAGTAACCGTCTGGCTCCTACCGACAGCCGAAACATCCTGACACGTGGCAAGAAAGAAGGCTACAGCAAACTCACCTTCCTTGCCAACAACGGCAGCATCTACCGCGCAGAATGGCACGTCAGATTCCAGAGAGTGCGCTACGAGAACGCCAAGACTGCGCTCTATAAAATCACGAGAAACGGCGAAGAGATAACGGAGGAAACTGCCGACTGGAACGAGCTGCCGAACATCATCGGACTCGACTACGACCAGTTTCTCCGTACCGTACTCATCGCCCAAGGCTCGTTTGCCAACTTCCTGACGGCAAAGGAAAACGAGCGGTACGAACTCCTGGAAAAACTCATCGGATGCGAGGAAACTTATACAAACATCGCTACTGAAATCAAAAAGGCGAAAGACCAGGCGACGGATGCCTACAACCAGATGGCAGCATCGGTAGAAGCCGTTAAACAGAACCTGCTGAACGATGAAGAACTCGCCCAACTGAAGGAGGAAATCGACCGCTTGGAAAAGGCTGAGAAGGAACTCGACAGCCAGTTGCAAGCCATCTCGAAAGACCTGCAATGGTTTGAGGAAAACGATAAGCAAATCAAGCAAACTACTATCTACCAGACTGATATGGAGCAAGCGGCAGATGCCATTAAAGCGATGCGAGCCCAGATTCTCCGTCTGCAGTTGCACGATGAAGTACAGCCAGCTGTCAACCTGCTGCAGGAAGTAGAGCGACAGACGCAAAGCATCCACGAGCAGGAAGAAAACATCCTGAAAGCGGAAGGAAACATCAAAAGTCAAGAGTCTGCCATCAGCGAAAGCGAGAAAACTCTCACCAGTCTGAAGAAAGCAGTCGGCAAGGCACAGGAACAGCTGGAAAAGGCGCTGCCGGTCATCGCTGAAGCAAGGGCGCTGAAAACAAAAATGGAAGCGGCGATGCCGAATCTGAAAGAAAAGAAAGAGGCATTGGAGTTGGCACAGAAAGAGAATCTAACTGCCCAAAGAGATGTGGAGGAAAACGCCCGAAACATCCAAAAATGGGAAGCTGAAACGGAGAAAGCGAACCTTGCTCTCAAAGCGACACAGGAAGAAATTGCCAAGCAGAAACAGGTTCTGCACGAAGCGACGCAAGCCGCTGAACAGGCTTGGGAGACGGAAAGAAATAAGACTGTCGGACAGAACATAGAGGAACTGCAGAACAGCAAGACTGTAGCCGACAGGAAACTACAGGATGTCCAGCAAGCCATCAAGGTTGTGGCTCATCTCGATGCTGCCACAACAGAAAAACAGAAGAATGAGGAGCGAATCCAGGTCTTGGGCAAGAGAAACGCAGAGATAGATGAAGCCCTGGGCAAGTTGACCATCGAGGCTCTGACCCAAGAGACCCTGACGCTGAGAAATGCCTATACCCTCATGGTGAGCGAGAAATGGGAGATTCATCGTGCCAACCTGACCGAAGGCAAACCTTGTCCGCTTTGCGGCAGCACGACCCATCCTTATCATACCGACAACAGACAGTTTGAGGAAGCCACTACAGAACTCTCTCAACTTCTGAAAGCCAAGGAGGATCTGCTGAAACTGCAGCAGAAAGAGGAGAAGGATCTTTCCGGCGAGAGAAAACAGAACGACGGCGAAGTACAGACGCTCCAGAAACAACAGGAAAAGCTCTTGGGAGAAATAGCAACTTACGAAGAGGATTGGAAGGCGCTCATCGCCCAGTATCCAAAGATTCCGAAAGCAGAGGCAGAACTGAAATCGCTCTTGCCTATCTATGAAAACAAGGCGAAAGATGCGAGCAGCAAACTGAGCCTCTTTAACAAGATTCAGAAAGAGATAGAACGGCTGATCCAACTCAAGGATAAGGCTGTAAAGGATGAAGCTGCGTATGAAAGCAAGGCTTCAACAATGCTGAATAAAGTCCAGGAAAATACTTCAACCTGCACCACAAAACTGGCTGAGCAGAAAGCACTTACCATCAACCTTACCTCGCAGCAAAAGAGTAAGAAGGAGGCTTACGAGAAAGCCCTTCAGACATGGAATAGCGCCAAGAAGGAAATGGAGGAATGGCAGGAGAAATATAAGCAGATTCTGAATGGAGAAGAACCAGATGCGGCTGAACAAAGACTGACAGCAGCAAAGGATGAGGCAACGAAAGCAGCAGATAACCAGAACGAGAATATCAACAAACTGAGGGCTGAACTCGCCAACAGTAAAGGTTCGCATCAAACCATGCTGTCTCAGAACAAAACGATGAAAGAGAATCTGCAAGCGAAGGAAAAGGAACTCGACCTTTGGATTGAGGAATATAACAAGCAGTTTGAAGAAAAGAGCATCGAAGGAAAAGACTCCGAGGAGGAAGGCATCGAGGAAAGAAGTATCGAACCAAGCCTTATCAACCGAAATACCATCCGGGAGATGCTTCACTCTGCCGAAGACTGGAATGCCATCCGACGGGAAAAGGACGAAAAGGAGAAAGCCGTGGCTTCAACTACCGCCCTTTACCAAAGTGCAGAAAAGGCGCATCAGCAGCACTTGGAACATCAGCCTGCCCAAACCCGTGATGTTCTCTTAGCCATTCAGCAGGAGTATCAGGAGAGAAGCCAGCGCAACGAACTGATTGCTGCCAACGCCAGGATGCAGAACCATCAGGAAGCCGTGAAGCAGTTGGGCGACAAGGCTGAGGCTCTGAATCTCGTAACACAGGAAAAGGATGACTGGACAGCCATTACGGATGCCATCGGAGCAGACGGAAAGACGCTGCGCAAGATAGCCCAATGCTATACGCTCAGTTTCCTGATAGCGCACGCCAACCAGGAAATCAGAAAGTTCAACAGCCGTTACGAACTGCAGCAGGTAAAGCATTCGCTGGGCATCCGAGTCATCGACCACGACCGTGCCGACGATATCCGAGACACCACCTCCCTATCAGGTGGCGAAACCTTCATCGTGAGTCTGGGTCTAGCCTTGGGCCTGTCGGCGTTGTCCTCCCGCAACATCTCCTTCGAGAACCTGTTCATCGATGAAGGCTTCGGAACCCTCGACCCCGATACCCTAGCCACCGTCATCGACTCCCTCGCCATGCTGCAAAGTTCGCAAGGCAAGAAGGTGGGCGTCATCAGTCATACCGACACGATGAGCGAGCGCATCACCACCCAGATAAGGATTATCAAGAATGGCAACTCCGGCAGCAGCCATATCGAGATCTATCCTTAACCCATCGCAATTACACCTTAAATTATATAGTAATTACACCTTATTTATCCCTATCAGCGCCAAGGATGGCGACAACGTGGTGAACAAGAGCGATGTGATTCGTCCTCACCATAACAAAAGAAAGGGTGTGCCATGGACTTATGACACACCCTTTCTTTTGTTTCCATTGAATATTAAACCCTGTTTCCCTCTTTTGGGAATACTACGGTTGGCTTGAAGGTCTTAGCCTCCTCAAAGTCCATCAGGGCATAAGCGATGATGATGACGGTATCGCCCACCTGCACCTTGCGGGCTGCAGCACCGTTCAGGCAGATACAACCGCTGCCACGCTCACCCTTGATAATATAGGTCTCCAAGCGCTCACCATTGTTGTTGTCTACAATCTGAACCTTCTCGCCTGCTATCAGATTAGCAGCGTCCATCAAGTCCTCATCGATGGTGATGCTACCCATATAATTCAGGTTAGCCTCAGTTACGGTCACACAATGGAGCTTACTCTTCAATACTTCTATCTGCATTGTTCTGTTATTACTTGATCTGTTACGGATTAAACTTAATAAAGAATATCTATCGAGGAATTATCCCTTATACTTGATATGGTCGATGAGACGGATAGGAGTCTTACCGCAATAAACGGTGATGCACCCTACCACATAGGCACTATCCTCCCATGAAGAAACATCCTGCAGGCTGTCGCCATCCACAATCTGGAAATACTCTACCTCCAGACCCTCTACAGCATTGATGTCGGCAACCACCTTATCATGAGTTTCCTGTACGGTATGAGTCTTGGCATACTCCACACTCTCCTTCAGGGCCTTATAGATGTTTGGCGCAATGGCACGCTCATCAGGAGCCAGCAAAGTATTACGGCTGCTCTTAGCCAAACCGTCCTCATCACGGACAATAGGGCACTCCACAATCTGCACATCGCTGTTGATGTACTTCACGAGCTGCTTGATGACAGCAATCTGCTGCCAATCCTTCTCACCGAAATAAGCACGAGTTGGTCGAACGATATAGAAAAGACGGCTCACTACCTGACATACACCATTGAAATGACCCGGGCGCTTGGCACCCTCCATCACGGTAGAAACAGGTGGAAACTCAAAGTGGCGTGTATCTGGTGTAGGATACATCTCCTTCACCGATGGTGCAAACACATAGTCAGCACCACAAGCCTCCAAGAGCTTGCAGTCAGCATCGAGGGTACGAGGATAGCGATCCAAGTCACCCTGATCATTAAACTGTGTAGGATTCAGGAACACAGAAACCACAGTCACGCCATTTTCCTTTACACTGCGCTTAACAAGAGAGGCGTGACCCTCATGCAGCGCACCCATAGTTGGCACAAGGCCGATTTCCTTTCCCTCCTTACGACACATGAAGAGTTCGTTCTGGAGGTCAACAATCTTATTGAATACTTTCATCGTCATAATCTGTTTTCGGGTGCAAAATAACAACTTTTTTCTCAAATGAGAAAGAAAAAACCTAAAAATATGCGAATTATTGCCGAAAATAATGAATTTCGGAGAAAAAATGCCCCTATTTGAAGTTTTTTTTGTACCTTTGCACGTAATTCGTAAGAATAAAATTTAAATTTTATGGCAAAAAAAGTATTATTTATCAATCAGGAGATCGACCCATACGTAGCCGAGTCTCACATGTCAATCATGGGACGCGAACTGCCTCAGAAGATGCAGGAAGCAGGTTTTGAGATCCGCACCTTCATGCCTAAGTGGGGCACCATCAACGAGCGTCGCGGACAATTGCACGAGGTCATTCGCCTGTCTGGTATGAACCTTATCATAGATGATACAGACCATCCGCTGATCATCAAGGTTGCATCTATACCAACAACACGACAGCAGATTTATTTCATCGATAATGACGACTATTTCAAGAGCCGCCAAATGGGCACCGATGAAAACGGAAAGGAATATGCCGACAACGGAGAAAGAGCTATCTTCTTTGCACGTGGTGTATTGGAAACCGTAAAGAAGCTCCGCTGGCAGCCTGATGTGATCGTCTGCCAGGGTTGGGCTAGCGCAGTAGTACCATTCTATGTAAAGACAGCCTACAGCGAAGAGCCTTCATTTGCAGAATCAAAGGTGATTACCGCTCTCTATACCAACGAACTCAAGGGTGAACTGGGTACCAACTTCAAACGTTGCGTTGCCTTCCGCGATGCCAAGTCAGAACTGCTCGACGGCTATCAGGACGACTTCAACTTCATTGAGCTCGGCAAACTCGCCATCGACTATAGCGACGGTGTAGTAGAAGGTGAAGAAGAAGCTAACCAGATCCTCTTTGATTATGCGAAGGAGAAGAACAAGCCTGTACTGGCTTATCCGGGAGAAGATATCCAGGAGCCATACGCAGACTTCATCAACAAGGTTTGTCCTGACGCAGAATAAAATTCCGACAACAGAGACACATACATATAAGGATAATGAAAATTTTAAGACTCTTAACAGTATTAGTAATAGCAGCGCTTACTTTCGCTGCATGTGATGACACCACCGAGGGAATCGGTGGTAGCATCACTAACGATATTGACAACATCAACATCACTAGCGCAGTATTTCCTGTAGCTACAAAGTCTATGGTTTCAGGTGCCGTATTGAGCCGCAACAACAGCGGTCTCATCGGTAAGATGAAAGACCCGGAAACCGGCAACTATGTAAAGGGTGACTACATGACCCAGTTGAGCGTATTGCCTACTTTCTCTATAGATACACTCGATTACATCAAGCAGGCAAACAAAGGTTCTATCGAAGCAGACTCATGCTACCTCCTGGTTTCATACAATGCCAGCTACGGCGATACTATCGCCCCAATGAAGGTGACAGCCTATGAGATGACAAAGCCGATGGCAGAAGATAAGGAGTATTACTCTGATTATGATGTCTTCAAGGAAGGCTGGGTAAGCGAAAACAACCAGCATTGGAGCAGTAATTACAACTTGAGCAATACATCAGATGTCAAGAACTTCAAGATTTACTTGAATAAGAAGTATGAGAAAGATGGTAAGACATACAAGAACTATGGTTCTTACATCATGCAAACATACGCAGAACATCCTGAGTACTTCAAGACCAACTACAAGTTCCTGCACAACGTCTGCCCTGGCTTCTTCATCAAGAATGTAGGCGGTACGGGTAACATGGCTAAGATCTGGAATACAGAGCTTATCTTCTACTGGACCCGCCACAAGACCATCAAGGCAAAGGACGGCGTTACAGACAGTATAGCTGTAGGCATCGGATACAACCGTTTCGATGGTACAGAAGAGGTATTGCAGCTCAACAAGATTGAGAACGATACCACGAACTTGGAGGAGTTGGCAAGTCAGCAGAACTGTACTTACCTCAAGTCGCCAGCAGGTATCTTCACCGAGGTTACCCTCCCTATCGAAGATATCATGAAGGGACATGAGAAGGATACGCTCAACACAGCATCCATCTCTTTTCCACGACTCAACAATGACAACGAAGACAACCCATACAACTTTGCTACACCAAGCACCATCCTGATGGTTCAGAAAGACAGTTTGCAGTCGTTCTTCGAAAAGAGCAAGTTGGCAGATAGCCGTACTTCTTATACCACAAGCTACAGCAGTACAGGTACTTATAAGAATGCCTATACATTCCAGAATATCGCCAACCTGGTTTCTGCCATGTATAAGAACAAGGGCAAGGGAGAAAACTGGAATAAAGTAGTACTGGTTCCTGTAAACATCATCACAACCGCACAGGGACATACTACCGTCATCTCCAAGATTAATCACGATATGTCACTCGCTTCTACCCGACTGAAAAGAGGTGTAATAACCACCGACAGCAACGGCAAGGAGACAAGTCCTATACAGATAAAGGTGATTTACAGTAAGTTTAAAGAAAAAGAATAAGCATTCATAACGCAAAGTAAAAAAGGAAACGAAACATGGCAGATAATTTTTTGGAGCGTCATCGCGAAGAATACGAAATACGCAAGGCTGCATGGCTCAAGAAGAAGAAACTATTCATGAAGTCAGGCAAGAAACAGAAGCCCCAGACACAGATGCCACGTCCTGAAGACGAAGCGTTATAAACACGAAAAATATTCAGAATCCTGAGAAAGAGGGTGTATCATAAAGCATTTGAATGTTTATGATACACCCTTTTAACTTTGCCAGTTAATCCTTAAAAAACGCCGCATAAGTACGATAAAAGCCATTTAACACAAAATAAAACAAAATTAATTTGGAGTTTACCCATTTTTTTTATATCTTTGCATTGTAAATTAAAAGTATTAAATATTAAACAGACAAAAAGCAATAAAATAAAAATAATCAAGATATTAGTAAAGATACTGATTTATGGGTTTAACTTTTCTAAGAACTTGCATTTAAGGATACAAGATATTTGCAGGATACAAGTTACTTGCAATATATGAGATACTTGGTTTATGTTTATAGATAATGGAGAAATTACTCTCATAAAGAATTCGTTTTTAAGTTTAAACAAAAATGCTAAAGTTAGATGTTAGTAATATAAGTCCCCGTAGTAACCGTGAGGCTACTGCGGGGACGCTTTTTCAATTTATAGTATATAGAAACAAAAAGGGCAAGACCAGAGATGACCTTGCCCAATCTATTTTTATAACTCTTTATCAATATTATAAGATTCTACCTGTAAGAGAGAACTTCAAAACAGGATAAACCTTTAAATATAAACATCAGACTACAGAACTTAATCTACTACCGTAAACTTGGCATATTTCAGCAGAAGCTGTTTGGTGCCAGAATGAACGAACTCAACCGTAGCCTTCGTATTCTCACCAGTACCTTCAATCTTCAACACCGTTCCCCGTCCAAAACGCTGATGTTCAATCTTCATTCCCTCCTGCAAACCACAAGAAGAACTGCCAGCAGATGAAGCTGCAGAAGAAGAAACTGATGCTGCAGAAGATCCTGTACTGCGAGAAGCAGGATGAGAAGAATGCGTCTCCATGTAACGTTTAGCTGCATTCAGCGCTCTAACAGACTTGAAATTACCTTCAGAGAGAGATGAGCGTCCGGAAGTATGTGATGTCTCCGGTTCATCATCAAAGAGAGAAGGCTTAGGATCTGCTACAAACTGCGATGCTACCGGTTTGGAATTCTGATACCTGCTACTGTATCTAGGCTGCTCAGCATCCTCCCACGGTCTGCGAGAACGTTGCGCTCTCGCCCACTCCGGCTGGTCAGACATCGAATCAGCTCTGGAGCCAAACAAGCTTCCACCAGCCTCATCCAGGCTATCAATCAACTTGCCGTCAATCTCATCGATAAACCGACTCGGATTATCAAACTCCATCTTGCCATATCGCCAGCGGTTCTTGGCGTTCGTCAGGATACAATGTTTCTCAGCTCGAGTAATGGCAACGTAAAGCAATCTCCGTTCCTCCTCCAGTTCTCTGAGCGAAGCAGCAGAAAGCGGACTTGGGAAGATATTCTCTTCCAAACCAACCACGAATACCGTAGGAAACTCCAGACCCTTGGCAGCATGAACCGTCATCAGAGAAACACGAGGTTCATCCTTATCACCATCGCTGTCAGCATCGGTAAGCAGAGCCACATCCTGCAGATAATCCTGCAGGAAGAGTTCATCAAACCTACCCTCTTCACGGCGTTCCTCCACAAAAGCCGACATACCGCTCAAGAATTCCTCCAGGTTCTCCTGACGTGCCAGATCATCGGCATCCTTGCCCGACATGATATCCTGACTGATGCCACTCTCCTTGATAATGGCATCACCCAATTCATAGACATCCGTAGTTTGAGCCCGTTCGATAAACGAAGAAATTAGCAATCTGAAAGTTTCCAGCTTGTTCATCGTACCCTTTGTAACCGCCAGTCCATACCGCTCAGGGGCACCGATTACCTCCCAGAAACTCACCTGGTTCTGATGGGCACAGTCAGCAATCTTCAGCACCGTAGTAGCACCGATTCCACGAGCCGGATAGTTGATAATACGCTTGATAGCCTCTTCATCATCCGGATTCGCCACCAGACGGAAATAAGCAATAATATCCTTGATTTCCTTGCGCTGGTAGAAACTCAGTCCTCCATAAATGCGATAAGGAATACCCTGCTTTCTGAACTCCTCCTCGAAGCTGCGGCTCTGGGCATTGGTACGGTAGAGAATGGCAAAATCACTATACTGGCATCCATCCTCGCGCCGGATACGCTTCACGTCCTTCGCCACAATCGCCGCCTCTTCCTTGTCGCTGTAAGCAGGCTTATACAGAATCTTCTCACCCTTCGCATTCTCGCTGAACACATCCTTAGGAATCTGGTTGCGGTTATGCTTGATCAGACTGTTAGCCGCCTCAACGATGGTCTGGGTAGAGCGGTAGTTCTGTTCCAGTTTGAAGAGACGCGTGCCCTGAAACTGGCGCTGATAGTTGAGAATATTATCGATATTGGCACCACGGAAACTATAGATACTCTGCGAGTCATCACCCACGGCACAAACACGCTGCTTCTCCTGACAGAGTTGCATGACGATAGACATCTGAACGTGATTGGTATCCTGATACTCATCCACCAGGACATAATCGAAGCGGGCGGCATATTTGTGGCGAATATCCTCATGTTCCCTGAAAAGCTGATAGGTAAGTGTCAGCAAATCATCGAAATCCATGGCATTGGCCTGCTTGCAGCGCTGCACGTAAGCCACGAAAATCTTACCAACCTCAGGCATCTGCGCACGCTTGTTCTGCTCGAAGATAGCCGCATCGCTGTCATAAGCCGCAGCACTCATCAGGTTGTTCTTCGCCATCGAAATCTTGGCATGAACGGCAGCAGGCTTATACTTCTTATCATCCAGCCCCATCTCCTTCACTATCGCCTTGATCAGCGAGCGCGAGTCACTTTCGTCATAAATGGTAAAGTTGTTGTTGAAGCCGATATGCTCAGCCTCCGCTCTCAGGATTCGGGAGAAGATGCTGTGAAAGGTACCCATATAGAGATGCTGGGCGAGGTCATTTCCCACCAGTTTTCCGATACGTTCCTTCATCTCTCTTGCCGCCTTGTTGGTAAAGGTGAGCGCCATGATGCTCCAGGGTTTCATGCCCTGGCTCAGGAGATAAGCTATCTTATAAGTAAGCACACGCGTTTTACCCGAACCTGCACCGGCTATCACCAGCGAAGGTCCGTCAATATATTCTACCGCAGCACGCTGCGCTTCGTTCAAGTCGTTCAGTAAATCCATTAATCAATATTTACCAGATTTTTCACTCTTCATTCTTCACTTTCCCCTATATCCTCCCACAGCTGTGCCCGGGTCGAAATCTTCACCCTCACGAGGGAAGGTAGGGATAAATCTCATCTGATGTTCTATCTGTCGCTGGCGTTTCTTCATATAAGCGCTAGGATGCAGCGAACTGAATTTGCGCGGATTAGGAAGTGTAGCTGCTATCAGCGCACACTCGCCACGAAACAGTTCTTTCGCTTTCTTGTCGAAATGATATTCTGCAACCGCATCCACACCATAGATACCCGGTCCCATCTCAATGCTGTTGAGATAAACCTCCATGATGCGCTGCTTGCTCCACATCATTTCGATGAGGAAGGTAAAGTAGACTTCAAATCCCTTGCGGGTCCATGAACGGCCAGGCCACAGGAAGACATTCTTAGCAGTCTGCTGACTGATGGTACTGGCTCCATGCACCTTTCCGCCACGTGCATTATTCTTCGCCGCACTCTCGATGGCATTGAAGTCGAAACCGTGATGCTTCAGGAATCTCGCATCTTCGCTCGCCATTACCGCCACTGGCATATGAGGCGAGATCTTATCCATCGAAATCCAATGATGATGCAGGGTAATACTCTCTCCATCAGCTACTTGCTGGAAGCATCGGATAAACATCAGAGGAGTGACATACACAGGAATGAACCTATATGCCACTACAGCAAGAATGGTGGTACTGAAAAACAGCACCACCACCCATTTTACTATATTCTTGATTTTCTTCAAAATCATCTATTTAGTTTTTCCCTTCCGGGAGCATGAAAGTTATTACTTCAATGTACCGTTGTTGGCTGCGTTAACCATAGCCTGGCTAGCATACATGTAAACCTCTACACGACGGTTTTGGGCACAAGCAGCAGTAGTATTAACAACAGGGTTAGCAGAACCCAAACCCTGAACATTCTTTACCTGACGGCTTGTAACACCGCAAGAAGCGAGATAGTTGTAAACTGCCTCAGCACGCTTCTGGCTCAATGGCAAGTTGATACCATCATTACCTGTAGCATCGGTATAACCCTGGATAGAAACCTCGCAGTCGGTATTGTTCTTCAATACACCGGCAAACTGAGCCAAATCAGTCTTTGCGCTACTGCTGAGAGTAGAACCATTAGTTGGGAAGAGGATACCAGAAGCAAATGTTACCTTAACGGCAGACAAGCCATTGGCATCTGTTACAGTCTCAACCTGTGCATTCTTCACCTGTTCAGCCTCAGCCTTTACCTTATCCATGTGTTTTCCTATGAGGTTACCAGCACCGCCACCAACAGCTGCACCGATAGCTGCACCTACGAGAGCACCGGTACCACGATGGCTATTGTTGAGCAATCCACCTACGAGAGCACCCAGAGCTGCACCAGAACCGGCACCTACAGCTGTACCTGTCTTCTGATTGGTTCCACAACTTGAAAAAAGCAAGCACAAAGAGAGGCCTGCAACTGCAAAATTAGTCTTTTTCATTTTAAAATCTCCTATATTTATGTTATTTAATTGCAAAGATAACTCTTTTTTCTCCATAATGGAGAGTTTTCTAATATTTTTTTGTATTTTTGCATGCAAATTTAAGGGTATTTGTCGAAATAGAGCTAGGAAATCACCTATTTGGGGGTGGAAAATCCCTAAAAGTCGGATTTCAGACACCTGCAGACAGATGAACTGCCGCCAGCAGATGATGAAGGCTCAAGCTTATACCTTAATATATATATAACAGAAGAAATAAAAAACAAAATAAATAGAATAAAGCAATATGGCTAAAGAACTCAAGAATTTAACCAAGCGCGCTGACAACTACAGTCAGTGGTACAATGATTTGGTAGTAAAGGCTGATCTCGCTGAGTTGTCACCAGTTCGTGGTTGTATGATTATCAAACCATACGGTTACGCTATCTGGGAGAAGATGCAGCAACAGCTCGACAAGATGTTTAAGCAGACAGGTGTACAGAACGCATACTTCCCTCTCCTCATCCCGAAGAGTTTCTTCTCTCGTGAGGCTGAGCACGTGGCAGGTTTCGCCAAGGAGTGTGCCGTAGTTACCCACTACCGCCTCCGTTCTACAGAGGATGGCAAAGAGGTTGAGGTTGATCCTAACGCAAAGCTCGATGAGGAGCTCATCATCCGTCCTACTTCTGAGACCATCATCTGGAACACCTATAAGAACTGGATCCATTCATGGCGTGATCTCCCTATCCTCTGCAACCAGTGGTGTAACGTAATGCGTTGGGAGATGCGTACCCGTCCGTTCCTCCGTACTTCTGAGTTCCTCTGGCAGGAGGGTCATACCGCTCATGCCACTAAGGAAGAGGCTGAGGCAAAGGCTCAGGAGATGCTCAAGGTTTACGCTGAGTTTGCTGAAAACTACATGGGTGTTCCTGTATTGCAGGGTGTGAAGAGTGAGACTGAGCGTTTCGCAGGTGCTCTCAACACTTATACCATCGAGGCAATGATGCAGGATGGCAAGGCTCTCCAGAGTGGTACTTCTCACTTCCTGGGTCAGAACTTCGCCAAGAGTTTCGATGTTACCTACTTGAACAAGGAGAACAAGCCTGAGTACGTATGGGCTACTTCATGGGGTGTTTCTACCCGACTGATGGGTGCCCTCATCATGGTTCACAGCGATGATAACGGTCTCGTATTGCCTCCAAAGCTGGCTCCTATCCAGGTGGTTATCGTTCCTATCAACAAGGGCGACGAGCAGTTGGCTCAGATTACTGCTAAGTTGCAACCTGTCATCGACCAGCTCCGCGAGTTGGGCATCACCGTGAAGTATGATGACAACCCTGCCAAGCGTCCTGGCTTCAAGTTCGCTGACTATGAGTTGAAGGGTGTTCCTGTTCGTCTGGCTATGGGTGGCCGTGACTTGGAGAACAACACCATCGAGATTATGCGCCGTGATACCTTGGAGAAGGAGAACGTAAGCTTCGACGGTATCGTTGAGCGCGTAAAGAATATGCTGGAAGACATCCAGAAGAATATCTTCGAGAAGGCTCGTGCTTACCGTGATGCTCACGTTTATGAGTGCGACAACTACGAGGAGTTCAAGAAGCGTGTGAAGGACGGTGGTTTCTTCCTCTGCCATTGGGACGGTACAGCCGAGACCGAGGCTAAGATTAAGGAAGAGACTCAGGCTACCATCCGCTGCGTGCCTTTCGCTTACGAGCAGACTCCAGGTGTAGATATGGTAAGCGGCAAGCCAGCTGTAGCCCGTGTCATCATCGCAAGAAGCTATTAATCATCCCTGGTGTCGGGAGTTCATCCTGACACCATAATATATTTAATATGAGGCAGTTGATACTATACATCCTTTTTCTGGTGTCCATGGTCTTCTCAGGCTATGGAGAGGTATCTGCTGCCCCTATTTCTTTTACTCCCGAGGATTCTTATACCGAAGATGCAAGCCATAAGAAAGATGGTTTGGCGAAGGTTGAGTATGACAAGAGCCAGCCTGAGGCACAGCTTGAAAACGCCTCACAGCTTGCTTACCGCATCTGTAGCAGCCGTCCGCAGCGCTTATTGCCAAGTGGCAACATGCACAACAGTCAGACTGCCAGTAGATTGCTTACAAATAGAATCCGTTATTTATCATCCCTTTTATCAGCTATAGAAGGTGGCATGGAGCCTTTCCGACAGGAAACTGCCCCAATCCACTTTGATGTCGCCTGCAAGTATTATGTCATTTGCCTGCGACGTCTGCTCTGTTAGTGCTTATTCTTTTCTCTTTTTAAAATTTCATATAGGTTTATCGCATCTTTCCTAAGATTTGCGATAAGACTGGTTACACCCCTATTCAAAACAAAAAACAGTTCAATATATATTATTTTTCAAGAATTAAGAATAAGCAAATAACAGTATAAAATTATGGCAAAGATTAATCATTTAGAGATGGGTGCTGATGTTTTGGCACTCCAGGATGTACAGGTAAAGAAAGGTTTCATGGGTTTGACTGTCAAGCTCATCTATCAACCTACCAACAGTGTGATTAAGATAAAAGAGAAAGAATATTCTGTAGAGGATGGAAGAAAGCTTGAGAACATCCTCAGTGCAGCCCCTAAGGATGTAGAAACAGCGATCAGCAAATTCCCTGTTTCAGCCATCAGCATGGGTAATATGAAGTTACAGGCTTGCATCTCTGACGACCACCAGTTTGTTGCCACACAGCTCCTTGCCTTCAAGGATTTCAGTTACAAGCCGGTTACAGAGATGAAGACCTATACAGGAAAGACAGCCGAAGCTTTCGCTCAGTTGTTTTAGTTATATCACAGTTTCGGGACAGGGGACAGAACAAATCCTCTGTCCCTCTTTTATTTTATAGATATAGGATGAAATCTCGGTTCATTCCCTCTTCCCAATTACGGTAATGCTTAGGCGACAGACCGGTATGTTTCTTGAAGAAGGTTCCGAAGGCTGAAGCATTGGGAAAACTGAGTTCATTGGCTATCTGCTGTATCGTCTTCGTGGTGTTCTTCATCAGGTAGATACTGCGACGGATCATCGCCTTGAAAAGCAACTGCTGGACCGTCTGACCGCAAACCGACTTGACCAGTACCGACAGATATTTCGGTGTAAGACAGAGTTCGTCTGCATAGAAAGCCACACTGCGCTCACGCATATAGTTCTTCTCTATCAGCAGCACCAGCGACTCAAAGATGGCTATCTTCCGCTCCATCTCCTTGCCGGCAGCCTTGAACGATGCCGAGAAGATGCTGCACAAACGATACGTAACAGCCATCAGTAACAGTTTCTGCTCATGCACACAATATGCATCCAGTTCACCACTCTTCTCTTTTTCCAACTCCAGTTTCCTCAGCATCAGGGCATAGGAAGTGAGCATATCCTCATAGCCCGTCGTCCTGACATGGCAGGGTTTGGGATAAATCGTAGCATAAAGACGCATGGTAACCACGGTATTGCCCAACATGTGACGAATCTGTTCAGCACAGTAAAAAAGAAGGGTATATTTGAGGTTCTTGCCCGTTTCCTGCACATGAAACATCACTCCTTTGGAGAGGAAAACGGTCTCACCCTCAGATGCAACAAAGGATGTTCCGTCTACGCAGAAACGGAACATCCCCTGATGACAGATTACGATTCCGACATAGTCGGAGTAGAAAGGCTGCATCAACAGCTGAGGAAACTCATGAGCCTCATATATGATGATATTATCTGTTATTTTCATGATGAATATGGGTCTGTTATCTTCAGATTTAACTGCGAAGATAACAAAAATATCCATTCATCAGATGAGCAGCCTGTATCTTTTATGATATTTTAGCACTCCACTACCTTCTTCCCAGGGATTTCACATCTACATTCTTCAGCAGATACTCACGCGTCAGTTCCCCGATATTGCGCTTGCGCCAAGGTAGAACGAGCATCAGTCCGGCACACAGCAGACAGCCGTAGAAGGTCCAGCCTGCCATCTCCTTGATGCTCACCAGCGTGGCCTGTACCTGTACCTTTCCCTTCGTACTCATGGCAGCCATGTTCTGTGCCTCGGTTACACTCTTGCCCTGATATTGCATGCCTCTCACCGTCTGGTCGTAAGTCTTCGCCGTCTCGATGTTCGTGCGGTCGTAATCCTGGGCAAAGCGGGTTACATAATACTGCTGTCTGTGCTGCAGCACATTGGTATAGAGCGCAGAGCCGATGCAAGGGGCAATGACCATACGAACGGTAAGCATGATGCAAACCCAGGTTGACATGAAGCGGTAAGGCATGCGCTGGTTGGCTATCGTGGAGATGAGCGAATAGAGCAGCATCATTCCCGTAGAACGGATGATGATAGGCCATTTCATACGCTCATACATACCGTCGTTCTGTACCTCGAAATACATGTACAGCGCATAGGCTCCGATAAAGAGGAAACCCAGACAGTACATCCACTTCAGGTGAACATTCTTGGCTCTAGCGATAACTGCAAATATCAGTCCCACGGTGTAGCCCACCATCACCCAGTTGCCTAGCGTGGCGTTCTGCCAGTTATCTATCTTCATACTCACATTGGTGAACACGTTGACAAACATGGCACTCGAATTGCAGACCATCAGCAGGAAGAAGAGCAGGATGCCGTAGTTGATGACCCTGAGCTGGAACACCTCCATGATGAAATAAGGTGAACGCCGCGTCTTCTCCAAATAGATGAACAGAGCGGTAAAGATAAGACAGACCACCGAAGAGAAACGGATGGTAGGATCATCAAACCAGTCGAGCGTCTTACCGAAAACCATGACATAAGCAAACGAACAGAGCATGATACTGAACACCGTAACATTGCCAAACTTCGACATCGTTATCGGGAACTTAGGCATCGGATACTTATGATAAGGCATGGTGAAGAACACGATGATGATGCCTGCCAGCATGAATGCCATCATGAAATGATAAACATACTGCCACTCATAAGCATAGGCAAGCCATGCCGTTAGCCAGGTTCCCAACTGTCCGATAATCATGAAGAAGAGATAGATGACCGGCTGCGACACCATCTTCTCCGAATCTACCGCATCCCATGCTTCCTCGGTAGTAGGTTCGCATCCCGGCGTGATATTCCTCGTAGCCTCTATTCCGAAACCATATCTGATGAGCACGAAGAGATGCGCCATCAGCAGCGTCTGACGGACAAAACCCATCAGCAGACTGCACAGTCCGAGTATAAACAGCGAGTCGGTCTGGGCACACACGAAACTGAGGATAAAGAGAATGGAGAAGCCCACGATACACATCATCTTCTCTCTACGGATGCACACCAGTTCATAGAAGAACGGCGAGAAAGCCGCCATTCCTATCGAGGTGCAGAAGCCCGCAAAGGCGATGTATTCCGACTGGATGCCGAGCCCGCTCATCATCTCGCCGCTGTTGGCAGAATAGACGCCACTCATCGTAATCATCGGCACGAAGAGGATGATCATGAAGATGATGCCGAGCGGTTTGGGCACCCAATCATAAAACGGATAATTCTTATATTCTTCTTCCATATATTACTTCATTTCCATCTAGCTGTTTTTTTACTTTCTCTCAGCCTTGACAACCACCATCATGCCGGCAGCAAGATGCTCATTATCCTCTTTGCTGAGGTTGTTGAAATCGATTCTTACAGGCACACGCTGCTGAATCTTGACAAAGTTGCCAGCCGAATTGTCTGTAGGTACCAGCGAATATTTCGAACCGGTAGCACCAGAAATGGCGGTCACCGTACCCTCAAACTCCTTGTTACTGATGGCATCTACGGTCATACGCACCTTCTGTCCTACATAGAGATTCTCTATCTGGGTTTCCTTATAGTTGGCAATCACCCATTTGTTGTTTGTTGGAATGATGTAGGTAATGGTGGTTCCTGCATTCACCATCTGTCCCTCCTCGATAGAGCGGCGACCCAGTTTACCATCACAAGGGGCCACAACCACACAGTAAGAGAGATTCAGCTTTGCCATCTCTACGGCAGCCTCGGCACGCTCGATGGAGGCAGCCACATTCTGCTTGCGGGTAGTTACCTCGTTTACTCCCTTATAGGCAGCAGCCTGCTGCTTCTTTACCCCTTCGAGTTTCTTCTTGGTGGCTGCATATTCCACCTCCAGCTGTTCGAGCTGGATAGGAGTAGCCGCCTTCTTTTCTACCAGATTGCGATAACGTTCGCAGTCCTTGGCGAGTTTGGCAAGTCGTACATTTATTTCATCGATAGATGCCTGATAGATAGAAGCGGATGTCTCGGTGGTCTGCTCTGTAGCGTTGATGACATTGGCTCCTGCCTTGGCATCCTTGAGGGCTGCTTCAGCCTCCATCAGACGGATACGATACTCCCGGTCGTCGAGCACAAGGAGGGTATCTCCCTTGTGTACTTCCTGATGTTCTCTGAAGCATACCTTGGCGATATAGCCGGATGCACGGAGATTAACCGGTGAGATATATTGTTCTATCTGAGCATCATTGCTCGTTTCGTTAGAGTTATAATCGAGGAAGAGGCATACGATTTTCCAGAGTCCGAAAGCCAGGATAGCAACACCTATCAGGCTGGCGATAATCTGTCTTACGCGCTGCTTCTTCAGTTTCTTCCTGGTTTCTTCGTGAGATACCTGTGTAGCCTCTGCTGTTTCTACATTTTTATTTTCGTTCTGTTCCATAGTTTTATTGTAATTTGGAATCAGGGAATATGAAGAAAAGTTTTTTACATCCCGTTTTCCTGTTTATATTTTATTTCTTAATGATTTATTCTTCTCCGTTATTTAGCAACCGAAATCTGGTTGAGCTGTCCAGTCAACTTGAGCAGCGAGAGATTGGCAACCTTGTAGCGATAGTAGGCTGTGAGATAATTGTTCATTGCCTCGCTCATACGCATCTCGTCCTGCAGCACCGCTGTCATCGAAGCCACACCCTCCTTATACTGGTCGGCTGTTACGTTGTAAACATCCTGCGCCATGGTATAATTATCAAACTGCTTCTTGTAGTTGCGCTGACTGTTGTTCACCTCGCTCACCGCATTCATATAGTTTGCCTGCAGTCCCTTCAGGGCGTCCTCGTAACCGATGCGTGCATTCTCCTCCTCTATCTTCGCCTTTCTGATTTTAGAACGCTTTTCAAAACCATCGAATACAGGCACTCTCAGTTGAATGCCCAGACCATTGGAACCATACCAGTGGTTTGACTCGCCCGAATGAATCCAGTGATCTATCCTATCGGTAAAGGCAGAATACATCAGGTTTCCGGTCAGCGAGAGCGATGGCAGATAGCCGTCCTTGGCAAGTTTGGTCTGCTTCTGGGTGAGCAATTTCTTCTGTTCCAGCAACTGGAGTTCGTAGAGTCCCGTATCCAGTCCGTCAGCCTTCACCATCTCAATCTTTCCCGGATCTACGGCTGTCACCTTCATCTCCTTCTCGGCAGGATAATCTATCACATACTTGAGCATGGTATACTGCTGTTCGAGCATGGCGATGGCGTTATCGCGCTGCACGGTGAGGTTCTCGATATTGAGATTCACTCGCTTCAGATCTACCTCCAGACTCATCTGGTTATCATAGAAAGCCTGGGTGATGTTTCTGAGTTCTACCAGTCGCTTGATATTGTCATCCGTCAGACGAATCTGCTCAGATGTGTTCTGCGCCATGTAATACATCTTGGCAGTCTGCACGATGAGGTCTTCACGCGCCTTCTCATAAGAGAGTTGGTTGAGTTTATCGGCAATCTTGGTAATGTCGATGGCGGTAAGAATCATCTGGTTATATAGCGGCATCTGCAATTGTACACCCGCCGATGCATTATACTGCAACGTCTTGGTTACATTATAAGGCTTGCCGTAAGCCGAGCCGTCGGTAACCGAAACAGGCGGCGTAAAGTTGTCGTTGAGCTGTGCCACCGCATTGATTTGCGGATAGAGTTTAGCCTGATTTTCGCTGATAGCGTACTTTCCCTTAGCTATTTCGTTTCGGCTGCTCTGGAGCGACAGGTTGTTATCCACTGCCATCTGCAGGCACTGGCTGAGCGTAAGCGTCTCCTGTGCGCCAAGAGTATGGAAAGCTCCGAGCGCGAAACATAAGATGATTATTTTCTTCATATCTTCTTAATGATTTCTATTGATTTACGTTTCATTTATTATCTGGATGCAAAGGTACAGCTTTTCGGTGATAAAAGACTATTCACATCTTATCACAATATGTTCAAAATTTCCGAAAATAACAATAAAAATAGGTCTAGCAACACCGCGTTTTACGGGGTCGCTAGACCTATCTTATTATATATCAAGAACTAGGCTGTTTTTCCAACGTTCGGGGCAGATTAAAATTTATGCACCCCATCACAAAGCATGGCAAGTTCTTTTTGGAAAAAATCTATATCAGGAGAAACATCATCGGCAGTCTGCAATCTTCCATCAATTGATAAAAAGATTCCAGCATGTAACGGTAATCGCTTGCTTGGTTTTGGCAATAGCTCCACCCTTCTGTTGTTAAATTCATAATCCAGGTTTCGAACATCCAAAACATTTAAAAATGTAAATCCATATCGAGAGTCTCCTTTCGTTCTAGGACGAAAAACAGCTGATACAGAATCTAATTGATCTGCATTATATCTTAATACTGAAATATAGTCTTCAGCACCACTCTTCAACTTTTCAAGTTTAAAAGCCTTCGGCGAAACACGCCCTTTATAGATATGAGAAGGCGAGAACAGGATTCTTGCAACCTTTTCATCGTCTGCTATTTCAGAAATCAGTTTATCCATGAGCTTTTTCTAATAATGACAATACTTCCTTTTCATCCAACTTATCAAAACTGAATTTTGACAAATGACCATCCCGTTTGATAAATGCTACAACCTGATGATTGGTTATAGTAACACCTGCTATATTATTGTCTTCCGTGTAATCTAAATATATACAACCTCGTGCATCAGGAAAAGCTACCCAATTTTGCAGACTAGTATCAGCAGCTAGCAGAATAATTCGCTTCACAAAATCCACGATATTTCTTGAGAGGGCAAGACTACCTTCACCATCCCAACCATCTGGAAGCTTTGACAATTCATCTAAACGATTCAAAAGTTCTTTCTTTACTGAAGATTGTAAAGTTTGCTTTTGACTTGACAAGAAAACCAAACAACTATACAAAGCATTCTGATCTGTTGTAGCATACACCGCATCCATCACATTATGGCGCAAAGTAACAATATCCGTATCAGGAGTAATACGGACTGCCATGGAATCAGAAACTATACTTGTTTTTTCTTCGGGTAATTTATATGGCTTTACTTCACTCATACTTTTTTCTTTTTACTAAACATGTGCTGCAAAGATACGTTGCTTTTTCGTAACTACCAAATTTTTCGAGAAGAAAACAATATAAACCACATTATTTTCCGATTCTGTCTGTATTCGTATCATATCACAAGTGATTGAAAGCTATATATTCTAGCCCTCACGATTCCTACCCCCCAGAAGCGTTACATGACAGTTGTGACAGTTTTATTTCGCAGGGGGTATTACGATACCATATAAAAGGAAAATAAAATAGGTCTGGCTACACCGCGTTTCACGGGGCCGCTAGACCTATCTTCTTATCTATCAAGAACTTATATTCTTATTTTAGTCTTCATCAGCAAACTCATTCAGAGTATATGCGCTGCTGCCATCGAAACAATGGGTACATACCTGACACTTTGGAAGACCGATAGCCTCTACCAGCTGCTCGATGGTGTTGAACTTCAGGGAAGTCAAGCCCAACTGGCTGGCAATCTCATCTACCATCTTCTGATACTCAGGAGAACCAGTGGTAGCGTATTTCTCAAGATTCTTGTTGGCATCGCCCTCAAACTTCTCAATAATACGGCGGGTAATCAGCTCCATGTCACTCTTGGAAGAAGTGAAGTTGATGAACGGACAGCCGTATACCAATGGAGGACATGCTATGCGCATGTGGCACTCCTTCAAGCCAGCCTGGTCGAAAAGCACCTTCACGTTGTCGCGAAGCTGGGTACCACGCACAATACTGTCATCACAGAATAACACACGCTTGCCCTTGAGCATCGCCTTGTTAGGAATCAGCTTCATCTTGGCTACCAGTGAACGCATGCTCTGGTTGCTAGGAGTAAAACTGCGAGGCCATGTAGGCGTATACTTGGCAATACAGCGCTGGTAAGGCACACCCTTGCCAGCAGCATAACCCATCGCCATACCAGTACCAGAATCAGGAATACCGCTGCAGCAGTCTACCTCCACATCATCGGTCTTGGCGAGATTAAAGCCGTTGGTAAAACGCGCCTCCTCTACATTCTTGCCCTCGTAGGTAGATGTAGGGAATCCGTAGTAAACCCAGAGGAAAGAGCAAACCTGCATCTTCTTGTTGGCAGGACGGATCTGCTCCATGCCATCAGCTTTAATCTTCACGATTTCGCCTGGTCCTACCTCATATGCTGTTTCATAATCGAGATTAGGGAACGAGGTGGTTTCGCTGGAAGCCGCATAGGCTCCTTCCTTCTTGCCGATGATGATTGGAGTACGTCCCCAACTGTCACGCGCACAGATAATGCCATCCTCGGTAAGGATCATCATGGTACAGGAACCTTTGATGTGATGGAAAACGTTTTCGATACCTTCTCTGAAGGTTTTACCCTGAATAATGAGCAGAGCCACCAACTCAGTAGGATTGGTACTACCCGAAGACATCTCTGCAAAGTGCATGTTCTTTTCGAGCAGAAGCTGAGTAAGTTCATCCTTGTTTACTATCTTAGCTACAGTGCAAATGGCAAAGCGGCCAAGATGAGAGTTCATGATGAGTGGCTGGGCATCTGTATCGCTAATCACGCCGATGCCCGATGTAGCTCCTTCAAACTTGTCGAGTGTAGATTCAAACTTCGTTCTGAAGTATGAACTTTCCAGATTGTGGATAGAGCGCACGAAGCCCTTCTCACTACTGTAGGTTGCCAAACCGCCCCGGCGTGTGCCGAGATGTGAGTTGTAATCTGTGCCGTAAAAGAGATCAGCGACACAGCTTTTCTTGGAAATAGTTCCGAAAATGCCTCCCATAAGAGTATAATTCTATGTTATAATTTTGTAATATGGGTGCAAAGATAAATAAAAATCAGAAAATATGCAAGTCTTTTTGCTTTTTTTCTATAAAAACATGATTATGAGGGTAACTTGCTACCCTATTTCGAGAAGAATAAACGGCTACTGAAACGAAAAGCGCTCCGGCAATAATTACCGGAGCGCCATGATATGATTTCCTATGAAATTAATCCAACTTCAGGCTCTTCTTGATAGCCTCGATCTTATCCATTGCAGCAGCTGTGCAGCGGTTGTAGCAACCAGCGCACTTGAATGAAGGATCCTTAACCTCAATATAGAACTTGATCTTAGGCTCTGTACCTGATGGACGGACACTTACCTTGGTGTTGTCATCGCAGAACCACTGGAGTACATTGCTTGTAGCAGGCATATCGAGCTTCTCTACGCTGCCGTCAGCATGCTTAACCTCCAAAGACTGATAGTCCTTCCAGGTTACCACCTTGCTGCCACCCAACTCCTGTGGAGGGTTGGCACGAAAGTCTGTCATCATCTGCTTAATCTCGTCAGCACCGGTCTTACCTGGGCGAACTACATTTACTGTGAACTCCTTGCTGAAGCCATACTCTGCATAAATCTGCATCAGGAGGTCGTAGAGAGTCTTGCCCTGATCCTTAGCCCATGCTGCAATCTCGCAAATCAGACAGATAGATGCAGGAGCATCCTTATCGCGTACCTTATCGTATGGCAAGAAACCGAAGCTCTCCTCACCACCACCGATGTACTGCTGCTTGCCCTCAGAGATAGCAATCTCGCGTGCAATCCACTTGAAACCGGTGTAGCAATCGCGCAACTCTACGTTGTTCTTCTTGGCAATCTCAGCGATAACTTCTGTTGTTACGATGGTCTTTACGAGGAAGTCTGTTGGCTTCAACTTGCCCAACTTCTTCTTGTTCTCAATGATGTAGTAGCAGAACATCATGGCTGTCTGGTTACCGTTGATGATCATCCACTCGCCCTTGTCGTCGCGGCAAACGATAGCCAGACGGTCAGCATCTGGGTCGGTAGCTACCACGAGGTCAGCGTTCAACTTGGTACCGAGCTTCATACCGAGAGTCATAGCCTCTGCATTCTCTGGGTTTGGAGAAACGACTGTTGGGAAGTTGCCATCTACAACCATCTGCTCAGGAACTACATTGATGTTCTGGAAGCCCCAAGAACGCAGACAGAGAGGAACGATGACACGACCTGTACCATGCATAGCTGAATAAACGATGTTGAGGTCTTTCTGACGGTTGATAACATCCTGGTCAATCATAGCAGAATGAACGGCTGTCATGTAGTCGTAATCCATCTCACCACCGATAATCTTGATCTTATCCCAGTTAGCCTCAAACTTCACCTGGTCGATAGTAACCTTGTTTACCTCCTCGATGATACCTGTATCGTGTGGAGCCAGAACCTGAGCACCGTCGCTCCAGTAAGCCTTGTAACCGTTGTATTCCTTAGGGTTGTGAGAAGCTGTTACGTTGACACCAGCCTTGGCACCGAGCTCACGGATAGCGAAAGAAATCTCTGGTGTAGGACGGAGGCTCTCGAAGAGATAAGCCTTGATGCCATTGGCAGAGAAGATGGCAGCTACGGTCTCAGCGAAGAGACGGGAGTTGTTACGGCAGTCGTGACCTACCACTACAGAAAGGTTCTCCTCACCTGGGAAAGCCTTGAGGATGTAGTTAGCAAAGCCCTGTGTAGCCATACCAACGATATACTTGTTCATGCGGTTGGTACCTGCGCCCATGATACCGCGCAAACCACCAGTACCGAACTCCAAGTTCTGATAGAATGCATCAACGAGAGCAGACTTGTCCTCTGCGTCGAGCATTGCCTTTACTTCCTTACGGGTTTCTTCGTCAAAAGCAGGTGTGAGCCACTGCTGTGCTCTTTCTTCACACTGCTTGATCAATTCTGCGTTATTAGCCATAGTTTGATTATATTATGTTATTAATTAATTCTTATCGAGAAGGATGTGCACGAAAACAATGCATAATTTCTCTATTTGCGTACAAAGTTATATAAAAATTTTGATAAACCAAGCAAGAATGAAGTTTTTTTTGTATTTTTGCACATTGAAATGGAATTGAAAATAGAATAAAGCTCATATTTAGCAATATTGTATTGGTAAGATAGCAAAGTTGAATGAACAAAATATAAAAACAATAGAATATGGAAGTATATTACACGGGCGTCATCATCGCCGTATCCACCTTTTTAATAATAGGTATCTTTCACCCTATCGTCATGAAGACGGAATATTATACGGGCACCCGCTATTGGTGGGTTTTCCTCGTTGCAGGCATCATCTGCATAGGAGCTGCCTTCCTGGTTGCCAACGTGCTCTTCTCTGCCATATTGGGCGTAGTAGGTGCTTCATGCCTTTGGAGCATCGGTGAACTCTTCGAACAGAGACAACGCTGCGAGAAAGGCTGGTTCCCGAAGAATCCGAAAAGAATAGGAACAGGATATTACAGGGACGAAGCGAAGTGAAGAACGAAGAAACAACGTTCGACGGACGAAGTGAAAGTCAATTCAAGTGTAAAGTGTATAGGAAGAAAACACCAACGAAATGAAGACAGAACTCATTCTGGTCGGAAAGACCGTAAACAAGCATTTCATTGCGGGCATCAAGGATTATGCCGAGCGCATCACCCATTATATGCCTTTCAATATAACAACCATTCCTGAGCTCAAGAACACCAAGAGTCTCAGCGAACAGCAGCAGAAGGAACGGGAAGGAGAACTGATTCTGAAACTCCTCCAGCCTTCGGATACGGTGGTGCTGATGGATGAACATGGACAGGAATTCCGAAGCATCGAGTTTGCCAAATGGATAGAGCGCAAGCAGGCCACGGCAAGAAGGCTCGTCTTTGTCATCGGCGGTCCTTACGGTTTCTCACCGTCTGTCTACGACCGCGCCAACGAGAAGATTTCCCTCTCCAAGATGACCTTCTCGCATCAGATGGTGCGCCTTATCTTTACCGAGGCGATCTATCGCGCATGTACTATTATAAAAGGTGAACCTTACCACCACGAATAAAGGTAAAAAAGTTAAAAGGTAAAAAAATGGGGAAAGATAAATATATAGAAATAAAAGGGGCAAGAGCCAACAACCTCAAGAATATCGATGTGAAGATACCTCAGGGCAAGTTTGTTGCCATTACGGGTGTCTCGGGATCGGGAAAATCATCGTTGGCTTTTGATACCTTATATGCTGAGGGCCAGCGCCGCTATGTGGAGTCGCTCTCTTCGTACGCACGCCAGTTTCTGGGACGTATGAGCAAACCGGAATGTGATTTCATCAAAGGATTGCCACCTGCCATCGCCATCGAACAGAAAGTGATTTCGCGCAACCCACGATCTACCGTGGGCACCAACACCGAAATCTACGAATACCTGCGACTGCTCTACGCACGCATCGGAAAAACCTATTCGCCTATCAGCGGACAGGAGGTGAAACGCCATACTACCGAAGATGTACTCGCCTGTACCCGACAGTATTCCCAGGGTACCAGGTTTGTCATCCTCGCCCCTATCCACGTCATCGAAGGGCGCAGTCTGGGCAAACAGCTGGAGATGTACAACCAGGAAGGTTACGCGCGTATATATATAAAAGGTGAATTCGTGCGCATCGAAGACTTCATGGAGCAGGCTGACAAGGATCTGCTGGAAGTAAGCGGCGATAAACTGAGAAAGAGAATGCAGCAGAAGGATGAAGAAATCTTCCTGGTCATCGACCGTGCTTCGGTAAGCGATGAGAAGGATGACATCAGCCGACTGATGGATTCTGCCGAAACTGCCTTCTACGAGGGAGATGGAGCCTGCCGCCTCGTCTTCCTGCCAAGCAACATCTGCTACGACTTCTCTACCCGGTTCGAAGCTGACGGCATGCAGTTTGAAGAGCCTACCGACAATATGTTTGCCTTCAATTCTCCTCTCGGAGCCTGCCCTACCTGCGAAGGTTTCGGCAGCATAATAGGCATCGATGAGAAACTCGTCATTCCGAACACTTCGATGAGCGTATATGACGGATGTGTGGTTTGCTGGCGAGGCGAAAAGATGGGTATGTGGCTCAAGGAATTCATCCGCAGAGCTGCAGAATACGACTTCCCTATCTTCAAGCCTTACTTCGAACTGACTCAGCAGCAGAAGGACTGGCTGTGGCACGGTCTGCCTGGCGAGAAGAAACGCAAACAGCAGGAAAGGGTGAGCATCGATGAGTTCTTCAGAATGGTAAAGGAGAACCAATACAAGATACAATACCGCGTGATGTTGAGCCGATTCCGTGGAAAGACGATTTGTCCTGACTGCCATGGTACCCGACTCAAGAAGGAAGCCAACTATGTGAAGATTGGCGGAAAGAGCATCACCGAACTGGTTGAGATGTCGATTGTGAACCTGAGCGAATGGTTCAAGAAACTGGAACTCTCTGAGCATGAGAAGGAAATCAGCAAGCGTCTGCTCACCGAAATCACCCACCGCCTGCAGTTCCTCCTGGATGTGGGTCTGGGTTATCTTACGCTCAACCGACTCTCCAACACCCTCTCCGGCGGTGAGAGTCAGCGCATCAACCTGACCACCAACCTGGGCTCATCGCTCGTGGGTAGCGTATATATCCTCGACGAACCTAGTATCGGACTCCATAGCCGCGATACTGCCCGACTGATTAAGGTGCTGAAAGAACTGCAGCAACTGGGCAATACGGTGGTTGTGGTAGAACACGACGAAGAGATTATGCGGGCAGCCGACTATCTCATCGATATTGGTCCCGATGCCGGAAGACTGGGCGGAAGAGTGGTCTACGCCGGTCCGTCATCAGAATATTCAACCACCGACAAGGGTGAACAGGAAAAGCTGCTAGCTGAATATCCGGAGAGTTATACCATCAAGTACCTGACCCACAACGAGGAGATAAAGGTGCCAACGAGCCACCGTGCCTGGAACCAGTATATCGAAATCAAGGGAGCCCGGATGAACAATCTGCGCGGCATCGACGTTAAGATACCGCTCAACGTATTCACCTGCGTAACCGGTGTATCAGGCTCAGGCAAGAGTTCGCTCATCAAGGGAATCCTCTATCCTGCCATGCGTCGCCGTCTGGACCTCGTAGCAGATGCACCAGGCGAATATGCATCGATGGAAGGCGACTGGAAAAGCATCCATCATGTAGAGTTTGTTGACCAGAACCCTATCGGAAAGAGTACCCGCAGCAACCCTGCCACTTATCTGAAGGCATACGATGCGATACGTGCCCTCTTTGCCAACCAGCCACTGGCTAAGCAGATGGGATTCACGCCCCAGTACTTCTCTTTCAATACCGAAGGCGGAAGATGCGAGGAATGTAAGGGCGCGGGATATGTTACCATCGAGATGCAGTTTATGGCAGACCTCACGCTGACCTGCGAGGCTTGTAAGGGCAAGCGTTTCAAGCACGATATCCTGGAGGTACGCTATGGCGGAAAAGACGTCAATGATGTGCTGAACATGACGGTAAATGAGGCCATTGAGTTCTTCAGCGATGAAAAGCTGCAGCGCAACGAGGGCGACTTCGACAACTGCCGCATCATCGTAAACCGCCTGAAGCCGCTTCAGGATGTAGGTCTGGGCTATATCAAACTCGGTCAGAATTCAAGTTCGCTTTCGGGTGGTGAGAATCAGCGTGTAAAGCTCGCCTTCTTCATAGGTAAGGAGGAACAGGAGCCTACGCTCTTCATCTTCGACGAGCCTACCACGGGTCTTCACTTCCACGACATCAAGCGCCTGCTCCATGCCTTCAATGCCCTGATAGAAAGGGGTCATTCGCTGGTAGTGATTGAGCACAATCTGGATGTCATCAAGTGTGCCGACTATATCATCGACCTCGGTCCTGAAGGCGGCGATAAGGGCGGCAATCTTGTTGTTGCCGGAACTCCGGAAGAAGTAGCTGCCTGCAAGGCAAGCCTTACCGGAAAGTTCTTGCGTTAAATTGAAGTTTCAGGGCGTGTGGCGATAAACTTGCGAAACGTCGAAAAAAATACGATATCAGTGGAATCCGACAACCGCCGGATTCCACTTTTTAATTTAAAAAACCAATTCAAAAGAATTATTTGTTAAAAAAGTAACCATCATCGAAGGCTGCTTCGATAAGGCGTTGCTTCACTCGGGCATATTCTGCCGAGTCTTCGATAAAGTACCGAAGAGCAGAAACAATCCTCACATAAACACTGAGCCGATAATCGCCCTTACCCTTTTAGATTGCAAAAATGTTTTCCTTATGCATCCCAGCATAATACATCAGATCAGAACCAGATACATGATGGTTCTTCATCTCTTCACTCAGAACAACACCGAAACGGCTGTTGTCTGCTTCAAAATTAACAATCTTCATTCTTTTAAAATTTTTAAAATGTTTATAATTATTGTATACGAGTTCCTGCTACGGGAACTCTTTTTTATTTTCTTTTTAGTATCTTTGCACCATATAAAACAGATTCAACAATCTGCTTACCAATAATAAAACGAATAACTGATACATATATTGTATAACAATATAAAATTTTTAGGAGATGATGAACATCAGCACATTCATTAACATGGCCAGCAAGATTCCTTCACCTGGCCAGTTGGAAGGCCTGGTAACCTTCATGAAGGAAGATGAGAAACTCAGGTTTTTCACCGAGTCTTACCGGAAAACGGGGAATAAGTCGTACAAGCACGATGCACCCCTCTTCGCCGTAGCCTGCATCTTCGAAGGCGGAAAAGGCAAGGACAACATCCGGAGCCTCACACATCTGTCGCTGGTCGACTTCGACCACATCACAGAAAAACCGGATGACGGCACCCTGCGCTCGCTCAAAGAGAGAATCTGCCACGATGCCCACACCCTGCTCTGCTACGTTACCATGAGCGGCAACGGACTGCGCGTCATCTACCGCTACGAAGGCGATGATTATCCCGCCGCCTTCGCCATGGGAAACGACTACTATGCGCATCTCATCGGCAAGGAAAGCGATCCGCTCTGCAAGAACATCACAAGGCTCAGCGGACTCGCCTACGACCCCGAAGTCTATTTCAATCCTGAAGCCACAGCCTTCAGCGCCGAGGAAATCAGCCATTTCCATTCCGCTACGCTCAAGACCGCCCAGAAGAAAAAGAAACAGGAACGCATCGCCGACTACTACGAGCAGATCGTCAAACCCAAGCTGGAAAACGAAAAGATCAGGTACGAACCCGGCAACCACAACCAGTATGTGATGCGGGTGGGCTACATGATGGCTAAGAAGCGGTACGACAGGAAAGAAGCCACCCAGTGGGCTATCAGGCAGTTTCCCGAATACGACGACGTAGAACAGGTGTTCAAATCGTGCTACGACAACACCACTCACCCACAGAAGATGAAGGCTGAAACCGGAAAGATTCCCTATGCCACCGTAGATGAAATCAAAGACTTCCTCGACGGGCATATCAAACTCCGCTTCAACCTCATCACCCTGCGCTACGAGTATCTGAAGGAGAAATGGCGAATCCTCCAGGACCGCAATCTGAATACGCTATGGAGCAACATGTCGCTAACCGCAAGGGTGAGCAAGAGCGACATGATCAATGTCATCGAGAGCGACTATAGCCCGCCCTACAATCCCTTCACCGATTATCTGGAGAATCTCCCACCCTGGCAGGAAGGCGACAAGGACTATATTGCCGAACTCGCTGCCACGGTAAAGATGAAGGGAGACCCCGTGATGCCCTTCTGTGAAGCCCTCAGGAAATGGCTCGTGGCGATGATAGCAGGATGGATAGACGAAGGTGCCGTAAACAATGTCATCCTGGTATTCATCGGCAGACAGGGCGCCTACAAGACCACCTGGTTCAACTATCTTCTGCCGCCGGAACTGAAGCAATACTTCTATACGAAGGCGAATGCCAGGCGCATGACGAAGGATGATATCATCGCCCTTTCGCAGTATGCACTCATCTGTTATGAAGAGCTCGACACGATGAGTCCATCGGAACTGAACCAGCTGAAGGCTGTGGTAACGATGCAGTATACCAACGAAAGGGCGGCATACGGCCATTATGCCGAGCAGCGCAAGCATATCAACACCTTCTGCGGCACGGGCAACAATCCCGAGTTTTTGAGCGACCCTACCGGTAACCGTCGCTGGCTGCCCTACGAGATAGAGAGCATCCTCTCACCCCGTGAGCATCCGTTCAATTACGAAGGCATCTACGCCCAGGCTTACGCCCTCTACAAGAGTGATTTCCGCTACTGGTTCACCGATGAGGAGATAGAAAAGCAGAACCGGCACAACCGCGCTTTTGAGGCGCCCAGACTAGAACAGGAACTTGTGGATCTCTACTTCCGAAAGCCAACGGAGGCGGAGACAGGGGAGTTCGTGTCCATAGCCAGAGCGATGCAGATCATCAGTTGCAACATCTCCCAGAAGCTGAACAGTTCGAAACTGGGCAAGGCTTTCAATGATCTCGGATTCGAAAAGATGCGCACCAAGCACAGCCGTGGTTACAGGGCAATCGTCCGTACTGCCGAGGAAATCAAGGCTTACCAGGTATCCGTCTGCATCAACCCACCGCAATGCGATGATGATGCCCCGTTCTAGCCGTTCCTCCAAACCTTCGGTTCCATCCGGTTCAGGGTGACACGGTGACACGGTGACACGAGTTTTTCAACATTTCGCCTCGCACGCGGGCAGGCAGGAACTTTCGGCCTGATTTTTCCTGCCTGCCCGCGCGAGAGTAAATCTTCAGAATTCCCTGTCACCCCTGTCACCCTGTCACCCGGAAGCCAGTTACTTCCGAAACGGAAACCAAGGACTTACGGTGCAAAAGTCAGAGACTTACGATGCAAAAGTCAGTAGCTTATGAACCGCAACTCAATCATAAACCCCTTAAAAAATCAAACAAAACTATGGATTTAAGAAGTTATACCAAGCAAGAGCTAGCTCTTCTGTATTTTCCCGATGCTACTCCAGCAGTAGCCAGTGCTCACCTGATGCGATGGATCCAGCGCATCCCCGACCTTCTCCAGAAGCTCGCCGCCACCGGTTACGGCAAGAACTGCAAGGAGTTCACCCCGATGCAAGTCTCCTACATCCTCTACTTCCTCGGTGAGCCCTAACCCTGTTCCGCCTAATCTGAAAATGAGCCAACAAAAGGTACTTCTAACTGAAGACATCATACAATAGGAAAAAGGGTCTATACACCCTTTTGTCGAGGTGTATAGACCCTTGGAACAACCGCAAAGTATGGGTTGATAATTATGCCAGATATTTTGTAGATCCATTTGGCATAAACCAAAACACAATACTATGCAGGATCACAATCTTCACCAGTGAATCGAACCTGCTCATAGCCTTCTGGCAATGGGTTAGACCCAGCTAATAGAACACAGGAATTTTCCAACTCAACTACAGTGATTGATGGTTTCTGATAATTCTTTTTCATATTCCTTACTTTTTAAATTTCACATATTTTTTGCCATTTTTGATATAGATGCCATGAGTAGGCTCTTTGCTGAGCTTACGACCTTGCAAGTCATATATACCATTTAGAGATGTGTTATCAGCCTCATTGTTGGTTATAACTTGGATGCCCTTTATGGCAGTTGTTGCTCCCTCGCCGACCTCATCTATGCTGATAGAACGGGATTTTGATGCCTGTGACATGTTAGAACTATTACGATTACTTACCGTAAGATACCAACGCTGTGCACCAACTTCGGTAGAAGGGTTTAACGGAGCTATGAGTCCTTGCTTGTTGAGAGCATATACGGCAACTGATGATTCATCCTGACCTAATCCACTTTGTGGAGTGTAGATGCCAGTGAAGTTATACTTGCGAGTCATGCTCATGCAGTAGTATGTCTTCGATTCTGCCTTATGCAACTTGACATTATTGATAGTGATAGTCTTGCTTCCGCTATCTTTTGTTCTCAACAAGTATGGGGTGTTAGCCTCAAACTCTCCAGATGTAGCCTTCTTCACTTCGAGTACCGTCTCATAGCCGCTGCCATCTTTCTTCTCGTACTCATGGAAATTGTTGATGCTTGCCACGGTGATGCCGTTGTCTGTCCAGTCTGTAGCCTGAGTCTCGAAAGGCACGCACACAGCCTGCCACTGGTCTGCGCCGAGATAGTTGCGTGTATTTCAGCGTTGGGGCAGTGAAGTCCACAGGGCTGTCGTAAGCCGCATTGTCATTGATGTCAACAGGCTCGGCTGCCTTGTATGAACCGTCAGACTCCGCTGTTAGCTTAATAATGTTGTCTTTGTTGCCACAGAAGTCCTTGATGTACTTTGTTCCATCTTTTAATTGTGGCATATAGCGCATTCCTCGCTATAAAGATTTGACGTTCCTTCATCAGCCTTTTCTGCCATCTGATAGTTGTGAGACAACTTGTCGCCTTCTGGTTTGTTTGCATATTCACCAATACGGGTTGTCCCGTCGCAAGAGAAGAGGGGTGCTTTATATACAGTATTGTGGTCAGTGGATTTCAAGACTGGATAAGCGTCAGCATTCTCACCCAACTTCTGATACCATGCCAAGGTGCTTTCTTCGGTAGAAACAGATTTGGAACCATTAAGTAGCCATGCCACCTCGCCACTTTTAAACCGATCTTTGGACATTTCCACTGCCTTGCCATTCTCATCATCCTTTCCTCCTATACCGCCTTTACCATCTGCGACTGTGCCACTAAGATAATAGCAATTTGTTATTGGACCTTCATAGTTATCGCCGCACACGCCGCCGACAGAATATTGTCCGCTTACAGAAGCTGTGTTATAGCAGTTTTTGATTGTGCCACTGTTATTGCCGCACACCCCGCCTATTGTTTCTTTTCCTCTGACAGTGCCTTCATTAAAGCAATTTGTTATTGTACTTGTACCATCCGAGTTATCGCCGCACACGCCGCCGACTTTTTTACCTGTTACGCTTACAGAAGCTGTGTTATAGCAGCTTTTGATTGTGCCACCATAGTTATAGCCGCACACGCCGCCGATATTAAGAACATCATAATCACCTGTTCCGCTGACAGTGCCTTCATTAAAGCTGTTTTCTATTATTCCGCCTTTTTCATTATATCTTCTTTCATTATATCCGCACACGCCGCCTATTGTTTCTTTTCCTCTGACAGAACCTGTATTTTTGCAATCTTTGACAGTGCCACTGTTATAGCCGCACACGCCGCCTATTCTATACTCGTTTTCTTTGCCAATTACAGTGCTGCTGTTAGAACAGTTTTGGAGTTCGCCAGAATTCGATCCGCACACGCCGCCTATATACGGACAGTTACTGGACTGAAAATATGAATCCGAAACTCCTACGTTGGAAATCTTGCCTTCGGCTCCTATGCAGCCAAACAAGCCAACATACCATGAGTTAGATTTATTGAAATACAATCCGCTGATGGTGTGTCCATTGCCATCAAAGGTGCCAGTATATGCATCATCATCAGAAGAAGATTTACCAATAGGTATCCATTCTATAAAGTCGTTTCCGCTTACTAGATCTTTATTTGGGTCAAGAACGCCCGTGTTCACGATAATGTCATCCGTGAGGATTGCATTGGCAGATAAATCCTTTTTGACGCCTGGAAGCGTACCATTCACCAGACCTGCAAACCAATAAAGTTCTTCAGCAGTACCAATTTTATATGGGGTTCCTGCGCCATCACCTTCCGGTATTTTTAGATCAATACTTTTCGCCAACATCATGGTTGGCATAATCATGGTTGTCACGAACAAAAGCATCGTGAAAAGCCATCTCAATTTTACAAAATTCGTTTTCATATTGTTAGTTATTAAATTAATAATTTCTTGTAAAAAAAATACTTTTGTGCATTCAGCCAAATCTTGCCACTATGCAGCGGCATTATCCACCGAAGCACCTATTCTCTCATTGCCGTCAGATATACTGTCATTCCCAGGATGATGACGAAAGACTGTCTGAGAAACAGATAGATATAATATCTTCCTCTCTTGATGAAATCACAGAAGCTGTAGCGAGCCTTGTTGTTTCCATCAAGATATATCCTGTAGTCTTGAACCATGGCATAGCTCATGACTATGGCGAACAGCAGAAGAAACAATGCCACTATAAAAATAGCCTGTTCCTCTTTCGTGAAAGTCTCTATCATATTTTCCATGGTGCAAATATAGTATTTTTTTCGAAAAAAGTGTTGCTTTCCTATAAAAAAGTGTCTATTTTCTATGTTTTAGGTGTCTACTTCCTGCAAGTAGTCCCCCTTTTAACAATTTGTTCCCTTCAGTGATGCGTTTTCCTGGTATTTATCGAAAAATGGTTAATCCTGCTTTTTATCCTCCGGGGCTACATTTTCAGCCATTTTCTCCCGCCATTCGGTAGGAGTACAGCCTTCCTTTAACTTGAAAATGCGGTATAGATAGGTTCGGGCAGAGAAGCCACAAAACGTACCTTGGCAAGCCAGAGGCGGAAGGTGAAGTTTAGGCATGAAGTGAAGTAGCGTGTATCCCCCGCCGACGCACCAGTCTTCCAGTTTCTTTCACTTCTCTTTCCGGAGTCTTTCAGAAAGCTTCGGGTGTAAAGTCTTTTCCTTGTCAGTATATTCAAGTAACTTGCGAAACTATAGTTACCATATACTTCCTTACTGAACTTTCGCATGTTTTGCCCCACACGCCCTGAAAGGGCAGAAGCCCCTAGCCCAGGGCATCGCCCTTTCAGGGCGTGTGGGGTAAAACTCGCGAAACTTGAATAAGATTCAAGCAAATGATGATTGATTATAATGGGCTTATAAACTCCAGAAAAAAAGAATCTATGAAAAAGTATGATAAAACATGAGCAAGTATGAGCAACTGTGAGTTGACCCCTCACCGATTTCGTATCTTTGCATTGTGGTTCAGAGATAACATCTCATACCACCAAGAGGCAATGCGCAGCGCCCCCTACTACACAAACACAATTTATTAACCTTAAAATGAAGACACTATGATTCTGTACACATTAAAGAAGTATGTCAACGAGAAGTTGAGCGCCGCTAACGGCAAGTTTTTCGCTTACCCTGTAATCACCCAGACCTATGGTCTTGATGAACTCGCAGAGCACATGGAAAGTCACAACACCCCGTTCTCAAAGGGAGCCATCAAGGGTATGCTCACCGACATGGTGAGCTGCGTAAGAGAACTGGTTCTGCAGGGTATCGCCGTGAAGATTCCCGACCTCGCCATCTTCAGCATCGGCATCAAGAACAAGGAAGGTGCTGCCTCCGAGAAGGAGTTCAGCATCACCAAGAACATTGCCGGACTGAAGCTCCGTGCCCGTGGCACCGGTGAGTTCAAGGCAAACAGTCTGAACCTCGATGCATCCCTGAAGAAGGCTACAGCCGTAACAGGAGATGTTACTCCACCAGACGGCGGTAAGGACAACACAGGCGATACTACCCAGGGTGGCGGCACAAGCCAGGGTGGCGACTCAACACAGACTGGCGGATCAGGCAACACCGAGAGCAGCGGCTCCGATGGTAGCGACGGCCTGGAGTAACCCCCTCGCCAGTAGATGAAGAAAGAAGGTTTTAGACAGGATGCAGTCCGGGATTCGGCTATAGCACCCCCGGCTATTCATCAATATAGCAAGCATCATTGAAACACGCGCTATCAAGCCCATCTGCTCATCCTGTCAGCCTTCCTTCTCCAGTATCGCCCGGATATAGGAAATCCGAGCCCCCAATCCATTTATTAACCTTAAATCAAATGAAAATGAAAAGAGAAACACTCAAGAAAATTCTGAATTTCGTCATTACCGTTCTCACCGCCGTAGCCTCTGCCTTTTGTGTGCAGAGCTGCCAGTAGTATCAACCCTTTAAAGATTCAGCACTATGAAAAACACAAGAAAAATATCACTTATTGTCATTCACTGTTCAGCCACACGCGTCACGCAGGACTTCACCTTCGAAAAGCTCGAAGCCTGTCATTTAGCCCGTGGTTTCCGCAGCATCGGTTATCACTATTACATCACGAAAGACGGCGTCATCTACCCCGGACGTCCCGAATCAGAAATCGGCGCCCACGCCCGCCATTTCAATGCACACAGTATCGGCATCTGTTACGAAGGCGGTCTCGACGCCGACGGCAATCCGGCAGATACCCGTACGAAGGCTCAGAAGCAGTCGCTCCAGAATCTCCTGACGAGTCTGTGCGTAGACTATCCCGAAGCCGAGATCCTAGGTCATCGTGATCTCCCGAACGTCCACAAGTCCTGTCCCTGCTTCAGTGTTCAGGCTTGGCTGAATGAAATCAAATTCCACATTTAGCCCTCTATTCAGTTGATATTGTTCATACTTTATTATTTTTCTACTCTCTCCCCCAATCTTAAGTGATTAAGGTTGGGGGATTTTTTGTTCAGGAATCTGCAAACTTCTTCATAATGAGGAGTATTGCGCCCCCACTTTTCCACAGAAAAGAAGGCTGTAACATGAAATATAAGGCATAATTGTTTTAAATAATGTAAAAAAGTAACGTAATACTAAACTTTATATGTACTTTTGCATCGAATTAAATAAAAATAAGAAACAAATTAAAGAGAAAATATAAAAAAGAAGAAAGGATATGAAGATGAAAAGAATCATATTGACACTCACTATGCTGGTGGCTCTTGTAGCTACTGCATCTGCTCAGGCAGAGATTAAGTTCGACAAACTGATACACAACTTCGGTTCGTTCGAAGAGTCAAACCCGGTACAGAAGGCTACCTTTACCTTCACCAATGTGGGCAACAAGCCTTTGATTATCAACCAGGCTATTGCCAGCTGCGGCTGTACCATACCTTCTTACACCAAGAAGCCTATCGCTCCAGGCGAGAAGGGACAGATTAGTGTTACCTATAACGGCAAGGGCATGTTCCCTGGTCATTTCAAGAAGAGCATCACCGTCCGTTCTAACGGCAATGTAGAAATGTCACGTCTTTATATAGAGGGTGTTATGACAGAAAAGAAATAATCTAGCTCAATACATATTTAAAAGTAAGCATGATTTTCTATTTCTCCGGAACAGGAAATACCAAGTGGGCAGCAGCCAGACTGGCAGCGGCTACACACGAAGACTTGATTCCTATCGCCCCCTATATGCGGGCGGACGATTCAAGCCACAATATAGCCGAGCCGTTTATTCTGAAAGAGAATGAACGGCTCGGATTCGTTTTCCCCGTACATGGCTGGAGGGTTCCACGCCTTGTAAGGGAGTTTATCAGGAAGATGAAGATACGGAGAGAAACTCCTGATGCTACTGCTGAAGACAAGGAGACGTTCAGGAAACATCCTTTCGCCTATTGCGTCTGTACTGCAGGCGACAGCATCGGACTCACCATCGAAAACCTCAACGATACGATTGCGCTGAATGCATCGCTTCAGGCATTGGGCATCACGGAGGTTTCTGCTTCCTACTCGCTCATCATGCCGGAATCTTATGTGGGACTTCCTTTCATGGATGTTGATCCGAAGGAGCGCGAAGTTCGTAAGAAATCGAAATCGGCACAGGAACTGGCGGTTATCTGCGAAGAGATATTCGACAGAAAAGAGGGCGTGAACCGTCTGGTAAAAGGTCCTATCCCCTGGTTCTTCACCAAGGTTGTGGGCGGATTCTTTGAGAAGGTGCTCATCACCGACAAGCGGTTTCATGTGGAGAAAGACAAGTGCGTGAAGTGCGGCATCTGTGCCAACGTCTGTCCTGTAGGTGATATCAAGGGCGGTCATGGAGAATATCCGGAATGGCTGCATCACAAGGATTGCCTCACCTGCTTTACCTGCTATCACCATTGTCCGCATCACGCCATCGAGTTTGGTCACCAGACTCAGAAGAAAGGACAATACTTTTATAAATAATCCCCCATCTACCCTAACTGTTTATGAAGAAGGCAATCATCTCTCTGGCGCTCGCCTTCCTGGGCATCGCCAATCTCTATGCCGTAAAGGCTAAACCGGGCATCGCCAAGATTATGCTGGCTGATGGAACCGTAGCATGTGCTACCCTGCATGGCGACGAAACCTTCCACTACTACATGCTGCTGGACGGTACGCCCCTGCGGGAAACCCAAGACGGAAAATACGAAAAGATAACTGCTGAAGAGTTGAACACCCGAAAGACCCGTGCTTTCTCTTCAGAGAATCTTACAAGAGCTTCAGAAATAGGAACCGTGAGCCCAAGCTATTTCCCTCATAAGGGAAGTCCGAAGGCATTGGTACTCCTGGTGCAGTTTCAGGATGTGAAGTTCAAGAGTAAGGATCCGGTTGCAACATTCAACCATTACCTCAACGGAAAGAAGGGAGAAGCTATGCCTGAGGCTGATAAAGAAGTGTTTATCACCAACGAGAAATACTGCCAGAACTATGGCAGCGTACAGCAGTATTTCGCTGACATGAGCGATAACCAGTTTATACCACAGTTTGACGTAGTGAGTCCTGTTACGGTAAGCAAGAAATCAGCTTATTATGGCAAGAACGGACGTGACGACGGAAGTGACACCAACTTTCCTCAGATGATTAAGGAAGCCTGCCAGCAGGTAGACGACAAGGTAAACTTTGCCGATTACGACAGCGATGGCGACGGATATGTTGACCTCGTATATATAATCTACGCCGGCTATTCTGAAAGCATCTCAGGTAATTCAGGCGATTGTCTCTGGCCGAAATCGGGTACCGTAGGAGGACTGGGAACCTATGACGGTAAAAAGGTACGCCGGTTCGGCATTAACAACGAGCTGAACAATAAGCCTGCAGATACCAAAAACGGCAAATACTACATCAATGGTATCGGTCTCTTCTGCCATGAATTTTCGCATACCCTCGGTTTGCCAGACATCTATCCGACCAGCGGCATCACAAACCATAACCAGAGTCCTGAATATTGGGACGTTATGGATATGGGCAATTATCAGGCTGACGGCTACCAGCCTATCCCATATTCACCATGGGAGAAGAGCATCGTAGGATGGAAACAGCCTACCCTCCTTTCTGATACCGAGGCGAAGCAGATAAAGCTGGAACCATACGACAAGGCATCGGATGCATACAAGATTATAGCCAACAGCCAGGGCGAATACCTGCTGCTGCAAAACATCAGAAACGAGGGATGGTACAAGGAGGCTCCGGGTTACGGAATGCTGGTATGGCGCATCGACTACGATGATTTGCCATCGGTTAATCTGGGGGATAATCCCAACAACACGACAGGTAAGCCAAGGGTCATGATTGTTCCTGCAGACGGAATGGTATACAACAGCTATAATAGAACTGTCAGCGACAATGATATTATCACGAGTCTTCAGAACGACCCGTTCCCAACCTACAAGGCGGGCTCTGCTACAGAGTACGAGGTGAACAGTCTGACCAGTATCACCCTGAACAACAGTGTTGATACGAGTCATCCGCTCTACAACATCACAAAGGATGAAGCAACCGGTCTAGTAACCTTCGATTATCTCAAGAACTTCTCTCCTACCGGAATCTCTTCGGTCATCATCGGTAAAGACAGACCGACAGCCTATTTTGATCTGGAAGGCAGAAAGGTTTCCGTTCCACAAAAGGGCAAGATTTATATTACCAGCAAGGGACAGAAGATAGTATACTAACTATATAAACAATGAGGGTGTGTCATTAAACATGACACACCCTCTTATTATTTTAATATATTCTAGGACCGAAGATGGTAGTACCTACACGAACCATCGTGCTGCCGTGCTTGACGGCAATATGATAATCGTGACTCATACCCCAGCTACGCTCGCAGAAAGCATCATCATCAGCAAAATATCTGGCCTTTATCTCATCAAAGAACCGGGCAGCCTCATCAAACTCCTGAGCAATCTGCTGCTCATCGTCTGTATTAGATGCCATCATCATGATGCCACAAATCTGCACATGCTTCATCTCCCGCCATTCGCCTGCCTCCAGGAGTTCGCGGCAAGCATCAAGAGAAAGACCCGATTTGGTATCTTCCTCAGCCAGATGAAGTTCCAGAAGAACCTTCACCACACGATTGTGCTTGGCAGCCTGCTTCTCAATCTCCTTGAGAAGTTTCAGACTGTCTACCGATTCAATCATCGAGATATAAGGTGCGATATACTTTACCTTATTGGTCTGCAGATGACCGATGAAATGCCATTCGATGTCCTCAGGCAGCGAAGCCACTTTCTTGGCGAGTTCCTGCTCATGACTCTCGCCGAAGATACGCTGTCCTTCAGCATAAGCCTCCTCGATATACTCGTTGGGATGGAACTTGCTGATAGCAACGAGACGGACACCGGCAGGCAAGCTGCCCAGCACCTCATGGAGATTTCCTTTTACATCATACATAGTTCAATTATTTTTGCTCCTCGTATTCAGGCACATCATTCTTCTCCTCTTTCTTCTCGTTAGGAGCATGGTGCTCGAATACATCCATCAGTTTGGTTTCGTTCAAACCAACCACATCATAATCTATCATGGTCTTGCCCATCACCTCATCAATATAACGGAGGGCACGGGCGAGAGACTTAGCCTGAACAAGATAGGTAACATTGCTGCGCTTCTCCTTCTCACTCTTCTCATCAATTGTAATGAACTGGAGTTTAGCCTTATACCACTTATCATCATCATCCACATCGCTGAAGAAGATTTCGCCGTAGCAAGCCTTACCGATACCGCTCACCTTCAACTCGCCGCTTACATAAACCGACATCTCATCGATGATGGCGCTCTCAGCCTCGGTAAAGCTCAAAGCATCTACTACGTATGCTTCAGAAACAACCTTTTCTGAACCATCCTCCATTGTCTTCTGATATTTCACTTTGGTCTCAAACCATGTACTTGTTCTACTTCTCATATTTTTCTTCTTACTTATTTTAATTAATTAGTATAATCTTATAACATTTCTTGAAATTAAGTGCAAAGTTATAAAAAAGAAAGCAAAGAGCGACATATTTAAAGAGTTTTTAATCAAAAAATAAAATTTAACCGAAAGTTATTCTCAATTCTCATCTAATTTTCTTATCTTTGCAGCCGAATAGCGTAAATTGAAAAGACCAAAAGGTCATAGAATTCAATTTTCGACACGGATAATTAATAGAAAGAAACAATATTTTAAGATGCCAGAAATATCTGTACGCGGTCTTGAAATGCCAGAGTCACCTATCAGAAAGTTGGCTCCTCTGGCTGCCGCAGCAAAAAAACGTGGAGTAAAGGTATATCACCTCAACATCGGTCAGCCTGACCTTCCAACTCCTCAATGTGGCCTAGATGCCTTGAAGCATATAGACCGCACGGTCTTGGAGTATTCTCCAAGTCAGGGCTATCTCAGCTATCGCGAGAAGCTTGTAGATTACTATAAGAAATTCAACATCAACGTAACTGCCGATGATATCATCATTACATCGGGAGGTTCTGAGGCTGTACTCTTCTCTTTCATGAGCTGCCTCAACCCTGGCGACGAGATTATCGTACCAGAACCTGCTTACGCTAACTATATGGCGTTTGCCATCTCGGCGGGTGCCAAGATCCGTACCATCGCCACAACGATAGAAGAAGGTTTCTCCCTGCCTAAGGTGGAGAAGTTTGAGGAGCTGATCAATGAGCGCACCCGTGCCATTCTGATCTGCAACCCTAACAACCCTACGGGCTATCTCTATACCCGCAGAGAGATGAATCAGATTCGTGACCTGGTGAAGAAGTACGACCTCTATCTCTTCTCTGATGAGGTTTACCGTGAGTATATCTATACCGGCAGTCCTTATATCAGTGCGATGCACCTGGAAGGCATCGAGCAGAACACGGTTCTCATCGATTCTGTTTCGAAGCGTTACAGTGAGTGCGGTATCCGTGTGGGTGCCCTCATCACCAAGAATGCAGAAATCCGCAAGGCGGTGATGAAGTTCTGCCAGGCCCGTCTCTCTCCTCCACTGATCGGTCAGATTGTAGCCGAAGCTTCTCTGGACGCTCCTGAAGAGTACTACCGCGATGTATACGATGAGTATGTAGAGCGCCGTAAGTGCCTGATAGACGGCTTAAACCGCATTCCGGGCGTATACTCTCCTATTCCTATGGGAGCCTTCTATACCGTAGCCAAACTGCCTATCGATGATTCAGAAAAGTTCTGCCGCTGGTGTCTGGAGGAATTCAACTACGAGGGCGAAACCATCATGATGGCTCCAGCCTCCGGTTTCTATACGACTCCTGGAGCCGGCCACAATCAGGTTCGTGTAGCTTACGTCTTGAAGAAACACGATCTGGAGCGTGCTCTGGTGGTTCTGGGTAAGGCACTTGAGGCTTATCCGGGAAGAGTGGAAGACGAAGGACTGTAAGAAAGTGAAGAACGAAGAGTGAAGAATACAACAGCTTCACTAATCATAAAGTTCAAAGATCAAAATTCAAAGTAAAGATGAATTTTCCTCTATTTATAGCAAAGAGATTATATAGCGATCAGGGCGATAAACGTAAAGTTTCTCGCCCTGCTATTCATATAGCCACTGCAGGTGTTGCTATCGGACTCGCCATTATGATTATGTCAGTATGCGTAGTGCTCGGATTCAAGCATACCATACGTGACAAGGTAATAGGATTCGGAAGCCATATACAGGTGGCCGACTTCATGACGCTGCAGCAGCAAAACCAGTATCCGGTGGTTATGAACGACTCGATGGTCAACGTACTGAAAAAGATACCTGGCGTAAAACATGTGCAGAAATTTGCCATGAAAGAGGGAATCCTGAAGACGGACAGCGATTTCCTGGGCGTCATGTTCAAAGGTGTAGGGCCTGATTTTGATTCTACCTTTATCCATCAGAACATGATCGAAGGCAGCATCCCTAAGTTTGATGACAAAGCGAGTCATAACCAGATTCTCATCTCACAGCTGATGGCTGGTAAGCTGAAGCTGAAGACGGGAGAACGCATCTTTGCCTACTTCTTTGATGACAACGGAGTGCGTATGCGCCGCTTCACCATCAAGGGTATCTATCAGACCAACCTGAAGAAGTATGATGAGGTAATGGTATACACCGATCTCTATACTGCCGTGAAGCTGAACGGATGGGAAGAAGACCAAACGAGCGGTGCAGAACTGACAGTAAACGACTTCAACAAGCTCAACGAGACTGAAGATTATATTATTAATAAGGTGAACCGCACGGTAGATCACTATGGAGAAACCTACAGCAGTTCTACCATCAAGGACCTGAATCCAAACATCTTCCAATGGCTGAGCCTGATGGATCTGAATGTCTGGATTATTCTCGGTCTGATGCTGATAGTAGCCGGCGTCACCATGATCAGCGGTCTGCTCATCATCATTCTGGAACGCACCTCCATGATAGGCGTAATGAAGGCATTGGGTGCCCGCAACAAGACCATCCGCCACACCTTCCTGTGGTTTGCCGTCTTCATCATCGGCAAGGGTATGCTTCTGGGCAACGCCATCGCCCTCGGCATTCTTACCCTCCAGTACTTTACAGGCATCATCAAACTCGATGCACAGACCTATTATGTAAGTACCGTTCCGGTAGAATTCAACTGCCTTGCCATCATAGCCCTGAACATTGCTACGCTGCTGATAAGTATCTTCATGCTCGTAGCACCAAGCTACCTGATTTCTCACATCCATCCAGCCAAATCAATGAGATATGAGTAAAATACAGTCTATAACACCACAATATGTAGACTAAAAAGGAAAAAAAACTAATTATTTTATGTAGTTTTTGAAAATAGTGCACATTTTATTTTGCAGTGTGCACTATTTTCATTATCTTTGCACAAAATTTTGTAAATTGTGCAATGAATTCAATACCAAGTTTTAACTCGTATATTGAGAACAGCATTATCAAGAATTGGAATCTGGATGCGCTCACCGATTACAAGGGCGCAACCCTCCAATATCACGATATTGCCAGAAAGATTGAGAAGCTACACATCCTGTTCGAAAACAGCGATGTAAAGAAGGGCGACAAGATTGCCGTCTGCGGAAGAAATAGTAGCCAGTGGGCAGTAGCCTTCCTGGCCATTATTACTTACGGAGCCATTGTCGTACCTATACAGAACGAATTTAAGCCTGAGCAGATTCACAACATCGTGAACCACAGCGAAAGCAAACTTCTGTTCGTTGGTGACGTGGTAGCTACAGAGATAACACCAGAGGAGATGCCTTCGCTGGAAGGAATCATCTATCTTCCGGACAATTCGCTTGTCATCTCGCGCTCTGAGAAACTGACTTATGCGCGCGAGAACCTCAATGCAATGTTCGGACACAGATATCCTAAGTATTTCAGACCAGAACACGTGAAGTATCACGTAGACGATCCTGAAGAACTGGCGATGATCAACTATACCAGTGGAACTACCGGTTTCTCAAAAGGTGTGATGCTCCCATACAGAGCACTTTGGGGTAATCTTGACTACCTCATTGATTCAGTGAAACCAAATATAGGTAAGAACAGCAACATCCTTTCTACCCTTCCGATGGCTCACATGTATGGACTCATGACAGAATTTCTCTTCAATATAGTATTGGGTAACCATATCTTCTTCCTTACCCGTCTGCCGAGCCCAACGCTCATCTCAGAGGCGTTGTCAGAAATCAAGCCAGACATCCTCTATGCGGTGCCGCTTGTAGTAGACAAGATTGTAAGAAAGGAAGTATTCCCACATATCCAAACCAACCGTGCACGACTGCTGATGAACATGCCTGTCATCAATAAGCGCATCAAGGAGAAGGTTCGCGAGTTTGTATTGAGAAAGTTTGGCGAACGTCCTTACGAGGTTGTTGTGGGTGGTGCTCCGCTCAACAAGGAGATAGAGAACTTCTTCATCAGCGTAGGTTTCCCTATCGCAATGGGATATGGTACCACTGAGACTGCTCCACTTATCACCTTTGCCCATCAGGACAACTATGTGGCAGGAAGCTGTGGTGTTGCCGTGAAGCACATGGAGGTAAAGGTTTTGAGCGATGACCCGGAGAACATAGCCGGTGAACTGGTTTGCCGCGGCATCAATGTGATGAAGGGCTATTACAAGAACCAGGAGGCAACAGATGCCGTAATAGATAAAGACGGATGGTTCCATACAGGCGACCTGGCAACGATGGACGCCGACGGACATATCTTCATAAGAGGCAGAAGCAAAAACATGCTGCTGGGACCTAACGGACAGAACATCTATCCGGAAGAGATTGAGGACAAGCTCAACTCCATGGCTATGGTCAACGAGAGCATCGTAATACAGAGCGATGACAAGCTGGTAGCTCTAGTCCATCCGGATATGGAAGAAGTTAACAACCTCGGCTTTACAGACGAAGACCTGGAGAACATCATGGAGCAGAACCGCAAGGAACTGAACATGCAGATACCTAGCTTCGCAAAGGTGTCACGCATCAAACTTCATAATCAGGAATTTGAAAAGACAGCCAAGAAGTCTATCAAGCGTTACCTCTATCAGAACGCAATCTAGAGACAGGCCCTATCTGCTGACAGACCATCAGCAGATAAGGTCTATCATCAGCAAACGGACTTCAGTACGAGAAAAATATAAAAAAGCAAATCGTTAAATAACAAGAATATGGAGATTCCAAGTTTTAACGCACTAATCCAAAAGAGCATCGTAGACCATTGGGATATGGATGCTCTGACAGACTACAAGGGAGCAACCTTGCAGTACCATGATGTAGCACGCAAAATTGAGAAGCTACACATCATGTTTGAGAACTCTGGTGTAGTAAAGGGCGACAAGATAGCACTTTGCGGTCGAAATAGCGCAAACTGGGCTGTAGCATTCCTTGCTACCCTTACCTATGGTGCCATTGCCGTACCTATCCTGCATGAATTCATGCCAGACCAGATTCACAACATCGTAAACCACAGCGATGCCAAACTGCTCTTTGTGGGTGATGTTGTAGCTACACAGATTGATGCAACGAAGATGCCAGGTCTTGAAGGCATCATCTATATACCGGATTATTCACTTGTCGTTTCACGTACCGACAAGTTGACTTATGCGCGCGAACACCTCAACGAGATGTTCGGTATCAAGTATCCTAAGTACTTCCGCAAAAACCATGTCAACTACTATATGGAACAGAATCCGGATGAGTTGGCTATGATCAACTATACCAGCGGAACTACCGGTTTCTCCAAGGGAGTAATGGTTCCATACCGTGCACTCTGGGGCAATGCAGATTTTGCTGAGGACGTACTGGGTAAGAAGATCAAGCCGGGAGATTCTATCATCAGTATCCTGCCGATGGCCCACATGTACGGCATGGCGTTTGAATTTATCTTCGAATTCATCAAGGGCTGCCACATCTTCTATCTCACCCGCATCCCTAGTCCAGCCATCATTGCCGAGGCATTCGGCCGCATCAAGCCAGCCGTCATTATATCTGTACCTCTGGTTATCGAGAAGATTATCCGCAAGAAGGTATTCCCTAAGATCCAGAACAACCGCATGCGTATGCTGCTCCACATGCCTGTAATCAGCAAGAAGGTGAAGGAGAAGATATGCGACCAGGTATCCAATGCCTTCGGTGGCAACTTCTACGAGGTGATTATCGGTGGTGCAGCCTTTAACCAGGAAGTGGAAAGTTTCCTCCATAGCGTAGGTTTCAAATATACCGTGGGATATGGCGCAACAGAATGTGCCCCTATCATCTGCTACGAGGATTACAAAAACTTCGTACCGGGCTCTTGCGGTAAGGCTGCCCTCCACATGATGGTCCGCATCGATAGTCCTGATCCTGAGAATGTACCGGGCGAAATCCTTGCCAAGGGTCCTAACGTAATGTTGGGTTACTATAAGAATGAGGAAGCTACCAAGCAGACCATTGACGAGAACGGATGGTATCATACAGGCGATCTCGGAACCATGGATGGTGACGGCAACGTCTTCATCAAGGGTCGTAGCAAGAACATGCTGCTCGGCGCAAACGGTCAGAATATCTACCCTGAGGAGATTGAGGATAAGCTCAACTCTTTGGCCCTGGTAGCGGAAAGCGTGGTTGTACAGAAGGGCGACAAGCTCATTGCTCTGGTTCACCCAGACTATGATGAAGCTCAGACCCTGAATCTCGGTACCAACGAACTGGCAGATGTCATGGAGCAGAACCGCCAGGAGCTCAACACCATGATTCCTGCTTACAGCAAAGTATCAGAAATACGTATACATGAAGATGAGTTTGAAAAAACTCCTAAGAAGAGCATCAAGCGATTCCTCTATACGGCAGAGTAAAGTAAGAGGGTGACAGGCTCGCAAATCCGCTAGACGTTTCTCCTGTTCCGCCTTACGGACTCGCGAACCTGTATTATGAAATAAAAAAATGGTGTGACTTCGGTTTTGAAGTCACACCATTTTTTATAAATTATAATATAGTATTCGAGCGGATTCTGGACAGCGTTTCCGGAGTCATCTGCAGATAACTTGCGATATAGGTGAGCGGAGCACGCAGAACCACCTGTGGGCTCATTTCGCACAGGCGCTTATATTTATTAGGTGCCGACTCAAATCGCATCAGATCGGCATGAATCTGAGACTGAATCAAACTCTCTTCCAATATTTTACGATAAAGCATCTGGATATTAACATTACGCATAGCAGCCGCCTCCAGCTTCTTCTTCGGTAGCATATACACCAGAGTAGGCTCCAAAGCTTCTACCTGCAAGCGTGTAGGCTCTTCCTTAAAGAGGCTCTCAATGCACATAAAGATGGAATGATCCACACCCAGATGTTCGGTCACCTCCTTGCCATTCTTAAAGTAAAATTGGCGCACCAATCCCTTCTCGATGTACGAGATACCCATGCACTGTTCACCTTCAGGCAAGATCATCTCGCCCTTGCCATACTTGATAGGCTCAAGGATATCTTCCACCACATCGAGCTCATCATAAGTCATCGTACTATATTTACGCGCCAGTTCGCGCGCAATATCACGCTTAGGGGTAATTACTTTAAAGTCTGCCATAATACTTAACCTCCTTTTCCTTTATACTTATATTAATTAGTCGAGTTTGAGCACAGCCAGGAAAGCTTTCTGTGGAACTTCCACATTACCAATCTGCTTCATGCGCTTCTTACCCTTCTTCTGCTTCTCAAGCAACTTGCGCTTACGGCTCACGTCACCACCATAACATTTGGCAGTAACATCCTTGCGCACCTGCTTAACAGTCTCACGTGCCACAATCTTGGCACCGATAGCTGCCTGGATAGCAATATCGAACTGCTGACGAGGTATGAGATCCTTCAACTTCTCGCACATTCTGCGGCCGAAGCTCACAGAGTTATCGCGGTGAGTCAAAGTACTCAATGCATCTACAGGCTCTCCATTCAACAGGATATCGAGCTTCACCAGGTCGGAATGACGGAATGAATCGATATGATAGTCGAACGAAGCATATCCCTTGGAGATACTCTTCAGCTTGTCATAGAAGTCGATGACGATTTCTCCCAATGGCAACATGAAGTGGAGCTCTACACGGTTTCCACTCACATATTCCTGATTGATGAGTTCGCCTCGTTTATCCAGACAGAGTTTCATGATTGGTCCAATATAATTGGTAGCCGTAATGATGGTTGCCCGGATATATGGTTCCTCAATATGGTCTATCAGCGTTGGGTCTGGCAATCCGGAAGGATTGTGAACCTCTTTCACACCGCCCTGCTTGTCGTATACCATATAAGATACGTTAGGTACGGTAGTGATGACATCCATATTAAACTCACGGTCCAGTCTCTCCTGTACGATTTCCATGTGGAGCAATCCGAGGAATCCGCAACGGAAACCGAAGCCCAAAGCCACAGAACTCTCTGGCGAGAAAGTCAATGAAGCATCATTGAGCTGCAGTTTTTCGAGCGATGCTCGCAGATTCTCGTAATCGCTAGGATCGATAGGATAAACACCGGCAAAGACCATAGGTTTCACTTCCTGGAAACCCGCAATCGCCTTGTCGCAAGGACGGGCGATATGAGTAATGGTATCACCCACCTTTACCTCGGTAGCATTCTTGATACCCGAGATGATATAACCTACCTCACCGGTACCCAATTCCTGGCGTGGAATCATATCCATCTTCAATACACCGATTTCATCAGCATCATATTCCATGCCGGTATTGAAGAACTTCACCTTATCTCCCTTACGGATCACGCCATTCTCTATCTTGAAATAGGCGATGATACCGCGGAAAGAGTTGAATACAGAGTCGAAAATCAAAGCCTGAAGCGGTGCCTTCTCGTCTCCTACCGGAGCAGGAACACGATTAACAACAGCTTCCAGTATATCTTCTACACCCTCACCGGTCTTACCTGAAGCACGGAGAATATCTTCATGCTTACAACCGATCAGGTCTACAATTTCATCTTCTACCTCTTCAGGCATAGCTGAAGGCATATCTATCTTATTGATTACCGGAATAATCTCCAGGTCGTGTTCGATAGCCATATAGAGGTTTGAAATGGTCTGTGCCTGAACGCCTTGAGTCGCGTCAACAACCAGCAGTGCTCCCTCGCAAGCAGCGATGGAACGGGAAACTTCGTATGAGAAGTCAACATGTCCCGGAGTATCGATAAGATTCAGGATATAGGTCTGTCCATCCTTTGCCTTATATTCCATTTGGATAGCGTGACTCTTGATCGTGATACCACGTTCTCTTTCCAAATCCATATCGTCAAGCATCTGTCCTTCAGTAATCTTGATGGTCTGAGTCTTCTCCAGAAGTCGGTCTGCCAAGGTACTTTTACCATGGTCTATATGTGCAATAATGCAGAAATTTCTTATTTTATTTATATTCTCCATATAATTTTCTCTCTTTAGAGTGCAAAGATAGTATTTTTTTTCGTATCTTTGCACAAAATATTGAAAATAATAGAGATTTTTAGATAAAATATAGAAAAATCATGAAGAAAAAGTTGATTTACATCGGTATTTTTGCTTCTTTGCTCGTTTCTTGTACAGAAAGTCTGGAGGACAAAGCGGCTCGTGAAGCCAAGGAATATACTGAAAAGTACTGTCCTACTCCATACGTCAACGACGCCAGGACTGACAGTGCTGCATTTGATAAAACCAAGAAGATATATACATACTATATCTCTTTGAGAAACAAGGCAGATAACAAGAAGGCGATTGATGCCAACAAGGATAAACTCCATAAGATTCAGAAGGAAGCCCTGGACAACAACCCTGGCCTGAAGAAATATAAGGAAGAGCATTTCACCTTCCGTTTCGTATATCATTCGGCTAAGAACCCGAAGGAGGTGTTGCTGGATGATACCTTCAAGTATTAGAAAAGACACGGAGTACCAGTAGTAGAAAAGGCACGGATCACTATAGTAATCCGTGCCTAAAATACTCTTAATATCCCATTTCCTGCAAAGCTGTCGCCAACTGGTCTGGACAGCTTGTAGGCTTATTGCCACAAGTGATACCCTTCAGTCGGGCGATGACCTCCTTTGCCTTCATGCCTTTAATCAAAGCACAAACGCCCTTGGTATTGCCATCGCAGCCTCCGATGAACTGGGCATCCTGTACATTTCCATCTTCATCTATACTGATGCAGATGTATTTTGAGCAGGTGCCATGAGTCTGATAAGTTACCTTCTGCAACTTATCCTGTTTGTCTTGCTGCAACATAATGCTTATTCTGCGTCTGCAGGAATTTCTGGCTTCATGTTGGTATATACAGTCTGAACATCGTCAAACTCTTCCAACTTCTCAACCATCTTGTCGATAGTTTCGCGCTCCTCAGGAGTTACATCCTTCAAATCGTTAGGAATGTAAGTGAACTCAGCACCAGTTACCTCGAAACCCTCAGCCTCCAGGTGCTTCTGAATCTCACCGAAGCTTGTAGGAGCACCATAGATTGTGATTTCGTTGCTCTCCTCATCCTCATCAAACTCATCTTCTACGCCGTAGTCGATCAGGTCGAGAATCATCTCGTCCATATCCAGACCTTCCTTCTTCTTGAATGTGAACACAGCCTTGTGGTCGAAGAGGAAAGACAGAGAACCTGTTGTACCCAAGTTTCCGCTGAACTTGTTGAAGATAGAACGAACGTCAGCAACAGTACGTGTAGTGTTGTCTGTCAGAGTATCAACGAAGACAGCCACTCCGTGAGGGCCATATCCCTCGTATGTTACTTCCTTGTAATCGCTGGTATCCTTGCCACAAGCGTTCTTGATGGCACGAGCGATGTTATCCTTAGGCATGTTCTCACGCTTACAGTTAGCGATGATAGCACGCAATGATGGGTTGTTCTCTGGTTCTGGACCGCCAGCCTTCACAGCAATAGCAATCTGCTTACCCAACTTAGTAAATGTCTTGGCCATGTGGCCCCATCTTTTCAGCTTTGTAGCTTTACGATATTCAAATGCTCTTCCCATTGGAATAAAATTTTAAATGTTTATCGTTTGTTTATAATATTATCTTAATTCTGCACTGAGCACCTTCTGCATTATCTCAATTCTGCATTGAGCTTGCCTGTAAGGTTGGCTATGAGCTTCTTCATGATAGCATCTATCTGCTTATCATTCAGAGTCTTCTCCTCATCCTGCAGGATGAAGTTAACTGCATAACTCTTCTTGCCCTCTGGCAAATGCTCACCCTCGTAAACATCGAAGAGAACAACGCTCTTCAGAAGTTTCTTCTCTGTCTGGCGGGCAATCTGCTCAATCTGAGCGAACTCTACATTCTTGTCTACGAGCAATGCAAGGTCGCGGCTCACTGAAGGATACTTGCTGATGTCAGTGTAAGTAAGGTTCACCTTCTTCACTGCCTTCATCAGGTTATCCCAGTGGATATCAGCATAGAATACATCCTGTTCAATATCGAATGCCTTCTTCAACTTCAGGCTCAGGATACCCAGTTCTACCAAGACCTTACCGGCACGGGTCTCGTAACTTACGCCCTTAGAGAAGATGTTATTGTCGCTGTGCTTGATAACCACGTTGTTCTGTGGCATACCCACACGGCGGAGAATATTCTCTACCACAGCCTTTAACTCGTAGATGTTGCTCTGCTCATCAGCATGAGCCCAACTGCCCTCTACGCGCTTACCGGTGATGAAGAGTGACATGTGAGCCTCTTGAGAGTAAGCCTTGATAGGACTCTCCTCGCTCCACTTCTCCTTATTGTATATATAGGTGTTACCCACCTCGAAGAACTTCAGGTTCTGGCTCTTATGGTTGATGTTGCGAACCACGCTCTCCAAACCACCGAACAGCATCGTCTGGCGCATCACACCGAGATCAGCACTCAATGGGTTCATCACCTTCACGGTTGTCTCGTTAGGATACTTGTTGAGGTCGAAGTCGGTATAGTAGCTGGCCTTGCTCAGAGAGTTGTTGAGAATCTCCATGAAGCCCTCGCCTACCAACTGCTCTGCCACGAGGTTCTGGCTGTGATAAGCCTTGTCCTCATCGCCCTGAACAGTCAGGGAGCTCTTCAACTGGGTTGGAATCTCCACATTATTATATCCGTAGATACGGAGAATATCCTCTACCACGTCGCAAGGACGCTGAACGTCTACACGATAAGCAGGAACCAGGAGGTCGATACCCTCAGCATCCTCCTTCACAATCTTCATCTCGAGAGATGTGGCAATGTTCTTGATGGTCTCAGCACCAATCTCCTTACCGATGAGGCGATGCGCATACTCATAGTTCAGGCGAACAGGGAAATCCTGTATTGGCTCTGGATATACATCCTTGATCTGCATGGAAATCTTGCCGCCAGCCAACTGCTTGCAGAGGATGGCAGCCTGCTTCAAAGCATAAATCTGTCCGTTTGGATCTACACCACGCTCAAAACGGTAGCTGGCATCTGTGCTCAAACCATGACGGCGAGCGCTCTTGCGGATCCATGTAGGATGGAAGTAAGCACTCTCCAAGACTACATCCTTGGTTGTCTCGTAAGTACCAGAACCCTTACCGCCGAAGATACCGGCGATACACATAGGCTCCTCAGCATTGCAGATGCTCAGGTCGTGCTCACCCAAGGTATGCTCCTCGCCATCGAGAGTAACAAACTTGGTGCCCTCTGGCTGGGTACGAACTACAATCTTATGACCGGTAACCATGTCTGCATCGAAGCAGTGCAATGGCTGGCCGTATGCCATCATGATGTAGTTGGTGATATCCACGATATTGTTGATAGGGCGCAAGCCGATGATGTTCAGCTTATCTTGCAACCACTTAGGACTTTCCTTCACCTCACAACCGGTGATGCTTACACAGGCATAACGCTTGCAAGCCTCAGTATTCTGGATTTCAACATCGATAGGAAGATCCTCGTTGTCTACCACAAACTCATCGCAAGATGGGCGATGCAAGCTTGTCTTGTAGCCATTCTGCTTCAACCAGGCATACAGGTCGCGGGCTACACCCCAGTGACCGAGCGCATCAGCACGGTTGGCTGTGATATCAATCTCGATGAGCCAGTCGCTCTCCAGGTGATAATACTCAGCAGCAGGCTGACCTACCGGAGCATCTTCAGGGAGTACGATGATGCCGTCGTGAGAGGTACCTACACCAATCTCATCCTCAGCACAGATCATACCCAAACTCTCTACACCGCGGAGTTTGCTCTTCTTGATGGTAAAACTCTGGTCGCCATCGTAAAGCACGCAGCCCAAATCAGCCACGATAACCTTCTGACCTGCAGCAACGTTAGGAGCACCACAGACAATCTGCTGAGGTTCGCCCTTACCCAAGTCAACGGTTGTAACATGGAGGTGATCACTATTAGGATGCTCCTCGCATGTCAATACTTTACCAACATAGAGACCTTTCAGTCCGCCCTTGACAGACTGAACTTCTTCCAAAGCGCCAACTTCGAGTCCGCAAGAGGTCAACGCGTCCGCAGTCTCCTGTGGTGTCAAATCGAAATCGACGTATTCTTTAAGCCATTTGTATGAAACGTTCATTATAATGATTTTTTATTTTATTTCTATTTTGAAAAACCCGAAGAAACATCATTCGGGCTATGCATGTTCTAAAACTCTGCAAAAATACAAAAAAAAATGCATATAAACAAATAACATTCGCCATTTTTGCACTATTTAAAATAAATACATGCAAAAATGGCGAATGCCTTGATTTTTATTCGAAAACTTCGTCGATACTGCCAGTTCCTACTTCCTCAAAGTCATCCTGTTCGGCAGCCTTGCGGGAACAAGGATTGTAGTCTTCCGGCAAATCGAACTTGATAGCAGGACTGATACCCAGCGACGGGTCGGCATAAACCTTCTTCATGAATATCGCCCAGATAGGCAAAGCCATGGTAGCGCCCTGACCCATACTCATGGAATCGAAGTGGATATCACGCTCCTCACCACCTACCCAGCAGCCACTTACGAGTTGTGGAGTAAAGCCGATAAACCAACCATCGCTGTTATTATTGGTAGTACCGGTCTTGGCGCCAATCTGCCCTTCCAGGTTATAACGGTAGCGCAGTCTTCCTGCCGTACCATTATCCACAACGCCCATCAGCATGGTAAGCATCTTCATGGCATTATCGGCACTGATCACCTCGTTCATACGTGGCTGGAAGGTAGCAATCGTATTACCTTCATTATCCTCGATACGGCTCACAAACATTGGAGCAGTACGGATGCCGTGGTTGGCAAATACGGTATAAGCGCTCACCATCTCGCTGACACTTACCTCACATGGTCCCAGACAGAGACTCATGGATGCATGGATATCAGGACTGTTGATGCCGAAGTCGCGCAACATCTGTACGAACTGCTGCGGATTGAGCTTACTCATCAGATAAGCACTCACCCAGTTGCTACTCTGTGCCAATCCCCAACTCAGCGGTACCATCTGTCCGGCACGTGAATGGTTGGCATTGCGAGGTGTCCACGGACGACCTGCCACCATATAGGTCTGCTGACGGTTAGGCGCCAAATCGCAAGGCTGGAAGCCGTTAGACATCGCCAGACTGTAAAGGAATGGCTTGATGGTAGAACCCACCTGCCGGCGTCCCAGACTCACCATATCATACATGAAATGAGTATAATCCAATCCACCCACATACGCCTTCACAGCACCCGTTTTAGGATCCATGCTCATAAAACCGCTACGCAGAAAACTCTTGTAATAACGGATAGAATCGAGCGGACTCATCAGCGTATCAATATCACCATGATAGGTAAATACGGTCATTTCCTGCTTCTTGCGGAATGCCGCCTTGATTTCATCCTCAGAATATCCCGCAGCCTTCATCGTACGGTAACGCTCACTCTGGGTGATACTGCGGTTCAGTATACTCTTAATCTGTTTCGGTGTCAGCTTATCGCTGTATGGCGAGCTTGGTTTGCGGGCGATCTCCGCACTGAAGCGAGGCTGCAGATAGCGGGCTACATGCTGATACATAGCCTCTTCCGCATACTGCTGTATACGGCTATCGATAGTTGTAAACACCTTCAGTCCATCACTGTATACATTATATGGCGAACCATCCTTCTTATAGTTCTTGTTGCACCATCCATAGAGCGGATCATTCTCCCACTGGGTAGAATCCACCACAAACTGGGCACGGTTCCAGGATGGATAATCACTGCGCTCCGGACGCTTAGCCATCATATACTGGCGAAGGAACTCACGCAGATAAGTAGCCGAACCATCCTTATGGTCGGTACGGTGGAAATTGAGTGTCAGCGGCTCAGCAGCATACTGGCTATACTCGCTCCGGCTCAGATATCCCGCCTTCACCATCTGCGAAAGAACCACATTTCTGCGCTCCCTCGCTCTCTCCGGATAGCGAACCGGATTGAAGAGCGACGGATTCTTGCACAGTCCGATGAGCGTTGCCGACTCACAGAGGGTCAGATTCTTCGGTTCCTTATTAAAATAGGTATTGGCCGCCGTCTTGATTCCTACAGCATTGTGCAGGAAATCGAAGTAATTGAGATAGAGAGCCAGAATCTCCTCTTTGGTATAATAGCGCTCCAGCTTCACCGCAATCACCCACTCTATCGGCTTCTGCAACAATCGTTCCATTGTACTGCCTGCCTTCTCAGAATAAAGCTGCTTGGCGAGCTGCTGCGTGATGGTACTTCCACCACCCGCATTAGTCTGTCCCAGGATACCACGCTTGACGATGGCACGTCCCAGTGCACGGAAGTCGATACCTGAATGCTCATAGAATCGCTCATCCTCAGTAGCCACCAGTGCCTTTATTAAATAAGGTGACATTTTCTTGTAAGGAATCACGATACGGTTCTCCTTATTCAGGTTCCACGTACCAAGCACCTTGCCATCGGCAGAGTAAACCTGGGTGGCAAATCTGTTGATAGGATTCTGCAGATCCTCGATGTCGGGCATGTAGCCAATCATTCCAAACCAGATGGCAACAAAGGCAAGAACTACCGTGAGTATTCCGGTGCCGAAAACAGCCCATAAAATATGTATAAATCGCTTTCTCATCACTATTTCTTTAAATATTTGTGCAAAATTACATAAAAGTTTTGACTTATCGCACATAAATCAGATTTTTTATGTAACTTTGGGGGCGATTTTAGAACATTCAATCATATTTCAAATGGAAAAACATAATTTTGTGACCATTGCAGACCTTTCCAAGGAAAAAATCATGTACCTCCTGGAAATGGCGCAAGAGTTCGAAAAGCACCCGAACAGGGAGTTGTTGAAGGGAAAGGTCGTAGCGACCCTTTTCTTCGAGCCATCTACTCGTACCCAACTCAGTTTCCAAACCGCTGCCAACCGTCTTGGTGCCCGTGTCATTGGTTTCTCTGATGCCAAGACATCCAGCACCACCAAGGGTGAGACCCTCAAGGATACCATCCTGATGGTAAGCAACTATGCCGATGTAATCGCCATGCGCCATTTCATCGAGGGAGCAGCCCAGTATGCCAGTGAGGTAGCACCAGTGCCTATCGTAAATGCAGGCGACGGCGCTCACATGCATCCTTCACAGTGCCTGCTCGACCTCTACTCTATCTACAAGACCCAGGGTACCCTGGAGAACTTAAACATCTATCTTGTGGGTGACCTCAAATATGGCCGCACCGTTCACTCACTTATCACAGCTATGCGCCACTTCAATCCTACCTTCCATTTCATCGCACCTAAGGAACTCGCCATGCCAGAAGAGTATAAACTCTACTGCAAGGAGCACAACATCAAATATGTTGAGCACGAGGACTTTAACGAAGATGTGATTGCAGGTGCCGACATCCTCTACATGACCCGTGTACAGAAGGAGCGTTTCAGCGACCTGATGGAGTATGAACGCGTAAAGAACGTGTATATCCTGAAGCGCGACATGCTCTGCAAGGCGAAGGAAAACATGAAGATTATGCATCCGCTGCCACGCGTGAACGAGATTGCTTACGATGTAGATGATGATCCACATGCATACTATATCCAGCAGGCTCAGAACGGTCTCTATGCACGTGAGGCTATCTTCTGCCACTGCCTCGGCATTTCGCTCGATGATGTGAAGAACGATAAGACCATTATTGGGTAGTGTTTAGTGATTATTAATTAGTGATTAATTATTAGTGATTAATTATGGCAAACAATAAAAGTCAATTAGTGGTTGCGGCTATCGAGAACGGTACCGTAATCGACCATATACCAGCCGAAAAGACCTATCAGGTAGTAAATCTGCTCCAGTTGGAAAAGATGGAGACTCCTGTTACTATCGGCTACAACCTGCCAAGCAAGAAGATTGGCAAGAAGGGCATCATCAAGGTTGCCAACAAGTATTTTACCGATGAGGAAATCAACCGACTCTCTGTCGTTGCGCCTAACATCGGACTAAGTATCATCAAAAACTACGAAATCGTAGAGAAGAAGACTGTCAAGACTCCTGATACGCTGAAAGGCATCGTAAAGTGCAACAACCCTAAGTGCATCACCAACAACGAGCCTATGCAGACCCTCTTCCATACCGTAGACAAAGTGCTCGGTATCGTACGTTGCCACTACTGCGACAAAGAGCAGCAATTGGGCAAAGTAGAGCTCTGCAAATAATAAAAACAGGTAGTTTATAACAAAAAGTAAGCAATATCACTCAAAATGTTACGATTTATTTGGTAGTTTGAGAGATATTGCTTATTTTTGCATTCGATTTCATTAAACATCAACCATAAAAAGTAAAGGGAAATGGTAAAAGATCAAGAGATTTTCGACTTAATCGAAAGAGAACATCAGCGCCAGCTGAAGGGTATGGAGCTTATCGCTTCTGAGAATTTCGTGAGTGACGAGGTGATGAACGCTATGGGTTCTTACCTTACTAACAAGTATGCCGAGGGTCTGCCAGGCAAGCGTTATTATGGCGGATGCCAGGTAGTTGACATCGTAGAGAACCTCGCCATCGAGCGTGTGAAGAAGGTGTTCGGTGCTGAGTATGCCAACGTACAGCCTCACTCTGGTGCGCAGGCTAATGCTGCTGTTCTGCTTGCCGTATTGAAGCCAGGTGATACCTTCATGGGCTTGAACCTCGACCACGGCGGCCACCTCTCTCATGGTAGCCACGTCAATACATCCGGTATTCTCTACAACCCTATCGGTTACAACCTGAACAAGGAAACAGGCCGTGTAGACTACGACGAGATGGAGAAACTGGCTCTTGAGCACAAACCAAAACTGATTATCGGTGGTGGTAGCGCTTACAGCCGCGAGTGGGATTACGCCCGCATGCGCAAAATTGCCGATGAGGTAGGCGCTCTCCTCATGATTGATATGGCTCACCCTGCAGGTCTGATTGCAGCCGGTCTGCTCGACAACCCATTGAAGTATGCGCACATCGTTACTTCTACTACTCACAAGACCCTTCGTGGTCCTCGTGGCGGTATCATCCTGATGGGCAAAGATTTTGACAATCCATGGGGTTTGACTACCAAGAAGGGCGAGGTTAAGAAGATGAGCATGCTCTTGAATTCTGCCGTATTCCCAGGTCAGCAGGGTGGTCCGCTGGAGCACGTCATCGCTGCCAAGGCGGTAGCCTTCAATGAGAATCTGCAGCCTTCATGGAAGGAGTATGCTACTCAGGTAAAGAAGAATGCTGCCGTACTCGCAGATGACCTCATCGGTCGCGGATTTGGTATCGTGAGCGGTGGTACAGACAACCATTCTATGCTCGTAGACCTCCGAAGTAAATATCCAGACCTTACAGGAAAAGTCGCTGAGAATGCGCTGGTTGCAGCCGACATCACAGTCAACAAGAACATGGTTCCATTCGACAGCCGTTCTGCCTTCCAGACATCAGGTATCCGCCTGGGTACAGCAGCCATGACCACACGTGGCGCCAAGGAAGATATGATGCACCTCATTGCCGAACTCATCGAGGAGGTTCTGAATGCTCCTGAGGACGAGAAGGTCATTGCCCGCGTTCGCGAAAAGGTGAATGCTACAATGAAGGATTACCCTCTCTTTGCATACTAATCGTTACGGATAAATATAATTACAAACTGCGGGCCTTCCGTCCGCAGTTTTTTGTTTCATTTAATAAATAATAAAGAAAAGAAAAAATTTATGAAAAAGATGAAAAGCCTACTGCTCATGGCACTTGCATTGCTCCCTGCGAGCAAAACTTTAGCACAGACCAACGCCCAAGTTTTCTACGACTTCGGCAGTGACCGCAAGTTTGTTACCCTCACACTCGAAATGTTCAAGCAGGACAAATGGGGTAACACCTATTTCTTTGTAGACCACGACTTCAATTACGACAAGATGGACACCAGCAGTCCAAACGTGGCACAGGGTGGAACCTATACTGAGATTTCACGTGCATTGAACTTCTGGCAGAACAGCCCAATGAAGAACTGGAGCCTCCACGTAGAGTATAACGGTGGTATTACCAAGAACTACCCTATCAACAATGCCTGGCTCTTCGGTGTGGAGTATTTCATGCACGACAAGAGTTTCAAGAACACCTTGACACTCCAGGCACTCTACAAGACTATCCGCAAGACCGACCAGAACGTGCCAATGCAGTTTACTGCTGTTTGGGGATGCAAAGACATCTTTGGATTAAAGGGATTGAAATTTAGCGGTTTCGCAGATTTCTGGTGGGAGAATCACGTAAGTATGCTTGACAAGCACGGAAACGTGAAAGAATTCCTCAAAGACAATGACGGCAACCTCATCAAGGACAATGACGGCAATCTCATGGCCAAAACCACTGCTGAGCACACCGTCTTCACTACAGAGCCACAGCTCTGGTACAATGTAGGTCAGCACTTCGGCTGCGAGAACCTGAGCGTAGGTAGCGAGGTAGAAATCAGCCACAACTTCGGCAGCAATGCCGGCTGGATGGTTCGCCCTTGCCTCGGTGTAAAGTGGGACTTCTAATTACGAATTTCTTAACTGCGGAAAATTTTCAAAATGAATTTTTGAAAATTTTTCGCAGCTAATCATTAACCACTTTATATTCTGTTTTTCAACAACTTACGTTACTTTCTTACAGTCAATCCGCCATCAGAAATTCCTCCGATTCCGCCTTTTTTCTTATTGTACTGACGGGTTACACCGCTCAAGTTAACTCCGCCAACACCCTCGGATGTAGCGTTTACACTTTGGCAGTCAACCTTGGCTTTCACGCTGCCCACACCTTCGTTCTTGATAATCAGACTGCCGCCCTTAAACATTCCCAGATTAACAGAGCCTACGCCCTCATTATCAAGTTTCACACTTCCCATCTCAATCTTAGAGATTTTCACCGAGCCTACGCCTTCGTTATCAATGTTCATATCATCTCCAGCCACATCATCGATATTTACCGAGCCAACCCCCTCGTTGGTTATCTCCAGTTTGTTGGCAAGAATCTTCCCAATCTTGACAGCACCTACACCCTCGTTATCGATTTCCAGTCTGTCGCTATTAATCGTCTTGGCACGGAAAGAACCCACACCTTCTCTCGTAATCTTCACCAGGTCAGGACTTGTGATATAAATCTTCAGTCTCTTATTATCACCGTTACATGAAGAAGGCACGTTCAGTCTTCCGTTCAATCCTATCTTCACTTCTCCATCCCGGTATACCACCTTGAGTTTCTCCTTCAGCTTCTTTACAAACTCCTGGTCCTTGATGGCAGAGTAATCCATCTTCACGCTGCATTCATTGCCGTCGTTCTGAGTATAATAAACATCGGCAATCACATCCACGTCGATTGCCTTAAAAGGCTTCTCGGTCAAATCATCCTGCGTAAAGTTTAGACTTCCCTTCATTTCACTGGCAGAAGATCCCATACTGCAAGAACTCAAGCCCATTGGGGCAAAGAATAAAGCGGTAGCCACCGCCCAAATACCAAATTTCTTCATATTCATTTCTATTTTATGTTTCTAAATACGTGATAAACCGAATACCGTTCTGTTTCGGAAATCTGATGGTTAGACGTAAGAAGATACATAAAGGTTGCAAGGAAAGCCCAAAAAGATTGCAAAAGAGCCTCAATTGCCTTGCTTATTATGCAAGTTTTATAAAAAAACAAGATTTTCTTGCACGTTTCAGAAAATTATACAACAGAGAAAACGAAGAAGCTTACAGAAGTTATTTTGCCAATATGCAAAAACAGGCTAAAGAACAACGACAAAAATTCAATTTGAATTAATGGAGGCAAAAATACGCAAACCCGTTTTAATTGTCATTGCGGGACCTAATGGTTCTGGGAAGACAACAATAACCAGTCGTGTATTACACCACGAATAGCTAGAAGATTCTATTTATATCAACCCAGACAATATTGCACAAAAAGAGCAAAGAACCACCCTCCACCTCGTCACCACAACACATATCCATCATCGTATTCCCAACATTTGTTTTACTGGTTTACTGAACGACCGTAGAGAGTGATAACTTCTTTAACTTCCCTTTAACTTCTTTAACCGCTTAAACTTCTTTAACTCTTTTAACTTCTGAACTTGCCTTAAACTTGAATCATCTAATATGCGAAATTTCAAGTTTTCTACGTTAATATTTGTTTAAAAAACAGTCTTTTTTCGGTATCGTTAACTTCTATTATCTGATAATTGTTTAACACAACATAAGACGGGATATCCTACCCCACTCGCTTTTCAAAGATTTCAGCGGTAAGAAAAGAGAAAAAATAGGACCCTAAAAAATGGCACCTCTTTCGGAACCAAAAACAAACGCTTAAAATATGTAAAAACGGGCTAAATTCTTAAAATATGTTTATAAAAAGCGAAAAACACCCTTCACCACCCTTCACCCGTAACTATTTGACACATAAAACCTTAAATAAAAAGGTGAAGGGTGAAGGTTTGAAAACTCTTTTTTATATATACGCGCGGCAAGGGAAAAAATCCGTTTTTTCATTTTTCTGACTTTCTGGATTTTCCAAAAATCCTAAAAAAAGAATATAATATAAGATTTAAAATATACCCTTCACCCTTCACCTCGTCACCACAACACATATCCATCATCGTATTCCCAACATTTGTTTTTCTGTTTACTGAACTTTCGCATGTGGTTCAAGAACGGGCTAGGAGCTTTTGCCCTTTACCTTTGCTTTACCCTTCGGCCAGCGATTTTCAATTCCATTCGGCCGGTGACCGTTGGTTCAGGGCGTGTGGAGCTTACATGTGAAACTTGAGTGGTTTCTTCGGAGATATTATTTTATCTTTCGGAGATATTTTCGTATTCTTCGGAGATATTCTGCTATCTTTCGGAGTAATTTTCGTGTTATTGATTTCAGAGATAGTTATCATTCGACAAGTGGAACAGCCAATTCGTTACCGCCCACCCCAAGCCAACCTCGTGACCATCAGAGCGAAAGCCAATAGATTAACTTTATTTAACAAAAAAAAACAACTGATTATGAAAAAATTACATTAAATTTGCAACCGTCTAACAGTTTCACTTGTAAGTGTACGCAAGATGATGATAGTCAAACTACCTAAACGATAGTCAAACTACCCAAAAGACAACGAGCTGAAGGACAAGAATATAAGTAAATGGTATTAATCAGAAACTGAAAGTACAATTTAAACTTAAATAGATATGAAAGTATTCAATTCTACACTTGCTGCTATCGGTTTGGCAGCATTCGTATTCGCATCATGTAGCGACAACACAAGTGATTCTACAGGCGATTCATCTCCAGCTAAGGTAGATGCCACAACCCTCGACCTCACTAACAGTGGGGAGTCTCTGTTATCTAGCGTCATCAATTACAAGAACACGACAGCTAACGCTCGCAAGTTCTTCGGCACAAGAGCTGCCAGTGACGCAAATTTCGTAACAGACCTCAACAAGGACGAAGAGAGCACTATACCTGTGCAGCCTGCTACAGCTACTCAGGCTTTAGGTAACGACAACCTGGAAAACGGCATTTTCTACTTAAAGAAATCTGCTGGCAAGTGTGACTTTACCAAGAACACTATCAAGAATGCAACTATCTTCGTAAATGGAGGTGCAAAATTGATATATTCTGCAAACACTTTCGAAAATGCAAAAATCGTTGTAAAGCAGGGCGGTTCCCTGATTTTCAAGGGCACTGGTTCAATGATCAAGCAGGGAGTTACTGTCTATAACGAACTTGGTTATGTCAAGACTGACGACCCTGCAGCAGACATCGTCATCGAAGGTAATCTGTATTCATCTTGGCGAGGTATTACCAGCGGCCTTGATGAAAATGGCAACGCTGTTGAAAAGAAGGAACTCAAGTCCGGTTTAGGACAGCTTACAGCAGACAAGACAAGTCCTACACAGAAAATCACCTTCAAGGCTGGTTCAAAGGCATGTATCATCGGTTCTATCCGTGGTACAGAAGTAAACGTTGAAGAAGGTGCCAATATATACGCATCAGCTCACGTTTGGAATGCTACTACTGTTAACATCAATGGTAACCTGCAAATCGGCGGTTTCCTGAAGACAGCTGATCTGAACCTCAAGACAAATGGTTATCTGAAGGCTGGCGACAACAGCGCAATCAAGGTTACCAATATATTGACCATGAATGCCGGTTCACAGATTGATGCCGACTACATCAATGTTACCTTGAACGAAAAGGATACCCACAAGAAGGTAACTAAGGTAGGTGAAGCACAGCTCATCCTGAAGGGTGCCTGCAAGATCAACATTGCGGACAAGGGCGTTATCAATGTTAACAAGCTTATCTCTTATAACGATGCAAAAGGCCAAATCAGCCTGGAAAAAGCTGGCGGTTTAGCTATTGTTAAGGCAGACGAGTTCCACAACGATGGTGCAGAAAACATCCAGGCATTCGATACTCCTGCAGAAGGTGCTACCTTCCTGTTCCAGTTCACAAAATGCTTTAATGGCGAGAACCAGATTCCTACAGCAGAGGATCTTGACATCGCAGCATCATACCTCGACTACGACAAGGCTACCACTGGTGATTTGGTTAAGTTGAAGGATGCCGATAACGAGCATTACGGTTATGAGTTAACAGCAACAACAGAAAGTTTGAGCATCAAGCCAAAACTGGATTTGTTCTCTGCAGCTGGAGTTACAGAGAATACCCTCTCTGCAACATCTATCCAGGCTGCTAACGACAAGTTGTATGTTACATACCACACCCAGGGCAATGACAAAAACCATATGGGTGGCGGATTGGAAGTAGCTCATATCGACGGCAAATCACTTATTCTCGACGAAGCAGTAACAGCTCAGGGAGGATTGGATGTAAACTATGGTATGATTGACGGCAGCCGCTTCTATGTTGCTGCAACAACCTACAAAGAAGGTGCATTCTTGGGCTATGTGGAACTGGCAAATGGATTGATGGGTAAGAGCAAACTCGTTACCTACCCTATTGATAAGACAAATCCAAACAATGGCATTGATGCCAATAGTGTAGTCAAGTATAAAGACAACTTCGTTTTGGCAACAAACAAGGGTTATCAGGTTTACAACTCAACATTCACCCTGCGTACTCCACACCTCACAACAAATGACGTGAAGTTCGTTGCTGTTGGCAATGACAAGCTCTATGGCTTGGAGGCAAATGGTACAACAACAGGTACTGTCAACATCTTCGACAACATTAATTTGGAAAATCCTCAGAGCTATACTACAGAAGGTAAAGTGGGTGTTGTTGATGGCAAGAACACCATCGCTGTAGACGGTACAAACCTTTACGTATGCCAGGGTGACGGCGGACTTGTTCGCTACGATGCAAATGGCCATGGTACAGTATTATTCGATGCTCCTGTAGGCGAAAGCAACAAGATTATCGGTCGCGTAAACGGTGTTGCAGTAGATTCAAAATACATCTATGTTGCATGTGGCGGTTACGGTCTCGTTGTATTGGACAAGACCAAGGCTAAGGGTGAGAATGTTGTTGCCCGTCGCCGTGCCTTCTATGATGGCAAGGAGAGCTACAACTCTGCTAACTACGTAACCTTGTATAAGGATTACATCTGTGTAGCTTATGGCCGCAGCCGCGTTCAGATCTTCAAGTTGGTAAATACAAAGTAATCAACTAAATAATTCTGTTCTCCCGCACCTTAACCAACAGGTGTGGGAGAACAAACCTTTAAAGGCTAGAACAATAGCAAAAAGGTGAAAGCTAATTTATACACAAAAACGACAAAAGAAAGATTAACATGAAACATCATTTTACAAAACTTGTTACTTTCTCTTTCGCAGCAATGCTCCTGGCATCTTGTAGCGATTCTATTGACAACCCTTTAGTTCCAAACCCTGGTGAAGTCACAAAAAACATATTAGGTGAAGAAGTGACATCCATCACCGACCCTCAGGAGTTGGCTGGTAGCGTTATCAATTACAAGGCGAAAGCTGCAACAAGAGCTGCAGGCGCAACTACAGCCAACCTAAGCGACGTTTATGAAATGCCTAGCCTGCCTAGCCATGACGGAGCTATCGAAATCAAGAATAACGATGGATGTGTGGGACTGGATGGTTCCAAGACCTACATCATCAAGAAAGGCACAAAAATAAGCAGCGGGCTCAACCTGAAAGGAGCTACCCTGTTTATCGAAGGCGAACTGACCACAAAAAATATATGGGAATGTTACAATGCCACCAAAAAAGGAAAAATCTACATCCTCAAAGGAGGAACATTACATATAGACAACAATAACACTGCACTCTTCCAGAATGCAGGAATTTATTGCTACAATTATGGGGGAACTCTGAAAAAAGAGAGCACCAACATGTATCTGGAAAAAGGTGATGCCTACTTTACTACCGGAAACATTGAAGTAAAAAATGAACTGAAAGTTCAAGGATTGCTTTATGTGGGCGGCGATGCCAACGTAGGTAAACTGGCAACTGAGTCTGATGCCAAAATCAATATTCAAGGCGATTTGCTTGGTACAGAAAACCAGGATATACAGATAGACGGCTGCATCATGAACATCAACGGAAAGGCAAAAGCCAACAAGCTGACCATTCAAGGTTCAGCACCTAAGCTTTATGCTTGCTCCTTTGAAGTTACAGACAAGACAGTCCTCAATTCAAATGGAGCAGAGTTACACGTCAACAATCTGAAGACGGGAGCTATCGACCAATGTGCGGGAAGTACCATCTATCTGGTTAATAACAGCGTTATTGACTGCAAGGGAACTTACAAGAATGACAACAATGGTCACAACCAGGATGACCCTTCCGCCGGAAGCAGAGTAGTTCTTCAAGGAGATAACGCTAATGCCATCTTCAGAGCAGCAGAGGTGAAATACAACGGAAATAATGATGCCGGCAATATTCTTATTGCTCCGGGAACCTACGCATATTTCTCAACCTGCTATATCTTCCGGACTAACGGAATCGGAGGCGTAATCTATATGGACTGCGACAAGTTTACCAACAATAGTAAATCGGCAACTTATACTTACGCTCCAGGTCTTTCAGACTGTACGAAGAGATATGATATGTATAATGATCCAGTTGTCCCAACATCATGTGACGGAACAACACCAGCCCCAAAACCAACTCCAACCCCAGAACCAGGCAAGAAGATTGATGTGATTTCCGTGATTGATTATACAAATCATACACACGACATCTCTGCTACATGTATTCAGCCATACAATGACAAACTATACATGTCCTACCACACCAACGAAGAGAACCAGAAAGATCCAAACAAGAAGACTGGCGGTTGTATTGAAGTGTTTAAAACAGAAAACAACCAGACTACCATGTTGCAATATCTGCAGGATAAGAAGGAACTCTACGACTTCAACCACCTCATGGTAGACGGCAAAGACGCAACAAAATACGTTTATATTGCAGGTCACTCAACCAATGGCGGTATGATGGGTAGAATTGCATTAGATAGCAACGGACTTCTCAACACAGAAGTAAAGGACATCGATGAGACTACTACGTTAAACCCTCTCACCATCGTAGATTGGGAACATGAAGGTTTGGAAAAATCTGACGAGAACTGCATCGTAAGAGACGGAAACAAACTGATGGTGGCAACTGCCAGGGGATACGGAGTATATGATGCAAACACGCTGGATTTAATCGGCAAGAAAGAAACGCCAGGCAAGGCTAAGCACATCGCACTGAACAACCAGTATATTGTTACACTCCACTACAACAACGAAGTAGGAAGTGACGATGAGGCTGTAAGTGGTACACTACAGGTCTTCCCATTAGGTGCCGACATTCTTACAGCAACACCAGCAAAGACCATCAACGTAAGCAGCATAGCTCCTAACGACGGCAAGAATACAATAGCCATCGACGGCAATCATATCTACGTTTGCCGAAGTGCCAAGGGTTTATCCTGCTACGACCTTACCACTGGTAAGGAAGTATGGAACTGGGGAGCTCCGCTCACTGCTAACACCAAGGTTCCACAGGGATATGTAAATGGTGTAACATACGATGCCAATTACATCTACCTGGCTTGCGGAAGTTATGGACTGGTAGTTCTCGACAAGAACAAAATGGAAAACGGCAAACCTGTAAAGGTTGTCAAGAAGAGAGCTGAAGCAGGAATGTCTGCCAACTATGTCACACTGGATGGAGGTTATATCTATGTGGCATATGGTAAGAGCCGACTCCGTGTCATGAAGCTCATTGATGGTGCCGCATCTGGAAATGGTACCAATTATGGCACAAAGTAAGTGATTTATCAAATATAAGAAACACGAGATGAATGCAGCTGCAACAGCTCGCAGCTGCATTCATCGTGTTTAATAACTCATTATGAAGCGAAAAATAATACTATACTCAACTACTGTTCTGCTACTTCTCATGGCAGCACAAAGCGCTACGGCTCAGACGAAAGGCAAAAAGCCGAAAAGTTTCAGCCCTAAGATGCTCGTATATGAGAACCTGAAGAACGATAATGTACTGAGACACTTTAAACAGCGCTTCGCACAACTCGACACTCTCATCAAAAACTCTATTTGGGTGAAAGCACCAGTCATCGCACTGGGACTCAATAATCAGCATCACGCTGATATCAACAAGACCGACTCTCTGTTCTGGTCGAAAACTGCACATGAGCACCTAGCGCTCAACAGACACAACGGTCTGGAAGTGACCGGACAGGTTTATGCCCGACCTGACTCGTACTTCGATTCTGATGAAGACGATGCAAAAGAGGTATCAAAATATAAGATGAAGGTTCAAGCCGAACTGGGTTGGAACATCATCAACTCGAAGTTCTACCAAGGCAAGGAGAAAAGAACAAAGATTGCTCTGGCAAATGAACTCGACCGCTTGCAAATAAAAAAGCGCCAAACTGCAGGCATCTATGAAAAGGCAGCCGATGAGCTGACCGAACAATATAATTTCTATATCGGTACTGTCATAGCACACAGACTGGACAACCTCGACATCATGAACGAAGCGTACCAGTTTATGCTGGAAAAAGACCGAATCAGCAACGACAAGATGCTGAAAGTGATGAACGATAAGCTGGAGGCTGAATATGACATCTCCGTGCTCTGCACAGACAGAGATATCAGCAACAAGCCTATCTACCGCATCAAACCAACCAAGATTGTGGTAGACACAACAGCCCTCTGGAACCATCTGAACCAGGAAAGTCTGGATGCACGCATCATGATGGTGAAAGAACAGATTGCTGACAACGACAGCAAGCTGACCAACTATTTAAGCACTACCCGACTCACACCATTCGCAAGATGGTCGAGCTACTGGCAGAGCAACAACAAGATTTCGAACAATGCCGACGTGGGCGTGAGATTCACCATTCCTATCTGGAACGAAACGCCACGCAAACGACAGGCACTGGAGACCCAGAAGGAAATCATACGCAGCAGCCGTGGTACCGATGTGAAGGAAATAAAACAGTCGGTAGGCATCCTGCTCAAGAAGATAGACAACATGAACAAGGCTATAGCCACCGAGGCTTTCCATATAGACCAGACCGGCAAATATATCGAAATGCGGCGGTTTGCCTACCAGAACCAGAAGCAGGGATACAACTATCTGATGCGTATGGACGAATATACGGGACTCCTGGAAAGTATGGAGCGCATGTACAAACTGATGCAGAACCGCGCACTCGCTATCATCAATATCGAGAAAGCCGTGAGCATCTATGACAACAACAACATCTTCAAAGAAATAGAACTTTGAATGTAAGGAAACTAGAATATGAATGAATTCCAATATAATGGCACGCCACAAGAACAGGCGATGGCAGACTTGCTGAAGACGCAGAGTCACCGCCTTGCCAGACAGCAGATCGTCTTTGCCCTGATCTTCCTGCTGGTTATCGTGCTTGCCGCCTACTATATTGTCACTCGTATGATATGGGCAACCTTCGACGGTTATATAACCCTCGATGAAAACCGTATCAGTGCCGTTGACGACATCTATATCCTTAAGGTGAACAAAGAAATGGGTGAAGTGGTGCATAAGGGAGATACGCTCTACTCTTATGTACTGCTAGGTAATATTGTGAACCAATACGACCCGAACATCCTGCCTTCAGCCGTAAAGGAGACTCACGACATGGAGGTACAGGCTAAACTCGCCCAACAGGAGATTCCGGTGCTGCGTACCCGACTTGCCGAACTGAGAAAACAGAAAGCATCTGAAAGTTCGGACATCTACTACGGCCTTACCGACAACACCAAGCGAAATGCACTGGATGCCGAGATTGCCGAGGTAGAAGAGGAATTGAGAAAGCAGGCTAAGAAGGTGGAAATCTACGCACAGGCAAAGAACACCACCTATAACTTCATGAGCCGCAGAGGAGCCGGCAGAGCAAATGCTGCCATGCCTTACTCCAACACAAGCATCTACAACCCGGGACTGATACACTACTGCTGTGCACCAGCCGATGCTTACATCTCAAAAATCAATGCGAGCGACAAAACCCTGGTGTTCAAAAGCGAGGAGGTGATGGTTATCCAGCATACCGACTATGCAGACTGCCATCTGGGAGTAATCGCATACGTACCAAACGACATGGTGAAGTATATGGAAAGCCCTGACGATGCAGACATCATCATCAACAAAGACCTGGAACTGAAGGCTAAGTTGCAGATGGTAGGTCTGAGAGTAGAGGAAATACCAAAGCATCTGCAGAGTAACTTCTCGCATGATGCCAACGCAGTGGTTGCCGTATTCACCCTGAACCCTAACCAGAGAGTTCCGGCATGGGTTATGAGCAACAGACTGCCGGTAAGAATAAGAGTGAACAAGATTGGTGCCATGCTCGATCCGAAGCCACTACCGATGTACACCGTCCCAGTGGGCAAGAACGAAAACGTGAAGCGAAGCAACAGGTTTTCGAGCGACACCAATAATCATCAAGAACAAAAGAAATAAAGAATGATTGGACTTAGAAGAAACAAACGTGGAGATATGGTGCTCACCATCGATAGCTATATAGATATCGACTCGACACCGGACATCCAGCCCGACTACTTCGATTGTATTTACATCAATACGAAGAGTGAGCATGCGTTCCATGATATACTGTTTGGAGCCAGTCCAATCTTATCGTGGAAATGTAGCTACAAACCGATATTCGTCAATACGGCGGTATCGGGAAAGGAACAGATCATCGACTATATCGTCGATGCCTATGTGAGCGACATGAACAATGAAAAGGTATACGAGATTATTGACAGAATCAAGATGGCAAGACAGAAGTTTGGTGTAAAAAGCGAAACAAGCCATCCTACACAGCCTAACCAGCTCTTTGCCAATATTCTGAGATACCTGCTCTCAAGAGACCAGCGAATCATGGGACACCGACTGCTGGAGAAATCGTCTTTGGGATATATCAACCCAATCTTCGAGCACTATCACAGTATGGGCCTCTTCCATCTCAACGAGATGTTCATGTTCATCGATACTATGGTGGAGTTCGGAGCACTGCGCATTCACCGCTTCCTGCTCAAGGAGCACCTCTGCCCTAAGTGCAACCACTCTCACCTGCTCTATACGGAGTGCTGTCCGAAGTGCGGAAGTTCGAACCTGAAGTTTCAGAACATCATCCACCACTTCAGCTGCGCCAACGTATCGCCGGAAAGCAGCTACAATGTGGGCGGTATGCTCATCTGTCCGAAGTGTCACAAGAAACTGCGCCACATCGGTGTTGACTATGACAGACCAGCCGTGGTATATACCTGCAACGACTGCGAGAACTCGTTTACCTCGCCTATCACCAAGGCAACCTGCTGCTACTGCCAGAGCACCTTTCCGGTAAATACCCTGGTGCCACGAGACATTGAGGAGTACGAGATAACGGAAGAAGGTATCAGAACGCTGACCAGCGGCAACATCATGTTCAACAACATGGTGAACATCTATGATAACTTCATGGAATATTATCTGCTGATGAACCGACTGCGACGCCAACTGATGGAAACCTACCGCAAGGATGAACTCTCGGTCATGGTAGGCAAGATATGGATTATAGATGAAAACAAGGATACCGTAAAGATAAAGGAAAGCATACAGGGCAAGCTCTGTAGAATCTTCTCCAATCACAAGGTGTCTTACAACAACAATATCTTCTACGTATCCTCTCCCATCTATGAGCAGGGAGAAACGGTGGAAGAGGCTCAGCAGAAACTGAGCAAGGAGATGTCGGTAGCCATCAGAAAGGTGGCCAACTCGATAGAACCGGACGAGATTATCTGCAGCATGCTGGAAACCAAGACGAAGACCATCGCCAACAACTATGACGAGTTCTTCAACAAACTGCAATATGTGGATATGACTCCAGACGACTACTGCCGCTACTCAGAGGAACCTCTGATGAAGGAAGAAGAGAAATTGGTGCAGCCGCAGGAAGAGCTGCTTGATACGGAGCCGAAGAAAGATGAAAACGACAAGATACAGAAACGCATCGTGCTCTACAAGAAACTCGTTGACATCCTTGTCACCATCGCAGGTATACTCATAATCATGGCCCTCTTGGCGCTCACCGTGCTGAGATAAGCCATCAAGAAGAAAGGGAAAAGCGTATGTTTAGCATAGCAGAACATCTGAACGATTTCTTCGACTGGATCAGCACGCTATCGTTTAGCAGTATCGTGAATACCTACTGGTTCCTCTTCTTCATCGAGATGCCAAGATATTATATCCTGGAATATCTCGTAATCGGAAACCGACTGATGAAGAGAAACCGGATAGATAAAGAGAAAGAATATGCCAAGTACTTCCTGTACCGCGAGAATCCGCTTATCAGCATCCTCGTACCGGGAAAGAACGAAGGCAAACATATATTCAAAATGGTGAACTCGCTGGCTGAGCAAACCTACCGCAACTACGAAATCATCGTGGTAGACGATGGTAGCGACGACGACACCAAACTGATTTGCAACGACCTCTACCGAGCCGGGTATATCACCCACTACCTGAGGTTGGATACAAGAGGCGGTAAAGCTGCCGCCAGCAACTATGGAGCCCAGATGGCAAAAGGCAAATACATCGTATGTCTGGATGCCGACTCTTCGCTCGACCGTGATGCACTGGAGAAAATCCTACTCCCCTTCTACATCGATGGAATGGTGAAGGGTGTAGGCGGATGTGTGAAAGTGCTCAACTACAAGGAGACCATCTGCTCATCGCTGCAGGCTTTTGAATACCTGAAGCGAATACAGGTGGGACGTATCGTAACCAGCGAACTGGGTATCTACCACATCATTTCGGGAGCATTCGGAGCCTTCGAAAGAAAGACGCTGAAGGAAGTGGGCTATTGGGACATAGGACCGGGACTGGACGGTGACCTGACACAGAAGATCCGCAAAGCCGGATATAAAGTGAAATTTGCCGAAGATGCCATCTGTATGACCAATGTTCCTACCAAATGGTACAAGCTGTATCATCAGCGCATCAGATGGTCACGCTCGCTCGTGAGATTCCGTCTCCGCAAGCATGCCGACATTCTGCTGCCTACCAAGAACTGGAGTATCCTTAACTGGTTATCCAACATGGAGAGTGTGGTTTTCGACTGCTTCCTCAATTTTCTGTGGTTGTGGTATATCATCAAGCTCGCCATCACGTTTAACACGCACATCATCGAGGTGCTGGCGCTGGGCTACTTTATCAGAGTATGCTTCTCGCAGCTTACCTTCCTCCTGGTGCTGATGGTTTCAGAAAGAAAGAAAGACGTGTGGTTCCTCTACAGATACCTGCCACTGATGTCGCCTTATACAGGTTATTTCCTGCGTATCGCCCGTCTGTCGGCTCATCTGCAAGAAATCTTCTTCCGCCGTTCTTACAAGGACGCATGGAACCCTGAGAAGACTTCGCGCTATGCTCAGCTTGAAGGAATCTAAAAGACCCGAGTTACTTGCTGTAACGTACATACAGCAGGGAGCTCCCAATAAAAGAAATAACATTATAAAACATAAACAATATAGTATATGATAAACAAGTCTTTTGAGTTTAAGATTGGAGTAATAGGATTAGGGTATGTTGGTACTCCACTGGCATGCTTATTCTCAAAGAAATACGATACATGGGGTTATGACATCAAAGTTGAGAAGGTAGCCAAGTTAGCCAAAAGCACGATGGAAGACAACAGACCTGTATCCAAAGCGTTGGAACAGGGACTGAAACTGACCAGCAATATTGATGACCTGAAGAAGTGTAATGTGTATATCATCGCTGTACCGACACCGGTGAACAAATCGAACAAGCCAGACATCAGTTGCGTGCGCAATGCTACAGCTGAGGTTGGCAAGATCCTGAAAGAAGGTGATATCGTAGTCTACGAGAGTACCGTTTACCCAGGTCTGACAGAAGAGGTCTGCGCTCCATTACTGGCATCTACATCAGGATTGAAGTTGAACCAGAGTTTCTTTGTAGGCTTCTCGCCAGAGCGCATCAATCCGGGCGATACTGTTCATACCATTGAGAACATCGTGAAGGTTACCAGCGGTTCTACACCCGAAGCAGCTGCTATCATCGACAGTCTCTATGCTTCTGTACTTACCCATGGCACCTACAAGGCGAAGAGTATCAAAATAGCAGAGGCATGTAAACTGATGGAGAACTGCCAGAGAGATATACAGATAGCCTTCTTCAACGAGATGGAAAAGATTTTTGACAAGATGAACATCAACATCGAAGACGTAACGGCGGCAGCTAGCACAAAATGGAACTTCGTGCCAGCTATTCCAGGACTCGTTGGCGGCCACTGCATCGCGGTAGACCCATACTACCTGATTAACAAGGCACAGGAGGTTGACGTGGTACCATCGCTGCTCTCTACAGCCCGCGAGGTTAACGAGCAGATGGCGGTATGGATGGCAGGAAAGATTAAGAATGCATCTGAAAGCAGAAAGTTCAAGGCTCCGGAGACTAACGTGCTGATTCTCGGCTTCTCGTTCAAGCCAGACAGCGATGATATCAGAAACACAAAAGTAGCCGATCTCTATATCAATCTGGTAGGAGCAGGTTACAAAACCACACTCTACGATCCATTGGTAGATGTAAAGGAAGTAAAAGAAGAATATAACATCAAGGTGACAGATGATCCTAAAGTTCTGGAAAAAGAGTATCAGATTGTGGTAATCGGTACTCATCACAAGATGTTCGACAGTATCGACATGAACAATCTAATCACTGATAAAGGATTCATATGCGACATCTACGGCATTCACAAGCCAAGAAGCTAGATTTTCAAGATCGGAAAGAACCTACATAAAACAGACCTGTGAAAAATGGAAAAGAATAAAGTACTAATCGTCGATGATATTCCAGAAAATATTGAAACTATCTCTGAAATGATAAAAGACTTTGACATCGACGTGAAAACTGCAAATGGCGGAAAAGAAGCCATTGAACTGATTGACTCATTCAAGCCGGACGTGATACTGCTCGACTTGATGATGCCAAATGTAAATGGGTGGGACGTAATAGACCATGTACGCTCTAAATACTCGAAAAGTGAAATGGTCATCATCGTGGTTTCCCTGTTAAGCAACAAGGATAATGTGGATGAATGCTACGAGCTTGGAGTAAACGACTACATCACCAAGCCTATCATCAAAGCCCGTCTCACCAGTTCGCTAGACGCTCATCTAAACAGTCTTGCAAGAGGCTAAAGTGCCTCTTGCAAGATTGCTTCTGCATGAGCAATGCGATCACTAGTAGGAGGATCTATGCCTTCCAGCGGGTAGGCAATACCTAGTTTCTCATACTTGTAGATACCCATCGTATGATAAGGTAAGACATCTATATGCTCAATATTAGAGAGTGTTGAGAGGAAATCACGCAGCTGATAGAGGTATTCATCCTTGTCGGTAATACCTGGAATCAGGACGTGACGAATCCATACCGGTTTGTGTATCTCGCTTAAATATCGTGCACAATCCAGTATGTTTACATTAGAATGGCGGGTGAGTTTACGATGCTCTTCATCGTTGATATGCTTGATATCAAGAAGAACAGTATCAGTGACGGCCATCAGACGCTCGAATTTATCGAAGAAAGCACCCTCTTTCCTAAATGGTTGCGCTGATGTATCAAGACAGGTATTGATGCCACGCTGATGGGCTTTCTCGAAAAGTTCGATGAGAAAGTCTATCTGCATCAGGGCTTCTCCACCACTTACGGTAATACCGCCCTTGTCACCCCAATAACTCTTGAATCGCTCTGCCTTATCCAGCAGGTCATCGGCACTCCATTCCTCTCCCACTCCCATCTTCCATGAATCCGGATTATGGCAGAACTGGCAGCGCATGGGGCAACCCTGCAGGAAAATCAAAAATCTGATGCCTGGTCCATCTACTGAACCAAAGCTCTCTATGCTGTGTACAAATCCTTTATGCATAACAATTAAGCTAAAAATGCCCGCTAAATATCCTCGGAAAGAAAATCTAGCGGGCAATATTTATTCTTCTAATTGATTAGAGTCTATCGTGAGCCTGACGAGCGATTACGTCGAGCTGCTGCTCACGTGTCAAGTCGATGAACTTAACAGCGTAACCACTCACACGGATAGTAAAGTTCTGGTACTCTTCCTTCTCTGGGTGCTCCATCGCATCCTTGAGCTTGTCGATACCGAATACGTTCACGTTCAGGTGGTGAGAACCCTGGTTGAAGTAACCATCCAATACACCTACCAATGTCTGGGCACGCTCCTCATCGTTGTGACCGAGAGCACCAGGGCTGATGGTCTGAGTATTAGAGATACCATCGAGAGCATACTCGTATGGCAACTTAGCTACTGAGTTCAATGAAGCCAAAAGACCGTTCTTCTCTGCACCGTAAGATGGGTTAGCACCTGGAGCCAATGGAGCACCGGCTGGACGACCATCAGGCATGTTGCTGGTGTACTTACCGTATACTACATTTGATGTGATAGTCAGGATAGATGTAGTAGGCTCTGAATTGCGGTATGTATGATGCTTCTTGATCATGTTCATGAAGGTCTTGAGCAACCATACTGCAATCTCATCAGCACGCTCATCATCGTTACCGTAACGTGGGAAGTCGCCCTCGGTCTTGAAGCTGAGAGGGAAACCGGTCTCATCACGAATGATGTTTACCTTGGCATACTTGATAGCTGAGATAGAGTCAACTACGTGGCTGAAACCAGCGATACCTGTAGCGAAAGTACGACGAACATCTGTATCGATGAGCGCCAACTCTGCTGCCTCGTAGAAGTACTTATCGTGCATGTAGTGGATGAGGTTCAATGTCTTCACATAAACGCCAGCCAACCAGTCCATCATATCCATGAAACGTGGCATGAACTCCTCGTATGTCAATACATCACCCTCAACGGCGCGATACTTAGGACCACACTGCTCGCGTGTCTTTGAATCAACACCGCCAGATACAGCGTAGGTCAAGCACTTAGCCAAGTTGGCACGTGCACCGAAGAACTGCATCTCCTTACCTGTCTGAGTAGCAGATACACAGCAGCAGATGCTATAGTCGTCACCCCAAACTGGGCGCATTACGTCATCGTTCTCATACTGGATAGAACTTGTCTTTACAGAAATCAAAGAAGCGTAGTGCTTGAATGCCTTTGGCAAGCGAGAGCTATAGAGTACTGTCAAGTTTGGCTCTGGTGAAGGACCCATATTCTCCAATGTGTGGAGGAAACGGAAATCGTTCTTGGTAACCATTGAGCGGCCATCCTGACCCATACCAGCTACTTCGAGAGTAGCCCAAACTGGGTCGCCGGTGAAGAGCTCGTTGTAAGAAGGGATACGGGCGAACTTAACCATACGGAACTTCATGACCAAGTGGTCGATGAGCTCCTGAGCCTCATCCTCGGTAAGAGTACCCTCGTTCAAGTCGCGCTGGATATAGATGTCGAGGAATGTAGAGATACGGCCTACAGACATCGCAGCACCATTCTGAGTCTTCACAGCTCCGAGGTAACCGAAGTACAACCACTGAACAGCCTCGCGAGCGTTCTTGGCAGGCTGAGAGATGTCGTAACCATACAACTGAGCCATCTCCTTCAAGCCCTTGAGAGCCTTGATCTGCATAGAAACCTCTTCACGAAGACGGATAACGTCGTCAATCATCTCACGGTCGCCCATGTTAGCGAGGTCGTTCTTCTTCTCCTCGATGAGAAAGTCGATACCATAAAGAGCCACACGACGGTAGTCACCCACGATACGGCCGCGACCGTATGTATCAGGAAGACCGGTAAGAATGTGGTTATGGCGAACGAGTTTCATCTCTGGAGTATAAGCATCGAATACGCCATCATTATGAGTTTTGCAATACTTGTGGAAGATTTCGTGGAGCTTCTCTGATGGCTGATAGCCATATGTTGTACAAGCCTGCTCCGCCATCTTGATACCACCGTAAGGCATGAAGGCACGCTTCAAAGGCTTATCAGTCTGAAGACCTACCACTTTCTCCAAATCCTTTGTACCTTCACCGATATAAGCAGCACCATAAGCTGTCAATCCTGAAACGATTTCTGTTTCCATATCAAGCACACCACCCTTGGCGCGCTCCTCCTTCTGGAGTTCCTTCAACATACCCCAAAGGGTGTTAGTTGCCTGAGTTGGTTCTGCAAGGAACGACTCATCGCCGTCATAACAAGTGTAGTTGTTCTGAATGAAATCACGAAGATTCACTTCACTCTGCCACATGTTTCCTTTGAAACCTCTCCATTCTGTTTTCATCATTTTGATACCTTTTTTTTATAAAGTTAATAATTATATATTTTGCACACACTATCTATTTTGAGTTGGTTTTACACCTATTTATATATAGTAAAATTAAAAAGCCCGAACACGTTTGTGCCCGGGTTTTTAAGCACCTTTATTTGAAGGTGCGTATATCATGATGTTATCGTTCTTTCCAACAGCATCTGTTTTTCCTATATATCCTAAGTTAATTCCCACTTTTAATTTCATGTCTTTTAAATTCATTATTTGTAATTGTCTTGCAACAGTTTTGCTATGCAGGTGCAAAGTTACGACAATAAAATGAGAAAAGAGAAGAAAACCGAAACTTTCTTCTCTTATCTATGAAAAATCATCATTTATGAGTATCATTCTACTGATTCTCAAAAAAGTGATTGAGATTTTCGATGAATAATCCGAAACACTTGTCATGAATCTGACGTGTCATGGTAACAGGGTTCTCCGCATTCAGGATGGTACCGCTCATTGCCACACCGATGCCCAATTCTGCAAGCGGATCTATATCGTCTGGAGTCAAACCTCCGATGGCTACCATAGGCAGAGAGATTTTATTCTCCCTCATCTGCTCAATAATCTGGCGATAACCTTCTATACCCAACACCGGAGAGAGTTTCTCCTTGGTAGTAGTATAGCGGAACGGACCACAACCGATATAGTCAGCCCCCTGTTCATGCAAACGACGAATATCATCAAAAGTATTGGCTGTGCCTCCGATAATGAATTCATCACCCAGGAACTTACGGGCCTCATCAACCGGCATATCATTCTTCCCAAGATGTACACCATCTATCTGTAACTTCTTCACCAGTTCTACACGGTCGTCGAGGATAAAAGTTGCACCGGCACCCTCGCAAGCCAACTTTAACTTACGGGCTATAGGCTCAACCTCTTCATCGGTAGCACCTTTCATGCGAAGCTGAATCCAATCACATCCTCCGATAAGTGCTAGATAGGCTCCTTCGAGATAAGAGAAGCGTTCGTTCTGATGCGTGATAAACTGAAAGCTCGTCTGAAAATGAGCTAATGCTAAAGACTTGTTCATACGTACTATAAAATATAAATTCGCTTGCAAAGGTACTACATTCACACGACAAAATCCTACAATTTACCTTTTTTAAACTTCGTCATTTGAAAATAGGGAAAGTCTTCCTTTTTTTATTTTGTTTTTTTATACTTTCTTATTTTAATATATGAATACTTTTCTGTACCTTTGCACCATAAAACTATTTATTTTATGTTAACAGATATTGAAATAGCTAAATCGGTAAAATTGCGCCCTATCAATGAAGTGGCAGCAGAACTTGGAATTCACGAAGACCAAGTGGAAAACTACGGCCGTTACATCGCTAAGATTACTACGGCCAGAATTGACAGAAACAAGTTTAAGAACCATCACCTCATCCTCGTTACCGCTATCAGTCCTACCAAGGCTGGTAATGGCAAGACCACCGTATCCGTGGGTCTCGCCCTGGGTATGCAGAAGATTGGCAAGAAGGCTGTAGTGGCTCTTCGCGAACCATCTCTGGGGCCTTGCTTCGGCATGAAGGGTGGTGCTGCAGGTGGCGGTTATGCCCAGGTTTTGCCTATGGATAAGATTAATCTCCATTTCACTGGCGATTTCCATGCCATCACAGAGGCCAACAACATGATCTCTGCCCTTCTGGACAATTACCGTTTCCAGCACGAAGCAGAAGGTTTCAAACTCAAGAAGATTCTTTGGCGTCGCGTCATGGATGTGAACGATAGAGGCTTGCGCCGCATCATCACCGGTATAGGAGATAAGAACGGCATCGAGACAGAGTCTGGTTTCGATATTACGCCAGCTTCTGAGATTATGGCTATCATGTGTTTCGCAACAAGCATCGATGATCTTCGTCGCCGTATCGATAATATTCTCCTGGGCATCACCGAGGATGACAAGCCATTTACCGTAAAGGATATGGGTGTAGGTGGCAGTATCGTAGCTCTTCTTCTCGATGCTTTGAAGCCAAATCTGGTTCAGACAACAGAGGGTACACCGGCATTTGTTCATTGCGGTCCTTTTGCCAACATTGCTCATGGCTGCAATTCCGTCATGGCTACTGCTGCTGCTCTTGAGTATGGCGACTATGCCATTACAGAGGCAGGATTCGGTGCTGATCTCGGTGCAGAGAAGTTCTATGACATCAAATGCCGCAAGACAGGTTTGCAACCAGACCTCACTGTTCTCGTTGTTACCCTCCAGGCGTTGAAGATGCATGGTGGTGTAGCTCAGGAAGATATCAAGAAGCCAAATATCGCAGGTATGGAAGCCGGTTACTGGAACCTCGACAAGCACGTAAAGAACCTGCAGAGCTTTGGTCAGACTGTAGTGATTGCATTCAACAAGTTTGCAACCGATACAGATGAAGAAATTGAAGTATTGCGCAAGCATTGCGAGGAGATGGGTTGCGGTTTCGCCGTAAACAGCGCCTTTGCCGAAGGCGGAAACGGTGCCATTGAACTTGCCAACCTCGTAGTGAAGACCATTGACGAGCGTCCATCAGCCCCTCTCTATTTTGCTTACGATGATAACGATAGCGTTGAGGAGAAGATAGAAAAGGTTGCATTCAATCTTTACGGAGCAGGCAGCGTGACATTGAGCGATTCTGCCAAGGCGATGATTGAAGAGATCAAGAAACTGGGTGCTGAAAAGTTCCCTATCTGTATTGCCAAGACTCAGTACAGTTTCTCTACCGATGCCAAGGCATACGGTCCTACAGAAGGTTTCGAACTCCACGTTCGCGACATCACCGTAAATATGGGTGCCGAGATGATTGTAGTCATCGCTGGTCCTATCATGCGTATGCCGGGCTTACCAAAGAGCCCACAGGCTGAGCGCATTGATGTAGTAAACGGTGAGATTACTGGTCTTTCTTAAACACTACAGATTTCACAGATTCTTATAAAAAAGCCCAGGGCGTGATGTCCTGGGCTTTTTCATTTATCTCATACTGAATTCACAACCACAATATAACTGATTATAGAATTCATTGATTCTCAAGAGTTCACCTCGGCGATTCTGCAAACCGCCCTTCCGCCAATTCATATCCCACCATTCTACATCAGGATAAGCCTCAACGGCAAGATGACCGGCAGTATCTATCTGCCTGATATTCTTCCAGCGCGAAGATGCCAACGTGGTAGTGAGAAGGTGAAATCCATGCTCCTGCGCATACTTGGCTGCATGAGAGAGGCGGAACTGAAAGCAGACAGAACAACGGCTGCCACGCTCGGGCTCATCCTCTAAACCCTTAATAACAGAAAGCCACTCATGATGATCATACTCATCCTCTACATAAGGTACATTCTGGGCTTCCAGAAATCGTTTCAGTTCATGTTTGCGTACATCATACTCCTGCTGAGGATAGATATTACTGTTACTGAAATATACAGTAGGCTTCATACCATTACGAAGCATACATTCTACGATAGCCGCCGAACAAGGTGCACAACAGGCATGCAACAAGACAGCCTGACCTTCAACCTTGCTTCCATCCGGGAGAGTAAGTTTTACGTATTTATATTGTTCTTCTACAGGAATCTTCATTATTATCAATATTAAATATAAAATATAAAATTTAAAATGTGAACAGCTACTTCTGATGTGAAGTATTTTCGCCTTGTTTCAAAAAACAAATGGAGTACAATCTCACGACACCCCCCATTTGCCCAAATATATGCGAAAACTAGTGCAAAGGTACAACATTTATTCGAACCACCAAATTTTTAACACGTTTTTTTCATCACAATGGTTCAAGCGGCTAATATTTAACTATATGTTAACACTTAAACACCAGTTTCGTTATCTTTAAGAACTATAAATCACGTTTCAGCGTGATAACTGTCAGTTCAGGCCATGCGCCTAGGCGGAAAGGGAAAGAACCACCAATACCCGATGATACATAGAGCATCTGCTCACCAATCCGGTAAGCTCCGCCCCACTCTTTGAAAGCCATGCGGGCAGGCGTCCATTTACCTATTTTCAATTGTCCGGCATGCGTATGTCCCGCCAGAGTAAGTTGTATCTTCTTACCAACTACTTCTCTGCGCCAATGATGAGGATCATGACTCAAGAGGATTTTAAACATATCTGGATTCAACCCCTTCATCGCTTTCTTCAGATTACTGCGATTGGTGAAAGGAGGCTGACCGGGATTCTCTACGCCTATTACAGCGATAGATGCCATACCATGATTCACCACATGATGTTCGTTCATCAGCTGATGCCACCCCAAACTTTCCTGATAACCATAGAGCATACGGCGGTTTCTCTTCAAAGCGCCAATAGAATGATTGTTGCCATATTCACAATAATCATGATTTCCCCAGATAGAATAGATGCCATCTGACGCATGAAGCTGCCCCAGCGTATCCAGATAAGGCTCCACTTCGCTGGCTTGGTTATTGACCAGATCGCCCGTAAAGAGAATCATATCGGGTTCTTCATTGTTGGTCGCATCCACCACCTTCTGCACGAAATCATTGCCGGGAGGAAACGAACCGAGATGAAAGTCGGTAATCTGTACCAGACGGTAACCATCAAAATAAGGTGGCAAATCGGGCGAGGTAAAGGTAATATGTTTCAGTTCTAACCGCTTCCAACCCTCTATAAAGCCGAAGGCAAACCACCCCATTACACCCAAAGCTGGAATCAGAGCAAAAAACCAAGGAAGAAATGCATCGAACAGGATGAAGACAACCTTAGGGAATGCCGAGAAAAGTATGGTAGTAAAGAGTACACGGACTGACAACTTATGGAAGAACCCCATCTGCAACCCCACTTCGGCAAGAACAAGTAACAACGAGGGAACCCACCATAAGATGGCTAGCAGCAAAGGCCACTCACTCACCCCGATGTGCCAAAGCCAGAAGTCGGGCAGGAATGCCAGAACCGACATGACTACTATATAGAATATGGATCTTAATACCTTTTTTAATACCTTCTTCATTGTTTTTCTTTATAACTGGGTACAAAGGTACGATAATTCATAGACAATACAAAATAAATTTAAATATATTTTCAATGTTTTGTTATTTGAGAAGATTGCATTATCTTTGCATAAGAAAAATTAAATAAAATGGCACGACGACTAAGAAAAAAACGCATAGCAATCATATTGCTTACCTTTACAGCAATCGTAGGATGGACTACACACAGCTGTGTATCTCGCTGTACATCAGCATCAGATAAGAACAAGGCGGCAGATTCGCTCCCTAAGGTTCACATCAACGATTCCATCTCAAATGCCCTGACAGAGGGGAAGGAATATCATGAGATGGACTCGGTAATAGAAAGGTATCTCAAGAGATGGGAAATCAATGGAGCCCAACTCGTCATCACCCGCAACGACTCGCTACTCTATGCCCGCGGATTCGGAATGGCGGATAAGGAGCGAGGCATCAGAATGGAGCCTAACATGCTGATGCGCTTCGCCTCTGTATCGAAACTGATTACAGCCGTAGGTATCATGAAGTTGCAGGAGATGAAGAAACTCAAGCTGAACGAGAAGGTGTTTGGCGAAAAGGGAATCCTGCGCGATACCGTTTACAACAACAGTATCAAGGACAAGCGATATTACGACATCACCGTAGAACAGTTGCTGCGCCATCAGGCTGGTTTCAACAATTATGCCGGTGACCCGGTATCTTCCACCCGCTACATCATGATGCAGAACCATCTCAAAACGCCACCTGATCACCCTACCCTGCTCAAGATTCTCTTGAAGCGCCACTTGGGCTATACTCCTGGCGAAGGCAAATGCTACAGCAATCTAGGCTACATGATTCTCTCCATGATTATAGAAAAGAAGAGCGGAATGAAATATGAAAACTTCATGCAGAAGTATGTGCTCCACCCAGCCGGCTGCTACGACATGCATATTGCGGGAACTTACTTAAAGGACCGCAGACCTAACGAGACGAAATACTACATGCATGGAGGAAGTATTCCGGTATACGAATATAACAACAGCGGCAGACTGGTAGAGAAATGCTATGGCGATACCGACCTTCCACGTCTCTCGGGTGCAGGTGCCTGGTGTGGTTCGACTGCAGAGTTGAGCCGCTTTATTGCCAGCATCGATGGTTTGCCACATGTCAAGGATATCCTCAGTAAGAAGAGTATCGAGTTTATGACGCGCGAGCAGGCTGACCACCAATACTCTATCGGCTGGAACTATACACCAAAGAGCAACAAACCATGGATTCGTACAGGTTCGCTGGCTGGCACATCAGCCATTGTCTTGAAATATCCGGATAACCAATGCTGGATTCTCATCACGAACACATCCACCTGGAAGGGACATGGTTTCTCTAACGATACAATGGCTTTCTTCGAGAAACTGAGAAAGAAATATATGGCAAACATGCCAAAGAAAGACTTGTTCTTATAAAACCAGAAAGAGGGTGAATCATTTACTTATGATTCACCCTCTTTTTATATTAATGATATGTTGTCTGAAAAGATAATATATGTTGTTAGAAAATATAACATAAGTTTTTGAGATAGTTAGTATCTCCGGTCGCACAACAACTGTTGTGCGCTTGCATAACAGCTGATATGCGCATGCACAACACCTGTTGTGCATGCGTTAGCCAACTGTTATGCGCCAACTATTATCTAAACTTTCTTCATACCCTTTTATTGTTTATACAAAATCTTTGTTAATCTCGATTCGTATATACCTTAGAATGTATACTTCAAACCAACCTGGCCACGCCAGCGGCTATAGTATGAGCTAGGATACTTGAGAGGCATATCTGATGGGTTAGCGAACTGGAATACACCATCACCCTTGTACGTGATAGGAGAAACAAACTCGCTGTTATAACCACTACTGAAGGTACGGCCCCAATCCTTGTTCAGGAGGTTAGCCACGTTCATGATATCCAGAGTAAGTTCCAAAGCATGTACATACTTACCTGTACGGATGCCAAACTTCTGACCGAAGTGGAAGTCGAAATGACTCTCGAATGGCAAGTTATCACCATAACGCTCGAAGTACTCACCACGATGATCCTTCACATAACGAGTAGTAGCAAGCCACTGCTTCAAATTAGCACGCTGCTGCTCAGCAGTATAAGCATCTGTACCCAAGAACTGCATTTGGTCTACCTGCGCATCTGTAGGGATGAAAATCAAGTCATTACTTGTACCATTATCTCCGTTGATATCTCCACTATAAACGAGAGAGTAAGGAGAACCGCTCTGACCCTGGTAGATAAGACCTACAGTAGTGGTAAACAACTTGTTGGTTCCCCAGTTGAAGTGATAGAAAGCAGAAGCCTTCACTGTATGAGGCACATTATAACCACTATTAGCCAACTCTGGGTTGTTTGAGAAGCGATAAGTATGAGTATTACGCCAGTTGCTCTGAGCAACAGATGAGGTCATACTGCTTACAGACTCTGAGTGAGTGAATGTATAAGATGCATTCAAATCAAGACCGAACGCAAAGTGCTTAGCTGCTGACAAAGACAGGCTGTAGCTATAGCCCTTGCTGGTATTATACATTGCATAGATGTTGGTAAACGACTTAGCATCTGCCACCTTTGTATAAAGAGGACGGTTATCCCAGTTCATGTAAGAGGTCTGAGACAAGGTCTTACCAGACTCCTCATAAGCCAAGTTCTTGTAATAAACATCATTCAGACTCTTGCTGAAGATACCCTCAGCAGTCCAGTCGATACCCAGGAGATTGAAATCGAAACCAAGGTTAACACGCATAGTCTGAGTGAACTTGAAATCCTTGTCAAACACATTGATCAGCTGGCTACCGGTAGCCTTCAGATTATCTGCATTCTGAGTCTGCTTGTTAGGATCCATGATGAGCTGCACAGCAGAATTATTTTTTGCAGAGTAAGAAGATGTCTGCACACCAGTATTCGTAAAGTTGTTGCTCAACCAGACGAAAGGAATACGGCCAGTGAATACACCGATACCTCCACGAAGTATATATTTGCGGTTCTTTTCAATATCCCAACGGAAACCTACACGAGGGCTCCACATTGGTGTACTGGCAAGTTTCTGATTGGTCTTGAAACCATATCCCTTACCTGCTGCCCACTCATTGAACTTAGCATTCTCGGCAGGAGTATCAAAGAACAGAGGCATATCCATACGGAGACCATAGGTGAGCTGGAAGCTGTCTGTCACATCCCACTTGTCCTGTACATAAAAGCCCAGCTGAGCTGCGCTAAACTCTGGTGCCCAACGAGGATTACCAGTCACCTCAACATTAGCCTGTGTGAAGTAGAAGTTCTTGATATACTTACCATCACCTCCAAAACCATCGGCTCCACAACCTTTATAATAATTCAGAAAATCGTCAGGAGTATCAAAATAATAGCATCCATAGAGATTCTGAAGGAAGAGGTTAGAGAACTTGTAAAGCTCATTATGTGTACCGAATGTCAGTGTATGATTACCCTTGTACCATGTAAAGTTATCTTCGAGGGTATAAATGTCCTGTTTCAATCCATTAGCCATTGAGGAATATTCATTACCGATATTCATGGTACCATTTCCTACCTTATAGATAGTGATAGATGGTGCAGGCTGACCAGAAGTACGCTCATCACGAACACTAACGTAAGATACACGTGCCTCATTGCTCAGGTTTGGAGAGATGCGGCTCTGCAACTCTGCTGAGAAAGAATGAGTTTTAGATTTGAAATCATACAAGTGGTCGGTAGTATTCAATGTAGCAATACCACCCAGACCAAGCGTCTGCTTAGCATCAACATAACTCCAACGAACAGAGAACTTGTTGAACTCGTTGATATTCCAATCCAACTTCAAACCAGCTTTCTGGCTCTTCACGTTCTTATCCTTATCTGCCCATGAAGTTGCATAATCATACCCCTGACGTTTAGCCAAGTCATAAATCTTAGTCATCAAGTTCTTAGCCAAATCCGGATTAAACTTAACATCTGGAGAATCGATGGTATACTGAGTTGGGTACGACTTTTCTGAATTCTCATAGTTTGCGAAGAAGAAGAGTTTGTTCTTGATAATTGGACCACCGAGCGTAAATCCGAACAAAGTTTCCTTCTCATCATCATAAGGCTGAGCATAGGTACCATCCATATTCTTATAATGGCGACCTACCAAATCCTGGTTGTTTCCATAGAAATAGCCACTTCCATGGAATTCATTGGTACCGCTCTTGGTTACCGCGTTGATGGCACCACCGGTAAAACCACCCTGGCGAACATCGAAAGGAGCGATATTTACCTGAATCTGGTCAATAGTCTCCATAGAAACAGGCTGAGATCCAGCCTGACCGCCATTACTGCCATTAGCAGTAAGACCGAACACGTCGTTATTCATCACACCATCAATCTGGAATGAATTATAACGGTTGTTCATACCGGCAAATGACATAGAACCAGACTGCCCGTTTGTAGTAAGCTGTGGATTCAGGCGAGCCACATCCGCAATACTGTGCGAGATAGAAGGCATATCAGCTATCTGCTGAGCATTGATACTCATGGCCGCACCGGTCTTCGTACCATTCAGACCAGCCTTACCCGAAACAACAACCTCCTGAAGCTGCTTGGCATCTTCCTGAAGAGAGCAAGAGAGATTTTGGCTTTCACCCAAGTTCAGACTGACATTGTTGAAAACCTTGTCCTTATATCCGATATAAGAGATACTTACCTTGTAAGGACCACCTGGACGCATACCCTGAATAGTATAGCGACCATCTACATTTGTTACAGCACGATACACAGTACCAGATGGCTGGTGTGTAGCAGTAACTGTAGCACCAATAACGGTTTCGCCATTGGAAGAAATCTTACCACTAATGCCTGAAGTGGTAATCTGAGCCATTGCAGCGTTCACCGTCAGGATGAACAAAGCCAGAAGTAAATGCAATCTTTTCAGCATACTTTTTTTTAAAAATTAATTAATAATACGGGGGAATAGCCCCCAAATATCTATTACGGGTGCAAAATTAAACAAAAAATTCGATATAAGTGTTACAACAGCATGAAAAAATGTGTTTTATAACATAAAAAAAATCTGCGTTAAGCAAATAACGCAGATTTCCTTTAATTTGTTATTTTATAACGGGGGTTTGCTTATAGTTTTTCTGGAGGCTAAAAGCGGGGGACTGAGCTTTTATGACAGGCGATGGAATCGTCTGGAACGGAGGCTAGGCTCCCTTACACCTAGCTCTTAACTTACTTCCTTGCTCTTAACTTACACCTTATTCAAACCTTACTACTTGCTGCTAGAGCGAGGGCTAGGTGCCTTACTCCTTTCGCTGCCAGATGCTCATTACCTTGCGTCGGATGGCTACGATGTTCAGGATAGAAACTATCAGGAACAGGAACAGACCCAGGGCGATGGCTGGGAGCATGGTGCCCTCGTCGATATCAGGGAAGAGGGTTTCAATGAAGCTCATGTAGTAATCGCGAAGGAAGAAGAGGATGATCCACGCGATGATGAGTACCACGATGTTCAGCGCGATGGTGAGCACCTGATATGGCTTTGCTACATTGTTCGGACTGTAACCTATCAGAAGAAGATTCTCCAACTTAGAAGAATTCTTCTGTACCAGCAGATAGATGCTGAGCATCAGAATGTAGAAACTCAAGACAGAGATAACCAAACCGATAATCATCACCATCGATACCATCATGCGGAGGAAATAGGTAGTCTTCTCTGCATCCAGTTTGTCTGTCTCTACCTCATAACCATTATCATCCAGGTATTTAGTGATGTTCTCGTCTCCTGGGTTTCCTACCTCTACGATGAGGCGGTTAGGATCGCTCTTCTGGTTTGGCGCAAATTCCTGATTACTCCAATCCATGAATGCCTGTGGAACAAGGATGGTGTTGAGTCGCGAAGAGAAACCGATTACCTTTCCCTTGAACTGCTCTTTCTTGCCACCAGCCTGAATCTGGATATTTAAATCAATCATGCCCATCAGTCCATCGCTGATTTTAGGGAGCGAATGACTCTGGGCGAAACCGAAGTTATACATATTAATATAGGTACGCGGGAGGATGATTGGCACCTCCTGAGTTCCCGGCGTATATTTCCAGTTCTTGAGCGGCACATCAACAAAACCGTCAGGCACACTCTCGAAGAAGAGTTCGCTATTTAGAACGTTCACGCCGTTTACACCCATCTGGGCATCTATCTTATATTCAGTAGAGGTGAATTTTCCTATTTTCTTCACAAACTTCTGGTCTCCGATTTCATCGATTTCAGAACCCGAGAAGATATTGGAACGGCCGCTGATGGTATTTCCCATACCTATCTTCTTGCTCATGATGAGGTAGTCGGCTTTCATGAAACTGTCTTCCTGAGTGAAGACAGGCAGCACGTCCTGATAAAACTGGAAGCCGAAAAGAACGATGAGCATACCGAAGAGATTGGCGAAGGCAAAGCCCGCAAACTGAGGTATGCTGATATGCTGACGCAATAATTTCCAAACGAGATTCATTTTAAATTTTAAATTTATAATTTATAATTTTCAGTTTATAGCAAACTTGCTATTAACTATAAACTATAAACTGTCAACTATTAACTTTACTAAAGTTTAAACACGTGCTCGTAGGGCAAGCCCATGTGCTTACCGATACTGGTTACAATGACGCCAGCCCCCTGCTCCTTCGCTTCGGTCATCATGATATCTGCCATGATGCGCGAATTGTTGTCGTCGAGGTGACTAATAGGCTCATCAGCCAGAATGAAGTCGAAAGGCTGACAGAGCGCACGCATCATTGCCACACGCTGCTGCTGTCCGAACGACATTCTGCCGATTTTGGCATCTACCTTATCAGCAATACCGAGCATCTCAAACCATTTAAGAATCTGCTCACGCGTCTTGAATCCGATTATTTTGTTCTTAATTTCTACATTCTCCAGGGCAGTAAGCTCAGGGAAGAGACGGAGTTCCTGAAAGAGATGGCTGATGTGCTTTTTGCGCATCTCTACCCAGTCTTTCACCTTGTAGTTGGCGGTAACATCATTGTCGAACATCACGCTTCCGCTGTAGTCGTGACGATAGCCGAGCACATAGCTGCAGAAAGTACTCTTTCCGCTGCCACTCTCTGCCTCGATAAGATAAAGATGACCTTTCTCGAAGGTAACATCCTGCTTCCATATCTCCGAATCCAGGTCGTTGCGCTGGGCAAAAACCTGTGGGAGAACGGAATGAAGCTGAATCTTTTCCACTTTTTTTATGTTTAATGTTTAATCTTTTACCTTTAAAGTATAGACCACCGAAGTAAGATTTCCGAAGACAGGGGTGAGCAGACCGGTTACGGTAGAGATGGCATCATCCTTGCCCGAGCCGTCACTATCAGAACTCTTGGCGAGATTGATGACCATAGCCAGTTTCTGACCGACGATGAGTTTCTGAATCTTTGCATCTATCGGATGATTACTTGGTTTCACGGCATATTGCGCCATCAGCTGGTCGCTTCCGCTAAAGAACTGCTTGTCATCCGTCACACCGAAATAGAACGAGGTCTTGCCGTCGGTATAGAAGTAAGCATTCTTGCCCCAATTGGCTATCTTCGCACCAGCCGGACATGAAGTTTTCCAATAATCAACATCACCCAACCACTTGGCATGCGACAGTTTAGCAGCCATCGTCATCTGCATATTGTTATCCGTAAGCGAAGGCAACACGATAGCCATATCCCCATCCACACTACGGATGATATTATCCATATCGATAGCCTGGTTGATACCCATCAGGAGGGTCTGAAGGCTGCGGTTGCTCTGCATCATCGGCAGGAACTGCTCGCCCTTTACGTTCATGAAGATACCCGCCAGGGCATCAGCAGGCATCGACTTGACGTAGCTGCCTTTAATCGGACGATAGGTTTGAGCCGCCTTCTTCAGGGCCTCATATATTTCTTTATTAAAGGAGAAGGTTTCTCCCTTCACCTGCAGGATACCGTCTTTCACGCCCATCTCAGCAGCAATCACTACCTGCGAAGGGTCGGTATCCTTAGGCGTGCCAAGGGTAAATGGAGCTACGAACTTCTCCGGCAGCGCCTGAGCCTGAGCCACCATAGCCATAGGCGAAGTGATGGTTTCCAGTCGCTCGAACATAGGCGATGCGGTAATACCTTCGTCCTCATCAGCCTTCAGATATTTCACCATCTGCTGCTGGAGCTGGGCCTGCGCATCGGCAACAACCGGTCCCATAACGAGGAGTGCCTGATCAGAAAAGCCGACCAGCCACGAATTTTTCAATACAGAGAAATGAAAGCCTTTGCGCTCCTTCACCTCTGTAGCGATATGCTGTTTGGCAAGCGAAGCAAGCCAGTCTTCAACATCGCCCTCATCGCTCACCTTGGCACAAAGTCCGAGGTTGCCATCAGCACTCTCAAAGAGGAATATCTTCTCTGAGATGTCGATGCCACACTTCGATGCATCCTCAACGTGCAGCAGAGACTTTAGCATTCCCGCCTTGTCTTCATCGCTTTTGCCGGATGCCATCTGCTGCATGTCAACAGAGATGAGCGCAGTACTTTTCTTTGGAATGGCATTGAGATAGTCAGTGCCCGAGCATGAGCTCAGCAATCCCAATACGACAGCCAAGCACATGAACATCAAACTCTTATACAATCTTTTCATCACACTAGTAAATATTATAAAGCTCTTGCCAGATGGCACATGTTGACAGCCACCAATCCTGCTGTTTCCGTACGGAGGCGACTGGTGCCAAGCGAAACACTCTCATATCCGTTTTCCAGGGCCAGTCTCACCTCATCGATAGAGAAATCGCCCTCAGGTCCTACCAGCACGGTGATGTCATCAGTACCCTCCTGGGCTGCTCCGGCAGAATCATCAGTTGGGCATGACTTGGAAATCTCGGCAAAAAAGTCTTTCTTTTCTATCTCCTCATAACAATGGCAGATAAACTTTCTGCCATTGCGGGGAGCCGTAATAAAATCTTTAAAGTTCTGCAGTTCGTTGACTACAGGTTTCCAAGCCTTGTGGCTCTGCTTGACGGCAGAAACCACAATCTTGTCGATGCGGTCTATGCGGATGACCTTGCGTTCAGAGAACTTGCAGTTGAGGAAAGAGATTTCATCGAAGCCGATTTCCGTAGCCTTCTCTGCCATCCATTCAATGCGGTCCATCATCTTTGTCGGGGCGATGGCCAGGTGAATGTGTCCTCGCCAGGCAGGCTGCTGCGGCATAACCTCCTTCACTTCATAGATGCACCGTTTGTTGGTAGCCAGCGAAACTTCTGCACGGTAGAACACCCCCTTGCCATCCATCAGGAACAATTCGTCCCCCGCCTGGATACGCAAAACCCTGAGTGCATGAGTAGCCTCTTCCTGAGGCAGTTCTGTCTGTGTAGCCGCATCTGGCACATAGAAAAATCTAACTTCTTTCATTTCCTCTTATTGTTACTTTTTCTTCTTAATTTTCTGTTATTCCGCAAGAATATCCTTTAATTATTCACTTTTTTTGCCTTTGCGGCGCTCTATCTCATCGCGAATGGCTGAGGCTGTTTCGTAATCTTCTTCATTAATGGCACAATCCAATGCCTTCTCAAGCATCTGGTCTGGCAAAGCCGAAATAGGTACCGCACAAGAAGTCGAACTCATATCATTTTTATTAAAAGGAGTAGAAATTTCCTTTATAACCAGCTCTGTTGTATACATTTCTATATCCGCAGCCACAGACAGCAACACAGCCTGGTCAGTCTTGATGCTCATACGTTCATTTGTGATTTTATTCACAAGAGTAGCATATACTCCCCTCTCTGGCGTAGCATCGAATTCGAGATAGAAATCGTCAACATTGAGCCTGTCAAATAGTGTCCAAAGTACAGAGATCACATCATTTTTAAAATCAGAAGTTTTCGAATTACATGCCTTCAGCTGCTCTGCTACATATTCAGTAGTCATAATAGACAAAGCTCTTTTTTCGGCTTCGTCTACCAAACTAATAATACATGTCCCGAAAGCTTCCGGAATGCCAAAACAGGCAGCGAGTTTAAGTTTGTACAACATCATTATGTACCCTTTCTTTATTTAAATTTATTTATATTCTTACGTAACATTCTGCTTTTACTCTCGCGTTGAGTATGACCTTTTTCTTTCTTATTTCTGTTCTTTCTTCGGACGGAAAAGGACAGCAAAGGCTACTGCTACCACGAGCGCATAACCGGCAAAGATGAACCAGCAGGTTTTCCAGTCACCCATCAGGTAGCCGTCATCTGTCCAGTGGCAGTAATGGTTGATGACCATACCTGCGAGAATGGTTCCGATAGATGCTCCCAGACCGTTGGTCATCAGCATGAACAGTCCCTGAGCCGATGCTCTTACCTTCACATCACATTTCTGGTCTACAAACAGACCGCCCGACACATTGAAGAAGTCGAAGGCTACACCGTAAACGATGCATGAGAGGATAAAGAAGGTAACACCCGGAAATGCAGGATTGCCCAATCCGAAGAAGCCGAATCGCAAAACCCATGCCAACATGGCGATGAGCATCACAACCTTGATGCCATAACGCTTCAGGAAGAACGGAATGAGAAGGATGCAGAGCGCCTCGGCCACCTGAGAGATGGATACCAGGAGCGTAGCATTGTTAGCTGCAAAAGTATCGAGCATCGCAGGATCACCCTTGAAACTGGTAATGAACGGAGTGGCATAACCATTGGTTACCTGCAGACTCATACCGAGCATGCAAGAGAAGATGAAGAACATCGCCATCTCACGGCTCTTGAAGAGTTTGAAGGAATCGAAACCCCATGTCTCTACCCAGCTCTTTGTCTCTTTCTTCACGATAGGACAGGCTGGCAATGAGAAGCAATAGAGGAAGAGAAGAATGCTGAGCACACCCGATACCAGGAACTGATAATGGGTATACTGGAACTTATGGGCGTTCTCGCTCAACAGGAACGAGAATGAACCGTTGTCCCAGGTAGCACAGTTCACAATCCACATCGTGAGGATGAAGCCCACGGTTCCGAACACACGGATTGGCGGAAAAGCCTTCACGGTGTCGAGCCCGTTACTCTTCAATATACTGAATGCCGAAGTATTTGACAATGCCAATGTAGGCATATAGAAAGCCACGCTGAAGGTGTAAACGGCAATAAACATTGCCTCATTAGGAGTCTGACTAGCCTGTCCCATACCGAACAGACCTATCATGGCTGCACCTGCCAAAAGGTGACAATAGCCCAAAAGACGTTGCGGCTGGATATACTTATCTGCCACAATGCCCATCAATGTAGGCATAAAAATAGATACGATTCCCTGTATGGTATAGAACCAGGAAATCTCGGCACCCATCCCAGCCTTGCCGAGATAGTTGCCCATAGACGTAAGATAAGCTCCCCAAACTGCAAACTCCAGGAAGTTCATCACTGCTAGGCGTACTTTCAGATTCATAGTTTAATGTCTTTTTATTATAAAATATTAGCTGCAAAGATACAAATTTTCGGGTAAAAAGCACACGATTTTGAAGATTATCCGCATGAAAGCTAGCATATTTAACAAATTATGTGTATTTTTGCAGCCGATTTCAACAGATATAAGAGAAAAATAATATAGAAGCAACTGATATGTTAGTAAAATTTTTCCTCACGTGCAATAAAATCGGGGCATTCACGCTAGGTGGAGGCTACGCCATGATACCGATCATGGAACAGGAATTTGTAGACAAGAACCAGTGGATGAACAAACAGGAGTTCATGGATATCATGGTAGTGGCTCAGACCACTCCGGGCATCTTCGCCATCGACATGGCGAGTCATATCGGCTATAAGCTGAAGGGAGTCTGGGGAGGCATTGTGGGTGTCATAGGCATCGCCCTGCCTTCTATCATCGCCATTCTCATCATCGCCATGTTCTTCCAGCATTTCAAGGACAATTATTGGGTGGGTAAGTTCTTCATGGGTGTGCGCCCTGCCGTGGTAGCGCTCATTGCTGCGCCTTGCTTCAAGATGGCAAAGACGGCAAACATCAACCGCTACAACATCTGGATTCCCGTTGTCTGCTGTCTGCTGATTGCAGCTTTCGGTATCTCCCCTATCTACATCATCATCGCAGCCGGTGTGCTGGGCTGGCTTTATGGAAAGGTAAAAAAGTAAAAAGGTAAAAAATATAGAGATTATGCTATTTCTAAAGTTATTTCTGATATTTACCAAGATTGGTACATTTAATTTTGGTGGCGGATATGCGATGCTTTCGCTCATCCATAACGAGACGGTAGTGAAGAACCATTGGCTTACCAATGCTGAGTTTACGGATATTGTGGCTATCAGCCAGTCTACACCAGGACCTATCGGAATCAACTGTGCCACCTACGTAGGTTATACCGCCTGCCTTCACGACGGCTATCCTACTTGGGCAGCCTGTCTGGGTTCGGTATTGGCTTCGCTCTCCATCATGTGGCTGCCTTTCATCATCATGATTCTCATCAGCCGCTATCTGATTACGCACAAGGATTCTAAAATCGTAAAGGATATCTTTGCGGGACTCCGCCCTGCCATCATCGGACTGATAGCTGCTGCCGCCGTTCTCCTGATGAATAAAGAGAACTTCGGATCACCAACCGACAATCCGTTTGTCTTCGGAGCAAGCATCGTGCTGTTTCTGGCTGCTTTCTACTTCACAAAATTCAGAAAGACCAACCCTATCCTGCTGCTTTTCATCTGCGGTATCATCGGAATGGTTATCTTCTAAACATCGCCCTGCGGTCTGAACCAACGGCCTCCAGCCGATGGGTAAGACAAGGGGCTGATGCCTTCAGATAGGGACAAAAAAAAATTGATTGTCTCACGACAACCAATCTTTTATTAACCTTAATAATCTAATACCATGAAAAACACGATGCAAAGGTACAAATAATCTTGTAACCTGCAATAGTTTATAGCAAAAAACTTCAAGAATTTAACTCTCCTTAAAAGTTTTACCATTCCAATTATATTTTCTTTGCACTTTTATTGCATTTATAGCCTTCTTATCGTCAGCAGACACGAAAGGTAAAGCCAAGCGCACTACGAGGCTGTTTTCATGTTGCAAGAGCAGGGCACTCACGATTTTGAGTTCAATTTTCCCCTTGAGTTCCTCAAACTTAGCCTCGCTCATCGTATCGGGTTTGGCAACAAGATCGGAAGCAAGTTGCTGCAAAGATTTCCCATCGAAAATCCTGCTGGCATCCTGTTCTTGCCAATTCTGATTAAAGAGATAGAGTTCGCTCTCCTTCTCTACTCCGGCAAAAGTCTTCACCACGCAAAGCAGCGAATCGCCGTTAGCCGATGGCAGTTTCTTCATCTGCAAAGTTGCGCTCTTACTCGTTCTCAACTGAGCGAAATCAGCAGTCAGCGTATCCATCACACTCGTTTCGCCTAAAAGATTCTTCACTTCTGCCTTCACTCCCATCTCCTGCAGCTCAGCAAATTCCAGCCGCAGGTTGTGGTTGAGATAAGGCACAACAGAATCGGGCATCGAAACCAGCAAGTCCTTCATCGACTTGGCTTCCATGCCCATACTTGCCATCATCAGGCAAGCACATAATATATATTTTATCTTCTTCATCACTACAATTCCTTCGACCACTTCTTTCCCCAAGGAGTAAAGAGCCATATCAAAAATGCTGTTGCAGGAACCAAGCATATTGCAAAAGTTAAAGCCAATGTATTCATACTCTTAACGTTTAGAAATTACATAACCAATAATTGATAAGACTGCAGACAACACTACGCCCAACAAAATGGCACTTATGGTACCGCTTTCATTAGTCTCAACTATACCAAATAATGCAGCCAACCCACCTAAAACCATAATAGTATAGGTGGATTTACTCATATCAAAGAAATACTTTACTACAGTTTCCTTGGTAAATTTTTCCTTTTCTCTATCTTCTCTTGCAGTCATATTTCTCTATTTTCCGACAAAATTACGGAAAATAAATGTAACTTGCAAATGATTTGCTCATTTTCTTTCGAAATTTAACCTAAAAAAGACGAAAAAGAGGAAAGCGCTTCATTACAAAACACTTTCCTCTAATTATCTAATCATTAATCGTACAATCTTCTTTCAGAAGAGATTTACTCCTCTACAGCAGCCTGCGCCGCCGCAAGTCTGGCGATAGGCACGCGGAATGGTGAGCAAGATGCGTAGTTCATACCGACCTTAGCGCAGAACTTAACTGATGAAGGCTCACCACCGTGCTCACCACAGATACCTGTGCGGAGGTTAGGACGGGTAGCACGACCATTCTCAACAGCCATCTTGATGAGCTGACCAACACCCTCCTGGTCGAGAACCTGGAATGGGTCAACCTTCAAGATCTTCTTCTCCATGTATGCAGGGAGGAATGAAGCGATGTCATCACGAGAGTAACCGAAAGTCATCTGTGTCAAGTCGTTAGTACCGAATGAGAAGTACTGAGCCTCCTCTGCAATCTGACCTGCTGTAAGGGCAGCACGAGGAATCTCAATCATGGTACCAATCTCAAATTCTACCTCTACGCCGTACTCAGCGAATACCTCCTTAGAAGTAGCGAGAATGATAGACTTCTGCTGCTTGAGCTCCTGAACGGTACCGATGAGCGGAACCATGATTTCAGGACATGGGTTGTACCCCTCCTTCTTCAACTCGCAAGCTGCACCGAGGATGGCACGGGTCTGCATGGCCGTAATCTCTGGGAATGTGATACCGAGACGGCAACCGCGATGACCGAGCATAGGGTTGTTCTCTGCCAGAGAGTTTACACGCTTCTTGATTTCCTCTACGCTTACGCCCATCTCCTTAGCCATGGTCTCCTGACCAGCCAAATCGTGAGGTACGAACTCGTGGAGAGGTGGGTCGAGCAAGCGGATGTTCACGTGGCAGCCATCCATTGCCTTGAGGATTCCATAGAAGTCAGCCTTCTGATATGGGAGGAGCTTGGCAAGTGCCTTCTCACGACCCTCTACAGAGTCTGCCAGAATCATCTCACGCATGGCAACGATCTTCTGATCATCGAAGAACATGTGCTCAGTACGTGTCAAACCGATACCCTTGGCACCGAATGCACGGGCTACCTCAGCATCGTGTGGAGTATCCGCATTGGTACGGATTTCCATCTTTGTATACTTGTCGCAGAGATCCATCAGCTCCTTGAAGTCGCCTGAAAGTTCTGCAGCCTTTGTCTCAATCTGTCCTGCGTAAACCTGACCTGTAGTACCGTTCAGAGAGATATAATCACCCTCCTTGTAAACAACGCCTTCAATCTCTACAGTCTTAGTCTTGTAATCTACGTTGATAGAGCCGGCGCCTGATACACAGCACTTACCCATACCACGGGCTACAACGGCAGCGTGAGAAGTCATACCACCACGAGCGGTAAGGATACCCTCAGCAGCTGACATACCAGCGAGGTCTTCTGGAGATGTTTCGATACGAACCATGATCACCTTCTTGCCGTCCTCATGCCACTCCTGAGCATCGTCAGCGTGGAATACAATCTGACCGCAGGCAGCACCTGGAGATGCAGGGAGGCCCTGTGTGATGACCTTAGCCTTAGAGAGAGCCAGCTTATCGAAGACTGGATGCAAAAGCTCATCGAGCTTCTGAGGCTCACAGCGGAGGATAGCAGTCTTCTCGTCAATCATACCCTCGTGGAGGAGGTCCATGGCAATCTTCACCATAGCTGTACCTGTACGCTTACCATTACGAGTCTGGAGGAACCAGAGTTTGCCTTCCTGTACGGTGAACTCCATATCCTGCATATCGTGATAGTGGTGCTCCAGCTTATCCTGCAGCGCGTCGAGTTCCTTATAGAGTTCAGGCATAGCCTCTTCCATAGAAGGATACTTGGCAGCACGCTCCTCTTCAGAGATACCTGCACGCTCAGCCCAGCGCTGAGAACCGATCTTCGTAATCTGCTGCGGAGTACGGATACCGGCTACCACGTCCTCACCCTGTGCGTTGATAAGATACTCACCATTGAAGAGATTCTCACCATTACCAGCGTCACGTGAGAAGCAAACACCTGTAGCAGATGTATCGCCCATGTTACCGAATACCATCGCCATGACAGATACGGCAGTACCCCACTCATCAGGAATACCTTCCATCTTGCGGTAGAGGATAGCACGCTCGTTCATCCAAGAACGGAACACAGCGCAGATAGCGCCCCAGAGCTGATCGATTGGGTTGGTAGGGAAATCCTGACCGGTCTGCTCCTTGATAGCAGCCTTGAAGAGTTCAACGAGCTTCTTGAGCGACTCTACAGAGAGATCCTTGTCAAGCGTAACGCCCTGCTCTTCCTTCACCTTTTCGATGATAGCCTCAAATGGGTCGATATCTTCCTTGTTTACAGGCTTCAGTCCCATAACGACGTCACCGTACATCTGTACGAAACGGCGATATGAATCGTATACGAAATGAGGGTTACCGGTCTTCTTGACCAATCCCTCAGCTACCTCGTCATTCAAACCGAGGTTGAGGATGGTATCCATCATACCAGGCATAGATGCGCGTGCACCTGAGCGTACTGATACGAGGAGTGGATTCTCTACAGAACCGAACTTGCTGTTCATCAATGCCTCAGTATGAGCCACAGCAGCCATCACTTCGTCCTGAAGAAGTTCTTTGATTTTTTCCTCACCCACTTCATAATATTCATTACAAGTGTCTGTTGTAATGGTGAAACCTGGAGGAACAGGTACACCAATCAGGTTCATTTCGGCAAGGTTCGCGCCTTTACCACCAAGTACTTCTCGCATTTGGGCATTGCCTTCTGCTTTTCCGTTTCCGAATGTATAAACTCTTTTTTCGTTCATAATTGTTATAGGTATATGTTTTATTTCGTTTTACGTTGCTAATTATTATTTGTAATGCAAAGATACGATTTTTATTTGATACTACCAAACTTTTATACGCTTTTTTGCTATCCCGAGATTACATTTTATACTGTTGACGCACACACGGGCAGAATATTAACAATCCCGTATACGATAGAAAGATATTTGACGAATCTGAAAGTGAGTCTCTCGGGATTGCAGCCTGCATTCTGATGTTTTTTACCTCCCTGCCGATGCGCCCGAAACTGCGTCACGACGTAGCGATCGCTACGTCCCGACGCAGCGCCAGACACGTCGCGATGTAGCAACGGCTGCGTCGGGACGCAATTTAAAGGTAAAAGGATAAAAAGGTAAAAAAGGATTTTAAAGGTAAAAGGATTGTGAGGCGATAACAAAAGTAACAGGTGACCTTTGATATAAAAATGTGAATGTGAATGTGAATGTGAATTTGAAATGTAAGCAAAGAAAAAAGAATGCATGTAATGACATTAATATCATTTAATTCATATATAATAAAGTACGCGCGTACGTACAATTAAAATATATACTATCAAAAATCATCAATAAACAGCCTTGACAAAAGGATACACATGACAGTCCGTTTTCTTCACTTACATTTCAAATTCACATTCACATTTCATCTCTTTACAACCACCGAATATTACCTGTTACTTTTGTTATCGCCTCACAATCTTTTTACTTTTTTACCTTTAACCGCCTTTTTAACTTTACTCGCAAATAATTTGGGACAACTCTTGCATTTCTCATAAAATTGCAGTATCTTTGCACCCATAAAAAATACAAAACATTATTATGGCAAGAAAACGTAAACCATTACCTCTGTTAGAGAACATCACCATCGAGGCAGTAGCAGCCGAGGGTAAGTGCATCACACGCGTAGATGAGCAGGTCATCTTCGTACCTTTCTGTGTGCCAGGAGATGTTGTCGACTTGCAGGTAGTAAAGAAGAAACATAAGTATTGCGAAGCCAAGGTGGTTCGCTTCATCAAGAAGAGCGAGGTGCGACAGGAGCCTATGTGCGAGCACTTCGGCATCTGCGGCGGATGTAAATGGCAGAACCTGCCTTACGAAGAGCAAATCAAGGCTAAGCAGAAGCAGGTGGAAGACCAGCTCACCCGCATCGGAAAGATTGAACTACCTGAGTTCCGCCCTATCATGGGCAGCGTGAAGACTCAGGAGTACCGCAACAAGATAGAGTTCGGATGCAGCAACAAACGATGGTTCACCGCCGAGGAACTGGCTCAGCTCCCTCAGAAAGAGGATGATACCGTAACATCGCTCAAGGAGCGCCACGCCCAGAATGCCATCGGTTTCCATATCACCGGAGCCTTCGACAAGATTTATCCTATCAGGAAGTGCTGGCTGATGGATGACCTCTGCAACGAGATCCGCAACTTCGTATTCGAATACGCTGATTCTCACGACTATACCTTCTACGACCTGCGTGAGCAGCACGGTTTGCTCCGCAACATGATGATCCGCAATTCGAACACCGGAGAGTGGATGCTCGTCTTCCAGTTCCACTACGATGAGGAGGGCGATGAGCAGAGAGCATTGGAGCTGATGCAGCAGGTGGCTGACAAGTTCCCTCAGATTACATCGCTCATGTATGTAGACAACCAGAAGGGAAACGATACCATCAACGACCTGGAACTCAGCCTCTTCAAGGGCAACGACCATATCTACGAACTGATGGAAGACCTGAAGTTCAAGGTGGGTCCGAAGAGTTTCTACCAGACCAATACCGAGCAGGCTTACCACCTCTACTGCGTGGCCCGCGAGTTTGCCAACCTTACCGGAGATGAGCTGGTTTACGACCTCTATACCGGCACCGGAACCATCGCCAACTTCGTGGCTCACAAGGCAAAAAAGGTAATCGGTATCGAGTATGTGCCAGAGGCCATAGAGGATGCCAAGGTGAATTCTCAGGTGAACAACATCGAGAACACCCTCTTCTATGCAGGCGACATGAAGGATATCCTGACCAACGATTTCATCGCACAGCACGGTCGACCTGACGTCATCATCACCGACCCACCACGTGCCGGAATGCACCCAGACGTAATAAACGTCATCCTGAATGCAGCACCAAAGCGCATCGTATACGTAAGCTGCAACCCGGCTACCCAGGCTCGCGACCTGCAGCTGATGGATGCGGAGTATAAGGTAGCTGCCGTACAGCCGGTGGATATGTTCCCTCATACCCCTCACGTAGAGAACGTGGTATTGCTCGAAAAGAGATAAACCTAGAAATCAAAATAGAAACAAGATGAAGAAAACCATCATCATGGCGCTCATGGCTGTAGCTTCGGTCTCAGCCAGCGCCCAGCAGAAGCAGACCATCGAAATACCATCATGGTTGAGCAACGTGAAATTGTCGGGGTATGGAATGACCCAGTATCAGTACAGCGGACAGAAAGATGCTGAATCCAACTCATTCAACATCCGTATGGCTCGTATCGCTCTCGAAGGTCGCATAGCAGGCGACTTCTATTGGAAGACTCAAATCCAGTTCAACGGCAACACCTCTACCCTCGGTTCCAGTCCGAGAATGGTGGATCTGTTTGCTGAATGGCAGAAATATGAATACTTCAAGGTGAAAATCGGCCAGTTCAAGAACCCGTTCACCTTTGAGAATCCGATGCACCCTATCGACCAGGGCTTCATGGGATATTCACAGAACGTGAGCAAGCTGGCCGGTTTCAGCGACCGTGCCGGAGAACATGCATCCAACGGCCGTGACATCGGTCTTCAGTTCCAGGGCGATTTCCTCAAGAATGCCAACGGCAGAAACCTGCTGCACTATCAGATTGGTGTATTCAACGGACAGGGAACCAATACCAAGGACGTTGACCAGCAGAAGAATGTGATTGGTGGTGTATGGGTAATGCCTGTAAGCGGCATGCGCATCGGTGCCTTCGGATGGACCGGTTCTTATGCAAGAAAGGGAACCTGGACCGACGAGCATGATGCCTCCTATACTGCCGACATTCAGAAACGCTCTGGCGTTCGCAAGCTCAGCCAAAACCGCTATGCCTTCTCATTCGAATACAAGCAGGATGGCTGGACCGTACGTTCTGAGTACATCCACTCTACCGGCAAGGCTTTTGCCAAGAGCATCACCAACTTCAACGATGCCAACGCCAAGGACTGCAATCTGAATGCAAAAATCGGCAACAAGGCACAGGGTGTATATGGATTGGTTATCGCCCCATTGGCTCAGCTGCCAAAGAACAGCCGTATCGACGTGAAGGCACGTTACGACATGTATCAGCCTAACGGCAAGAGCAACATGCAGAGAACCCAGTATGAGGCAGGTTTGAACTTCCACATCGGCAAGCGAATCTCTATCCTTACCGAGTATGCGCTCATCAACGACAAGACACTCTCGAAGCATAATTACTCCATGGCAGATGCCGAGGTTTGCTTCAGATTCTAACAGATACAACAAAGGCTCGCTCCTGCTACAGGAACGAGCCTTTATTGTGTTTACTGTCAACCACTTATCTTAGAATGAATAAGAGAATCCTACTGACATGAATTCCTTAAACTGCCAATAGCTATCATCATCCTTGCGCTTCACACCATCGTCGAAACGCGGATAGAGGAAGATGTTGGTAGAAATATAGCGGTTAAACTGGAAGGTAATGGTGTTTTCCCACTCTATTTCAGCACGCTTGTAAGTGGTGTATCCCCAGAGACGGGTCTTCCACTTGATATTATCCGCTATCTGCCACGACAGGTCGAAGGTACACTCAGAACCATAATCGGTCATGCCATGCTTCCCCTCATCCAGTCCGTACCGCGTAGCCAGCGACGCTCTGCCCACATACTTCCAGTTGAAAGCCAGAGGAGCCAGATGGGCACTACCCTTCAGGCGGTGATTGAACCAGTCTACATTATAATCCATACCGACAGAGAGGTTCAGATTGAATGGCGAGAAGAAATCGGAATAAACAGTCTTGTCATTACTCTTGTAACCATGCGTAAACTGAGTCTGACCAATCAGCTGGATGGTATAATACCACTTTTTAGAAGCCTGCAGACCGAGTTTTCCGGTGTATCGTATCATATCATCGCTCGTTTTCAGCGTATGAACCGTATCACCCTTCGAAGTCTGATAACCCAGGCGCATCTCCACCTTATTATCCCATTTTAGTTTCTGCTTGTTATTGTAATTGGCAAACATCGTCACTCTTCCGAGCACCGAATAATTGCTCTCACCACCCTTATACCAGTTGTCAGAAACATAGTTTTGCAGGAACTGCAGATAATAATCGCCACCTATGGTCCAGAAGTTAGGACGGGTGATAACGATATCCATCGGCGCCGCATCCACCTCAATCGCCTTCGGAGCCACCTGTTCTACGATGTCAGGATGATTCTTCTTCGGTTTGCTCTGCGCAGCCAGCGGTGCTCCCACCTCCTTGAGATGAGACTCAGTATTGCGCACCAGGTCAGGACGCTTGAGATATACCTCCATCAGCGTCTGGTCGAGCATCGTTCCGAGCGAATCCTTCACCCCATCCTGAGGCTTGAGTCGCAACATGCGGGCTGCCGGCTCATGATAGAAGGTGAGCGGCGTAAAGAGCTGGGCATATCTGCTATCCCCAGAATCCATCTTCATGGAATCGATGCGCTGACGGCACATCAAGAGCGAGTCAGCATAGATTTCAGCCAACCTGTTCTTCGATGCCTCTCCGGGCTCCACCTTCTTCAATTTGCGCTGGGCAAAAACAGGCGTCAGAGCCGAAAGGAACGCAAGAACGAGTAATCCAAATTTTATTTTCATACCTTAATTTTATAAATTTTGGGCACAAAGGTAATAAATAATTCATAAATCTATGCCCTTTATTAGAAATATTTTTGCTCATTTCACAAAAATGTCGTAACTTTGCACCCAAATTATTCTAATTTAAATTATAAATATCGTGGCTGAAACAAAGTACATCTTCGTAACTGGTGGTGTGGTTTCTTCTTTGGGTAAAGGAATCATATCTTCATCCATCGGTAAACTTCTTCAAGCAAGAGGTTACAACATTACTATCCAAAAGTTTGACCCATACATCAACATCGACCCGGGTACACTGAACCCGTATGAGCATGGTGAGTGCTACGTAACGGTAGATGGTATGGAGACCGACCTCGACCTCGGACACTACGAGCGATTCACCGGCATTCAAACTACGAAAGCGAATTCTCTCACCACTGGTCGTATCTACAAGGCAGTCATCGACAAGGAGCGTCGTGGCGATTATCTCGGCAAAACCATCCAGGTGGTGCCTCACATCACCGACGAGATCAAGCGCAACGTGAAGCTGCTCGGCAAGAAGTATCACTATGACTTCGTGATTACCGAGATTGGCGGAACCATCGGCGACATAGAGAGCGCCCCTTACATGGAGGCTATCCGACAGCTGAAATGGGAGCTGGGCAAGAACGCCATCAACGTTCACCTTACCTATGTGCCTTATCTGAAGGCAGCAGGCGAGTTGAAGACAAAGCCTACCCAGCACTCCGTGAAGGAACTGCAGAGCGTAGGTATTCAGCCAGATATCCTGATTCTCCGCACCGAAAAGCATCTCGAAGAGGGAATCATGAAGAAGGTAGCAAGTTTCTGTAACGTAGACCTGGACTGCGTGATTCAGAGCGAAGACCTTCCTAGCATCTACGAGGTGCCTGTAAACATGCAGAACCAGGGCCTCGACACCGCCATCCTCCGCAAGATGGGCGAGCCTATCGGCGAAACACCTGCGCTGGGTCCTTGGAAGACATTCCTCGACCGCAGAAACAAGGCTACAGAGGTGGTAAACATCGGTCTCGTAGGCAAGTATGACCTGCAGGATGCATACAAGAGTATCCGCGAGAGTCTCTCGCATGCCGGTACCTACAACGACCACAAGGTGAAGATTACCTTCATCAACTCAGAATATCTCACAGAAGAGAACGTGGCAGAACAGCTGAAGGGACAGGACGGAATCGTCATCTGCCCAGGCTTCGGCCAGCGAGGCATTGAGGGCAAGATTATCGCCGCCCACTATACCCGCACCCATGACATCCCTACCTTCGGCATCTGCCTGGGTATGCAGATGATGGTCATCGAGTTTGCCCGCAACGTATTGGGCTACAAGGATGCCAACTCACGCGAGATGGACGAGAAGACTCCACACAATGTTATCGACATCATGGAGGAGCAGAAGAACATATCAAACATGGGTGGAACCATGCGTCTCGGCGCTTACGAGTGTGTGCTGAAACAGGGTTCACGCGTGTTCAATATCTACAAGAAGGAGCATATTCAGGAACGCCATCGCCACCGCTATGAGTTCAACAACGAATTCCAGCAGGAATTCGAGAAGAACGGCATGATGTGCGTAGGCAGAAACCCTGAGAGCGACCTGGTAGAAATCGTAGAAATCCCAGGCTTGAAGTGGTACGTAGGTACACAGTATCATCCTGAATACCAGAGTACGGTGCTGAAACCACATCCACTTTTCATGGATTTCGTAAAGACAGCAATAGAAAACAAAAAGTAAATATTAGGAGTTAAAGGAGTGATCCCCTTTACTCCTTTAATTTCAAATTTAAAAAATGAACAAGAACAACATTATCGGTTTCCTCCTGATTGCCGTAGTACTGATTGGCTTTAGCTGGTATAACCAGCCATCTGCCGAAGAACAGAGAGCGGCATTTGTTCAGGACTCCATCGCCAAGGCTAAACATGCCGAGATGGAAAAGGCCAGCAAGGCTGCCGCTGCTAAGCGCCAGACTAATGCCAAAGCAAAGGTTGAGGCTGACTCAACCGCCCTCTTCTATTCGGCACTCAAAGGCCAGGCTAAGAAGATTGTATTGAAAAACGAGAAGGTAGAATTAACACTCAACACCAAGGGTGCTACTGTAGAGAAGGCTGTCATCAAGGGCTATGTGGGACACAACCTGCAGGTGAAAGACGGTTCGGCTGATGCCAAGGACGTAACCCTCTTCGACGGTAACGACCAGAGCCTCAAGTTCATGCTCGAGGCTAAGGAGGCCAACATCATCACCAGCGATCTTTACTTCACTCCATCCAACGTGACCGACAAGTCTGTAACCATGACCGCTGTGGCTGATGAAGGCAAGACGCTCACCCTGACTTATACGTTGGGCGATGACTACATGCTGCACATGAGCCTTCAGGCAAATGGCATGGCTGGTCTGTTCTCACCTAATTATAATAAGATGGATGTTGACTGGAGCGACAAGGCACGCCAGCAGGAACGTGGTTTCATGTTCGAAAACCGTTACACTACCCTCACCTACCATAATGTAGAAGGCGGTACCGACCACCTCAACGAAGGTAGCGAGAAGATTGACGAGAAAATAGAAGAAAGCATCGACTGGGTATCTTTCAAGAACCAGTTCTTCTCTGCCATCATCGTAGCAAAGGATAACTTCGAGAAGGATGCTTTCATGACATCTATCCCTCAGGAGAAGGGTTCGGGCTATCTGAAGCAGTTCCAGGCTAAGATGAAGACAGCTTTCGACCCAACCGGTAAGAAGGCATCTGAGTTTGAGTTTTACTTCGGTCCTAACGACTTCCAGATTCTGAAGAATACCGAGAAGGAAAGCACCTTCGGCAAGGACTTGGAATTCCAGAAGCTCGTATACCTGGGATGGCCTATCATCCGCTGGATCAACCGTTTCTTCACACTCTACGTATTCGACTGGTTGAGCAACGTGTTCCCAATGGGTATCGTATTGATTCTCATCACCTTGCTCCTCAAGCTCATCACCTACCCTATGGTGAAGAAGAGCTACATGAGTTCAGCCAAGATGCGCGTGCTGAAACCAAAACTCGAAGCTGCTACAGCTCAGTATAACAAGCCTGAGGACCAGATGCAGAAGCAGCAGGCGATGATGGCGGAATATGCCAAGTATGGTGTAAGCCCATTATCCGGTTGCTTGCCTATGCTGATTCAGATGCCGGTTTGGGTTGCGATGTTTAACTTCGTACCTAATGCCATCCAGCTTCGTGGTGAGAAGTTCCTGTGGATGAACGACTTGAGTACCTTCGACCCAATCATCGAATGGAACACCAACATCTGGCTGATTGGCGACCACTTGAGTTTGACCTGTATCCTGTTCTGTGTAGCCAACCTGTTGTACTCATGGATGACCATGCGTCAGCAGCGCGACCAGATGGTAGGTCAGCAGGCAGAGCAGATGAAGATGATGCAGTGGATGATGTATCTCATGCCATTGATGTTCTTCTTCATGTTCAATGACTACTCAGCCGGTCTGAACTTCTACTACTTCATCTCATTGTTCTTCAGTGCCGCAATCATGTGGACCCTGCGCAAGACAACCGACGACGAGAAACTCCTCGCCATCCTTGAGAAGCGCTATCAGGAAAACAAGAACAACCCTAAGAAGGCAAGCGGCCTGATGGCAAGAATGCAGGCTCTCCAGGAGATGCAGCGCAAGCAGCAGGAAGAGATGATGCGCAAGCAGGCAGAACTGAACGAGAAAAAGAACAATCTCGGAAAATAAAGATTAACAGATAAAAATGAAAGCGTAATGGATTACCTGAAAAAGGTGTTCATTACGCTTTTTTTATAGGATTACATACTTAAAGCCAGGAAAAGATTGTTAAAAAGCCCCAAATACTTGGCAGTGTAACTATTTTTAGTTACATTTGCAGTCGGATACATAAAGAATGTGGAAAATGAACAAGAAAGATAAACTTTTGAAACGCTTCTATAGCCTGCCGAAAGATTTCACTTTCGACGAAATAGTTAGTGTATTTTCCTGCTATGGGTTCCATCAGGAAAACAAAGGATCAACTTCTGGTTCAAGAGTCATATTTGTCAATGGCAAAGATGGCAATAGCTACATCATGCATAAGCCTCATCCTTCAAATATTATCAAAGGATATGTTATGAAACAAGTATTCACATTTCTAAAAGCTAATGGATATATTAACAAATAGGAGGAACATAATATGGGATTATTAAAATACAAAGGTTATACGGGTAGCGTAGATTATAGCGAGGAGGACAATTGCCTATATGGTAAGGTTCTCGGAATGAGCAAGGATATGATTACCTACGAAGGTCAAGACGTTAATGAATTACGCAAGGATTTTGAAGGCGCAATAGATGACTATCTTGCCTTATGTAAAGCCAATGGTAAGGCACCTCGTGTACCTTATAGTGGCAACTTAAATATCCGCATAACTCCTGAAATCCATAGTCGTATTGCGATGATGGCAATGCAAGCAGGAACAACCATCAATGGTTTTATTCGTGACACACTAGCTAATGTGACAGGAGTTACTCCAGCCACAAACGCATAATATTACCCCCGAAAAGGTATAATTTGTTAAATGATATTATTAATTATACCTTTTCGGGGGTATTTTATTTTAAGCTAATTTACTTCTTCAATACCGGCTCGCAGGTGATATCCACACCGAGCTTCTTGAAGATTTTCTGGTCCACATCACTCAGCATCACGGTGCAATGAGCCTGACAGCCGCGAAGCTTAGGCAACTGCTCCAATGCCTTCCTGCAGTTCTCATCATTCTCTGAAAGAACAGAAAGAGCTACCAAAACCTCATCCGTATGAAGACGAGGATTGTGACCACCGAGATAATTCACCTTAGTATGCTGGATAGGCTCAATCATCGACTGAGGAATCAGCTTCAATTCATGGTCGATGCCTGCCAACTGCTTGGTAACATTCAGGAGCAAGGCGGCACTACAGCCCAGCAACTCGCTGCTATGACCGCAGATAATGGTACCATCCTCCAACTCAATGGCAGAAGAGGTATGACCCGTCTCCTTCTTATGATTCTTGGCAGCTACCGTCACCTTGCGGTAATCAGTAGTAATCTTAGCCTGATTGAAGAGCATCTGAATCTTATTGATCTCATCATCATTGCAAGCACCAGCCGCCATCTTGTTGGTAGCCGCATAGTAACGGCGGACAATCTCATTCTTGGATGCCTCGCAGCAAGCCTCATCATCAGAGATACAGAAACCTACCATGTTCACACCCATATCTGTAGGCGACTTGTATGGATTGCTACCATAGATACCCTCGAACAGCGCATTGAGCACAGGATAAATCTCTACATCACGGTTATAGTTGATGGCTATCTTGTTATAAGCCTCCAGATGGAACGGGTCAATCATATTCACATCGTTCAGATCGGCAGTAGCAGCCTCGTATGCGATGTTCACAGGATGCTTCAATGGGAGATTCCACACAGGAAATGTCTCAAACTTGGCATAACCGGCACGCACACCACGCTTGTTCTCATTATAAAGCTGACTCAGGCAAACCGCCATCTTACCGCTGCCAGGCCCCGGCGCAGTAACAATAACCAGCGGACGCTCTGTTTCAACATAATCGTTCTGACCGAAGCCCTCGTCAGAGGCAATCAGACTCACGTTATGAGGATAGCCCTCGATGAGATAATGGCAGTAAGTCTTGATGCCTTCGCGCTCCAGACGCTGTTTGAAGGCGATGGCGGCAGGCTGGCCATTATAATGAGTGATGACAACAGACCCCACCATGAAACCACGGTTTTGGAACTCACCACGAAGGCGCAACACGTCCTCATCGTATGTAATGCCCAAGTCGGCACGCTTCTTGTTCTTCTCTATATCGGCTGCACTAATCACAATAACAATCTCGATGCTATCGCTGATTTTCTGGAACATACGCAGTTTGCTGTCAGGCTGGAACCCCGGCAAAACTCTGCTGGCATGGTGATCGTCAAAAAGTTTACCGCCCAATTCGAGGTAAAGCTTTCCGTCAAACTGTGAGATTCTCTCCTTGATGTGTTCTGACTGAATCTTCAGATACTTCTCGTTATCGAAACCTATCTTCATACTACTTTAAATAAAACTATATCGCTATTATTTTGCAAATTTGACTGCAAAAGTACAAAAAAAACTGGCTATAGAACAATGTTTTACGCAAATTATTCTTAATTCTCAAGGATTTGCCGTATCTTTGCATCTTGCAATGGGCAGCATAACATGTCATATCGCAAAAACATGAAGTTTAAAAGAAAACATAACCAACAAATGAAAAAAAAATTACGTACCGCCTCTATCTGCGTGCAGGGAGGCTATGAGCCAAAGAACGGCGAACCTATTGAAGTGCCAATTTATCAAAGCACTACTTTCAAGTATGACAACTCTGAGGAGATGGCTATGCTCTTCGACCTGAAGAAGGAAGGCTACTTCTATACCCGTCTCCAGAACCCTACCAACGATGTTGTGGCTAAGAAGATTGCCGAACTCGAAGGTGGCGTGGGAGCCGTATTAACCAGCAGCGGTCAGGCTGCCAACTTCTATGCTGTGTTCAACATCTGCGAAGCGGGCGACCATATCGTTACATCTAATGAGATTTATGGTGGTACCTTCAATCTCTTCGGTGTAACCCTGAAGAAGCTCGGCATTGAGTGTACTTTCGTGAATCCGAACGATAGCGAAGAAGAAATCCAGAAGGCTTTCCGCCCTAACACCAAGGTTGTTTTCGGCGAAACCATCAGCAACCCGGGCTGCGCTGTACTCGACATCGAGAAGTTTGCACGTATTGCTCACAAGAATGGGGTGCCTCTCATCGTTGACAACACTTTCGCTACGCCTATCAACTGCCGCCCATTCGAATGGGGTGCCGACATCGTTACCCACAGTACTACCAAATATATGGATGGTACCGCTTCACAGGTAGGTGGCGTGGTAGTAGATAGCGGCAACTTCGACTGGATGGCTCATGCTGATAAGTTCCCAGGTCTCTGCACACCGGATGACAGCTACCATGGTCTGACCTATGTGAAGGCTTTCGGCAAGATGGGCTACACCACCAAACTCGTAGCTCAGCTGATGCGCGATCTCGGCAGCATCCCTGCCCCAATGAATTCATTCATCCTCAACCTCGGTCTTCAGAGTCTCCACCTCCGTATGCGCCAGCATTGTGCAAATGCACAGAAGGTGGCAGAGTTCCTGCAGAACGATGAGCGTGTGGCTTGGGTTCATTATAGCGGTCTGGAGGGCGATGAGTATCATGCGCTTGCCCAGAAGTATATGCCAAACGGCACCTGTGGTGTTATCGCCTTCGGATTGAAGGGAGATCGCGAGACTGCCATCAAGTTTATGGATTCTCTCGACATGATCAACATCGTAACCCATGTAGCCGATGCCCGCACCTGTGTGCTCCATCCAGCCAGTCACACCCATCGCCAGCTCAGCGAAGAGCAGCTGAAGGAAGCAGGTGTTGCGCCAGATCTGATTCGCCTCTCCGTAGGTATCGAAGATGTAGAAGACATCCTCGATGATATCAAGCAGGCTTTGGATCAGATTTAAGACAAATAGGATACATAACAACAAAGCAACATTATAACAGTAAAATTAGAAACATGATTAAAGCTATGATTTTAGCTGCTGCGGCTCTCACGATGGGCACAGCTGCTGATGCACAGACTATGATTCAGAAAAATGACATCAAGGTAGAAAACCACCTGATGACTCCTGAAGCTCTCTGGGCAATGGGACGTATCGGTGGCGCCGAAGCTTCGCCTAACGGCAAGCAGGTGGTGTACCAGGTGGGTTACTACAGTGTAAAGGAGAACAAGGGTCATCAGATGCTCTTCATCATGGATGCCAACGGCAAGAACCAGAAGGCATTGACCACCGATGCAAAGAGCGAAACAGATGCTGCCTGGATTCAGGGCGGACAGAAGATTGCCTTCATCCGCGACGGACAGCTCTGGAGCATGAACCCTGACGGTACAGGCAGAAAGCAGCTCACCAACGACAAGCTGGGCATCCAGGGTTTCCGCTTCTCTCCTGACGGCAAGAAGGTAATCCTCATCAAGGAACTCCCTTACCACGGAACCATCAAGGAGAATCCTTCTGATCTCCCATTGGCTACCGGCCGTCTCGTAACTGATATGAACTATCGCCACTGGGACCATTACGTAGAGAGCCTTCTCCATCCTTTCGTGGCTGATGTGGCTGAAGACGGTACCATCAATGCCGGCGAAGACATCCTGAAGGATGAACCATTCGAGTGCCCTATGGCTCCATTCGGTGGCATCGAGCAGCTGGCATGGAGTCCAGATTCCAAGACCATCGCCTATACCTGCCGCAAGAAAGAGGGCGTTCAGTATGCCATCTCTACCGACTCTGATATCTACCTATATAATATAGGTACGCGCGAGACCAAGAACCTCTGCAAGGAGGCTGGCTATGTTGAGCCTAAGATTGATGCTACCAAGAGCATGAAGAACCAGGCTGTCAACGCTCCTGAGAATCTGAAGAACAATCCGGGTTACGACGTGAACCCTCAGTTCTCTGCTGACGGCAAGTACATCGCTTGGCAGAGCATGGCTCGCGACGGCTACGAGAGCGACCGCAATCGCCTCTGTGTTTACGAACTCGCTACCGGCAAGAAGAACTATGTATCAGAGAAGTTCGACTCTAACGTAGAGGGCTTCGTATGGAACAAGGATAACAAGAGCCTCAGTTTCATCGGTGTATGGCACGGAACCCTGAACCTCTATCAGGCTAACTTCAAGGGCGAAGTAAAGCAGATTACCAACGAGTGGGCTGACTACGGAAGCATCTCGCTTGCCAACAACGGCAACAAGCTTCTCGCTACCAAGGCTAGCATGAGTCATCCTACTGATATCTACATTGTAACTCCAGGCAAGGATGCCAAGAGTACCAAGGTAGAGCAGATTACCCGCGAGAACGACCATATTCTGAACCAGTTGAATCTGGGTAAGTGTGAGCAGCGTTGGGTAAAGACTACCGACGGCAAGCAGATGCTGGTATGGATCATGTTGCCATCTAATTTCGATGCCAACAAGAAGTACCCTACCCTTCTCTTCTGCGAGGGTGGTCCTCAGAGTCCGGTAAGCCAGTTCTGGAGCTACCGCTGGAACATCCAGATTATGGCAGCCAACGGCTATGTTGTCGTATTGCCAAACCGCCGCGGTCTCCCTGGTTTCGGAAGCGCATGGAACGAAGAGATTTCTGGCGACTGGACAGGCCAGTGCATGAACGATTATCTTTCAGCTATTGATGATGCTGCCAACAATCTTCCTTACGTAGACAAGGATCGTCTGGGTTGTGTAGGTGCCAGCTTCGGTGGTTTCTCAGTATACTATCTCGCCGGTCATCACAACAAGCGTTTCAAGGCATTCCTCTCTCACGATGGTGCTTTCAACCTGGAGAGCATGTACACCGATACAGAGGAGGCTTGGTTCTCTAACTGGGAATACGAGGATGCTTACTGGAACAAGGACCAGAGTGCCAACGCCAAGAAGACTTACGAGAACAGTCCTCATAAGTTTGTAGACAAGTGGGATACTCCAATCCTCTGCATCCACGGCGAAAAGGATTACCGTATCAATGCCAACCAGGGCATGGGCGCCTTCAATGCAGCCCGCATGCGTGGCATCCCAGCCGAGCTCCTCATCTATCCTGATGAGAACCACTGGGTATTGAAGCCACAGAACGGCGTGCTCTGGCAGCGCACTTTCTTCGGCTGGTTAGACAAGTGGTTGAAGAAATAACAAATAAAAAAGGCTTGCTCCGTAATGAAGCAAGCCTTTTTTATATATATGATATTTTTGATTTAGCTTACGCGATTCAATTTCTTGATGATAGAGAAGATGAAGAGAGCTGAAACCAGACAGATACCGGCGAGAACACCCCAGATGGCAATGAGGTTGAAGTTCTGACCCCACATGATGCCAGGAATCATAACCAACTGGTTACCGATGGCTGTTGCACCAAACCAGAGACCCATCATCAAACCAGCATACTTTGGAGGAGCAACCTTCGATACAAACGAAATACCGATTGGAGAAAGCAGAAGCTCTGCGAATGTAAGGATGAGGTATGTAGAGATGAGGAGGTTAGCACTTACACGTGTACCCTCTGTAGCAGGATCGCCCTGCGTCAAAGGAAGCTCCAAACCCATAGAACCTACAGCCATCCATACAAAACCGAGAGCAGCAACGAGCATACCCAAACCAATCTTCTCTGGCGATGTAGGCTCCTTGCCAATCTTGTGAAGCCATGAGAACAAAGCAACGCTCACTGGTGTCAATGCCACTACATAGCATGGGTTGAACTGCTGGAAGATAGGAGCCTCAACATCTACGGCACCTTCAAGGTTGCTGTACTTGTAGAAAAGAAAAGCGATGGCAGCAACGATGACACCAAGAGAGATGCCCTTACCCTTGCCAGTCTTGCTCTGTGCCAGACCGAAGCAACCGTAAACCACGAAGATGCAGGCTACGAGGTTGGTAACATCGAACGCCATTGACTGCAGACCCTCTGAAGTCTTCTGTGTATAATCGCGGGCAAAGAGTGTCAATGTATTACCGTTCTGATGGAAAGCCATCCAGAAGAAGATAACCACAGCGAATACGAGACAGAGGCAGATGATACGCTCCTTGGTCTCAGCCTTAGAAAGTTCGTTTGTCTCCTTAGCAGAAGTCTTATCATCCTTACTCTTGGTCTCAGAAGCAAGAACATGCTTGTATGTAAAGCTGAAGGCATAGTAGATAGCGATACTGAAAATCAGTGAAGCACAAGCCACGGCGAATGCGAAGTGGTATGAATCTTCCACCGACACGCTCAGGCTCTCCTGCGCCCACTTCATAATCTTGATGGCAGCAGTAGGAGCAAACATAGCACCGATGTTGATAGCCATATAGAAGAGTGAGAAACCGGAATCACGTTTGCTGGCATACTGTGGCTCATCATAGAGACGGCCTACCATCACCTGCAGATTACCCTTGAACAGACCGGTTCCCAAAGCGATGAGAATAAGTGAAATACCCATAGCAGCAACGGCAACGGTTTCCTTGCCAAGAGGAAGTGAGAGAACAAGATAGCCGATGAACATGATGAAGATACCTGTGGTAACCATACGTCCAAAGCCAAACTTGTCGGCTGCGATACCACCGATGATAGGAAGGAAATAAACCATCATCAGGAATGTAGAGTAAATAGTACTTGCCAATCCGGTTTCAAAACCGAAGTTGGCCTGCAAATAAAGCAAGAACACAGCAAGCATGGTGTAATAGCCGAAACGCTCACCCGTGTTTGCCAAAGCTAAGGCCCACAGACCTTTTGGTTGATTCTCAAACATAATTTTTTGTTTTGTTGTTATTTTATTATTTAGTTATTCTTTTCTCGCAATTTTTGTGCAAAGATACATAAATTATTCCATATTTCAAACTTATTGCACCAAAAAGCGCACTTCACATAGCATTTTTCTACTAGGAACCGGCTAAAATTCTAAAAAACAGACAAATCAGATAAAAAAAATCCGTTTATATTACAACGTAATTGCATTTTTTTTCGTACCTTTGCACCCCGAAACCATGAGGAGGTTTCAGGATACACAAAAATACTTCAAAAAATTCTAAATAGAAAGGTAAAAGGATATTTATGAGACAACTTAAGATTAGTAAGAGTATAACCAACCGTTCCAGTGAAGCACTCGACAAGTACTTGGTGGAGATTGGTAGAGAGCCTATGGTCTCTATCGATGAAGAAATCGAACTTGCCCAGAAGATTCGCAAAGGCGGTCGTGAGGGAGAACGTGCCAAGGAGAAATTGGTAAAAGCAAACCTTCGTTTCGTTGTATCTGTTGCTAAGCAATATCAGCACCAAGGTCTTTCTCTTACCGACCTCATCGACGAGGGTAACATCGGTTTGGTAAAGGCTGCTGAAAAGTTTGACGAGACCCGCGGCTTTAAGTTTATCTCATACGCCGTATGGTGGATTCGTCAGAGCATCCTGCAGGCTATTGCCGAGCAGAGCCGTATCGTTCGCCTGCCTTTGAACCAGGTAGGTGCATTGAGTAAGATTAGTGCAGAAATCAGTAAGTTTGAGCAGGAGAACCAGCGCAAACCTTCTGTTGCTGAGCTCGCTCAAATCACAAAGATGGAAGAAAGCAAAATCGACCAGACTATCAAGGCAGATAATCACCACATGAGTATCGATGCTCCATTCGGTAGCGATGATGATGACAATGCGATGGTCGACGTGATGGCTTCGGGTGATGACAGCCGTACCGACAAGGGTGTTGACTTCGAGTCTATGGCGAGCGAGCTTGACCGCGTTCTCAACTCTGTATTGAAAGACCGTGAGCGCAAGATTCTGTGCTACTGCTATGGTATAGGCTGCCACGAGAAGGGTTTGGAAGAAATCGGTAGCGAGTTCAACCTTACCCGTGAGCGTGTTCGCCAGATTCGCGAAAAGAGTATCATCAAGCTCCGTGATAGCGGTAAGATCAAAATCTTGATGAAGTACTTGGGATAAGTTAAGTGAAGAGTGAAGAATTCTTTTGCTTTTCTTCACTAAGGTTTGAAGACGAGAGAAAAATAGATAAAACCAAGTTGCTCATAGCAACGAAAGTAAAAAGGGGCAATCAGTTGGTTCATCCCAATCTGATTGCCCTTTCTCTATTAACTATAAACTGTTAACTATTAACTATTAACAAAGTTTCCAAACTTATCAATAAAGCCACTGATACCTTCACGGGATGCTTCGAAGTAAGGATATTCATCACGCAAGCAAATTTCGTCGTAAAGGAAATCCGCCACTACCGTATCGTTACCATCCGGCATTACCAGTCCCATCTTGCCATTCTTCTCAGCTATTACCGGCATGATGCTCAAATCATCATTATAAATGTAGCAGGTGCGCAAGAAATCATAACTTGGCGAGAGCATGATATTGCCTTGATGATCTTTCATACCAAACTTGCCATCTTGCTCAAATACTTCATGATATTGAATGTATTTCGCCTTGATGCGCTGGTAATAGAAAACCATCTTGCGCTTATCGTTGACAAAATCCAGCATATACTGGAAGGTGTCACAATAGTTGGCTACCGAACGGACCAGAATCATCTTCAAGTCAAGACCATCCAATGCTTTTCTGTTCAGATCAATATACTTGGCTATCGCCTTCTCCTTCTCTGGTACAGAGAGGCTGGCCAGCCTTTCCTCAAATTTCAACATAGCTTGCTTGGTACCCGACATACCCTTGATATACCGGTGTATCTGTCTGCCCATCTCAGAACATACAAACTTGTCAATCTCCTGCTGCTCTATCGGGTCAGCATAGTCCTTAATCAATGATTCAGGTGTCGCATTCATGGTTATTTCCTTTCTTTTAAAAATTATACTTTCAAAGATTTAGAAGAACAAAGAGCAAACGAATTCTACACTCTTCGTTTTTACTCTTCACTCAATTTGCTCTTTGTTCTTCGCTCTTCACTTATTTCACATTAGGCTTCTGCAAACCATATCCCTTTCTCTTATCTTCAAACAAGAGGAGGAAAGAGATGATAATAGCAATCACACCGAAGGCTGCAAAGATAGTCATCGTCTGGGTATAGTCGATAACACCATCAGCACCCGTGTTAGCCTGGTTCACCTTACCAATCCATACCGGAATGAGAGCCAGTCCGATGTTCTGGATATAGAAGATAAGGGCGTATGCAGTTCCTAAGAGTTTCATTGGGATAATCTTTGGCACAGATGGCCACATGGCTGATGGTACCAGTCCAAATGCAATGCCCAGGATGAGCATCAGCACGATGGCAAGCACCCATGAGTTAATTGGCAGGGCAAACATGACGTGTACAAAGGTCAGGAGGCAACTGCCGATAATCATCAGCGTAGCACCCTTGCCATACTTATCGTATATACTACCGAAGAGCGGTGTGAGAAAGATGGTACCGAATGGCAACATCGCAGGAATCAGACCTGCCAAATTAGCATCCACACCATACTTGAAAATCATCAGTTTGGTGGCAAACTTCAGGAATGGGAATACACCGGCATAGAACATCAGGCAAAGGAATGCCACATACCAGAAACCTGTTGTCTTGAACAAACCACCCAAGTCTGAAAACTTGAAACCTTCTTCCGGTTCTGTAGCTACAGCTGCTGCAGAAGCATCCTCCTTCTTGTCCATCACACAATAAACCAGATATACCAGTACACCAGCACAAAGCAATACGGCACCTAAAGCAACAGAAGCAGATACTCCACCCATTGCCTTGGCAAAAGGAAGAGAAGCACTCAGAGCTGCAGCAGTTCCCAAACGAGCCGTAGCTACCTGTACACCCATTGCCAGAGCCAACTCATGGCCCGTAAACCACTTCACGATGACCTTGCTCACTGTGATACCGCATATCTCGCATCCTACACCATAGATGGCAAAGCCAAGAGCAGCTATCACTACCTGCGTACTGTAAGTACCGAAGAATGGTACTGCAACCATTCCGTCAAACTCATGACCTAAAGCATACCACTTCAACAAGGCTCCACCAAACATCAGGACGGTAGAAAGGATACCAGTGAAACGGATGCCAAACTTATCGAGGATAAGACCACCGAAGAAGAGGAGCAGGAGGAACACATTGAAGTATCCGTAAGCTCCAGAGAAGAAGCCGTACTCATCCGAATTCCATCCGAGTCCGAGACCATTCTCTGCTCCCTTGGCTGCTGTCAAGAGAGGCTCCAGTGGAGACATCACATCTGTAAAAAAGTAACCAAACATCATCGTGATACTCACGATGAGGAGGGCGGTCCAGCGAGCTGACTTAGAGACGCTCAATTTCATCTGCATTTTTTCTGTTGTACTCATTTTTTTCAAAACATAAATGATAAACCCGTTATCATTATTAATTATCAATTATTAATTATCATCTATTTCCGTTTCACGTTCTTCGTTCTGGTGATATCAAAGAGATAAGAGAGTTTCAGAACAATCTGTCCGTAGTTACTCTTTCCGAAATAATCACGCTTAGAAGCACCGTAGATATTTCCCAGACCATAGTAGTATCGGGCTTCGGCAAGGAAATGCCCCACCTTCGGAATACTGTATTCAGCACCCAGACCCAGGGCGATACCATAATCGAGCTTGTTCTTGACTGCCATTGTATCCTGAGCCACTACCGGACTTACACGGTTATTGTCGGTTGCCGGCATGTGCTCTACCGAGAAGTTGGTCTTCTGCGAATCACTCAGATAGAGACCAAACTGCGGACCGGCATTCACGAAGATATTCAGTCCTCTTGTCTCCCTACCCCATGCCAGATGCGCGAAGATTGGCACCTGAATATAGTTGATGGTACGCTTGTAAGCCATCGCCTCTTTGGTTTCGGTTATAATCACCGGATTATTCTCCTTATCCAGGATATCCTCTTCCCATCCTGCCTGCGCATAGTTTACCTCGGCATAGATAGAACAGATGGTCTTGAAATATTTCTCACAGGTATATCTCATCGAGAAACCGCCCGTCAGTCCGCCGTGCTGCTTCTGCTGTACCTCGGGTGTGAATCCTACGCTACTCATCATATAGCCCCCATTAAAACCGATGGCGAAATCATTACGATGCTCTCCTATCTGTGCCGAAACTGGAATTCCGAAGATGAGCATCAGAATCAGCAACCCAATATTTCTATTCATTATCAACTATAAATTGTAAACTATAAATTGTAAACTGTAAACTAGTACTTCACCGCCTCTATCTGATGATTAAAGGTATAGTGAATCAACTGGAAACTCTTGTTCTTGTATCCTCCTCTACTGGTCTTCTCGAAACGGAGTGGAGTCTGCACGGGCTGGTAAGTCATCTGCTGGCGCTCACCTGTAAAGTTCTTGCCATATCTCTTGACACCCTGAATCAGATACATTCCGTGATCGAAACCGGTGATGGCGAATCTTGGCTGTGCCACCATCATAGGCTGATGGAACCATCGCTCATAACGGCTCTCAAGCGCCTTGGTCTGTGCTGAGTTCGGGTTATAATAGAAGGTGGAAGGGATATAAGTATCATACTTATAGAATCTTTCCAGATTATACTTGGCATACATCAGCCATTCGGTATAGCCGAAGAGAGAAATGGCTGCACCCGGATACTTCGCATCAAATTCGTCGAGTTTGTTCAATACCTGAGTCAACTGTGGCGAACGTCCCGTATTCAGGATTATCACATTCTGCTTGGAAGGCATGAAAGCCTTGGCAAACTGCTCGACACTTGAATTCACATTGGTGATGCTATAATTGATTTTCCTACGTTCCAGTTCCTTGCGCAGACCGAACGTAAAGTTGCCCTTTCTCGAAGTAGAATCATTGCAGTCTACAAAGATAGGATGCACATTGGAAAAACGGCTCAGGAATGCCTTGATGGTCGCATCATTCAGTGCATCATCGCTCTGATAAACCTGGAAAATCTCTTTGTTTCTTTCTACATCATCTCCACTGATAGAGAACGGAATCACCAGTTTGATGCCGTAGGTCTTGCAGAAGTTGGTCAGCGGAGCCACCTGCTTGGTATAAAGTGGACCAAAGATGATGTCGCATTGGTTAGCGCCCTCCTGCAAGAGTGTATTCCGGATATCAGCATCAATAGGAACGTTCCAGGCACGCACATCTATATCGGCGCCCTGCTGCTTCAGGGTTTCGCAAGCCAGCAGCAAACCGCGGTAATACTCCACCATTCGCTTACCGTCGCCATCAACATTATGCAAAGGTAACATCACGCCTACCTTTACCGCATTTCTGGCAACAGCAGTCTTTGAGGTTGCCGGAGCTGTAGCAGTTTTCTGAACCGTCGCCCCATTCCCCGACTTCTGACCGTTCACCTGATTAGGATTCTTCTGGTCTTTGGTGTATGGAATAAAGAGCGTAGCTCCCTTCTGCAGCATGTATCCCTCACGCTTCATCTCCGGATTGGCATCCATCAGTTCAGGAAGGCTCAATCCATATTTATTGGCGATACCAAAGATAGTATCTTTCTTCTTAACCGTGTAAATGTCGCGCCATTTTACAGTCTGCGCGCCAATGCTGACACTGAGCAGAAGCCCAACGAACAGCAGGAAATATCTCATTTTTTGTCTCATATCACAAGATTTTTTTAACGATATCTTCAAATATTTCATGTTTTCATCTGCAAAAATACAAAAAATCTTGCATCTGACGCAATATCTCTCATCTTTTTATTATCTTTGCACAAATTATTTTAGAAATGAGACGAAAAATAGCATTACTTTGCATCATGTTGCCACTTTTGACGTGTCAATTACACGCTCAGGAAGTCAACGACGACGAGGAGGACGACACAGAAGAGACGACCAAGATCAGTTCTCTTCTCATGCCGAATGCCTTCTCTCCAAATGGCGATGGCATCAACGACATCTACAAGCCCAAGGATGGTTACCGGAATATCGAAGAGTTCCACGCCTATATATATAATAGGTGGGGACAGAAACTCTATGAATGGACCGACCCTGCCACGGGATGGGATGGCACCTACCGCGGGAAACCGGTCAAGGAGGGTGTCTACTTCTGTCTCGTCAAGGCGAAGGGGGCAGATGGCGTTGTGTATAACATCAAACGTGATGTCAACCTGCTCAGAGGTTATACCGAAGAACAGAACAGTAACTATTAGGCAAACAGCAATTAGCAGAATTGGAATATGAATTCAGAAGAAAAGATAAATGTATGGGGCGCACGGGTCCACAACCTCAAGAACATAGATGTGGAGATTCCGCGTGATTCCCTCACCGTGATTACCGGACTCTCGGGTTCGGGCAAGAGTTCACTGGCCTTCGACACCATCTTTGCCGAAGGTCAGCGCAGATATATCGAAACATTCTCTGCCTATGCCCGCAACTTCCTGGGTAATATGGAACGCCCGGATGTTGATAAGATTACGGGATTGAGTCCGGTCATCAGCATAGAACAGAAAACCACCAACAAGAATCCCCGCTCTACCGTGGGCACTACCACCGAGATTTACGACTATCTCCGTCTGCTCTATGCCCGCGCCGGTACTGCATACAGCTATCAGAGTGGCGAGGAGATGATGAAATATACCGAGGAACAGGTCATCGACATGATTCTCAGCGATTATAAGGGCAAGGCTATCTTCCTGCTCGCTCCCCTCGTACGCCAGCGCAAGGGTCATTACCGCGAACTCTTCGAAAGTATGCGCAGAAAGGGGTATCTCTATGTGCGACTCGACGGCAACATCCTCGAAATCGTTCCCAATATGAAAACCGACCGCTACAAGAACCACAATATAGAAGCTGTGGTCGATAAACTGGTGGTGAAGGAAGAAGATGAGGAACGCATCCGCAAGAGTGTGGCAACGGCTATGAAACAGGGCGACGGCATGGTAATGGTTCTTGAGAAAGGTGCCAAGGAGGCCAAGACATACTCCAAGCGTCTCATGGACCCTGTAACGGGTATCGCCTACCAGGATCCAGCTCCTAACATGTTCTCCTTCAACTCTCCCGAAGGTGCCTGTCCGCATTGCAAGGGTCTGGGAAAGGTGAACCAGATTGATATCAAGAAGGTAATTCCCAATGATAAACTCAGCATCCATGAAGGCGGCATCGCTCCGCTCGGCAAATACAAGAACCAGATGATTTTCTGGCAGATAGAATCATTGCTCAGCAAGTATGACCTCAACCTGAAGACACCTATCTGTGAGATTCCGGGCGATGCCATGCAGGAAATTCTCTATGGTTCGCTCGAAAACGTGAAGATAGAAAAGGAAAAGGTGCATACCTCTACCGACTATTTCTGCGCCTACGATGGCATCATCGACTACCTGCAGAAGGTGATGGAGGATGACGAGAGTGCGGCGGGCAAGAAATGGGCCGACCAGTTTATCTCGACCATCGAATGTCCTGAATGCCATGGTTTGCGACTCAAAAAAGAATCGCTCTCTTTCAAAATCTGGGATAAGAATATATCCGAAGTAGCCAGTCTTGACATCGATGAACTGCGCGATTGGCTCGAAGAAGTGGAACAGCATCTGCCTTCGATGAAAGCGAAGGTGGCTCACGAAATCATCAAGGAGTTGCGCTCACGCGTTACCTTCCTCCTCGATGTGGGACTCAATTATCTCTCGCTTAACCGCCAGTCAGCTTCTCTATCGGGTGGCGAGAGCCAGCGCATCCGTCTGGCTACTCAGATTGGTAGCCAGCTGGTCAATGTACTCTATATCCTCGATGAGCCAAGCATCGGTCTGCACCAGCGCGACAACGAACGTCTGCTCAACAGTCTGAAAGAACTTCGCGACCTGGGCAATACCGTTATTGTGGTGGAGCACGATGAAGATATGATGCGGGCTGCCGACTGGATAGTAGATATCGGTCCGAAGGCGGGACGCAAGGGAGGTGAAGTTGTCTTCCAGGGCACACCTCAGGAGATGCTCAAGACCGATACCATCACCGCCCAGTATCTCAATGGCAAGATGGCTATTGAGGTGCCTGCCCTCCGCAGAGAAGGCAACGGCAAGCATATCACCATTCACGGAGCAACGGGCAACAACCTCAAGGGGGTGGATGTTGATTTTCCACTCGGCAAACTCATTGTCGTAACGGGTGTCAGCGGCTCAGGCAAATCCACTCTCATCAACGAGACTCTCCAGCCTATCCTCTCGCAGCATTTCTACCGTTCGCTCAAGAAACCGATGCCATACGAGAGCATCGAAGGTATCGAGAATATCGACAAGGTAGTGAATGTAGACCAGAGTCCGATTGGCAGAACGCCTCGCAGCAATCCAGCTACCTACACAGGCGTGTTCAGCGATATCCGCTCGCTCTTCGTAGGACTTCCCGAGGCAAAGATCCGCGGTTACAAGCCGGGCAGATTCTCCTTCAATGTGAAAGGTGGAAGATGCGAGGAATGTAAGGGTAACGGATATAAGACCATCGAAATGAACTTCCTGCCGGATGTCTACGTACCTTGTGAGGTATGCCACGGCAAACGCTACAACCGCGAGACGCTGGAGGTAAGATACAAGGGAAAGAGCATAGCCGATGTTCTCGACATGACCATCAACCAGGCGGTAGATTTCTTCGAGAATGTTCCTCAGATACTGCAGAAGATCAAGGCTTTACAGAATGTAGGTCTCGGATACATCAGGTTAGGACAGAGTTCCACTACCCTCTCTGGCGGTGAAAGTCAGCGCGTAAAACTGGCTACCGAACTCTCGAAGCGTGATACGGGCAAGACGCTCTATATTCTCGATGAACCGACAACCGGTCTGCATTTCGAAGACATCCGCATACTGATGGATGTACTCCAGAAGCTGGTAGACCGTGGCAATACGGTCATTATCATCGAGCACAATCTCGATGTCATCAAACTCGCCGACTGGCTCATCGACATGGGTCCGGAAGGTGGACGAGGCGGCGGTCAGCTCCTCTTTGCCGGAACACCAGAAGAAATGGTGAAGCAGCAAAAAGGATATACCTATAAGTTCCTCGCCCCTTTACTGAAGAAATCAGGGAAACCTGAATAAATCAGGATAGGAACGAAGGCTGTGACAGAAGAAAATAAAAAAACGCTCTAAAAGTTTGGATGTTACAAATATTAAGTTTATCTTTGCATAAGATATAAAACAAACAGCGTATGAAACAGGTAGAAGAACGATATGAAGCAAGCAAGATGGCATATCGGGATATCAAGAACTCTATTGATACGGCGAAAAGGGAAGGTAGAATAGAAGCTAACATAGAAACTGCTCAACGTTTGCTGGCTATGGGACTTCCAACAGAACAGGTTGCCAAAGCGACCCAGCTACCTTTGGATATGGTTCAAAATCTGAGCTACTGATAAAAGTGAAAACTAACGTTTTTCTTTTATGCTGGATACCATAACAAATAACCCCAACCTACTTTCTCAAGCGGGTTGGGGAAATTTGTTTCTGTTTAAAATGTGACGATAGCATGGTACCGATTACACCGCTACGCTTGGTAACGATACTGCTATTAACGTTGCAAATACAAAATGAGCCTGTAAATGACAACAGCAAGCCATTCTTTCTGCAAAGAAATAAAATTCATCCATAAGAGAGATTTTGGCGAATAAGCTGGTAGTACACTTGCTTGTTGAATTCGCGTTTAAAGATATACACTTACTGTTAGTAATCTTTATTTAATTTTCTCCAAGGACAAAGTTTCACCATTTTCACCTGTTGCCTTAATCAAATTAACTTTGTTAATGATAACTTTATAAGCTTGGTTATATGTCTTTCCATTGCCTTTTGAAGAAATTGCCAGTGTATTACCATCAAAGGTAAATGTGAAAGCAATTTTATAAGATATCGCTGACATTTTCTCTTCACAATAGCCTTTTCCATCTTTGTTGAAGGTCCATACAGCATCCTTTGTCCTAGACTGATCTTTCCAGGTACCAACAATACTTAAATCTTGAACCTTAGAATCATCATCGTCAGAACTGCAGCTTGTGAAAGCTGTCGTTGCAAATGCTCCAATAAACAGGAGCAACATTAAAAATAAATTCTTTTTCATAAATTTGATATTTTAATTTAAACTAAACATTTCATTTTATCTGTTGCCTTTCGAACGGTTATGCGTCTTGCAGAGCATCTGGCAGTTGCTTTCATCTGTGGCTCCACCTTTGCTCCATGCTTGTACATGGTCGGCATCCATTTCCTTTAATGCCCAAATTTTATCCTTATTGGGACCATCGCCACAAGCACAAAGACGACAATTGCTTTCATGCTTCTTTTTGGCATCTGCCGTCTGACGATCATAAACCCTGCGTTTGGTATTGTCATCAAAGACACGGACATTTAGAAGTCTTGTATCCTTACAACCGCCAAGCACATATTCAAACACGTTCTTTTTATCTTGAACGCATGGATCGTTATAAAGCTCTTTCACTTTGTGTGATACCTCAACATGATTATAGGGAGTGGTATGGAATCGTTCGTATAGTTCACCCCAGTTTAGCCCCTTCATCTTGGGATAAACCTCATCGAACGTTTGGTCTATCCAAGAAATAACATCATCGAAATAGTTTTTCAATTCATTGATGTTTGCGTCACGGCGATGTTCTTGCATGTAGTCTTTGATATTTCCTTTGCTCACCCATCGTAGAGCTTCCTGAAAAATTTCCTGTCTATTGGCAGAACCTGAAATGTAGCATTCCCATTTTTGCAAACGTGGATCTTCCTTGTTGCTGAATTCTTTTCGGGCTGCACTGACGAAAGGCCCCGAGTAAATGGCGTTCAACTTTTCTTGTTCGTTGAGTCGAATGCCACCGATATTGATAATTTCAAACCACTCCTTGATTTCAGACTCTGTACCCTCACAGATGTAAGCTAACATCTTTGTATTCTCTATAAGCTCTCTTTCTTCTTTATCCAATGCCTTAAATTTATAGGGCAGATTGTCTTTTTTAATATAGGAGAACTTGTCAATCAAATATCTGCCAAGGCTGGTGATACGTTGCTGACCATCAAGAACCTCCAAGCGTCCATCAGGCAACTTGTTAAAGTACAACAATCCCAAGGGGTATTTTTTCATGACGGAATCAATGACGGCAACTTCTTTCTCACCCTTATTTTCTATATAGAGGTAGTTGCGTTGATACTCAGGCTGAATAGTTAACTTGCCAGCTAAACCATATAAGCCTTTTCCGTCAGCTTTGCTGTAAGTGAAACCCTCGCACAGTTCTTTAACTGTATATTCTTTTAATTCTGTTTCCATTGTTGTTACTTTTTGCGGATTAATATTCGGGCATAAGCTTGTGTATAATACTTGCCATCAACAATATAATAGACTTCACCATCAAGTGGACCATCCAATTCTATTACAGGTCCGTCATTTAGTTTGGTTACTATAGTCTTTATGCCAGTTTTACTAACCTGTATCTGCTTTGGATATACCTTATTAGCCATACCAAACCAAGTTTTAGTAATCCCCATTATCTCGAATTGCTCAGGGCAATATTTATCAAGAAAAGATATAGGTACTCCCATCATCCCCTCATAATCACAAGGGATAGCATCAGTATAAGGAACTTCGATGGCATCGAAATTATCAAAGTGTAGATATGGTCTTCCATGGACCTCCTTATGCTTACTAAATTTGATATTATCTGCCATTGTCATAAAGTTTTTGGCACTATGACGATGCCCATGATCGATGTTCGTGTACCATCTTACCCCCTTTACCCGAATGTATTTCTTGCCATTTTCATCTATTCTTGTTCCAGAAGCTTCTAATGGATACTCATCAGGAACACCAAACTCTCGGTCACCGCTATGAATAGAGTATCCCATCCAAACCTTGTTGTCTTTTATCAAAGGGAATACTTCTTTGTAGGTTACACAATTGATATTGCCGATAATGATAAACTGTTTGTTTGCTTCAACAATCCACGCCAAAAACTCTCGGAATAGCGAAAAAGGAGGGTTGGTTATAATAATATCTGCTTCATCTCTAAGTTTTTTGACCTCTTCGCTTCTGAAATCTCCATCCCCCTCAAGATAATCCCATTGCAGATCATCAAGATTGGGCATTCTATCTCTTGTGGAATCTTCAGTAAGAACAAATATCTTTCCATGTGTTTTGGTCTTATCCTTATCATACTTGGCAGATTGAGTTTCAAACAGGGATAACTGTATGCCGTTTTTATAAGTCATACTCTCTGGAGCATAACTTGTAGAGATGAGTTTCTTCAAACCCAAATCTTTAAAATTCTGTGCAAAATACTTAGTGAAGTTACTCCACTCCGGGTCATCACAAGGCAGAAGAACCGTCTTGCCACGAAATACATTTGGATTGTAATCGAGATAGGCTTCCATTTCGGTTTCTATATCATAAAACATGGTATAGAACTCGTCTTTCTTGGCAGCCTTAGCATTTGATAATGTACTATTTGCCATAATTATTGATAGTTGTTACGCACCCAACTATCAATCCGCAAAACGCAATAGGGTATAAAAAAGGCGTGATGCCTCTTATCGCGTTTAGCACGGGGCGGCCTCGGAATGGAGCCCCGGAAAATTCTAAGAATGCACCACGCCTATAGCGTGTGCATCGCTTATCGAATTTTCCAGAGGCTACTATACGAGCCACCTGTCACATATTATTTTCGTGCTTTTTATTCCAAATTGAGTTTCCGAGGCTCTTGGCTAAACGCGAAATAATAGCGAATGCTTTTGTTTTTACCCACAATGTCTTTGGCTTTTCCTTAGTAATAAGGATAACCTAAGTGCAAAGGTAATAAAAATTATGGAGATAATTGTAGTTTTTTTGATTTTTCTTCTTTTTTATTGGAATATTTTTGTAATTTTGAAGCAAAAATATTGCAATATGGAATATATTTTTTCTAAACTTAAAGTAAGAGTGCTGGAACATCTCGCAGATGGAGAACAGCATGAGGAGGCACCGGCAGGATTGACGGATGCCCAGTATAGTGTGGCACTTAGCGAACTCAAAGCCTGTGATATGGTCAAAGTAAATGTTGACGAGGTGGGTGAAGTGATTTCTTCGCAGATAAAAACAAAAGGACGTGCTGCTTTGGATAATTGGAAAAGTCTAGAGAAAGCCATGCTCAACCATATTCTTGAAGAAAAGAAGTTGACAAAGTATAGCTATGAAATTCTTGTTTATTATAAAAAAAACACAGAAAAGTTCAAAAATATATTTGAAGGAGAGAAAACTAATCGTGAAATTCATGCGATAGCTAAATCTCTGTTAAAGCTTAAGCTATTAGCTTGTGAAAGAGATACTCCTGATTTGTATACTACAGATGAAGGATTGCAACTGCTTGATGACATAGAATATTTGTTGGACAAGGAACGTGCTACATGGTACGAAAGCAAGTCTATGGAGAATACTCATGATAGCGTTACAAATAATAATATACATTTGGATCCAAAGAGTAGAAAGAATATGAAGAAGTTCATCATAACAACTTGTAACTACGGCTATTATAAAGATGAAAATGGCAAACCATATAACTTGGAAGATGTTATGAATGCTTATGCTCTTTTTTTAGGGGATGATAAGCTTAAAGATTATTCTTCAATGGTTAATAAGTCTGGAGAATTGGAGAATAAGGAATTAATTAACGAACTGCTACCTATTTTTTACAACAGCGTTCCAGATGTAATTTCGTTTTTAGAAGAAATAGACGGCATAAGTAATAACCCTGAAATCGTGAAAGTAGCGGCAGATTATGTCAATAATAGAAAGATTTCAAAACAGTCTAGTCGCAATAATTTATGGAAGGTTCTAAATAAGTATGGTCTTTATGAACCTTCATTATCTAATTGGTGTAATTATATAAACAAAGACACTGCTGTCCCGTTTAGAAATCATCGGGCCTGAAAAGGCTAGGATATAGCCAATCCTCCGTCTCTTCTGTTGGAACAGCTTTGTTAAACAATTCATTTAAAGGAGTCTTGTCCGTAAGGAATAGACCCACGTTCTTTGAAATAGTGTGTAGCGATTGATCTATGTGCATCACTTTCTTTGCATAAGCTAAAAGCAAGTATGTGCATATGGCAATCCAGATTTGCAGATATATGGCATTCTCGGAAGTTCCATAAAAGGATTTGATGTGAAGGTGTTGCTTAATCCATTTAAAGTAAAGTTCCACGTTCCATCTTTCCCTATATAATTCAGATATGGTAAGCGCTTCATATTCCATGTTGTTTGTGAGAAACCTATACACCTTACTTGTTGCATAGTCCTCATAGGTTACCATTCTAAGTTCTTCAGGATACCATTTGGCAGTATGTAGTCCTGTTAATTTGATACGTTCATCAGAAATGATACCAGTACTCTTGTCAACTTCGGCTTCTGATACAACTTCAAAAAGCATGTTATCTTTTGCCCTAGTAACAAAGAATGCATTCTTCTTAGTTATCAACTTGAAGAGTCTGTTGAAATCTACATATCCTCTGTCCATCAAATAGATAGCAGAAGGTTCTATGTAGAGATCATCAAGAGCTTTTACATCATTAACCGATGCAGAAGTCAAATAAACTGAGACTGGAAGATTTCCTCGCAAATCGACTAATGTGTGCATTTTGATGCCACCTTTGTTTTTGCGATACTTTGCCCAAGGACATAATTTGAGACACAGACTTATAGTACTGCTATCAAAAGCATATACCATGTTGTCTAGGTCTAATCTGAACTTGTCTTTGACATAAAGAGGACGTACTTTTTTCAAAAGAACGTCTGCAAAATCTTTATAGATATGCCAATCTCGCTTCTCGTTAGCTTTTGCTAGAGTATTACGTGGTACAGCATAACTAATACCACAATGGTAAAGTTTGCTGGAGAGTGCCGTAAGGCAGTTTTCTATATCTCGAAGACTATCACGACCTGTTAATTGAGCATAGCTCATTACTAGGAATTGGTCTTTGCAAGAGAAGTTTCTTGCTCTGTAGTTTCCCTTATAACGGTCTACACAAGTTTTGAAATCACGTTCTGGTATAAGTGACATAATCTGAGAGAATATAGTTTTGCCTTTGTTCATCGCACACGTATTTTAAATATGCGTGCAAAGATACAAAATCAAATCGAATACACTATAAAAAGTCCGTAAACTTTTGAGTATTAATAACTTATTTAATAATCGTCTCGTTTTAACGGGACACTAGTGAAACAAAGATATTTAAAAACTGTTTATTAATTTGAGTAAATTAGTTGAATTTAGTTGAATATAGTTGAATATAGTTGAGTAAACGTGAGAAAAGGTGAGAAAAGGTGAACTCACATTTCTTCATATTGTATCTTTGCAGCAGAATTCTAGAACATCGGAATTCTGCTGCATTCTTTTTATAAGATGTTAGTCAGCAGTATAAAACTGAGCACGGTCCGATGGCTTGGGGACGAATAACATAAGTTGTCCTATATAACCCAAGTAAGTGCTAGGACAACGTTTTAATACCCAAAGTATTATGAACAAGGTATTAACGCTCGGAGAAGTAATCGCTGATATGCTTCTCCACGCCAACACACCATTGGCTGTCGCCTATCGCAAGCGAATGGCGGCTGAAAGAGTAAGCGAGACTAATGCTCATGCAGAAGCTATCGCTAGTGTCGAACTTCCTAAAGACGAAATGACATGAAAGATGTAACACCAGCTCGTTTCAGCCTCTTTGCTGCAGGCATCAACAAGCCATCTAGCCAGAGACCTTATAAGCAAGGTACCCTGGAGGATGTATATTGTTGGATGAACTCGATGAAGATGATGCAACTCACCGAGCAACTTAGGGGCATTAAAGACGAGAAGGAGCAAAAGCTCTTCAAGGCTAGCTTTTTGCCATTCGCTACCTTCAGTGGAACATTTGCCTACCGTAACCAAAATGGACTCTTACAGCACTCGGGACTACTCTGTTTCGACTTCGACCACCTCGGTGGAAATGAGAACCTTTGGAAGGCTAGACATCTGCTGGAACAAGACCGATACTTCGAAACCATGCTGATGTTTACCAGTCCGCGTGGCGATGGAGTGAAGTGGGTTACGCATATCGACCTCTCTCGTGGTTCCCACGAAAAATGGTATCGAGCCGTGCGCAACTATCTCCTCCTGACTTATGGTTTGGAGGCTGACTCGGCGCCAGCAAATGTAGCCTCGGCATGTTTCCTCTGCTGGGATGCAAATATGGTAATTAACCCTAGCTTTCAATTATTTTAAATTTCCATGATTATGAAAAAAGAAATTTATAAGGATAACAATATGGAAAATAACAAACAGGCAGAAAATAAGGAGGACAACTTGAATCAGTTCGACCTGGATGTTTATGCAGGTACAGGTACTGTTAATGGAACCTCCGTACTAGGGAAAGACAAGACAAAGCAAGAGACTTTGCACAAAAAAAGCGTAGGAGGACATCGAAAAAAGGATGCTCCAAGTGGGGATGTTAATCTTTATGAAGATGGGAGGTATATTGTTTCCATACTCGTCAATCGTCATATTGACATTACGACCCCTTACGAAGAGTGGATCAAATTAGGTTTCGCCCTAGCCGATGGGTTGGGTGAGGATGGAAGAGAACTCTTTCACCAGTTGAGCAGCATGAACGCCGAATACAATTATGAGGAGTGCGACAAGAAATATACGAGTTGCATGAAGGGTAATGGAAAAGGCATCACCATCCAAACCTTCTTCAAGATGGCTAAGGATGCTGGCGTAGACCTTAAAACTATCACAAGAGAGGAGACAGTTCATGCCACTTGCGCCAATATGCCAAATGCCAAAAATATAGAAAAATATAAGAATTCTGGTATTTTGGATAAGGAAATGGCACATGGCACTATGGCACCAGTGGCGCAAACTATTACTACAGGTTACACTTTCTCCGATAAGGTGAATGAGAATGACTTGCCTATTTGGCTCCATGACATCTATAAAATCCATCAGGATACTGTGAGCAGAGACAAGATGTTATTGGGCGTTCTGAATGTGGTGTCGGGGTTGATGGGTGGTACCAATGGTTCGACCGAAGAACAGAGTGGTATCTACGGCATATATGATGGTCATCGTGTATTTGCACCGCTTTTTACCAACATATATGGTTCTGCCGCAACAAAAAAGGGAGATTTGATTTTCTGCAAGCTGTTGGCCCGACCAGAGAAAAGGGAGATGCGTCAACAATTTGAGGCTTCGAAGGCTCAGTATGATGAGGATATGGCTGCTTATGAGGCTCAGGGCAAGGGTAAGAACAAGGGCGAGCGTGGACCAGTTCCTAAGGAGCCTGTCTTTCGCGACCCATTTATGCCAGGCAATAGCTCTTCTTCTGCTGTATATCGTGCCCTCGATGCCAACGGTGGATGGGGCATAATGTATGAGACAGAGGCTGATACCGTGTCGAATATGCTAGATTCCGACTATGGTCACTACTCTGATTTATTACGCAAGGCGTATCATCACGAGACGGTTTCTATGAATCGTGTGAGTGATAAAATCCATATCGATATCGAAAATCCACGTCTCTCAGCGTTCATCACCTGCACTCCTGGCCAGATACCTCGTCTTTTCCCATCGTTTGAGAATGGTTTGGGCAGTAGATTCCAGTTCTACAACCTGCCTGACGACACGGTGGAGTTTCACGATGTATTCGCCCGTAGCGACTCCCCTTTGGAAGACACCTATAAGCAGATGGGCGAGGACTTATTGCCTCTCTATCACGCTCTGTTGGAGAGAAAGGGCAATCCTATCCAGTTTGTCATGAGCAAGGCACAGCAGCAGGAATTTCTCTCCACCTACGAAGAGACACTTTGCGAGCAGTTTCAGATGTTGGGAGCAGGTTTCAATGCCTTTGTGTTTCGTATGGCTCTTGCCAACTTCCGTTATGCAATGGTGTTGACTGCCCTGCGTCGTTTGTCGGATTGGAACAAGAAGGATGACATTTTCACTGCTGATGAGCGAGCCTTGGTGTGTGATGACCGTGATTTCCATACAGCAATGAGCATCATGGGTTGCCTCATCAACCATACGGCTCGTGTGTATGCAGTATTAGCCAAGGAGAATGAAAATCCTTTTGCCAATTCGGGGGTGAACTTAAACGCTGATGAACTTAGCGTCTACCAGTCGCTTCCTGATGGCGAGTTTCGCACAGCCGACTTCTTAGCCTGCGCTGAGACGAAGAAAATCTGCAAGCGAACCGCACAAAGGATGCTCAGCCAGATGAGCAATGTGTATCGCATCATCACTCCTCTTCGTCGTGGCTTTTATTGTAAGGCTAAAGTTGAGGAGAAATAAGTATCTTGTTTTTGGGGGGTAAGTATTATCTTTGTGAGTGCTAACTATACTACTTAAGGCTCCTAAGTATGATACTTACGCCCTGCAAGGTTGTAATCATTATATCGTATATCAATGTAAAAACTGAGAAAAATATGATGGAATTCAAGGTAAAGGCATACGGCAAGTCAGAGCTTGCCATGTTGTATTTTCCAGATGCAGGTTCTGCCCATACAGCAGTCAATCATCTCATGTCGTGGATTCATCGCAATCCTGAGTTGAGCGAGGGACTGATGAAGATGGGCTACCGCAAGTCGGACAAGTTTTTCACACCCAAGCAGGTGGCGGTAATCGCTGAATACCTGGGTGAGCCATAAGGTAAAGAGGGGCATTCTAGGGGGATAGCAAAGGCTTTCCTACTAAGAATGTCCCTCTAACGTTTGCTATCTCACGCAACGTATGGCATCGTATAGTCGGCGAAGAGAAAAGTGGTATATTTGCAATGTAATCCAAAGGGGTTATGCGATGAAGCTTTTCTCATATGCCTATGGGCGAAGAGTATGAGGCTGTGGGTAAAGAGAAGAGCGGAGTCGGCAGTAGTTAACTCAAAATTTTTATCATTATGATTAAGTATGTAGTAAAAGAAAACAAGAACAAGAAAAGTCCTGCTTACGGCAAGTGGTACGCTTACCCTGTAGTGGAGGAAACGATGAATCTCGCAGCTCTTGCCAAGCACATGGAGGAGCATAACACGGGTTTTTCTGAGGCAATGTGCCTGGGCATGATGACAGCGATGGTAAAGTGTATCAAGGAGCAGCTCTTGGCTGGCAAGAATGTGAAGATTGACAATCTCGCCATCTTCTCGGTCGGTATCCGTAACAAGGAAGGTGCAAAGACTGAGGCTGACTTCAGCGTGGCCAACAACATTGGCAGCGTAAAACTCCGTGCTCGTGCCACTGGTATCTTGAGCAATGCCAACCTCAACAGTGTAGCTAGCGTGAGAAGAGCTAGCAGCGTGGTGGGTGGAACTACAATCCCATCAGGTGGTGATTCAACTTCAGGTGGTGATTCAACTTCAGGTGGTGATTCAACTTCGGGTGGTGATTCAACTTCAGGTGGTAGTACTACCACAAATCCTGGTGACGGTCTGGAATAGCCGTCTAAACTAGTTGAAAATTAAGATATCCCTTGTCCAAACATAGATATTTGGACAAGGGATTTTTATTTCTGCAACAGTTTTTTGATATTGTGCTTAATTTTTTGCTTGGATTTTTTTAAGGGATATAGAGATAGAACAAATTAAAATTATTGGAGAAGTAAAAACAGAGTCTCCTTCAAGAGCATGGCTAGACAGGAATACCCAGTACGCCTACATTGACCAGGAACTTTGGATATTACTCTCCCATCCTACTTACCGGAATAATTTTAAGAAGTATATCATAGAGAAGAAAGTTCTTAAAGTATTCAAAGAAGAAAAGAACAAGGGCGGCTTTAAGGCTTTGCTGCAATTGTTGATGGTAATATAAAAACAACATGAAATGGATTATAAAGATGTCGCAAACTTAAGCTGACGACATTTTTAAAAAAGCTAATCAATATAAGTCACATCCATCGCAAACTTTTCAACAATGATATGCAGTATCTGATAAAGTGTAGTGAGAAAATCGTGATGAATAGCGTGATGGATATTTCCGTTTTTGAAGTATCTATCACGCTATTCAAGTATCTGTATATTAACATATTAAGATGTATGATACATGCAAATCGTGATGGATGATAGATGATTACATAAAATTAGTTCATATGAAGGCTGCGCTGGGTTACGAATATGGCTGCGCTGGGTTACGGATATGACTGCATCGGGTTACGGATATGACTGCATCGGGTTACAGATATTACTGCGTAAGCTAACGGAGACGTATCTGTAAGCTTATCGAGAAGTCTGCATCAGCTAACTGAGACGTCTGAACTCGCTTACTGAACTACTTGAATTGTCTTACTGAACTACTTGAGTTGCTTGACTGAACTACTTGAGTTGCTACCCTTCCACTGAACTTACTGAACCCGTACTTGCTCTTTTGGTAAAGTGAGGGTGTGTCATAAGTTTATGATTCACCCTCTTGACTTTTCCTGATGCACAAAAAAGCACGGAATATTAAACTCCGTGCTCTTTTTTGCTTTTATATTTAATCTTGTCAAAACCTTCACCATACACACCGATAACGGCACTCTGACTAACAAAGGCATGCGGATCTATCTCGCTGATAAGACGGAAGATAGCAGGAGCCTGACGCTGCTTGGCTAACACGAAAAGCATCTTCACATCCTGACCGGAATAAAAACCGCTGGCATTCACCACCGTTACTCCCCTATCAGCATCTACATTGATGCGCTTGCCTATCTCCTCATACTTCTGGGAAATGATAAAGAACTGTACGCTTCGTCTTCTGCTGTTTACCACCTGGTCGATGCAGAATGCCTGAACGCAAAGAACTACATAACCATATAACACCTTCTCCCAATCGTGTACCACCAGATAGCTGGAACTGATGATGAAGATGTCGCATATCATAATCACTCTACCTAGAGAAATGTCGCGATACTTGTTGACGATGGCTGCGATGATATCCGTACCACCCGTACTTCCACCAACCGAGAAACCGAGTCCGATTCCGCAGCCACAGAAAACGGCACCCAGGAAAGCAGCCCATAAAGGTTGGTTTTCCAAAAGATGAAAATCACCTAAACGGCTGGAGAAGAATGAGGTCAGGATGGTTACCACTATAACGGCATAAACAGTCTTGACACAGAACTTTGCTCCCAAAATCTTGAACGCACATATTAATAAGGTGGCGTTGACGATAAAATACGGAATTTGCACAGGGCAACCGGTGGCCCAATAGATAATACTGGAGATACCAGGAAGTCCGCTTGCTGTTACATTGGTTGGCAAGAGGAACACGTTCCATCCAATAGCGTAGGATATCATACCTATCGCAATCAAAACATAGTCTTGTACAGACTTCCACAAGGGTCGAGGAGGAGTCATAATTAATTTATAATTTACTACTAATAGTTGACAGTTTATAATTTATAGTTTACAGGGCACTCTTTATAGTTGAAAGCGTGCTCTTTACCAGAATTTCTTCTGCTGCTCTGACCACTCAAATCCTTGGGTAGCCATTTTGGCTTCTAATGCCGCACGGTTCACATTGAAGTGATTACAAATCTCATCGAGTGTTTCAAACTCGTGGTCACGAAGCAGGAAGTTGATGGCGCTTACGAGCATCGGAACATCATTCATTGGTAACTTATCCATCCTTTTTATATTGATTGATTAATTAATATTTATTATTGATTACTTGAGGCGCCATGCCTCTTTCGGGGTGCAAAATTACTGCAAAATTCAGACAATACCAAAAAAAATCCCAGCAATCTTTTACCGATTGCTGGGATTTTTATAAATTATTGATGATTTACGCATTCACTGCAACTGAAATCCAGTCGAAGACGAATGAGCAAATACCGAATGCTACGATACCTACGGTGCAGATTGCAAGCGCCAACTTGGTTGAGCATGCGCTCTGGAAAGTAGGAAGCGGATTATCGCTGTGCTTGATGAACATAGCCTTCACGATGAGCAGATAGTAGTACAAGCTGATAACTGTGTTTACCAACGCGATGAATACTACGCCGTATGCCCAGGCTCCCAATGTGGTGTGGATGTCGTGTGTACCAACTGCTGCCATGAACACGAAGAACTTCGAGAACATACCGGCGAATGGAGGAATACCACCCAATGAGAACAATGCCAAGGTCATCAGGAATGCCAGGCGTGGGTTAGTCTTGTACAAACCATTGTAGCTGTCCATCTGAACTGTACCGTTATTGTGCTCCTCAATAGATGAGATGATGGTGAAGACGCTCAGGTTGGCTACTACGTAAATCAATACATAATAAGTCAGGGCGCTCACGCTCATCGCTGAGTTACCTACCACAGCCAACATGATGTAACCTGCCTGAGAGATAGAAGAGAATGCCATGAAACGCTTCAGGTCGCTCTGACGGATGGCAAACAGGTTGGCGATAGTGATAGAAAGTACAATCACGATGTAAAGCAACACGGTCCAGTACTCTACCATTGGCTGGAACACCTTCATGAGGATAGCGCAGAGAGTAAACGCTGCAGCACCCTTAGATACTACTGACAGATAACCTGTAACAGTAGTTGGTGCACCCTGGTATGAATCGGCTGTCCAGAAGTGGAAAGGAACCAAGGAAATCTTGAAACCGAGACCACTGAAGAAGAATACCATACCGGCGATGGTCAATGGTGATGCAGAGATAACCTTTGCGATATCATCGAAGTACAAAGTACCACAAGCAGCATAGAGCAGAGAGATACCGTAGATCATCACGCCACTTGAGAAAGTAGCAGTAAGGATGAACTTAGCTCCTGCCTCAGCAGAATTGTGACGGTACTTATCGAATGCTACCAAGCAAGCCATTGGCACAGATGCCATTTCGAGACCGAGGAAGAACAGGAGGAAGTGGTTGGCACTAACCATCATGTTCATACCGAGCAAGGTAGAGATAATCAGCATATAGAACTCACCCTCCTTGAAGGCTGTGTCCTTGCGGCTCAACCACTCCTTAGCCTGTACCATTACGATGAGGGTACCCAGTGCCAGGATAGTCTTCAAAACACCGGCAGCAGGACCTGTTGTGTACATGCCACCAAATGCCTCTGTGGCTTCTGTTGGGAAGATATTGATGGCAATGTGAGCCACCATCAAGAGACATACCAGAGGATTGAACCACTTACGGTCTGCGCTCTTGGAACTGCAGAAGTCAGCAATGAAAGTGATCAACAGAACTACCATCAGGGTAGCTTCTGGAATCATATTTAAAAATTGACTGTAATTCATTTCTTCTGATATTTATTACATGATTACACTAAAGATAGGACCGACAGCGTCCATGATAATCTCCTCTGCCCAGAGTGGGAACATACCGAGACCTGCAACGCAGGCGATAAGACCTGCTACAGCGATACGCTCGTCCCAGGTAGCATCGTGAAGCTTCTCCAACTTTGGATTAGGAACCTTCTGATAAAGGATCTTACCTACACAACGCAAGATGTAAACCGCTGTTACAACGATTGAGGTACATGCGATGATGGTACATACGCGATGGAATGTATCTGCATTTTGGAAAGAACCCACGAAGATGGTCATCTCGGCTACGAAACCTGAGAAACCTGGCAAACCGAGGTTAGCCAAACCAGCTACTGCATAACCTACAGAGAGGAATGGAATAATCTTCATCAAACCACCCAGATAACGTACGTCACGTGTACCAGCCTGATGATAAATCATACCGATAACGGCGAAGAAGAGGGCGGTCATCAAACCGTGAGACAACATCTGGAGGATTGCACCAGTAGCAGCAGTCTCGGTCATCATACAGAGAGCGAAGAGCACCATACCACAGTGAGAAACTGATGAGTAAGCGTTGATGTACTTCAAGTCGGTCTGTACACATGCTGACAAAGCACCATATACGATAGAGATAGTAGTCAGCACGAGGAACACCTTGATCCAGAAGCCGTGAGTAGCAGCTGGCAAGAGGAACATGGCGATACGGAAGCAACCGTAACCACCAAGCTTCATCAATACACCGGCGTGCAACATAGATACGGCTGTTGGCGCACTGGCGTGACCATCAGGAGACCATGTGTGGAATGGGAACAGCGCACCGAGGATACCGAAACCGATGAAGAGCAATGGGAAGAACACGTTCTGCACACTCTCTGGAATCGCATGAGCACCATTGGTGTGGTGAGCGATATCGAGGATTTCGAAGGTCTGAGCACCACTGTAGAAGTAGATTCCCAGGATACCGATAACCAAAAGGGCTGAACCACCCATCAACATCAAAGTCAACTTCATGGCTGAATACTCCTTTGCACCACTACCCCATACACCGATGAGGAGGTACATAGGAATCAGCGCAACCTCATAGAACATGAACATGGTAAACATGTCGATAGAGATGAAGAAGCCATATACACCGATGCTCAGGAGCGTGAACCAGAGGAAGTATTCCTTCTTCATTGGTTCCATCTGCCAGGAAGCAAATGTACCGGTGAACACGATGATAGAAGTCAGGAGAATCATCACCACTGAAATACCATCCACACCGAGTGAATAGTTGATGTGCAATGGTTCAAACCAAGGCACACAGTAGGTGAAGAGCATCGGAGCTTGGTCGGCTGGCATTGTCTCACGAGCTTCGAGAAATGCAAACACCAAATAGATGGAGAGACCGAGCAATACGCTGGCACCTGCTACCATCACACCACGAACCTGCTTGTCGTTGCGTGCCAACCAGAGGCCGAGCAACATCAGGAGTGGTACTATGACGAATATACTTAAATTCATTTCTTTTCTATTTACTTAATTGTGAGACTTTCATTAAAGAAGTGCGAGCAGGCACAATGTCAATGCCACGGTACCGGTGAGGAACCAGATAGCATAGCTGCGAACATCACCACTCTGCCATGGGCGGATAGTTTCACCTGCCTCCTGTGTACCCCAAGCCATGAAGTTGAAGGTACCATCGATAACACGACGGTCGAACCATGCGATTGGCTTTGAGAAGCAACCGAAGACAATCTTGTGGGTGAAGAACTGCCAAGCATCGTCGATATAGAAACGGTTCAACGCTGCCTTGTGCAACTTAGGCATCTTCTTAGCCAAAGCGTCTGCCAATGGAGTCTTCTTAGGAGCATACATGTAAGTAGCCAGACCGATACCGATGATAGCAACGATAACAGAGGTTGTTGCCACACTCATGTCGATATGGATATCGTAGCTCTGACCTGTAGCAGAAACGAAGTGACCGAATGGAATCAAACCACAGAGGCAAGAGATGATGGCGAGGAATACCAATGGACCCCACATCACGAAAGGAACCTCCTGTGGCTTGCGACGGTTCTCAGGATCAAGCTCATAGTAGCTCTGTCCCCAGAAGATTACATAGTAGAGACGGAACATGTAGAATGCAGTCATACCGGCAACCACTGTCATGAACCAGCCCATAAATGGAGAGAACTGGAAGCAAGCTGAGATAATCTCATCCTTTGACCAGAAACCTGCGAATGGAGGAATACCTGCAATCGCCAAGCAACCGATGAGGAAGCAGATGTTGGTAATAGGCATATACTTGTGCAGACCGCCCATGTAATCCTTGAAGTTGCTGCCGATGATGACGATGATGGCACCAGAGCAGAGGAAGAGCAACGCCTTGAACATAGCGTGGGTAAACAGGTGGAAGATACCAGCCATGTAACCCAAACCACCATGGTGGTTATCTACAGCGAAGCAAACGCCGAGAGCTACGAGCATGTAGGCAATCTGAGAGATAGTAGAGAAAGCCAGACCACGCTTGATATCACGCTGGCAGCAAGCTACAGCTGCTGCATAGAATGCGGTGAAGGCTGCAATGTAAGCTACATAGTGCAAAGCCTCAGGAGCATACTGTACCCAGATTGGGAAGAGGCTGGCTACCTGATAAACACCTGCTACAACCATGGTAGCGGCGTGGATCAACGCAGAAACAGGTGTTGGACCCTCCATCGCATCTGGCAACCAAATGTGCAATGGGAACATCGCACTCTTACCGGCACCACCGATGAACATGAGGAACAAAGCTGTTGGCATTACCCAAGCTGCACCTGCCAAAGCAGAGTTGAGCTCTGGCTGAGCATTCAAGTCATAGTTGAAGGTTCCTACATAGAAGCTGTAGAACAGGATACCGATGAGGAAGAAGAGGTCAGCGAAACGGGTTACGATGAACGCCTTCTTGCTGGCATGAACTGCAGCATGCTTTGGATAGTAGAAACCGATGAGCAGGTATGAGCAAACACCCACCAACTCCCAGAACAGATACATCTGGAAGATGTTGGTAGCTACTACCAGGCCCAACATTGACATGGTGAAGAGGCTCAGGTAAGCGTAGAAACGCTGCATACCCTTCTCGTATTCCTCAACCTTGTAGTTCTCATCGCGCTCTGCCATATAGCCGAAGCTGTAGATGTGAACCATGAAGCTGACGGTGGTAATCACGATGAGCATCAATACGGAGATTGGGCTCAGACGGAAACCGATGTTGAAGGTGAGCAACTCAGTAAACTTCAACCATGTGAAATTAAATACGGTAACAGTTGGGTACATACCTGTTGAGGCATCACGACCCACTGCAAAGAAGTACTCGTATGCTGTATAGACAGACATCGCGAATACACAGCCCATCAATACGGTACCGATGAGTGCTGCTACCGGTCTTTTCATCTTCATACCCACAAGTCCCAGAACCAGGAAGCTCAGGAATGGCAGAAGAAGTATCAAAAATGCATAATTGTATTCCATTGTCTTTTAGAATTTCATGTTTTCAATACTGTTCACCTGGTCACTGTGATAGTTGCGGTAAACGTTGATAATAATAGCGAGCGCTACGGCTGTCTCGGCTGCTGCTACTCCGATAGAGAACAATGTGAAGAAGAAACCTTCCAACTGTCCTGGGAAGAGGATGCGGTTGAACACAGCGAAGTTCAGGTCGGCTGCATTCAATACAAGCTCGATGGAGATGAGCATGGCAACGAGGTTACGGCGTGTACAGAAGCCATAGACTCCGATGAAGAACAAGAGTGCTGAAAGCACGAAGAAATATTGTACTGGAATCATTTCTTATCCTCCTTTCTTGCGATTAAGATACCACCGATGATACATGCCAACAGGAATACAGAGATAAACTCGAATGGCAATACATAGCCATACTTGTCAGCACCTACCAGTGCAGAACCTACCTGGTCCATTGGCACCTCGGTGTCGGCTACGGTTGCAGCCATATCAATAAAGTGATTCTTCAACACGACGACTGCCAAGGTTACGAAACCAACGAGGCAGACGAGTGCGCGACCTACAATCTTGCTACCCTTGACATGCTCCAAAAGCCCCTGGAGAGTACGCTTTGATACCAACTGGATAGCGAAGACATAAAGCATGGTGATACCACCGGCATATACAGAAATCTGAGCTGCACCCAGATAAGTATAGTCGAGCAGGAAGAACATGCCTGCTACACCGAAGAGTACGAACAACAGGAAGGTTGCCGCACGCATGATGCGCTTGGTGAACACGCACATGATGGCTGAGCCAAGGATGACTACTGCCAAGATGACGAACATAAATAAATTTGCTGTTATCATTGTCTAAAGTCCTCCTTACTTAGTCTTGGTGTTAAACTTACCGATTTCCAATGGGGCACCACCCTCGATGAGGTTTGGAAGGCTACCGCCCTTATAAACCTCCTTGTCAAGGTGCATCACCAACTTGTTGCGGTCGAAGACTGCATTCTCGAAATCGTTGACAAACTTGATTGCACCGAAGTTACATGCGTTCACACAGAGCTCGCAGAACATGCAGTCGCCCAAGTCGTACTGGTAATCTACCAGCTTGCGCTTCTTCTTGCCTGTCTCTGGATCCTCCACCATCTCGGTTACAATCTTGATGGTATCGTTAGGGCATGACTTCTCACACAATGTACAACCCACACACTTGTAAGCCTCGTTCTCATCACGAACGAAGACCAGGCGACCACGGAAACGTGGAGATACGTGGAGTGTAGTCTTGCGGTTCTCAGGATACTGCTCTGTGCTCTTTGGTGTGAAGTACTCCTTCATGGTAGTCTTCATACCGATAGCGAGGGTCTTCAAACCCGCTGCAATACCGCCGAAATATGAATTGTTAGACATACTTTCTTATTATTATAATAATGTGTATTAAAGATTATCCGTGGAATCCGAATGCTACGCATACTGTCATCAAGATCAGGATGACCAGTGACAATGGCATCAGATACTTCCACTCCAACTTCAGAATCTGGTCGATACGCAGACGTGGGAATGTCCAACGTACCCACATCAGGAGCCATACCACGGCAAAGGTCTTACCGAAGAACCAGATGAAACCTGGGATGAGGTTCATCAGATTGTCGAAGCCCTCGATACCGATGTTCAATGGCGCCCAACCACCGAGGAATACGGTAGAAGCGATACCAGAAATCACGAAGAGGTTGAGGTACTCTGCCAGGTAGTAGAAACCGAAGCCCATACCTGAATACTCTGTGTGGTAACCTGCGGTCAACTCACTCTCAGCCTCAGCCAAGTCGAAAGGACCACGGTTAGCCTCAGCATTACCTGCTACAAGGAATACGAGGAAAGCCAGAATAGCTGGCACATGACCCTTGATAATCAACCAGTTCCAAGCGCCAGTCTGAGCCTCTACAATACCGCTTACCTGCATGGTACCGGTAAGAACAACTGCAGAAATCAGACAGAGACCGAGAGACATCTCGTAAGAAACCATCTGTACGGCACCACGCATGGCAGATACCACAGAGTATTTGTTGTTAGATGCCCAACCAGCGAGGAACACACCCAGCACACCGATAGAACTTACGGCTGTGATGAGGAATACACCTACGTTGAAGTCAAGAATATGAGCTCCCTTGTTCCATGGAAGGAATGAGAAAGTACCTACAGAGGCTATGATCACGAGGAATGGTGCCATGTAGTAGAGCAGCTTATCGGCTCTATCTACAGCGAAGATCTCCTTGATCAACATCTTGAGCACGTCGGCGAATACCTGGAAGATACCCCAAGGACCTACACGCATAGGGCCGAGACGGCACTGGAAGTAGGCACACACCTTACGCTCCATGAAGATAAGTACGATAGCGATGAGGGCGTATGCTGTCAAAATACAGATACCCACGAGCACGCACTCAATCAGAATCGACAGGAAGTCGCCCAGACCCAAGGTCTGGCGAAGCAGATTGTCGATGAATGTTGTTACTATACTAAAATCAAACATAATTATCTATCAATATCAGGGATTACGAAATCGATTGCTGCACCTGTAGTGATGAGGTCGGCGATCTTCTGACCACGGAGCATTGGATCCAAGGCTCCTGTGAGTGAAAGACCCATCGGACGCATCTTCATACGGTATGGACTCTTGTCACCCTTTGAGTCGAGATATACACCAAACTCGCCGCTGGCACCCTCAACAGAGAAGTACCACTGTCCCTCCGGAACCTTGATAATTGGCTTCTGCTTGATGTAGTACTCACCCTCTGGAATGTTGTCAATCAACTGCTCGATGATGTCCAAGCTCTGATACAACTCCTGGATATGTACATAGTAACGATCCATTGAATCGCAACCGGTAAGGGTGATTTCCTTCCACTCCACCTTGTCGTACATATCGTATGGATGACGCTTGCGGGTATCGTTCTTCCAACCTGATGCACGACCAGCAGGACCGGTTACGGCATAGTTGATACAATCCTCAAGGTTCATAGGGCCTACGCCTTCGAGACGATTGTGAGTAATCACGTTGTCACCGAATACGTCGAGGTACTCCTGAATCATCGGACGGAGATACTTGCAGAGGGTCTTCACGTTCTGAACGAAGTTAGGGTCGATATCTGCCTGAAGGCCACCGATACGGTAGTAGTTCTGAATCAGACGGCCACCAGTGGTTTCCTCCATAACGTTCAATACGTGCTCACGGTCGCGCATGCAGTAGAGGAATGCGGTCAAGGCACCCAAGTCCTGTGCGGTACAGCCGAGATAGAGCAAGTGTGAGTCGATACGCTGCAACTCATCCATAATGGTGCGGATGTAGCGGATGCGGTCTGAGAGTTCGATACCCATAGCCTCCTCGATAACACCAACCAGAGCGTGGCGGTGCATCATCGCAGAAAGATAGTTCAGACGGTCGGTCAATGCCAAGGTCTGAGGATAGGTCATGTTCTCCCACATCTTCTCGATACCACGGTGAATATAACCGAGGTGTGGATAGATGCGCTTCACGGTCTCACCATCAATAACAGTCTGCAATCTGAGCACACCATGGGTAGATGGGTGGTTAGGACCAATGTTGACAACATAGTCGTTCTCATCAAAGCGACGCTTCTCTGTAACAACGAGATGGCCATCTTCGCTCAAGGAATACTCCATGGTGAAGTCATCCTCTGGCTCATCAGTACAAGGGAACTTGTTTGCCTCAGGACTCATATCGAAGTCCTTGCGCAATGGATAGCCCTGGAAATCGGTGCGGAGGAAAAGACGGCGCATATCTGGGTGACCCAGGAACTTGATGCCGACAAAATCGAATACCTCACGTTCCAGGAGGTCAGCTACCTTCCAGAGATTGATAACTGTAGGAATCACATCACTGCCATCTACCTTCTTGGCGATGGTCTTTACCGAGCAGCGCTCGTTGGTCTGAGTATTCTCGAGAATATAGATACATCCGAGACCTTCCTCACCGAAGTCTTCACCGATGATGGTAACAAGGTAGTCGAAATGCTTCTCGTTCTTCAACTTCGCCATTTCTGAGGCGAAATTATCAAAACTCAATTCAATATTATTCAGTTTCATGTTCTTATACCTTATTATATTAATCAGTTAGACCTTTCTGAGGGTCGAAATCCTCAGGTACTTCAGTTACGATGATAGGCTCCTTGTGTCCGAGCTTCTCGCTGTCAGAGAGGTTCTCGTTGCTCAAGCCGCGAAGACCACCCTTGCTCATAGAGAGTTCCTTCTCATCCTGAGTCATCTTGTGGTTGGCACCACCGAAGAATTTCTCAACCTTTACCTTACGCTGCAACTGCATCATACCGTAAAGGATAGCCTCAGGGCGTGGAGGACAACCAGGGATATAAACATCCACAGGAACCAACTCGCTGATACCACGAACCACATTGTAGCTCTTCTTGAACGGACCACCAGAGATGGCGCATCCACCTACAGCTACCACATACTTAGGCTCAGCCATTTCATCGTACAAACGTTTGAAAACAGGTGCCATCTTATTGGTAATAGTACCGGCACACATGATCAAGTCAGCCTGACGTGGAGAGTTACGGGTTACCTCGAAACCGAAACGTGAGAAGTCGTAACGCGCACAACCTACAGCCATAAACTCGATACCACAGCAAGAGGTACCGAAGGTCAAAGACCAGAGTGAGTTACTGCGTCCCCAGTTAATGGCAGCATCGAGCGAACCGATTACCACGTTAGCACCACCCTCATTGAGCTCCTGCGCAATCTTTTCGAGGGTATCATTGTCCTTAAACTCGTCGTAAGGAATACTCTTGATAGAGGCTCTTTTGTTTACTTCCATTCCAATGCTCCTTTCCGCCAAGCGTAAGCAAGGCCAAATACCAATACCAACAGGAAGAACCCGATGCTCACGAGAGCCATAGGTCCAAACTGCTTAACTACGACTGCCCATGGATAAAGCAATACTGTCTCGATGTCAAACATCAGGAAAAGGATGGCGAAGAGGTAGTAGCCGATGTGTGATGGCAACCATGAGCTGCCACGAGTCGGAATACCGCACTCAAAAGGTTCACCCTTTACCGGATTGTATGAACGAGGACCGATCAACTTCGCGATGACATAAGCAGCCACCACCAAGGTTACAGCCGTCAGCAAAACGGTGATAAATAGTGTAAAGTTCATAAATTTGTTATAACGTTATTTTATATAAATGCTTCTAAGCGGTTGCAAAGGTAACACTTTTTTCTGAAAGAGCACTTTTTTTTATGGTTTAATTTGCGTTCAAAGTGAAAAAATACAAAAAACTGCCTGATTTAATCAGTTAACAGACAGTATTAACGAAGGTTCGGAAACAGAGAAAACGAGCGTATTTTGTAGCAAAAAGGAACAGAATAGTAGGATTTTTTTGCCCCAAAATAAGTTAAAAAGAATGCAGCTATTGAATATTTTCCAAGGTTTAAGAGATTATAACAGGGAAAATATGTATCTTTGCAGCCACGAACCAGGTTCTAAGGATATGATTGAATAAGCGAAAGGAGACGTTTCTTTGGGTTCAAAGAGATGTCTCTTTTAGTTTTAGGAGACTGCTTCTCGAGTTGAAGGAGACTGCTTCTCGAAGGTTGCCACTAAGCTCAGCAGACCTACTGAGCCTAGTCAGCAGCTCTGCCGAGCCTAGTGACAACACCTTTTAATCGTACAACTACAACCCTTATAGTCGTACAACCATAACCCTTTAGTTGTACAACCATAAAACGCAACCACGCCAGGCGTTCCTCCTTTGACGCCTAGCGGGGTTGCGCTTTTTACCTTTATGATAAGGACTTGGGGGACTAGCGATGGAATCGCTAAGAACGGGGGGCGAAAGGGGTTAAGGTTCTTTTTACCTTTTTACCCTTTTACTTTTTACTTTTAAACCTCTTTTTCAGCAAACAGGCCGAAGAGTTCAGCATCTATCAGGTCAGTAACCTTTCGGAAGTCTTCCGGATTCTCTCCGAACTCCAGATTATCACCATCGATGATGATGAGGCGACCTTTATAATCCTTGATCCAATCCTCATAACGCTTGTTCAAGCCCTGGAGATAATCGATGCGGATGCTCTTCTCGAAATCGCGGCCACGCTTCTCGATATGCTTCACGAGCGTAGGAATGCTGCTCTTGATATATATCATCAGGTCAGGGAGTTTCACCAGACTGATCATCAGATCAAAGAGATCGGTATAGTTCTTGAAATCCCTGTCGCTCATCATACCGATATCATGAAGATTAGGCGCAAAGATACGCGCATCCTCGAAGATGGTTCTATCCTGTACGATGGTCTGCTCTGAACGGGAAATCTCCACAACATCATGGAATCGCTTGTTCAGGAAGTAAATCTGAAGATTAAACGACCAACGTTCCATATCCTTGTAATAATCAGCCAGATATGGATTATTATCTACCGGCTCGAAATTAGCTTTCCAGCCATATCTCTTGGCAAGCATCTTGGTTAATGTTGTCTTGCCGCTACCTATATTTCCTGCTATTGCTATATGCATTTTTTTTACCTTTTTACTTTTTTACCTTTAAGAGAACAGCCCGAAGAGCTTGGCATCTATCTTATCTACGATTTCACCAAACTGCTTGGGATTGTGCTCGAAATCGAGATTATCAACTTCTACGATAAGCACCTTGCCCTTATACTTGTTCATGATGAAATCTTCGTAAAGATTGTTGATACCTTCCAGATAATCCAAAGGCATCTTCTGCTCATAATCACGACCGCGCTTCTGGATATTCTTCACGAGGTGAGGAACTGAAGAACGGAGATATATCATCAGTTCAGGCATCTCCACCACTTCCATCATAGACTCGAAGAGCTCCATATAAGTCTCGTAGTCGCGCTGGTCCATGTTGCCCATCTTCCGGTTGTTGGCCGCAAAGACATAAACACCCTCAAAGATGGTGCGGTCCTGGATAACCGTCTCTTTACTGTGTTGGATTTCCAGCAGATTCTTGAATCGCTGCTTCAGATAGAACACCTCCATATTGAGAGCCCATCGCGAGATATCCTTGTAATAGTCATCGATATAGGGGTTTTCAGCCACGGGCTCCAAGTACTGTTTCCATCCATAATGTCTAGAAAGCATCTTGGTGAGGGTTGTCTTGCCACTACCGATATTTCCTGCTATTGCTATATACATTTATTAATACGAATAATTTACAATTTAATAATGAATAATGGGGCTGGCGCCGCATTGGCTGCAAAAGTACAATAAAAAATCGGGATAAACAAAAAAATCCAAGCAAATATATGATTTGCTTGGATTTTTGTATTCTATTCCTGCCTTTCAGGGAATCTGTATGTTAATAGTCACGTTCGATGAGTTCGAGACACATGCGGGAGTTGTGGTAAGGACATTTCCAGAAACCCGCCTTATCATCCTCCTTGTTCACCGTACCATCTTCCAGGATAGCCCAGTGCCACTCACCGTTCTTGGCATCCAGCAAATGCTTGGCTACATAGTTCCAGCATGAGATGGCAACCAGAAGATTCTCTTCGGTACGGAAATACTGATAGAGGTCGATATGTCCGATGATGTTCTCGCACTGCACCCACCACTGGCGCTGGAGATCATACTTATCTCCATCTTTCCAATGCTCATAAACCATACTGCCATCCGGACGTAAGCCTTCATCTGCAGCATCGGCTATACGACGGATGATGCGCTCTATCTTATGCAGCAATATCTTATCGTCTAAAACCAGCGCGGTTTCGTGGAGCAGCCAGGACGCCTCAATATCATGACCATAGCTCTCGATGTTGCGCTTGCCCTCCCACTCGTCATTGAAGAAGAGGTCGAGATGATAAGTCTCCTTGTTCAGAAGTTTATCGGTGAAGATATCGAGCAGATTGCGGATGCTCTTCTCCAGTTCCGGAGTCTTCCATACACGATAAAGATTGGTATATGGCTCGATGATATGCAGATGGGTATTCATCGTACGGGAACCATTCTCATCCTTATCAGAGAGACGCATGTCTGCAATCGGATTCCACTCACGGGTCAATGCCTCGATATATCCGTTGTTCTTGGCATCAAAGGCATGCTTCTCGATGTCATGATACAGGGAGATGGCGATATCCAACGCCTCCTTGTCACCTGTTGCACGGGCATACTCCGAGAAACCATAGATGGCAAAGCCGATGGTATAAGTCTGCTTCTTGGTATCGAGCGGATTACCCTGACAGTCAACACTCCAGTAGATTCCGCCATATTCCCTGTCGAGGAAATAATCGCGCACATAATCCTTGGCACGAGTAGCAGCCTCAAGATACTCCGGCTTCTTCAAGACACGATAGGCAGCAGAAAACGCCCAGAGGATACGGGCATTCATCACTGCTCCCTTCTCGGCTACAGGATGTACCTGGTCGTTACCGTCTACACGTCCGTAAAAGCCACCGTTTTCTTCATCTTTCACTTTCGTTAGCCAATAGCTGAGGATGTTGTTCTCCAGAACATCCCGCATCGTTTCTTTAAGATTGTCCATTTTTCCTTTTTTAATAGTGATTATTAGTTATGTTAAAACAATTATTTGCGGATAGGGAACTTCCAGGCAAGCACCATCAGCAGGAAGGCGATGACGGCTGGGAAGAGTGAGAACAATGACCATACCATCGTAAGCACAGAGTCGGTGACACTGGCTGGGTCGATCATCGTATTACCCATCTTATCTGTTATCATGTTGGCACCTGCCCAGCCCAGGAAGAGGGCGATGAGAGAACCGGATATGGCGGTACCAAACTTCTGGCTCATCGTACCGGAAGAGAAGATAAGACCTGTAGCTGATGTTCCGAAATGCTCGGTATGGTAGTCGGCTACATCGGCATACATAGACCACATCAATGGCGAATAGATACCGATACCCATAGAGGTAAGGATAACGATGGCTATCATTACCCAGATATACGACGGATTCATCGGGATGAAGAAGAAGACAACCGAGAGTACCAGACAGAGAGTTGCAGACCAGAAGAATGCCATGCGCTTGCTGCCTACCAGACGGGTGAACCAAGGAGATACACCACCGAAAATCATACAGGTTACTTCACCAAACGCCATGAAAACGGTATAGTTGATAATCAATCCCTCGATGGTTACATTGCCATGCAGACAGTAATCAAACATATAGCCAGCTACGGCATAGCGGAATCCGTTGAAGAAGTTGGTACACACAGCAATGGCTGTCATATAGAGCCAAGCCTTGTTGTGAACGAGGTCGGCAAACTGCTGGAAAGAGAACTTCTCAGCGCGCTTCGGCTTCTGACGTTCTTTGGTAAGGAGTCCGCAAGCCAATGTCATCACAGCTGCAATAATACCGAGCACGGCACCAATGACAGCATACTGATGTGCGGCTGTTCCACCTACCATCTTCTGGAGATAAGGGAAAGAGAGCAGGGTGACGAATCCCATGGCATAAGCACCCACCATACGGAAAGAAGAGAACTGGTTCTTCTCATCATCATCCTCGGTCATCACACCGAGCAATGAGCCGTAAGGCACATTCACCATGGTATATACCGCCATCATCAGCAGATAGAGGGCGTAAGCATAGATTCGCTTGCCCACAGGACCGAAGCCTGGAGTATAGAGCAAGAGGGCGAATATCAATCCGAAAGGAATGGCACCATAGATGAGCCAAGGACGGTAGGTACCGAAACGGCTCTGGGTACGGTCGGCAAGAGTACCCATCAGCGGGTCAGTAACCACATCGAACATGCGGGCTACGAGCATCAGTACTGCCGCATCCGCAAACGAGAGTCCGAAGACATTTGTAAAAAACAGAGGAAAAGCGATAGACATCACCTTCCATACAATACCACCCGCAGCGGCATCACCCAATGCATAAGCTATTTTTTCTTTTAAACGAGCCATTGTTTTTAATTGACAATTTATAAATTACTAAAAAAGGGATTCGCTCCCCATCTATATCTGATAATACGGATGAGGAGTACGAATCCCTACAATCTTAATACCTGAAACTTATTTACTTAAAGTCTGTTTATTTTTTGCTACCAAAGCCTTGATCTTCTCTACTGAGAACTGAGTACGATAATCATCCTTTGGTGTATTCATGCAGTAGTCTACCAATCGGTCGATGGTAGAAGTTGCCACATGCATGCGGGTATCAGAAGAAGCATAGTAGATGAATACCTTGCCATCCTCATCTGCAATCCAACCATTGGCGAAGACTACGTTCATCACATCACCGATATACTCAGGACCTTCAGGTACGAGGAGATATCCACCTGGTTCAGCAATCACCTTAGTAGGATCCTCAAGAGAAGTCATGTACATATAGAGCACATAGCGAAGACCGCTGGCACAGCCACGAACACCATGAGCCAGATGCAACCAGCCCTTATCAGTCTTGATAGGATGAGGCCCCTCACCGTTCTTCACCTCCTGGATGGTATGATAGTGACGGGCATTGATGATCTTCTCTTCCTTGATTTCGGCATGAGTGATATGATCAACAAGAGCCCAACCGATACCACCACCAGAACCTGTATCGATGAAACCATCCTGTGGACGGGTATAGAAAGCATACTTGCCATCAACAAACTCCGGATGGAGAACCACATTGCGCTGCTGGCTCTTGGTCTTCAAGTCAGGAAGGCGCTCCCAGTTTACCAGGTCCTTGGTACGGGCAATGGCTGCAGTAGCAGTAGCAGCACTGAGGTCGCCAGGCTGTGCATCATCATGACGCTCTGCACAGAACACGCCATAGATGTAGCCATCCTCATGAGCTGTGAGTCGCATATCATAGATGTTGGTAGCAGGAACAACATCCTCCGGCATGGTGATAGGCTCATCCCAGAAACGGAAGTTGTCAACACCATTAGGACTCTCTGCCACGGCAAAGAAACTCTTGCGGTCAGCACCCTCTACACGAACAACGAGGAGATACTTACCATTCCACTTGATGGCACCCGAATTGAGCGTAGCATTCATCATGATGCGCTGCATGAGATAAGGGTTGCTCTTCTCATCGAAGTCGTAACGCCACTCCAATGGTGTATGTTCTGCGGTGAGGATTGGGTTCTTATACTTTTCGTAGATACCATTTCCCCACTCTACGGGTTCATTCTTACGGCTCAACAATTCCTCATGATGAGCACGAAGTGCTTTCACTTTGTCTTGAAATGTAGTCATAATATATCTTTTTTTACTTTTTTACCTTTACAATGTCTTTGGCAAAGAGGACTTTCTTTTCCTTCTTGAATGCTTTGAAGTCCTCGACGATGGCACCATCGCCTACTCCAGGAAGATAGGCTTCCTCCTGAGGTTTATCCCAGGCATTACGCCAGAAGAGTACATAACTCAACTGATACTTCTGAAGTACAGGCCAAAGGGTTTGGGTAAACCAATCCTTCTTGCTGGAGATACCCCTGCAACCCGTTTCGGTGAGGGCAGGAATCTTGCCGACCTTCTTGGCTGCCTCCATCAGCACATCGAGCGTAGCAGCAAGGTTCTGCTGATAGTTGGCATCGCTGTTGTCGAACTCGTAGACGTCAACACCCAGCATATCCACATACTTTTCTCCCGGGAATCGCTCCAGGAATTTTTCTACCGTCTTCTCGTCGCTGAGATTTGGTGACCAAGCCCAAACGATGTTATTGCACCCTGCTTTAGTAAGTATATTTAGGGTTTTTACGTATAATTGGTTATATTGTGCAGGTGTGCAACTGCTAGTTCCCCACCAGAACCATCCGCCATTCATTTCATGCCATGGACGGAAGATGACAGGAACCAGTTTACCATCGTTTGTTTTCAAAGAAAGGATGAAATCGGAAACCTTCTTGAGCCATCCGTCGAACTTCTGTTGCTGGGCGCCTCCATCCAGGATAGCAGCTACGGCATCACCTTTCGGATCCCAGGCATTCTCGCCAGTAACCGGATTCCAAGGATGCCAACTCAAAGTAACGATGCCTCCTCTCTCATTTTGGGCAATGATTTCTTTTCGCATACGATCGAAAGATACGCCATCGAGGTTTTCCTTGCTGTCGAGCTCTAGCTTACCGAGATCAAAGCCCATCACAGCAGGATAATCACCTGTAGTGAGTAATACATCGCTCTTTCCTTCATCCCATTTCCAAGTAGTACCATACACCGGATCATCCTGATGTCCGAGCATGATTCCCTTGTTCAGTAATTTCTGCAGCCTAACCTTCAATTGCTCTGCCGGAGTATTGCAACATTGCTTTTTACCCTTGCAGCTGGAAGTATTGGCAGTTTGGACTGATGCGCCCGTAACGCCATCAACCTGTGCCACAGCTCCTTGCATCGCCATGAGGCAAGCTGCACCAATCAAAATTCTTTTTCCTATCATATATCTATTTCTTTAATTGCTGAATAATCCAAGCCTGCCACTCATCCCACTGCTCCTGATACCAGTAATGACCGGTCATCTGGTACAGACTCAAGGTCTTAGGCGCTTTTACCGAATTATAAAGTCCGTAAGACGATGTTGGCGGAACCACCTCATCATTATAACCGAAACTGTACCAGCCAGGAACGGTGATACGACGGGCGAAGTTGACGCCATCATAATAGCGTGCACCTTCGAGTCTTGCCTTTTCCAAATCTGTAAGTTTCTGCTCTTTCCATGCAGCCCCCTGTGCCTTGTCTTCCTTATAGAAATAGTGAGGCCAGCCGCCTGCAACTCCGTGAATCTCAGCTTCATAATCACACATAGCATCATGAACAGGAGCCAGGAATGTGATTCGCTTATCGAGAGCTGCCACAGCGATGGAAAGAAATCCACCCTGTGATGAACCCGTTACACCGATAGTCTTTCCGTTCCACTCAGGGAGCGAAGCGATATAATCCACACCACGGACTGCACCGGTTACTACCCGTCTGTAAGCATTGCGATAAGGATTCTCGAGATTGGTATCCCAGTAGCCTTTCAATTCGCCATTGGCAAGATCATCATAAATCTTCTGCTGCATGGTAACAGGAACACCGTGAATACCGATTTCCAGTACGATGCACTCAGCAGGAGCCGTATAAGTATCGCCGGCATAAGGGCGTACACCCGCACCAGGTACACGGAGCAAAGCCGGATACTTACCTTCTTTTACCGGTACACTCAGGATGCCATACATCTTAGAGCCCCATCGGTTGTTGTTATAACTTATTTCATATACATTCTTATCCTTGGTACAACGCTCAGGCAGAAGCACCTTGGTTGGATTGAGGTCATTCTGTCTTGCCTCATCCAGTGCCTTCTTCCAGAAAGCATCGAAATCCTTAGGTTCCTGTGCGAAAGGCTGGATCTTCTCTGGAGAGAAACCTGCCGTGCAAAGTCCCTCGTAATCCTTGCCATCAACATGAGCGATAACCTTGAGACGATAGAAGCCCGGTCTGTTCAGACTGCCGCACCATTTCATGGTTCCGCCCTTGAGAGTGGTACTTTTCTTCACCTCCGGAAACATTGCCGGACCGGCTTCATAATCAACCTTCACCTGGTTGAGTAGCGTACCGCTCTTTCTCACATTCACCGTGAAGTTAGCCTTCTCGCCTACCCGGTAATTCCAGTCCTGATGGTCAGGAGTTACCGTTACCACGATGTTGTTTCCTCTGATTTGTGCGCTGAGGCTTGAAGTCCCCAGCACACTCATCAGAACACCTATAATTATTAACCTAAAAACATTTGCTATACGATGATTCATATTGTCGTTGGTAATCTTGTTAGTTAAACATTCAGTTTTACGGTTGCAAAGTTAGGCATAATTTCCGATATATCCGTGTATTATTTTGCTGAATAAACATACTTTGTTGCAAAGGCAGAAAAATATTCGAAAATATCTGAAAACAGAAATAAGAATTGACACACATCAAGTCAGAAAAAGCAAAGAAAACAACAAAACACACACTCTATTCAACTCAAGAATTGACCGGAAACAACCAAAGACCAATTAACAAAGCACAAAAGGTTATGACAATTCATATAATAAATAATGTACGCGTACCTTATATATAATAGATAAATAATAGAATAATCAATATAAATCAACCATCAAGTAAATAAATTGTAACGCTAACACTTAATCTTTAATAAATATGACGAAAATTACATTTTATTTTCACTAAAGCAGAAAAGTATTAGTAATCAGCAAAATATGTACAAGCTATTTTGCAAAAAATAGCTATCTTTGCAGCAGATTTACAAAATAGCCTAAAGGTTTAGAATAAACAATATAAAAACAAATAAATATAATCACAACAATGGAAAAAGTAAATGCAACCTAGAGCTAGCCTCTAGCCTTTTTTTCTCATCAGAAAAAGATGACGAAGGAATAATCAGAGAGCAATAATCCGATTTGGATTCTTTCCCGTATCAATCGGATAAGTGAAAGAGCCAAACTGTTTTAACCAACTAACAAAAATTGTATGAACTTTAAAAGTAGAGAAAAGTTGCTTGCTAGTGTAGCTGCCCTGAGTCTTCTCGGCATCTCCCCTCAGCAAACTTTCGCAGCCCAGATCACAACGAATCAGGCTGTGCAACAGACCAAGAAGATTACTGGTAACGTATCCGATGCAATGGGTCCTATCATCGGTGCAACAGTAAAAGTGAAAGGCACAAAAAATGCCGCAGTGACAGACTTTGATGGTAACTACACACTGAATGTAGGTGCCGGACAGACTGTAGAGGTAACTTATGTAGGATACATCACCAAATCATTTAAGGTGGGCGGTCAGAACAAGTACAACATTACTTTGACCGAAGACAACAACAGTCTTCAAGAAGTAGTAGTTGTAGGTTATGGTACCATGAAGAAGAGCGACCTCGCTGGTGCTTCCGCTTCTATGGACGAAAAGACATTGAAGCAGACTCCTATTACCAACGTTGACCAGGCTTTCCAGGGAAAGATTTCTGGTGTAAACGCTGTCCAGACATCCGGTCAGCCAGGTTCTGCCGTAGCCGTTAGCGTTCGTGGTATCGCTACCATCAATGCCAATTCTGAACCATTGTACGTTGTAGATGGTGTCATATTCAACTCTCAGAGCAACAGCGGTTCATCACTCGGTTTGGGTGATAAGCTCGGTAACGGTTCTCACTCAGCTGTATCTCCTCTCTCTTTGATCAACCCTAGCGATATCGTGAGCATGGAGGTATTGAAGGATGCTTCTGCTACTGCTATCTATGGTGCTCAGGGTGCCAATGGTGTCGTTTTGATTACTACCAAGAAGGGTAAGGCAGGCGAAGCTAAGTTTACCTATACCGGTAGCGTAGCTGCAAGCCGACAGAACAAGCGCCTGGATATCATGAACTTGCGCGAGTTTGCAGAATATTACAATGACCTCGCCAACCAGGGCGAAATCTCCAAGCCAGACCCTGTATATAGCGACCCATCTATCCTCGGTATCGGTACCAACTGGCAGGATGCTATCTTCCAGACAGCATGGCAGCAGTCTCACCAAATCGCAGCAGAAGGTGGTACTGATAAGGTAAACTACTATATCTCAGGCAACTGGACAGACCAGGACGGTACCATCATCGGATCTGAATTCCAGCGCTACTCTATGCGTGTGAACCTCTCTGCACAGTTGAAGAAGTGGTTCAAGCTCGGCTTGAACGCAACTTATTCAAAGACATCAGAGAGCTTGAAACTGGCAGACGGTGAAGAAGGTTTGATCAACTACTCATTGACTACACCTCCAGATATCCAGATTTACAATATTGATGGCGGATACTCAAGCGTATCTAAGGAAGGATTCACCAATCCTAACCCTATCGCCATGGCTATGGAAGATGATATTCTGCTCGACCGTCAGAGTCTGAATGGTAGTGTCTTTGCAGATATCACCCTGATGAAGGGCTTAACCTGGCATAGCCAGTTGGGTTTCGATATCGGTGCATCCAAGGCTGAGACCTACAACCCGATGATTGACCTCGGTACCTGGAAGCGTCAGAGCAACCAGAGCCGTCTGCAGAAGAACAGCAATACCTTCTGGTCGTTGAACAACTATCTGCAATATAGTACCAATTTCGGCAAACATAGTCTTACTGCCATGCTCGGACAGGAGTGCTGGGAATCAAAATACGATTATACTTCAGTATTCAACACCAACCTTCCTAACGATGTAGTCCACAACCCAGCATTGGGTCAGGGCGATCCACAGATTGGGGCAGGTTGGGGAAGTTCTTCCATGGCTTCCTTCTTCACCCGTGAGACTTACAACTACGACGACCGTTACCTCGCTACCTATACTTATCGTTATGATGGTAGTTCCAACTTCGGTCCAAACAACCGTTGGGCAGGTTTCCACTCATTGGCTTTGGGTTGGCGTTTCACCAACGAGAAGTTCATGAAGAACATCAAGTGGTTGAGCAATGGTAAGTTACGTATCGGTTGGGGTCAGACAGGTAACTCCAACATCGGTGGTTACAAGTGGGGTTCTGCGATGAGCACCATGGATACAGCCCTGGGTACCAGCTTCCGTCCAGCCAACCTGAAGAATCTCGATATCAAGTGGGAGACTCAGGAGCAGTGGAACGTAGGTCTCGACCTCGGATTCTTAAACAACCGCATAAATCTGACCGTAGATTGGTACAAGAAGATGAGTAAGGACATGCTGATGCAGCTCAACCTGCCTTCCATCATGGGTACCAGCGGTAATGCATCTTCAGCCCTCGCTGCACCATACGGTAACTATGGTGATATCGAGAACACCGGTCTTGAGATTGCCCTCAACACCCACCCTATCGTTACCAAGGACTTCGATTGGAGTTCAGACGTCACCATCTCTATCAACAAGAACAAGCTGAAGAGTCTTTCCGGCAGTACCGCCTTGCTCGGTAAGGGTCAGTGGAGCGATGTGGTATCTCGTTCTATTCCAGGCGAATCACTCTACGGCTTCTACGGTTACGTAGTAGAGGGAGTATATAAGGATCTCGAAGATATCCTCAGTTCTCCGGTTCAGACTCTCCAAAAGAACAACTACAACGAGACCACTGATGCCGACGGCACCAAGCACTACTCTTGGAAGGATGCCAGCGAGCTTAATCGCAGCAACACCACCTATGTAGGTGACCTGAAATACAAGGATATCAACGGTGATGGCATCATCGATGAGAATGATAAGACCAACATCGGTTCTCCACTGCCAAAGTGGACCTTCGGTTGGAACAATACCTTCCGTTACAAGAACTTTGACCTGAATATCTTCATCAACGGTTCTGTAGGCGCCAAGGTAGCCAACTATCTGAACATGAAGATGACCCACATGAACTCACCTTGGAGCAACCAGTTGAAGGATGTCAACAAGCGAGTTCACCTCGTAGCCAAGGATGGTAACCAGATCGGTAACTGGTATGACAACATCTCTAATCTGACCGTTGACAATCCAAACTCGATGTACCCACGTGCATCCATCAACGACCCTAACGATAACGACGCATTCAGCGACCGTTATATCGAGGATGGTTCATACGTACGTTTGAAGAGCATGGCTCTGGGATACACATTCGACCAGAAGCTCATCCAGAAGATTGGTCTCACCAACCTCCGACTGACACTCACAGCGTCTAACCTCTTCACCATCACCGGTTATAGCGGTTACGACCCAGAGGTAGGTCTCTCTACTCAGAGTGCAAATGTATATGGTTTGGACTTCGGTCGCTACCCTTCTCCAACCACCATTACATTCGGTCTGAACTTATCATTCTAATATCCAAAACGAACAGTTATGAAATTTAAGAACATTAAATATACAGCATTTGTAATGCTCCTCGGTATGGGAATGACCTCTTGCGGTGACTTCCTTGACAAACCGGTAGAGGACAATTACAACACAGAGAACTATTACAATGGTGATGCTTCCTGCATCTCTGGCGTGAACTATCTCTACAATTCACCTTGGTATGATTTCCAGCGTGGTTTCATTAAGGTAGGTGAGATTATGTCGGGTAATATGTATTGGGGGGCAAGTCCTTACATGAACTTCAGTACCAATGGTACCGATGAGGACTTGGTGAATATGTCTTACTCTCTCTGGGCAGAGATTGGTCACTGCAGTACCGTTTACGAATCATTGAAGAACGCCATCAACACCTCAGAAAAGGTAAAAAACCAGTGCATGGGCGAGTGTCTTGCCTGGAAGGCGATGGCATACTTTTATCTGGTACGTACCTTCGGTGATGTGCCTATCATCCACAGCAACTCAGAAAGTCTTGGTAAAGGTGACTACAATAGTGTTAGCAAGGTAGAGAAAGCTGATGTTTATGAATATATCATCATGACCCTGGAAAAGGCAATGGAACTTCTTCCTAAGGAAAAGAACACTTCAGGCCGCATCGACTACTATTGCGCAGAAGGTCTGCTCAGTAAGGTTTACCTGACCAAGGCTGGTGTTTCAGGCTCCTTGAATCAGGACGATTTGAAGAAGGCTGCCGAATATGCAAAGGATGTCATCGAGAACTCAGGCAGAGGATTGATGGAGCACTACGAGGATATCTTCCGTGGCTCTAACCAGTTCTGCGATGAGATTATGATTGCATGGCGCTGGACAGTAGGTACTCAGTGGACTTCTCAGAACACCCTCCAGAGCGACTTGGCTCCAGAAGGTTTCGATGAGAATGGTGACTGCTGGGGCGGTTGGAATGGTCCATCAGTTGATTTGATGGAAGCCTTCGGTGTATCTCCTAAGGATGATCCAGCAAGCCGTGTAGATCCAGATCACCGTCGCAAGGCTACCATCATGATGCCAGGCGATGTTTATTCTTACTTCTGGAGAGACCACGATCTTCCTGCCAATGCACAGAAGGATCGTATCAAGAAGGGATTCTCTTACTTGGATTTCTGGTATAACAAAGCCTACAACTCAGCAGCAACTGGTCAGTGCCAGGGTCCTTGCGGTGGTAACAACGTGAAGAACCTTTATGGCGACAACGCAGACCACAAGGCAGAGTTGGGCATCACTCCAGGTCGCATGTCAAATGCTCTTCCTACTCCACTTCTCCGTCTGTCAGACATTTATCTTATCTACGCAGAGGCACAGGTTCTGATGGGTAACAATACCGACCAGCTTGCCCTGGATTGCTTCAATGAGGTACGCGGACGTGCATACGAGTGGCAGGGATTCGTAAGAAAGACCTCTCTTACATTCGACGACATCTGGAAGGAGCGCCGCCTGGAGTTTGCAGGTGAGGGTGACCGCTGGTACGACTACGTGCGCCGTGCATACTATGATGTCGACAGCTGCATCAAGGAATTGAAGGCACAGCACCGCAACCAGATGTGGAACTGTGATGAAGTTTACAAGGCATACTACAACAGTGGTACATGGGACAGCTCTAAGATGCAGTATGATGAGAATACAGCAGCTCCTAATGTAACAGCCAGCAGCTTTACATTGCCATTCCCTACTGAAGACGTAGCCCTGAACCCTAACCTGGGTAGCACCGCAACTCCAGTACACGTAGATGTACGTAATACATTCAGTTATTAATACCTATAGTTATTAATCAATAAAGAGAATTTCATTATGAAAATCAAGAATATAAATGGGGCATTGTTCGCCGTGGCACTTGCAACAGTCAGCGCGGGATTCACTTCTTGCGAGGACGAGCCAGACAAGTATGAAGTTGCAGGCGGAACCCCTACCATCGATTATGTTCGTCCTGTGGATGCAGCCAGCAAGGACTCACTGCTTACTGGTGCATCTCTCAACAATACCATCTGTATTGTGGGTAGAAACCTGAGAAGTGTGACCAAGATCAACTTCAACGACCAGGCTGCCGTACTGAACACCAGTTACATGACGGACAACACCATCATCGTAACGGTACCAAAGACCATTCCAGGCAAGGTGACTGACAAGATTTACTTCATCACCAACAACAATGACACTTTGGACTACAGCTTCAAGACCGTGGTTCCTGCTCCAACCATCAATGGCATGAGTAACGAGTGGGCGGCTCCAGGCGAAGAAGTAACCATCAAGGGCGACTACTTCCTGGATTACGACGACAGTCATCTGACTATCAAGGTGGGTGATAACTACACCATCCCTTACGAGGACTTGAAGATCAGCCTGAACAGCATCCGCTTCAATATGCCGGAGGATATGCCTAAGCATGAGCCTATCACCATCACCACCATCAATGGTACAACCAAGGCAGGCTTCCGCTATATGGACAACCGCGGTATGCTCTTCGACTTTGATACTCCTTGGAAGGAAGGTGGAGAAGTGTTGGGCAACAATGGTTGGCACAATCGTACAATCACATCCGATGGCACATCACTCTCAGGCAACTACATGGTTCTCGGTGAGACAGCCATGGGCTCAGATGGTAAATGGAACGACGGTAACTTCTCGTTCGAGTACTGGCCAGGAAGCTGGCAGGACCCAGAGACCTATTCTAGCCGTCCACGTATGCAGGATCTCGCCGACTTCAGTGACTGGAAGAACATGAGCTTGAAGTTTGAGATGTGCATACCAAAGGACAACAGCTGGTCGGCTGCTCCTATGCAGATTTATTTCGGTAGCGTAGCTCAGGTTAGTCTTGGTAATGCAGGTGTAAAGGATATCTATGGCAATGTATTGGCAGGAGCCAACAACACCTTTCTGAAAGAACAGGGTAAACTGGCACGTGCCATCTACATGCCTTGGCAGAATACAGAAGACAAGCTCTACAATACCGAGGGCAAGTGGGTAACCGTTACTATCCCATTGGCAAACTTCATTTATGACTTTGACGGCAACAAGGGATTGAGCTACAGTGGCGTGAACGACTTCAGTGCCTTCAACATCTTCATTGTGAAGGGTGCTTACAACGATGCCAACGTATTTCCTACCGGTGTGGATTGTAATCCAATCATCAAGATTGACAACATCCGTGTGGTTCCAAACAAATAAACTTATAATCTGAATTAATATGAAAAAGATAAGCAACATATTCGCCATGTTGGTGGTAGCCCTCGTAGGGCTATCGCTGACAGCGTGCAGCGACGGAGATGATCTCTCAACCGACCAGTACGGCAACGACATCTCCCTCCAGTCATTCGGTCCTTGCCCAGTACTCCGTGGCGGTACCTTGTACTTCTATGGTACAAACTTGGACCAAATTGAGTCTATCAACCTGCCGGGTGCAGACCCAATTACCGCATACGAGATTCTTCAGAGCGGTTACAACAGCAAGATTTCCATCCAGGTTCCTGCCGAGAAATGCGAACCGGGTCAGATTGTGCTGAAGACCAAGAAGGGCGGCGAGATTACATCCGTATCTCCTATCACCTATCGCGAGGACATCGAAATCACCAAGTTCTTCGTAGGTAACGAAGGTACTATGGTAGGTAATGTAGGCGACGTAGTGACCATCAAGGGTGATTATCTCAACCTGATGCACGGCGTTATCTTCGCCGGTAGCGATACCATCAAGGAGGCAGAGTTCGTAGGTCACGACCGCTATACCATCCAGGTGAAGATTCCTGCTGAGGCTCGCACAGGTGTCATCACATTGACAGATACCATCAAGGATGGTACCTCTCTGGAGACCAAGGAAGAATTGACCATCAATACGCCTGAGGCTACTCCTATCAAGGACCGCAACATCAAGGCTGGCGAAATATTGAGCATCAAGGGTGCTTCATTCGACCAGATTGTCAGCGTGAAGTTTGAGGGCGCTACTGTAAATGCAGCCGACTTCAAGTCACAGAGTGCAGCAGAGATTACTGTTGCTGTTCCAGCCAAGGCTACAGACGGTACCTTCTATGTAGTAACCAAGAGCGGCATCGAAGTTCCAGTTGGCAACATCATTACCGTGGTTCCAACCCAGCTCGTTGCAACACCTAACCCAGTGAAGAATGGTGCAGAAATCACCATCACCGGTAAGGATATGGATCTGATTACAGGTATCGCATTCCCTAACGCCAAGGAATCTAAGCTTAACAAGGTTGAGACTACAAAGGTTACTTCTACAGTACCAGAGGATGCACAGAAAGGCGACATCACTTTGAGTCTTGATAATGGCAAGACCGTTGTAGTAGCCTATACCCTGGTGGAGCCAACCGTAGCTTCCTGCACACCAGCAGCCATCACAGCTGGCGAGAAGACCGTCATCAAGGGTACAGATCTCGACCTCGTGAAGAGCATCACCTTCCCTGGCGATGTAGAGCAGACCGTTGACAAATTTGCAGCACAGAATGCCCAAGCCATCGCAGTGACAGTTCCTGCAGCATGCGCCGGTACAGGCTTCAAGCTCAACCTGAAGAATGGTACAACCATAGAGATGAAGGATGCATTGAGCATCAAGGCAGCTACCGATCCAGCTATTGCTTCTGTCACTCCAGGTGAAGCTATCGCAGGTTCAACCATCACCATCACTGGTAAGAACTTCCAGAACATCCAGAACCTTTATATCGGTTCTTACAAGGTAAACCGCTATACCTCTCGTACCAATACAGAGATTGTATGCCTGGTTCCAGCCAATGCTGAAGTTGGCACCTACAAGATTGTAATGGAAGATCTTGATGGCAACAAGATTGAAGGTTCTGAGTTCAAGGTGGTTCCTGCAGAAAAGGATATCGCTACTATCACAACCAACATAGACAACAGCGCCATCAAGTATCCATACAACTTCACTTGGGATGACACCGGTCGTTTCCGCATCATGAAGGCAGACCTCATCAAGTTGGGTGTCAAGGTAGGTTCCAAGATGCTCTTCTATAAAGAAGCAGGAGCTACCGGTCAGGTTCAGATCAACAACGCCAACTGGGGCGCTATTGATACTGTATCAGACGGAAAAGGTGACCAGAACTGTGTTGTGAAGGTATTCGATGCAGCCATGATGGAAGCTATAAACAGTATCGCTGACGGCTGGAGTGATACAGCCTTGATCCTTCAGGGTGACATGAAGAATGTAACCAAGATTGCCATCCTTCCATAAGAATAGAAATATTTAACATAAAAAACGCATTTATGTGAAATATAATTCGTAAATTTGTGGCGTAGTTATATTAACTGCGCCACATTTTTGATTTTAACCAAAACATAAACCCGATATGAAGAAAATAGCATTATCCTTACTGGTGGCTCTGAGCTGCATCTCAGCCAAAGCTGCCGACGGCAAGTCGCTGTTTGTATCATTCAACGATGGTAGCAAGATAGAGTTTGCACTGAGCACTCAACCGGAAATAACCTTCGGAAATGACAAGATGACCGTGACTTCCACTGCCACTACCGCAAGTTACGAACTGTGGAAGGTTTCGACCTTCACCTACGGTATCACTACGGGCATCCAGCAAATTGAAGCCAACAGTAAGTTTGCCTTCGAAGGTGACCGCCTCATCGTGGATGGACCCCACAACAAGGTGAGCGCCTTCGCTCTCGACGGAAAGGCTGTAAGCCTCTCCCCTATCCTCGCCGGAGACAAGACCATCATCCCGCTGGATGAGCTGACCCACGGCGTATACATCATTAAAATCAATAACAAATCCATCAAAGTAGCAAGACAATGAAAAAGATATTACTCTCACTCCTGGCAGTAATGATTTCATTCACTGCCTTGGCACAAACTGATGGTGACAAGATTACCATCAACAATTCGGAAGGAAAACAAGCTGAATGGAATCTGACTGGCGAAAGCAATACCATCAGCAGCATGAAGCACAATGCCAACAACCAACTGGAAATTTATCTGAAAGGTCTGGAGGACTTCGGAGCTTGGGAAAAATACGACATCAACAAGATCAATAATGTCGTCTTCTCTATCTATCACGAAAGCGAAGTAGGCGATGTGAATCTTGCAGACCCTTCAGCTACAGACAAGACCAAGCGTCTCTACAAATATCTGCAGCTGAATTATGGCAGCAAGATCATCTCTTCAATCATGGCAGACGTTAACTGGAACACCAAAGAGGCTGATAAGATTTATAAGGCAACAGGCAAGTATCCTGCCATGAACTGCTATGATTTTATCCATATCTATGTTCCTAAGCAGGGTTCCAAAGGATGGATCAACTATAACGACATCACCCCTGTTACCAACTGGGCAGACCAGGGCGGACTGGTATCGCTGATGTGGCACTTCAACGTGCCTAAGACAGAAAACACCACTCCGGGAACAGATGGTAGCGGTGTGACCTGCACCCCATCCGAAACATCCTTCAAAGCAGCCAACGTATTGACGGCAGGCTCTTGGGAGAACAAATGGTTCTATCAGGAGATGGACAAGGTGGTGGAAGTTCTGCAGAAGTTGCAGGATGCAGGCGTTGTTGCCGTTTGGCGTCCTTTCCATGAGGCTGCCGGTAATGCCTGTTTGAAATCTGGTGCCAGCTGGGGCAAATCCTGGTTCTGGTGGGGATATGATGGTGCCGAGACCTACAAGAAGCTTTGGCAGACCATGTTTAATTACTTCCAGAACAAGGGAATCCACAACCTGATATGGGCTTGGACCACACAGAATTACAATGGCGATGCCAATACCTATGACAATGATGCCGACTGGTATCCCGGCGACAAGTATGTAGATATCATCGGTCGCGACCTCTACGGTTATGATGCTGCCAAGCAGGCTCAGGAGTTCAAGGAGATTCAGGCACGCTATCCTGGTAAACTCATCGCTCTGGCTGAGTGCGGAACTGATGCCAACAACAATACAGCTACCGCAGGTATTGACGAAGCATGGAACGCCGATGCAAAATGGAGTTTCTTCATGCCTTGGTATGGAAGCAACATGCCATCCAACGACTGGTGGAAGGCAGCATTGAGCAGCAAGAACGTGATTACCCGCGACCAGGTAAACCTGAACGCAAACTATGTAGAGGAAAGCGCAGTAGATGCTGTGAAGAACATGGGCATCGGTACCAACTTCGGCAACTGCACAGATGTAGTTGCCATGTGGATGAACATGAACAGCAATTCTGTTACTGATTTCGAGAAAGCATGGGGACAGGTTCCTACCACCAAACCGATGGTAGATTTTCTGAAGAAGAACGGTTTTAATTCTGTCCGCATTCCAGTTACCTGGTTCCAACACATGAAGGAAGACGGAACCGTGGATGAAGCCTGGATGAACAGAATACAGGAAATCGTTGATTACGTGATTGATAACGGTATGTACTGCATCCTGAATGTTCACCATGATACAGGTGCAGACGATAAGGATGTGAAGCACTGGATCAAGGCTGATGAAGCCAACTATAAGGAGAACAAGGAGAAGTTTGAATATCTCTGGACCCAGATTGCCACCCGTTTCAAGAACTACGACCATCATCTGGTGTTCGAAGGTTACAACGAGATGCTTGATGCCGACAACACCTGGAATGCACCAAAGAGCGCAAGCAGCTATAAGGGTTTGAACAGATATGCCCAGAGTTTCGTGAATGCAGTACGTGCTACCGGTGGCAACAACGAGACCCGCAACCTCATCATCAATACCTATGCTGCAGCTAATGGTGACGACGTATTGAACAACCTCGTCATCCCTACCGACAAGGTGGATGGACATATCGCCGTAGAAGTTCACACCTATGATCCATGGGATTGGTTTGCCCAGAAAGGCAAGTGGGATGCTTCCTGCAGCAATGATATCAAGAATATGTTCACCCGCCTGGAAAATAAGTTCATCAGCAAGGGCATACCTTGCATCATCGGCGAATACGGTACACACGGAAGCAAGAGTGTCAGCAAAACCAGTTCTGCCAGCGAGATTCAGGCTGCTGCCGACCAGGCTGCCGACATCGTGAAGCAGGCAAAGGCATACGGCGTAGCCACCTTCTACTGGATGAGCATCTTCGACGGAACAGACAGAAGTGTGCCACAGTGGACCTTGCCTACCGTGGTAGAAGCCATGAAGAAGGCATATAACGAATAACAAATTATGAGAATCAAATATATTATATTGATGTTCGCGGCCCTCCTGGCTTTCTCTTCATGCGGTGAGAAGAAAAAGAAATCGTATGACGAGATTGCCATGAGCGGTCTCACAACCCGCACAGAGAATCTGAAAACCAACATCAAGGCATATGCCAACAAAGGTACGCTGATAGGCCAGATGTATGGTACCTTAACCGGAATAGGCTGGAACCGCTGGCAATGGGACAGCGACCGATGCGACTTGAAAACTCTCTGCGGTTACAGACCGGCTGCAAATGGATATGAGTTGGCTGGCATTGAAAATGGAAAATCACAGAACATAGACGGCGTTCCGTTCAAGGCTATCAGGGAAGATGTGCTGAAACACTTCCGTAAGGGAGGCTTACTCATCATGAACTGGACAATGCCTGATTATAACGGCAATGATGATATGCTGGAGGAATATACCAAACAGGTTGCCAAATATCTTGATACACTGCAAGATGGTTATGGTATCAAAGCACCTGTAGTACTCAATCTTCTTCCTATAGACGGTAAGACATGGTACTGTAAACTCAGCAAAGACGACTATATCAGTCTTTACAAGAAGATACAGGATCTCTTGGATGACGAGGATGTAACGAATGTAGTTTATAGTTATTCTGAAACCTACCAGCCGGGCAAGAATCTGATGGATCGCTATCCGGACAACAAGATTGATGTGATCAACGTGACATATCTGCAAAGCAAAAATGCCATCGACCTCCCACTCTACCAGAAGAGCATCAAGGAGATTGTGAAGCAGGCTCTGCCTTTTGCCCAAGACCACAACAATGCCTTCGGACTGACAACAGGAGTAGAATCTATTGGTGATTCCAGTATTTTTTCAGAGACATTGCTTACAGTACTCAAGCAGCATCACATAGCTTACCTGATGTTTGGCAGAAACCAGGGAGAACCGATTGAGGAGCATTACTATACTCCATATCCTGGTGTATCGAACAAGAAGACTCATGGTTTCATGGAAATGATAAATGATAAAGTTTGTGTTTTCCTGGAAAAGCTAAACGGACTATATCTGGAACATTAATCAATGTTCGAAACGGATAAAATCAAAAAGAGAGGGCATTCACATACCCTCTCTTTTTGATTGAAACTGCCAAGAAATTCAGGGTCTTTCTTTCAAAAAGAAGGAAAAGAAAAAAAATCATCCTCCTCTGGTTCCTCATTTCAAGTGAAGTTTATCTGGAGTTCAAATGAGGCTCACTTGATTCTGGGCAGGATGTATCTAAAATTACGTCGCGACGTATCTGGAGCTGCGTCGGGACGCATCTGTTACTGCGTCGGGACGTACCAGATGCTACGTCGGGACGCAATTTCGGGAACAGCATTGGAGATTATACGGGAAAAACAGCATCAAAAACACCGCTAAAAATCACCAAAAACGCCTGAGTATCGCTATTTTTATGGCAATATATGGCAGATTATGGCAATTAAAAAGCTATTGCAATATCGGGACATTCTCATAATCAAACAGTTAACGAACTATATGGCAATTCTTTTACGAAAAAACATAAAAGTATTATCATAAAAAGTCAAACAAAAAAAGAGGGTGCACCATGAACAGATGGTACACCCTCCTAAAACAACTAACAATTTCACTAAACTTATAACTTACCAATCTTCTTCATTCTGTCTACCTGCGTCTTTACTACATCCAATGTAGATTTATCGGTAGAGAAAACGGAGTTCAGACCTTGCGCCTCCTGAGCAGGATCACCGGTGTAGTCATCACCTACCTGCCACTGCTCATGCTTAGGATTGGCAAAGCCGCCCCATCCCCAGAAGTTGCAACCGGCAAAGTAACCGCCAGATGCAGCATTGTCGCCAACAAGACTGAGCACATACTTATAATATCCATCACGTGCTTCTGTTGTAGAAGAAGTTGAGAAAGAGAAACCATCACGAGGATAGCCGAACTCCTCCATCACCAATGGCTTCCTGATACGTCCGCATACCTCAAGATGTTCATCAATATACTCCTTTGTGTTCTGGCAGGAGATTCCCAAATCTTCCTGCAAATGGTCTTTTCTCGCCCAACTCCAGTTGTATGGCCAAAGATGAATGTTGCAATAATCCACATTCTTGTCGGCACAGATCCGTTCCCAACAGTTCAGTTCACCTTCACATCCCCATTTACCTTCGCTACCGATAGAAATCAGATGATTCTTATCGAGCGAACGGATCAGCTTGCTCGCTTCACCCAGCCACTTTTCGAAAGCAGGCAACTGCTCTTTGCTGAAAGCACGAGGCTCATTACCTATCTGCCATGACATGATAGCCGGGTCGTCCTTATACTTCTTCTTTGTATATCTGTTGGTTCTCGTAAGTATGAATTTCACATAATCATAGAAAAGCTGATGCGCCTTTTCGCAGGATGCATATTTGGCGACGAAGTTCATGAAGGCAGGATATCCATCTTCGTTAGGACGGAGAGCCTGGCCCAAACCAGCCTGCTCCAGGTAATAGCCATAACCGCCACTCCATTCCCAGGAATTGTTCAGATAGAGCACAGCCAGCATCTTGCGTTTGCCCATCTCCATCAGCAGATAGTCGAGACCGGCAAGAATCGTATCGTTATAAACGCCCGGAGCTTCCTGCAGCGTCGGCTCAACCTTGGTCTTCACTCCTCGCTTTCCATCAGAGCCCACCAGGATGCGGAGGTTGTCAATGCCCATCTCCTTCATCTTATCGAGTTCCTTGCAGAGACGCTCGCGGTTGCCGCCCTGTCCTTCTGAACCGAGGATGGCACCATACCAGAAATTGGTACCTACATAATAATAAGGTTTACCGTCGCGAACGAAATGTCCGTCCTTTACCTGCACAAAGTTTGACTTCGCAGAGATATTGCATGTAGCCAATGCCATCATCAATAAAACAAATATCTTCTTCATCTATTTATTAAGTTTACAGTTTAAAGATTCATTTTCGGTTGCAAAGATACGAAATAAGGGCAAAAAAGCATGATACTTTTTTGCCCTTTCTACATATAATATTGCTTTTTCTCTATTTTTCTAAGGTTTCGGATAGATTTTCAGGTAATCTTCCATCCCTTCGGCTGCTCCCTGCATCACACCTTTAAATATATAGGAGTCGGAAACTACCTGCTTCTTTCTGTCGAAGATGGTCATGTGTGGAAGAGGCTGCACATTGATATCCCAGACGTATGGGATAAGTCCTGCCTTCATTATTTCGGCAGTCACAGCACCATACCATGCCATCATACTCTCATTATGCTTCTCCTGATTACCACCGAAGAGAGAGGCATCCTTACGGTTGGCACCATATTCGCCGATGACTACCGGATAACCCAGATCTACAAATTTCTGTTTCATCTTCATCACCTGATTGGTGATATGCTGGTAGGCATCCACGTTCTTATTATTATACCAGATGGTGTTTACGGTTCGTCCCTGGTCATCGGCTGGCGCATATCCTTTCCAATAAAGAGCCACCTTGCCCCAATCGGCATCTTTGTCCATCAGGGTAAATATATAAGGATCGTAGAAATGAACCTCTGCCATCAGACGATTCTTCGCATTATCTTTCAGACGGGTGATGTCGTAAGAATCCTTGGCTGCCAAATCAATCTCGGTCTTTGGAGTCTGTACGATGAGCACACGGCTGGCATTATTACCACCGGTAGCACGGACGGCATCGATAAACACCTGTTCGTATGCCAGGAGACGGTCGGCAAACTCCTTACTATCAGGAGCCAGCATGTCGCCTTGAACCTGCGGACTGGCGCCTCCCACTCCCGGTTCGTTGAGGGCAGCAAAGAGAACCCGCTGGTCATATGTCTTGAATTCCTTTGCTATATTCGTCCACTGCTTGCGGAACATCTCCTTATATTCTGTCACATTCGCCCCACTGGTAAAGGCATCATGTTCCATCCATCCGCCATCCCAGTGTTCGTTGATGATGACACAGAGACCGGCATTGAGACCATAGTTTACGATTTCCTTGATTCGTTTCATCCAGACAGGATCTATGGTCATATTCTCCTTATCCGTAAGATGTCCAGCCACCCAGGATGTAGGGATGCGAAGACTGTTGAACCCCTGCTGTTTCAAACTCCGGATATAGCTCTCAGTAGTCTTATCATTCTGCCATGAAGTTTCCGACTTCAGTCCTGCCTGATTGGTAAAGACATCATTCCAGTCGCACGCCTCCATCGTATTACCCAGGTTGACTCCTGGAGCCATATAGTGAGCCAGTTCGGTAGCCGTGAGTTTCATTTTCGAGATACGGTCATCCACTGGTTTTACCTGTGCGCCAGCCCAAGCAAAATGAGCGGCAGCCAATATAATCATAACTATCTTCTTCATATATCAATCTAACATATTATCGGGTTTTGAAGTTATCATGTTGCAAAGATAGCGAAAAAACTGTAGCGTGAATGTATACTTTTGATAAAAGGATAAGTATATTATGTTAGGATGTACGATATTTGCACAAAAAAAGGACGCACATCAGAGAAAAATTCCCCTGATATACGCCCACACCTACTTTATATCAAACTAGTTTAATTAACATGATATTTTATCAACCCCGGCATCGGAGCTTTCAATATCTGGGAAATCTTGAGATGAAACTCATCCTCCATCACATTTCTCAAAGGTGATTCAAAGTAATGAGCTATGCTTCCAACAAAACCAAGCATCGGGATTTCTTCTTCCAAGGATGAATGCCATGCCTTCATGCCTGGCTCCAACTGGCTTATATCCTCGGTGCTCGCCTTGACATATTTAATATAAGGTGCGAGATTCTTTGCGTAGAACTGATTAAAACTCTCCAGTATCATACGATAGAGAGCCATCGCTTCATTCAGTTCGTCAGTCCCGTTCTCGTGTTTCTCACCTTCTGCTATCTGTTCTGAGATAAAAGGACAGATGGAAGCCAGAAAGCGATTGGCAAGCGGCTGTCTGTACACCTTATTAATAATAGTAGGATAATCCAAGCCTGACCAGGCAAGATATTTATTCTTTAGCGATACAGGCAATGTGCCCTTGAAGATACCATTGAGAAAAAGTTTGCCGATTACTGCCCCACTACCCTCATCGCCCAGGATATATCCCAACGGAGGCGTGTTCATCACAATCTTCTCTCCATCATAAAGACAACTGTTGGCACCGGTTCCCAAAATACAGGCAATACCCGGTTTCTTGCCAAAGAGGGCACGGGCTGCTCCCAGCATATCACCTTCTGCCTCAACCTTGGCTTCGGGAAAAGACTGCTGCAAGAGTGATTTCATGCGAGACTTCATCGCCTCGGTTACTCCACTGCCATAAAAGAAAACCTGCTGAGGCTGCTCTGACAGAACAAGTTCCTTACACAATACATCCAATATCTCGGCATCACTCTGATGAATCGGACTGATGCCCTGCGTCTTACAGGTAACCATCACGTTACCCTGTTCATCAACCAGAGCCCAATCGGTCTTGGTACTGCCACTATCTGCTATGAGTATCTTCATATTCTTATCTGATTAATTAACATATCCTTTGACGTTGCAAATGTAATCAATTTATATGAAAAATGCAAAAGATAACCCTAAAAATCGAACGTAAAGATGCTAATATATCAAAAAAGGCGATTTTCTCTTTGCTTTTTCACGAATTATTAATAACTTTGCAGTCAAATTTACTAAATATGAAGAAGAGACTATACATCATAATTCTGCTGATGGTGGCATTCGTGCTGCCAAGCAACGCAGTGCTCAAGGAAGCCAACCTGGACACAACACTCTATATGCTGCGTACAGAATTGACCAACTATCACATAGACTTGGAGAAACAGAACCAAGCTGCCAAGGCTCAACAGTTGGCTGTGATTCAGGAACTCATCAGTATTGTGAAACAGGCTGACCAGAACTCCATCATGCTCTATTCGCAGCGCAATGGGTATATTTTCGACATGACGTATGCCTGTCATGAGGCTACAGAGCAGTTTAAGAAGTTTAAGTCGAAGGCTGTTCCTTTCCGCCAGATGATCAAGAAGAACAATGTTGAGGTGGCTCGTTTCGATTCGCTCATCAACTATCTCTACGGCATGAACACCATGTTTCTCAGCGAAGAAGCACAGGTGAACCGAAACGTAGACCTGACTCTGGCAGTCAATATCCGCCGCCAGCTGGTAGAGAAACAGAAACAGTTGCAAACCTATGTGCAGGCTTACGACCAAACCGACCGTAAGTTACAGGCGCTCAACGACTATGCCAACCGCAGATACAAAGATATCCAGAACAGCATCTTCAATAATAGAGACGACAACTATCTGCGCATACTCCGTAACTTCAGCATGAACTATAAGGAGACGAAGACATCTGTAACCGAGAAATACAAGTCCGTACCGGGCATGATGTCGCAATGGGATGTTCGTATCATCTTCATCCTCTTTGGTATCATCGTCTTCTGGGGACTAATCTCCATCTTCCTCAATCTCTTTACCATCCGCATCGTGATTACCCAACTCATGAAGCATGGTATGTTCGAGAACAGAAAGGAAAGTTTTATGGCAAAACGACCATGCCTTATCATGGCGATGACGGTAGTAACCTTCGCATTCATCCTGGGTATCGTAAGAATGGCGGTTACCCAGAACTTCGTGATTATGGCAAGCCAGCTGCTGGTAGAATATTCCTGGCTAGTTGGCGTCATCCTGGTATCTATCCTGCTACGTGTAGACAACGATAAGATCAAGAATACCTTCCGTATCTATTCACCATTGATGCTGGTAGGTTTCATCGTTATCGTGTTCCGTATCATCCTGATACCAAACGACCTGGTAAACCTCATCTTTCCACCAGTCCTTCTGCTCTGCACTCTCTGGCAGTGGAATGTGATTGGCAGAAAGCACAACCAGGTATTACGCACCGACAAGACATACGCATTCATATCGCTTGCCGTATTCGGAGTAAGTACCATTTTTGCCTGGACAGGTTTCACACTGCTTGCCGTCCAGCTTATCATCTGGTGGACCATGCAGCTTACCTGTGTGCTTACCATCACCTGTTGCGAAGGATGGCTCAGCGTATATGCCAAGCGTAAGAAGTTGGCTGACAAGGCGATTACCGACAAATGGCTGTATCGCTTTATCTATAAGGTATTGCTCCCTATTTCAGGCGTACTCTCGTTCATCATCTCTATCTATTGGGCTGCAGATGTATTCAACATGAGTGATACGACATGGGAGATATTCAACAAGGATTACATCAAGACCAGTAACTTCACTGCATCGCTTTTCAGTATTTCAGAGGTAGCTTGTCTGTACTTCCTGTTCAACTACATCAACATTACTTCTGTAGATTTCATGCGTCATCACTTCGAGAAGGCAGACCCGGCGTCGGCTGCTTCAAAGATTGTGATGTTCAAGAACGTGATGCAGGTGATTATCTGGGGTATCTGGCTGCTGATAGCCCTGAATGTGTTCCAGGTAGGAAAATCATGGCTGCTAGCTATCTTTGCCGGTTTATCAACTGGTCTGGGTTTTGCATCAAAGGATATTCTCGAGAACATCTACTACGGCATCTCTCTGATGATGGGCCGTGTGAAGGTGGGTGACTATATTATCTGTGATGGCACCCGTGGTAAGGTAAGCAGTATCAGTTATACCTCTACGATGCTGGAGGCTACCGACGGTTCGGTCATAGCCTTCCAGAACTCGCAGCTCTTCTCGAAGAACTACAAGAACATGACCAAGAATCATGGTTATGAGCTGGATATTCTGGAGGTAGGTATTGCTTATGGCAGCAATGTGAAGGAAGTGAAACAGATTCTGATTGATGCCCTCATGAAACTGGACTGTATCTATCAGGACAATGGGGTGAAGGTGTTACTGAAGAGTTTCGATGACAGCTGCATCACACTCAAGATTGTTGTATGGGTCAACGTGCTTACCCAAGCCATCGACGATGCCACCATCATGGAGTGCATCTACGATACGCTCAACGATCACAACATCGAGATTCCGTTCCCACAGCGTGAAATTACAATTAAACAAGTTAATAATTAACAGTTTACAGTTAATAGCAGGTTTACTCCCTATTAACTATAAACTATAAACTATAAAAAAATATGGCAACATTCATAGCAGGTCCTTGCGTCATTGAGTCAATGGAACTATTGGAAACAGTAGCTCAGGAACTCGTCCGCATCAACGAAAAGTTAGGAACCCAAATCATATTCAAGGCTTCATTCGACAAAGCCAACCGTACCAGCATCCACTCTTTCCGTGGTCCAGGACTGGAGAAAGGACTCCAGATGCTGGGAGATATCAGGAAGAAGTACAACCTTCAGGTTACAACAGATATTCATGAGAGTTATCAGGCTTCAGCAGCAGGCGAAGTATGTGATATTCTCCAGATTCCAGCCTTCCTCTGCCGACAGACCGACCTTCTGGTTTCTGCAGCTAAGACAGGCAAAACCGTCAACATCAAGAAGGCACAGTTCCTGAGCGGAAGAGATATGAAATATCCTGTAGAAAAGGCTTTAGAGAGCGGTGCCAAAGAAGTTTGGCTCACAGAACGCGGCAACTGTTTCGGCTATAACAATCTCGTGGTAGATTTCAGAAACATCCCTGACATGAAGGAGATTGTGCCAAATGTCATCATGGACTGTACCCATAGCGTTCAGCGCCCGAGTGCAGGTGACGGCAAAACCGTAGGCGACCGTAAGTTCGTTCCAGCAATGGCAAAGGCGGCTAAAGCTTTCGGAGCTACCGGCTACTTCTTTGAAGTACATCCAGCCCCAGACCAGGGCAAGAGCGATGCTGCCAATATGCTGGAATTAAACAAGTTGGAATCACTTATAGAAGAACTCCTGTAAGTGAAAAACGAAGAAAAAACGTTCGGCGTCCGAAGGGAAAGCCAATTCAAATGATTTAGAAATGACCGATAAAAATAACAATATAGATGATAAGATTGTTCGCGGTTATGGCGAACAGGCTCTTAGAAACGAGGCGCAGGCCATTCTCGACCAGATACCTTATCTGGATGACAACTTTGAGAAAGCTGTAGCCATGATGTATCAATGTCAAGGCAAGATTATCGTTACAGGTGTGGGCAAGAGTGGACACGTAGGTGCCAAGATTGCCGCTACACTTGCCTCTACAGGCACACCAGCCTTCTACATCAATCCACTGGATATCTATCACGGCGACTTAGGTGTGATGACCGACAAGGATGTGGTTCTGGCACTGAGTAACAGCGGTCAGACCGATGAACTGCTTCGTTTCATCCCGATGGTACTCCACATGAATATTCCTATCATTTCCATCACCGGAAATCCAGATTCCCTGCTGGCAAAATACTCCAACCATCATATCACCGTAAAGGTAAAGAAGGAGGCTTGTCCGCTGAACCTAGCCCCTACCAGCAGTACTACTGCAGCATTGGCTATGGGTGATGCACTGGCTATCGCCCTGATGCAGGTACGCCACTTCAAGCCTCGTGACTTTGCACAGTTCCATCCTGGTGGAGAATTAGGCAAACGACTGCTGACCACAGCAGAAGATGTGATGCGCAGCGATGATATGCCTATCATTCCTAAGGAAATGCACCTGGGCGAGGCTATCATCCACGTAAGCAAGGGCAAACTGGGATTGGGTATCTCATTGGATGAAGACAACCACGTTATCGGACTTATTACCGATGGTGATATCCGACGCGCCATGGAGAAATGGCAGGCAGAATTCTTTAACAAGACTGTAAGCGACATCATGACCACCACTCCGAAAATGGTGACTCCGAAGACGAAGATTTCGGAGATTCAGCGCATCATGCACAAATATAAGGTGCATACGGTACTGGTTGTAGACAAGGATAATCATCTGAAAGGTATCGTAGACCACTATGCCTGCATGGTATAAATTTTTAGGCACGGATTACACAGATTACACGGATTTATAGATAACACGGTTATAGATAAGATGAGATATTTTTTATTAATAGCGACATTATGGCTGTCTTGTTCGCTGTGCAGCGCACAGACTAGCGATTCATTGATTGTTAATCAGCTTCGTGGGAAAGGTGTCAGCTTTTCTCACGATAATTCAGTAACCCTACTGATGAACGGTCAGGAAAAGTTTGATGATATGTTCCAGGCAATCCGACAGGCTAAACATAGTGTACACCTGGAATACTTCAACTTTCGCAACGACAGCATCGCCTCCCTCCTCTTCGACCTACTAGCTCAGAAAGTCAAGGAGGGTGTAAAGGTGAGAGCCTTATATGATGGTTTCGGAAACTCTTCCAACAATAAGCCTCTGCGAAAGAGACATCTCAAGAACATCCGTGCCAACGGCATAGAGATTTATGAATATAAGCCCCTGAAGTTTCCATGGGTACATGCAATCTTCAACCGTGATCACCGTAAAATCGTAATCATTGACGGACAGATTGCCTACACAGGCGGTATGAACGTTGCCGACTATTATATAAAAGGTACGAAGGTTGTAGGAGAATGGCACGATATGCACTGTCGCATCGACGGAAGCGAGGTGAATACCCTGCAGAAGATATTCCTCAAAATGTGGAATAAGGTGAGCGGACAGAATGTGCACAGCACTGAGTTCTGGAGATATAAGAAGAAGGATTATCTGGTAGAGAATCTCAAGCCAGATACGACAGCAACAGCCTACAGAAAGATGGTCGGCATCATTAATCGTGAGCCTCATATAACAAAGGATATCATCCGATATTTTTATGTGAATGCAATCAATGATGCACAGGACAGCATCAAGATCATCAGCCCCTACTTCACCTTGAGTCATAAACTCAAAAAGGCATTGAAGAATGCTGTGAAAAGAGGAGTGAAAGTAGAAATCATGCTCTCTACCAAGAGCGATATTCCGCTGACTCCTGACTGCGGTTTCTATAATGCCCACAAACTGATGAAGGCAGGATGCAATGTTTGGATGTACACACGGGGCTTCCACCATACCAAGATTATCATGGTAGACGGCAAGTTCTGTACCGTTGGCAGTGCCAATCTCAATGCCCGAAGCCTGCGCTGGGACTATGAAGAGAATGCAGTGATTGTGGATTCTTGCACTACCCAACAACTGGTACAGCTCTTTGATGGGGAAAAGAAAGACAGTTTCTTACTCAATGAGAAGAACTGGAGAGAGTGGCGTACGGGCTGGCAAAGATTCAAAGGATGGTTTGCCGCAAAGGTACTCACTCCATTCTTGTAAAAACAAGATATAAGTATAACCCAACTTTCACTAGCAGAAGTAAAATAAACAGAGATGAATGAAGAAATGATGAAAGCCATGGCTGGCAAACAGATGCCGGAAATGGCAATAGTAGAGAGCAATACACTCGCCGCAATGGGACTCAGACAACTGCTTGAGTCAGTGATGCCCATGATGAAAATCTCGACCTTCGGTTCGTTCCGTCAGTACGAGGCAAACAATCCTGACCACTTTGTTCATAGTTTTGTATCTATGCACATTGTACTGGAACACCGTTACTTCTTCACACAGGGCAACAGGAACCACCACGTGATCGTTCTAACACCCAGCAACGATCCCAATTCGCAACTTGCAGAATTTCATTGTCTCTGCGTCAATGTACCAGAAGGATACCTGATAAAAGAGTTTCTCAACCTGCAGCATTCCGGTCATCCTCATGGCGAACATATCCCTGCCATGCCCCCTGTCACTCAGGAAAAAGTTCTGTCGGATAGAGAAATAGAGGTATTATCTCTGGTAGCACAAGGGAAAATCAACAAAGAGATAGCCGACCAACTCTGTATCGGACTGACTACTGTGATTACCCATCGCAAGAAAATACAGGAAAAACTGGGATTAAAAAGTGTGTCATCACTCACTATTTATGCTGTGATGCATGGTTTTGTTGACATCAATATGATCTAGCCTTTACCATAAATAGTGATGCAGAATCATCACATACCTAAATATAATGATAGCGCCTTCCCCTCATGTGAGAGGAAGGCGCTATCATTTTAGGAAAAATAACATTATTTAAACAGATATTCCACAGATAAGCTACAGCTTTACAGAAGAAATATCAACCAAATTGTTCACGATGGCATAAATTGTAAGACCTGCTGGAGAGTGAATCTGAAGCTTTCGGGCGATGTTTCTGCGATGCGTAATGACCGTATTGATAGAGATAAACAGGTGGTCAGCAATCTCCTTGTTGGTCATTCCCTGAACCAAAGCAACAATCACATCTTTCTCACGGTCGCTCAACTGTTCATCGCTCATCGGAGTCTGATTAATCATGCTCGAAATCTTGGCACTCACATCGTTCTGCTTCAGTTTACGCTCTGCATTTCTTACTGCAGGAATAAAGATTTCTTCCTCAACCTCAGAATGATGTTTCAGCCATTCCTCATTATTATATATATCATAAAGAGTGGCGCTGAGCTGATTATTATGCAAGCCATCAGAAGGCAAATACTTGATAATGATACTCTTGAGTTCCTTTAACTTCAAATCTACCTGAGCATGGTGCTTCGAGAAGGTTTCTATATCAAAGTTTGCATTGGCATTACCATCTATAAGTGCCTGAACATAAGGGAATACCATTCTTTCCTCATACTTCATGTGATTGGTGATGCTATGGGCATAGTCATCATAAAGCTTGAGGATAAGGCGCGCCAGATTATCCTTTTCATCCAGCGCTTCAACCAGTTCCTTACGGATAAACGGCAACTGGAAATCTATGTAATAGGCATGCGATGCTTTGAGATAATGCAATAGGGTCGGCAGCGACAGGCGGTCAGCATCGTCATACTCCTTGTAACCATTAATCGTCAAGTTAACCACGGACAGGAAAGTATAGGTATCCACCTGCTGTTCTTCGCAAACTTCGCACACAGTTTTATCACCAAAGCCCAGGTTGATACCGAAGCTGCCGAGGCTCTGTAAAATGTTATAATTGTCTCTAATGATGCTGATCATCTTGTCATCAGCTTCATACATCTTCTGATTTTTCATCTTTCTTTATCCTTAAATGAAAACATCCTTGTATCAAGAACATTCATAATGTTTCTATTTCGGTTGCAAATATACAAAAAAGTTTCGAAACTCGCAATACCTAAAAATGGGGATGCGCCAGTTTACCGATTTTTAGGTATTGCAAGATATTTCAAAACTCTGTAACTTTGCACCCAAAATCGAGAAAGAGCGCGGTGATGATTGCCACTCCCGAGCGGCAGAGCTGCGTAATTCCTTATCATGCCTCATGGCTTTAAGGAGATACTAGGCCTCTAAAGTATCGAGACCGCAAGCAGACATCCGCGCTCTTTCCTTTATATAAAATTATACGATAACAATAATTTCAAAATATTAAAGATGAACAGTTTAAGAATTGGATTGATGTCCGCTGCCCTCGTTGCCGGTTTGGCAACGGCAAGTGCACAAACTGTGGCTGCCGATAGTGTGATGCAGCATGTAAACGGCAAGCGCCTCAGCGTGGGTGGTTATGGCGAGGTTGCCATGAGCCGTAACTTCTATAGCGACGCAGGAAAACGCTACTCTAACGCCACCGCTTATAAAAACGCACCCGACCACGGACGCTTCGACATTCCTCATGCAGTAATCTACCTGGGTTACGACTTCGGAAAGGGATGGTCCATGGGTACTGAAATTGAGTTTGAACACGGAGGTACCGGACAGTCTATCGAATACGAGGCAGAGGAGGCCATCGAGTATGAACAAGAGGTAGAGAAAGGTGGCGAGGTGGAACTCGAACAGTTCTGGATTCAGAAATCATTCGGTCGATGGGCTAACATCAAGGCTGGACACATCGTTGTACCTGTAGGTCTTACCAATGCCTATCACGAACCATTGAATTTCTTTACTGTTTATCGTCCGGAAGGAGAAAACACCATTCTTCCTTGTACATGGCACCAGACTGGTATCAGTTTCTGGGGAAAGAGCGGTAAGTTCCGCTACGAGGCACAGTTTCTGGCAGGTTTGAACGCCTACCGTTTCAGTCGCAGCAACTGGATTCAAGGCGGTGCCAAGAGTCCATACGAGTTTGAGGTAGCCAACAAATATGCCGTTGCTGCCCGTGTAGATAACTACAGTATTCCTGGTCTGCGCATCGGACTGAGCGGTTACTACGGCAAGGCGATGGGCAACACCACCCCACAGGATACCCAACACAAAAACATCAAGGGAAACGTATATGTAGGTGCCTTCGACTTCACCTACAACAAGTACAACTGGAAGATTAGAGGCAACGTGGATTATGGCTATGTAAGCGATGCTACAGCCATTACCAGCATTGTATATCCTGGTACGGCTAACGTCAAGCCTAATGAATCAGGCAGCGGCAAATACTTCGGCAGTCATGCCATCGCTACCATGGTGGAAGCAGGCTATGATGTCTTCTCTCAGATTTCCAAGTTGCGTGAAAACAACCAGAAGCTGTATGTGTTCGGTCATTTCGAGTATTACGATTCATCCGTTCACAATACCACCGCCAAGTGGACCAACCGCAAAATTGTGGCAGCAGGTATCAACTACTTCCCTCTCCCACAAATCTGTGTGAAAGCTGAATACAACCAGCGCATCTTCCACTCTAAGTACAACAATGAGCCAGCCGTGAACATCGGCATCGCTTATCAGGGCTTCTTCCTCTAATCCAGGTGAAAAGAGCCGTTTCATAGAATAATAATTATCATATTCAAACATAAAAAACAAAGAAACATGAAAAAGATTTTTCAGAAGGCATTCTTGTTCGTAGCAACAATGACCTTATCTTTGGGTTTCGCTTCTTGTAGCGATGATGATGGCCCAGTAACAGAGGGTAACGTAGTTCCAGCAACAGAATTATCAGCAGTTGCCAACACTTATGTAAACGACATTATCAATCCTACCTACAAGGATTTGAGAGACAACGCTAAGGTTCTGAAGGATGCATGCGACAAGGCATACGCCAACGCCAAGGCTGGCAACTTGAGCGATGCAGATATCACCGATGCCTGCGAGGCTTTCAAGAACGCTCGTCGTGAATGGGAGCGCAGTGAGGCATTCCTCTATGGTGCAGCAGCCAACAACGAGATTGACCCACACATCGACTCATGGCCACTCGACCACGACCAGATGGTAGAGGCACTCAACAACCAGAACATCATCGCCGGAATCCAGGGTTCAAACCCAGCTCAGTTTATCTATACCGAGAACAAGAACTTCGACTCTGTAATAGGTTTCCACGGATTGGAGTTCGTACTCTTCCGTAATGGAGCCGCACGTACTGCAGCCATGCTGAACAACAACGAGACAGAAGAGGGCATGACCACCGTAAAGGGTATCGACGAGTTGGCATTTGCTGCCGCTGTAGCTGGCGACATCTACAACATGACTTCACTCCTCCAGTATGGTTGGAATGGTGATGCAACCCTCGGTTCTTGGTTGACAACCAATTGCAAGTGGGTGGTTGATGGTCTTGCTGGTCTGGAGGAGAGTGCTGGTGCCCTTTCTTCTGCAGGTATCGGTTACGGTCAGTTCTTCCTCAATGCCACAGGCGACAAGGCTTGGTTCCCTACATGGCAGGAGACCTTGGAGAATGTATTCGTAGGCGGCTGCTCAAGCATCTGCCAGGAGGTTTACACCCAGAAGCTGGGTCAGGCTTACCGTGTAGCTACCGGTCATGGCGGTACAACAGAGGATGGCGAAGCTGAATCTCGCGACTACATTGAGTCACCATACAGCAAGCGTTCATTCATCGACTATCAGGACAACATCTACTCTATCAAGAACTCTCTCTATGGTACACGTCATGTAACTGCTACAACTCCTGTTGCTAATTCATTGATGACTATCATGAAGAAGTACAACTACAGTGGCTACAACGCATTGAATACAGCTCTTGATGAGGCTATCGCAGCATTGGAGTCTGCCAAGAAGAGCGGTATCGCCTTCGTGGATGATCCAGCCAATGCTCAGGTAAAGACTTGCATCGACAAGATCAACACCCTGGACGACGAGTTGAACAATGCGGGTGCCTGGTTCCGCGCCTTGAAGGTTTCAAAGTAATTTATCCATTACAGCAGAAACAACAGGAATAAAGGATTACGTAGCTTTGCTTTCTTCAATAGAAGCGAAGCTACGTCATTTAGGTTAAATATAATATATCACAAAGAAAATACATTATGAATAAGAATTTTAAGAATTACGCCTACCTGTCGTTCGCCCTGGCTTTGGCTACGACAATGGCTAGCTGTTCTGACGATGACAACAAAGTTGAAATTCAGGAAACAGATGCCACATACGTAGGTAAAGAAGTGGGTAACTTTACTGCAGATGAGTGGTATCCAGGTGGTAAGCTGGGGACAACAGAGAACACTGGTTCCAGCAGTTACTCTGACCAGACCCCTGCCGTAGATAACGATCCAGAACTCTTCAAGCAGTTCTTTATCGGCGAGCAGATATTCGAGCGCCAGTATTCATGGAACACCGGTGCCTTCAAGGGCTTGGGTCCTGCTTCTGTACGCTCATCTTGCTTTGACTGCCACCCAGAGTATGGTCATGGCAAGCGCAAGGCACAGTATGAAACCCGCTATGGTAACGGTAATGGTTATCTGCTCGTAGTTTATCATCCTGTAGATGGTGCCAACAGCAATGATGGTGGCTATGTAGCTGAGGTTACAGGTATGCCTCAGACACAAGCACAGTCTCCATTCTTGCCACCTATCGATGAGAGCAAAATCAATATGAGTTGGGAGCACGTCAACAAGATGGAAACAGAAGAGATACCATCCATGCAGTTCCCTGATGGCGAAAAGTTTGATTTGATTTATCCTGAGATTTCTATCCCTAAGAGTGCCTTCAACACCAGTCCTACTCCATACGAAACCGGCAATGGTGCAGTAGCTGTAAGATTGGAATCTACCATCGGTATTGGTGGTACAGGACTGGTAGATGCCATTCCTAACGAAGCTATCAAGGCACAGTATGCATCAGAGGCATCTTACTTCAAGAAAGCTGGACTTGACGTAAAAGAATACATCAATCCATCATTTTGGGATGCCGACAAGAATGACTTTACCGACGGAGCATACTATACAACATTTGGTAGAGATAGCAAATACGCTATTGGTGGCGTGCATGCAGATGGCAGCACATTCGATCCAAACACCTCTGAATTGAACAAAAAGATTGTCAAGCGCTTCACTTATGCCTTGACCCGTGGTAGTTTACAGGATGGTCCTGGTGCTAACGCTATCTGGAACATCACCAATGTTACCCGTCAGGATCGTCCTTGCCTCTATACCACGACCCCTTGGGCAAAGGCAATGTCAGAGAATACGGATGTGATTGCAGCCATCAAGAAGGACCCTACCTCTCCATATTATGCAGATGGTACTGACGAGGGAATCAAGGAAGCAGTAGTAAACCTGTTGGATCCAAAAACCAACCAGTTTGACAACCAATGGCACAACTTCAAGCCTGAGCAGAGCATGGACGATTTCTATGCCTTCATGGTATGGCATCGTGGACTTGCAGTACCTCGTGCCCGCAACTTGAATGATTCACAGGTACAGCAAGGTAAAAAACTCTTCATGGAATGGGGCTGCGCCAACTGTCACAAGCCATCATGGAAGACCGGTGACGATAACTACGTAACATCCAAGTACATCGCCGACAAGAAGTTGCCTCGTTATCAGAACCAGACCATTTATCCATATTCTGACTTCATTCAGCACAAGCTCTATATGATGAACGACATCCATGGATCATGGTGCCGCACCACTCCACTTTGGGGTCGTGGCTTGAGCTATCTGAACACAGGTGCAGAAGATCGCCTACACGACTGTCGTGCCCGCAACGAGGTGGAAGCCATCATGTGGCACTGCTACAGCAAGAAGAGTCATGCCTATAGTTCAGCCATGAACTTCTACAAAGCATCGAAGAGCGATCGTGATGCAGTGGTTAAGTTCCTGCGTTCTATCTAATGATAAGATATTACAAGAAGAAACAAAAATAAGAAAAGCTGCCAGGCTATCAAAAGCATTTGGCAGCTTTTTTATCAGAACCTCTAAATATACGTATAAAATCTTGCTTGTCTCCGAATAATATCGTAATTTTGCAGCGGAAATTCTATCAAGATTCCAACTAAGTATGGTTAAAAAGATTATATTCATTCTTTACATTCTTGTGCTCGTATGCATGGCTGCCGCCACCATCGTGGAAAAAAGCCAGGGCACGGATTATGCCCATGCCCACTACTATGGGGCATGGTGGTTCATTCTTATCTGGACAGTACTTGCTGCCCTCGGTGCGTTCTACATCATCAAAAGAAAAGTGAAGTGCGCTTCTACATTGGCACTCCATCTCTCCTTCATCATCATCCTTGCCGGGGCATTGCTCACACATATATCGGCTAAACGGGGCATGATTCATCTGCGCATCGGTCAGCCTACAGATACTTATATGGCTCAGGATGAAGAGCAGGGTATGCAGGAAGAGAAACTCCCTTTCTCGCTCTGCCTGCAGAAGTTTGAAGCGAAGATGCACGATGGAACCAACGCCGTGGCTGACTATTCTTCAAAATTCACCGTAATAGACGGAGATGATAAGAGCGAAGGCGAAGTTTCGATGAATAACATCTATTCCCACCGGTCTTACCGTCTTTATCAGTCATCTTACGATGAAGACGGCAAGGGAAGCGTGCTCGCTATCAATGCCGATCCATACGGCATACCAGTCACCTATACTGGCTATGCGCTGCTCTTCATCTCCCTCGTATGGATGCTCTTCGACCCTAAGGGCGGTTATCGCAAACTACTGAAGAGTCCTTTGCTCAAGAAGGGAGCCTTGATAACAGCACTCCTCCTCAGCATGGGCAATATACAGACACTGCATGCAGAATCTGCAACAGGCAATCTCCAAAATGCTGTATTGCCAAAGGAAACTGCAGAGAAGTTTGGCGAGCTTCATATTCTCTACAACGACCGCATCTGTCCGGTACAGACCTTTGCCCTCGATTTCTGCAAGAAGATATATGGAGCCAGGAGCTATCTGGGATTGACTGCAGAACAGGTACTCTCTGGTTGGGTATTCTATGGAAATACTTGGGCAAACGAGCCTTTCATCAAGATCAAGAGCGGAGATATGAAAACAGCGATGAATCTGCCTGACTATGCTTCGCTCAATACTTTCTTCAATCGTGAAATGGGTGGCTATACCATCGGACAGTATGTTCAGGAATACTACAATGGGCAGCAGGACAAGTTCCATCAGCAAGCCGCCGATATCGATGGCAAGATACAAATGATCATGGAGTTGCGAGAAGGTATCTCATTGAAAGTTCTTCCTTACACCTTCACCAAGAATGTGAAGGCTACCAAGGATCATTCATTCATCAAGGCTGGCACTACCACGTGGTTTTCACCTGTAGATAAGTTGCCACAGGCCGTGGAGCACCAGCATGCGCTCTATATCAGGAATGTATTCTCCCTGCTGAATGGCGATGTAAAGGCAGGCAATACGAGCCGTGTAAACGAGTTCTTCGTCAAGATGAAGAAATATCAGGAGGTTAGTAGCGGTAATTCGCTGCCAACAGCTACACAGTATAAGGCAGAACGCATCAATAATGCCTTTCCTTTTGCCACCATTCTCTTCATGGCAAACCTCACACTGGGCTTCATTGCCCTCTTCTACACCATCTATCGCATGACGAAGAAGAGAGAAATCAAGGCATTGAACATCGCTTTGCCTATCTTGCTTTGCGTTTCCTTCTTTGCCTTAACCTTCGGATTGGCATTGAGATGGATTATCAGCGGCAACATACCTATGTCTAACGGATATGAAAGTATGCTGACTGTAGCCTGGTTCGTGATGCTTATCAGCATTTTGATGCAGTTGCGCATCCGCATCGTGATGGTATTCGGCTTCCTAATTTCAGGATTTTTCCTTCAGGTAAGCCATATCAACCAGATGGATCCTGCTATCGGACAGATGATGCCGGTATTGAACAGTCCGTTACTCAGCATCCATGTCAGCATCATCATGATGAGCTATGCACTGCTATCCTTAACTTTCATCTGCGGCATCATGGGCATCTGCATGCGCTTTCATGGCGAAGAACTGCGGGATTTAAGCCGTCTCTTCCTCTACCCTGCCCTCACCACAATGGGGTTCGGCATCTTCATCGGAGCCATCTGGGCTAACGTGAGTTGGGGTAATTACTGGAGTTGGGATAGCAAGGAGACGTGGGCGCTCATCACCTTTATGATTTATGCCGTAGTAGTGCATACGCAGAGTCTACCGGTCTTCCGCAAGCCACTGGTATATCACATCTACATCACCCTAGCCTTCCTGAGTATCGCCATGACCTATTTCGGTGTGAACTATTTCCTCACGGGCATGCACTCTTATGCATAGCCCGTCAGAAGCCAGAATATATTTAGTCTTAAGGCAAAATTTATTTTCCCCTAAGGATAATTTTATTTTCCCTTAAGGATAAATATATGATGGTGTTGACATCAATCTAATCAAGAAGTATTCCGACTAACCCAGGAACAGATAGAAAAAAAATGAAATAAGAAGTTATCATAAGCCCCCAGCCTACTTTCGCAAGCCGGATGGGGGAGGTAGCTTATGTGATAAGATAGCCCTGCTGAAAACGAAATCCGTTCCCCCACACTCTTTTTATGTTTTTTTAATATCCTACGGTAACAATTGTTACCGTAGGATTATTTTTAAAGCCGTAATTTTGCAGCCGGAAACCAGGAATGGCAGATTGCCGCCTGGAAGAAAACATTAAAATAACTCATTAATTTATAGCAATATGGCAGAAAACAAGATGTTCTGTTTCCAGTGTCAGGAAACAGCTAAGGGTACAGGCTGTACCATCAAGGGTGTTTGCGGTAAGGAGGCTACAACCTCCAAGTGGCAGGATCTGCTGCTCAGCGTGGTTCGTGGCATAGGAACCATACAGCATAGCATAGGCAAAGAGCCGACACCAGAGGTAACCCGTTTCCTCACGGATGCACTCTTCACCACCATTACCAACGCCAACTTCAACGACCAGGATATCCTACAAAAGGTAGATAAGGGCATCGTACTGAAGAAACAGCTGCTGCAAAAGGCAGCAAGCATGAATATCCACCTCCCTGCCTATCAGGAGGTAACCTGGGGTGGCGAGAAGACAGACTATGAGGCAGAGGGCGCCCGTGAATCCGTACTCCGCCACGAGAATGCAGATATCCGCTCGCTCAAGGAACTCACCATACTCGGTCTGAAGGGTATGGCAGCATACTACGAGCACGCAGCCCATCTGGGAGAAGAGAACAGCGAGATTATCAGCTTTATCTGCCGTGCTCTCGCCACCATCAGCAACCCTGATGCTGATATGAACACGCTACTGGGCGTGGTGCTCGAAACAGGAAAGTACGGCGTGGATGTGATGGCACTCCTCGACAAGGCCAACACCCAGGCATACGGTAATCCGGAACTCACCAGAGTGAACATCGGCACAGGCAGCAATCCGGGCATCCTCATCTCCGGTCACGACCTGAAGGATATCGAAGATCTCCTCATCCAGACCGAAGGTACGGGCATCGATGTCTATACCCATGGCGAGATGCTTCCTGCACACTACTATCCGCAGCTCAAGAAGTACAAGCATCTGGTGGGCAACTACGGCAATGCGTGGTGGAAACAGAAGGAGGAATTCGAGAGCTTCAACGGTCCTGTTGTCTTCACCACCAACTGCATCGTTCCGCCATCGCCATCGGCAGGCTACAGGAACCGCGTCTTCACCACCAACTCTACTGGTTTCCCTGGCTGGAAGCATATCCAGGCGGGCGCCGACGGCCACAAGGACTTCTCCGAGGTGATTGCACTTGCCAAGACCTGCCAGCCACCTAAGGAGATAGAGACAGGCGAGATCATCGGCGGTTTTGCGCATGCTCAGGTCTTTGCCCTGGCAGACAAGATAGTAGAAGCTGTAAAGAGCGGAGCCATCCGCAAGTTTGTGGTGATGAGTGGCTGCGATGGCAGAATGAAGAGCCGCAACTACTACGAGGAGTTTGCCAAGGCGCTGCCTCAGGATGTAGTGATACTCACCAGCGGCTGTGCCAAGTTCAAGTACAACAAGCTCAATCTGGGCGACATCAACGGCATTCCTCGTGTGCTGGATGCCGGTCAGTGCAACGACTCCTATTCCTGGGCGGTTGTGGCATTGAAGCTGAAGGAGATCTTTGGAGCCAGCGACATCAATGAACTTCCTATCTTCTTCAATATTGCCTGGTACGAGCAGAAGGCTGTCATCGTACTTCTTGCCCTGCTGCATCTAGGCGTAAAGAACATCCATCTGGGTCCTACGCTCCCAGCCTTCTGTTCACCAGCCGTACTGAAGGTTCTGGTAGATACCTTTGGCATTGCCGGAAACGGAACGGTAGAAGAGGACATCAAAAAATATATAGGATAAGAACAGCAGCTACTGAGTTAAGGGAGAATCTGTAAAACTCGAGTAAAAAATCAAAAGAAATGCAGCAAATCACCAACAGACTAAAGGCTGATTGCTGGGGATATGATGAATGCAATTCCAGCTATTAGGGCTTACTCGGGATTTGCAGCCGTTAGACAACGTCCATGCCGAGCATACAACAATAAAGGGAGATTTCTTGGCGAAATCTCCCTTTATCTATTGCTAAAAGCAGCTATAATTTCTTTATTTCATCTAATGACAACTGGGTTGCTGCTGCCACTTGCTCGGCAGACAAGCCCATTGCAAGAAGACGACGGGCTGTGGCCTTCTTCTCATCTTTGGCTCCTTCGGCACGACCTTCTTCTCGACCTTCTTCTCGACCTTCAGCTCGTCCTTCAGCTCGTCCTTCTTCTCGTCCTTCTTCTCGACCATCGGCAAGACCTTTCTGCCAGCCATCATCATAACCCGTCTTGATAACGCTGCGCTGATAGCGCAGATTCTCCATGTGACGGACATAATCATTCTTTTCCGCTACGGTCAACTTATCTATATCCAGGCATTTGCGGGCATCTGCCAAACCTGGAGCCTGGGCTGCCTCGCTGATCTCGCCGGTCTTGAGAAACTCGATCCATTCATCCAGATTGTTCACCGCCAGCTTATCAAAGTTGTTCACGCAGAGCAGATAATACTCCGGGAATATGTCTCCGGCTTCGCGATTAGTCTTGCGTCCCTGAGGGATTTCATCACCGAAGAAGAGTTCACTCTGTCGGTTGGAGAGTTTCAGGATATCATTCGGCTGATGCAGTCCCTGGAACATCGTCTTGCCATGATATACATAATCCTTAGCCTGTCCCAATGTGAAATACACGATATTGATGGAATATACCTTGCGCACTTTGTCGTAATCATCGCCCAGACTGATATTGTCTGTGATGACCTTGGAAACTCCATAGAGCATACGGTGGAAATAGGTATGTTCACGGGTATTCTGTATCTCGAAGATGATGAATTCTCCCTTCTCATTTTCTGCCAGGATATCCACTCTGTTGAATTTATCATTCTCGGTCTGCTGATTGCTCTCACTATCTAGGAATCGGTTGATCTTGAATTTCTCGTTCAGCAGCGAACACATAAAGCCCTCCAGCACGGCATAGTTTGCCTTGTTGCGAAGCAGGCGCTTCATCGCCCAGTCAAATCTGATATAATTTGCCATATTCTTCCTCCATTTATTAATATTCAGTTGCAAAGTTACGACTTTATTTTAAGATACCAAAGTTTTTTCGTATTTTTCTTGCTTATTACCAGAACTTTAGCTAGTAAGATTCCACTCTTATAGGGCGTGCGGAGATTCTGCCTTCAAGATTCTAAATGGAGCAAATAATAAATCGGGGGAAAATGCGTTATTGAATATAAAACTTAAATGTATGAAAGAATCAATATTCGTTACCTTGCAGAAATGCACGGTGTTTGAGGGGTTTACTCCAGAGGAAATCAGAGAGGCACTGTCGATGGTAAGCTACCGGATGGTGGAGCTTGCTGCCAGGGAAACCTATGTGCTGGCAGGAATGCCCTGCAGATATGCCGACATCATCGTCGAGGGGGAGATGATAGCCCGCATGTCGGGATTGTCGGGCAAGCAGGCCCAAATAGAGCGGCTGGGAGAATCGATGCTGATAGCCCCTGCCTATATCTTCGCACATCATAACGAGATGCCCGTAAGCGTGGAGACAAGCAAGAAGACTACCCTCCTGCGCATGAGGCCTTCGGAACTGAAACTGCTGATAGATACCGACGAACGCATACGCTGGAACTTCATCCAGCACCTGTCAAGGATAGATATCTTCCTTTCGCAGAAAATGCGCATGCTCTCCCTTTTCTCCGTCAAGGAGAAGGTGGCGCAATACCTCATCAAGATGGCTACCGAACAGCAGAGCAGAACCATCCGACTGGATGTCAGCCGCCAGGAAATGGCGGATATCTTCGGTATCCAGAAGTTCTCGCTCCTCCGCTGCCTGTCCGAATTCGAGGAGAAGGGCGCCATCAGGATTGATGGCAAGACCATCACCATACTCAACTCGGATGACATGAAATAAGAAGCAAGAATGAGAGGAAAGGAGAGAGAAAGAACCGATGAAGACGAAGTTCTCCACCTGCGCCTCCAGAGCCCATCTTCAGCACCACATCCGCTGCATCGGTTTGAAATCCCCCATTCCCATCACATTGCAGACTACATCCTGGTTGCTGGGGATAACATATCCCCAGAGCATAAAGAGGTTAGGACATTTATTAGCGGCGGATTGTAAATCCGCCGGAACGCCTAACGGAGGAAAGGGCATATCCGACGCTACGAAATTACCTTAATATATATGTGAAACAAGACAATTATGAGAAAAAACTGCCTTAAAATTTGGAGGTTACAAATATTCAGCGTATCTTTGCATAAGATTTAAAAAGAATGACGTATGAAACAGGTAGAAGAAACATACATCAGCTTGCTGACCGACTTCAGTTTCAAGCGAATATTTGGAACGGCAATGAACAAGAATTTACTGATTTGCTTCCTCAACAGCTTTTTTAATGGCCGACAGGTTGTGAAGGACGTGTCGTATCTGAATCCAGAGCACGTAGGAGGCAAGTAAGATGGCATATCGTGATATCAAAAACTCTATTGATACGGCGAAGCAAGAAGGTAAGAATGAGAAAGCCTTGGAAATTGCCAAGAACATGCTTGCCGATGGTGTTGACATCAATCTAATCAAGAAGTATTCCGGACTAACCCAGGAACAGATAGAAAAAATGAAATAACTAATAGAATAAAAAAATGAAGAAAAAAATCAAGTTGGTAGGCTGGAGCATCCTAGGAATCCTGCTCATAGCTGTAGCAACATTACTGTTGGCACGCTTTGTTTTCAATAAACAAGTGGAAGCTTATCTTTGCAATTCGCTGTAGAATGAAATGGTAGAAAAATTAAAAGACGCTGGCAAATATGTACCAGATACTACGTCCTATCATTTTGCATATCAGAAAGATTCTGTCCAATCACAAAAAATCCGTGAATATTTCAAACTCGATACAGTTTTATCTTCCACAATGCCAACATGGGACAAGGCCATTTCACTGGCACGTTTTGTAGCGGAAAACATTCCTCATGCCAATCAAAAGATTAATCCTAAGAGATGTAATGCTATAGATCTCTGGAAATACACTCGATCGATAGAGCCTGCATTCAACTGTCGATTACACTCCATCCTCTTACACGAACTATTGCAGTCTGAGGGTATTGTAAACCGCTTTGTAACTTGTCATCCCGCAGATTCCGAGGATTCCGACTGCCATGTTGTTAACCTGGTGTAGCTGCCAGAATTACAGAAATGGGCTATGCTAGACTCGGATATGAATGCTTGGGCAGAAGATGAAAAAGGCACTCCACTTTCTCTTGCAGAAATGCGTGAGCGATATATTGACGGCAGAGAAATTGTTTACCGTCCTCTCTTGAATTCAGATAATGATTTTGTTTATTACAGGGCATATTGGGCAAAAAACTTATACTGGTTTGATACTTGGGAGACAACAGGCTATGGTCGCGAAGATAATAATCCTGCTTATCGAAACAATAATCGCCATATCGTGCTTGTTCCTTCTGGATTCAAAGGTTTTGAACTTCTCGACCATTCAGTACTGACAACAGATGCTTCACGTTTCTGGGCAGCTCCCCAAAATTAGTAACTGCCATTTACTAGATCTACCCCAGGAACAAATACAATAGGCTTCGATGGCAAATGAAGCCTATTTCATTGTCCAACGAAAGTACTTTCATGTGCTCATGAAAGTACTTTCGTTTTTTATTGCTTTTTCTACTATATTTATTCCATAAAGACAGAGCGCCAAAGACTGTAGCGCGCCTCTGGATTCAACTGTTCCAAATGCAGGAAGACGGCTTGCATATCCGAACGGCGGGTAGTCTCTTCGTAAGGACACAACGCCTTCTGCTTAGTGAAATGCAACTCTTCTGCTACCTGCCGGATATCCGCCTCATGTACGAGACAGAGCGGACGGATAATGGTAAGCGGATAATGTTTCAGAGGAAGACTGGGCTGCATGGTGGAATGCGAACCCTCGAAGGTGATGTTCATCAGCAGGGTAACGAGGATATCATCCATGTGATGTCCCAGAGCTATCTTATTGAACCCGTGGCTTACAGCAAACTCGAAGAGCGTCTTGCGTCGGTTCCAGGCACAGAGGAAGCAACGGGTCTTTCGGGGATCGGTGGATTCATCGAACGAACTATGAAGGATATGGAGCTTGATGCCATTCTCTGCACAGAAATCCTGCAGATAAGAGCGGTTGGTCTCGTAAGGAATATTATCCATGATGATATGAGCCGCCTCTACCTCGATATGCGGCTTATAGATGCGGGCACGCTGAGCCAGCAAACGGACCAGTTCCAGGGAATCCTTTCCACCACTCAAGGCTATAAGAATATGGTCACCATCTTCCAAAAGCCGGTAATCGACACATCCCTTATTGAATCGCTTTAATACTTTCTGTTCTGCTTTCATCATATTCTGAAAAGGGAAAAGAAAAGCCGCACCCTTTTTCAGAGTACGGCTTTATCAAGATACATCTCTCTACCTTGCAGAAGAGAAACGACAATTTAAACTTCAAATATAATTCTATCTTACTTAGCGTAAGCTACACTACGAGTCTCACGAATTACAGTAATCTTAACCTGACCAGGATAAGTCATCTCATTCTGAATCTTGGTTGCGATTTCATCAGAAAGCTTGATGCTCTCTTCATCGTTCATCTTATCCGCACCAACGATGACACGGAGTTCACGACCTGCCTGGATAGCGTAAGTCTTGGTTACGCCAGGATAACTCATGGCGATAGCTTCAAGATCGTTCAAACGCTTGATATAAGCCTCTACAATCTCACGACGGGCACCAGGACGAGCACCAGAGATAGCATCACAAACCTGTACGATAGGAGCCAATAATGTGTTCATCTCCATCTCATCATGGTGAGCACCGATGGCATTGCAGATATCTGGTTTCTCCTTATACTTCTCTGCAATCTTGGCACCATACAATGCGTGTGGCAATTCACTCTCCTCATCAGGCACCTTACCAATATCGTGCAAAAGGCCGGCACGCTTAGCCTTCTTAGGATTCAATCCCAATTCAGAAGCCATAACCGCACAGAGGTTAGCGGTTTCACGGGCATGCTGCAAGAGGTTCTGACCATAAGAAGAACGGTACTTCATCTTACCGATGATACGAATCAACTCTGGGTGCAGACCATGAATACCGAGGTCGATAGCTGTACGCTTACCAGTTTCGATAATTTCATTATCCAACTGTTTCTTCACCTTGGCTACCACCTCCTCAATACGGGCTGGGTGGATACGGCCATCAGCAACCAACTGATGGAGAGCCAGACGGCAAACCTCACGACGAACAGGGTCGAAAGCTGAGATAACGATTGCCTCAGGAGTATCATCCACAACGATTTCTACACCAGTTGCTGCTTCCAGAGCACGGATATTGCGACCTTCACGACCGATAATACGTCCCTTCACCTCATCATTATCAATATGGAAAACGCTAACAGAGTTCTCAATGGCTGTTTCAGTAGCAACACGCTGGATTGTCTGAATCACAATCTTCTTAGCCTGCTGGTTAGCATTGAGTTTGGCATCATCCATAATTTCGTTCACATAGCTTGCAGCATCGAGTTTAGCCTGATCTTTCAGACTCTCAATCAATCTCTGCTTAGCCTCTTCAGCACTCAGACCAGAAAGTTCTTCCAGTTTAGCCTGCTCCTGTTTCTGCATCTTATCAAGTTCCTGCTGCTTTACAGACAAGAGTTTCTTCTCGTTGTCAACACGCTGCTGATACTGATCAATCTCCATCTTGCGTCGACCGAGGTCTTCCTGACGCTGATTGAGAGAAATCTCGCGCTGCTTCAACTTATTCTCATTCTGCTGGATGCGAGAATTACGCTGCTGCACTTCTTTTTCGAGTTCCGCCTTCTTGTTGAGGAATTTCTCCTTCACTTCCAAAAGCTTCTTCTCTTTTACTACTTCTGCCTCTTTGTTGGCAGCTTCTATCATTTCATTATATTTTCCCTTAATGACATAACGGAAAATGAAATACCCAGCAGCACCGCCGATAACAAGCGCCACCAAGGCTGCTATAATAGTTACTATCATTATATTATATATATGTTTATTAATATTCTTATTTCAAAGCGTCTTCAATCTCGGAGGTAAGCTTCTCAAGAATATCATCATAAGGTTTCGTATCATTCCGATCCGATTCCTTTTCATATCTCAATGCCACATCAATGAGCGCCATATACAGGATTTCCTTATCGCTCTTTCTGCCTTTGAAAATCTTGGTATATGAGTTTACAATATCATCTATCAGCTTAGCTGATTTACGATAATACTCCTCGTCTTCCCTAGGTATTCTTACCGAAAGATCTGTATCATAGACGTGTAACCGTATGAGTAATTTATCTTGTTCTGCCATCGTTCCGATTTTTACTTTTCACCCAATAGTGTGATACACTTATTGACATCTCTTATGAGCTTGGCGATGCGCTTCTGAGTAGCTTCCATATCATTGTCAGAAATCGTCATCATCTTTGCCATCTTCAAGCTGTCGTAATCACTCTGCGCTTGAGCCAACTTTTCCTCCAATGCCTTGATTTTGGCATCGCGCTCATCCACCATCGCATAGAGTTCAGCATTCTCCTGCTTGACCTCGTCAAACTTGAGAATCATCTGCCTTACTCTTGTGGCAAACGTATTAATTGTTTTCTCATTTGCACTCATGACTATTATTTTTGGCTACAAATTTAAGAGAATTATTTGAATAAAACAAATATTCTGCTATTTTTTTTCATTTTGGGCGCAACATTTGTTACTTTCCCATCTTTTGCTTTGCCTTTTCTACGTCTTCATCTGATGGACGTGGCTCTTTTTTGGCAAGCATCAATACCTGGAAGGTAAAGTCGGTTACCCATTGCTGGCTGAATGCCAAGCGCTTGTTGAACTGACGCAACTGAAGCACGGTTTTCAGCACACTGGCATCAGAGAAATCATTCTTAGTGAAGATATCTTCTACAGTTTTAGCAGTCAGCTTGTAAAGTGAATTCTTCATGAAGCTAGGCAAACGGAGCTTAAACTTCATCAAGTTGCCCATCAGCATCATCAGATCCTGTGTGAAGTTCTGGAACTGGATGAGATATACATTGACATCCTGCAGTTTGTGGCAGTTCTTACGGATACTGGAATCTATTTCCTTAAAGAAGGCATCATCCGTATCATAGATATTCTTCATCATTTTCTTCACCTGAACCTTTTCGCCAATACCCAGGCGATTGTTGACCGTCGGAACATGCAGACTTGTCTTGAAGACACGCAAGTCTGGCAACATGGCCAAATTGGTGATACCTAACTGAGAAGCAAGTGCAGCCTGAAAGTATACACGGACCAAGGTCATGTAATCTTCCATTCCACCTACCTTTTTATCGTCGTCCTTACGACCGAATAGTTTTGCAAAAATTCCCATTCCTTTATTATTTTATTTTCTATTTCTATTTAAATTGTTCTGCAAAAATACAATAAAATCAGTAAATACCCAAATCAAAGCGACGTTTTTTATATAAAAAGGTGCTTTTTTTATCAAAAAATGCATTTTTATGGCCTATGATTTCACTCATTCAACTTTTTTTAGTAACTTTGCCGCGTTTTAAAGATAAGACTATTCAACTTTATTATATTAGAAATAGAGAAGATATGAAAGGAATCGTATTAGCGGGAGGTTCGGGTACAAGACTTTACCCTATTACCAAAGGTATCAGTAAGCAATTGATACCAATTTTTGATAAGCCAATGATATACTACCCTGTTTCCGTGCTAATGTTGGCAGGAATCAAGGAGATTTTGATTATATCTACCCCATTCGACTTGCCTGGTTTCAAACGTCTGTTAGGCGACGGCAGCGAATTGGGTGTACACTTCGAATATGCAGAACAGCCATCACCCGATGGTCTGGCTCAAGCCTTCATCATTGGCGAGAAGTTTATCGGTAATGATACAGCCTGTCTGGTTTTGGGTGACAACATTTTCTATGGAGCCGGTTTTACGGGTTTACTCAAGGAAAGCGTAAAAGCTGCAGAAGAAGGACTGGCAAGCGTATTTGGCTATTATGTCAACGATCCGGAAAGATATGGTGTGGCAGAGTTTGATGAAAACGGCAACTGCCTGAGCATAGAAGAAAAACCGGAAATGCCTAAGAGCAACTATGCGGTTGTAGGACTCTATTTCTATCCAAACAGCGTGGTGCATGTGGCTAAAAACATCAAGCCTAGCGCAAGAGGTGAGCTGGAAATAACAACTGTAAACCAGTACTATCTGACAGAAAAGACTCTGAAGGTAAGAACCTTACAGCGCGGTTTCGCCTGGCTTGACACCGGTACCCACGATAGCCTTTCGGAAGCCAGTACCTTTATAGAAGTCATCGAAAAGAGACAGGGGCTGAAAGTGGCATGTCTGGAAGAAATCGCATTCAAACAAGGATGGATTGACAAAGAACAGTTGCTGAAACTTGCCCAACCGATGCTCAAAAACGGTTATGGACAGTATCTGAAAGAACTAGCGGCAAGCAGATAGCACAGATTCTATCATTTATCTTATACGAATATAAAAAGGTGTAAACACAATAGAATATAAAATAATGGAAGAAACAAAGAACTTAGAATTGGGAAGTGGACAAGAGCAAGAAGAGAAGTCAGCTATCGACTTCCAATTGATTTACTCTACACTTATCCTTAACTGGAAATGGTTCGTTCTCTCACTCATTGTATGTTTGGGAATGGGGTATCTCTACTTGCGCTATACAAGACCTCAATATCAGGCTACAGCAAAATTGTTGATTAAGGATGACGACCAGAACAAGAGCAGCGGTATGGGTAACAGCATGATTCAAAATGCTGCAAACCTCGGTTTTATTTCAAACTCAAACGGTATAGACAATGAGGTTGAAATCCTTTCTGCACAAGACTTGGCCACTCAAGCTGTAATAGACATGAAGTGTTATGTGAACTATTATCACAAAGGCACATTCAAGGATCAGCTGGTTTACAAAGAGCAGGAAGTCAACGTAGATTTAGACCTGGCTCATCTCAAGAAACTGAATGCTCCTATCAAACTCAAAATTGAGAAAGACGGCAACCAGTATTTGGTTACAGGTTCATACTATATTCCTGTTGATGCATTCTCATCTGAGAAGGAGCCTGTAAAAATCGAAAAAACTTTAGCAAGTTTACCAGCAAGCATCAACACCCGCGTCGGAACGCTCAGTTTCACAAAGAATGGCAATTTCAAGTTAAAGGACGGAGAAAGTCTGAAGGCTATCATTGTTTCTCCAGATATGGCGGCTTCAGGCTATGCTAAAGCATTGGCAGTCAGCCAGACTTCCAAGACGACAACTATTGCCGAACTTGTATTGAAAGACGAAGATCCTCAGCGCAGTATCGACTACCTGAATACATTGATAAAGGTATATAACCGCCAGGCAAACGAGGACAAGAATGAAATTTCTTTCCGCACAGAACAGTTCATCAACCAGCGTCTGGAGAAGATCAACAACGAACTGGGCAATACAGAAGGCCAGCTCGAAAGCTACAAGAAGCGTAACAATGTTGTAGAGATGAAGCTCAACGCAACAGCTGCCATCGCTAACTCAGACACATACGCACAGAAACTCCAGGAGGCTAACACACAGGTTGAACTTCTGAATGAGCTTGGCAAATACATGAACGAACCTGGCAACAGATATCAGCCTATCCCATCAAACGTAGGTCTGACTGATGAAAGTTCAACAGAGTTGATTAACGAATACAACAAGATAGCTCTGAACCGCAATCAGATGTTGCATTCTGCCAGTGAGAATTCTCCAACCGTTACACCATTGTCAGCCCAGTTGGATGACCTTACAAAATCTATCAAGCGTGCCATGCGCCAGGCTAAGCTGGGTATGGAAATCCAGCGTAACAGCATTGCCAAACAAGCTGCCATGTATGCTAGTCAGATAGGTAACTCGCCAGAGCAAGAGCGAGTTCTTACACAGATTGGTCGCCAGCAGGAAGTAAAATCTGGTCTTTACCTGATGCTTCTTCAGAAACGTGAGGAAAACTCCATATCGCTAGCAGCAACGGCAGACAAGGGTAAGGTTATCGATGCTCCTTCATTGGAAGGAAAGGTTAGTCCTAAGAGTCCTATCATTATGTTGATAGCACTGGTACTGGGTATTGCAATCCCTGCCGGCATCCTCTTCCTGAGAGAATTCTTCAAGTACAAGATTGAGGGACATGAAGACGTGATAAAACTCACTCAGATACCTGTCATTGCCGATATTCCTGTGGCAAGCGACGCTACCAAGAAGGAAGGAAAGGCTGACATTGTAGTTCACCAGAATGTAAACAACCTGATGGAGGAGATTTTCCGTGGCCTGCGTACCAACATTCAGTTTATGCTGAAAGAAGGTGAGAAGGTGATGATGTTTACCTCTTCTACATCAGGTGAAGGTAAAACATTCGTGGCATCCAATATCGGTATCTCGCTCGCCTTGCTGGGCAAGAAGGTTATCATGGTAGGTCTGGATATCCGCAAGCCACGTCTGGCAGAGCTTTTCGAGATTGACAACCACCATAATGGTATCACCAATCTGATTATACACGACCATAATACTTGGGATGACATTCAGAAACAGATTCTCTCTTCGGGTGTCAACAGTAAACTCGACCTCCTTATGGCTGGTCCTGTTCCTCCTAACCCAGGAGAGTTAGTAACCAGAGCAAGCCTTGATGACATTATCAGTCAGTTGAAGGAACATTACGACTATGTTATCCTCGATACGGCTCCTATAGGTCTTGTAAACGACAGTTTGCAGCTTGGACGTCTGGCTAATCTCTGTGTATACGTCTGCCGCGCAGATTATACTCCAAAGGCTAGTTTCGGCATGATCAATGGTTTGAAAGCCGAGAATAAATTGCCTAATATGTGCTTAGTACTTAATGCTGTAGACCTCTCTAAGAAGAAGCACAGTTTCTACTATGGTGTAGGTAAGTATGGCAAGTACGGCAAATATGGAAACTATGGATCTTATGGCTCATACGGCAAATATGGCAAATATGGAACTTATGGTCAGTATGGCAGCTATGGTAACTACAGCAACAGCCACTATGGCAATGCCAACGACAACAGTATCAAGAAGTAATCAAGAACATACATACAACAAAGAAAAGAGTCTTTCTATCCAGATAGGAAGACTCTTTTAGATTTTCCTCAAATCCGCAACCTATAGGGTTTAGTGGGATTTTGCTTGCAAAGCGACAAAATTCATTTTATTGTACATATTTCTTGCACAACAGAAATGTCGCAGACACAAAATCCCCTTACCCCATAAAGCG